>Ga0076120_101_pt1 | contig 130514 bp, 139 predicted proteins | sample RifGroC2_FD_67677 | JGI IMG/M metagenome (GOLD analysis project Ga0076120, IMG submission 67677) | Parcubacteria bacterium GW2011_GWC2_39_14
TTTTGTCATATTTGGTACTTTAACTAGTTAAACATCGAAATCCTAGCATAATTTAGCGGAGAAAACACCTTTTCAAGCACCCAAAAGGTAACGGTATCGAACTCGTCCTCATCTCTTTTCCCGGCAGCTCCGGTGCGAGAGTGTCAATTTTCAGACACTCTCGCACCAACTCTCTCTACGCGGTGAAGTGCTTGACTGGATCGCGCGTTTCGCTTGTAGACGAGATCGGGCGAAGAGAAATCCTAGTGCCATATCTGCGGAATCACCTTCCACAAGTTTTATGGTGCCAGGTGGTGGACGGCTTTGAGGTCATGGTCTCCGAATGCAGGGGCATACACACCCTGCATCATCTCATCGTAAACTCCGATATGCCGCACAGCCGTTTGCTCGTTGTCTGGAAAGATGTCGTGGAATCGCTTGTGCGCATGTGGAAGTCTTCACAACATCAGTTCCAAGAATCGCTCTGTCCGCGATTCCTTCCTGCTCGCTTACAGAGAATCAAGGACGGTGTCAGTTCCGCGGTGATCGGCGGAGTAAAACTAGCCGACTGTTGGAGCCTGCCGGTTGTCGTAAACGGCAACGAGTACTCTTCCATCTCGGAGTCACTCGAGAGGATTGCTCGTGTCGGAAAGCCTGCAAAGGGTGTAGTGTGCCACGGGGATCCCCAGCCCAGCAACATTGTGGTGGGCGAGGATGATGCGTGGTATTGCGTGGACTGGGAATGGTCTGGCTTGCACCACGACTGGCGAATGATGCTCGCGCATCTCTACGGATGGTGGTCAACGCGCTGTGTCGTGTTGGCTTCCGAATCTGTTGTGCGCGTAGACCAAAACCGGCTCGTGATCGAACACGATGCGTTCATCCCTAGCCATCTGCAGTCCTACCAAGATGTCGCACTGTCGGTAGCCTCAATAATGTTCGGTGGATTTCCTGACGAGGAAACCACAAGCGACATCAACAGGTTTCTGGCTGCTCTTTATTTTGGGGAGCTGCGATTTCTTGGCCTGTGGGGACGCGAAGCCTTCGCAGCTTCCGTGCTCGTGCAGGCGGTCATCACGGCAAATGAACTTGGTTGGAACGAAAACAATCGCGCGTTCCAATTTCCGCAACGAAAGGAGTAAACACATGTATAGAAAGTTCATGAATCAAGGAAACTTCGACTTCGTTGCGCAGGCAATTACATGTCTTGCGGGCGAAGTCGGAGTGGGAGAAGACGATGGGAGCTTTTGGGTGTGCTACGGCAGCTTCGTGCTGAACCAGCAAACCGCCGAAAGTGACCTCGACCTTCTCTGCATCCACTCGCTACCAAACGCCGTCCGGAGAATTCAGTCGTCCTTCGAGGGTTATCCAGTCACCATCTACTCGCTTAACAGAAATGATTTCGTGAGCGATGGGAGACAGAGAACTTTCGGAGGATACTTTGGCGGCAAAGTGCTCAATCCTCATGTCATGTTTCTGGCTTCGCAAAAAGACAGAGACATGATTGCGGAAGTCGGCGGGGCGTTCATCGGGCCGTTTTCGGCGGCTATGGTCACAAAACGAGGAAAGGGTGTTGCCACAAGCGTAAATCTTGTTGCAGACTCTGTGCTCGCCCGCTTCTACCTCTGTCCGTGGTATCGTAGCTACTTCCTCCGTTATTACATCTCTACCAACTTTCAGCAGTTGTGGGAGAGAATGGCGGAAGTAATGACTTTGTCCTTTCTGAAGGCGAGAGTCGTGGCGCAAAACGACGATGAGTTCCGATACCAGCACACGCCCTCCGAGAAGGAGTTGAACGAAAGCACTCTCGCGGCAGCCGCACGCTTTTGGGCACTGGGAAGCAGTCTTCATGGCGGCATGCCCGACTTTCCCGCATTCTACATGCAGAAAGCCGAGCAGTACGTCAGAGACAACAACCTGGAAGATCGTTTGGAGGAGATGATTCGTTTCCTCAACACGCAATCAAGTCAAGGAGGAATCCATGGAGTCACTTGAAAGCTGGCTACGAGAGAGGATAGTGCTGGCTGCCGCCGAAGCGTCCGATGCAGTCAGGCAGTTCGCTCTCGAGGCAATCGCGGAAGCTCCGGATGACGACTTCACCGAGATTCGGGAGGGATTCGCTCGCGTCGGCGTCTGGGCGTTCCAAAACTCGTCACCCGTCTTCAAGGTAATGACAATTGGAGGACAATTCTCGGTGCTCGTCGGTATGCGTCCCGGCGCTACGTTCCACCTCGGCCACCTTACGCTGATGCGCGAATTGAGTTGGCTCATCCAATGTGGCGGCCAACCAATTTTCGTGTTTGCCGGTTACGAGGCGGATCGGTTCATAAGTGCTGATGACGCAAAAGCCGAGATGGCGCGGTTTGGAGAGACGTACCTGAAGTTTACAGGCACTTCGTTGCCCGAGACTTCGGTGGGTTTCTCCGACCAAGATTGCCGAGAGCTCCAAGTTCTCGAAAATCGCGCGGCCGAGCATTTGTCAGCGAGGAAGGTTTTGCAACTGTATGGTTGGGACGAAAGTGTTTCTATCGCTACGCTTCGCGTTCCCGCCATCACAGTAGCGGCGTTTCTTCTGCCAGCAATGCTCTTCCCGAAGCGTCCGACGCTTGTCCTCTCGGATATACATCAGATCACGCACGCGGAAGCTGCCAAGATGGTTGCTCGTCAACTTAAACTCCCGTTGCCGAGTTACTCGTACCGCCTGCTCCTTCCGAGTTTGGAAGGGCCGGGGCAGAGAATGAGTGTGAAGGACCAAAAATCACTTATTCTTTTGCACGAGACTCGCGAACAAATCGAGCGCAAACTGCAACGGAGTTTTTCCGGCGGTCGCCTGACTCCGGAAGAGCAGCGTCGAGAAGGTGGTAATCCGCATCGTTGTTCTTTCTTCAAGATCGCTGAGGTTTTACAACCTCATGAAACAACAACGCGGATGTATCAGGAATGTGTTTCCGGCACCTCGCTTTGCGGCGAATGCAAGAAGAAGCACATGCCAACACTCGTGGAGAGAATCCATGAGACATCAAAGTTGTAACTCAAGGCTCAATTGTGCTATTGCATGATTGAGCCTTACTTCTTTTAACTGTTTGATGTTTCACAAAGGAGGATTTCGCTAATGAATACAAGTAGCCAAGAACTGCTCATTGTCGATTTCGACAGAACTGTCTTTAATTCCGATGCGCTTTATCGGGATCTGTACGAATTGTGTGAAGCGCGTGGAATTAGCAGGGATTTCCTCGATCCCTCTCTCGCTTTAGTTCCCCCGGGCAACCTGCTGTTCAACTTTTTTCTGATGATTCAAAGAAGTCAAAGAATTGAGTCAGCCAGAATTGGAAAAGTTGTAGCAGAAATGCAGAGCTATGTTAGAGAAAAAGGTCATCTGTACGTTTTCGATGATTCTAGACCTTTTCTCGGTTCTGCGATAAAAGCGGGTTGGAAAGTGGCCATATTAACTCATGGCGATCTAAGTTTCCAGCTTGCTAAATTTGTCGGAAGTAAGCTTAGCGATCTTTGCCACAGCTTCACGGTTACATCAGAAGACAAGTGGCGCCAGATGGAAATTATGGGTGCCTCGCCGATCATTTTTTTGGACGATAATCCAAAAAATATCGATGAGGTAAAGACGAGATTTCCTGAGGCACTGGTTGTGGAGGTTAAACGGCCGAACACAAAGTACCAAACCGTTCTTTCAAATAAAGCTGATCTTATAGTCAGTCGATTAGATTGGCCATTAGGATTACGCAAACCGGGGTAGAAAATTCATTCATGAATAACCTACCCCTTTTTATTTAATCAAAATACTATTGCTTTTTAAGCGATCTTTTCTTATACTTAACTTATATGACAAAGCTCATCTTATCCTCTCAAGGATTTCAAAAAAATAAGACTTTAAAAAAGAAGTTGCTAGCTTTGCTGCCTAAAGTAGCTAAGAATTTATCCATTGCTATCATCACCACCGCTTCGGCAGAATGGAAAGAGAGAAACAAGCATGCGATTTTAGCCCAGCAGGTACTTAGTGACATGAACTTTAAGCAAGTGAAATTTGTTGATATTGAATTTGAAAATCCAAACATACTGAAAAAATTTGACGTCATCTACATCAACGGTGGTAATCCTTTTTATCTTTTATATCACCTAAAGAAAAGTGGTTCCGACAGAGTGATTACTCAACTGGCTAATCAGGGCGTAATTATTGTGGGCATCAGTGGCGGTGGAGTCGTTTTGGGGCCAAACATCAACATCGTGGATTATTTTGATAAAAAAATAAATATTGTCAAATTGAAAGACCTGACTGGTTTGAATTTAACTGATACTTTCATCTACCCTCACTACACTAATGAGGTGGAAGACAAAATAAAAAAGTTTGAAAATAAATATCAATGTAAGGTAGGGCGCCTAAACGATAATCAATCGGTAATTATAGAAAAGTAACGTTAACTATTAGCGGCGCGCCAATGAAATTGGCACGACCGCCAATTCCGCCAAAAAAAGGCAGTCCCCGCCTTCGCCTGTCGGCTACGGACGGGCAGGCGAGCGAGGGCGTGGCGGAAGGAGGGGGTTGGGGGGAGGAATTCCGCCACGCCCGAGCCGAGCCGAAGCGTTTTCATCGTCTTGGTATCAAGACAGCAAAGCAAAACAATTTTCAATTCCTTTTAGAAAAAAGATTTTGGCGGGCGGAAACGCGGAGCGGAGCTAATCAAGCATTTTTTGTTCAAAAAAAGTTCGAGCATCGTTCAGTAATTGCGACTTGTCGTGAAGTTAAAGAGAATACTTTATACTTCACGATTCAAATCTCACCACCCCGACTGAGCAGACAAAATGTAAATTATTTTAATCTATAACGTCCGTCCTATGGATATTGAAATTGATTACAACCCAACACCGAGCGTTAATTATTTTGTTTCGGTTGGATTGAATGACAAAGAAGCGATTTCTTTTGATAATACAACGAAAGGTTTTCGTGTGATTAAACAGGTACTTATAAGTAAAGAGCCAAACACTCAATCAAGTAAAATTAAAATATCTGGAGAATGGGATACGATTGTTTTAAAAGACGCGAAATTTGTTAAAAAGTATCATGTTATTTGGGAAGACAAAAACGAACAAGACGTTGTTAACGGAGAAACTTGGGAAACGGTTTGGGAGAAGCCTATTTCAAAAGAGATAAATCAACTAATTCTTGATTTTTCGCGATTCGTTTCGGATAATTATGAGAATCTTAGTCCTTATCAAAAAGAAATGATGCGATATGAATCCATCGTTGATAGGGAAGTTGGTAAATATAAATAACATGAGACTACTTCGACCTACAACATGGCCAGAAATTTTTGCCAAATGGAGAGAGCGCGAAGCCTCTAACTCCGGCTGGGTTGAGTGCGCCACTAAAATCAAAGGTTGGCCAGATTGGGAATCATGGAGAAGATTTACGGCAGATCAAATTAATGCCACAAAACGCACTTGGCAATTTTATCAATTCGATAATCCGATGGAAGAAGTTCCAAACATGCTACTTGGACCATATTCTAGTTGGCAAGATGGACTTGTAAATAAAAATGACACTACATTCGAAGAGCTATTGGAGATTCCAGAACAATATGATCGTTTTAGCAAACATCTAGGAGTGTTATCAATCATGAAAGCCTTACTATTCAAGACCGAGCTGATAGGGCTTATTAGAAAAGATAATAATAAACTAGTTTGTATAGAAGGGCATCATCGAGCGACAGCAATTTCATTGGCTAAGAAAAATGGGAATAAAATTGGTTTTTTTGAAATTTCCATTAGCATCTCTTTGGCTGAAATCAATCTCGACGAATGTATGTTATTTGATGAAATGTTAAAACGTGGGACTGCAATTAATTAAGCATATATGTTCAAAATCGGAGTTTTCGCTATTATTGTCGATAACCAGAAAAGAGTTCTTCTGGGGCACCGTTGTGATTATAATGTTTGGGATTTACCAGGTGGGGGGATGGAATCAGGTGAAACTCCTTGGGACTGTGCAGTTCGTGAAGTGAAGGAAGAAACAGGTTTGGATGTACAGGTAACACGTCTTCTCGGTGTTTATTCACGCCAAGGACGAGACGAAGTTGCTTTTCAGTTCGAATGTACGATTCTCGGCGGTGAGCTAACGACTAATTCTGAGGCCGATGACCTTCAATATTTTGCACTTGATTCTTTACCAAAAAATATTTCACCTAATAAATTAGCCAGAATTAAGGATTACTTTGAAAATCAGAATTTTCCGTTCTTGAAAGTTTTGACAGGGAAGTCAACAAAGCAGTTGATTGAAGAAGGTCTTTTATAAAATAATTATTTAATAATAGAATTTAAATTTATGTCTATCGTACATTTAACCAAAGAAAATTTTACTAAGGAAGTTTTGGAAAGTTCGATTCCTGTTTTAGTTGATTTTTGGGCAGAATGGTGTGGGCCATGTTCAATGCTTGCGCCGACCATAGAGGAGTTAGCGCATGATTATCAGGGACGTTTTAAAGTTTGCAAATATAATGTTGAAGAAGGCTCAGAGATACCCAGAAACTATGCTGTTAATGCTATTCCGGCTTTATTTTTCTTTGAAGATGGAAAAGTGATCGGAAAAGTCGAAGGCGTGAGACCAAAAGAAGATTTTGCAAAAATAATGGATGGTATCATCAATAAATAATTTTACTATGGAAGAAAAAATTAATAAAATTATTGAAGACTCTGCAAATTATGCTGCTGCCAATGGATTTATATTAAACCCTGATAAAGCTATGGTCGAAAGATTAGCGCGTGGGTTAGCGAGTAGGGAAGAGAAATTTGGAGCGCGTTATTGTCCTTGCCGATTGATGACACAAGACAAGAAAGAAGACGAGAAAATTATTTGTCCTTGTGTTTATCATAACGAGGAAGTTGAGCGCGATGGGTATTGTTATTGTCGGTTGTTTTACAAAAAATAAAGTAGTGATGATTGATCTAAATAAGTTGTTTTAAAAATAAAAAAACAACTGGTTTTATCCAGTCGTTTTTTTGTAAAATTTTATCGAGCTACAGAAATTGCAGTTGCATCTTCTGGGTCGCAGGCACCAATGGTGACTGTTCCACCAGCAGATTTCATAATGTAATAATCTGTAAGGGCGGCTGTACCAGTTGAAGGATCCATTGGTACGGCTGGAAGATAATTGTCAGTTACAAGACCGGTTAGGTCAGCGCAAGCGGCTTGTGTTGTTTGTGCTGTACAACCTACATTGCCACCAGCAGCGCAAGTACCGATTGTGTAGTACTGAGCAGCGGTTAAGGCTGTAATAGAAGCCATGTAAGTACCACCATTGTCAACTTGGTCGAGTTTAACAGCATCAAGAACTGCTAAAACATCGGAGTAACGTTGAGCATCTCGAGCCTTTTGAAAACGAGTCAAAGGATCAAGCGCTACGAATACGACAACTGCCAAAATCGCAATAATGGCAATCACGATCAAGAGTTCGATTAAAGTAAACCCTTTTTTCATAGATTTTTATGTTAATTAATATAAATTTATTATAGCACTAAAGTGTAGAAAGGATAAATTAGTTATCCCACGCTACAATTTTCTTCTGAGTTGGGTCAAAGGTTATAACTAAATCATCATTATAAATTCCTTGGCTGAAAGTGAGAGTAATATTTTTATTTGAACCATTCGTACTCACGACACTGGTGCAGGTGCCAGCGAAGATACTGAATGTTCCGCCAGTATAAGCTGGGTTACGTGTCAGTTGAATCAAATTTTCATGTGCACAAGACTTTTCAAGAGCTGAAAGATTAGATTCGGCAATTTTTAATGTCGACATTTTGAGGGCCACAATAGACTGGATGGTAATTTTAACCAAGACAACCGAAAATACGCTGGCTAAAATCAAAACCACGATAATTAAGACGTAGCCGTTTTTATTCGGCACGAATGGTCGTTGTGTTTGTCCAAGTTTTACTGGCTCCATAGTGAGTATCTTGACTAGGATTAAGGTATTCTAATGAAATATTACTAATAATTTGTCTGTTGATAATGCTGTAATTTATAGTGAAAGTGTTTAAATCAGTTTTATTTGTTATGAGCGATAGTGGAGCTGTGTTGGGTAATGTTACTTTTAACCCTGTTAAAACAAAGTTTTGTCCGTTTTGATTAATTGTTTTATCTTCGGTTTCTATAATGGTGATAGAATCATCGGGGTTATTTAAAACGAGACGGCTTGGATTTACATTCAAAACAGAGAGAGTTAAGTTAACTGATTTGGCACTTTGAATTTGGTTGCGGAGAAAATTGTCGAGGAATTGATAATTATATTCGATTTCCGACTTAGCGGTTGTTTTTATTTGATCAAAGATAACTCCCCAGGCTAGTGATAAGCTGGCGGTCAAAATAATCGCAGTTATGCCGATGTAGAGAATTAACTCAATTAAATTAAAACCTTTATGTGACATATTATGGAATAAAGGGTGGGGTAGTAAATTCTGTTTTTGATGAATTATCGAGCATGGTGGCTTTGATAGTAAAAGTTGCGCCATCAACTTTGTCATCAAAACGAACATTATCAATTTGGTAACTGGTCAGCGGTTGCAGCACAAAATTAACTAAATCTAATTCTGTTCCAGATGGTTGTTCTCCCTGTGGTGTGCCAATGCCATTTGTAGAGTGCCAATAATTAGCACCATTAATTTTAACATAAGTAATATCCCCCTCAGTATTCCAAGTAAAGGTCATTTTGTCGAGTGTGATGACTGTGTTGCCTAAATTTCTCAAATAAATTCCGAATAATGATTTTTTTGTAGAATCAATAAAGGCCGTACTGACATCAAGATTTAGATTTCCAGCTTCAGTTTGAACAAGGCAGTTTGTTGGTGCGGCCCAATTGGTAAAATATTGGGAGAAGGTTTTGCTTTGTAAACCGCGATTGTCATTATAGGTAAAAGTAATGGTGATAAGTTTAGTGTCAGTATCTGCTGTGCCTCCGACGTCGACTAGGTTACAATTTCCATCTCTTAGTCCAGACGTGATGTTGATTGTTCTGGTTGTTTGATCAATAAGATCAGGCGTGCCGGAAATTTCCCAGTTGTTGCTATTTAAGATTAGTCCATGTGTGCCGAGTGCTAATGAGTTCCAGTTAGTCTTGGCTAAGCCATCTAAAATTTCAAAACTATTGTTAGCCAATTGAGCTAAATTGGATTGTGCTTGAGCTCGTATTTGACTATCAAAATAATGCAAGCCAGTCATCACACCGCCAGCTATCAAAATACCAAAGATGCCAATCGCGATTATGGCTTCAATCAGATTTTGTCCCAAATGTTTTTTCATTTTATTCAATTAAACCAAGGGCATTGATGCTAATGTTTGTATCCATTGCCGAGCGGTCATTTCGTAATAGTAGGGAAGTCGCCTGGGTTGGCGTGCCTGCATTTTTTAAAAAATTGATGTCGGTATTAGCGCTAGCTGAAATTATATTTGAAATTTCATAAGATTGATCGCTGCCTGCAACTTTCGTAGCAAAAGTGAGCCCAGTATAGGTTGTGTAGTTGTGTCCGGAAAAATAAATACCGTGGTTGTTGTTGTCTTGTCCTAAAACAGCTTGGAGTTGAATTTCTCTTATTGATTGCAGGATTTCTTGCTTAACACTCTCGCGTTCGCTGAATTCCTGAAACTTAAAATAAAGTGGGATGCTAACAACAGCAATAATTAAAAAAATACCCACAGTAATACTAACCTCAATTAGTGTGAAGCCGTAATGTCTACGCATATTTAGTTGAATGACTGAGTAATTGAGTAAATTGGAGTAATAATCGAAAGTGCTAGAACAGCCACAATTAAGCCTAAAAATATAAATAAAATCGGTTCTAACATGGTCGAGAGGTTTTTCGATAAGTCATTTAATTCATCTTCTCGTATCGACGCAATATAGGCCAGTGAATCAGCGAGCGTGCCAGATTCTTCACCGACATTAATCACTTGAGTGTCAGTCGGGGGAAAAAGCTTGTGGTGTTGATCGAGTAAGTCAAAAAGATTTTCTCCAGTTTTAATTTTGCCATAAATCTCTTCAATGATTTTTTTGTAGTGCACATTAGAGACTGTTTGGCTGCAAATAATAATGCCTTCATCAATTGTGGAACCACTTTTCAATAAAATACTTAAACTGCGGTAAAACATGGAAAGGCTATAGTTTTTTGAGAAACTGCTTAGGAGAGGGATGTGAAGTATGAGGCGGTGTGTGTAAGGTTTTATTTGTTTTAAGCGGAAAAAGAAGAACAAGGCAATCAAACCGCCAAGAAGGATGGACACAGCTAAGACCCCATGGTTTTCAAAAAAATCTGAAAAGGCAATTAAGATACGGGTAGTCAGTGGGAGTTCAACTCGAAAGTTTTTAAACATTTTAGTTAGCTTGGGCAAAACAAATAAGGAAATCATAATGCCCAAAATCAGTGTGCCGCCTAGAATAATCATAGGGTAGATCATGGCACCAATAATTTGCTTCTTGAGTTTATAGTTTTTTTCTAGCTGTTCAGATAAATATTCCAGGTTTTTGTCCAGGGTGCCAGATTCTTCTCCAATCTTAACAATACTAATGTAGATGTTGGTGAAAACTTTGGGGTGATCTGTTAAGGCCTCACTGAATTTGTGTCCTTGTTCAACTTTACTAATAATCTCTATTAAAACTTCGTGAAATTTACCTTTGGTTTGTTTGTTAATAACACGCAAGGCTTCACTCAGTGTTGAACCAGTTTTTAACATGATCGATAGGTTCTTAGTAAAAAAAAGCACGGCTTTTTTAGAAACCCCGCCGAAATATATTTGCTTTCTTGCTTTCTTGCTTTTTTGATTAAGTGTTTGTTTTGCGACTTTTTGTTGTTTCATATGTAATTTACTCTCTTGTTACACGGAGCAGTTCGTCGATAGTGGTCAGCCCAGCAATAACTTTTTCAAGTCCATCCTCAATCATGGTGACCATGCCTTTTTCCATGGCTTTAATTCTTATTTCTTCGGCATTAGCTTTTTCCATGATCATGTGTTTAATCTCGTCATTCATCTCTAGTATTTCAAAAATGCCGATACGCCCAGTATAGCCAGTGTTTTGACATTTAGAGCAACCCTTACCATAGAAAATTTTAGTGCCAACCTTATCCAACTTAAATCGCTTAACTAAGTCTGGGGAAAGTTGTTTCTGAATTATTTCTATTGTTTCTTTTTCTAGTTTTGTTTCAGTGCGACAATTAGTACAAATTTTTCTAACAAGACGTTGGGCAATTGCAATGTTTATAGTTGACGCGACAAGAAAGGGTTCTACTCCCATATCAATTAAACGGGGGAGAGTCGTTGGGGCGTCGTTAGTATGGAGCGTTGAAAGCACTAAATGTCCAGTCATAGCTGAATTGACGGCGATACTGGCAGTATCTTTGTCTCTAATTTCACCAACCATAATAATGTCTGGATCTTGACGCACAAGGGCGCGTAGCCCATCGGCAAAAGTAAGGTTGGTCTTTGTGTTAACCTGAATTTGGTTAATGCCTTCAATGTCGTACTCAACTGGGTCTTCGATAGTTGAAACGTTAACTTCACGTGTGTTTAAAATTTTTAAAACCGAATAAAGAGTAGTTGTTTTGCCGGCACCGGTTGGACCAGTAACTAAAATCATCCCCCAGGGTTTATCAATATTATTTTGTAATGTTTTGAAGTTTTTTTTGCCCAAACCCAAATTTTCTAAATCATATTGACGCGCTTTTTCTGAGAGTAAGCGCATCACAACCTTTTCGCCGTAAATGACTGGGACGATAGAAATACGCACATCAATTTTTTTATCGCCTGACTTAAAGCGGAGACGACCATCTTGGGCAGCGCGGTGTTCGTCAGTTCGTAAACGAGATAAAATTTTAAGACGAGTAACAATTAAATCATGTAAATTTTTTGGTATTTCAACAATATCATGCATGATGCCATCAATGCGGAAGCGGACATCGGTTTTTAGTTCATGGGGTTCAATGTGAATATCAGAAACTTTATTCTCATAACCTAAAATTAGTATTTTTTCCACGATATTAATGATTGGTAGGTCTTCGGCTTGAGAAATTTTTTCACTAGACATGCTAGCGCTCTCAATCAACTTGTTCAGATCTTTGTCACTTGACTGCAGTGGCAGGCTATTCAGATATTCTCTAATGTTTTCCTCACCCGCATAGTAAGGAATAAGTGGTTGATCGAGTCTTTTTTTTAAATTTTCTATAAAAGCAGTGTTCTGGGGGTTGCAGGTAGCAATGTGGTAGCCATTGTGGTCCTTCTTAAAGATAACAGCACATTCTTTTTGGGCTACTAATTCGGGTAAATATTGGAAACTGTCCTGAAATGGTTTTTCACCAGCCAATTTAGCGTGTTTTATTTTAAATGATTCAGCAATGGCGTCGTTTGCTTTTTCTTCATCAAGCAAGTCATTGGTAATCAAATAATTAAAAAGAGAAATATTTTCAATTCCAGCTTCCTTGAGATGTTTTTCTAGCTCGGGAATTTTTATTGATTTTTGAGCCTTAACTATCTTAACAAACTCATCGTTGGTTATTGCCATAAGATAAATTATTTTATGCTTATATTATAACACAAAAGTGGATTGTTAAGTAAGAGCCTCTTTTGTTGAATGTTGATAGACTTTGAGGTCGTTTGTTGGGTTAGGGTGTTTACTTCAGTTGAAATTGCTCGCTCACAAAATGAAATTCATCTAAAGTTGTTTCAGTCTTTGGCAGTATCCCCACGATAATTACATCGTTGCCAAAGAAGTTTTCAATTGTATCCCCAACTTTGCTAAAGAGTTTTTTTTCGATCATCATTTTGGCTTCACGGGCGCCAATATAGATTGGTAAGTAGTTTTTTTCGCCAAGCTTAATTTGATCAAATCCAGCAATATTGTTTTTCAGTTTTTCAGGTTTCGTGGTTGTGAAATAAAAGTTTTTGATAACTTCATTCTCAGCTACGTATTTAACTGTTGTTTCATTGGTCATTTTGGCCAATGTCGTGTTATTTACGAAATGGTAGCTATCAGCCAAGGTGCCGGTGGCTTCAAGTATGCCCACGATTTTTACATTGGGTAAGCCAAAGAAGTTACTTAGAATGTCACCTGGCCCTTTGATTAAGTTTTCATTTTTCATCATCCTAGCCTCGCTATAACCGATGACCATTTCATCATTCCCCAGGAGTATTGCACCTTCACTGCTTTTAAGATATTCAGGTATTGTGTCTAGACCCAAAAACAATTTAGGGTTACCTTCGGCAAAATTGATTTTGGTTTGATTGGTGGCAATCAAGGTGTTTATACTTGAAGCTGTGGCTATTGAAACTGTAATGTTGGTTTTTTGATTTTCCATGCCGGTACTTAGTTTGGCAAATTCAAAAAACATGAAGCTGAAAATTATGACCATTATTATGGGCGCGATGAGGGATAAGTAGTTTCTTTTTCTCGGACGGAAATATTTCAGTAATAAGGAGTTTGTAACCACGGAAATAGAACTCAGGGCCATCGCTAAACCAGCCAGCTCTGGTTTTAAGACTAAACCCCAGGCCATGAATAATCGCGCGGCGATAGGAATGCCAATGATATTGTAAAATAGGGCAAAAAACATGTTTTGCTTTATCTTACTGACAGTTTCACGGCTTAATTGAATGGCCGTTAGAACATCTCGTAGATCGTTTTTTATAATTACAATCCCACCAGTTTCCATAGCGACGTCAGTCCCGCCACCCATGGCAATACCGAGGTCCGCTTGGGCTAGTGCTGGAGCATCGTTAATCCCGTCCCCAACCATGGCGACTTTGAACCCTTTGGCTTGTAATTTTTTTATTTCATTGGCTTTATCTTGGGGCAAGACTTCGGCTAACACGTTGCTAATGCCAACTTGCTTGGCAATAGCTAGCGCTGTGCGCGCATTGTCTCCGGTTATCATGTACACTTCCAGCCCCTGGTTTTTTAGTTGTTGAATTGCTTCGACGGTCGTTTCTTTTAGAGTGTCAGCGACAGATACGAGACCGATCACTTCTGTCTCGGCCGCCAGAATCATGGTTGTTTTCCCTTCTTCTTCTAATTTGCGAATTTTTCGTTCTATTTTACTAATATCCAAGTTCGCAATGTCGGAAATTAATTTTCGATTACCGAAAAAGTATTTTTTTTTGTTGATGAAGCCTTCAACTCCATGCCCGGGAATAGCCCTGAAGTCAGATACATCATAAAGAGAAATGGATTCCTCCTCGGCATATTTAACGATAGCTTCAGCGAGTGGATGTTCTGATAATTTTTCGATACTGGCCGAGAGTGCAATTAATTCTTCTTCATCTTGTCCAGCTAATTCAACAATATCAGTGACTTCTGGTTTCCCTTTTGTGAGTGTGCCTGTTTTATCAAAGACAATAGCCTTGATTTTGCATGCCGCTTCCAATGGTTCGCCACCTTTGATAAGAATTCCATATTCTGCACCTTTGCCAGTTCCGACGGTGATGGCTGTTGGTGTCGCTAAACCTAAAGCACAAGGGCAGGCAATAACAATGACAGCGGTAAACGCCATGACGCTAAATAACAAAGTGGCATTTAAAAGATAGAACCAGACCAAAAACGTTATAATGGCCAGACCAATAATAATGGGCACGAACCAAGCCGCAATTCTATCTGCAAAGGCTTGAATTGGTGCTTTTGATGATTGGGCATCTTCAATCAATTTTATAATTTGTGCTAAAGTAGTTTCGCTCCCAATTTTTGTGGCCTTAAATTCAAAACTGCCGTGTTTATTGATTGTGCCGCCAATAATAGAGTCACCAATATTTTTTTCGACCGGAATACTTTCGCCAGTGATCATAGATTCGTCCAAGGAAGAGTTGCCTTTGGTGATGACGCCATCAACTGGTATTTTTTCTCCGGGACGGACGACAAGAATATCGTCAACTTGGACTTGTTCAATAGCGATGTCGGTTGTTACATTGTTTTTGATGACGCGGGCTGTTTTTGGCTGAAGTCCCATCAGTTTTTTAATCGCCTCAGACGTTTTGCCTTTTGTTTTAGCCTCTAACCACTTACCTAGTATGACAAAGGTAATTAAGAAAGCGGCTGTTTCAAAATATAGATCAGGTATTTTTCCACCGTTTAAACCTAACAAACTATTATTAGCAAAAACATAATTGACAAAGAGAACCAAACTGTAGATGTAGGCGGTGCTGGTTCCAATAGCAATCAAGCTATCCATGTTGAAGGTTTTCATCTTTAAGCTGCTCCACATCCCACGATAAAAGCCAGCTCCAAGAATAAATTGTACCGGCGTTGTTAAAACGAACGAAATAATACCTATAAATGGCAGTAAGGATACGCTTCCAGGCAAAAATTTAAAGAAATCAAGCAGCATGAAATAAAACATGGGGAGACTCAAAATGAAACCCCAGAGAAATTTTGTAAAATAACTTTTAATAACTTTTTCTTTGCGCAATCTTTCAGTTTCTGGAGAATCTTGGCCTAAGAGCTCTGCTTTATAGCCGGCATTTTTAATGGTTTTTTTAATTTGGTCGGTTGTTACAAGATTGCCATTGTAGGTTACCCGTGCTTTTTCAGAGGCATAGCTAACATTTGCCTCTTTGACGCCGGGGATTTTTTTTAGGCTTCGCTCAATAATATTGGCACAAGAAGTACAATGCATGCCAGTAATACTAAAGGCGGTCCGTTCTTCTGTGTTTGTTGTTTCAGGTTGTGAATGTTGCGAGATATCGATTGTTCTTTGTGTGGCACTGGTGTTGTTGATCGTGGGGTGAGCTTCTGAGGTATTAGAAAAGACACTAAAAAGTTGGCTTAATTTTGAAGAAGCAACTATTTTATCTACTAATTGATCAAGATCAGCTCTGTCTTTTGGAATTTCAAATTCACCTTTTTTGCGTTGAGTTATTTTACCCTGAAAAGATGGCTCGGCCTCTTTTTGATTAAATTCACCATCAACTTCTACCGAAGATTCCATCTTAATTTTAAACGGTTCATTAAAATCAACCGTTTTTTTTTCTATGGAGATGGAAATATTGTCGGGGTCAATTTCTTCCCTAGTAATTTGTGCTTCGTAGCCAGCCTTTTTAATTGCCTCGAGAATTGTTTCTTTTTTTGTTTCATTGGTTGTTTCGACCACAGCTTCTCCTGTCGCAGCATTAACAGTCGTGGATTTGACTCCACTAACATCCTTTAGCTCCATTTGGATTATTTTTTCACAGGAAGGGCAGTGCATGCCTGTGATTTTCAGAAAAAATTTACTCATATGGGGGTTCATTAAATATTATTTATTTAAGGTTAAGCTATTTCTAGTTCAGTTTAATCTATTGATACGGACTTCTTTCTGACTGTCATATTCAGACCAATTATTTTATCTATCTGGCCCCGCCACTACAACCACAGCCACCACCTCCGCCGCAAGATCCGCCGGCATTTTCAGCTCCAGAGGCTGTAAATGTGTTAGCGGGTGCGCTGGTAGCGGCTGCAGCAGTAGCTGGATCAACAACTTCAATGATGCCCGAAACCATACCCATCCAACAGCTGAATTTAAAGCGTCCAGTTTTTGTTGGTGTAAATTCTTTGACACTGACTTTTCCTGGCGTTAGTGGTATTTCATCGGCAAAGAAACTTTTAGCAATCACCGCGTTTGTACAACCACTGGTGCCAGTGTCTGTGATTTCCCATCGAACCGGTACGCCAACTTTAATTTTGAAAGAATTGGGTGTGTAGCCAGAAGCGGAAGCATTCATCTTCAGTAATTGCTGACCATTTACCATTGGTGCTAAGCCCGATAGATTGGCTGATTTTGTAGTTTCTTTTTTGCTAAGATCATTAAAGCTGGTAAAGCCAAGAACATTAAGTTGGGCATTGAATGTATAAAAAGCAAAGAATAAAACTAAAATGCCGGCGACTTTTAAGAAAAAGTCAGACAATTTCTTGTTTTGAGTTAATTTTTCACTAGAATAGCCGATTAGGAGTAAGGTGGGGAGAGTACCCAGAGCAAAACTGATCATAATTAAAGCGCCTTGAAGAGCATTGCCAGAAAGTAGGGCCATGCTTTGAGCCGTAATGGTGAACCCACAAGGTAGAAAAAAAGTTAGGGCACCTAAAATAAAAGTCGAGTAGTGACTTTTAGTCTCATTATTCGTTTGAATTTTTTGACTGATAAATTTTGGTAAGCCAATGCGGAAACGATTAAAGGCTTTAACACCAAGCATTTGTAAAGCCAAGACAAACATAATTAGCGAGACCAGGATGACTAAAAATGGTCCAAAATTTAGCGATAGGTTTAATGTCTTGCCAAGCGCCCCCAAAAGGAAGCCAAAAAAAGCATATGAAATTAAACGTCCGATATTAAACGTGAGGTATGGCGCTAAGCCTTTTTGCGTTTTGGCGGCATTCCATTGTTTTGTCATGGACAAGATTAACCCGCCGACTAATGCGGCACAACTAGAGAGGCCAGCGATAATGCCAAAGATAAAAAATAAAGGGAGGGAAGAATCTTCATTGACATTAACGATACTCGTCAGGCCAAGTTTGTTTAAGCCTAAAAATAATATGATGATACCGAGAGCAACACCAATGACTCCAAAAATATTTTTTGTTTCCATCCCTTTTTGAACAAAAGGTTTTTCAGAGAACTGATAGCCGTCGCCGTTAAATTTATGGTTAAGTTGCTCGGCTGATGGGAATTCTCCGTTGTAATCGATCACGACAGTTTCGGTTTTAAGCGAAGCTTCAACTTTCTGAATGTTTTTGTTCTCCAAGAGCTCTCGTTCAATTAATATTTCGCACGATGGACAGTGCAAACCTTTAACAAAGTAAGTTTTAGTTTTTAAATTTTCTGACATATTTTTTTTATTTGTTAAATAATTTAGTGACTGTTAAAATTTCTTGAGTCATGTCTTGCTTTTGCCTTTCATTTTTGGTGCTCATAGCATTTTTAAAACAGGTTTGCAGGTGGTTCTCCATAAGTAATTGATGGGCTGATTTTAAAAGTCCAATAGCGGCTAAATTTTGCTGCATGACATTGATGCAATATTCATCACCTTCGATCATTTTGATTATCTTGGCTGTTAGACTGTTGGCTTTTTTGAAACTGATGAGAGCCTTAGCTTTTTGCGTAGTCATAATATAAGTTATTATTTATTTTTACCTATACCCAGGGTATAGGTATAGTGTAGCATGTTTAAAAGTATTGTCAAACCAATAGTATTTTGTTCCTCGGCTAATCATGTTAATTATAGTAATAGCGTTTTGTTTCTAAAATAATCATGGTAATCATACAAATCATAGTTAATCATAGTAAGCGAAGCGCACTGATGCTTAAAAACAAAAAAGAGCCATCGTCAGCTCTTTTAAAAGCGTTGTTTACTCGTGTCCCAAAGCATCAATCGGGTTTTTATGGGCCGCTTGTTGCGCAGGATAAAGACCAAAAACTAGCCCCACAAAAACTGACATAAAGACTGCGGCCAAGATGCCTTTCCACGAAACGGAAAAATCCCAATTGTAGCCAAGTAATTGCGCTATCACTGAAACTAAATACGAAAGTAAAACACCTAGTACAATGCCGACTAGACCGCCGATTGAGGTTACGATAACTGATTCAGCGAGGAATTGCCACAAAATGTTTTTATTTTTTGCGCCAAGAGATTTACGTAAACCAATCTCGGGCGTGCGTTCAGTTACAGATACATACATAATATTCATGATACCGACTCCGCCGACTATGAGGGAGATGGAACCAAGGGCTAAAAGCAAAATTTGGATGCCATAGATAATTGTTCCGAGCATGTCCATGGCTTGTTCCATAGTAGTGATAGCAAAATCATCTTTGTCTGGGTCGGTTATTTTATGACGTTCACGCAAAGTTAAGGTGATGTCTTCGGCCGTACTTGAAGAAAGGCTGGTGTCATAGACTTGAGCCAAGATAAAGCTGACGTAATCAATGCCGAGAAGTCTTTTTTGGATGGTTTGTACTGGGATAAAAGCCATGCCATCCATATCTAGGGCAAAGCTAGCGCCTTTTTCTTTTAAAATACCAATTACCTGAAATTTTTCTGAACCAATTTTTATGGATTCACCAACTGCAGGGGAGTCACCAAAAAGATTGTTTTTAAGTTTTGAGCCTAAAACAACCACTTTGCTTAAAGTGCGATCTTCTTCGTTAGTAAAAAACCGTCCAAATTCTACTTCGCTGGTATCGATATCAATAAAACCAGCACCGCAGCCAAAAAGATTCGCTTTTTTAAATTCATTTTCATAACTCAAAATTTCTTGGCCCATGACAGCGGCATAATAGTTTTTGACGTTGGGTAATTTGGCAATAGCTTCAGCATCAGTTAATTTTAAAGTTGTAATTACGGAGCCCCCCACCATGCTAAAAGAATTTTCGCTGGAAGTGTGTGATGTTTGGGGAGTTTTTACTTCCACTTGAATATAATCTGTTCCAAAAGCCTGTACTTCACCAACAATAAATTGTTTAATGGCTTGTCCAATCGATAAAACAGAAATAACTGCGGTAATACCAATGGCTATGCCTAAAATTGTTAATAAAGTGCGTCCCTTGTTTTTGTTTAGGGCGTTTTGTGCAATTTTAACTGAATTGATGAGTAATTCTTTATTCATAATGAAGAGCTGAAATAGGATCTAATTTGGCGGCTTTTCTGGCTGGATATAAGCCAAAAATTAAACCAACAAGGGAAGACATAAAACAGGCGAGGATGATTGAACTTAACGTAATAACAAAGGTCCAATCATAGCCGAGCTTATTAACGACGATTGAGATGAGATAGGAAAGGAGAACGCCAATAACAATGCCAATGATTGCTCCGAGAGTAGTAATAACTAAAGTTTCCAATAAAAATTGATAAATAATTTGTTTAGCTTTAGCGCCGACGGCCTTGCGCAAACCAATTTCTTTAATTCTTTGAGTAACCGCTGCCAACATGATGTTCATAATTCCAATACCACCAACAATTAAAGATATTGAAACAATGGCCAGAAGAAAAAACTGGAGAGAGTTTGTGATGGTGCCTAACATCACTTGAGCATCATTGGTGTTGCGAACAGAAAAATCATCCTTGCCTGGGTCTTTAATATTGTGTCTTGTTCTTAATATGTTTTCAACTTCAGAGACAACATAGTCAGTATTATCTTCGCTATCAACTTTGATGCGCATAAATCCAATGTGCTTGATGCCCAAGATTCTTGTTTGTGCCGTTGTCACTGGAACAAAAACCATGTTATCAACATTTTGGAAACCAGAAGTGCCTTGTGGAGCCATAATGCCAACGATTGTAAAGCTATTTTGTTTGATGTTAATTTTTTGACCGAGCGGATCAGCGCCTTTAAATAAATCATCTTTTATTTGCGAGCCAATAACGGCCACGGTGGCGTTAGTTTTTTTATCTTCTTCTGTAAAAAAATCACCCGATTCTAATTTGGAATCAGCTATGAGAGGGTAGTCAGACGAAACTCCATAAATTGGTGTAACTGTTTTTTGATCTTCCCAAGTTGCGGTCTCAGTTGCACTAACATAAGAGCAAGCTGCCACGACGCTTGGTAGTTCTTTTTTAATCGCTTCAGTATCAGAATCTTTTAATGATGTAATAACAACGCCAAAAACAGCGGCTGGAGGACCGTTTTCATCTGATTTTCCAGGAAGAACACCGATGACGTTTGAGCCGATGCCACGGATTTGGTTGGTAATTAAACTTTCAGCCCCAGCCACAACAGAGGTAATGGTAATAACCGAAGAAATGCCGATGATAATTCCCAGCATTGTCAAAAACGAACGCATTTTATAGCTGCGTAAGTTGGTAAATGATTGTTTGACTGTGGCGCGTATGAGCATGTTATTTTTTTAATTCATCAGTAGCCGAGGCGATCTTGCGGCCTTGAACAAATTGGTCAGAAACAATTTCGCCATCTTTAATTTTGATGATTCTTTTGGCATGGTCAGCTGTATCGCTTTCGTGTGTTACGATGATAATTGTTTTACCCTTGTCGTTTAATTCTTGGAGTAGATGCATAATTTGTCCACCGGTTTTGGAATCGAGGTTGCCGGTTGGTTCGTCAGCTAAAATAATATCTGGATCATTAACTAAAGCTCGGGCGATTGCAACTCTTTGTTTTTCGCCACCAGAAAGTTGGTTTGATAAATAGTCTTGGCGATGTTCCAGACCAACCTCTTTAATAGCGATTGAAGCAAGGGAATTATGCTTGGAAACTGCTTGTTTACTATAAATTAAGGGAAGTTTTACGTTTTCAAAGACAGAGGTACGTGGTAGTAAATTAAATGCTTGGAAAACAAAACCGATTTCTTTGTTTCTAATGTCAGCCATTTCATCATCAGTTAATTTTTCGATGTTTTGGCCTTTGAAGATATATTGACCACCTGTTGGTTTCGTTAAAAAGCCAATAATATGCATCAGCGTCGATTTGCCCGAACCTGATGGTCCCATGATAGCCACAAATTCACCCTTCTCAATAGTAAAGCTAGCTTCTTTTAGGGCTAGAGTTTTGACGTCTTCGTTTTCGTAAACTTTTTGTAGTTTTTTAGCTTCAATTAAAGTCATATTATTTTTGAGTAGTAGTGGAGACAATTATGACATCGCCCACATTAATGCCTTCAAGAATTTCTATGTTTCCATTGGTGCCGCGAATTCCAGTTGTGACTTTTACTTCTTGAACTTCGGTGGTATTTTTTAGAATTCGAACAGTTTTATCTCCGTTGGTTCTGATAATTGCTCGTTGCGGTATAGTCACAATATCATTTTTTTCAGCTGTTAAAATATCAACATTAGCAGTTAAACCGGATTTAATGTTTTCATTCTCCTCTGTAAATTCAAGCGTGACTTTGTAAGTCGGAACGCCATCAATAATAGTTTCAGCTGGATCAACCAAAATTATTTTGGCTTCAAATTTGGTGTCGCTGCCAAAAGCATCAAGAGTTACAGCGGCAGTGTCGCCGATTTTTACGTTGGCAATATCAACTTCAGCTACATTAGCTTCTATTTGGAAGTTATTATCAGAAATTACTTTAATAACAGTTGTGTTTGATTGGATAATTTCACCAACCTTAGCGTCTTGCATGACGACAATGCCATCAATTGGGGAAACAATATTGTTTTTAGCGATTTGAGCCGAGATGTTTCCGATATTAGCTTGGGCATATTTAATTTGAGCTTGTTGAGATCTGACATTGGCTTCAGCTAATTTAACCTGAGATTCTTGAGCATTGATTTGTTCTTGAGTGGAACCTGCGCGTTTGAGTAAGAGTGTGTTTTGTGATGATTGTAAAGTGTTTTGAGAAGTATTGACCGCGGCTAAGGCTGTAGCAATGGTCGAAGTGTTGGTTGCTTTCTGAGCTTTAATTGCATTTTCATTAGTGGCAATAGAAGTTATTTGTGCATCTACATAGCTTTTTTGAGTATTGAGGCTGCTGATGTCGGTTGTGGAAAGTGGAGACAATGAAATCGCATTAAAGGTTTGACGTACTTGTTGCATGGCAGCTTTCGTTGCCGTTAATGCGACATTAATATTTTCTTCAGTCGGGGTTTGAAAGGCGGTGTTGACTAGTCCCTTGGCTCCGCCATTTAAACTGTTTAATCCTGAGTTGCTCATTCGTCCGGCATTGTAACCACCGAGTAATGAGACTACGGCAAAACTTTTCGCATCGGCGAGGCGGGTTCCTTCTGGAGTGGAATCTCCAAAATAAGTATTTTGTATGTCTGTAATTGTAAATAGAGCATAAAGACCAACATTTACGGCATCACTTAATCCGGCGTTGGTAACTTCAAGTTGTTTTTGTAGATCAGTTATGGCTTTTGTTTTAGAATTTTCATAAGCGATTTGGGCATCAGCTAAACTATTTTGGGCGCCGGTGACAGTTTCTTCGGCAATGACCATTTCCTCGGGACGGGTGCCACTTTTAAGTTCATTTAATTTTGACTGTTGAGTCGCTAGCGCTGATTCGTAATTCATTAGTAGGGCACGACTACTCTCGAGAGAAGCAGCCGCTTGACTGCTTTGTGCAAATAAATCATTGCTAGTTAAACTAGCTAGTAATTGGCCAGATTTTACAACATCACCAACTTTAACATTGATTTTTGCGACTTTTCCGGGTTTTTCAAAGGCTAACTCAACATTATTGGCAGCTTTGACTGTACCAGTAACACTGACTTCTTGTGTTAAGTTCGATTTCTCTGCTACAACCGTGGTGTAAATGGGGTCTGTGTTCTTTCTTGATAAAAGGATTCCCCCAATCATAATAATTAAAATGATCCCGATAATGATGTAGAATTTTTTCAGCTTAAAAATTTTGGGTAGATTCATATAGTTTATTATTTTTGGTAAATGTTAGTTGCCATTAATCATATTAATCATGATAATCATTGTAATCATAGTAATGTTCGTTGCCACTAATCATATTAATCATAAGAATCAGGGTAATCATAGTAATGTTTGTTGCCGCTGCTAATCATATTAATCATGATAATCATTGTAATCATAGTAATGTTTGTTGCCACTAATCATATTAATCATGATAATCATTGTAATCATAGTCTTTCGTAATGCTTAAAAAGTTTTTGATATATATTAATTAAATCTTTTTTGTCTTTTTCGTTTAGAGGAGAGAGAAAGTTAATCATTTTACTTTTTATGTTTTTCTGTGTTGTTTCCAGGAATTTTTTGCCCGTTTTTGTTAATTCTAGATAAACGTTACGACGATCTTGTTTCTCGTGCTTACGGGACAGTAGCTTTTTGTCTTCGAGTTTATTAATGAAACAGGTAATAGAGGGTGGCGTGATACCAAAAAGACGAGCCAGGTCTTTCATGCGGGTCTTTTCTTGACTGTTGATGAAGGAGAGGGCTTCAAATTGAATCATTTTTTCTGCTGAGATTTGAGTGGTTTTTTGCAGTTGTGAGAAAATGAGGCGTTTTAGGTTAAAAATGGTTTCGATTAGTTGTTCTGTGTTTTGTGTAGACATATTTAGTTTATCTAACTATTATGTTTTCTAAGTATAACAGGGCGGATAAAAAAAACAATGTTTGGCGTTGCGTGAAGATGCTTGGGTTTGTTTTGAAGTGTTCAATTGAAAAAGACAATTTGGGTGGTTTTTTGATTGATTTTTTATCACAGATGATGTAAAATTGCATTAGTTTGTAAACAATTTAACTTTATTACTAAATATGTTCGAACAATCCTTTAAAAACATTGATAATATTCTCCATACTGATTCTGGCTGTGGAACTGAGTTGGATTATGTTGAGCAAACGTCCTGGATTCTCTTTTTGAAGTATCTTGATGACTTAGAAGAGACCAAGAAAACTGAAGCCGCACTTGCCGGTAAAAAGTATGAGTATATTTTGTCCTCTGAGTATCGTTGGAACTCTTGGGCTTGCCCGAAAAACGGAGGTGGCAAATTGGATCATAATAAATCATTAGACGGTGACGATTTGAAGGATTTTGTGAATAATAAACTTTTCCCATATTTGAAACGATTCAAAGCTGAAGAACCAAATACCATCGAATATAAAATTGGAGAAATTTTTTCTGAATTAAAAAATAAAATCTCTAGCGGCTATAAGTTGCGAGAGATTTTAAATATTGTTGATGACATGCATTTTCGACTTTACGAAGAAAAACATGAGCTGTCGCATCTTTATGAAGCTAAGATCAAGAACATGGGTAACGCGGGTCGGAATGGTGGTGAATACTATACGCCCCGCCCTTTAATTAAAACAATTGTAAAAGTTGTTGCACCAAAAATTGGTGACACTATTTATGACGGTGCTTGTGGGAGTGCAGGGTTTTTGGTGGAAGCATATAAATATTTAACAGAAAATCAGGCCAAGCTTTCTTCTAAACAAATGGAAATATTACAGACAAAAACTTTTTATGGAAAAGAAATAAAATCCCTCGCTTACATCATTGGCATTATGAATATGATTTTGCACGGCATTGAAGCGCCGAATATCCGCCACATGAACACATTGGCAGAAAACATTAATGATATTCAAGAAAAAGATCGGTTTGATATTATTTTGGCCAATCCGCCTTTTGGTGCTGGTATTGGACGAGAGATTCAACAGAACTTTCCAATTAAGACAGGTGAAACTGCTTTTCTTTTCTTGCAACATTTTATAAAAATTTTGAAAGCTGGTGGGCGAGCCGGTATTGTTATCAAAAATACTTTTCTTTCTAATACAGATAATGCGAGCGTTTCCCTAAGAAAATTACTTTTGGAAAACTGCAATCTGCACACGGTTTTGGATTTGCCTGGCGGTGCTTTTCAAGGTGCTGGGGTGAAAACTGTAGTTTTATTCTTTGAAAAGGGCGCGCCAACGAAAAAGGTTTGGTTTTATCAGCTTAATCTTGCTCGCAATCTTGGCAAAGGGAATCCTTTGAATGAAAATGATTTGGTGGAATTTGTGGAACTGCAAAAAACTAAAGCAGATAGTGAAAATTCGTGGTCGATTGATGTGACAAAAGTTGATCAAAATACTTTTGATTTGTCGGTGAAGAATCCAACCAAAAGCAATGAGGTGGCTTTGAGAGAGCCGAAGGAGATTTTGGAGGATATGAAAAGTATTGATGATAATGTAAAAAATATTTTGGAACAAATTGGGGAAATAATATAATAAATAATTTTATAAGGTATGATAGATGAAACTATAAAGATTTCTCTTAATAAGGGTTATGAAAATATAAAAAAAGTTGACGAAAATGGTGTTGAATATTGGCAGGCGAGGGAGCTGATGCCATTGTTGGGTTATGAGGTATGGCAAAAGGCCGAAGATGTGATTGGTAGGGCTGCAAGGGCCTGTGTTAATAGCGGTCAGGCTGTGGATAACCATTTTAACCTTTCCAGTAAAATGGTTGAGATAGGCTCAAATACAGTCCGCGAAGTGCGTGACTGGAAATTGGATCGTTTTGCATGTTATTTAGTTGCACAAAATGGCGACTCGAATAAGCAGGAGATTGCTTTGGCACAGACCTACTTTGCCATTCAAACCAGAAGACAAGAGATGTTCGAGCAGCTTACAGAAGATGATAAACGTTTATTTATAAGGGGTGAAGTATCAGATGAGAATAAGAAACTGTTTAGCACAGCAAAAAGTGCGGGTGTTACTAAGTTTGGTTCTTTTAATGATGCTGGTTATAGAGGGCTTTATGGAATGTCACTCGTCGAAGTAGAAGAAAGAAAGAATGTCAGAAAGGGTGAACTGCTTGATAGAGCAGGAACGACGGAGTTGGCGGCTAATTTGTTTCGGATTACTCAAACAAAAGAAAAGATAAAAAAGGATAATATCCGTGGTGATTATGATGCGTCGCAGACTCATTTTATGGTCGGTGGCAAAGTTAGGCAAACCATAAAAGATATTGGAGGGACTACGCCAGAAAATTTGCCAGCGGAAAGACATATCAAAGAATTGAAGAGCAGAAAGAAGAAACTCTTAAAAAGGAATAACAGTGAGAATTAATTTTATATGAATGAAAAAATTTTACAAAAATATATTCAACTAATTAACGATGTCGATTCTTCTATCCGAGTCGCGTGCGATGGTTGGCCTGATACAACAGTTGTAAGTAGAGTTGTAACGGAGGCGATGAATTTAATAAAAAAAACCTGTGGCGAAGCGAGCGATCATTATATCCGTCTAAAAGAAATTACAAAAGGGGATAATTATCACCCCGATAATGCAACTCAGTATAAAGGTGTCATAGAAGCTGCCTATAATGATTATAGGGATGGTTTCGCTAATCTTGATTTTTTTGTAAGAGCAGAAATTTTTGAGGATTTTTTATCTATGGCTGAATATCTTCTTTCAGAAGGATATTATGTCCCAGCCGCATCTTTGGTTGGTGGTGTACTTGAAGATTTTTTGAGAAAATTGTGTGATAAAAACGTTGTTTCTTATCAGACGAAAACAAAGATTAATTCTCTGAATGTTGATTTGGCAAAAGCTGGTGTTTATACTGCTTTGGTCTCAAAAGAGATTATTGCAAAGGCTGATATTAGGAATAATGCTGATCATGGTAAACCAAATGCATTTAACAAACAGGATGTTGAAGATATGGTAAAATGGGTTCGTAGGTTTATTGTCGATTTCTCACAATAAAATTTAAAAGATATGGACTGGCAAACAAAAAAACTTCGTGATGTTTGTGATGTAATTGCTGGCCAATCGCCAGAAGGTAAATTTTATAATAAGTCTGGAAATGGTGTACCCTTTTATCAGGGCAAAAAAGAATTTGGCGAAAAAATAGTTGGAAAACCAACAACTTGGACAACTAAAGTTACAAAGGAAGCATTGAGTGGCGATATTCTAATGTCGGTGAGAGCACCGGTTGGACCAACTAATTTTGCTACAGAAAAAATCTGTATCGGTCGTGGTCTTGCCGCAATTAGGGTTGGTAAAGATATCGATAAGTTTTTTCTATTTAATTTTTTGCAGTTATATGAAAGTAAAATAGTTGGTAATAAAGGTGCTGTGTTTGATTCAATTAGCAAAACACAGATAGAAAATATTGAGATATTATTGCCACCTCTACCCGAACAGAAATCCATCGTCGCCAAACTCGACGCTCTTTCCACTGAAACTAAAAAACTGGAAGCAATTTATAAACAAAAACTGGCGGATTTGGAAGAATTGAAAAAGTCAGTGTTGAAGAAGGCGTTTAGTGGGGTGTTATAATGCTGGTTCTTGATTTTCGAAAGAATGCTTTAAAGTTATAATTGTAAATCAGATCTTGTAGTTTACTGTTAATTATGTTAAAATTAGCAGTAAGTTAACAGAAGGGATAAAAATAATAAATTTAGCCAAATAATATGATTGAAAAACCTCCCAAATGGGAAGAACTATTATCAGGGGAGCTTATTAGGAAAGTTCATGATTCTAAGGAAACTCAAGAAATTTTGAGTAAGGCACAAAAGGAATATGTTTATTGGGATAAATTTAAGTATTATTTATTTCCTAAAAATGTAACACCCAAAGAGGCCTGGGCATTCTTAAAAATTTCAAGATCCTCAAATGAAAAAACTCCCATTAAGTCTATTACAGGGAGCACTTTTACTTATAATCTTCCAAAAAGTTTATATCAAAAATTAAATTTTATTGACACTCACGGAGCGGGTTTGCTTAAGAGTTTTAAAGACAGACCTTCAAGTACACAGACAGTAAAATATATAATTAGCAGTTTGGCTGAAGAAGCTATCGCTTCTAGTCAAATTGAGGGCGCTAATACTACACATAAGGTGGCGAAAGAAATGATTTTATCTCAAAGAAAACCACGTAACAGAAGTGAACAAATGATCGTAAATAACTATTTGGCTATGCAAAGGGTCTCCGAATGGAAAGACATGGATTTAACAGAACAAATGTTGCTTGATCTGCAAAAGACCATCACAGACCAAACAATTGATGAGCCTACTAGTGTTGGTAGGTTTAGGAATGATGAGGATCAAATAGTTGTAAGCGATCCAATAACAGGCGAGATAGCGCATATTCCGTTTAAACGAGAAAAGATGTTGTCTGAATTAAAGAGGTTGATTGATTATGCTAATAAGCCGGAGGACGATGATGACTTTACTCATCCTGTTGTAAAAGCGACTATTTTGCATTTTTGGTTTGCCTATTTACACCCTTTTGTAGACGGTAACGGGAGATCCTCAAGAGCTCTTTTTTATTGGTATTTATTAAAAAATAATTATTGGCTTATAGAGTATATTTCTGTTTCTAGAACAATTAAACAAAGTAGAAAAGCATATGACAATGCGTTCTTGTATAGCGAAAATGATGATAATGACTTGACCTATTTTTTGCTTTATAATGCCGAGATATTCAAAAAATCAATTCTTCAATTTTTGGAATATTTTGCGGAAAAAATGAAAGAGGTTGATGAATCGAAGAAGACCACTTCGTTGTTGGGTATATTTAATTCCAGACAAGTTATGTTGCTTAAATATTTTCTTTCTCATATTGATGAATACACTGACGTTATAACACATCAAAATAAGCACGGAATATCACGTCCTTCCGCTTATAATGATCTTAGCTTTTTGGTGGGAAAAGGATATCTTGCGAAGACAAGAAAAGGAAAGAGGTTAGTGTATATGCCAAATGCAACAAAAATTAAAGAAATATTTAATTAGTTATGAATGAATCAGAAACTAGAGCTGAATATATTGACCCCAAACTCAAAGCAAGTGGTTGGGGTGAAGTCGAAGGGTCAAAAGTTCTAAGAGAATTTAGAATTACCGATGGTCGTATCCAAACGGGCGGACTTCGAGGTAAACCTGAAATTGCTGATTACATTTTAGTTTATAAAAATTGTAAGATTGGTGTAATTGAAGCCAAGGCTGAAAATTTAGAAGCAACTGAAGGTGCAGCACAAGCAAAATCTTATGCGCAAAAACTGCAAATAGATTATACCTATGCCACAAATGGCAAAGAGATTTATGAAATATCGATGGGTACGGGTAAAGAAAAAAGTATTGCTGATTTCCCGACACCTGATGAATTGTGGAATAAAACTTTTTCAAATCAAAATGAATGGAAAGAAAAATTTGCTAATCAACCAAACGAAGGCGAATATGGGAAACGTTATTATCAAGAAATTGCAATTAATAATGTGTTAAATGCTGTTGCAGAAGACAAAACAAGAATTCTTTTGACCATGGCCACTGGAACTGGGAAAACAGCGGTGGCATTCCAAATCGCCTGGAAACTTTTTCAAACTCGTTGGAGTTTAAACCCAGACGGTGGTCGACGGCCAAGAATTTTATTTTTAGCAGATCGAAATATTTTAGCTGATCAAGCTTTTAATTCATTCTCAGCTTTCGATAAAGACGCACTTGTTCGCATAAATCCGTTAGATATTCGTAAAAAAGGCGCAGTTCCAAAAAGTGGAAGCGTCTTTTTCACTATTTTTCAAACTTTTATGAGTGGCCCTGATGGGACGCCTTATTTTGGGGATTACCCAGCAGATTTTTTTGATTTTATAGTTATTGATGAGTGCCATAGAGGTGGAGCTAACGACGAAAGTAATTGGCGCGGAATATTAGAATATTTCTTTCCAGCCGTACAACTTGGTTTAACAGCTACGCCAAAGCGCAAAGATAACGTCGATACATATAAATATTTTGGCGAACCTGTATATACATATTCGCTTAAGGAAGGTGTTAATGATGGTTTTTTGACTCCATTTAAGGTTAAAAGAATTCAAACTACCTTAGATGATTATGTTTATACTTCGGATGATCAAATAATTGAAGGAGAAGTTGAGGTTGGTAAAGTTTATACGGAACCAGAGTTCAATAGAACTATTGTAATTGAACAACGAGAAGCAAAACGTGTAAAAGTATTTCTTGATGACATTAATCAAAACGAGAAGTCAATCATTTTCTGTGCAACTCAGGGACACGCTCTTTTGATTCGTGATTTAATAAATCAAATGAAAAACAGTAAAGATCCTAATTACTGTGTACGAGTAACAGCAAATGACGGCGCACGAGGAGATCAATTTTTGAGAGAATTCCAAGATAATGAAAAGACCATCCCAACGATTTTAACTACATCACAAAAACTTTCAACAGGTGTTGATGCACGCAACATTCGTAATATAGTATTAATGCGTCCAGTAAACTCGATGATTGAATTCAAACAAATTATTGGGCGAGGGACTAGACTTTTTGATGGGAAAGAATATTTTACCATCTATGATTTCGTTGATGCATATAAGCATTTTTCTGATCCAGAATGGGATGGTGAACCTGTAGATGAGTCTACCGAGAGAGAACCGAAGATCAAAAAATTGAAAGCTGTAGTGGAAACATTACCACAGCCTGAACCAATATATGAACCAATGGAAAAGTTGAAAATAAAGTTGCGTGATGGTAAGGAGCGAGAAATTAAACATATGATTTCTACTTCATTTTGGAGTGCCGACGGGAAACCAATATCCATCCAGGAATTTATGGATAACATGTTTGGTGCTATGCCTGAGTTCTTTAAGAGTGAAGAAGAATTACGGAAAATTTGGTCGAATCCAACTACACGTAAAGTGTTTTTAGATAAAATTGCTGAAAAAGGCTATGGCAAGGATGAATTAGAGACTTTGCAAAAAATGGTTGATGCTGAACAAAGCGATTTATTTGACGTTCTAACTTATATTTCATTTTTAACACAACCTATTTCAAGAGTGGAAAGAGTTGAACAAACAAAAGATAAAATTTTCAAAGGACTTGATGCAAAACAAAAGGAATTTTTAGATTTCGTTTTGACAAAATATGAAGAGAAAGGTGTTGAAGAATTAGATGAGGACAAGTTGCCCATACTGTTAAATTTAAAATATCATGCCATAGCTGATGCTGAACAATTGCTCGGAAGCGTCGATGACATCCGATCAATTTTCTTCAATTTTCAGAAGAATTTATATGCTAAACTAAGTAATAAATAATGTCTGATTAAATTGGTTCACTTAAAAGGAGTAAATTTTTATGTCGCCTAAATACAACTTAGACAAAATTAAACATGCCACTGATGCACCTACCTTCCAAAAGGCGATTGGTTTGTATGAGGGTGGCAAAGTCATAAACTTTCATGAGGATTTTGGTCGTTTTAGTGCGACAGTTTTAGGCACAGAACCGTATATGGTTTATGTTGATGGCAATCATTATGGTCAAGGTGCTTGTGATTGTTATCTGGGGCAAAACGATACTCTTTGTAAACACATGGTGGCAGTAGCAATTTACGCTGTTTTGAATGGTCAGGAGTTGAGTTCTACGGATAAAAATATAATTACAGAACTTGTTTGTAGTGCTAAGTCGGGAGCATTAAACAAAGAAGATTTAGCGGTGGTTAAAAAAAATATCACTTCTTCTATTAAGTATATTAAAGCTTATGTCGGTCCGTCGAGGACTTGGTTTGCCTATCAAAACTCCTTGGATGAGGGGTGCTCCCGTTTGTCAGAGATTGTGTGCAGTCTGCCCATTAGTCTGCAAACTGCAAAATTAATTGTTAATTTGCTTTTACGTCTTGATAAGAAGTTATGCCAGGGTGGAGTTGATGATTCCAACGGTACCGTTGGTGGATTTATAGAAGAACTTGTTAAAGTCCTGGAAGACTTTGTAAAAGCTGATGCTTCTTGTTTAGCATCTTTTAATGAATTAAAAAACAGGGAAACATGTTTTGGCTGGGAAGAGCCTCTTCTTAAATTACTTATCTAGTTTTTGTGTTTTATGCTCCCTGTTCTATCACGAATCAGGAATTTTGTTTTCTTGTTCTCGAATGCTACGATATCATTATAAAACCTAAAAATAAATTATGTTAAAACGTTTTGCGTTCGTGATGATTTTGGCTTTCCTTTTATTACCGCAAATTACTTTGGCCGATGGTGCTGCTTTTATTCCTGGCCCATACGATGATCGTTGGGATTATAATCAGGAATCCACTCAGTCGGCCATCATTGATTTTAAAAATGGCACGCAAAAAATGCTTTTGAATGTAGGTTTTGAATCTGCTGAAGTCGACACAGTTTGGCTTTTCCCGGTGCCAGCTCAACCAGAAAAAATAATTATTGATGTAGTCGAAGATGTTCCAAATCTTCGTGGAGAAGAACTAGGTGATAGTGCCAAATCACAGCTGGATATTTCTAGACGTGGTTTGTTGGCCTTACAAGTGTATGCTATTCCTTTTGCGTTAAGTCATAGATATTCTGGTTCTGGTGGAACAGGCGTGTCTTTGGGTGGTGCTGGTTTTGGTGCGTCAGATGGCAAGTCCGCAGATGTTCTTGTCTATGAAACCATTGAAAAAGAGGGCATTACGTCACAAATAATTACCGCCAAGACTTCTGTTGGACTTTTTAAATATTTAAGAGAAAAGAATCTGAATATTAAGGGTGGCAGTATTCCTGCACTGGACGAATATGTTGGTAAAGATTTTTCTTTTGTGGTTTCTTGGATTTCAACACAAAATAAGCCGGATAAGAGTCGCCAAGAGGTAGAAGATAAACTTTTACGCTTTTCTAATAATTATTTTCAAGAGTCTAATGGTATTAAAAAAGATTTTTTGAAAGGAATTCAAACGCAATTTCCTGATAATTATCTTGCTTATACGTCAGCCGTTTATCAGGGATCGCATGTCGGAGGTGATTATCTAATTATAAATACTGAGTTTAAGAACAAGTTGGTGGATTTGTTACTGCAATCGCCAGAATTACTAATAGAAGATACGTATTATGATTATAGGGGGGCTGAGAGTAAGGTCCGTGGCGTTTTCGTTAGTTTCCCTACGGAAAAAGCTTTTTATCCATTAAAGTTGACGAGTGTCTATGGCAGTGAAATTATTCCTACTGATATTCGTCTTGTTGGGTATGTGGAACCGCAAACTTATAAGGATATTGCCCCGTATGTTGAGACAAGTTATTATTTTGAGTCTGATTATTATGATACTTATGGTACTCCTAAGAATTTGTTTGGGTGGGAAAATAATCAGTCGATACGTTATACAAAAGTTACTTTGAAGGCACCATCTAAATTATTTACACAAGATCTTTGGTTTACCCCGAATAATAGTATCAAGTTGTCTGTTCTTGAATTGCTTGGTCGATCTTTCTTTTTCACTTTTATACCGTTATTTCTGATTTGTTCATTTTTAGCTGGTATCTTTGCTGCTTGGATTGCGTTTTGGGGAAGATTGGAATCTCGTCGTAAACTATGGAGGTATGGTTTATTAAGTTGGTTTAATTTTTTTAGTATATTTGCAGTCATGTTAGTTGTTTTCTTCTCGAGAACAAGAAGTTTAGACGAAGCACATAAGGCAACTCTAGTTGGATTAAAGTCCCAGGGTTTATCAACCTGGGCTATTCATTCAAAGGACTATGGTCGAAAATTGTTGTTCGTGATATTGTTCTCTTTGACTTATGTCGCCCTGGTTTTATTCTTTTGCTGGATTTTGCGTGTAATTCTGTAATCATTTAATCATGGTAATCATTTAATCATAGAAATCATAGTAATGGTGCTGTGTCTGAGCTAAATCACAGTCATCATAAAAATCATAGTTAATCATAGTAATGGTGCTGTGTCGAGCTAAATCACAGTCATCATAAAAATCATAGTTAATCATAGTAATGGTGCTGTGTCTGAGCTAAATCACAGTCATCACAAAAATCATAGTTAATCATAGTAAGTATGGTCAGAAAGTATAACAATGTCTTTGTAACTGGCGACACGCATTTGGGCGATGTTGTTTTTAATTATGAGGACAAGCTTGTTGATGCCATAAAACAAGATAATTTTGATGCCATTATCTTCGGCGGAGATACTTTTGATTCTTGGCGTGGAGGCTCTATTAAAGATATTCTTGCTAAGTACGATCAGTTGTTTAAGTTTTTACAAAAATTGAAAAGTAAGGTCGTATTTATCAGAGGGAACCATGATCCGCATATCGATGTGTTGAAAAGATTGGGGTTCTCAGTACGTAAACGATTTAAATATATTGGATCATTAGGTGAGCGTGTTAAGGTTGTTCATGGGCATGAGTTTGATGATACTTGTAAGCGTTGGGAGTTTTTTATCAAGAGAATTGCTTATATTGAGAATAAAATTAATCAATGTCTCACAAAAGTAGACAATGAAACTTTTATTCGTTTTATGAATTTGATTAAACTTAACAAAATTGATTTACAAAGAGTTTTGAGTAGTTTCCGCGAGCGAGTTAATAATTATCGTAATACCGACGCCTTCCTCTTTGGACACACTCATTTGCCTATGACAGAGGAGCTGGGGAAGGTGAAGTTTTACAATTGGGGTGGCTGGCAAAAGGATTTTGGATCAAACCCACATTTCATTATCCACAAAGACGGTAAGTTTAGTAATATTGATATAAAATAAAAATTCCGTGGCTTATTGGCCGACGGGATTTTTTATTCTGTCTACAACGTCTTATTTAGTCTTTGCCAAAGTTTTTATGCAACGTGTGCAGGCCTTTGTTCTCTTGCCATCAATAGTTTTGATTTGAAGATTTGGATATTGTCTTGCTTTGGTGGCAATACGAGAATGACTGCGTGTGGTTGTTGCTTTTGGACCTTTACCGCAAATTTCGCAAATTCTTGACATATAATAGGTTAATATCTTTAGATGGTCATATACTAACATGTATGATATAATTTATCAAGTTTTATGATATTAATGAATTTTTTCGACAATCCCATTATTATCATCCCTTGGCTAGCCGCTATTATTATTGCTTTAACGGTGCACGAATTTTCTCATGCATTGGCAGCGACATTATTGGGCGATTCAACAGCCAAGGATGAAGGTCGGTTGACTCTAAACCCTCTGGCACATGTCAGTTGGATCGGTTTTTTTATGCTGTTGCTTGTTGGTTTCGGTTGGGGAAAACCAGTCCCGTTTAACCCCTATAACCTCAAATATCAGCGTTTTGGGCCAGCTTTAGTTGCTGTTGCTGGACCATTTTCTAACCTAATTTTAGCTATTATTTCTGGTGTTGCCCTTAAATTAGTTGTTATTTCAGGTTTTGTTTCAGTAAATAATCTTCTTTTTCAGTTTTTATTCACTTTGATTTCGTTAAACATTGTTTTACTATTATTCAATTTGTTACCTTTTCCTCCTTTAGACGGCTCAAAGATCCTTTTTGCCTTTTTATCTGGACCAAAATATTACGCATTTAGACAATTGTTAGAAACTCAAGGACCATTCTTTTTGATGTTATTGCTAATTTTCGACAATTTTTTGAATATTAACATTTTTGGCTCTATTTTTTCAGTTGTGATCAATTTCGTTTACAGTATTTTGCTTTAAAATCTTCAGGATCAGCTTCTTGACGTATATTATTTCATGTGCTATCCTGTGGTTAATTATTATAGCCTAAATTAAGCTAATTTTTATTTTCCGAGAACATAATTTATGCCAACAACTAATCAATTGATTCGAAAAGGACGCCAAAGCACAAGCAAAAAGACAAAGTCTCCTGCCATGCAAACTGTTTTGAATACAATCAAGAGAACTCGCAATACGCTACCAAAAGGTGCTGCTTTTAAGCGTGGTGTTTGTGTTAAAGTAACTACAACAACACCAAAGAAACCTAACTCAGCTCTCCGAAAAATTGCTCGTGTTCGTTTATCAAATGGACAAGAAGTTACCGCCTATATTCCGGGAGAAGGACATAATTTACAAGAACACTCAATCGTCATGATCCGTGGTGGACGTGTGTCAGATTTACCAGGTGTTCGTTATCATATTGTACGTGGTGTTTACGATACCCATGGAGTAGAGGGAAGAAAGAATTCTCGTTCACTTTATGGCGCTAAGAAAGCTACTAAATAATTGAATCGCTTATGAGAGGAAAACAAGCTCCAAAAAGAAAAATTAAGCCAGATAGTAAGTATAATAGTACTTTAGTGGCTAAATTTATTAATTACATCATGGAACGTGGCAAAAAATCAGTCGCTGAACAAATTGTTTACGATTGTTTTAATATTATTGATGATCAAATTAAATCAGGTAAGATTGCTAAGGAAAATGAAAATGCTCTTAATGTTTTTGATCTCGCAGTAAAAAACGTTTCACCGCAAATTGAAGTTAAAAGTAAACGGGTTGGTGGTGGTAATTATCAAATCCCAATTCCAGTTCGTGGCGAACGCAAATACTATTTAGCTTTTCATTGGTTAATCAATGCTGCTACTTCAAAAAAAGGTAGACCAATGGCCAAAAAGTTAGCTGACGAATTAATTGCTGCTTTGAATAATGAAGGTGATGCTATTAAAAAGAAAAATGATGTGCATCGTATGGCAGAAGCCAATCGCGCCTTTGCTCATTTCGCACGTGGTTAAATATTAAATTATTAGTTTTAAAATTGTATGCCTCGTGAATATAGCCTTGAAAACACCCGTAATATCGGGATTATTGCTCACATTGATGCTGGTAAAACAACAGTTTCAGAACGTATTTTGTTTTATACTGGCAAGAAACATAAAATAGGTGAAGTTCATGAAGGCGCAGCTGAAATGGATTGGATGGATCAAGAGCGAGAACGCGGTATTACTATTACTTCAGCCGCTACGACTTGTTTTTGGAAGGGGATACGCATCAATTTAATTGATACTCCCGGGCACGTTGATTTTACTGCAGAAGTTGAACGTTCACTCCGTGTTTTAGACGGCGGTGTGGTTGTTTTTGATGGCGTTGCTGGTGTGGAACCACAATCAGAAACTGTGTGGCATCAAGCGGACAAATATCATGTGCCACGCATTGCTTTTATTAACAAAATGGATCGCATGGGCGCTGATTTCTACGCTGATTTAGCTTCCATCCACGATCGTTTAACTAAAGATGCTCACCCAATTCAATTGCCAATAGGATCAGCTGAAACCTTTAAAGGTATTATCGATTTATTAACTCGCGTTGCCTATATTTTTGAAGATGATTTAGGTGTCAAGGTGACCGAAATAGAAATCCCAGCTGATATGAAAGATAAAGTTGAAGAATATCGCGCCAAGTTGGTTGAGGCGATTGCTGAAAATGATGAAGTGCTGATGGACAAATATTTAAATGGTCAAGAAATTTCAATTGAAGAGTTAAAGCCAGTTTTGCATAAAGCGATTGTTGATAATAAGATTGTTCCTGTGGCTACAGGTAGCGCTTTAAAGAATAAAGGAATTCAACAATTGTTAGATGCTGTTGTTGATTACTTGCCAAACCCCTTAGAAATTCCACCACTAGAAGCTATTGATCCCAAGGATCCTGAAAAAACAATCACTATTAAGCCAGATGATACTGCATCATTTGCAGGTTTAGCTTTTAAAATTGCGACTGACCCCTTTGTGGGCAAGTTGTGTTTTGTGCGTGTTTATTCTGGTGTTTTAAAATCAGGTTCTTATATTGTTAATGTTAATACTGGAGAAAAAGAACGTGTCGGACGTTTGGTACGTATGCACGCTAACCACCGCGAAGAAATTACTGAAGTTTATGCTGGTGAAATTGCAGCTATTATTGGTTTAAAAAATACTTTTACTGGTCACACTCTTTGCGATGAAGATCATAAGGTTCTTTTGGAAATGATTACCTTTCCTGAACCAGTTATTGATTTGGCTATTGAACCAAAAACAAAGGCTGATCAAGAGAAAATGGGTATTGCATTACAAAAATTGGCTGAAGAAGATCCAACGTTCAGAGTACGCACAGACGAAGAAACTATGCAGACTGTTATTGCTGGTATGGGTGAATTACACCTTGAAGTTTTGGTCGAACGAATGAAACGTGAGTTTAAGGTAGAAGCCAATGTTGGAAAGCCTCAGGTTGCTTTTAAAGAAACAATTAAAAAAGAAGCAGAAGCGGAAGGCAAATATATTAAACAATCTGGAGGCCGTGGACAATATGGTCATTGTTGGATTAAAGTTGCACCGCTAGAACGTGGTGGTGGCTTTCAATTTGTGGATGAAGTTAAAGGTGGTTCTATTCCACGTGAATATATCCCTGCTATTGAAAAAGGTATTAAAGAAGCTTTAAGCCGTGGTATTTTAGCTGGTTATCCTGTTTTAGATATTAAGGCTACTGTTTTTGATGGTTCCTTCCATGAAGTTGACTCTTCTGAAGCTGCTTTCAAAATCGCTGGTTCAATGGCTTTCCAAGAAGCTGCCCGTAAGGCTGAGCCAGTTGTATTAGAGCCGATTATGAAGATTGAAGTTGTTGTGGCTGAAAAATATTTGGGGGATGTTGTGGGAGATCTAAATTCTCGCCGCGCCCAAATTAGTGAAATGAAAGACAGAGGAAATACCAAAGTTATCGATGCTACAGCACCTCTTTCTGAAATGTTTGGATACGCTACACAATTACGTTCAATTACACAGGGTCGCGGTAGTTATTCAATGGAATTTAAGCATTATGCTGATGTCCCAGGTAATGTTCTTAAGGAAATGCTAGAAGCTAAAAAGAAATAGAAGCTAAAAGAGAAAGAAATATTATGTTGATAGATAAATGGACAAAAATATTTTCTTTAGTGAAAAAAACAGGGGATAAAGTCATCATCTTTGATGAAAAAGGTATTGATACGTTAGTGGTTATGCCCTTTGATCAGTATGAGCGACTTATTTCTCAATCTACGCAGGTAAAAGGGTTGACAGAAGATGAAATGTTAGATAGAATAAACCAGGATATTGCGCGCTGGCAGGCGACGCAAAAAGAAACACAACCAGTAGTTGAAAATTTAGAAAAAGAATCTGTTTCTGATGATAAAGATGAAGAAGACGAACGTTATTATGTCGAACCGTTAGAATAGCCTTGCCAAAAAGAGAAATTGTGATATAATTTATATACGTAAAAATTTTAAATAATTAATTTTAAGCGACTGGATGAAACCCTACTTTAGGTGGGGGTCGCTGACGGAGAAATATACAATGGTCGCAACATTTGAACGAACTAAACCGCATGTAAACATCGGAACAATTGGTCACGTTGACCACGGTAAGACAACATTAACTGCCGCTATTTTGAAGTACTTACGAGGCAAGGGTGGAGTAGCACAAGACAAGGGTATTGATGACTTGGATAAAGCTCCAGAATCAAAGGCTCGTGGTATTACTATTGCTACAGCTCACGTTGAGTATGAGACAGAAAAAAGACACTATGCACACGTAGATTGTCCGGGGCATGCTGATTATGTAAAAAACATGATTACTGGTGCTGCTCAGATGGATGGTGCTATCGTTGTTGTAGCTGCTACTGATGGTCCTATGCCTCAAACTCGCGAACACATTTTGTTAGCTCGCCAAGTAGGTGTGCCATCAATCGTCGTTTTCTTAAACAAAGTTGATTTAGTTGAAGATAAAGAATTAATTGACCTAGTTGAAGAAGAAGTTCGTGATTTATTAAAGAAATATGAATTCCCAGGAGATGAAACACCAATTATTCGTGGTTCAGCTCTAAAAGCTTTAGAAAATCCAACAGATCCAGAAGCTACAAAGTGTATCCAGGAATTGCTTGATGCTGTTGATTCATTTATCCCGGAACCAGTTCGTGAAATCGATAAACCTTTCTTGATGCCTATTGAAGACATCTTCTCAATTGAAGGTCGTGGTACAGTTGTTACTGGACGTGTCGAACGTGGTATGGTAAAGGTTAATGAAGACATTGAAATTATCGGTTTAAAAGCAACCGCTAAGAGCGTGGTAACTGGTATCGAAATGTTCAATAAACAATTACAAGAAGGCCGTGCTGGAGATAATGCTGGTATCCTTTTACGCGGCATCAAAAAGGAAGACGTTGAGCGTGGTCAAGTTATTGCTAAACCAGGTTCAGTTACTCCTCATTCAGAGTTTGAAGGTAAAGTCTATGTTTTATCAAAAGACGAAGGTGGTCGTCATAAACCATTCTTCAAAGGATATAAGCCACAATTCTATATTAGAACAACAGATGTTACGGGTGAGGTAGAATTACCAGCAGGAACTGAAATGGTTATGCCTGGTGATACTGTTGTTTTGAATATTAAATTGATTTCACCTGTTGCGCTCGAAGAACAACAACGTTTTGCTATCCGCGAAGGTGGAAAGACTATTGGTGCTGGTGTTGTTAATAAGATTATTAAATAAACAGACATGGCAGACGAGAAGATAGACAAGAATATCCAGCGTGTTAGGATCAAAATCAAAGCCTATGATCACAAGGTTATTGATCAATCGACACAGAAAATTATGGAAGCTTGTGAGCGTACTGGGGCAGAGATTCGAGGCCCCATACCTTTGCCAGTAGCGAAAAAACGCTATACTGTAAACCGTTCTACCTTTGTTCATAAGGATGCTCGGGATCAGTATGAAATGCGTGTCCATAAGCGTCTTATTGATATCCTTAACCCAACAGCGAAAACGATAGATTCTCTTATGAATTTGAATTTACCAGCTGGGGTTGACATAGAAATAAAAATGTAATAGAATACATTCGAAATCCCCTGGGCTAGCGGCGCAATAACCGTTTACACGAAGTGTTGTGTTGCCGACCAGAGAGGAGCGGAGAATAGCAACTTGAAACGCGACATAAAAATTTAAGACAAGCGACTTATAAAACCGGGGGTTATAGAACCCATTGACCGGACTTAAGTCCGGTCTTTTGATTATAAAGTAGTATGAAATTCCTTATTGGCAAAAAACAAGAGATGCAGCAGGTCTTTGCTGAAGATGGAACAGCTCAAACAGTTACTTCTGTTATAGCTGGTCCCTGTTTTGTTACTGCCAAGAAAAGTATTGAAAAAGACGGTTATTCTGCTGTTCAATTCGCTTGGGAAGAACTTCCAGCTAAAAAAGCCAATAAACCCTTATTGGGTTTTTTGAAAAAGATTTTTAATAAAGATATTGCTTACCGTCACATCAGAGAATGCCGTTTCCCAGAAGGAGACAAAATGATTAATGAGTTAACACCAGGGCAAAAGGTGGACGTTAGTATGTTTAATGTTGGAGATTTGGTTGATGTTGTAGGTACTTCAAAGGGTCGTGGGTTTCAAGGTGTAGTTAAACGTCATGGATTTCATGGTATGCCTAAATCACACGGACATAAAGATCAAGAGAGAATGCCTGGTTCTATTGGTGCGGGTGGTGTTCAACGTGTGTTTAAAGGAAAGCGTATGGGTGGTCACATGGGGGATCAATCTGTAACTGTAAAAAATCTTAAAGTAGTAGCTATTGATTTAGATACAAATAAATTACTTCTTGGTGGCTCTATCCCGGGTTGTCGCAATGGTCTTTTATTCATGCGCACTAAAGGTGATTTTGAAATTAATAAACCTGCCGCACCGGTTGTTGAACCTGTAGTTGAGGTAGAAAAGAAAGAAGAAACCAACATTTAATAAAAGTATGGTCAAAGCCAAATTATACAATAAAGAAGGGCAGGAAAAGGGTGAGGTTCAATTGAACCCAAAGATTTTTGAAATTGAAGCTAACGAAATCTTGGTTAAGCAAGCTATTGAGGCTGTTTTGGCAAATCGTCGTTTAGTTATAGCAGACACAAAAAATCGTGGCGAAGTTCGAGGTGGTGGGAAAAAACCATGGAATCAAAAGGGTACTGGGCGCGCTCGTCATGGTTCTATACGTTCTCCTCTTTGGAGAGGCGGTGGTGTTACCTTCGGTCCAAATACAGATAGAAATTTCACCAAGAAAATAAACAAGAAGGTTCGTACTACGGCTTTGTTAATGGCATTATCAGATAAGGTGAAAAATGAAAAAACAATAGTTATTGACGAGTTGAATGCAGCAACTGGTAAGACCAAGGAATTATCACAGGCTTTGAAAGGAATGAAATTTAACCGTGGTTTAATTGTTTTGCCTAAGATGGAGAAAAATTTAGTGCGAGCATTGAATAATTTGCCACGCATTGAACTCATCGCCGCTAATAGTTTAAATGTTTATGATGTCGTGAAGGCCTATCGAGTATTGTTTGTGGAGGCTGCCTTAAAAGAAACTGAAAAAACATTTTTGAGTAAATAAGTATGAGTTTTTTAAATAAAATATTAAAGAAGACTGATGACGAAACTCTAGAGAAGAAAGAGCCTGTAGTTAAAGTTGCAAAGAAAGATGAAGAAAAAAAAGAAGAGGTTTTGTTAACTCATCAGAACAAAACAAAGAAACATGACGATCCATTGGCTTATCGTGTTATCTTGAAGCCTCTGATAACGGAAAAATCAACAGATTTAGCACAGTTGAATAAATATGTCTTTGTTGTCCCTGTGACAGCAAACAAGAACTCTGTTGCTGAAAGAATCTTCGGTATTTATGGAGTTAAACCAGTTAAAGTTAATATAATCAGACGCCCAGGCAAAGTGGTTCGCTCTGGACGCAAATCCGGCACCACTAAGAGCTATAAAAAAGCAATTGTTACCTTAGCTCCGGGTGAAAAAATTGAAGTCTACGAAGGAGTTTAGAATTAATATATGGCGATAAAAATTTACAAACCAACCGGAAATGCACGACGCCAAATGAGCGTGGTAGATTCTTCTAATCTTTCCAAAGCTCGTCCAGTAAAGAGATTGATTTCGATTATCAAAAAAACGGGTGGTCGTAATTCTCAAGGCAAGATTACTATTCGTCATCATGGTGGTGGCGCCAAGCAGTTTTATCGCATGGTTGATTTTAAGCGAGATAAATTTAATATTCCGGCTACTGTTAAGGCTTTGGAATATGATCCAAATCGTACTGCACACATCGCTCTATTACAATATGCTGATGGTGAAAAAAGATATATTATTGCCCCAGCAGGTATTCAAGTTGGCGATTCATTAATATCATCAAAAGAAAGCGTAAAGATACAAGTTGGTAATTGTACAAGATTAGAAAATATTTCAGTTGGCTCTTTAATTCATAATGTTGAATTATCAGCCGGTATGGGAGCAAAAATGGTGCGTACAGCAGGTGCCTGGGCTAAGCTCATGGCGATTGAAGGAAAGTATGCCCAAATAAAAATGCCTTCTTCTGAAGTCCGCCTAATCGATAAGAATTGTATGGCAACGCTAGGTGAAGTTGGTAATGCCGAGAAAATGCATGTTAAAATAGGTAAGGCCGGCCGTAATCGCCATCTGGGTATTCGTCCAACCGTTCGTGGTAAGGCTATGAACCCAGTAGATCACCCACATGGTGGTGGTGAGGGGCACAACCCGATTGGTCTGAAGCACCCAAAGACGCCTTGGGGCAAGCCAGCGCTTGGTGTGTTAACACGAAAGCGAAAGAAACAATCAAGCAAGTTCATTGTTCGTAAACGACAGAATAAGAGACTCAAGAAATAATCACGAAAATATTACATATGTCACGAAGTCTTAAAAAAGGACCATATATAGATCCTAAGTTGATAAAGAAGATCTTGAACCTGAAACCAGGAGAAAAGAAAACTATCAAGACTTGGGCTCGAAGATCAACAATCACTCCAGAAATGGTCGGACATACTTTTGGTGTGCATAATGGTAAGGATTTTCTTGATGTTTACGTTGTTGAGAATATGGTTGGCCATAAGTTGGGAGAATTTTCATTAACGAGAAAGTTTATTGGTCATGGTGGTAAGATGGCGAAAGAACAAGCTAAAGGACCAGCACCCGTTGTTAGTAAGCCTGCAGCTAAACCAGCTACTAAAAAATAATCAATGATATGCAAGTAAAGGCAAAAGCAAAATACATCCACATCGCACCAAGAAAAGTTCGCCTCGTCGCTGGGGTAGTGCGTGGTCTTGATGTTGACTTGGCTTTACAAAAGTTATCTGTCATGGACAAACGTTCTGTGGCTCCGGTTCAGAAGTTATTAGATTCAGCCATTGCTAGTGCTGAGCACAATTATGAATTAACAAAAAACAATTTATTTATAGAAAGAATTATAGTTAATGATGGCCCAACAAATTTTCGGTGGATGCAAAAAGCTTTTGGTCGTGCGACTCCACTTAGACATCGTACTTCCATAATTGATATTATATTGGCTGAAAAGAATCCGGAAAGTAAGTCGAAAGCAAAGAAGAAAAAAGGAAAAGAGCAAATTGCTACAGAAGTAATTGCAGACGAGGTTAAGGAAACAAAGGACATTAAGAAAGATGATCATAAGGTTGCGAAACATCCAGGTTTGCGGAAGGGAAGTGAAAAAAGTTTAATAAAGAAAGTTTTTCGCAGAAAAACCGGAATGTAAAAATATTTAATATGGGTAAAAAAATAAATCCAAAAGTATTCCGACTAGGGCAAACGAGAACTTGGGACTCGCGCTGGTTTTCTAGTAAAAATTTTAGCAATCTTTTGCAACAAGATATTTTAATCAAAAAGTTTTTAAATAAAAAGTTAGAAGGTGCTTTTGTTTCAAGAATTGAAATCGAAAGAACCGCTAAAGAAGTTAATGTTATTGTTACTTCTGCTCGTCCTGGTGTCATCATCGGTCGTGGCGGGGTAGGAGTAGAAGATCTAAAGAAGGAAATCAAAAGACAATATTTGAAAGATAGAAAAATTGCTGTAAATATTAATATTAAGGAAGTAGAGAATGTTAATACTGATGCCACAATTGTTGGTTTGGGTATTAAGGCAGATATTGAAAAGCGTATCCCTTTCCGTCGCGCCATGAAGCAAGCTATTAATAAGGTAGAGAAGGCTGGCGCCAAGGGGGTTAAGGTTCAAATATCTGGACGTTTAAATGGAGTAGAAATTGCGCGTTCAGAAAAATTATTATCAGGTAAAGTTCCATTACATACTATCCGTGCTGATGTAGATTATGCGCAGATAGAAGCCTTCACTCTTTATGGAGTTATCGGTATAAAAGTGTGGATTTACCGCGGTGACATTTTTAATGTAAAAAAAGTAGAAACTACAAAAGAATAAGATATTAAGATATGTTAACGCCAAAAAAAGTAAAACATCGTAAATGGCAGAAGGGTCGTGGACGCGATAGAGAATCGGTCGCTACCCGCATGGTTGATATTTCTTTTGGGCAATATGGTTTAAAGGCTATAACAGCTGGTTGGATTGATTCTAGACAAATCGAGGCTTCTCGCCGAGCGATTACACGTCATATTAAACGTGGTGGTAAGGTCTGGATTCGTATTTTCCCAGATAGACCAGTTAGCTCTAAGGGATCACAAACAACTATGGGTGGCGGTAAAGGCAACCCTGACAAATATGTTGCCGTTGTAAAACCAGGAACAATTATGTTTGAAATGGATGGTGTTGCAGAGGATATTGCTAAAGAAGCCTTAAGATTGGCATCACATAAGTTGCCAGTAAAGACAAGATTCATTGCTAAGTAATTTATTATATGAAGCTGCGCGAATTAAAAGATAAAACAACAGACGAATTACAGAAACTCTATAAAGAGCTTTGTGTTAAAAGACAAGAGTTTAATTTTAAAGTTGCCAGCAAGCAAATGAAGAATGTTCGTGATATGCGCAAGCTAAAGATTAATACAGCTCAAATCTTAACGATTTTAAAGATAAGAAAAGAAGTAAAATAATTATATGGAACAAGCAGCAAAAAAAATCAGCCGCCGTTTTGAAGGCGAAGTGGTAAGTACCAAAATGGATAAAACAGCTGTAGTTTTAGTTGCTCGAACTGTTAGACACAAAAAGTATTTAAAACAATATATCGTGAGCCGTAAATATAAGGCTCATGATGAGAAAAATGAATGTAAAGTTGGTGAAAAAGTTGAAATCCGTGAATGTTGTCCTATGAGTAAAGATAAAAAATGGATTATTGTTAGAAAAGTTAAGTAATATTTTATATGATACAACACAGAACTATGTTAAAATCCGCGGATAATACAGGAGCTAAAATTCTCCAATGTATTAGAGTTCTTGGTGGATATAAAAAGCGCTATGCGCGTATTGGTGATGTTGTTAATATTACTATTAAAGTAGCTAAGCCACATAGTATGGTTAAAAAAGGTGAGGTTCATCATGCTGTGGTTGTCAGAACTGCCAAGGAAGTCCGTCGTCATGATGGGTCATATATACGTTTTGATGAAAATGCTGTTGTGCTTATCGATAATAAAACCAAGGAACCAAAAGGCACACGTATTTTTGGACCAGTAGCTAGAGAATTAAGACAATTCGGATTTAATAAAATTATTTCATTAGCACCCGAGGTGCTTTAAATATTGGATATGAAGTTAAGAAAAGGCGATAAAGTACAAATTATTAAAGGTAAAGACCGCGTCCGCAAGACAAAAGCGGGCGAAAAAATGACCAAGGGTAACCAAGGTAAAGTTATTGCGGTTTTGCCAGAGAAAGCACGCCTAGTAATTGAAGGTTTGAATTTACGTTATAAACATATTCGTCCAAAACGTGAAGGTGAAAAAGGCCAAAGAGTTGAATTACCAACTTCAATTTCAATATCTAACGTAATGTTGGTTTGTCCTAAGTGTAGTAAAGCTACACGCGTTGGTTACCGTCTTTTGGACTCAGATATTAAGGGTAAGAAAAAGGTACGTATTTGTAAAAAATGTGGAGAAGCAATTGATTAGTATATAAATTTATGAATAATTTGTTAAAACAATATCGAGAGACAATTGCCCCAGCATTGATGGCCAAGTTTAGTTATAAAAACAAAATGGCTGTGCCAAACCTAAATAAGGTTGTGCTTAATGTTGGTATGGGACAATCATTGAAAGACAAAGAATTCATTGAAGCTGTGGTGAAAACCTTAGAAAGAATCACAGGGCAAAGACCAGTAAAAACAATAGCAAAAAAAGCTATTTCAAACTTTAAGATTCGCGAAGGACAAGTTATTGGTGCTATGGTAACGTTACGTGGAAACATGATGTGGGATTTTATAGAAAAACTAATTAAGGTCACATTACCACGTGTACGCGACTTTAGAGGTATTTCAACCACTGGTTTTGATAAAAAGGGTAGTTATTCATTAGGATTAAAAGAATATATTTGTTTCCCAGAAATACAGCAGGATGAAGTTGAACGTTTGCATGGTTTGCAAGTAAACGTAGTCACTACAGCACAAACAGCAGCTGAAGGCAGAGAATTATTGACATATCTTGGATTTCCATTTAAAACAGAAGAGAATAAATAATATATATGGCAACAGAAGCACAAATCGCAAAATCAAAAGGAAAGCAGAAATTTCCAACACGAAAAGTTAATCGTTGCTGGAAGTGCGGTCGCCGACATGGTTATATGCGAGACTTTGATTTATGCCGTATTTGTTTTCGTGAATTAGCTGACCGTGGTGAGATCCCGGGCATAACAAGAAGTAGTTGGTAATTATTAATGATAAATTAAGTGACTAAGTAAAACACTATGATGGATCCTATTGCTGACATGTTAACTAGAATTCGCAACGCAGCGATGGCGAAAAAGAAAGAAGTTTTGGTTCCATATTCCAGAATAAAGTTTGAAATTGCAAAAATTTTAGAAAAAGAAAGATATGTGGCTAGTGTCGGAATAAGTGAAGAAGGAGCTAAAATGTTAATATTGGGATTAAAATATACCGATTCAAAGTCTGTTATTTCTAGTATTAAAAGAATCAGCACTGTGGGACGAAGAATGTATATTAAGTATGGTGATATTAAACCAGTTTTAAATGGATTTGGTATCATGATTATATCAACCTCAAGTGGTATTATGACTGGTAGGGAAGCGAAACGTGCGAAGATGGGTGGTGAGGTGCTTTGCGAGATTTACTAAAAAGTTAGAAAGAATATATGTCAAGAATCGGAAAAAAACCAATTGAACTTACAGACAAAGTCGAAGTAAAAATCGAGGGTGATTTAATTACTGTTAAAGGACCTAAGGGAACTTTAACTCAAAAAATTCATCCCTTAGTTAAGGTTGCTGTTCAAGACGGTCAGATCCTTGTATCAGTTGATAAGCCAGAAGATTGTAATGAAAATGCTCTCTGGGGTTTGTTCCGAAGTTTGATCAATAATATGGTTGTTGGTGTTACTAATGGCTTTGAAAAGAAATTGGAAATTAATGGTGTCGGTTATAAAGCAAGAGTTGAAGGATCAAAGAAATTAATTTTGAATGTCGGGTATTCTCATCCAGTTGATTTTGAATTAGCACCTGGTATTTTTTGCCAAGTAGAAAACAATGTTATTACAATTACCGGAATCGACAAGCAATTAGTAGGTGAAACTGCTGCTAATATTAGAAAAGTAAGAAAACCAGAACCATATAAAGGTAAAGGTATTAAGTATGCTGATGAAGTTCTACGTCGAAAAGCAGGTAAAACTGCAGCCAAGTCAGCCTAAAGATTAATATATGCCACAAAGAGAACAACAAAAAAGACAGTTGAATGTAATTTTACGAAAGAACCGTACCAGAAAACAAATTATTGGTAAGACTGAACAACCACGTCTCTCTGTTTTTCGCAGCTTAAAACATTTTTATTTACAAATTATTGATGATAATAAAGGTATTACTCTTTGTGCTGCTAGCGACAAAGATGTTGCAGCTAAGGGGAAGACTGGTATGGAAATAGCTATTGCGGTGGGAACTGAAATTGCTAAACGCGCAGTAGAAAAAAAGATTAATCAGGTCGTTTTTGATCGAGGTGCTTATAGATATCATGGTTGCGTCAAGGCAGCAGCTGATGCTGCTCGAGCTGGCGGCTTAAAATTTTAAACATTGAATAGATAAGATACAATATGGAAGATCAAAAAACACGTGGAAAAGAAGGTGGACGAGACAAATTCCGACGTACAGCTTCAAAGGAACCACAAGAGTTTGAACAAAAAATTGTGGATTTAGCACGTGTCACACGTGTTATGGCTGGCGGCAAGAGAATGCGTTTCCGCGCCTGTGTTGCTTTAGGCGACAAAAAGGGTCGTGTGGGTTTTGGTTTGGCTAAGGGTGCTGATGTAACTATCGCTGTAACAAAAGCCGTCAACAAAGCAAAAAAAGACTTAATTCAAATTCCGATTATTAATGAAACAATCCCACATCAAATCGTTTTTAAAAAAGGTGCTGCTTTAATTTTATTGAAACCCGCACCTAAAGGAACTGGTATTAAGGCGGGTGGTGCTATGCGTATTGTTTTAGAATTAGCCGGTGTGCCAAATGTGGTTGGTAAAATTCTTGGAACAAATAACAAAGTAAGTAATGTTAAAGCTTTGATTGAAGCGTTAACGTCATTTAAGACACGTCCTGTAAAGAGATCAGCTGTGGCTAGGATAGAGAAGACAGTTGAAAAGACTCCAATAAAGAAGGAGACAAAATAATATGGAAATTACATTACATACTCTAGGCCATAAACATAAAACCCGAAAAAACCTTGGTCGTGGCAATGCCTCTGGTCATGGTACTACTGCTGGTCGTGGTAGCAAGGGACAAAGATCACGTTCTGGTGGAAAAAAGGGGTTAAAGTTAAAAGGCTTCAGACAAAATTTACTTAATTTACCAAAATTCAAGGGCATGAAGAGCCCACGTTCTAAGAATCAGATTGTTAAATTAAGTGATTTAGTCAAAAAGTTTACTTCTGAGAAGCTAGTAAACCCAGGAACATTATTGGAAAAAGGATTAATACGAAATACAGTTGATCCTGTTAAGGTGTTGCTTGATGTAAAAGAGATTAAATTAGAACAACAATTTGAAATTTCTTCAATATTGGTCTCAAAAACAGTTCGTGAAATTTTAGAAAAGGCTGGTGCTAAGTTTTTAGACCCAGAAGAAGACAAAGCAGAAGTCGTGTAAAAAATAGAAATTTATGCTAGAAAAACTAACACAAATCTGGAAGCTGAAAGAATTGCGCAACAAGATTTTATTTGTTTTGGCCATGTTATTGGTTTTTCGTTTTACAGCACATATACCGATTCCAGGAGTGAACTTGGAAAATTTAAAAGACTTTTTTTCTTCAAATCAGATTTTAGGTTTAATGAACATCTTCTCTGGTGGTGGGATGCAGAACTTTTCCATTGTTATGATGGGGGTAGCGCCATATATTACAGCTTCAATTATTTTTCAATTGTTAGCCATGATTATCCCTAAATTGGAAGAATGGATGAAAGAACCAGCTGGTCGTCAAAAAGTTAATTTGTATACTCGTATTGCAACCGTACCTTTGTCAATATTGCAGGCCTATAGCATGATTTCTTTGCTTAGAAATTCGCCCAAACCAATTATTGAAAATTTAGATTGGTTCAATCTAAGCGCCATGTTAATTACTATCACTGCCGGTACGATGCTTTTGATGTGGATTGGAGAATTGATAACAGAAAAAAAGATCGGGAATGGAATTTCATTATTGATTTTTGCTGGTATCGTAGCTCGAGTGCCTCAGGCGATATCTGAAGTCGTCTTGAATTTTAATCAACAACAAGTTACTAACTTTGTAATTTTTGGCATTATTGCCTTAATTACTATTATCGGTGTTGTGATTATAACTGAAGGGCAGAGAAACATTCCAGTATCTTATGCTAAGCGTGTTCGTGGAATGAAAATGTATGGCGGAATGAATACCCATTTACCAATTCGTGTTAATACAGCCGGTGTTATCCCAATTATTTTTGCAATTTCAATTATTCTTTTTCCGCCGATGATTGCACAATTTTTGATGAGGGTGCAGAATGCTATTGTTCATAATGTTGCCCAGACAATCATTAATGTGTTTAATAATCAATTGTTCTACGGTATTCTATACTTTATTTTAGTTTTTGGATTTACATATTTTTATACCGCGGTTATTTTTCATCCATATCAAATTGCAGAAAATTTGCAGAAGAATGGGGGTTTCATCCCAGGTATACGTCCAGGAACACATACTGCACAATATTTACAAAATACTATTAGCCGAATTACATTAACAGGAGCTTTGTTTCTAGGTATTATTTCTGTTTTACCGCTTCTTATGCAAAATGCAACAGGCATGCAATCTATGGTGATTGGCGGGACAAGTTTATTGATCGTTGTAAGTGTGGTCATTGAAATGATTAAACAAGTCGAAGCGCAAATGACCATGCGCGATTATGAAGGATTCTAGTCAATTAAATAAAAAGAGCTGGTCAGGTACCAGCTTTTTTGTTAAACTTAAAATAGTTAAATTAACACTATGAAACAAAAAAGGAAATTGTTCATTTTTATTGGTCCTCCTGGGTCAGGTAAGGGGACACAAGCTGAATTACTAACTCGTGAATATAACATTAATTATTTTTCTGTGGGTGAAATTTTGCGTACCGAGGTTAGGAATAAAACAAAACTCGGACGTGAAGTAGCGGCCTATTTACGCTCAGGACAATTAGCTCCAGATGAGGTTGTATCTAAAATTATGTTTGGTAAGCTAAAAAGAAGTCGTAAAGATATTATTTTTGATGGATTCCCTCGTAATGTAGATCAGGCAGTTTCTTTGGATATGGAACTTGATAAGATGAAGATTCAGCGTGTTGTCTTTGAGATAACCTTACCAACAAAAAAAATCGTTGAAAGAATTATGGGACGTCGCTATTGTGTCTGCGGAAAGACTTACCATATAAAACATAATCCACCCGTGAGAAACAATGTTTGTGATAGCTGCGGCCGACGTTTAAAAACTAGGGCTGATGCTAAATCAGATGTTATTGTCAAGAGACAAGAAATTTATTTATTACAAACAGCAAAAGTTCTGCATTTTTATAAAGCGGATGGAGGCTATTTGTTGAAGAAGATTAATGGGGATAGAACGATACCAGTTATAAATCAGGAAATAAATAATATTATTAAAGAGTTAAAATGATCCGTTTAAAAAGTCCAGATGAAATTAGTTTATTAAGACAGGGCGGTAAAATATTAGCCTCAGTTTTGCGTCAAGTTGTAGCTGAAACAAAAGCTGGAAAAACAACAGCAGAACTGGACGCTCTGGCTGAACGTCTTATATTGGAGGCCGGAGGGGAACCTTCATTTAAAGGCTATGGAGGGCCTAAAAACCCCTTTCCAGCGACTCTTTGTACCTCTGTTAACTCAGAGTTAGTTCATGGGATCCCTAATGATTATATCTTACGCGATGGGGACATAGTTAGTCTTGATGTAGGAATGCGTTATCCTAAAAAAACAGGTTTATACACTGATATGGCTACCACGGTTATAATCGGTAAAGTAAGCCCTGCAGTTGAAAAGCTAGTTAAGGTTACAAAGAAGGCTCTTCAATTATGGATTAAATTAATAAAACCAGGAGAACAGTTAAATTATATTGGTGGCAAAGTTCAAGATTATATTGAAAATGAGGGTTTTGGTGTAGTGCGTGATTTGGTTGGTCATGGAGTTGGTCATGAGGTACATGAGGACCCACCAATTCCAAATTATTTTACAAATGGTTTAAAAGTAGAGTTAAAAGAAGGTATGGTTTTAGCCTTGGAGCCAATGGTTAGCCTTGGCGATTATCGAATCAGAACATTAAACGATGAGTGGACAGTTGTTATGCGAGACAATAGTTTATGCTCCCACGAGGAACATACAATTGTTGTTACAAAACGTGGCTGTGAAGTTTTAACCGAGTAAATATGCGTATTGAAAAGAAAATTTTACCAGAATATTTCAAGAAAGTGGCTTGTGGTGATAAAAATTTTGAATTGCGTTTAGCAGATTGGGAGTGCCACCCCGGAGATGTTCTTATCCTTCGTGAGTGGGATTTAAAAACAAAGCAATATACTGGTTCATCAATTGAAAAAGAAGTTACCTGTGTGCTCAAAACAAAGGATCAAACTTTTTTTAGCGATGAAGATGTTAACAAATACGGTTTTCAAGTAATTGGTTTTAAATAATATGAATTGTTTAGGTCTTGATTGGGGTAAAAGTAAATTGGGCGTCGCACTAGGTGACGATGGGATCAAAATTTCCACACCTTTTAAAATTATTAAGTTCAAAACATACTCCGAGGCAATTCAAGACCTCAAAAAACTTATTTTAGAAGAGCAGGCAGGGCGCTTGGTAATTGGTCGACCAAAAAATTTGGCTGGATTGGAGTTTGTATCAAATGATTTTGAGAATTTTTTAACAGAATTAAAAAAGCTGAATCTTCCAATCAGCTTCGAAGATGAACGTCTTTCAACAAAAGTGGCAGTCAAAAAGAATATCGAAAGACGTAATCATAGAAATCAAGATGATGATGACTTAGCCGCTTCAGAAATTTTGCAATCTTACTTTGATAAATTGTAATTATGGATAAAGCCTTTAAAACAGAGGCGATAGTCCTCACTAAAAAAAACTGGAGGGAAAATGATCTCCTTTTTTCTTTCTATACAAAAGATTTTGGTAAAATTGAAGCAGTTGTTACGGGTGCCAGAAGATCCAAGAGTAAGTTGATCGGTCCACTTTCTAGCGTTGGCTTGATTGAAATACTTTTTGTTAAAGGAAAGGTTCAAAATAAAATTACGCATACTTATTTATTGTCGCCGTGGCCATTCAAAACCCTAGAAGAATTCCATTTTTTGTTAGCTGTGCGTGAAATTATCGCTCGTTTTGTTCAGGTTGGAGTTCCCAGTAAACCATTGTGGCAACTTTTGAAATGGTTTTCGGAAAAGTTAGTTGCATCTGAGAATAATGAGACAAAAAGATTACTGCTTAATATTTTCATGATTAGGTCTTTGCAGATTTTAGGTTATGATTTAAAAACAGACAACTGTGTCCAATGTGAATTACCAATTAATTCAGTCAGAAGATTTAGTTTTAATCACAAAGGTTTTGTGTGTACGAAATGTCACGGTGGGGATATGAACACTTCACAAAAAATGTTTGAAACAATAAAAAAAATCCAGAATCAGGATTTTATTAAGGAATTAAGTATCGATAAATCTTCTAACAAAGAACTGTTTATTTTTTTAAAGAAGTATCTGCAGTATTTTCTAGAAAGGGAAGTGCGAAGTTTGTCTCTAATTTAATTTTGTTAGTCCGTTGGCAATATCCAGGCAGGCCTGGGTATATTTTTTTAGGTTTGTTTTCTGTTTCTCGGTAATTTTATCACAAGCCCAGCCCCAATGATAAGAAATATTATCTCCAATCGTTGGATTTTGTAAAAAACTTTTGTGTAAAAGTTTAAAAGATATGTTTTTATCAATTGTCTCTGACAGTTTTAGCCTATTATTTTCGTAAACTAAGCGTTGTGTTTCAACGATTAAATCGTTCTCGGAAATTTTTTTAACTTTACCCCAACCAATGCGGCAACTATCCATTGATTCAAGCGTATGGGGAACTGCTAAATGACCAGTCCTAAAATATATATTCAAAACATGAAAACAGTGATGGGGGATGGCACCTCGAGGGATTTTACCCATGAGCAACTCTAAGTCTTTTGGTTGGAGTTTTTTCTTAAGATGGAGGCCATCAACAAAGTGCGAGTATAAACGTTTCATCGAAACATTCTCAAGCAATTCATTCCCGAGCCAATAAGCTTCGACTATACGTGCGTCAAAAACATCCTTTATTTTATTCGATTCAGCAATCAATTTTAAATAGGGAAAGAGTGTTTGAAATTCTTTTAATAACGCAGATAAGCCAGGATCACTGACATTCTCGGTATTATAAGCAAAAAGTTCCTCATTGTTTGGGCCACCACAATATTGCAGCCGGTTGGGCATGAAAGCATAACGGGCACAGGTGAGGAGCCCATTAGATTGTGGCTGGTTCTGTTTTATGAAGTCGGTTAAAGACATAAGTGAAAGCAATGGCTGCGATAATTAGAATAACTGAACTGCTGAGCTGTTGAAGATTGTATTTGTGAGTGACAAAAATTGAGTTCAAGGCGGTCGTTATGGGTGAGGCAATAACTAAAACACTGGTAACAACTGTTGCTGGGAGTTTTTGTAGCGCTTGATACCAAGTAAGAACGTACCCAAGTAAAAAGGCTGAACTAATTGTCAGCCATAACCATTGGGTTGAATTTAAGGCGATGAGTCCCGCGGTTTGATTCGTCAAAACCAAATAACTGAGAAGGAAAAGTGCACCAAAAAACATTCTGCCCCAGCTGACAATTTTAGCATCAACATTCTGTAAAATCTTTTTCGCTATGACAAATTCAATTGCCCAAAGCAAGGTTGCTCCAAGTATTAAAAAGTCAGCGTACGAAAATTTCCAGGTTTTTACCCCCACTAAAAAATAATTTCCCAGTAAAAGAACAGCTAAGGCAAACCATTGAACTTTACTAAGTTTTTCTTTCAAAAAAGGAATGGCTAATAATGTGACCCAAATAAAAAGTGTTTTGTGAATGAAGCCAGCATTAACTGCAGAAGTTAAACTTAAACCTTTGAAGAACATTAGGAAAGGGATACTTCCTCCGATTAGTCCAATCAAAACGAGCTTTAACCAATCATTTCTTTGTAGAAGTTTTAGTTTTTTGAAAACAAAGGGAGTGAGAATAAAAAGAGAAAGTACCAATGCGACTAAAATGTTCTTGGCAGTTGTTAGAACGCTTGGGTTTGTGATAACTTTGGTGGCAAAACTATTGAAGAATACTGAGCAGCCGCTGATAATGGCGGTGCCAAAGACGAGAAGTAGAGCTTTTTGTTTTGAGGTCATTTTATTTTAAAATATTTATTAATTCTTGAGCTTCTTCGTTGGATATTTTTTGTATTGCTAGATTACCATTAATCATAATCCAATCATTGATTTGTGGATTTTTTATGGTGCTAATCAAAATATTCTGCTCTTGGTTGTTATGTGTTTTAACAAGCGCAGTTTGTCCATCTATTTTTATGATTTGAGCAGGAAGAGTTAGGCACATAAGTATCTTAATAGTACAAGAAATTTAGGTAAAAAAGAAGTCCCCACACCGATGCCGATGTGAGGACTTGTCCCGTGAGAGGGACGGGGGACAGGCTACGCCTTGGCGCCGTCGCGGATGGCGCGGCAGCGGGCGAAGCCGAAGGGGAACAGGGGGCAGGACGAGCCGGCGCAGATGCCCATGAGGCACATGGCGGCGTGCTCTGCCGCGTAGTAGCGGGGGTCGAGCGCGATCTTCACGATCTGGATCAGCCGCTCGAACGGGATCTTGGTCGGGTCGATGCCCTTGGCAGAGTGCGACCCGTTCAGGATGCTGTGACCGTGTGCGAAGTGCCACACGCTTTCTTCGTCGTCGCCGCGCAGCTTCTTCTCTTCTACCTCGATGGCGTTGGCGAGGTCGCTCAGGTCCAGTCCCAGGCGCTGGTCGGTCTGGATCGCCACGTTCCCGCGGGAGTCGATCTTGACGACGACCGCGGCGTTGGCACCATGCTGGCTACGAGCGTAGCGCATGATCGCCATCGAGTCGCTCCGCACCGAGCACAGGGTGATGTCCCCCTTGCTGCTGCGGATGGTCTCGATCTTGGAGTTGGCCTCGAAGTCCTTCTTGGAGGTCTCCACGAAGTCGAAGTGATCGAACACCTTCGCCTCCATCCCCAGCTCCAGCCATTTTTTCCAGTTCCTCTTGTCCTGGGCCAGCAGCATTGCGATGAGCTGAAGGCTGTAGTCGTTCGACGGGTTCAGCTCGCCGATCTTGACGTCGAAGGCCGCGTAGGCCCACTCCAGCATGTCGACGGCAGGGACGTTCTGCATCCCCATGAAGGTGAGGATCCTGCAGAGGTTGAAGGGTTGGTCGCCGGAGTTCGTGTCGTTCTTGTGCACGTAGTTCAGCAACCCCGCGATCTGCGGGGTGTGCTCGACGTGCAAAGCGTTGGCCAGCAACATGGCGCTGCTGGTTTCGCCAGACTTCATCAGGTGGTCGTTGAAGCGACCCTTGCCCACGCCGAACTCCAGGATGCCTTCGGGCGAGGCGTACTCGCGCAAGAAGGCGGGCGTGCCCCAATTTTCGGCGATGTAGCAGCACAGAAACTCGTCCGGGTGAGGGTTGGTATGCGTCACCACGATGATTTTGCGTCCCGCCACTTTGACGGGAATGCGGATCGTCTCTCTGGCCATGAAAGCACCTCCAGTAAATGGTTTTTGTTGACTCTTAACTGTGTCCTTTTGAACTAGCCATTATAGCATACTTTTATCTTTTTGTCAACTCTTTTTGTCAACTGTGAGTATAAGGGTTTTCTTTAACTGCACAGCAAGTCCATTTAAAGGAATGATAAATATTTTTATCTAAATTTAAACGTTTTTTGTCTTTAACAAAACAAAAAAAAGACAATTTTTGTCTTTTTTTAAAAGGTTTACCATGAAGTCACACTTCGTGTGTACTTCATGGTGGACGCTAGTGGGGTCGAACCACTGACCTCCTCGACGTCAACGAGGCGCTCTAGCCAACTGAGCTAAGCGTCCACAAAGTACAGACTTTGCCTGACTTTATGGCAAGCCCCTAGTCGGCAAAGCTGTTTTTGATGGACAATAGATTTGTTTTTTATTAACGTGGCTTGTCACGTACTGACGTATGGTTCACCAGGAAGTACACACGAAGTGTGACTTCATGGCAAGCCAGGCAGTATAAACAGAGTTTAACTTCATAGCAAGCCTAAAGCTATGCTGTCGTATGGTTCACCATAAAGTCACGCGTAGCGTGTACTTTATGGTGGGCCTGATGGGACTCGGACCCATGACCCCCACTTTATAAGAGTGGTGCTCTAACCAGCTGAGCTACAGGCCCTGAACTACTCGTTCCTCGAGTTCAGGGCAAGCCCGAATCGAGGATGCGGAAAAATAGTGTGCTTCGCTCGGGTTTCGGGCAAGCCCTTCATCGAGGAAAGCGATCAAACGTGATTGAATAATATCAAATATCAAACTATTTGTCGAGGTAAGAAGCAGCTAAAGTATTATTTGGGCAGCGGTTTCTAGAATGCTTTGCTTATTGGTATTGAAAGGGAATTTAATCAAAGTCTTTTGACCTTGTGGGTTATAAATACTAAAGTAATTCCTTAAATCAACACCTTTTTCTGATTTAATAATGGAATAGGTTTGATTTCCTTTTTGAAAGAAAATTATTGAAAGTTCCACTGTCGGTATGTTGCTGATTAACTCCTCAAGAACACCTGAGAGGTCTTTTTCATCTGTCCTAGTATCAAAAAAGTCTTGTTCTGTAATTTCGGTCCAAGCAATCTTTTGTCTAACATCCGTCTCAAGTTTTAAAAGTGTTTTACCCCACAAGCGAAGAGTATTTACTGATCTTGTCTGATAAAGGTTTTTGATAATAGAATCTCGTTCGGCCCCTGCAGCCATAAGTTGGCTGGCGATATTTAAGCTTTTGGGAGTAATTGTTGGAATTTTAAAACTCTTGGTTCTTTCTATCATGCCGGTTAAAAGATGCGTGGCCATTTGCTCATCCATAAGGCTAGGATCGAGCGAATCAATTAAATCATAAAGGATTTCGGAAACTGAGGTTGCAGTTATATTAATCAAATTGATATGGCCATAATGTTCGTTTTCTGGTGAATAATCAATGTTGATAATGGGTACATTGAAGAAAAATTCAGTATTGTCTTCGTAAAATTTTTCTAGTGATGAAAGATCTGGTGTATTCAAGGTAATAATCAGATCATGTTTATAGCTGGTTTCAGAAATTTTAATATTTTCTTTGGTAAAATCAGCTTGATCTGAGTTAATGTGAATATGTAACTGATTGTCTCGTTCTTCATGCTCTAGATGATGGCTTCTAATGGCTGGGTGATCAAGCGAGATCGTGACCCGTTTAAGGTTAGTACTTTGTCTTTTAATCTTTTCAACCCCTTCTAAAAATTTAAAATTGTCCGGCAATTCGTATTGCGGCGCAATGATATCACAAGAGCGATTCCATTTTTTAAGTAAGCGACCAAGAGCTAGGCTGCTGGCAACCACATCACCGGTTGCTTCTTTGTGGAAGGTGATGAGTGGGTACTGACTTTTCTGGATCGTTTCGTAGAGTTGTTGTTGCTGTGTTAAAGACATAAATGAAAGTGACGGGGTAGCTACCTTAAAGCCACACAATCAAGATATTGTATAGAAAACAGTAACTACTGTCAAGGTATGAGTGGGGGTAAACCATAACTGCTTTATTGTGTCAATTTTGTTGTAATTTTGGGGGTTATATGGTATTATTTAGGCAGTTAGTTTGTGGTAAATTAATATTTTTTTAGTATGGAAATTGATAAAGCTTATAGCCCCCAGGAAAAAGAAGAAAAAATTTATACTGATTGGCAAAAAAAAGGACTTTTTAATCCAGATACTTTAAATAGAAAAGGCGCCAAGGCTTTCTCAATTGTTTTACCGCCGCCAAATGTTACCGGCACTTTGCATTTGGGGCATGCTTCGATGTTGGCTATTGAAGATTTAATGATCCGCTATAAACGCATGCAAGGTTTCGATACTCTATGGGTACCAGGGACAGACCATGCGGCTATTGCCACTCAAAATGTGGTTGAGAAAAAAATTTATAATGAAGCCAAAAAGACTCGTCACGATTTTGAGCGTGATGATTTTTTATCTTTAGTGGCTGATTTTGCTGAAAAATCAAAAGAGACAATCCGCAATCAAGTGCGAAAAATGGGTTCAAGCTTAGATTGGAGTCGCGAAGCTTATACGTTGGATGAGGTTAGAAGTAAGGCTGTCAAAAAAGTTTTCAAAATGATGTCTGACGATGGTTTGGTTTATCGTGGATACCGTATCGTCAATTGGTGCCCGCGATGTCACACAACTTTAGCTGACGATGAAATTGTATACAAGGAAACAAAGAGTAAATTATATTGGATAAAATATGGTCCGTTTGTTTTAGCTACAACTAGGCCTGAAACAAAGCTGGGAGATACGGCTGTAGCTGTAAATCCAGGCGACGAACGTTATAAAGACATGGTCGGAAAGAAATATATGATCCCAGGGGTTTTGGGAGAGTTTGAAATTACTGTTATTGCTGATGAAGCAGTTGATCCTGTCTTTGGTTCTGGCGCAGTTAAAGTTACGCCAGGACATAGTGTAGTTGATTATGACATGGCTATGCGTCATCACATTAAAGTTAAAAAGATTATCGACGAAGATGGTCGCATGATGGCAAATTGTGGAAAGTATGCCGGCATGACAACGTTCGAAGCGCGCGAAGCGATTGTCAAAGATATGCAAGCTATGGGTTTGATCGAAAAGATTGATGAAGATTATGATAATAAATTGTCAGTTTGTTATCGTTGCAAAACAATCGTGGAACCATTGCCATCGTCTCAATGGTTTATTGATGTTAATAAAAAAATTATTAAGAAAGATAATAAGTATTTTAAAAATGGAGCTTCGCTTAAAGAAGTATCGCTCAAAGTTGTGCGTGATGGAGAAATTAAAATTATTCCTGAGAGATTTGAAAAAACATATTTTCAATGGATGGAAAATTTGCGTCCTTGGTGTATTTCACGTCAAATATGGTTTGGCCATCGCATTCCTGTTTGGTATAAAAAACAAAAATCTTTTTTGGTTATGGCTTCACGTCACGGAGAAGCTAAAAATAATCACGAAAAGCTTTTAAATTCAGATATAAACTATCGTTCATATACGTTAACTGAAAAAGGCAGAGCCGATATTGCCGCTGATGCTGAAAGATTGAAACGAGAAGGACATAAATTCGATATAATTTTTACTTCAGACTTTGAAAGAACAATGCAAACTGCAAAAGTTTTTGCAGAAGCTTTTAAGGCTGAAATTATTCCAGAAAAACGTTTACGTGAAGTCGGTATGGGTGAGTTTGATGGGCAAGAAGATGTGCCCGAAGGACCATTTGACCAATTGCGTAATAATTTTGAGGGCTGGCATCACAATAGTCCAAAGGGAATTGAATCTTTTGATAGTTTAAAGATACGGGTCGAATCCTTTCTTAATGAAATTAAAGCTAAATATCCAGATAAGAAAGTTATGATTGTAACTCATGGTGACCCACTGAGAATTATAAATGGATACGGCACAGATTTTTCTGACGAAGAAATATTTAATTTGGGTTTTCCTGGAGTCGGTGAACAGATTTGGATTGATTTAGCTCGTAAAAAAGAACGAGTTGTGACAGAAGAGGTTTTGGATTCTAGTGAATGGGAACAAGATTCAGACACCCTTGATACTTGGTTCTCGGCCGGACTTTGGTCATTTACAACTTTGTTGCCAAAGGATTGGGACGGCAAAGACTTCAAGTCCGCTGACATGAAACGATTTCACCCCACAACAGTTTTAGAAACAGGTTATGATATTATTTTCTTTTGGGTAGCGCGTATGATTCTTATGACCACTTATGTTTTGGGTGAAGTGCCATTTGAAAATGTTTATTTACATGGTTTGATCCGGGATATAGACGGCGAAAAAATGTCAAAATCAAAACCGGAGACATCCATCGATCCATTAGACGCGGGGAACAAATATGGTTTTGATGCGGTTCGTCTCAGCCTCTTGATTGGCAACTCTGCTGGCAATGATATTCGTTTATACGATGAAAAAATTGAAAGCTATCGTAATTTCGTTAATAAACTTTGGAATGTGGCTCGTTTCATTTTAACTTCGGTTTCAGATATCTCAGTTGACACCAAGAATCTTGTGGGAGACACTTTAGCTGATAAGTGGATTCTGTCCCGATTCAACACTTTGAAACGCGAAGTTACTAGATTATTAGATGAATACAATTTTTCTTTGGCTGGTGAAATGCTACGAGATTTTACTTGGTACGAACTCGCTGATTGGTATTTGGAAATTGCTAAAGTCGAAAAAAATAAAGATGCTATTTTGATGAGTATACTTAAAGAGGTTTTGGCTATGTGGCATCCATTCGTTCCATTCGTTACAGAAGCGATTTGGAGTAATCTTAATCAACCAGAACAATTGATCGTCAGCGCTTGGCCGGAGACACAGAAAGATTTTATCGACGAAAAGATCGAAAAACAATTTGAAGTTATTAAACAGATCACAGTCGGAATCCGAAACGTCAGAGCTGAATATAATATTCCATATTCAAAAGACATTGAAGCGATCGTCGCTGTAAATTCAGATGCCGAAATGATTGAATCAAATCAAGATGTTGTGAAAAGAATTACACGATTAACAGAATTCAAAGTTGTCGAAGTCGCTAAGGGCACAGAATATCCTCAACCAGAAGGTTATGTTTCTGGCGGAACATTTAGTCTCGGGACAGTTTTTGTTAATCTTTCCGGTGCAGTAGATTTGAGTAAAGAAAGGGAACGCTTACAAAAAGAATTAGATAGTTTAGAAAAATATCTTTCTGGATTAGAAAAGAAATTGTCGAACGATGAGTATGTTAAAAATGCTCCGGCGAATATTGTGGAAGCAGATAAGGCTCGTCAACTTGAGTCTCAGGAGAAAGTCACGAGCTTGAAAGCACAAATTGCAGAATTAAAATAACCCACGCCTTTCTCGAAAGGCGGGATACAAATTATATGCCAACTGACACTGATTCTAAAAAAATTGAAGAATTATTAACGCGTGGTGTTGAGGAAGTTATCGATCGTGAAAGTTTAAAGAAAAAACTTCAAAGTGGAAAAAAATTACGCATTAAGTTCGGAGTTGATCCAACTTCTCCTGATTTACATGTTGGGCATGCTGTTCCATTACGAAAGCTGAGACAATTTCAAGACGCGGGGCATCAAGTTATTCTGCTCATTGGTGATTATACAGCAATGGTCGGAGATCCAAGTGGGAGGAATGAAACTCGTCCAATGTTGGCACGGGAAGATGTTGAGAAGAACATGAAAACGTATATAGAACAAGCAACTCGTATTTTGAAAATGGATGATGTTGAGTTGCGTTATAATAGTGAGTGGTATGAAGATAAGGGCTGGAACTTTATTATGTCTCTAACGGGGAAAATTACTGTTGCTCGTGTTTTAGATAGAGATGATTTTCAAAAGAGATTAAAAGAGGGTTCAGATATTCAAATGCAGGAAATATTGTATCCTCTTATGCAGGGGTATGATTCTGTCGAATTGAAGGCGGATGTTGAAATTGGTGGTACTGATCAGAAATTTAATATGTTGATGGGAAGAAAGCTACAAAAAAAATATAATGAACCCGAACAGGATGTGATAACAATTCCATTGCTTGTGGGTCTTGATGGTGAAAAAAAGATGAGTAAAAGCTATGGTAATTACATTGCTCTTACGGATTCGGTTGAGGAAATGTTTGGGAAAATTATGTCTATTCCTGATCATCTGATTATAAAATATTTTGAGTTAGCCACGGCAACATCAATGGAGAAGATTGAAGAGATTAAACATAGAATGGAGAACGGAGAAAATCCACGCGACTTAAAGTTAGAGTTGGCTGGAGCTGTCGTCGAAATATATTATGGCGTTAAAGCTGCCACTGAAGCCAAGGAAAACTTTTTACAAATGTTTCAAAAGAAAGAAGTGCCAGATGATATTGCAGAATTGAAATTAGCAGGTGCTTCCATCATCGATGTTTTGGTTGAAGCAAAGTTTGTGACTTCAAAAACCGATGCTCGTCGTAACATTGAACAAAAAGGCGTCAAGTTGAATGGGGCTGTCGTCTCGGATCTTGCTCAAACTGTAAAAAGCGGGGACATAATTCAAAAAGGTAAAAGGTTTTTCATCAAAATAAAATAAAAGTATGAAAATTTTGGTCTTGCTCGAAAATTTAGTTCTAAACCCAGACGCAGATTATGCTGTCATCGAATCATCAATGAATAAAATCCATAAATGGTTAGACGCTGGTGCTGAGGTAGAATATTTAACAGGTATCAATAAGTTTTTAGAACTTAAAAAGATTGATGATCGTTTTCATGACCTTGATTTACCAGATGCCAAGGTTCATAAAAAACAGGAAACAGAAAAATTTAAAGAAGTTTTAGAAATGGTTTCCCCCAGTTTCTTTATTGATTTAAAAGGAAGTTTGGATGGCGAAAAAGACATCTCTTCTCAACTAAATGGTGAAAATAAAATTGCAGCTATTGTTTTAGCTGATTTGGCCGAAATGACAAAACTGCCGGATTATCTCGAAGAACTGAAAGATTATTTAGAGGAAGAAGAAGTTGTTGAAGAAGTAGAATAATATGATTGATATTAAAACACAACTCAGCCGCGAAATCGGGAAGATAGTCAATCTCGCGGTTAGTGCTATGGATTTCGCGGCACCGCCAAATGTGAATTTGGGCGATTTAGCATTTCCATGTTTTAATTTGGCTAAGGAATTAAAGACAAATCCAAATGAAGTAGCTAATAATATTGCCGAAAAATTAAGTTCCAGTAAGATTGTCTCAAGTTGTAAGGCCGCTGGACCTTATGTCAATATTATTGTTAAAGACGAAGCTTTAATAAATTTACTCAGCGAAAATATTTTAGCTAATGAACAATTCGGAGTCGGCCAAGACAAGAAAACGAAATTGATGGTTGAGTTTGCTCATCCAAATACTTTAAAATCTTTTCATATTGGTCATCTTCGCAATATTGTGACGGGTGAAAGCATCGCTCGTATTTTGCAAAATGATGGTTATGAAGTAGTTAGAGCCAATTATCAAGGTGATGTGGGCTTGCATATTCCAAAAGCTCTTTGGGGGATCAAACAACTTTGGGGTGAATATGAGTCAATTAAAAAAGCTTCGGTAGAAAAGCGAGTAGCCTTTTTAGGTAAGGCCTATGCTTTTGGTTCTCAGAATTTCGAAAAAGATGAAGCGGTTAAAACTCAAGTATATGAGTTAAATGAAAAAATTTATAAGTTAAGTCCAGATATTGAAGAACTCTATCAAGAAACCAGAACTTGGAGTTTAGAATATTTTGATCATATCTATGCCAGAGTTGATACCAAATTTGATCGTCTGTATTTTGAATCAGAAACTTTCAAACGCGGGAAAGAAATAGTCGAAAAATTTATTAAAAAGGGAATTTTTGAAAAAAGCGAAGGTGCCATAATTTTCCCAGGCGAGAAATTCGGATTACACAATCGAGTTTTTATTAGTAGTAAGGGCGCGCCAATGTACGAAGCCAAGGATATTGCTTTAGCTGAAATGCAGTTTAAAGAATTTAATCCGAAAAAAATTATTCACGTTGTCGGCAAAGAACAAACAGAATATTTTAAAGTTATTTTTGAAGCTTTGAGTCAGGTTTTCCCAAAGTTAAAAGGGCGCGAGTTCCATTTAGCATATGGATGGGTTTCTTTAAAGCATGGTAAAATGAGTTCACGTACTGGCCAAGTTGTTTTGGGTGAATGGCTTTTGGATGAAGTAGAAAAACAAGTTCAAGAGATCATGAAGGATTCAGATATCAAGAAAAAGGATGCGACGATCAGCGCCGTATCTTTAGCGGCTGTTAAATATGCTTTACTAAAAGTCGGAGTAAAAATTGATTTGGCTTTCGACATAAACGAATCTGTTAGTCTTTCTGGCGACAGCGGACCATATTTACTTTATATTAATGCCCGTATTAATAGTATTCTAGCCAAAGCATCAGGTAAAATAGTAGGGCGTAAATTGGGAATTGATACAATCCATTCAAGCGAGAAAAAAATAATAATGAGTTTGTCCAATTTTGCTGAAGCCACCGAGAAGGCCGCGGACGAACTTGATCCCTCAGTCATTGCTCGATATTTATTTAATTTAGCGCAAGATTTTAATACTTTTTACGCTGAATGCCCAGTTTTGCAAGCCGAAGAGAAGATTAAAATATGGAGACTTCAAATAATTACAGCCGTACGTGATGTGATGAATAGCGGTTTAAACCTGTTGGGCATCCCTGTTGTCGAGAAAATGTAGTTTTTGACTTAAGAGGGGCAATATATTAAGATAGCTTTTAATGGAGGGGTTTATAAATAATGTCAAAGCGTATGTTTAAAAACAATGAGGATGAGGGTTATGGTCCTGAAACCAATGGGGTAGAGGATACTTTGATTGGTAGTTCAATAAAAATTGAAGGTGATTTGGTTAGTAATGGCAGTATCAACGTTGAAGGTGAAGTTGTAGGAAGTTTGAAAACTGAAAAACGCTTACGTGTGGGAGAAAAGGCCAAGGTTGTAGCTGATGTTAAAGCTCAAGAAGCTTTTATTTCTGGCACAATTCAAGGCAATATTACGGTTGGTGGACGCTTGGAATTATCAAGCACGGCTAGAGTTACAGGGGACATTCAATCTGCGACACTTTCAATTGCTGCTGGTGCTATTTTTAATGGCAAATCAACAATGCAAGAAATTTCAAGTATTAAAGTTGAGAAGAAACAAGAAGAAGTTGATGAAGAATAGATTTAGCTATGTACTATTATGTTTATGATACTTTTTTGAGTGATAAAAAATACGAAAAAGTTTTGGATAAAATAAAAGTGGCGTTGCTTGATTTGGACATTCAGGGCAAGCATGAGCGTTTAACTTTACTCAAAAGTATCGATGAATTAATTAAAGACGAAGTCAAACGAGGTATTAATACCTTGATTGTTTTGGGTAATGATAAGACTTTGTTGCGTGTAATCGATACGGTTGGACGTCACAATATTACATTGGGGATGATTCCTATCGGTCCTGACAATAAAATTGCAGAATGCTTAGGTATTCCACCTGAAGAAGCTGCCTGTGAAATTATCGCCGCACGAAAAATTATTCAGCTCGATTTAGGCAAGGCTAATGATCAATATTTTTTCTCAAGTTTAAAAGTTGAAAAAAATATCAATCGCGTTAGTATTCATAAAGATAATTATAGAATAGTGCCTCAACCGAATTGTGTGGAATTTGATATTTATAATTTTTATTATCCTGCAGTGGCCGAAAATTATGAAAAAGAGATGAAGAAATTTTCGCCTCAAGACGAAAAATTGGAATTGGTAATACGCAAGCAAGGCAAACGACAAGGCTGGTTTAAAAAGAAAGACGTTCTAAAACCAATTGATAGTATTATTCAAAGTAAAGTTTTTAAAATAAAGAGTTTTGAATATCTCCCCGTAGTTTTAGATGGTTATAAAGTAATTAAGACTCCGGTCATAGTTGAATTAGCTCCATGTAAACTGAAAATGATAGTGGGTAAAGATCGCTTAAAACATATTCAATAAAAAATAAAATATAAGTCTATGACACCAAAAGTAAACAAAGAAGCTTGCATTGGTTGCGGCACATGCGTTTCTCTTGCTGGTGATATTTTTCAAATGGGATCAGATGGCAAAGCAGAAGTTATCCCAGGCTGTGATTGTGCTGGTAAGGAAGAATTAGTCAATCAATCTAAGGATGCTTGCCCGGTTCAGGCAATTAGCGTAGAATAGTTTTATCGTTTGGTGTAGGGACAAGTCCCGACCTGTCCCTACATTAAAAATTTGCTCAGGTGGCGAAATTGGTACACGCACTACCTTGAGGTGGTAGCGGCCGCAAGGCCATGGAGGTTCAAGTCCTCTCCTGAGCACCATAAAGTACACGATTCTCGTGACTTTATGGCTGGTCATGGAGTTAACTTCTGGTATACTTCAGGGTGAACCATGGTTTTAAATAGATGAATTTAATAGTCCTTAAGTGTTATTTTTTTGACATGCCATGTCCCAGTTGACGAAACAGATTTTTGGTGTTAAAGTAATGAGTCCATTGAACAGTGCAAAACCTGATTCCGCGGGAGGCGGAAGGGAGAGAAAAATGCGTCCTATACCTTTACCCGATCGCCTGGACCTAAAACTCCAAGAGATCAACACGAAGCTACGAGGCTTCGGTGTTCCGTTCGACCTGTCTCGTTTGGGGAATTTCCGCAAGGGAGATTGGCAGATTGACGATGTCATTTCTGTCTTTGCTCATCGGGAGTTCAAGATCGCGGTCTGTTTCATCCTTTTGAAGCCGTGGACTGGTGAGCGAACTGAGTATTGGTGCCAGTTCAATAGCACCTACTCGAGCGAAGCTCTGTCCGGCCACATCGTGATTCCCGTGGTGAACGGAACGCACTTTTTGATGATCAAGTCGTACGGGACTTTCATCGGAGTAGCGCCGCTCCTTTTTCCCCGAGGATTCATCCCGAAGTCGAAAGAGGATTTGCCGGCCGTGGTAGTTGCGCAGAGTTTGATCGAGCGCAAGCTCGGGGATTGCCTTACGGCTGTCCAGGGTGAAGTTCAAGGTCAAGCTCAGCTTCTGCGTGGTGAGCGCGGCACCTTGCGTCTGGCCGAAGATCAGAGCACCAGCGGAAACTGGGTTACAGTCTCGGTCGTCCAGATCAAACTGGATATGGCCAAGTTCGAAGAACGACCCAAGGATTTCCGTGCGTTCAAGTTGGTTGCCATCAGCGATTTCCTTCAGCGAGTTGTCGCAGGCGAGATCGTTGATATGCACTCTCTTTCCGCATACGTGATGTACACGGCGGCGAGCAAAGGCTAGCGGGAGGCTAGTCTGGACAATTCTGTTTTCTGACTGTTTAGACGGGAGGTCTGACAGTGAGAAGGCAAGGTTGCTATGATTCGAGATCTGTTGAAGGCACTCGCTCAGGGTGCCACGGCGGGTTGGAAGCTCCGTGTCAACGGAGTGGAAGTCCCGGCGAACGAAGTCGAGCTCGAGAACCTCAAGTTCGGGATGATCCGTTGGGGTTCCCTCGGGAGCTACGACTCCTGGGGCTTCCAGGAGGTGGGCGGTGGTGGTGCGGTCCTCGTGCCGTACTTCGTCCACCCCGAGCGTGGCATCGTGGTCGGCCTGGTGCAGCAGCCCCGGCCGTTCATGTCCGAGAAGCCGGTGTGGAACCTGCCGCGCGGCTTCATGAACCCGGGCCAGACGCACTTCAAGTCGGCCACGGGTGAAGCCCTCGAGGAGATCGGCTCCACCGACGGCAATCGCATCTTCCTGCTGAACGGTGAGCCGGCCAACCCCAACTCGACCTTCTTCGTCACTCGTGGCAACAACGCCGACGGCAGCCCCAAGGGCATCCGCTTCTACGGCGTCGGCTTCCTGCCCAGCGAGTTCGAGCCCGAGGGCAACGGCTTCAAGTTCAAGCCTGGCGTGGTCGTTCCGGCCACCAAGGACGCCGAGAAGATCATGGGCTGCCGGTTCGTCGACTGGATGGAAGCGACGCAGCTCGGCTGCATGATGACCATCTCGGGCGTCGCTCGTCTCGTCGTGTACAAGTACACGGATCTCTGATCCACAACCCCCATTCGATGCAAGGTCGAGTGGGGGCATTTTTGTTGCGAGGAACGATAGTGACGAAGCAATCTGTTGTTACGAATAACTTCATAAAGTTGAAGGTTACGAATTATTTCTTACGAATAGAATATTCTAATTGGAAGTTTCGAATTATTGTTAACATCTAATTGTTAAGCAGGCAGGTAACATCAAAATAGATGGTTCTATTCGTGAAACGGGAGCAGTAATTAGTAACATCAATATAGAATGTCTTATTCGTAACCATTTTGTCGAACCTCGTGGTTCATGCTATAATTTTAGTGAAAATATAATAACAAATACAAGCTCATAGCTTATAGCAAGTTAGCTTATAGGTGCTAAGCCTTTGGATCATAAGTACCTAGAAGCTATAAGCTAGATTGCTAAAAGCTATATAAAAAATATGCTTGGACGTATCATCCTTGGTCTGATTTTGTGTGTGGTGGGTTACTTCTTTGTCTGGAAACCCTTAACCTTTCTTGATCTCATCGGCCCGATACCCTTTGCTGAAAAATGGTTTGGCAATAGTGTGTCTTTTTATAAATTCGTGGGCGTTTTTATTATTATGATTGGTTTTTTAGCCATTACTAACCTTCACGGACGTGTACTTGAGTGGTTAGTTGGTTTTATAGCAAGATAATGTTGGGTCAAAACAAAAAAATTGGAAAATGGGGTGAACAATTAGCCAAAGATTTTTTAATTAAGGCCGGCTATCAAGTTATTGCTGATAATTGGACCAGGAAAATAGGGGAGATTGATCTTGTTGCCATTAAAGATAATGATATAGTCTTCGTGGAGGTTAAAACGCGTTCAACTCCATTTTGCGGTTGGGGCGAGGAGGCGGTTAATCATGCTAAGAAGAAAAAAATTAGTTTGCTCATCGATCGTTATCTTTTGGAAGAAAAGAAGTACCAGGATTTTTTTCCACGTTTTGATATTATCATTGTTGAACTTATTTCTCTCACGCCAAAATTTATTCATTATGAAAATGTATTATTAACTTAATTTTATGGAAACTCCAAATAAAAAAGAAACGCCTCGCGATCCTCATGTTGCTGACAATAATAAAATTCTCGCAGCTATGAGTTATTTAGGTTTTTTGTGTTTCGTCCCTTTGTTTCTAAAAAAATCTAGTCCCTTTGTGCAATTTCATGCCAAGCAGGGTTTGGTTTTATTTATAGCTGAAGTTATTATTTCTTTTATTAATATCATTCCATTTTTGGGACAATTGGTTTGGTTCTTGGCCATTGTTGTGTTTTGTATAGTTTCAATTAAGGGCATGATTAAAGCCTGGGACGGAGTTTATTGGAAAATACCGGTGTTATCTGACTATGCCAAAAAAATTAATTTAGATTAAATATGAAAAGAACGAAAATTGTTTGTACTATAGGTCCGGCTTCAGATAAACCAGAGACGCTCAAGAAATTAATCAAGGCCGGCATGAATGTGGCGCGACTTAATTTTTCGCATAATGTGTTGGCCTATCATGCTAAAGTTATTAAAAATATTCGACAATTAGCACAAGAGTCTAACCAGCCAATAGCTATTATTCAAGATCTGCAAGGGCCACGTATCCGTTTAGGTGATTTACCATTAGTGGGGATTGAATTAAAAAAGAACACTGAAGTGATTTTGACGACAGGAAAAAGGAACGCGAAAAAAATAAGCGTGACTTATAAAAACATGCATTTGGATGTTAAACCCAAGCAAAGAGTTTTAATTGCTGATGGAACCATTGAGTTGCTGGTTGAAAAAGTGAAGGGGCAGGATGTTATTTGTCGCGTTGTTGTTGAAGGAACAATTTTTTCACACAAAGGAATAAATTTGCCTGACACGAATGTCCGTATTCAATTATTTTCTGACAAAGACAAGAAGGATTTGATTTTTGGTGTTAAACAAGAGGTTGATTATGTGGCTTTGTCATTTGTCCGAACAGCTCAAGATGTTTTGACTTTAAAGAAAATGATAAAAGCAGCCTCTATTAAACTAAAAAAGACCAAACTTGATATCAAAGTAATCGTTAAAATAGAAAAACCTGAAGCCATCAAAAATTTTGATGCGATTTTAGCGGTAACTGATGCAGTTATGATTGCTCGAGGTGATTTGGGTATAGAAATGTCGGCTGAAGATATTCCTGTTATTCAGAAAATGATTATCAACAAATGTTTGCATGCATCAAAGCCAGTTATTGTAGCGACACAAATGCTCGACTCAATGATAAATAATCCAAGACCAACACGAGCTGAAGCGAGCGACGTGGCTAATGCAGTAATTGATCATACAGATGCAGTTATGCTTTCGGGCGAAACAGCTAGCGGTAAATATCCTGTCGAAGCAGTCGAAACTATGAGTCGCATCATCAATAAAACAGAAAATTCTGTTTACGATAATATGGTTTTAAAAGAAATTGCACGTTTTGCTACCGCCACGGACGATGTTATGGCGAATGTGGTTAAAAAGATTTCCACTAAAGTTAGACCACGGGCAATAATCGTCGCCACACGTTCGGGTTATTCCGCTCGGATTGTTAGCCGCTATAGACCGGAGGTTTCTATGTGGGTTGTTTCTGAAAATCGTAAAACAGCTCAGCAACTAAATCTGTGTTGGGGCATAACTTCTTTCGTCTTGCCTCGAGTAAAAGATTATGAAGAGTTGCTTAATCAGGCCATCCAATATTTAAAAGAGAATAAAAAGATTAAAGCCGGTGATAAACTGGTAGTTATTGCCGGTCTTTTAGAATTAAATAGAGTTGAAATTAGAGTTGCTTAATATGAAACTGGGTTTTTGGGAAGCTATTGCAGCTATGGTCGGCACCATGATTGGTGCTGGTGTTTTGGGTTTGCCTTATGTCATAAGTAAAGTTGGTCTGTCTATTGGTTTGGTCATGTTATTGCTTTTAGGCGTCGCGGCCTTAATCCTCAACCTTATGCTGACCGAGGTTGTCTTGCGTACAACAGCCTCACATCAACTTGCTGGTTATGCAAAAAAATATTTAGGGGTAATCCCGTATCGTTTCGAAACCTTAGCTGTTATTATTGGAACTTATGGTGGTTTAACAGCTTATCTCATCGGAGAAGGAAAAGTTTTATCGATTTTATTGGGAGGTAAGGAATTAACTTATAGTTTATTTTTTTTCGTAATCATTAGTTTTTTGTTACTATTTGAAATTAAAACTATTAAAATTTTTGGATTGATAATTGTTTGCTGCTTGTTGGTCGTTGTTTTTGCCATAGTTCTTCTTGGGGGAGGCTCACTTAAGATTGAAAACATGAACTACTCTGATTTTTCTAATATTTTTATTCCCTATGGTGTTATTTTGTTCGCTTATGGCGGTGCGGCTGCGGTAGTGACAGTGCGACAAATTTTACGCAGGAATGAGAAAAAAATATTGCCTGCAGTTTTGATTGGCACATTAATTCCAATAGTCATTTATGTAATTTTTACTTTAGTTATTGTTGGCGTTACGGGAAGGGCTACGACAGAAATTGCAACCGTGGGATTAGGACAAGCTTTGGGACCATGGATGTTGCTTTTTGGTAATTTATTCGCATTTTTTGCTATGGGTTCGGTTTTTTTAAATGGGGGACTCATTTTACGCGAGTTTTATCAATACGATTTTCATATACATAAAATTTGGGCCTGGCTTTTGGTTATTTCTGTACCGTTAGTTCTGTTTTTGTTTGTGGCTCATGATTTTGTTAAGACTATGGGCGTAGCCGGTGGTCTGGCTTATGGTATTACCGGAATTACAATTGTCTCTTTATTTTGGAAAGCCAAGCAAAAAGGAGATCGTCAGCCGGAATTTTCATTACCACGGTTTAGGATAATCGGCAGTGTTTTAATACTAACTTTTATACTCGGAATGATTTATACTCTAGTCACATTTAAACTTTAAAAGCACTTCGCCGTCTGCGGACGGAAGGCTTGATTTTTCTCTAAATTTATGGTATATTCTCTAAGCTAATATGAAGCCAGAAACCAAATATTATAGGCTCTTAGAGATGATCCCAGGTGCTCTTATCTGGACAACTTTGTTGTTGTCCGTCATCGTATCTTTTTGGCAGCCCCTCTGGGTAATTTTCTTTATCATTGCTTTTGATCTTTTTTGGCTTTTTCGTATTGCACACTTTATCTTCTTTGTAAGTTTATCATTCTTCAAGTATAAACAAGTGGTACAAGTCAACTGGTTTGAAAAAGTTAAACAAATTGATAATTGGGAACGTCTTTTTCATATAATTTATTTGCCGACTGCTGGCGAACCAGTAGAAGTTTTACGTAGTACTTTTCGAAGCTTATTAAATAGTGAATATCCTGCGCAAAAAATGATTGTGGTTTTGGGTGGGGAGGGTAGAATGGAAAATGATTTTTTACCAAAAGCCGAGGCGATAAAAAGAGAATTTACTTCTAAATTTTTTCGTGTTTTTATAACATTACACCCAGGGGACCTGCCAGACGAAATGAAAGGCAAGGGTGCTAATGCTAATTGGATGGGACACGAGTCCAAAAAGAAGATTGATGAACTTAATATTCCTTACGAAGACTTGATCGTCTCGTATTTTGATAGTGATACTTGTGTGCATCCTCAATACTTTTCGTATTTGACGTACAAATATTTAACGCACCCTACACCGATGCGAGTTTCTTATCAACCAGCTGTTTTGTACAATAATAATATCTGGGATGCACCGGCGGCCATGCGTGTAACGGCTTTTGGTACTATCTTTTGGCTATTAACAGAATTGATGCGTCCAGAACGTATGTATACTTTTTCTTCTCATAGTATGAGTTATAAAGCACTGATTGATGTTGATTTTTGGCAAAAAGATATTGTCACTGATGATTCACGCATATTTTTACAATGTTTTTTTAAGTATCATGGGGAGTATGCTGTAGAGCCAATGTATATTCCAGTTTCTATGGATACAGTTATGGATAAAAGTTATTGGAGAAGTTTTCGTAATTTGTATAAGCAACAACGACGTTGGGCCTGGGGAGTGGAACATTTCCCTTATATGATGTGGAACTTTAAAAAAGATAAATTAATACCTTGGTATAAAAAAGTAAAATATACTTGGAATTTAGTTGAGGGGATGTATTCTTGGGCCACAGCGCCAATTCTTATTTTTATTCTTGGTCGTTTGCCACTTTGGGTGGCTGGACGTGGAGCTGAATCAACTTCAGTGATTGTCCAAAATGCACCTTTTGTCTTGGAATGTTTAATGCAGATATCGATGCTTGGTATTACAGTTTCCGCAATTATCAGTGTCTTGCTTTTGCCGGCACGACCAAAAGGGCACTCGAAATGGAAGTATCCTGTTATGTTATTGCAATGGATATTGCTGCCGGTAACTTTAATTCTTTTTGGATCTATCCCCGCCATAGAAGCGCAAACGCGTTTGATGTTGGGTAAAAAATTTCATTTAGGTTTCTTTGTAACTCCAAAATCACGTTAATATGAGTAAAGTTTCAATCAATCTAGTTACTTGGAACGGAGCCAAATATATAGACAATTGTTTGCGCTCTGTTTTTGCTCAGACGTTTAAAGATTATTCCATTCTAATAATTGACAATGGTTCTTCCGATGAGACTTTGGCGATTATAAAAGAGCAATATCCGCAACTTAAAGTTATCGAGCATAAAAAAAATATCGGGTTTGCTAAAGCGCACAATCAAGCTATTCATTGGAGCAAGTCTGATTATGTTTTGCTCTTAAATCAGGATGTGGTTTTAGCATCGGGATATTTAAATGATTTAGTTAATTTTTTGGATAATAATTCCATGGCCGGTTCTGTCGCAGGAAAAATTTTGCGTCTTCAAGACGAAGAAAAAACTAATTATATTGATTCTGTTGGTTTGCGTATTTATAAAAATTATCGAGTCGTGGATATGGGGGCGGGGGAAGTTGATGAAGGGCAATATGACGCTATTACGGAAATTTTTGGTGTTTCTGGCGCTTTGCCAGTTTATCGACGTAAAGCTTTGGAAGAAATAATGTACCAACAAGAATATTTAGATGAATCATTTTTTAGTTATAAGGAAGATGTTGATTTAGCGCATCGGTTGATCACTGCCGGTTGGCAATCCTGGAGAGTGCCGACAGCGGTTGCCTATCATGACCGGACGGTAAGTTCTCCATATGAAAAAATGACCGCAGTGAAGGTGGCTCAAAACCGTCAAAAAAAATCAAAATTTGCTAAATTCTATTCTTACCGTAATCATCTATATTTTTTGAAAAAGAATTTATCTCGTTTGACCTTGGCAGTATTTTTTTATGAGTTAGTAAAGGCAGTATATGTGTTGTTGTTTGAACCACGTAATTTGAGAGCGTGGAAAGACTATTTTCATGTCCGCAAGGAATTAAAAGCCAAAAGGGATTTAATTCAAAAACGACGTAAAATTTCTGAAGAAAAATTAAGCTCTTGGCTCAGTTGATATGGAGATTTCAATTGTTATTCTAAATTATAAAATGAAGGGCCTGGTTAAAAATTGTTTACAGGCTATTTTTGAATCACAAATTTCTGTTCCGTACGAAATTATTGTGGTTGATAATGACTCGCATGATGGAGTTGAGCAACTGATTAAAGAAAAATTTCCTACAGTTCGTTTTATTCAAACTGGTCAAAACCTGGGTATGGGTGGGGGAAATAACGTGGGGATCAAGGCTGCTGTTGGTAAATTTATTTTGATCATGAATCCGGATATCTTTGTCTATCCTAATTCTATTCAACAAATGTATGATTATATCAAAGCTAGGTCTGATGTTGGCTTGGTGGCACCGCGTTTGTTAAATCCGGATAAAAGTTTACAGTATTCTTGTTATCGCTGGTACAACTATCTGACCCCATTATATCGCCGTACAGTTTTAGGCAAATTAAAATTTGCACAGAAAGAAGTTGATCGTTTTTTAATGACTGATTGGGACCATGCGACTACGAGAGAAGTAGATTGGATACAGGGTTCTTGTTGGTTGGTTCCCAAAAAGGTTTTTGACGAAGTCGGTGTGTTCGATGAAAAGTTTTTTATGTATTTTGAGGACACAGATTTGTGTCGTCGAATTCATAATGCAAAATATAAAATAATGTATTTAGCTCAGAGCGAAGTTTTGCATCTTCACCGGCGGCAATCTGCTGACAGTCAATTTTGGGGTGTAGTTTTAAATAAATTAACACGGATACATATTGTGAGTTGGCTGAGATATTTGTGGAAGTGGCGGGAGAAAAATGTTTTATAGGCAGATTCGTTTAGAGGGAATCTGTTTTATTGATCGTTTTTCTGATACAATTTAGCTAGCTGAGATGTTGTTTGTTTTGAGTTACGGAAAAGGGTGGTATAAACTTAACTTTATTCAATGCTCAATATGAAGAAATCAAACTCGGTAATATTATTTAACCAAAAGCAAGTTCGTCGTTTTTACGATGACGGTAAAGAAACTTGGTATTTTTCTATTATTGATGTTATTGAGATTTTGACTGACACTAGTATCCCAAGGAGATATTGGAGTGATTTAAAAAATAAGCTGAAAAACGAGGGTAGTGAAGTGTACGAAAAAATCGTACAGTTGAAAATGACTGCTCCTGATGGAAAACAAAGAAAAACAGACTCTTTTTCTACGGAAGACTTGCTTCGTGTAATCCAATCGATTCCTTCTCCAAAAGCAGAGCCATTTAAATTATGGTTGGCAAAAGTTGGGTACGAACGGATAGAAGAAACGGAAGATCCTGAACTTGCCATTGATAGGGCAATGAAAACTTATTTGAAAAAAGGTTATTCAAAAGAATGGATAAATCAACGTCTAAAAAGTATTGAAGTACGCAAAGAATTAACTGATGAATGGCAAGAGCGCGGAATGAAAGAAGGGCTGGAATATGCGATATTAACTGATGAAATTACCAGAGCGTGGGCAGATAGAAGCGTGAGAGATTATAAAAAGTTTAAGGGCTTAAAAAAGGGGAATCTGAGAGATAATATGACTAATCTTGAGTTGATATTGAATATGCTCGCTGAAGCATCAACAGCAGAAATATCAAAGAAGAAAAAGCCCAATGGGTTAGAAAACAATAAACAAGTTGCCAGAAAAGGAGGATTTGCCGCAAAAAAGGCGAGACTTGAAATAGAAAAGCAAATGGGGGAAAGTATAATAACCGCTAAGCGGGCAAAAAAAATAAAAGTAAAACAAAACTTTTTTTTAGAGTAACGTTCTGCTAGAAATTAGATATAGTAAACGTCATTATGCACAGTCACAAACAAAACTTCATCTTTAAACCCCCAAAAAGAAAGTTGCCTGAACATCTTAGTTTTTTAGGTAATGTTTTGGTTGTCAGTCTGCGTTTATTACCATATTTGTTCATATTATTTATTTGTTTAATTGTTTGCTTGTTGATTATTGTCGCCGCAGGGGTAGTGCCACATTATGCTTCTTTGAAAAATGTTTATGTGGAAGCACAGCTCGGTCAGCAGCACATGTTAACAGCAGAAGCCCAGGTACGTGAGTATGAATTCGCCAAAGCTGAGACGGAGTTGCAACTAGCCAAAGAAAGTTTTGTCGAGGCGCAAAAAAGTTTAGCTGTTGTCGATGATTCATTTCTCATGAAGAGTAGCTATTTACGTAATCAATATGATGTTGCTAGCGATGTTTTGTTTATCGGTGAAGAATTAGCCAATTCAGTCAATGGTTTGTGTGTCATAGGCGCTCGGGCCATGGACGCGGTTTCAGATAAGAATATGAGTTTTGAAAAGATTGATGCTACGACTAAGGGCGAACTCTTGGCGGTTCTCATATCTTCAATGAATGAACTCAAAGACGTGCGTCGTAATATCGGTATAGTGGGAGAAAAGCTCCGAGAAATTAACACTAAACAACCACTATTCATTTTTGATAAAGTCGTAGATCCATTACAAGCAAAAATCCCACAAATCGAAAAAGCTTTTGATGCTTCACTGTCATTTTTACGTGCCTTGCCTTGGCTTACAGGTTACCCAGAAGAAAAAACATATTTGTTTATACTCGAGAATAACAGAGAAATGCGTCCGGCCGGTGGTTTTATTGGCACATACGGAATTTTTCAAGTTGCCAATGCTGAAATTAAAAATTTTTATACAGATAATAGTTATAATTTAGATGTCAAAGTTAAAGATACTCAAAAGATTCCGGCGCCAAAACCAATGGAAAAGTATATGGCGCAACCAAATTGGTTTTTTCGTGATTCTAACTGGTGGCCAGATTGGCCAACTTCAGCCGAAAAGATTGCTTGGTTTTATGATCAAGAGGGCGGCACGGAAAAACTTGATGGGGTAATTGCTATTACTCCGACAGTTATTGAACAGTTACTGGGATTCCTCGGTGAATTTGAAATTGGTGGTTTAAAATTCAACCAACAAAATTTTTGGGAACAATTACAATACCAAGTTGAGTACGGTTATTATAAACAGGGAATAGATGCAGCAGACCGCAAAGATATTATCGGTGACCTCAGTCGCGAAATGATTAAACGTCTTTATTCGTATCCGATTTCGCAGTGGCCAGCTTTGATTGATACTATTTCTAAATCAGTCAAAGAAAAACATATTCTGATTTATTTCTTCGATCCATTAGCTCAGTCAGTGTCAGTGGAAAATGGTTGGGCTGGGGAAGTGAAGCCAAATCCAGGTGATTATGTGATGCTTGTCGATGCGAATCTAGCAGCTCTCAAAACTGATTCTGTTATGGCGCGCACGATGGTTTATAATTTACATGAGAACAAAGATGGAGCAGTGCTCGCTGAAACTCGCGTCAATTATCAAAACATGGGGACCTTTACTTGGAAAACAACTCGTTATCGATCTTATACTCGTTTATATGTTCCAGAAGGCAGTCAACTGATTTCTGTCGAAGCTGGTGGTAAAGTTTATAAACCAGAGGATGTTGATACTGTTAATGAATTTGGTAAAACTTCATACGCAGTTTTCTTTGAGGTAGAACCGCAGACATCCAAAGAAGTTGTGTGGAAATATCAATTACCAAATTCTATTGTCGAACAAATTAAAAACGGAGAATATCAACTTTTAGTTCAAAAACAACCTGGGATTGAGAAAATGAATTTACAACTTAATCTTAATTTTTCGACTGAAGTTCGTGATCTTGGTGTTGAGGAACAATTAAATGCTTTAGATATCAGCAAAAAAGCAAAAAAGCAAGAAAGCAAACAGATTGTGAAACAAGCTACTGTCTTGCGACAAGATCAGGAATATTCTGTGTGGTTTAATGCAAAAAAATAACCCTTTGAAGCTTTAGCGGAGAAGGATACAAAGTTAAGAGCCGGAACGATGAGATCGTTCCGGCTCTTGTTGTCTTAGCTTCGTGATTTGATCTGCTCGGCACGATCCCACGCAGCCTGGATCGTAGCGGAGGTCGGGCCAAGATCCGGGTTCTCGTACGGATATTGGCGTCCTGGAAAGAGGGTCGGATTTTCTTGGCCACAGGAACAGAACCACCCCGTAGCGTCGCTATTCAAGACATTGGCTGTTTTGTGGCATTTGCCACAAGTGGCGCCTGTCATGCCTGGATAAGCAGCCCAAGTGGTCATGGCCTCGACCAGCTCGTCTTCGGTGTAGCTGTGGAAACGGTCCTTCGCCATCATAGCCTCCTTTACACGGTCGCTTGCGCGACCGGTTGCGCAAATTGGTGTCGTTGCTTCTTGAGCGGTTCGCGCAGATAGATGACGACGAGCTGGAAGTCGTTATAACTGCGCTTACGCCATTGACGCCATGACCCACAGGAGGCACCGAGGTTCGTTCCCTTGAGGACGAACCAGGGAGCCAAGTGTCCGTACGGATTGGGGATGATCTCGAGTTCATGGTAGCCGGGTGCGAGAGCGATGGGGTCCTTGCATTTGGGCTGGTTGCTATCATAGACCGTGTGCTGTGATCCTCGAACCAGCGCGTAGATGTGCTTGGTCTTGCGGTAGTGGAGGGTCACGCCGCTCTCGGGGTCGGCGGACTTGGCCTGCCAGGCGTCGCTGGCGATGCCGGTCATGGTGCCGGTGAGGACGTACCACGGCGAGCCGTGATCGAAGCCGTACGGATTTTCCACTTCTTCGAGCTGGTAGTAGCCAGGCTCGAGAGTGTAGTCCGCGAAATCAGGATCACGGTCGAGATCGCGGTCTGCCTCGGTCTGAGGAACGTGCTCGAACAGCCGAATTGGCTTGCGCACCAGGGCGAAGATGAACTGTTTTCTTTCGATCATCGCCGTTACTCCTTACGCTGTTACGATGAGGGTGGGCGGCGGGGTCAACTTGATGTTGAGCGGCGTGTCCTGGATGATTACCGTCGGCCAGTAGTTCTTGCAGGCGCCGATCTTGCTGCCCTTGATCACGTACCAGGGAATTTCGTGTCCCAGCGGGTTCTTGATCTCTTCCAGTTCGTAGTCGCCGGCCGCGAGCTCCAACTTGGCGTGGTAGTATTCCGGCTTTCCAGCGAGGTTACCTTGGAAGACTGTGAATCCGGGGAGCTTGAGGTGGACGTAGATGAACTTTTCTTGCGTAGCCATCTCGTGGCCCTTTCAGGTTGTTACTCAAAGCAACTTGGAATATTATCAGAAAGTGCAAAATTTGTCAATATTAGTAATAAAATTAGTGAAAAACACGAAATTCCACCCTGGCAATTTTATCTATCTATGATAAAATAATGACACATTAAAGAAATATTTATGGCTTTTGTCCCACTCCACGTACATACTCATTACAGCTTGCTAGATGGTCTAGCCAAGGTTGATGATATAGTCCAAAAAGCCAAAACTGACGGCATGACCGCGGTGGCTATTACTGACCATGGGGTTATGTATGGCGTGATTGAGTTTTACAAAAAATGTCGCGCGGCTGGTATCAAACCAATTATTGGAGTGGAAGCTTATATCGTCAATGATAGAAAACGTAAAGAAAGATCAGAAGAAGAACGCTTCCACTTGATTCTTCTAGCGGAAACTAACGAAGGTTACAAAAATTTAATTAAACTAACTTCCATCGCCCACTTGGAAGGTTTTTATTATAAGCCCAGAATTGATTGGGAAGTTTTAAAAAAACATAGCGCTGGTTTAATTTGTCTTTCCGCTTGTTTGCAGGGGGAGGTGCCACGTTCAATCTTAAAAGGTTTTTCGGACGAACAATTAAAGGCAGTCGTAGAAAAATATCAAAATGTTTTTGGTGTGAATAATTTCTTTTTAGAAGTTCAACACAATCCCAACATTCCAGAACAGAAAATTATCAATAATAAAATGTTTGAAATTGGTAAGAACTGGAATATCCCCATTGTTTGTACGAATGACTCGCACTATTTAAATTCTGATGACGCGGAGGCGCACGATATTCTTCTTTGCCTCCAAACAAAACGAACTAAGAGTGAAAAAAATCGCATGTGCATGCTGGGCGAAGATTTTTCTTTCATGACTCAGCAACAAATGGCTGATAATTTTAGAGCCAATCTTGAGATTCTGGAGAATACTGTGAAGATTGCCGAGCGTTGCAATGTTGAAATCAGTTTAGGAAAAATTCATTTGCCGGTTTTTGAATTACCAGAAGGACTATCGGATGACGAATATTTGCACAATATGTGTTTGGATAATGTGCCAGTCCGTTTTGGGTTTGATGCGCGGCTGAGTAATTTTACATTAGAGCAAAAAAGAGTTGTAGATCGTTTGGATTATGAACTTAGTATTATCAAAAAAACTGGTTTTGCTTCATACTTTTTAATTGTTCAAGATTTTATTGTTTGGGCTAAAAACCATGGCGTGGTTGTCGGCCCGGGTCGTGGTTCTGCGGCCGGAAGCTTGGTCGCTTATTTAACGCGCATTACAAATTTAGATCCATTGAAATATGATTTGCTCTTTGAACGTTTTTTAAATCCAGAACGTATTTCCATGCCTGATGTGGATACTGATTTTGCTGATGAACATCGCGAAGAAGTGATTCGTTATGTAGAAAGTAAATATGGCAAAGATCATGTGGCTCAAATTATTACTTTTGGAACAATGGCCGCGCGCGCTGCGGTGCGCGATGTCGGTCGAGTCCTCGAATTACCATATTCTTTTTGCGATAAAGTTTCAAAGTTAATTCCCATGGACATGGATTTGTCAGAAGCTATTGAAAAAGTTGAAGAAGTAAAAGAACTTTATGAAAATAATGAAGATGCCAAACGACTTTTAGATTTTGCGCTTAAACTCGAAGGTGTTTCGCGTCATGCTTCAACACATGCTTGCGGAGTTGTCATTACCCGCGATCCAGTGGACGAATATTGCCCGCGCCAATTTGCTCGTGATCAAGAAGAAACTATTGTCACTCAATACTCTTTGCACCCAGTCGAAGATATTGGCATATTGAAAATGGACTTTTTGGGTTTAAAAAACTTAACGATTATTGAACGCGCCTGCGAAATTGTTGAAAAAATGTTGGGTCAAAAAATTGATATAGATAATATCCCGCTTGATGATAAAAAAGCGTATAGACTTTTTCAGGAAGGGAAAACGACTGGCGTTTTCCAATTTGAATCTAGCGGCATGAAACGCTACTTGAAACAACTACGTCCAACAAATATTGAAGATTTAATTGCCATGGTGGCTTTGTATCGTCCTGGTCCTATGGATCTAATCCCATCATACATTAGCCGTAAGCATGGATTGGAACGAGTGGAATATATTCATCCTTTGCTCGAGAATTCGCTTAAAAAGACATATGGCATTGCTATTTACCAGGAACAAATCATGCAGATTACGCGAGATTTGGCTGGATTTACTTTGGGTGAAGCCGATGTGTTGCGTAAAGCTGTGGGAAAAAAGATTGTGGAACTTTTGGCTGAACAAAAAGAAAAATTTGTGGCTGGTTGTGTAAAAAATAATATTCCCAAAGAAGTTGGTCAACAAGTTTTTGCTTTTATTGAACCATTTGCTGGTTATGGTTTTAACAGAAGTCACGCGGCTTGCTATGCGTACATTGCCTATCAAACAGCATATTTAAAAGCCAATTTCCCAGCGCAGTTTATGGCGGCCTTAATGACATCAGACCAACATAATATGGATCGTATCGCCATTGAAATTGATGAATCCAAGCACATGGGGATAGAAATATTGCCACCAAGCATCAATGAAAGTTTTTCAACTTTTACAGCCGTGGCTGATTCTCTGAATACTGAAAAGCCACGTATTCGTTTTGGGCTCAATGCTATTCGTAATGTTGGCGAGAATGTTGTTAAAGCTATTGTGCACGAACGTAAGCAGGGCGGAGAATTTAAAACACTAGAAGATTTTTTGTCGCGCGTTTCGAGCAAAGATATCAGTAAAAAATCTTTAGAAGGTCTGATCAAGTGCGGAGCGATGGATTTATTTGGTGAACGCAACCAATTGCTCGAGAATATGGATAAGCTGTTACTTTTTTTACACGAAGCTGAATCGTCACGCGACATCAAACAAGCCAACATTTTTAATTTCAATGGTGGTGAAAGTACTTATAATGCTAAGTTGATTTTGCGTGAAGTTACTCCGGCTACTAAAGTTCAGGTTTCGGCCATGGAAAAAGAATTTTTAGGTCTCTATGTTTCGGCACATCCTTTCCGTGAATACGAAGGTAAACTTACAGGCTTGATTACGCCGCTTTTGGAGATGAAGGCCATGGTCGGCTCTGGCGCGCAAGTGCGGGTGGCAGGTGCTGTTTCCACAATCAAAAAGATTATGACCAAAAAGGGTGACCCGATGTTGTTTGTCGGATTGGAGGATGGTTTGGCAGCTGTTGAAGTTTTAGTTTTTCCACGTTTATACAAGGAGGTTCATGAAAAGTTGGTCGATGGTGGCGTAATTATTGTCGACGGTAGTTTATCTGATAAAGATGAAGAACCAAAAATTTTGGCCAATAAAATTATTTTTGTGGATGAGGATTTGATTGATGTGGTGGCTCAGAAATTAAGAGGGAACAATACCAAGGTTTTAAAAGTTCATAAACAGGTTATGATTGATTATCCTGTTGGGGCTAGCAAGGAATTAGCTAATAATATTAAGATGGTTTTTATGAAGTATCAAGGCAAGTATCAGGTTTTGTTGAAATTGCAAGAAAAGTTAATTAAAACAGATTTTTTAATTAGTTGTGAAGAAGATGCCACCAAAGAAATCGAGGAATTACTTGGTCATGGGTGTATGCACCCTTGTAAAGAGTTGATCTAGTTGGCTATTTAGCTGGAAATTGGTATAATATCAGGGATAAGGGACAAGGTTTAAGGGAAAAGGGAAAAATATTATCCCATAACCCTTACCCCATACCCCATAACCCAGCTTAATTATGTATATAAAAAAACACACCCAAGTCGCTGAAAGTTATAAAAAATTAGTTTTAGGTTTTGTTATTATCGCGGTGGTTCTTGTTGGCATTATTCTCTATTTCTCTGCGAGCAAGGCAGTGATAAAAATTACTCCCAAAGTTACGGCTATTCAAACAGATTTTGTGGCTGATGTGGTTACTGATGGTGGCGCCATTGATCAGGCTTTACAGGGCGTACTTTTTGAAAAAGAAGTTGAAGGTGCTTTAGAAGGCGATGCCACAGGGACTCAGGTTTTAGCCGGGGGGACTATCGGTAAAGTGATTTTAATCAACAAAAGAACTGAACCCCAAACTTTAGTAAAAACTACACGTTTGCTTACTGCCGATGGAATTTTATTGAGACTTTCGGACAAAGTTGTTGTTCCAGCTAATGGAGAAATTGAAGTAAATGTTTACGCAGACGATCCCAATGCTTTCCAAGAATTAGCTCCAACCAAATTTACTATTCCAGGTTTATGGGAAGGTTTACAGAGTTCTATCTATGGCGAAAGTAAAGCAGCCATTAAGAGCATCGGTGAATCAGTCAAGGTTGTTAAAGCCGTGGACATTGCGCGCACTAAAGATAAATTAACAGAAGAACTTTATAATAAAGCCATTGATGACTTTAAGGCCCAGTTGCCAGGACAGAATAACACTGTCATGGTGGTCACAAAAAAAGTTGCCGATGAAAAAGTATCTGTGGAAGCAGAAACAGTTGTGGATAAATTTATTGTTAATTTAAAATTAAATGTGGTACTTGTCGCCTTGAATCAAGATGCCATTATGAAAATGGCCGGCGAACGTCTAAAATCAGTTGTGCCAGCAAATCAGGAGTTATTAAATTTAAATGCTAATAATTTTTCGTATAAAGTTCAGAATTTTGATGAGGTTAAGAAAACAGTTAATGTGAAGGTTCATGTGGAAGGGGATTCTGTTATTGCTTCAAATCATGAAATTTTCAATAAAGAAAAATTGTCCGGTTTAAGTCCTAAAGGTTTAGAACTTTATCTCTCGAATTTTGACGAGATCGAAAAAGTTGAAGTGGAACTCTCACCATTCTGGGTTAAGAATATTCCAAAGTTACAAGATCATATTATAATTACAATTCTTAATACTGCGAAGTAGGTAAATTTTACTAAGATATAGAAAAAGAGAGTGAAAGCTCTCTTTTTGGTTTTAGATTGACTAATTTTGTCATAAAGCTATAATGAATATAATCAGTAATGATTGAGCTATCTACCAAATAGCTACTCTTGACGAGTCCACTTTGGCTAAATTACTAGAGAACAATAGAACCAATTAAGTGTTCATCCTTTGCTATCTCCTTTGCAAATGCTTCGGAGATCAAGAAAGCTATGGATGGGAACTTGGGTGGAACCACCCTGCTACGGTGGGATCCCAGGACTAAATTGTTTAGTCTTTTTTTATTAGTATGCACAAAATTATCAAATTTGATCCACGTAAAGACATCGTCATAGGTTCTGCTTTTGGAACAATGATAGTTGGTGGCTGTCTGTTTTGGTTTTTATTTCATTTACAGATAATCGCCAGTACAAGTCTAATTGGTTTTTGGGTCTTACTTTTAGTTTTTTGTCCGGTTGTTCTTGTTTTAATCTATGTTTCCAAAAGATTTGCTCAAGGTGAAATGCGGGTTGATGAGAATTTATTACACATAAACTGGGGTGAAAAAGTTAATTGTGTGTTTGATTTAGATCAGGTTAATATTGAGAAATGGCGGGCGACTTGGTCTTTCCCAGATGGGAATAGAAAGGTTTTAGTTTATAAATTGTCTGACAGCAAAAATACTTTTACTTTTTTTGTAGAAATTAGTTGGACTAAGTATAAAAGTTTACCAGAAAGAGCCATTGAGGGCGTGTATATTCAGGTTAGAGATAAGACCATATTTCAAATTCATCCTAAGTTTCAAATAACATGAAAATTTTAATACAGCGTGTAAAATCAGCTAGCGTTTCAGTCAATAATGAAATCGTCGGAGAAATTGGACGTGGGTTATTGTTGTTTTTGGGAATAGCCAAAGAAGATACTGGAGGCGAAATTGAATATCTCGTTAAAAAGATTGTGGAACTTCGTCTTTTTGAAAATGAAGAAAATAAGTTTGACTTGTCAGTGAAAGATGTCGGCGGGGAATTGCTTCTTATTTCTCAGTTTACTTTATGCGGTTCTTGCGACAAGGGCCGTCGGCCAGATTTTTTTGATGCAGCCGAACCCTTTAGAGCGAAAAAGATTTATGATGATTTTGTGAATCGATTAGGTCAAGAGGGAATTAAAGTCGCCACAGGGAAATTTGGTGAGTATATGCAGGTTAAATTAGAAAATGATGGTCCAGTCACGTTCTTGTTGGAAAAAGGGGTAAGGGATAAAGGGAAAGGGGTATGACAGAAGAATATAAAATAAAAACATTTAAAGATTTGGAAGCATGGAAAGAAGGTCATCAGTTAGTTTTAATGATTTACATTGTTACTAAAATGTTTCCAAAAGAAGAATCTTTTTGTCTGACGTCACAATTAAGAAGAGCTATAGTCTCTTATACTTCTAATGTTGCTGAAGGATTTAGCCGAAGATCAAGCAAAGATAAAGCTCATTTTTATACTATGGCACTTGGATCTTTAACAGAAGTTCAGAGTCAATTGGAGATAGCAAAAGATGTTGAATACATAGATGTAATGACTTTTACGAAATTAAATAATCAAGCAATTATAATTCATAAAATAACCAATGGGTTAATAAAAAGTGTTAAGATGCGTAGGAATTAGCTTTTCCATTACCCCTTACCCCATAATACTTAACCCAAATACGTATGAACAAACAAGACTTAGAAAAAATGCGTCACTCTTGCGAACACGTACTAACTATGGCCATGATGCGTTTGTGGCCAGGGAGAATTAAAGCAGCCATGGGACCAGCTACTGCCGAAGGATTTTATTTCGATTTTGACTCAGACATTAGAATCTCGAGCGACAATTTTAAAAAGATCGAGGCCGAAATGGCCAAAATTATTGCCGAAGATTTGCCAATCATCAGAGATGAAATGACTATCGAAGAGGCACGTAAGTTTTTCAGCGGCAATACTTACAAAGACAATGAATATAAGCATGAATGGCTCGATTTGATTGAGGGTCGTGGCGAAAAGATTTCTGTTTATTGGATGGGCGAAAAAGGTAAAGATATGCCCGAGACTTTTGTGGATATTTGTTCTGGTCCTCATGTCGAATCGACTGGTAAAATAGGCGCCTTCAAATTACAAAAAGTTGCTGGTGCTTATTGGCATGGAGACGAAAAGAATAAAATGTTGCAACGTGTTTATGGTTTAGCATTTGAAACTCAAGCGGAAATTGATAATTATCTCACTCTTTTAGCTGAGGCCGAGAAAAGAGATCATAGAATTATTGGGAAAGATTTATTTTTGATCGAGCCAAAAGTTGGTTTGGGCTTAGTCATGTGGAAACCAAAGGGCGCTTTACTCTGGAGAGTTTTGGAAGACTTTTGGTATAAAGCTCATTTAGAAAATGGCTATGACTTGGTGCGAAGTCCGCATATTGGTTCCCGTACACTTTGGGAAACATCAGGTCATTGCAATTTTTATAATGATAGCATGTATCCGGTTTTGGAAGTGAGTAAAACCTTGAAAGAAATGCAAGACGGCGTGACTGTTGATTGTCCCCAAGAAGAATATTTATTGAAACCAATGAATTGTCCTTTCCACGTGGAAATTTATAAATCAGAAAAATGGTCTTACAAACAATTGCCATTGCGTTGGGCCGAATGTGGCACTGTTTATCGTTACGAAAAATCTGGAGAATTATCTGGTTTGACACGTGTTCGCGGTTTTACCCAAGATGATGCGCATATTATTTGTACTAAGGAACAAATGGAAAGCGAATTAGCACGCGTGGCAGAATTCGCTAAGATGATGTTTGATTCATTTGGTTTTAAACAATACAAGATTTATCTCTCACTGGGCGACCCAAAAAATCCAGGCAAATATGTTGGTGATCGTGTCAAATGGGACATGGCTGAAAAGACTTTGGAAAAAGTCGCGCAGAAACTTGGCATTGAATATGAAAAAGAAGAAGGCGAGGCTGCTTTCTACGGTCCGAAGTTGGATTATAAAGTTAAAGATGCGCTGGGTCGTGAATGGCAATGCACTACAATTCAATTTGACTTCAATTTACCAGAACGTTTTGATATGACCTTTACCAATGCCAACGGTGAAGAAGAACAACCCTTTATGATTCACCGTGCCTTGTTTGGCTCATTTGAAAGATTTATGGGGTTACTTATAGAACATTATGCTGGAGCCTTTCCATTATGGTTATCACCAGAACAGATTCGCATTTTGCCAGTATCAGAAAAGTTTGAAGATTATGCTAATGAAATTTTGGCAGAGTGTCGTAAAAACGGTCTACGCGCTAAAGTGATTAGCGACGGAGATTCATTGCCAAAACGTATTCGTAATTCAGAAAAAGAAAAAGTTCCATACGTTTTAGTTGTTGGAGAAAAAGAAGTCACCGATAAAACAGTTGCCGTGCGTAAACATAAAGCAGGGGATTTGGGTGCTAAACCAATGAGTGACTTCATCGCACAAGTTGTTGAAGAAGTGAGTGAAAAAAGGGTGTAAGTATTATGGGGTAAGGGTTAGGGGGTTCTATGTGTCCCATAACCCTTATCCTTTTTCCCTTTTTCCAATTAAGTAATTCGTAATTATAAAAAAATGAGACCCCACAACCTATGCAGGTGTGGGGTCTTTTCGAATCATCAGCGCTTCCTCCAATGGCCGGGCCAGAGCTTCGAGAGCAGGCCACGGCGTGGCGGGGTGGGCGTGTCGTCAGGTTTGTCGGGAGCGACGAGCGGCGCGGTCTCGTTCATGAACCAGGCAGCGTCGTTGGTCAGCTGGTTCAGGTCTTCTGGAGGCACCTCAGTCTCTCCCTTGGCAGCCAGCTCCACGAGGTTTTCGTTCAAGAGGTTGGCATGCATTCGGTACATCCTGAGGATCATCCAGAAGAAGACTTCCGCGTTCTCTAGGGTGTGATCGACAAAGGTGGGCTTATCTCGACGAACGGCGTCATTGAGGAAGGTGACTTCTTGATCCAGTTGCTTGGGATCGCCCCAGAACTTGGCCAGCGTCGCATCGATGTCGAACCAGGGCCAGGACTTGTTGTCCCACTCGTTGCGTTCGGCGAGGCGCAGCTTGTCGACCGTCATGCCCTTGGGGCGCAGTTCTTCCTGCACCATGGTAACGGTCGAGAGTCCTTTGAAGTGAGCGCGCAGAGGCGCAAGGGCCGCCACCAGCGCCGCCATTTCCTTTGTGGTGACGAGGTCGTTGTCCTCCAGATGCGCGAGATAGGCGTTAAGCGGGTGTATGAGCGAGGCGTCGAGCTGAGGAACATCCTCATCTCGTTGGGATTCGAGCAGCGTATCTTCCTCCGGCAACGGGCCGAAGGCATAGATCACGTTGCCTTCTCTCTTTCTGGTGTTCAAGTGACCCTCCCTGGTGATGAACTGTCTATTATTACATTTTCTATTGCTTTTGTCAAGCTGAGGATAGTAGAGTGTACGGCTACTTAAATTATCTCAAATTTTCGTGTATAATTAAAGTATAATTTTAATTAAGTATACTATGCGTTTTTTTAGTATTTTTAGTTTGACTTTACTTGTCTTTCTAAGCTCTGTAACTGGTGTTTTAGCCGGTACCGACCCTTATTTTAATTCTCAATGGTACTTACAAGAAATACGTGCGACTGAAGCTTGGTCAACCAGCAAGGGGAATCCAGCTGTTATAGTTGCTGTTATTGATACGGGTGTTGATATTGATAATCCCGACATTCAACCAAATATTTGGGTAAACACAGATGAAGTTCCAGGGGATGGCGTTGATAATGATGGCAATGGTTACATCGATGATTATAATGGTTATGATTTTGTGTCCGGTGTTGGAAACCCCAGTCCCAAGTTAACGAATGGATATACATCTAGTGGCATAAGTCATGGAACTTTTTTGGCTGGTATAATTTCTGCTGTTCATGAAAATAATTTTGGCATTAAAGGTATAACAGCCAATGTTAAAATAATGCCTTTAATCGGCTTAGGTTCTAATGGGCAGGGAACTTCTTCAGCAGTTTACAAAGCAGTTGATTATGCAGTCAATAATGGAGCTCATATTATCAACTTAAGTTTTGGTGGAGATGAATATGATGTGGCTTTAAAAAATTCTATTGCCAATGCTTATAATAAAGGTGTTTTGGTTGTCGCGGCTGGTGGGAATGCTTTAAGTGGTGGAACCGGTAAAGACGCCACTAATTCTCCAGTGTACCCAATTTGTTATGATCAAGGTTCTTCGGTAAATATGATTTTGGGCGTGGTGGCTTTAACTCAAGCAGATAAAATTGCCAGTTATTCTAATTATGGGGCCGGCTGTATCGATATAGCAGCTCCGGGAGATAATATCACCAGTTTAGCTTATCAAAATGCAAATTATGCTACGCTTCAAGATTATGTAAAAACCGGTTGGTACGGTAGTTCTTTTGCCGCAGCTATGGTTTCCGGTGCAGCCGCCTTACTTAAATCAGTTAATACTAGTTTAATGGCTAAGGATTTAATTAAGTTAATCAAAGAAGAAAGTGCTTTGCTAATTGTTGATCCAAAATATTCAGGAAAAGTTGGTGATGGCCGACTTGATATTCGCAAGGCCATGGACAAAGTTTTAAGTGCTTCCGGAGCTGGGGCTCCAGTTACTATTTTGCCAGGGTACCAACAAGTTACTGCACCAACAACTTCAATATCACCAGCGCCAAGTACTGATTCATTATTTTATGTTTCTACCAAGACCAGTGGTTCTGGTCGTGTTCATGTTTATAATTCCCAATATCAAAAAGTGAAAGAGCTAGATGTTTTGGGCGGAGCAGAATTTCATGGATTAAATTTATCGGTCGCTGACGTTAATTTAGATGGTTATAAAGATATAGTGGCGAGTGCGGTTAAAGGAGATCAACCTTTTGTCCGTGTTGTTGATGAATACGGGGTTATGCTTTCAAGCTTTTTAGCATTTGAACCAAATTTTAAAGGAGGTATAAATGCTGCGGCCGGCGATGTTGATGGTGATGGCCAAGTTGAAATTGTAGTTGTGGCTGATTCAGGACGCGAACCGGTGGTGCGTATTTTCGATAAAGCTGGAATAAAAAAAGCAGAATTCATGGCCTATAATAAAAGTTTTACCAATGGTTTAAGTTTAGTGGTTGGAGATGTTGAGGGTGACGGCCAAGCAGAAATAATTGTCGCACCACATAAGGGCTTAATGCCAAAGGTTAAAGTTTTTAATAGCAAGGGTAGCTTAGAAAAAGAAATCACTGCCTATGCCGCCAGCTTCACTGGCGGAGTTAACCTTGGTTTAGGCGACATTGATGGTAATAATATTTTAGATATTTTAACAGCTGCTGGCACGGGTGGTGGTCCACATGTCCAAGCATTTAATTCCAGCGGTACTCGTCTTGTTAGTTTTATGGCTTATAATACTAATATGACATCCGGAGTTTATGTTCGCAGTTTTGATTGGAACCGTGACGGGAAAGCTGAAATTGTGACGGTCGCTGCTGCCCCTGGTGGTCCGCATGTTAGAATATTTAATCGCACTGGCGTCTTGATCGGTGAATTTTTCCCTTTTCCAGTTTCTTTCACCGGTGGCGTAAGTGTGGAGGCCAGATAAAATGATTAAAAGAATTCATAGTTTTATAGATCGTAAATTGGGTTTCAAGGAATTGTGCCGTTATGGTTCAGTCGGTATTATTGGCTCCTTGATTGATCTTGCTCTTTTAAATATATTAGTTCAATTCACTAAACTAGATATTTATCATTCTATTGTGGTGGCTTTTCTTTGCTCTGTTATTGTTTCATATTTTTTACATTGCAGTTGGACGTTTCGGGTAGCTCGGGGTGCAACTCGCCTTATGGTTTATGTTTTTACAGCTACCTTTAGCCTAATTCTAAATGTTGTGATAATGTATTTTTTTATGGAACATCTAAATTGGTGGTATAATTATGCCAAGCTTACGGCACTCTTAATTGTAGTTGCTTGGAATTATTTTGTTTCTAAGGTTTTAATTTTTAAAATAAGAAATAATTAAAATTATATGATTGATGGAGTCGCTCTTAAGCAGATGAAACGTTGGTGTGATGACAGAGGATTCTTTTGTGAAGTTATTAAGTTTGGCGAAGAAACTTTCCATGAAGTTAAGCAAACAAGCTATACAGAAACTTTACCAGGTGTTATTAAGGCTTTTCATTGGCACAAAAAACAATGGGATGTTTGGTTTGTTTTGAAGGGTATGGCTCAAGTTGTTTTGTACGATTGCCGTGAAGAATCAAAAACAAAGGGCGAAACTCAAGTTGTTGTTTGCGGAGAAGATAATCCGGTTTTAATCAGTATTCCACCAGGAGTGGCTCATGGTTATCGCGTTTTGGGAAATTCACGTGTCGGTTTACTTTATCACACGAGCGAAGCATATGATCCGAAGGAACCAGATGAGCTTAGAATTGATTTTGATGATCCACAGATAAAATTTGATTGGAATACGAAGAATAGATAAAAGCGAGATAAGCTATAAGTAAGTCTAGAATTGGCTTAGCTTGTTTATCCTGCATTTGACGTAATCGTCATAGTGCGGGGCTTACTAGCTTATAACTTAATAGCTAAAATATGTTTCCACAAGAACAAAATCACGAAACAACATTTGCGCCCTACGATCGTGTCGTAAAACTTTTGTTGCCGATTATTCCTAAAAAACTTAAACCAAATCATCTCACTTTTGTTCGTTTAATTTTTACACCAGTTTTGATTGTCTCGTTATTGCTCGAGCTGTATAAAGTCAGTTTGATTCTGTTTATTGTTTTGGCTTTAACTGATCTTTTTGACGGTTCAATTGCCAGACTTAGAAATCAAATTACTGAATGGGGAAAGATTTGGGATCCCATTGCCGATAAATTGTTGATCGGATCTGTTGTTGTTTTGCTTTTATTTAAAATAAATTTGGTTTTGACAATTTTACTTTTAATGTTTGAGATTAGTTTTATTTTGGGTGGAGCATTTATGCATTTAAACCATGGAGATGTTAAAGCCAATGCTTGGGGAAAGATAAAGATGAATTTGCAGGCCTTTGGTGGTGGTTTTTTGATTTTGGGTTTTTTCTTGAATTTGGATATTTTGGCGAGTGTGGCCGAAATACTTCTTTATTGTAGTTTATTTTTTGCTTTAATGAGTATGTCTAAAAAAGGAATTTAATATGAATGATTGTATTTTTTGTAATATTGTAAAAGGAGAGATTCCATCATACAAAGTTTATGAGGATGATAATTTCTTGGCTTTTCTCGATATTCGTCCATTAAATATTGGACACACACTAGTCATTCCTAAACGACATGAACGTTGGGTTTGGGATGTGCAAAATGTGGGAGAGTATTTTGAAGTTACACGAAAAATTGTTTTAGCGCAAAAAAAAGCTTTTGAGACTGATTGGGTCGTCTCATTAATTTCGGGCGAAGAAGTTCCACATGCACATATTTGGCTTATTCCACGTTTTGAGAATGATGGTCATGGTGGATTCATTGATACTAAAAACATAAAGTCTTTAACCAAGGAAGAAATGCTCGCAGCACAGTCAAAAATTGTCGATAATTTATAAACGTTCACTATTTGCCAAACCCAAAAAAATAAAGTAAGCTGATACGAAACAGGAGGGGATAAATAAGAATAAAAAGCTTTATGAAAATGTTAGTTACTGGGGGCGCGGGCTTTATTGGCTCCAACTTTATCCACTATATCTTGAACAAATACCCAGATTATGATGTTATTAATTTTGATAAGCTTACTTACGCTGGGAATTTAGAAAATTTAAAGGAACTAGAAGATCACCCTAATTATCATTTTGTGAAGGGTGATATTTTAAACTCTGAATTATTAGAGCACGTAGCTAAGGACGTGGACATTATTGTTCACTTTGCAGCCGAATCGCACGTTGATCGTTCGGTTTTAGATCCGTTCGCATTTATCCGAACAAATGTTTTGGGTACGCATACATTACTTGAAGTCGCACGAAAACTGGGTAATAAACGCTTTCATCATGTTTCAACGGACGAAGTTTTTGGCTCTTTATCATTAGAAGAACCAGACAAGGCTTTCCACGAAGAAAGTCCGTACGATCCGCGCAGTCCGTACTCATCTTCAAAAGCAGCCTCAGATCATTTGGTGCGCGCGTATTATCATACTTTTGGTTTGCCAATTACAATTTCTAATTGTTCAAATAATTACGGGCCATATCATTTTCCAGAAAAAGTTATTCCACTTTTTATCACTAATTTAATGGAAGGGAAAAAGGTTCCGCTTTATGGTGATGGAAAAAATGTACGTGATTGGATCCATGTACTAGATCATTGTTCCGCAATTGATGTTATCATTCACAAAGGGAAGATCGGACATACATATGTAGTTGGAGGAAACAGTGAGAAATCTAATTTTGAGTTGACTATGGCTATCCTCGAGAATATGGGTATGGGCGAAGAAATGATTGATTATGTCAAAGACAGACCGGGTCATGATCGTCGTTATGCTATACGTCCACACAAAATAAAAGCAGAGCTTGGCTGGCAACCAACAATTGGTTTTGATGATGGTATTCGTCGCACTATCCAGTGGTATGCCGAGCATGAAGCGTGGTGGCAGGGGGTAAAGACAGGGGATTATTTAAAATATTATGATACTTGGTATAATAAGCACTAGTTGCGTTCTATGCTTTTGAGTTGTCATAGATCATGGATCATGTATCAAAAAAAATATAATGTCAAAACAGCGAATAAGCGAAGCGATAGAACCCAGCACTATAAAGTGTTCCCTTTAAATGCTGGATAAACACTTTCAACAATTTGAACAATTAAGTAATTCGTAACTTCAATATAGAAAGTTTTATTTGTAAAATTATGAAAATATTAATCGTCGGTAGTCAAGGCATGCTTGGTCAAGAATTAGCAAAAGTTTTTGCAAATGAAGAAATAACTCTTTGGGATAGAAATGATTTGGATATAACGGATAGAGAAATGGTTTATAGTAAAGTAGAGGCCTTGCGACCGGATGTCATTATTAACGCGGCTGCTTATAACAATGTTGACGCCTGCGAAGAAAACGCTGAGCCAGCTATGCGTATTAATGGCGATGGTCCAATATTTTTAGCACGTGCTGCGGAACAAATTGGTGCCAAGTTTATTCAATACGGATCTGATTATGTATTTGATGGAACCAAGAAAGAAGGTTATACTGAAGATGATTTACCACACCCAATTTCTAAATACGGCGAATCAAAACTCGCCACTGAAAATGTTTTCGCACATTGCACTCGTTGCTATGTTATCAGAACTTCTCGACTCTTTGGTCGCCCAGCTCTTTCCGAAGGCGCTAAAAAAAGTTTTGTTGATGTCATGATTAAACTCGGTCGTGAAAAAGAATCGCTTGATCTAGTAGATGAAGAATGGGGTAACCCAACTTACGTGGTTGATCTAGCCAAGCAAACAAAAGTTTTGGTTGAGGGGTTTTATCCCTCTGGCATTTATCATGCCACAAATGAAGGTGCTTGCACTTGGTATGGTTTTGGACAAGAAATTTTTCGACAAACCGGAATTAACATTCGAACGAATCCAGTTCCAACAAGCAAGTTCCCACGTCCGGCGCGTCGTCCGATGTTTTCTTCTTTAATCAATACAAAGTTGCCACGTATGCGTTCTTGGCAAGATGCTTTGACTGATTATTTAACAACTATTAACGAAATAGAACAACCTCAAGTAAAATCAATTTCTATGAAAAAGGAAATGAAAGGTATTATTCTCGCAGGAGGGAAGGGGACACGTTTATATCCGCTTACAAAGATTACTAGCAAGCAACTTTTACCGGTTTACAACAAGGCCATGGTTATGTATCCGTTAGAAAGTTTGATGCGAGCAGGTATTAAGGAAATTTTAGTTATTGTGGCTCCAGAGTATGCAGGGGATTATCTCCGTTTATTAGGTTCTGGTAAAGAATGGGGTATAAAGTTAACTTATGAAATTCAAGATGAACCTAAGGGTTTGCCAGAAGCTTTCATTATTGGTGAAAATTTTATTGGTGAAGATAATGTTACAATGATTTTGGGTGATAATATCTTCTTTGACCACGATTTTACGGATGATATCAAGAGTTTTGAAAAAGGTGGTCGTATCTTTGCACTTGAAGTTCCAAACCCAGAACGTTTCGGTGTGGTGGAATTCGATAAAGACATGCGTGTCCTTTCCATCGAAGAAAAACCCAAGGAACCAAAGAGCAAATATGCCATTCCTGGAATGTATATTTATGATAGTCGCGTCTGCCATATTGCTAAAGGTATTAGACCAACCTGGCGCCCAGAGACAGACATTACTGAAGTGCATAAAGCATTTTTAGGTATGAACGAATTAGATGTTCGTTTAGTTAAGGGCCGTTGGTTAGATGCTGGCACGCATGAAGCTTTGCTTAAAGCATCTAATTGGATTGCTGCCAGAGAGTACCAAAGTAAATTAGGTTTTACCGAATTATTTAAGTAAACATAAAAACAAAACTATGAAAGTAAATAATTTTCCTTTTGGGGAATTATTAAAAAGCTCTTGGGAGTGGACCATCAAAAATAAAATTTTGTGGATCATTGCTTTTTTTGCGGGTGGAGGTAGTTATTTTTTGAATATGTCATTTAGCCGTAAGGATTTTGAATCAATGCAAAATGTCATCCCAAACATGCAAAAAGTTCAAGACAATGTCACCGGCTTGTGGGTTAATTCTGGTGCTATTTATTTCGTGGTAGGATTAATTTTAGTTTTCGGTTTGCTTTTTTTTCTTTTGGGTTTGGCTATGAGAGCCTCTCTTATTATGAGTAACAAGCAATTAAGTCTTAATCAAGATTGTAAGTTTTGGAATTTGGTGAAAGCTGGTTTTTCATACTTCCCTCGATTGTTGTTAATGAGTGTCCTTTGGACGATCCCTAATCTTATACTTTTGGCGCTTGCCTTGGTTAGTGTCTTTAATATCGACTCAATAGTAATGGGGATAATATTTATCTGTACTATATTTGTTGGAGTATTATTTAATATCTATGTGGGGTTACTTAGACATAATGCTTATTGTTTTGCAATTTTAGAAAATAACACAGCTTGGAATTCAATTATGAATGCCGCTAAGTTGCTCAATAAAAATTTTTGGGTACTTGTGGTTGCGGCCTTAATTCAAATCGGGTTGGGTATTGCAATCGGTGTGGGTTTATTACTTGTTTTGATTGCTGTTGCCATTCCTTTTGTTATTTTGGGCGGACTATTAATGTTTGCCATTGGCAGTGCTGGCATCCTAGTTCCATTGTTATTTGGCTCCATTGTCGTTGTCGCTGTTTTAGCAGCTTTACGTGGCGGAACTAGCTTTTTCTTTAATGCATTTTTAACAAATGTTTATTGGGAAATAAAAAAATAGGATAAAAAAAACGTAGGGAACAAAAATTTTTGTTCCCTACGTTTTTTATTCGCTTATTGGCAGTTGATAAAGATAGCTATCTTGTAAAAAGATAATAGCCGCATCATTTGAGTTAACAATAAATTTTTCAATATTAGGTATAGGAAATTCGAGTGTGAATCTTTTATCTCGATTATCTAATTCAAGCGCTGATATCTTTTTATTTTGAAGTGAGAAAAGATAATTTGCAGTGCTATGCGCCCAGTGAGCCTCGCCTAGATCATCGCTGTAGCGTGTAATATTGTTCTCGCGTAGTTCACTCTCGTCTAGTTTGATGTAGGATATTTCTTGTTTTGTAATAATTGATAAATAGTTTTTTTGATTGGCCAGTTCAACAGCTTGGACATTCTCTTTGTTGAAAATAATCCGATCTAATTCGGGATTAAAAATGAAAAGTGTGTTATATGTTTTTTCAAAAAGCAATAAGTGGTTTTGTACAAAACCATCAAAATTATAATCAGCTGATTTTAATTCAATGGCAGCTATCTTTTTGGTGTCATCAAGTTTCTGCCTAGTTAGAAATTTAGTGCCATTGATATTTTCAATTAAATAAATTTCATTGTTTTTGACTAAAAAGTCATTGAAGTTTTCATTTTTGGCGTTTGTGTGTATTTTAGTGTTTGTTTGGGCTAAAACATTCAATTCGTATATTATATTTTTATCCTGCCAATAAAGAATATTACTATCATCTTCGTTCCATTTTAAGTTAGTTGGGTGCGTCGATATCTTATTGATTTGTTCTTGGAGATCAATTTTTTGCTGTGGGAAGATGGTTGTGGCCACAAGGAGTTGATCGTCTATCTTGATCAAAGCTTTGGAATCATCCTCGGCCCAAAGAACAGAAAGATCCTTCCAACTTTTATCGTTGTTAAAAATTAGTTTTTGACGAAAATTATTTAGATTAAGAAGGTATAAGAAATCTTGTTCAAATTCTTGAGTTTCAAATAAAGCATAGCTGCCTCCGGGGGAGAAGGAAAGGAATGAAATTTTATTGTCACTGATTTTTTCGGATTGGCTTTGTGGAAAAAGTAAAACATCTTCAATAAAGGTGGTTTCTTGCGGTCGAATATCAAGTTTTTTTTGCCACGGGTAATAGCCCGCCTTGTTTATCTTGATTTCATATTCATCGGGTAAAACATTATTTTCGCGGATAGGAGTAGTTGCTGTCAGTACTTTGCTGTTTAATGAAACCTGAGCACTCTTTGGGGTGGTTTTTATAATTAAAGTACCGGTTCTTTGGACCTGAGCTTTTTTGAAATTATAACGGAAGCCGGCTGTGTAAAAGATTAGTAGCGGGGCGGTAATGAAAAATGCTATAATAAACGCAAGGGCGATAGCACGACGAATATTGATATTCATATAATTATATTAATAAGCCCATAATAGCTTATTTTTAGCAAAAAAACAAGAGATAAATTTGACAAAATTAGAAAAAGTGCTATAATAAATTAGTTAAATATAACAAATATACTTAATCAAAAAAAAGTATGGCTACTTCACAAAATTTATTGGAAGAAAACATCATTTCGCTCTTAGGGTTGGAAAGTTTACCCAACGAAGAAAAGGCAGCAATCTTAGACAAAATGACTGAATTAATTCAAAAACGCACTATGCTTAGAGTGGTTGAAATGCTAAGCGAAGAAGACGCTCAAACTTTAGCCAATACACCAATGGCACCGGCAGAAATGGTTGCTTTTGCAGCTGAAAAGGTAGGTAATTTCGAAAATATTTTAATGGAAGAAATATTAAAGGCAAAGCAAGAAATGTTAAATGCAGCACAACAAGTCGGATAAAGACTTGTTTTTTCTTTTTTAAAAAAATAAAAATATGGCTCAAAAGGATAAAGATCAAGATATCATCAAGAAAATGGAAGCTGCTTATGCTGATTTCACTTATTATATGGCGCAATTAGAAGCGCAGGCAAGTGACTTAGTAAAAAAGAATTTGCAGCAAATGAATACAGAAAAAATAAGTGATGTTTTAAAGAAAATTAAATCTATAAGCAAGAAGTAAATTATTAATTCAAACAATATGGCAGAAGAACCAGTAGTAAAAAACCCCGGAAAAGATGAGGTACAAAAAGAGGGTGCCCCTCGTTCAACAGAGGGCGAAGCCAAGGTATCTCCAGACGCGAAAAGAAATGAATTGGTGGGTTTGGCCGAGGGGTCTTTGGCAAGTGTAAAACTTATTTTAAAAGCCTTAGAAGGATCTTCATTAGAAGCAGAAGCAGAAAAAATTCGAGTACAAGCAGATGCTAAGTTGGAAGAATTAAAAGCTCTCTTGGCTAAATTGTTAGCACAAAAGAAGGCGGGAGAATCTGCTGAGCTTGCGCAGGTTTTAGGTGAAGTTAAAGATGTAGGCGTGAAGGTAGAAGCAGCAGTAAAAGCTAAACCCGTGAAGAAGCCAGTAGTTGAAGCACCTGTGGAAAAACCAGGAGAACAAAAAGAAGGCGCTGATTTTGAAAAAGCCGTTGTCGGTGCTGGAAATTGGGATGAACTTATTGCCGCTCTGGGAGGGGCTAAGGGTTTCGTTGGCAGTACTGGAAAAGATTATCCAGTTGAGCAGTTAGTGAAGGGAATTGAAATAATAAAAGCTAAGGATGGGAAGGTTTCTCCAGACAGCGCTTTAGTTATTTCATTTCCTCGAACAGCAGGTTTACGTAAAAAAGTAATTGAACTTATCAACCTAGCCAAGATACGTTTTGAGTTTGACCCTAAGGGTAGAGTTTTACATTTTGATGCAGATGGTAAACCTGTTTTGGTAGAGCCCGGGGTCATGGATAATCCAGCAGGAGTGGAACCTGTAGATCAGGCAGCAGAGCCAGCGGCTGCTTCGGCAGAAACTCCAATTGCAGCGAAGCCAGTAGAGACACCAGTGGCAGCTAAGGCAGTCGAAGTACCAGCAGCTGTAGCTCTAGAATTACCTCCAACACCTCCAGGTCAAGAAGGTGGTGAAAAACATGCTCGTTTAAAAGAATTGGGTGATGATTATGCTTTGAAAGAATCCATTGCCAGAAAAAAGTGGGGTGGCATGACAGGTTTAATACGTCACGCATTTAATAGAAAAGGATATCAAGAAGCGGTTGATGCCCGAGAAGCATCTCTTAAAGCCTATCAAGAAGAAAGAGCTGAACAAGTTGGCCATTCGGTTCAAGAAATGTGCAAAGAGCAAATCGCCCTTGCGGATAGAATGGCAGAAAGAATGAGTGAACAAAAGAGAATTCTTGTTTTAAGTAATCTTTACGATTCATATAAGAAATTAGGTGATATTAAGTTGAGTAATGTTAAGTTTGGAGAAGACTCCATGTTTAAGGGACTGAATAAAATTACACAAAGTAAATTTGGTAAGTTACTCAATGCTCGCATGGCTATTAGTTTAGGTCTTTGTGGGGTTGGTGTCGCCCTCGGTGGCGTTGCTGCTCCAATTAGTTTCTTGGCTACTCGTCGAATTGTTGGGGGATCAATGCTTGCTTTTGGTAAATATGATTCCCTCACCAAGGGAGCAGAAATTTTTGAACCAGATATAAAATTATCTCCAGAAAATCAAGCAGAATTAAATGCCTTTTCAAGTGAGCAAAAACTTGGAGGTGTGCGTCGTGGTCTTAACAAGATTCTAGGTACTGGGGATAAAGATAAACTGTTTAAAGAGAAAAAACTGGAATTGTGTGCTAAAGAAGCATCTAAATTGAGTGAGGCTGAATTAGAAAAAGCCATTAATTATTTTGAAGGTAATAATGTATTCTTTGGTAAGAAACCATCAGAAAATAAATCCTACATAGCTTTAATGACAGAAAAAGCACGTCGTGGTCAAGCTATTTTGGATGAAGTTGATGGTGATATTAATAAAGAGAAGGGAGGGGCTCAAGCTAAATTTGATACAGCACTTGAGGCCAAGAAACAAGAAATGATGCAACCAAGGATTAATGAAGTTATCGATTACATTAAGAATTGGTACATAGTTGATGCTAAGCTATTTGAAGACCTGCAAAAGGTTGTTGTTCCTCCTGGAACAACAGAAGAACAGTTAGCAGCAAAAAAGCTTACTCCTGAGTATAAGGCATGGGAGACTGAGACAGAGAGAGGAAAGGCGATGATGGCTAGTCTGCCAGATGAAGTTCAGGTGGCTTTGGCAGCCGCTCAAGGTGATAAGTTAGGACGAAAAGACGGAATGAGGTCTTTGTTGGATCTTAAAACAGCCGATGAGTTATATAAAGAAAAAGCTGAAGATATTGATCCTAGTAAGGTTGCTGATGCAGATTGGCAACTTAATGCTGGTGTAGAAAAACAAATCCGCGATATTTTAGGCAAGGATCCTAAATTTAACGAAGAAGCTAACGATGCATTTCGTGCAGAAATCGGTTTCTTATCACAAACAATGGCGGATTTTGAAAGAAATAGAGAACGAAGAAAAGATGCTGTTTTGGGCTTTTTGGATGCAGAATTAAAGAACCATGATAAACAAGTTGATGAGCGAATAGTCGTGGCCGTCAAACGTGATCTATACAGAAAATTAGCGGCCTTGGCGGCGGGTGTCTTTGTTGCTTCAGGTGCCTTTGGTAAGTTACTTAGTGGAGGTTATCATGTTATGGCTGGTGGCGAAGGTGCTGGAGCTGGTGCAGCTATTCTTGAACAAAAGGGTGGTGGCGGCGGCACTGGTGCGGCTGTTCTTGAAAACAAGGGCGGGGCCACAGGTGTTTGGGGCGGTGGTGAAACAGTAGAAGATACGGGTGTCTGGCCAGGCTTGGAAGATAGACAATCTACTTGGGACTCATCACTTCAGGAGAATGATCCAGGTAAACTTGATTATTGCAATCCAGATGATTATCCGAAGGTCGAAGAAACAATGGCAACCCCAGAAGCGCCAATTGCTGAAGGTATGTATGGTCAAGGTGATGGTGTTATAAATGTTGCCAGAACTTTGATTAAGTCAGGTGTTGATCCAAAATTATTTGAAGGCATGAATGATACTCAAATGCAAAAGTGGGTGTTAGATCAGTTGCAAGACTATAACCTTCCAAATGGCAAGAAGGCAGTTGTTGATCTTGGTAATGGTCTATTCCATTATAACTTTATGCCACACCCAGGTGGTATGGTGAAGTTTCTTGTCGATGAGAATGGTCATGCTAAAGGTCTTGATTTATGTTTAGGTGATAAAGTTAATACGCTTAAAAATGGAGTTGATATTGCTACTAAGGGTTTAGTTGATCAAGCAGCACAAGCAGGTGAAAGAGTCGGAGATGCTGGTCAAAATGCGCCTGATTATAGTATAAATTCTCCTGGTCATGGCATGACGGCTAATGCAGGATTGGAAGCCTTACCTACAGATGATGAAGATTTAAAAAATCTAAATAAATTGCAGGCTGGTGTTTACAATGCCACACATAATATTGCACATCCAACTGATGTGCCAGATAATACTCCAAACATTGCTCCACAAGATGCTTCTGGTGGAGATGAAATCCCTTCAGACGCAGATGCTGATTCGGACGTTGATGGGGGGCATGATTCAGCACCTTCAGCTCGTGATGCCATTGATGCTCATGCTGACGCTGGTTTGGGTGAGATGAAGAGCGCTACGGATGCAGCAGCCAAATTTATGAACGAGAATTTATCGGCTCAGGCACGTATTGATGCTCTTCGAGGTGTTATAAGACCAGGAGAAAGACTTGATATTGGGGGGCAATCATTTCAATTAGCAAAAGATGGACGTCTTCTAGTTGAACATGCGGGGAAAATGTATTTTGTAGATGAACAAAATATTGGTCCAATATCAAAGGAGATGCGTCTTCTCAATGAAGTTTTAAATCCTGATGACGCTCCATGAAAACCAGCGGCTGTGCCCACAGAAATAGGGGCTGACGCTGGATCTCAAGGGACTCCAACACGAACTGGAGCCTCGTTTGAGAATACTCCAGACGAACCAGCCGACGTTGAGCCAGAAGCGCCAACGCCGCCGGAGGTTCCTCAACATCGCTCGGGTATTGGACTTGGAGTTCATATCATTCCTGATGATACGATGAATGAAGAGGCTCGTCGATATGCACGCCGAGGAGCACGCCATGCTACAAAGTATGCGTTTGGCGGCCGTGGTGGTAATCGGCTGAGAATCCCAATGCCATATTCTCAAGGTGGGGTTGAAACGCGCGAGCTTGGTGGCAAAACTATGTATGTAGTTAAAGGCGCGGCTCGCGAAGCCTGGGAAAGAGGTGGCGGCGGAGCTACTGTTGAGGCTGGCTATTTGCCAAAGGATCATTTGCGTATTATGCGAGATCATTTGGGCCATGCACCAACGGGTCTAGATAGGCGCGATATGACCGAGCAGTTGCGCCAGATTTCTATGCAACATACTGAGGCAGATCAATTAGAAGCTGCTGGTCGAGTGCGGGAAGCTAACCGGCTTCGTCGAGCGACTAAGCATCTTATTGATAATGTTAACACCACTTATGGTCATGTTTATACTGAATTATAGGTTAAATACTATGAAAGAAGGGCTTTTTGCCCTTCTTTCTTTTTGGTAAAGTGTATGCTAAAATTGAGCTGTAAATGGTTACGAATAGCTTCATAAAGATGATGTTACGAATCATTACATATACTCAAAGTTCAGTAGTAATTCGTAACATCCTAATAAAAAATGTATTATTCGTAACAACAATAATATGCAAAAGTTTATAATTGAAGGCGGCCATGAATTGAAAGGTGAAGTTGCTGTTGGCGGCGCTAAAAACGCGGCTCTTAAGTTTGTGGTAGCATCCATGCTTTCTAGCGAACCGGCGACTTTTACCAACGTCCCAGATATTGAAGAGGTTAATAGACTTTTAGAATTATGTACATTTGTGGGTAGCGAAGTTTCACGTGATGATGGTCAAGTGAAAATCCAAACAAAAGAAATTACTAATATCAAACTTGATCCTGAGTTGGTCAAAAAGATTCGTGTTTCAGTTTTATTATTGGCACCAATACTTGCTCGCAAAGGCGAAGTGCATATGCCGCATCCAGGTGGTTGTGCTATTGGTCAACGTCCCATTGATTTATTTATTCAAGGTTTTGAAAAATTTGGTGTTAAGGTTACCGAAAATGCAGAAGGTTATCATTTTAAAACAGATAAATTGCGCGGCATGAAATTTGTTTTTCCGTTGGTTTCTGTTACTGTCACTGAGACATTAATGATGGCGGCTACTTTAGCCGAAGGAAAGACTATTTTAAAAAACGCTGCTTGCGAACCAGAAATTCCAGCTTTGGCTGAGTATCTAAATAGTTGTGGAGCTAAGATAAGTGGCGCTGGTACAAATACCATCGAAATTGAGGGCGTAGCCGCACTTTCTGGTGGCGTAGCCAAGATTATGCCTGACCGCGTTGAGGCTGGTAGTTTCGCAATTTTAGGCGCTCTATGTGGTAATCCTATTAGAGTGACAAACTGCAATCCAGAGCATTTAGAGGCACTTTGGACTATGTTCGACCGCATGGGCGTAGATTACAAATTAGGGCCAGATTGGGTTGAAGTCAGAAAAACAGACAATCTTAAAGCAGTTGATGTAGTCACGCACGAATATCCTGGTTTTATCACCGACTTACAGCAACCCTTCACTGTTTTGTTAACACAGTCTAAGGGGATGTGCATGGTACACGAAACTATTTGGGAAGGTCGTTTATTTTATACAGACAAATTAAAACAAATGGGCGCTCAAATTATAATGTGTGACCCCCATCGTGTCATTGTTAATGGACCAAGTAAACTTTATGGACGAAAACTCGAAAGTCCAGATCTCCGCGCTGGGTTTGCACTCGTCTTGGCCGGTTTAGTCGCAGAAGGCACCACGACCATCGAAAATATTTATCAAATAGATCGTGGTTACGAACATATAGAAGAACGTTTACAAAAATTAGGCGCTAAAATTAAAAGAGAAGAATAATTATGGAAAATCAAATTACGAATCAAACCCAGAACCACTCATTACATTCGGATTCTGGGCAAGCAAAAAAATGGAAGTTACGAATTATCGTTGGGGTTATTGTGATAATTCTATTAGGAATTTTTTTCGCAGGTGGTTATGTTTTAGGTAAAGTAACTGATGGTAAAATAACTTTTAAAGGAGATATTGAACTATATAAGCCAACAAAGTTATCAAATCTTTTTGAGAGTAAATTATTAGAACAAGTGTGGACAATTATTCAAACAGATTTTGTGGATAAAGATAAAATTGATGAAAAGAAATTATTTTATGGTGCCATTGCCGGTTTTGTTTCTGGCTTGGAAGATCAACATACTGTTTTTTTAGACCCTGAAACAACAGCCGAATTTGAAGATGCTATTTCTGGCGCATTTGAGGGAATCGGTGCAGAGATTGCCATTAAAGATGGTTTGCTCACGATTGTTTCTCCTCTTCAAGGTTCACCATCTGAGCGTGCGGGTTTGCTACCAGGCGATATAGTTTTTAAGGTTGATGGAAAAGACATCTTTGGTTTAAGTGTAGAGAAGGCTGCTCGTCTTATTCGTGGACCAAGAGGGACAGAAGTTACGTTAACAATTGTTCGTGGCGATGAAGATCCATTAGAAATTAAAATTGTCCGTGATGTTATTACGACCAAGAGTGTTGAATGGCAATTTCGTGATGATGGTTTAGTCCATATTAAATTAAAAGCTTTTAACGGTGATACCAGTGAGTTGATGAAGGAATTTGCCAAAGAAGTTAAAGCAAAAAATCCTAAAGGAATTATTTTGGATTTACGTAATGATCCAGGTGGATTATTAGACACGGCGCTTGACGTTTGTTCCTATTGGATTGAAAATCAAGTCGTTTTAATTGAAAAGTTTGGCGATGGAAGGGAAACAAAGTATCAAGCTAATAATTTAGCTCCATTTAAAAATATTCCTACAGTCGTATTGATTAATCAGGGGAGTGCTTCTGGTTCTGAAATTGTGGCCGGGGCTTTGCAAGATTATGAAATTTCCAAACTGGTTGGGGAAAAGAGTTATGGCAAAGGCTCAGTTCAAACTTTAAAAAAATTGCCAGATGGGTCTTCAATTAAAGTAACTGTAGCTAAATGGTTTACACCAAAAATGAGAACAATAAATGAGCTGGGTATAGCCCCAGACGTAGAAGTTGATTTTACTCGTGCCGATGCGGAAGCCAAAAAAGATCCTCAGCTCGATGCGGCTATTAAGGAATTACAAAAAAAATAATTTATTAATCTATGCAAGTAGTTTTTACACAGAATGTAGCGAAGATTGGGAGGAGAGGTGAGGTTAAAGAAGTTAAGCCTGGTTTTGCATCAAATTACTTGTTGCCACAGAATTTAGCAGTCGTGGCTTCAGTTGCCAATGTTAAAAAGTATTCAGAACCAGTAACAGTTAAAGAAAAAGTTCGTGCCAGCAAAATTTCTGAACCCGCTAAGATTGCGAACAAAATTCGTTCTTTGGATTTAATCTTTATCGAAAAGGCAGATGAAAAAGGAACCTTTTTTGCTGGCGTAACGCGCGATAAAATTGCTGAAGAGTTGAAGAAACATCAGATTATAATCAAACCTAAGCATATTCAACTTAGTGAACCAATAAAACATGCTGGTAATTACAAAGTTGCGGTTGAAGTTGCGGCTAATGTTGTTTCAGAGGTAAGTGTCAAAACAAAAAATTTAGAATAAAATAAAAGGAATAAGCTTATAGCTTATAGCAAGTTAGCTTTTAGGTGCTTAGTATGATAATACTTAACACCTATGAGCTATAAGCTAGGCACCTATAAGCTTGTAAATATGCCAAAGTACATCTTTGTTGTTGGCGGAGTTATGTCATCCGTAGGGAAGGGCGTAGCGGCTGCTTCTATCAGTAAAATAATTCAATCTCGTGGGTATCGTGTGGCTAATATTAAATGCGACATGTACGTTAACATCGATGCTGGCACTATTCGTCCAGCTGAACATGGAGAGGTTTTTGTCGGAGTAGATGGTGTTGAGGCAGATCAAGATTTAGGCAATTATGAACGCTTTACAGACCAAATTTGTACCCGCGATAATTACATTACCACTGGTCAGATTTATCAGGAGGTGATACGTCGTGAACGTAATTTAGAATATGGTGGGGAAGATGTTGAGGTTGTTCCAGATGTTCCCAATGAAATTATTCGACGTATTGATGTTTGCCGTCAGAAAACAAAAGCTGAGGTTATGGTTATAGAATTTGGAGGCACTGTCGGTGAATTCCAAGTGTTATTGTTTTTGGAAGCCGCTCGCATGATGAAAGCCAGAATGCCCAAGGATGTTTTGTTTGTTTTGGTCAGTTATCTACTCACGCCAAAATTATTGGGTGAACAAAAATCAAAACCAACTCAATACGCTATTCGCACTTTAAACTCGGCTGGCATTAATCCGGATTTTATCATGTGCCGAGCCAATGATCCTGCTTCAGAATCTATCAAAACGACTATTAGCACGGTTTGCAGTTTACCACGCGAGTGTATTATTTCGGCTCCAGACGTAGAATCAATTTATGATGTTCCAGTAAACTTCGAACATGAAGGTTTGGGTGCCACAATGCTTAAAACTCTAGGATTAAAAGAACGAAAAAAGAATTTAGTCGATTTTATAACATTAGCGAAGAAGACTAAAAGTATTAAAAAAGGAGTGAAGATCGGCGTTGTGGGTAAGTATTTTAATTATAAATCATGCCGCGATACTTATATTTCAGTTCTTGAATCAATCAATCATGCGGCGTGGATAAATAATGTTAAGGCGGACATTATTTGGCTCGATTCAGAGGAATACGAAACTAACCCAGCCAAGTTAAAAGAGCTTTCAGGTCTTGATGGTGTGGTTGTTCCTGGTGGTTTTGGTGCGCGTGGAGTGGAAGGAATTATTTCTGCCATTAAATATGTTCGCGAAAAGAATATTCCGTTTTTGGGTTTATGTTATGGCTTACAATTAGCTACAGTTGAATTTGCTCGTCATGTTTGTGGAATTAAAGGCGCTACTTCAACCGAATTGGATCCAAAGGCTGAAGATCAAGTTATTCATACCATGTTAGATCAGATTGAAAAGATTCAGAAAAAGGATTATGGAGCCACTATGCGGTTAGGATCTTACCCCTGTGTTTTGAAAAAGGAATCAAAGAGTTTTGGTTTATATAAAACAGCTAAAATTTCAGAACGCCATCGTCACCGTTATGAAGTTAATAATGCTTACCGAGCACAATTAGAAAATAAAGGTATGCTTATGGCCGGGACCTCCCCAGATAATAATTTAGTTGAAATTATTGAGTTACCTAAGCATCCATTTTTCATCGGAACTCAATTCCATCCAGAATTTCAATCTCGACCATTAATAGGGCATCCATTGTTCAATGGTTTTATAAAGGCAAGTCTTAGTAAAAAAGCGAGACAAGCGAGATAAGTTGGTAAGTAGCTAGGTAAAAAAATATAGGTATAAGAATGCAAGAACTTAAGAACAAGCGAAGCGATACAACATTTTGAACAATACAACAAAAAATTCCGCCATTAATGGCGGAATTTTTTAATATTGAAGATTCGATTTAATATCGCAGGTTTCTTCTATGCAATGTGAAATAATTTTGTGAATGTTGGTAACCCCTTTAGTCGAGGCTTCTAAAAATCCCTGCACTGCAGCTTCGGCAAACCAACCGGACTTGAGCCAATCAAAAAGCCATTGATTGGTGTAGCGCGGATCTTCCATGTTCGTACCAGAGCCAATTGTTTTTAACCAACGTTGATTAAAAAGTTCTTGTGATCCAATAGGGTCAGCAATGATAATGGGGAACCCCAGCGCTGTATAAAAGCTAAGTTCACTGGGCTTGGTCCAGATAATATCTGTCCGGCGAAGATCGCGTGTAAATTGATTAAAATAATCAGCTTTTGTTTTACTAAACAATATATGGACTTTACGTTGGCGTAATTCTTTGCTCAGACCGAGAGCGATAATTTCCTTTTTGAAATAGTCATAGACTTGTTCGTGTACGCCCGCGATTAAAATCATCTGAATTTTATTGTGACGAATATCATCTTTTAAGCTTTTGACAATTTCTATTCCGAGTTCACGTTGGGCACCAGCCCCACCGACAGCAAAGGTGAGAGTGAGCGGATGTCTCTTGTGTGGCGGGAAGTTTTTAGTACCCAAGTGCTCTCGCAGAGAATCACGGTAGCGTTTTAGATATGTTTTGGTGGGATCAAGATTGAATAAACGTTCGCCCAAGTGTTTTCTAAGTTTAGTTTCTTTTTCTCCACCTACAAGTTCGTCAGGCAAAGGAAACCCAGTTACAAAAATGTTATCAGGTTTGACTCCATACATTTGCAGTCTTTGTTCAACGCGGTGATTAGGAGCAAGATATTTAATTTTACTTTCTTTTGGATTAAGTGGTGCCCAGGCGCGACTGATATCAGTATCCGTACATAAACAGTAAATGTCTCCAGGATAATTAAATATTTCAGCCATGAATGCAGGTATAAAAAAGGTGGAGATGATTGGTAGAGGTTTTTTAGATAATTTATCAATCAAATGTTTACCCCATTTTTTCTTTTTAATCAAAGAATAAGTTGAAGAAAGTTGAATCGACGGTTTTGAAAGATCGCGTTTGGGATAAAAAGGTTCTATTTTTTGGAAACGATCAAAAAGATCCCAAGCGAGTTCTCCAATTAGAGGAACATTCTTAAAGCGCGAAAAAAATTCATACATTTCTCGGCTTTGTTGCCAAATGTCTTTGTCAGATTTGGGGATTCCTGCGTAGGTATTAGCATTAAGAACGGTTTTGTTGACGCTTAGTTCACGCAAAGGGAAGGCCGCACGTTGATGGCCATAACCCATGTCTACTGCGATAACGTAAGCTTTATTGTTGGTATTTTTCATATGTTCATATTATATCATAAAGAAATATGTAAAAAGAATAATGAATAAAGAATAATGAAGAATAATATTGATTATAGTATTTCCTATTTATAGCTCTAATTTTGTATATGCGATTATTCGTGACTATTCGTAGATTAGTAGAAGATTGGTAATTAGTAATTTAAAAAAAACGGTCAAACCCATGGGGGAATGACCGGAACGATTTAGTGAACCAGACCCGTGAGGAAGTGGAGCAGGCCGGGGGCTTTCTTTGTGAGTGCGTTACGTTCACGTCCGCCCAAGGCGAGGAGTTGTTCGTTGGTCTGGCGCAAGTGCGAGGCCAGGCCGATGCCGAGGTTCTTGAAGATGAGCATGGCGAGCTGGGGTTCAACACGGGAGATCGTGTCCATTGTTTCTCGTGAGAGAGAAGCGATCTCGGTGCCATCAACGGTCGCCGTGATCTTGACCGAGCGCGGCTGACCATCGAGGAAGGCGATTTCTCCGAGGACGTCGCCGGGCAGGAAGTCGACTTCGAAGTCGCCGAGTCGGATCCTGGCTCCACCCAGCAGAACGATGAAGAGAGCGGTGCCTTCGTCGCCCTTGAGGACGATCGGTTGGCCGGCTGCGAATGTCTGTCTGGTCGTGAAGCGAGCGATGACTTGGTCGTGGCGCAGCGGATCGAGGCCTTCGAGCAGCTTAGTTCTTAACATGGCTGACCTCCAGTGATAGCGATTTCTCGACCTAGGAGCGTCTTAATCTTAGCACATTCTTGGATTCTGTTAAGATTGAATTATAGATTGTTGATAACTTGATTTTCAAAATTGTAATCAATGTTTTATTATAATTAGTGAAGGCTTAATTCGGTACAATATAATAGGGATATGTTATCGTCTCCCTTCTCCGAATTGAGCTTTCTTTTTATTGAATAAAAGAAGTTTTTAGTCTACAATATAGTTCTATATCCTCATATTAGATTACGTGAAAATCAGCAACGAGAAATGATTAGTCAGTATTTTAATTATTAGTAGATTTGTAGTAGATTCGTAATTCGTAGTATATGCAAATACCTAAACGTAAATCAGAAAATCGTCGACTGGTACCAGTGGATACTTTTATTACAGAAGAAAGATTTAATGAGTTGAAATTAAAACTAAAAAGGATGAAAGAAGTCATGCATCCCAAATTAGCAGAGGAATCAAAAAGGTTAGCTCAGTTTGGAGATTTTTCGGAAAATGCAGAATATCAAATCGCGAAAGGTAAATTACGTGGTTTGAATCAAAAGATTTCAGAAACAGAATTTCAAATCAATCATGCACAAGTTATTAAAGCGAGTAAGAATACGGATAAGGTCGGTTTGGGACATTTTGTGACTATAGAAAGTCAGGGAAAACAAAAAACATATCAGATTCTTGGTTCGACAGAATCGAGCCCTCAAGCCGGAATTATTTCTCGTCATTCACCGCTTGGTGAGGCTTTGCTTGGTTCAAGCGTCGGAGAAGTCGTCGAAGTTCAACTAAAAGAGAAAAAGGTAAAGTATAAAATTGTAGCTATCAAATGATATATAAAAGCTCTCTGGATTAAGCAGAGGGTTTTTAAATTAGATTTAGTAAATGTCAATTTCCCCTGCTTTTTGATTATTTCTTTAATGTTCTGGCTAAATTTGATATAATATAGACAGTTAAGACAGCATAGTGAATCTAATTCTTAAACAACAAAATTATGGAAAATGTCATCAAAAGTACGCCCAAGGATGTGTTTTTGCATTTATTCAATATTGTCACCTTCTATTTAAGCGTTATCGGTTTTATCATGCTTTTTATTAACTACATTAATGCCTTGTTCCCAGACGCATTAAATTATTATTTTTCTAATATTTCTAATGCGGTTAAAGTTTCTAGTTCCATTTTGTTTATTGCTGTCCCTGCTTATTTGTTATCAGCTTGGATATTGGGTAGAGATTTAAAGAATATGCCGGAGAAAAGAGATTTTTGGCTACGTAAATGGTTAGTTTATTTTACTCTTTTTGTTTCGGCCATCACGATTATTGTTGATTTGATGATTTTTGTTTATAACTTTTTAGATGGTGATTTAACAGTTAAATTCATTCTCAAGGTTTGTATTGTTTTGATTGTGACAGCAGCTGTTTTTGGCTATTATATTTGGGATTTAAAACGCAAGGAAATGAAATCTAAATTACCAAAAATACTTGCAATTGTTTTAGCTGTTGTTGTTTTGGCGAGTATCATAATGGGGTTTTTTATAATAGGAACTCCGAGCCAACAGCGTAATAGAAAGATGGATGATCAAAGAATAATGGATTTACAGACTATTCAGGGGCAGGTAGTTGATTATTGGTCTAGAAAAGAAGTTTTACCAAAAAATTTAGAAGGTTTAGAAGATAATATTTCCGGTTTTATTGTGCCGAAAGATCCAGACACAAAAAAGGCTTATGAATATAACATCAATGATCCTTTAAAGTTTGAACTTTGTGCGGATTTTGCAACCTCAAGTTTGGATTTGCCTGCACGTGGTAAGGAAACTATGTATGATTCGCCTTATGGCGCCTTTCAACAGAATTGGGATCATCAAATTGGACGAACTTGTTTTAGTCGAACCATTGATCCAGAATTATACAAGTTGAATACTTCTGAACCAAAGGTGTTGAGATAAAAAAATATTATTTAAACTTAAAAGATGGATTAGCTCCATCTTTTTTGGTTTTAAAAAAGAGATTGAAAAATATGTCGGATTTTGGTAAAGTTATTTTTAGATAACAGTAACGAGGTAGGGAAATGAAAATAGATGTTGCGGGAGTCGAACGAAGCACTATTGCTTCGTTGGTGGATCTTCATGGCAAGAGCATCCTCGAGGTTGGTTTCGGCTCTGCTCGTGAGACTTCGTATCTGACATGGCCAGACAACTTCATCTTGGCGATAGATCCAGACCCGGCGCGGCTCAAAGCTTTGCCAGGGAAGATGCCTGGGGTGGGTTTCCAATGTCTCGACATCCTCGCGACGAATTGGTACCAGGAGTTTGATCTGGTCGTCTTTTCCATGGCTTTGCATCACATACGGACGAGGGAAGCGAAGCTGGAAGCTCTGGCCAAAGCACGCCGAGCGCGCAAGCCCAGTGGTGAGATTCTGATCATAGAACCGCCACTGGATGGTGAGTTGACCCGACTCATCTGTGAATTCGACCAGGACGAGATTCAGGGCATCTCCGAAGCAAGGGACATTCTGGACGATTTAGAGTCCGGTTGTGTCGCTGCGGTCAAGGGCGTAAAGGCCTTGTGGGAATTCGATGATGAGAAAGAGCTGTTCGGTTTCTTTACCACCATGATGCAACGTGTTCGTGTCGGCATCACGGAAAAGGAAATTGAGTCTGCACTGTCTCTACTCGGTTTGGCTGGTCGCGCCCAGTTGATCGATGCGATCGATTTCTACGTTCTGTGAAGGTAAGAGGGGTTTGAGTTCACGTGCTCAAGCCCTTTTTTTATTGTTCTTTATTAATCCGATGATACCAAAAATAACCGTTACGAATCCTATCAATTGTGTGCCGGGGCTATCATCATATCCACCATAGATAAAGAAAAACACCCCGAACAATATTGCTAAAATAAAATATATAATTCTGCGATGATATTTTTTCATAGTTTAATTTGTTGTTATGTATTAATTATATCAATTTTGATGGGATATTTGAAATTTGTAAACAAAAAATCCTCACAAATAGTGCGGATTTTTTGTTGGTTTACCAGGTATCGGCAGCCAACAAAGTTGGCAACTGGTATATGGCTCCCCACGTCGGTTAAGAACAATCAATAACTGTATATGTTAGGGCTTTTTTAGGGGTCGAATCGAGTGTCCCGTGACGGGGACGGGTTGAGGGCATCTTATCGACATTTTCAACAATTCTATAATTATTTTAATTTTGACAAATCTTCTAACAAATGACCAAAGTCGCCTTCCTTAAAAAAATCGTTAATAACTGTTTTGCCAACAAGCGATGTGTTTATAATCTTCCCCTTCCATTCAGCTTTAAGCACAAGGGTATTTTTACCTTTTAAATAAAATTTATTGTTATGAGCACATCCATTCCGAATATGACAAAAGAACTGAACAATAGGCTCATTCCAAAATTTTTTTAACAAACCATTTTCCTCAAATATATTATATGCATAAATTATAAATATGCACGCAAGGGTTGCAAAAGAAACCTTAGTCAACGGTTGCGGAGACTGTTGTTGGTCAAATTTAATTTTATTAACAATATTCTTAATTGGTAAATTAAGATCCTCCTTAGGGAACGAACTCTTAATACTTAGCATTGCCCTATCATCAGGAATACTTAAGAGGGCATCTTGCACTAACGGAATATGTAAACCCGCAAATCCTAAGTGAATTAAAGTATAAACGCCGAGAACTTCATCGAATATTTTATTTATTATTACTGGTCTCATTGTATTATCCATAAGTATTATTTATTACATTAAACAAAACAAACAAGCATAACCTCGCTTGTTTCTATCTTAATATATTATGCGTATTAATCATCATTCAATTTATTTAATCAGCCAACTCCATATTCTCGAAAACCACGACTTTGATGGCTTTGACTCATTTATAGGTTCAGTTACTTTAATATTTGAATTTTTTTGAATATTATTATCTAATTTCGCATTAACAGGTTTGATCGCCTTATCAATTTTAGGTTGTTTGTATTCCGAAGCAAGCGTAGTATACCCGCCATTATCTGAATAGTGGCTTTTTATTGGCTCCTTTGGCTGTGGCAATGATTTAGCCTGATGACAGTGATATTCCCCGCTACTTAATCCCCACTTTGCGCAATTTGTACGGCACGTATGACATCCAGATGAATCGGTACGGCCTGGGTGTGCTTGAGTTAAAGCTGGAAAAAAAAGAAAAATAACTAAAACAATAAAAAAAGTTTTTTTCATAATAAATTATTTTTTAATAACAAAACAAACGATTTCAACCTCGTTTGTTTCTATATAAGTCAAGCACCCAAACGGGTCGCTTCAAAATTTTGAGTTATTGTGAATCCAGATCAGTCAAAGTATCCTTTAGCATTTGTCTTAATGTTGTTTTACCTTTGGTAGTTTTGAAATAACTTTCACGACGGAGTGCGTCGGGTTTTGATAGATAGGCTTCGAAGAAAATCAGTTTAACAGGTAATCTTTTTGCAGTCGAAATATTATCTCCGCGTTGATGTTCTAAAAAACGTCTTTCTACATCATCAGAAAAGCCAATATAAAACATTTTATCCTTAAAACTCCAGAGAACATAAACATAATAAAATTTTTCTGCCATGATTTTTCTTATTTTACTTTGGGCAGTGAACCATTCACTTCCCATGTACCATTCCTACCCATGTACCATTCCTACGTCAGGTACACGGTAAAGTCAGGTACACTGCATGAACTACTCCAATGGGCAAACCATGCGTTTTTATTACATGGCGTGCCATGAACTCGAGCGATAGCGAGTAGTTCATGGCTCGGGGATAGGGATTCGAACCCCAATAGCCAGCGCCAAAGGCTGGAGTCCTACCATTAGACGATCCCCGAACAACTGATAATATACTACCTAAAAATGATCCTTTGGTCAAGTTTTGGTGATAAGTTAAGGGTCTGATAAAATAGATGTATATGAAAAAGACAATTATTAGTTTAATAGCTATTTTACTTCTTATAAGCCCCGTCATGGCGTCAGCTGATGAACCTGTCGGTGATGCAGGACTTGCCCCTTTTCCAGAATTAGCCACAAGTACGGTGTTTAAAGCGCAGGTGCTCAGTGTTATCAAAGAACAGGAGCAAAGTCGCTCTAATGGGCAAAAATACACGCAACAGGACGTTCTACTGAAGGCTTTAGATGGTGATATCAAGGGGCAGGAGATCACTTATTATGGCATTGGAGATATTGATGTTTTGAGTTCCATGTATGTTAAACCAGGTGACAAGGTTTTTATGTTGGCGAGTCCATCTATTGACGGCAGCACTCAATATTATATTACTGATCATGTGCGTAGTGGTAACCTTTTACTCATGTGTATAATTTTTGTATTGTTGATTTTGTGGGTAGGGAAGAAGCAAGGCGCAAAATCCCTCATCGCCTTAATCCTTTCTTTTGTTATTATCATGGCCATCATTATCCCCATGATTTTGCATGGTTATAGTCCGGTGGCAGTGGCGGTTTTTGGGTCAGTATTAATTTTGGCTGTTATTATTTATTTGACTTGGGGTTGGACGCAAAAATCGCACATTGCCATGTTAAGTATTATTGCTAGTTTAATTGTTACGGGAATAGCTTCGTGGTTTTTTACAGCTTTCACAAAATTAACTGGAACCGCAAGTGAAGATATCATGTCACTGTTAAGCGTCGGAACTTTTGTGGTTGATTTCCGCGGGTTACTATTGGCTGGAATGATTTTGGGCACAGTTGGTGTTTTGGATGATGTAATTATTAGTCAGATTTCGTCAGTGGAACAATTAAAAGAAGCGAATCCAAACTTGAGTAGTCTTGAATTAATTAAAAGAACTTCAAAAATTGGCATTGATCATTTAAGTTCCATGACTAACACTTTATTCTTGGCTTATGCTGGTGCGGCCTTGCCACTTTTATGTTTATTTTATGTGAAGCAAGAACCATTTTTAAGTTTTTCTCAAATTATTAATAATGAAATGATCTCGACCGAAATTGTGCGCACTCTCGTTGGGAGTATTTGTTTAACTTTGGCTGTGCCGATTTCGACTTTTAGTGCGGCGTATTTTCTTAAAGGCAAAAAGTAACCAGTAACCAGATAAAAACATTACTATGCCGCCCGGCGCTGACGCGTCTCGGGCGGGTTTTTATAATTAGCGATGATTTGTAGATTCGTAGTTGATTCGTAATTAGTAATTATAAAAATACTGCTGTCCTCAATGTAGAGAACAGCAGTTGTGAGCTAGGTCAGGCGAGTTCGATCGTGTACCTGTCGGCTTCGGGGCGGTTGGGCTTGGGGACGTGGATGGGCGTGGGCGCCAAGCGCTTCAGGTGCAGCACCTTATCGTTCAGGGTGGCAGTCCAGCAGCCCATGCTGAAGATGAGCGTTCTGGGCGTACCAGGATTGTTGGGGACCCAGTCGAGCCCGTTGAGGGTACCGTTTCGGACCGTTCCTACACGGTCGTGATCGTCCAAGTGTTCCGTGACCTTGCTGCCTGCGGGGATGGGCGTGTCATTGGTGAATACGCTCAACTTTATACCTCGCATGGTGGGTTAAGAGCATTGACCCAATTTAAAATTTATCATCAGGAGTAAAAAGTGTCAATTCTGATTACGAATAACACATTCTATTTTGAAGTTACGAATTATTGTTTACGAATAATGCAATTATATTGATGTTACGAATTATTAGTAAGTTCAAAAAGTAATTTATATACTTCCTATCTATTCTATGTTTTATTCGTAACAAAAAAAACAGCCGCACCCTCCGAGAGAAGGTGCGGCCAAGATCAGCGAATAGTTCCGTTACCTGACGCGAGGCGGATCGAACACGTAGATGTCGTGTTCGGGGTTGTTCTTCACGCTTCTGTAGTTCGGCGTGCGAGTCAGGATCCAGACTTCGCTGTTTTCGGTTTGCTCCAAGAACCAGCTCTCTGGGTCAAAGTCGAACGTCTTGGGCGTGGTCTTGATGCCATGAGGTGTCACCACGATGCGGATGAGGCCGGAGGGTAGCTGGTTAATTCTCACGACCGTCAAGAAGCGCAGTCTCGCCATCCGGCCGATCAGAACTTCGGCTGGGTCGGACTCAACTTCTGTGCCCATGTTCCATCTTTCTTCAACCGCGAGCAGAAAGTCGGCGAGTCTCGATTCTGCGGAGGACATGAGAGCGGGAGCCATTTTCGTACCCTAGGTGGTTGAATTGTTTCTTACTTCTTCGCGAAGATGAACACGAACTTGAGGCACTCTGGATCGCCGGGGAACTGGTTGACGAACGTGGTGTTCTTGAGTAGCACCCAGTTACCACCTTCTTCGGTCTGCCCGAGGTTCCACAGACCGTCGTCGAACACGAACTCGCCAGCGCCGACCTTGATGTGGAGGCGGCCATCGGGCTGCACGTTGGCGTCGAGGATCACGCGACCAGGGCCGGTCACACAGAGGTCGTCCTTGTTGTAGGGGACGATGTTGGCACCCGAGCCGAGCGCGAAGAGGAAGGTCTGGACGAGTTGATTACTCGAGCTGAGAGGAACGAAGGCCATTTTCGTACCTGAAGTGGTTGATCACGTTGCTTCTCGCAACATGAAAGAATAGCAGACTTTGATATTGTTGTCAAGTGTATTGCCTAAATTTAGATAAAAACTAAACAATTAATTATTGTGTAGGTGCAGGTCGCGACCTGCACCTACAGGATGTTTTTCTTTCAAAATATGCATTTTTAAGGTAAAATATAGTCGATATGAGCTCAGAAACCTTCAAATCTGTCTGCTGTCGTAATGTCAGCATTATCGCCAAATACGTTACCAAGAATCTCGGTAGTGATAATTTGTTACTAGAAAATTTGCCACACGAGCCAGAATTTTATGAAGACGAAAATAGTTGGATTACGCTAGAAGAGTTTGTGTCCATCATGGAAAAGGCGATTGATATTCTGAAGGATCCCGAAGCTGTCTTTAACATGGGACTTTCTGCACAAGAGCTAGAATCTTGGGGCGCCTTTAAATATCTGCAAAAGGTTTTTGCCAGCGTCATTTTGGGTCCAGTGGAAGTTTATAAACAAGTTGGTAAATACAATACTCACTTTAACAAAACCAAGGATTTGATTGTCGTTGGAGCGGAAAAAGATCGTTGTTATGTAAAGATTAAATTTAAAAATAGTATCAATCCGGTTGATGATTTTGTGAGTGATTCATTTATTCGCGGAATTTTAATCAGCGTACCGAGAATTTGGAATTTACCCGAAGCAAAGATCATGGAGCCGATGTTTGAATATGATTTAAAGCGTCTGCTCATTCAAGTTGGGGGAGTGGATCAATCTGAAATTAAGTTCTTGGCTGGCCGTTGTATGCTCCGCAAGGAAGAAATTGGTCATCAAGTTGTTCTGCTAAGTGAAAAAGTTAATGATGAATATTTGTTTTTGGGTGATTATCGCGAAGTTAATCCTGACGAAGACTGGGACAATGTACGTTTAGGGTTTTTGATCACAAAAAGTGTTCAGGTAAATTCGCACTTAAAAATTCAAGAAGGCGAAATTTATAATGCACCATATTTTATTTATAAAATCACTTGGCGACCGCTTAATTTCTTTCAAAAAATTTACCAAGTTTCCCTTAATTCTTTTCTCAGTAAAAAGGCCTATCGTGATGGTTTAGAGTCGCAACTTGAGACAATTAAGAATTATGTTGAAACCTTGGAAGATAAGGTTGTTGAGCGTACCGAACAATTGAATGCGACGAAAGATGAGGCTGAGTATTGGCGTGAAAAAGCTGAAACACTTTTACAAACAATGTTACCGGAAAATGTGGCTACGAGCATGATGCAGGGTCGTTTAAAGGCTGAAGAAATGGAAGGCACTATTGTTTTTACAGACTTGGCTGGTTTTACCTCTTTTAGTCGAGATTTAGCCCCAGAAGAAGTCTCAAATCAACTCACTGGCTATTTCACTGAAATGAGCCAAATTATTAATAAGCATTCTGGTTGGGTTAATAAGTTTTTGGGTGATGGAATCCTTGCAGTCTTTGGTTTGCAAAGTGATATTGATCATGCCGAGACGGCGATTCTCGCTTCTTTAGAAATGCAAAAAGCTATGGAAAAATATCCTTGGCATAAGCGTATTGGTATTGCCTCTGGTAAATTTATCACCGGTGAATTTGGCACAGAAAAAACTCGTCGCTTCGATTGTCTCGGTCATGTTGTCAACTTAGCCAGTCGTTTGCAATCTCATGCTGAAATTGGTGAAATTCTTGTGTGCGATAATACTTATAGCAAAATGAGTCACAAATTTAAATTTGGTAATAAAAAACAAATAGCACCCAAGGGTGTGGGTACTATTGATGTTTATTCAATTAATCCTAAAGAAAATTATTAGCGTGCGTCTTCCAGTATCGCAAAGTGTTTTTTCTTGGCATAACGTAACAAATCCGGATCAGGGTTAATGGCCGTGGCATGACCAACTAAACTCATGAAAGGAATGTCGGCAAAACTATCTCCATAGGCATAACTTTTACTAAGATCAATATTAGCTCGACTGGCGAATTCTTGTAGCAGTCGAGCTTTTACGTCTTTGTAGCATAAACATTTTACTTTGCCTGTATAGCAGTGATGTTCTTGTGCTAATTTAGTGTCGAGTGTTGTTCGGCCGGCAAAAAGGTGTTTGAATTCCTGAGCGAGCGGATGAATTACTTCGGACACAAAGACAATTGAGTGTTTGGCCTCGGCATGATCTTTCAAGATAGGGAAGAGACCATATTGAATATTTTTGACAATTTTTTTGTAAAATGAATGATGTACCACGTTCCTTAGTTCTCCCACGTCCCAACCATTTAAAATGAAGAGTGATTTTCTCATCAATTCTTTGTGTGGCATTTTGCCGGCTTTTTCTAAAAATAACCAGTAAAAAACTTTCAGAGCATCACCATAATGCAATTTGTGCAAAGCAAATAAATATTTAACCAAATCTTTTTGAGAGAATCCTCCGTAAATCGTACGATCGATGTCGATAAAGACGCCGATTTTTTTTGTTTTGGGTTGCTTAAAGTAATCTGGTTGATATCTCATCGGCAACATGTCAACAATGGCTTTTTCAATTTTGTTGCGCGTGGCCAAAACCTTTGCCCAAGGAAATTCAGTGTGCGATTTTTTGATTTGATTTTCAGGTGCAGGGATCTCTGCACCAAAAGTTACGGTGACTGTGCCGGGGGTTAAACTTTTTTCGTCTGGGAAAACTTTGTCAGCATTCCTTAAGGCAACTGGAATTATTGGCGTATGAGCGCCGACACTGATTCTGGCGGCGCCAGTATGAAAATAATGAAGCAAATGGGTTAGTTCAATATGACCCTCGGGAAAAATAATCAAAGAATTTCCGTTCTTGATTGCTTTGATGGCGTGTTGAATGGCGTGCTGTTTCGATTCGCCTTTAGGATATCTAATGTCATCAATTACGTCTCGTCGGACAGTTACGGCTTCCATTTTGTTCATCCAAGTTGCAAGTATTTTGGGGAACTGTTGTAAAGGTGCAATGAAGAGAATACTTTTTGGTCCGAGTATCGTCAATAAAATAAACCCATCAAAGTCGCTGGGGTGGTTGGCCGCATACACAAATGACTTGCCGACTTCATGTTCGAGGTGGTTTCGGGTTTTAATGCTGATGCCATTTAAGTCAAAAGCAGTGCGGATAATCCACACTGCTGCTTTGCACCACAAAAGGCCGCGTTTTTCTGGTTTAACAAATTTTTCGATAACGATCATGGGAAAAAGAAGAATAAAGGTAAATAAACCAATATCAAAAATCAGAAAAAAATGATGCATCTTGCCAAGTAAGTTTTTGTTTCCCTCCTTATTCATGTTTATATTATACACCAAAATTGTGGTTGATTGAAGTAGGGAACAATAAATATTGTTCCCTGCGCTTTTTGTCGAAGTTTAGGAAATATGCTATAATTTTAGCGTCATAAAAGAATGTTATAACATAAACTTATGTTGTGGTTTTGGGTTGTTTTTGCTTCACAGTTTGCCAATGCTGGCGCTCAAATATTAGATAAGTTTCTTTTAATAAAAAAGTTCCCCCGAGTTTCTGTCCTAACTTTTTGGACAGCAGTTTGGAATTTGTTGGGGGTGGTTTTTATCTTTTGGGATTTTATCTTCTTCCCAGGCTGGACGATTTTGATTCTAGCCCTCTTGTCCGGTGTCTTTTTCACAATTGCTTTGCAGTTTTTATACTCAGCTTTAAAAACAGGCGAAGCTTCGCATATAGGTCCACTAGTTGGTGGGGTTGTGCCGATAGTTTCTTTCATTGCTTCATACTTTTGGCTCAATGAACGCCTTTCTGGCTTTCAATTGTTTTCAATCGGTTTATTAGTCTTGGGAACTTTGTTAATTTCATTTGAAAAAAGCCGTAAACATAATGGTTGGCACATTGGCATGGTTTGGGGGATTATTGCGGGGATATTCTTTGGTCTTTCATATGTTTTGACTCGTGGTGTATTTTTAGAAACAACATTCTCCACTGGTTTTGTCTGGGCTCGTATTGGTGGATTTATCGCGGCTTTGCCGCTACTCTTAAGTCCATTGGTTCGTGGAGATATTTTCGTTAATACAAAAGCCAAAAAGGAGAAGTTGGAATCTGGCTTGGTGGTTTTAATTATAAATAAAACTTTGGCTGTTATTTACTTTTTAGGAATGAACTACGCTTTGTCACTCGCTAGCGCCACAGTGGTCAATGCTTTGGCTGGTTTACAATATGCCATTATGTTTTTAATGGTTTATATTTGCACCAAAACCGTCCCGAAATTTTTTAAAGAACAATTCACGCGACGGGAGATTGCCATACAAGTACTAGCAATTTTAATAATAATAAGCGGCTTAGCTTTGACTGTTTTCTCTACTTAGTATGCGAAAAATTACCAAACATTTTTTAAGACTGGGAATTATCTTGATTGTTTTGTTTGTTCTAATAGTTGCTGCGTGGGTCATCTTTTATTTCCACAGCTTTGCTCAAGACAATTTTAAATTGGGAGTTAATTTTTCTAAATCATATACAGAATATTTGGGTTTGAATTGGCAGCAAACATATACAGCTATACTCGATGATTTAAAAGTAAAAAATATACGTTTAGCTGCACCCTGGAATGAGATCGAACCCATTGAAGATCATTGGGTGTTCACTGATTTAGATTGGCAGGTTAACGAAGCAGTAAAACGCAATGTTGATATTATTCTTGTTCTTGGTCGTCGCACTCCGCATTGGCCAGAGTGTCATGATCCTGTGTGGTTAATGGGTTTGCCACCAGAGATTATTATTGATCGTCAAAATAAAATGATGACCAAGGTTATTGAACATTATAAAAATATTTCACAAATTAAAATCTGGCAGGTTGAGAATGAACCGCTGCTCGATGTTTTTGGTGTGTGTCCCCCTGGTGATATTAATTTGTTGCGGCAAGAAGTGACTCTAGTTAAAAATCTTGACGATAGACCGGTGTTAATCACTGATAGTGGGGAATTAAGTTTTTGGGCAGCCGCTGCGAATACTGGAGACATTTTTGGCACCACCATGTATCGAGTCACTCATAATCCGTATTTAGGTTATTTATATTATCATTTACCACCAGCATTTTATACTGTAAAAGCCAAATTAGCAGGAAAAAATTTGAATGATGTTATTGTTTCTGAATTACAGGCTGAACCATGGGCACCGGGCGGTCTTTTAAATACTAGTTTGGAGGAACAGCAGGTTTCTATGGACGGAATACGTCTTGTTAATCATGTTAATTATGCCAAGCGTACTGGTTTTGTGGGTGCTTATCTTTGGGGCGCAGAATGGTGGTACTGGCTGCGAGAAAAACAAGGTGTGAATGAGTTATGGGATACTGCACAGAAAATATTTAAATAATAAAGCTTATAGCTTCTAGTCTATTAGCTTTTAGGTGCTTAAGATCTAGAATCTTTGTAGCTAAAAGCTAGAAGCTAATTCCTATAAGCTAAAAAGAATATGGGAACACCAGGATCAATTAAACCAAAACAAATTGGGAAGGTGATAGTTTATTCCGTAATTTTTATAATGATAGTTTTTGCAGCGGGGATGTTAATTACGCGAATTCCGACTAGCACAAAACAAGAGGATGTCAAAAGCAGTAGCAAAAAGATTACGAGCTTTGAAGAGGATTTGGTTGAACAAGCGCAACAAATTTATGCGCAAAAAAAAGCCAAGAACGTGGATTTTAAAAATGGATCTTGTTTGTCTGATAGTTTAGCTTCAACTTGGGTAGTTGATATCGCGCATGATCCGCGACAAGCCATTGATGATTTGCCCGAAAATCAATGCCCTTCATTTATTTCAGGAAAGACGCAGCATTTTATTGAACTAGATCCAGATGGTCAATTAATTAGATTACAATAGCTATGAAAATTATTAGTTTCTTGTGTTTGTTTGCAGTTTTGGGTTTTGTTTTTGTTCCTGGTGTCAGTGCTAATCAACCCACAGCTGTAAAATCACCAACACAGGATTTTTTGGAAAATAAAGCCGCCATTATCGAACCAGGAGTTTTACCAACTTCTTTTTGGTATTGGGCTGATAAATTTGCTGAGCAGATTCGTTTTGTTTTTACTGTAGGCAAGGAAGGTAAGGCCGATTATTTAGTTGGCATGGCCAAGGAACGTTTGGCGGAAATGAAAAAGTTATCAGAAGAAGGAATTACTAAGTATGCAGATGGGCTTCTGGTTGAACATGATGAGTTAATAAAAAAAGCGCAAGAAATGTATTTAGATTTAAAGGAACAGGGAATAGAAAAAGCCAAAGAGTTACAGGTCGGTACAGAAAAAAACATTTTGATTAACGAAGCGAAAATCAAATCACAATTGGGTAATGCTGAAACCACTTATAAGGTTAAAGAGGATTCTGTTGGCGCAAAAGTGCGTGCTTTTTTGGGAACAGTGATGAGTCATTTGTCTTGGAAGAACGAACAGATTCAGGGGCAGAGAGCGGATACATTCGATAAATAAATACTAATTACTAATCTGTTGCTAATCTACTAGTAGTTCAAATATTTGAGTGCTGTGTATTTGATTGGTACATGGTACTTTTTTTATCTAAATTTAGACAAAAGCTTGACAAAAAATAGAATATGTGCTATATTGATAATACCGCAGGGCTGAGCGACCTGGCAAAGCCAGAGCCGAGCAATCGGCTAAAACTCTCCCACAAGGAGAGAATCGAGGGTTCAAATCCCTTCTCTGCGGCCCGCCTGGTTAGGGGACAGCATTCACGCTAGAAGCTGTCCTCTTAAATTTGTTTGTGAATAAGCCAAAATTTAGCTATAATGAGTATTGATTAACTATCAATATTTTTTATTTTATGCACAAAAAAACCATTTTTAAAAATAAGGCACGTTTACTCTATATCCCCACACCGGGGACAGAGGCGGTAACTGTGCTTTTTTTATTTGCCGTGGGTTCACGTTATGAAACCCCAGAAATTAATGGCGTCTCGCATTTTATCGAACACCTGATGTTTAAGGGAACAAAAAAAAGACCAACTACACTTCATATTTCCAAAGAACTTGATGGTGTCGGTGCTGAATTCAATGCTTTCACGGGCAAAGATTACACTGGATATTATATAAAAATAAATCATAAGCAAGTTGATTTAGCAGTTGATGTTTTGTCCGACATGCTTTTGAATTCAAAATTTGATGCCAAAGAAATGAATCGCGAGCGTGGTGTGATTATCGAAGAAATAAATATGTATCATGACAACCCAATCATGTACATTGAAAATGTTTGTGAAGATTCCATTTATTTCGGTAGTACTTTGGGTTGGGACATAGCTGGTCCGGTAGAAACGATTAGAAAAGTTACGCGCAAACAATTGTTGGAATATAAAAATAAATTTTATCAACCCAATAATGTTGTTGTAGCGGTGGCTGGGAAAATTGATACTAAAGTGAAAGGAATAATCCAAAAGAAATTTGCTAACCTTTTTAAACAAAGGGCAAAACCAGAAATATTTGAACCCTTTGTTTTTGATCAGAAAGCACCACGAATTAAAATAAAATATCGCGATACGAAGCAAGTTCAACTCGGTCTTGGTTTTGGTGCCTTTGGTTATGGCGATAAGCGCACCCACGCCATGCATTTGCTCACTATAATTTTGGGCGGAAATATGAGCTCACGTCTTTTTATCTCGGTGCGCGAAAGACGTGGTCTAGCTTACTTTGTTCGATGCTATCCAAATTTTTATCAAGATGTTGGCAATATTTTTATTCAATCTGGTTTGGATGTTTCGCGACTCGACAGCGCCATAAAAGTCATCTTGGATGAATTAAAAAAGATCAAGAAGGGCGTTACGGCCAAGGAATTGAAGGATGCTAAGGAATTTGTGCGGGGTAAAATGGTTTTGAATTTAGAGGATTCATCTCACGTAGCTGAATATTTTGCCAAACAAGAACTATTAATGAACGAAATTTCTACTCCAGATCAAAAAATGAAACTCTACGATAAAGTTACGACCAAGGAAGTTAGAGCCGTAGCGAATGAGATCTTTAAAAAAGAACGTTTGAACTTAGCTCTGATTGGCCCTTTTCGTGACGCTAAAAAGTTTCACAAGCTTATTTCTTTATAATCAGTATGAAAAAAATTCTTATTGCTAATTGGAAAATGAATTTAGATGTAGAGAAAACTTTACAATTGGCACGTGATTATAAAAAAGAACTTAAAGCTTTGTCAGGGATTGAACTTATAGTGGCTCCGAGTTTGCCTTTGCTTATTCCAGTTGAAGGAATTTTTGCTAAAACCAAAATTGGTTTAGCTGGCCAAAACGTAGCTGCTTTTAGTACCGGATCATATACAGGCGAAGTTTCAGCTGCAATGTTAAAACAAATCGGCTGTAAATATTCTTTAGTGGGACACTCCGAAAGGAGGCAACATGTGGCTGAAATTGATGAGATGATACACAAAAAAATTGTGCAATGTTATGCTGGCGGGCTCATTCCAGTTTTGTGTGTGGGTGAATTATTGAAGGACAAAGAAAATGGTCAAAGAGATTCTGTTATTATTAATCAATTGCATCAAGCTTTAGCTAAGGTGCCAGATTTACCTGAAAAGGAAATTATCATTGCTTATGAACCGGCTTGGGCCTTGGGCACAGGCGTTTCAGTCGAAAAGGAAGATTTGCTGCATGTTGAACGGATTATTAAAAGGGCGATATCAAGTTTATTTTCAGAAAGTTTTTATAATGAAAAAGTTCGTCTACTCTATGGCGGTTCAGTTAATAGTAAAAATGTCAGTAATTATTGGGGCATTGAAAAGATGTCTGGTTTTTTAGTCGCCACGGCCAGTTTAGACGCAGAAGAATTTTCAAAAATTGCCTTATCAATGAAATAATATGTTAGTCCACATTAAAAAAATTATTACAGCAGCTGAAAAAGGGAAGTATGCAGTCGGCGCCTTCAATGTTAATAATTTAGAAATTGTTCAGGCTGTTGTTAACGCGGCCGAAAAAATGAAGGCTCCGGTAATTGTTCAAGTGACAGAAGGCGCGATCAAATACGCAGGATTGAAAGAAATTACAGCTCTTGTTAAATCCTATGCAACTGAAACAAAAATTCCAGTAGCTTTGCATTTGGATCATGGTCATGATTTTAAAATAATAAAAAAATGTATAACGGCCGGTTTTTCTTCTGTTATGATAGATGCTTCTGGTTTGCCCTACAAAAAGAATGTAGAGTTGACTAAAAAAGTCGTGGCTTATGCTCATGCTAGGAAAGTTTGGGTTCAAGCAGAACTGGGAACATTGGAAGGCGCTGAAGATTGGATCAAAGTTGGCAAGGGCGAAGGTTATTTTACGGATCCGAAAGAAGCAAAACGATTCGTAAAAGAAACTAATATCAATTCTTTTGCACCATCGGTTGGTAATTATCACGGTGTAGCCAAAATTGTTGAAAAAAAAGTTCTTAAGCTAGACTTGAAAAGATTAGCTGAAATTGGTAAGATAGTTCCTGTTCCCTTAGTCCTGCATGGAGCTTCTGGTTTCCCTGAGGGTCAGATAAAAGCAGCTATTAAAGCGGGCATTAGAGTAATAAATATTGATAGCGAATTACGTCTTTCATTCGCACGAGCCGAGAGAACTTTTTTTGAGATAAATATCAACGAATACGATCCAAGAAAAATTTTGGAACCAGCTATTATAGCCATGCAAAAAGTAGTCATAAAAAAAATAACACTTTTTGGCAGTCGTAATAAAGCGAAATAAATTATGTTTTTAAATATTATTTTTATTGCAGTTATAGTTCTGTGTCTTGGTGTGATAATTTTTATTTACCTGAGAAAATTTCCAAGAGCCAGAACTTTGGATGTTAAGACTGTACCAGCGGCCCGTCGAGCTGAAGTCCGTGATAGGATTCTGCTTGAAAGAATTAAACGCAATAGCGAATGGGGTAAGTCAATCGTGGGTAAAGGATTGGCGCCAGTTGCTAAGGTTTCTAAATTGGTTGTCAAAAAATTATTTAGCAAAATTTACGATTTAGAAGAGAAATATAAGAAAGAAGCAGCTGGGCAAAATCCACTCAAGCGTGGTCAGTTAAAGAATAAGATGACACAACTGCTTGCGGATGCTCAAAAATCTTTTAAAGATGGAAAATATCAAGATGCAGAAAAAGTTTACATTGAAATTATCAGTTTAGATCCTAAAAATATTGAGGCTTATGAGGGTTTGAACGACGTCTATTTAGAAATCAAAGAGTATGCTCAGGCTTTGCAGACCGCTGAATTTATTTTAAAACTTGTTAGTCGACAAAGTACTCCTATAACTAAGTTCGATGATAAGGGCAAATCGTTCTCCACAGTCAGTAACGCGCACGAACTTGCTGATGTCTATTGTGATGTTGGTTATATACATGGTTTGTTGAATCAACAAGATCAAATGTCTGATTGTTATTTTAAGGCCTTAGAACTAGAACCTAATAATCCACGTAATATTTCTTTAATGCTAGAAATTTATATCCGACAAGGACGTAAATCTCATGCGTTAGATCTTTTGGCCGACTTGGAACGTGTTAACCCAGAAAATCAACGTTTAAAAGAATTCCGAGATCAGATCACAAATTCGTAACTACGGTCAACCTCGACCTGTGCTTGCACAGCACTCGAGGAACTAATGTTTATAACCTTGACCTGTGTTTGCACAGCATGCGAGGAACTAATGTTTATAACCTTGACCTGTGCTTGCACAGTACTCGAGGAACGAGTAGTACTGTGCCGTTGTAGCTCAGTTGGTAGAGCATCTCCATGGTAAGGAGAAGGTCTCGGGTTCGAATCCCGACAACGGCTCCAGGTACCATTCACTAGCGTTCAGGTACCTGGTAAACCATTTCGTACAGATTTTGTTTAACCTCATGGCAAGCCATTCATTGTAACTTCGTTTTAGACGAGGTTTTTTTGTTTATTTCTATCAACAGAGTCTTTTTAGATGGTATTATTTTATCTAAATTTAGAACTAATTCATGTCTTTTTTTGTGCTCAGCTATTTTGTAGGGTACAGCTGTTGACATTATTTTATTAATATGCTATTATATATTTATCGACGTCTGAGATGCAGTAATAAAAATCAGACCATGTTCGTCACACCCGCAACGCAAGGTTACCGTTACCTTTTGGGTGCTTTTATACCCGGAATTTCAGGCCATTTGGCCTGTTTTTTAATACTTACTTCAAGCGAAGTTTTGCCGTTTAAATGTT
>Ga0076120_102_pt1 | contig 77945 bp, 87 predicted proteins | sample RifGroC2_FD_67677 | JGI IMG/M metagenome (GOLD analysis project Ga0076120, IMG submission 67677) | Parcubacteria bacterium GW2011_GWC2_39_14
ATGTTATTTCTTGTTTCCATAGTCATATACGACTACGGTAACCCATTTATGAGCTATCCACTAGGTTTTCGGTAACAGTTTTTATGAGCTAGAACGTTGTATTGACATTTCCAAAAAACTTTGCTATAATTATATTGTGAGACGTGAGAAGAGTGCATTCTTTTGAAGCACTCTTTTCTTATTTCACTAAATTTACACTATGACGACCACAAAAACAAAATACTTGTCCTATTTTGGCAATTTGAACAACCAAGCCAGAATAGAAGAGCTCCACGCCGCACACGGCGCGCTCATTAGTATTTTTGTCGGCTTTTTGTTGGTCGTCTCAGCTGCATCCGGTCTCCGCTTTTTAGAAACCAATCTGCCTCGACTGCAGGAAGCGGCCTCCCTCGAATCATTGCGAGTAAAAGTCGCCATGGCCGCTGAACTCACCAATAAAGCTGAACCAGTGGACTTCAATCCCGTCGCCGTGAACATCAAACCAACAACAGCTTTAACCCTGACACTTAAATTTAAAAATACTGGCACAAAAACTTGGACTAAAAAAACTGTTTACCTAAAATCGTTAACAACTGCACTCAAGTTTAAGCATAAATTTTGGAAAGACCCTTATTTACCAGCGCAACTGACCGAAGACACAGTTAAGCCTGACGAAATAGGCACTTTCAAATTCGCCTTAACCTCACCAGATAAATTCAATTATTATGAAGGTGATTTCCTGGTCGTTAACAACAACGTGATGATTAGCGGCTCTGAAACAACAATTCGATTAAACGTTGTGGCTGATCCGGCAAATTGGAAACCAGTTGTTGTGGCTCCTCCTGTTTTGACTGTACCGACTGCCGCAAATACTCAACCTCAAATGAGTGTTTGTAGTCTAAAACTAAAAATTGCCAATTCTTTAACCGGAGTTGATAATGAAACCTGTGACATTGCTTTCGGCTTGCCGGATAATGGACCGATGATGCGGGTTGGATTATTTACCACAGAAAACTCGATCACCATTTTTAATAATCAAGCGTGGCAGGTTTATGATGCTAACGATATTCTTTTAGCCTCAGTTCCAGCCGGACAGCCAATTACTTTTTACTATTCGAAAGATAAAAGTGAATACGCGTTCGATTTTATCGATCACACAGTACGCACAAATCTTTATTTAAAACTTAGCAATTTCAATAATGGGTTCTTCACAGTCTCCAGTTATGATGACAAACCAAGTTGGAACTCAAATATTAATTATAATGACTTCAAAGGAAACTTAGAAATAAGATATAATGACTTTAAAAAGCGAGTTTGGCTGATTGAATCACTACCGCTCGAAGAATATATTAAGGGCATAAAAGAAACATCCAACTCAGATCCAATTGAATATCAAAAAGCCATGGTTACAGCCGCTAGAACTTACGCGTTGTATCATCACAACACAGGAACCAAGCATGGTAAAGAGTTTTTTGATGTTGATGCGTACTATGATCAAGTTTATAAGGGCTATGTAGCGGAACAAATTATGCCTCGACAAGTCGAGGCCGTGGCGGCGACCTCTGGTGTCATCGCAACATACAACAATGAAATTATCGTCGCCGCATATTTTGCGCGCAGTGATGGACGAACTCGTAGCTACAAAGAAGTTTGGGGCAAAGATATTCCATATTTAGTTTCAGTTCCAACGTCCTATACTGCCTCAGATGAACTTTTTGGACACGGAGTGGGGATTGATGCCACCGACGCTTTACGACACGCCAAGAACGATAATTGGACCTATGACAGGATTCTGAAGTACTACTACACAAATGTGCTACTCGAAAAAATATATTAAACCATAATCAAAAAAAAAAGCAAAAAAACAAATAAACAAAGTTCGGCAAATTGCTTTCTTGTTTTCTTGCTTTCTTGATTAAGTGCTAAATAGCTTATAAAAAAAATATGTCTGCACAAAAATGTGAACGACAAAAATGTGAAGTGTACTCTCGCGTTGTTGGTTACCTAAGTCCAGTTCATCGCTGGAACAAGGGCAAACAATCTGAATTCCAAGATCGCAAGACTTTTAATGTTCTTGGAAAATAATTTAAAACAATAAAGCTTATAGCTTCTAGAAAGTTAGCTTCTAGGTTTTAAGCACTTGATTCCTAAGCGCCTAAAAGCTAGAAGCTGAAAGCTATAAATTCAACAGTATGTTAATACCCTGGCAACCATTTCTCGAACCATTCGAGAACCTTGAAAAATTTCTGGGCAATGTCAACAAAACTATGCCAGTAGGGATTTCACTCGCTATTGATATCTACGAAAAAGGAAATAATCTTATTATCGAAACCCCGCTCGCGGGCATTGACCCAGACAAAGTTGAAATCAGTATTGAAAATGACATTTTAACCATGCAGGGAAAAATGGAAAAGAAATCAGAGGTCGAAGAAAAAAATTATTATCGCAAAGAAATCAGTACTGGTAGTTTTTACCGCCAGATTCCCTTGCCTAAACCAGTTATTGGCGACAAAGCCTCTGCTGCTTATGAAAATGGTGTCTTAAAAGTATCTGTACCCAAAGCCCCAGAAAAGAAATCAAAAAAGATTGAAGTTAAAGTTATCAAAGCCAAAAAATAAAATATTTAGTTCTCTCCCACTTTTTCCTCCGACAACAGCTGTTGGTAAACCGACACCTGTGCTTGGAGGGAAAATTAGCGTATTATGAGCTGATACCAAAATAAATCGCTCAACAAAAAAACGCACAGGGAACCATACGCGTTCTTTCAAAAACACAGCACCGCTCACTACGTTCGGATGATGAGCAAGTAAAAAAATAAAAATCAAAAAAATAGGGGCTGACCCTATTTTTATTTTATAACATTATGACATTTTATCTATCTCAATTGTTTTATTTAGTTTCTGATACTCTGCTACCAAGTTGCTAATGCGCCGAGCAACTTCATCAGCAAAAGGAATTTCCTTAAAGACAAAGCGTTCTTTTTCCGCGGCTGTTTGGATATAGACATTCCCATAGTTTAAAATTGTAGCCCAGAACCCATCAACATCCGAGGTAATGTCTTGCATATTACCAAGTTCTTTTTCTGAAATTTCGCGCGAAAACAAACCTTTTTGTTCGATGTTAATAACGCGTTCGTTGGTAACAATCCAAACATCTAAATAATAATCTACAAAATTTGCATAAGCAAATAAAATAACAAATAAATAAAATGCACTAACCAAAATAACGAAGAAAGCAAAATAGGCTTCATTTTCTAAAAAACCAGTATAATTTTGTAACCCAATATAAATCAAAAGAGGGATGGCTGCAAAAAACACACTCATAGCAATAATTTTAAACACTGCTATCCAATGTCGATGAATGAACATGAGAACATGCTCATTTGGTTTTTGATTAGGAAAATTTCTGCGGCTATACATAATAAATTAATAAATTTCTTGAACCACACCAAAAACTTGAAAACTTTTTGACCAATCAACTTGGGCAATATAATAATATGAAACAAAAAGAGCCAGGAGTGTAATGACAATATAAGAAATGGTTACAGCCCAAGCTCCAAAACTAACAAAACCATATTTAGACATGGTGTAAAGATTAAAAAAACTGAAGATTAAAAAAATGGCAATGTAAATTAAGTAACCTAACAAGAAAACGTAAAGTGGTATTTCCATGAAATTAGCTTATAGCTTTTAGCTTATAGCTTTTAGCTAGCGAAGATGTTAAATCATAAACGCCTATAAGCTAGAAACTAGTACCTAGAAGCTGTTCTGGTTATATTTCTTTTTTAATCTTCAAATGCTCGTAAGCCTTGTCTGTAATTATTCTACCACGATTTGTTCTGTTGATAAAGCCAAGCTGAAGCAAGAATGGTTCATAAACATCTTCAATTGCTTCCATTTCTTCTGATGTTGCAGCGGCAATTGTGTTTAAACCAACCGGACCACCAGCAAACTTTTCGATGATCGTTTGTAGGATTCTGCGATCAACATGATCCAGGCCTAGTTCATCGATTCCAAGTTGAGCTAATGTGTCACGCACTAATTCCGGAGTGATTTGTCCATTGTTTTTTACTTCAGCAAAATCGCGCACACGTTTTAAAAGTCTATTAGCAATGCGCGGCGTTTTTCTCGAGCGTTTAGCAATTTCTGATGAACTTTCGATGTTCACTGGAACATTTAAAATATTTGCTGAGCGTTTTACAATTTTATTAATATCATCATCTTCATAAAAATCTAATCTATAAGTATTACCGAAACGGTCACGGAGTGGGGAAGAAATTTTAGAAAGTTTTGTGGTGGCACCAATTAAAGTAAAGTGTGGCAAATCAATTCGTAAAGTTTTAGCGGATGGTCCTTTACCAATAATAATGTCCAACACAAAATCTTCCATGGCTGAATATAAAATTTCTTCGATGACGCGATTCAAGCGATGTATTTCATCGATGAACAAAACATCTCCTGGTTCGAGGTTGGTGAGTAGTGCTGCAAGATCGCCAGACTTTTCGATGGCCGGGCCAGTGGTGACTTTCATGTTCGCGCCCATTTCTCGCGCAATGATGTGAGCGAGTGTTGTTTTTCCTAAACCCGGTGGGCCATAAAGCAAAACATGTTCAATCGGTTCGTTGCGGCGGCGGGCTGCCTCCATGAAGATATTCAAGTTTTCTTTTATCTGTTCTTGACCGACGAATTCGCTCAAACTCTGTGGGCGCAAAGTGATATCAAAACCACATTCCTCATTATCTGATTCTGGAGCGATTATGCGAGTTGTTTTGTTTTCTGTCATGATTAATTGTTCAAATTGTTTATCCAGCACTTAAAGGGAACACTTTATAGTGCTGGGTTGTATCGCTTCGCTTGTTCAAAATGTTGATTATTTTACTTGTCTCGCTTATCTCGCTTAAAACTGATCTCGCTAAACTATATTTTAGCTAAATTCCAGGAAAAAACCAAATGCTGTTATAAATGTTGAAGATGTTCAAGTTGTTCAATCGCTTCGCTTGTTCTTAGGTTCGTCCGTGCTTTGGTTTTATTATTGACAGCGTCCTTCGTCTAATATAAGCTGTTTTTGCCGGATCGCCAGGGCTGCGGCAGGAGGCAAGATATCTCAATCGGTAGAGGCTGGGACCCCATATCCCAGAGGTCGCTGGTTCAAATCCAGCTCTTGTCTCCGGGTCCTCAACACTCCCGCCAGTGTTGAGGACTTTTTAATAATAAGCTTGACAAAAATCACAAAAGATACTATTATATATTGTTGGTTTTACCCCAACGTGAATAACTACCAAGGCAGCTTTCCATGCGAACCGAGATCGTTCCGGGGCTGAAGTTTCTGTTGTCCGAGAACGACGGCAACATGTGGCGGGAGTACACGTTCGAAAAATTCGTAAAGTCCGGCCCGTCCATCGAGGCGGGGGTGACCTGGCAGGTGTACACCACCTACCCTCATCCGCCCAACTCCCGATCCGTGGCGAACCTCCAAATCACCTCCTACGACTTGCTCGCTTTTCGAGCTGGATCCGTAGTCGGTGCCGGACTGAGCCAACACCCTGGTACCGCGCGCTTCGTGCAGATCAAGCTGCACAGCTGAAAGGACAAGTCCCATGCAAGAAGGCATGCACTTCCTTCTCCAGTACCCGCAGACGCCGCACTGGGTCGAATTCATGGTCCTCGCAGGACACACCCCCATCATGCAGGTCGCCAGGTCGACAACCCTCATGACATCGAGATGCTCATCATCGATGGCAGGCACGCGGAGTACCTCGACCTCACCGGGGAAGCGAATGCTCTCCTCAACACCGAGAAGGTGGTGGTGAAGTCGCTGACGCTCACCGTGCTCGAGCACTTCTACGTGTCGTACGACAACGGAAGAACCTGGCCACTGCACGTCGTGGACCGCCTCCTGGGCTGCGCCTACCGCCAGGCCATCGTCGTCACCAAGAGCACCGCGCAACGATCGCCACTCGAGGTCCTGGTTGTTCCCAGCCACAAGCTCGCAAGCTACCAGTCCGGGCAGGCGGTCGGAGCCATCATCTCGGCCCACGAAGTCCTGAACAAACGGCAAAGTTGAAGGAACACACAGGAACCGCCCCCATAGGCTGTTCCTGTTTTGTTTAGTATAAGGGGATAAGGGAAAAGGGGTTAGGGTTTTGTTTTTCCCTTATCCCTTACCCCATAATCCTTAACCCTAACTTAGATTGACTTTTCCACCTAATTTGACTAATATTAGCTGTTGGATCGGGACAACAAGTTCAACCACGAAAGCGGAGACAAATGAAAACTGGTGATCGATTCTTCTTGTCTGCCAATGGCGGTAAGAACTGGGTCAGTGCTTATGTCGGAAAACCCGTTGGCGTAAGGATAATGGTCGGCATCGTACACGGACGTCGGAATACTGAGTGGATGCTGTCCGCAACCGCTGACGAAATGGCACAGTACGAAGCAGGACAGGAAGCCAAGGCTACCTGGGGGAATATGTCCGTGCTCATCAAGAAGGCATAAACACCATGAAACCAGAAGACAAATTTCTCCTCTCGCGTAATCGTGGTAAAACCTGGAGTGAACAGGTCGTTCTCCGGAGAACAGGGTCCTACCTGCCGGGAGTGTATGAATTCATTCCCAACAACGGGGAAACCTGTAGCCTCGTCAGTCCGCTAAGGATTGAGCCAGAAGATGCGATCAACTTTCTGCTTGGCAAGACTGTTCCAGCTCGAGTGCTGGACAACAAGAAGGTTCTCATTAAGAAGCACAGCTAAAAGGTGGAACAAGATGAACATCGGCGATAAGTTCCTCCTATCCAAAGACAGCGGCGGCACCTGGATCGAGTTTATCGTAGAAATCACCATCCCTTCAAGTTATTGAATCAGGATGCGAGCAAGAGAAACCCAACCTCGCGACAACCAACCACAACAGACGCTCTCCCTTTTCTCTGATTTTTTAGCTAAATTCGAACAAGGACAATCCGTTGAAGCGAGGTATTTAGACCTGAACTCGGAAACGCCGCTTCAATCGATAACTGTGCTCATCAAACAGCAGGACAAAAGCAAGGCCGCATAGCCACCACAGGAACCGCCCCCATCGGCTGTTCCTGTTTTTTTTAGCATAAGGGATAAGGGGAAAGGGGTTAGGGTTTTGTTTTTCCCTTATACCTTACCCCACAACCCTTACCCCTAAATTTAGATTGACATTTCCCCCTGAATTAGCTATTATTTACTCTTGTTTGTGCTCCACAAAAACCAACCTCCAAAAAGGTTCACATGAACAAGCACGAATCCTTTCAAGTGTCTTGCGACAGCGGACAAACGTGGACCGACTACTGGGTCTGGGACGCCCGGAATGAATACTTCCTGGTCAACGCCAGAAACGATCCGGGCAATCAGTTGGTTATGACAGTTACGAGAAGTGCCCTCATCGACTACCAGTCCAGTCCGCAGGCGGACGCGATGATCGACGGCAAAGCCGTTCTCATTCGACGTGTGTAGGGTCAAACTCCAAAACAGAAGGGAAATTACGCGCACGGAATTCGCCAAGTACGAGAAGGGCGAAGAAGCCCACGCCGTCGTTATCGGGTTTCAGCCGCTGATCAAGAAAAAGAAGTAGTGTTTACGCAGGAACCGCCCCCATAGGCTGTTCCTGTTTATTTTTGAATAAAGGGATAAGGGAAAAGGGGTTAGGGTTTTGTTTTTCCCTTATCCCTTACCCCATAATCCTTAACCCTAACCTAGATTGACAATTATCACTAAATTTACTAATATACGCAGTTGGCCGAAAACCAACGTGCTCAACCACAAAGGCAGTCCCCCATGAATAAGGACGACAGGGTTATTCTTTCTGCCACCAAGGATACTCCGGGATCCGAATTCCGGGTAGCGGACGTCCACGATCAGGGCATCTACACGCTACACTCCGTCGAAGATATGACCCCACGGCCATTCTTCGTCAGGATTCAAGAGAAGGGTCTCCAGGCCCTGCGCCGCGGCAAGACCGCCCTCGCGTTCCTCAACCCCCAGGTCGTCTACCTGAGACTGGCGAGTTGAAAGGAAGGACAAGATGAACGTCGGACTCTGTTTCCTTCTGTCGAGAGATGAGCTCCTGTTCTGGCTCGAATTCAAGGTCGTCGAACAACGAAGCTCGACCGAGTGTGTCGTTCAGCCGGTCTCTGAAGTAAGAGAGCCAAAGCAAAGACTCCGCCTCGCGCCGGGAGTTTGGACCCAGTTTAACGAAGGAGAAACAGTCCTTGCCAAGCTCGGCAGTGACGACGTCTTTATCAGGATGCACAGCTGAAACCCAAGAACAACTGACTCGAGGTAATCCATGGAACGTCGACCAATGGGTCTTTCACAGCGCTCCGTGCTGGCGCTGATCAAGGAAGCCGCTGATCCAAAGTGTACGGCTATCCGTCTGGTTCTTATCGACCGTGAACTCCAGGCCGCGACTGCCTACGCAACCAAGGGTTGCAAACCCAACACCCCGGAGTACGGGTTGCTCGAGCTCGTCAAGACGCTCTTCGTCGAGACGTTGAAAAACCGCCCCGACCTCTTGCTCGGCCTCTTTCCGGTTTTCAGCATGATCTGCACCGACTCCAATCGCGGGACAGACGAGCTGCTGACCACAACGGGTGTCGACTGGTACGCCGTGCCCGTGCCGGAAAAGCCGGCTACGCCAGAAGAAGGCTGATAGCTTGACAGCTGTATCCCCGTCGCTGGCTTGCCCCAGAAGTACAAACTACTCTTTGCCTTCTGGGTAAACCCGCATTTAAAGTGCAGGGTTCAAATCCTGTTTACCCTGCACTTTAAGGGATACACTTAATAGTGCAGGGCCTCCCGTCACTGGTTCTCATCTCTCACGCGGTGGGGACCTACTTTTTTACTTTGCTTTTTTGCTTTCTTGCTTTTTTGATTATAGTTTTACTATCATGCTAAATTGTTGACGAACCCCCAATTTTTGCTATAATAGGCAACAGTTAATTGGCCTCTCTAATTGCTGAGAGTTAAACAATTTGCGGGAGTAGCTTAGTTGGTAGAGCGCAACCTTGCCAAGGTTGAGGTCGCGGGTTCGAGCCCCGTCTCCCGCTCCATGAAGTACACGCTACGCGTGACTTCATGGCAAGCCATACGTTGACACGCTTTGCGTGACTTCATGGCAAGCCATTTATAGAAACAAATTAGCCTCGGTGGCGGAATTGGTAGACGCACTGGACTTAAAATCCAGCGACTGTATAAGTCGTGCCGGTTCGACTCCGGCCCGAGGCACCATAAAGTACACGCTTCGCGTGACTTTATGGCGAGCCATACGTTGAGAACAGCTTTAAAGAGCTGATTTTTTATTTGTGCGCAAACCAAGCATAAATAATTTTTTATAAAAATGCTCCCACATAACGATATGTAGGAGCAATCTTTCCAACTATTTAAAACCTCCTCACTTTTGGTCTAATGACCTGCAACCCAGTGTAGGGTTGAAGGATTTCCGGAATAAGGACAGAACCGTCGGCTTGCTGGTTATTCTCCAAAATGGCAAGCATTGTTCGCGTAACTGCGACAACCGTACCGTTCAGAGTGTGCACAAACTCTGTTTTGCCGGTGGTCTTGTTTTTGAACCTTGTCTTCAGACGCCTTGCTTGAAAATCAGTGCAGTTAGATGCAGACGTCACTTCACCATAACCGCCGCTTTCGCCAATGAAGGGCATCCAGGCTTCAATGTCGTATTTTTTGTAGGCAGGAGTTCCCAGATCCCCCTTGCACATCAATAAAACACGATAAGGAAGCTTGAGAGCCTGATAGAATTCTTCTTCGATCGAAAGCAATTCTTCGTGAGCCGCGGCACTTTGATCCGGCCGCACAAACTGATAAATCTCAACCTTGCTGAATTGATGAACACGGTAGAGCCCCTTGCTTTCGCGACCACTACTACCTGCTTCTGTTCTGAAGCAGTGACTCACACCAGAAATACGAATCGGAAGGTTCTCTTCTGCAATTACCGTATTGGCCATGTAGCCACCGATAGTAATTTCAGAAGTACCAATCAAGCTTAGAGCACCTTCTGTCAACGAGTAAATCTGACTTTCTGGTCCTCGTGGCGAAAAACCAGAAGCAGAAATAATCTCGTCGCGAGCTAGTTCCGGTGTTGTAACCGGAGTAAAGCCATACTTCATTGCAAGATCAAGTGCGTAACGAATGAGGCCAAGCTCAAGAAGAACAGCCTCGTTCTTCAAGTAGTAGAACTTTGCTCCTGCAACTTTCGCTGCTGCCACAAAGTCCAAAATGTCCAAGCGTCGGCCAAGCTCAACATGATCAAGCTTCTGAAAGTCGAACTGCCGCGGCGTTCCCACATGTTTAATGGGAAGATTGCTTGCTTCGTCTTTCCCTTGGGGAACATCTGAGGCTGCTAAATTGGGAATCCGAAGCATCTCCTCAAGATAGGCTTTTTCCAGGACTGCGAGTTCTTCTTTGAAAACAGCCAGGTGCTGCTTAAGACTTGTCATTTCCAGACGAAGCTGCTCCCTAGTCTCATCACCAGCATTTTTAAACTGCCCTGCAATCTGATTAGCTCGGTGTTGAGCCTCCTCGGCCGCCCTTCTTTTCTGCTTCATTTGCAGATAAAGGGAAACTGTTTTATCAACATCCGCCAAGGCATAACGCTCTTGTGTGTTCCTTCGCACTAGCTCCACGTTTTCAATGATGAACTGGATATCGAGCATGGTGCCTCTCCTTTGCGCGCTGTGGCGTTTAGAAATAATCCCTTCTTTCACAATAATACATTAAACTTAATTGTTAATTTAGTCAAAAAGTTGAATTGACAAATAACCGCTTTAAAGTTAAATTATATTCAGAGGCTAAGAGTAGCACACTGAAACTCCAAAAAAGGGGGGGTAAACATGTCAGCCGAGACGTTAATCGAGAATTCGCTAGTTGTGCATGCGTTCCTGGCAGAAAAAGGTTGGCGATCACAGATCTGTACCAAATGTGGCTCAACCTTTTTCATTAAAACTTCTAACTCCACGAATTCAACTTTTTGTGGATGGCACAAGTGTAACAACGGAACCTATCCTTTCCGCACACTATCGAAGAGAAAAAGTCTACTAACGATTCAGCAAATCAACACTCGAATGCGTGAGTATTTTCGTTCTGTGGGATTTATACCAATCCCACCGTTAAACATTGCAAACGCAGCCGGCCAAACAGACCTGGTCATTGCTGGGGTGCAAGTGTTTGATAATATCATCCACAACGAAGAACCAATTCGAGAAGATCCGTTCTTTATTTCTCAACCTTGTGTGCGGATGCAATTCCAGCCACAAGTAGAATCTCAAGAAGGGACATCCAGCTCTTTTGTAAATGTCTGCACTGAGAAAATGGGGGCGGGGATTACCCAGCACCTGCAGACCATAGACCAGTGGTGTACGTTTCTGTCCCAAATGGGTCTTCACATGAATGACTTCGTTCTCGTGCTGCGGACGCGAACAAACGACTGGGGGACCGGCGCCTTTCAATCCCTTGAGCTTTTCTTCTCCTATGGCGGACTTGAACTCGGGGATGCAGCCTTTGTGCTGATTCCCCAAGCAAACCGAGACCCAATTCCCATTAGTGATATTGGCTTCGGACTCGAACGAATCGCCTGGGCGGTCAATAAGACCGCTTCGTATTTCGACCTATTAACGCCCTGGACATCAACAGAATCCAGGGAACTACATGACGCCTGTCGAACTCTTTCTCTCCTCGTCCTCTGCGGAGTACAAGCATCAAACAAGGGGCCAGGACTCCAGTTCCGGCGCTTTGCTAAGTTACTCAGCGAGAAATACTATGGGGCTGAACTATATGCCCTAATCCAGTACTACTATAACTACTGGGCACAGTTCATTGAACCCCATGTCGATTGCGAACAAACATTGTTACGAGCACGTCTCGAGATAGAAAGGTTCATCAACCGGAGGCTCTGTGCAGAGTTAAAACTTCCCCGGCCCGACGAAGAAACAACCGAAGACTACCTTAATCGGTTGGTATATCTACACGGGGCAAACCTGCACGAGCTACGTAACACAGTACAAACATGCAAAAGGCAAAGGTAAACAATCAGATCTATTTGTCGGGGGGAGGAAATGAACACCAATCATTCCCCCTCGACAACTTTTTTTTCAATGCCCTTCCTAAAAAAGGATTCTTTTTATATATACCCATAGCTCTGCGTGGCCACAAACTTTTTTCAACTGCACCCGCATGGATGAAGGGACTTATCACACTACACAAACGAAGGGACTTAACTTTTAAAACTGTTATCAATCTTCAAAAATATAAATTTGAAAATCTAGTTAACATTAATGGAATATATATTGGGGGTGGTAACACTTGGCTTTTAATGCAAGAGCTTAAGGACTCTCGTTTTGCAGATGTCCTAAATCAATATTTAAAAACTGGCGTCCTTTTATATGGGGGTAGTGCTGGGGCAATTGTTTTTGGTAAAAAAATTGATACCCAAAACGATAAAAATGTAGTTAGACTAAAAGACCAGAATGGCTTAAATCTGTTAAATAAATATTCTATTATTTGCCACTACACTAAAGTTCAGGATGATAACTGTAAAAAATGGACTAAAAAAAATAAACTGCCGCTTATTTGTCTGCCAGAAGAAACGGGCTTGATTATTGAAGCTGACCAAGCAAGGTGTGTCGGGACAAAACCTTGTATGCTTTATTCGGCAACAGGCAAACAAAAATTGATAAAACCAAACAAATCATTCAACTTATAAAAACAACCCACCCCTTTGACGAGGTGGGCCGATTGATGTCCCTAATACAAGTTCAACTCTCCCTGCACAATCCTTTGCGTCGTTTCGTTGACGTGAAGAAGTTTGTCTTTGATGATCTCTGCGATCAACTGACGTTGAAGTGTGTTCGCCATGGAACCACAAACTTCAACACAGGCAGACCAGGGATCCGAAAGACTTCGACCCATCTGTGAGGTGAGGTAGACATAGGTCTCGAGCCCTGTTTGGGTGAAGATCCCCTCAGAAATGAGAGCGCAAACTGCGGTGTAGATCTTGCCCACGTGGTAGACAGGATTCTTGCCGCAACAAGCTTCCATGCTCATGTGTCTCGTAAACGGGATCACTCCATTGTAGCGATTCCCGCGACCGACAACACCTTCGTCTCCGCTTTCGATCGCACTTCCAGTCAATGTCAAATAGTAATCCGATTTACCAGGATTGTCTCTGGTATTTAGAAAGACCTTTACTCCATACTGACTGAAGTTCCTCTGCACCAAGTTACGAATGAATTCCTCAAGAAATTCAAGTTTCTCGGCGTAGAACAACTTGTCCGGCGTATAGCACGCTACAAACGGAACACAAACAGTTATCTCCAGGCGCCTTCTCATCCGCCTGGCCATAACCTTGATATCCGTCCCAACATAGGGATGGAGTTTTTTAAATTCCGGACTGTTAAGCGTGGTTTCCACGAGCAGCACGATCTTCTCGGTGTTGCTAAGTGGACTGTACGCAACCGCTGTCGAGGTATCGTTCGAGCGGAGATTGTTGTCATGGAAAACAGCAAACTCCTTCTCGGGAATTTCGAAAAAGAACTGCCGTTCGTTCTGCGAGGTTCCATCAGCGTCGTATACTACGCCCGGCCCCGGAGCAAAGTGTGTGTTGTCCACGATCACGAACCAACGATCAAGATCCAGCAAAGGCAAAACTGTCCCAAGGTGCTGAAAGACTGTCTCCCGAACAATATCCAGGTAGGGGATGGTCTCTTTCTGGTAGCTGCGCGTGAATCGACAATTAAGGTACAGGCGCGTTGGCTTCTGCATCTCACCACCGCCGAACTGAACCTTCGTCGCCCCACCAGAGAGAGCAATTTTGTCGACCATGTGCCGCAAAATAATTCCATAATGCCTCAAGCAATATTGTGAATATGCCTGAGACACCTTTTCGGCAAGCGTATCGCAAAGAGTATCCGGATGTCCGATACCCTTACGCTCGACAACCTCAAATGCCGTCTGGTCGATAGCCAGGGCTCCTGACGAATAAATCAACAAATTACGCTGGTTCATTTGCGTTCCCTCCTGGCAAGTCGGGGTAAAAGACCTGGGCGAACTGAGTTCAACGTACTATTTATCAAAATCATTGTCAATTGAGTTTTCTCAAAAAATGCTAAGCTATATTCAAGAATAACCGCCCCAGATCGAGGTGTCTCATGACCAAGAAGAGAAGTCGTCCGCTCGCAGGTTTCAAGGGTTCGATACTCGGCGGCAACCACCCACTCGACGACCAGACACGCCAAGCCATCGCCGACGCCAGAAGGTTCCGCCCAATAACAGAGACACATTGCCCACGTATTAGACCTCGACCACAAATGGCTGGTCACGTCGCGGTAACGAAAACGCCCCGCAGATCAATTCTGTGGGGCGCTCTTTTTTTATGATTACTGAATTACAAATATCAGGAGGTTATGAATTATTAATTGCCGAGGCCCTTCTTCTAACACTGATTACTCGACAAGGCCACCTAATTGTTTTCTTGCTTTTTTGTTTTATTGATTATCGTTTAGCTATTGTTTTATGGGCATCACAATATACGTATAACTATCATCACCCTTTGGTCGAACAAGAAAAGGAACATTACCATCAACAAGGCTCAGTTCAACTTCTTCGGCGGAAATATTATTTAGTCCGTCGAGTAAATATCTATAATTCAAAGTTGTTTCATTGTCTTCACCAGCAAAAGCAACCGCCATTTCTGATTTACTTTCACCGAGTTGTGAGTTGGTGGCCTCAATAATTAATCCCTTGGCTGAATTAAATTTTAAATTCACATCAAAAATCCCCAACTTTGAAAACAGGGCCACGGCCTTAATCGACTTAACAAGTTCAGAGGTAGCAACAACAACTTGGGTGCGAGTCTCTGTCGGAATAATTTGTTTATAATCTGGAAATTGACCTTCAATTAGACGAGAGATGAGTTCAATGCCATCGCAAGAGAACAAAATCTGGTTATCAGAAACAAATATTTGCAAAGCATCAATTTGATTTTCTTGTTCCTTGACCAAACCAAGCACACGCAAAACTTCTTGTAATGATTTTACTGGAACAATCACGTCTCGTTCCTCTTTGTTGTCGCTAATGGCGAGTGCCTTCTCGGTTAAACGATAACTATCTGTTCCTACAAGATGAACCATGCCAGGTTTAATTTTATTGAAAGACATTAAGACGCCGCTGATCTCTGGGCGGGATTCAGAGTTGGCCACAGCAAAAACAACTTGTGCCAAAGCTTTTTTAAAATCCTTAATATTTATTTTGTAAGAAGATGTGCGTTCGATCTTAGGTATAACAGGGAAGTCATCTGAGACAATGCCCTTTATCTTAGTTTCAGAAGAACGACAAGCAACTTTTAAAAAATCGTCCTTGGCTAATTCGAGGTTTACTTGATCGTTTGGTAAAAGACTAATGTATTCAGAAAGAAGGCGAGCGTCCGCTGTGAAGGCACCTTCAACGTCAACCTTACAACGAACATGACAACTAATTCCAATTTCTAAATTAGTACTAGAAAGTTTTACTCCACTGCTATTTGCTTCTAATAAAACATTGTTCAATATTGGGAGGTTAATGTTTTTGTTTACTAAATGTCCTGTTGCTTGTAGTCCAAAGTTTAAGTTTTCTTGAAGGCACGTAAATTTCATACTTGTGTTTATTTAAATCTCTTATATATAAAACATAATAATAGTAATAATGCTGTGTATTACAGTGGACAAGTCTTTAGAAGATTTAATTTTAAAGAAATTTCCCTGTGTGTTCGTCTGTGTTTTGCTTGTGTGTGTTGTTGTGTGTAAGTCGTGCTTTTGATTGTTTTGAGACCCTCAAAATTTAATCAACAGTTGGAGTAAAAAGTTCTAAACATGTTTTTCCAGATAATTTATACGACTTGTAAACAGTTTATCCAGAGAAAACTAGTGTGCGTAGACCTTTTGTTTAATTAAATTTATTTCTTGGCGCAGTTTTTCATCGTTTTCAACCAGTCCACTTATCTTTTCGTGTGCGTGCATGGCGGTGGTGTGGTCGCGTCCACCAAGTTCGTGTCCGATAGTTGGGTAAGAACAGCGCAATTCTTCTCTCAAAAGGTACATGATGACTTGTCTGGGGAAGGCAAAACGTTTTTCGCGACTCTTGCCCAACATGTCTTGCATGGCGGTATCATAAAACTCGCTAACGAGTTCAATTAATTGGCGGGCAGAAACAGCTCCGCTTTGTTTGCTGGCAGAAGAAATAGAGAAAAGAACTTTTTTTACATTCTCGAGGGTTGGGGGGATGTGGTTGAGTTGGTGATGAGCGATGATTTTATTGAGAGCGCCCTCAAGCTCACGAATATTGTTTTGAATGTTCAGTGTAATATATTGAATAATGTCACGTTCCAGTGGAAAGTTTTTTTCTTGGCATTTTGTTTCAAGAATAGCGATACGGGTTTCAAGGTCTGGTTGAGAAATGTCTGCAATCATGCCCCATTCAAAGCGAGAAAGAAGGCGATCTTCTAGTGTGGCAATGGCTTTGGGTGGTCTGTCAGAAGTTAAAACAATTTGTTTGTCACTTTGGTGTAGTGCATTAAAGGTGTGGAAGAAAGTTTCTTGTGTGCCCTCTTTGCCAGCGAGGAATTGAATATCATCAATTAGCAAAACATCCGGCGTGCGGTAGGTGGCATTAAACTTTTCTGTTCGGCCAGAAGATACTGCATTGATGAAGTCATTAGTAAATTGTTCACAAGTGACATAAAGGACTTTTTTCTGTGGTGAATGTCGTTGTATTTCATTTCCGATTGCTTGTATGATGTGAGTTTTACCCAAACCAACACCACCGTAAATAAAAAGCGGGTTATAAGTTAAACCCGGCTTTTCAGCCACAGCTCTGGCTGCGGCGTGGACTAGTTCATTGCCCTTGCCAACAACGAAAGAATCAAAACAATACTTAGCATTTAAGCCAATCGCCTGTTCGCCAATAGCAGGGCGAGTTCTAACCTCTGCCTGGAATTGTTTGGCCTCGGCAATAATGGTCTTTTTGATTTGTTCTTGTTCTTGGCAGTAGTTCTTAACAGTTTGAACTTTATAAGTAATTTCTTTGATGCGTTCTTTAGACTTGCTTTGGATAATGCGGTAAATGTCGGTGTGATATTTCTGTTTTAACCAGGCCTGAGAAAAGGTGTTGGGTACGCCGACAACAATTCTGCCGTCTTCATTTTCGATAATAAAAGTATTTTTGAGCCAAGTTGTGAAACTTGCCTTGCTTAGGGAGAGCTCAAGCTCCCCGAGGACTGCTTGCCAGAGTTGCTGATTAGCTTCTTCCATAGTTTTTTTTGTTTTGTTTTACGTTTAAAGCTTTTAGCTTCTAGCAAGTTAGCTTATAGGTGCTGAGCTATAAAAGGCTAAACACCTAACAGCTAGAAGCTATTTCCTAGAAGCTTTGTATTGTAGGTGTTTCTATTTTAGCACGAATGAGTATGTGGACAAGTTGTGATGATCTCTTAAAAACTGCGTAACCTGTTTATAACTTGTTGATAACTGTAAATTATATTATCTGAGTTAGTGAAAATATGCAAGAAATAAATTTGGTAAAAGGGAAAAGGGGTATGGGCGAAGGGGAGCTCAAAAACAATTTGATCATAATTAATTTTCCCTTATTCCTTACCCCACATCCCATAACCCCTTCTCATTGACAAATCCGCAAAAACAAGCTATTCTATGGTTACTTTACTATTAGACATTTTATATGCCAAAAAGAACCTTCCAGCCGAACGTTGCTAAGAAACTTAAGAAACAAGGTTTCCGAGCTCGCATGGCTACTAGCGATGGACGAGAAATTATCAAAAGACGACGCGCGAAGGGTCGCAAAAGACTAACTGCGTCAGATAAATAAACGATGGCTTGTCCCAGAAGTTATGCGAAACGTGTGTAATTGAATGGCTTGCCATAAAGTTACGCGATTAGCGTATACTTTATGGAAAATTTATTAAAAAGAAGCTACACTGTTAGTAGTTTCTTTTTTGTAAAGTAAAAATAAATTCTATTTACTGGTGACTGGTTACAGGTTACTGGTTACCCACGAACTATGCTACAAAAAATATATCGTATAACAAAGCAATTAGAATTTGACGCCTTCTTTGGCAATAAATTCAAACAAGCCCGCGGCCGCAATTTTTCTACGGCTAATTTTATTTTTAAGAGTAAGCCAAATGGTTTAAAGAATTCACGTTTTGGTTTTGTTATTTCCAACAAAATTGATAATCGCGCAGTCGTCAGAAATCGTCTGCGTCGTTATACCCGTGAGACAATTAGACTCAATTTAGACAAATTTAAACAAAATTTGGATTGTTTGATTGTCTTTAAAAAAGGTTCACAGACACTGGATCATGAAAAATTAGAAAAAGAAATTTTAGGCATTTTTAAAACAATTAGATTGTTATGAAATTAAAAGTTTTTTTATATTATCCTCGATATATCGCGCTTAAGATGATTCGCTTTTATCAGCGAACTATTTCTTTTGATCACAGCCCCATGAAAGAGTTCTTTCCAGGTGGTTTTTGTCGTTACAATCCATCGTGTTCAGAATATACATATAAATCAATTGAAAAATACGGCTTAATTAAAGGTGGGTTTAAGGGGGCGTGGCGCATTATGCGTTGTAATCCTTGGTCAAGGGGTGGCGATGATCCAGTAAAATAGTTACGAATAGCCACAGAAAGTTGATGTTACGAATTACTGCTAAGACTCGATTGCTAAACAGTAATTCGCAACCTCTAAATAATTGAGTTATTTGTAATATAAAAACACGCCGCACTCGACGAGGAGTACGGCGGTGGCTGGCTACTTGGGAGCAGCTGGAACCTTTGTTTGGGCGTTGAACCTTCGGACTTCCTCTTGGCGAAGCCGGTGCCAGGTCAGGTGCTCCATCACGAGCAGCCAGACGATGGCGATGAAGTAGACGATTGGCCCGAGGGCAATGGTGATCTTCATCAGGGCTTCTGCCAAGAAGTAGATTGTCGCGGCGAAGATGATCGCACACAGGAAGCTAATGCCGGTGCGAGGTGCGAGGCGAATGTCCTTGTCCCAGCTCTTCAGCAGGAGGCTGGTGGTCTGTGCGGTTGTGAAGGAGAGGAACAGGAGGGTGAAGAGGAACACGAGGTGTCCGTTGCCGGGGCCAGTCCCCAGTTGCGTGGATAGGGAACCAAATAGCTCATACATGGGATTCCTCTATGTTGATAACGTTTGTATTGGTACTCCCCACAAGTGAATATAGCACAGGGAAACATCTTTGTCAACTAAAAAGAGAGAAGGGTATAATAAAGCAAAAGAGAAATAAAACAGTAAATTTAAATAAAATGTTTATGTTTATAGGGACAGGTCGCGACCTGTCCCCGTGCAAAAAAAATAGCGCCGGTAGAAATGTTCCTACCAGCGCATTGTCAGCGACTACGAATGAGCACTCCCTGGTTGCTGCCAACCGGGCCCGTGCAGGCGATCAGGTCGACGTTCTTGTTCCGGGCGTTTATGGCCCTGAAGGGGCAGGCCCAAGTGTCTTCCTGGGTGCACCCGAATTCTCGTGCGGGAGCCTTGCAGGCGCCCACCTGGATATCGGCGTACCCTTGCTTCTTCACCGCGGCGGAGACCGTCACCGGATTCGGGGGCGATTCCATCGACTTCATGTACTTCACGAACGCAGGCACGGCCACCATCGCGACGACGGCCACCATCGCGACTACGATCATGAGCTCGATCAATGTGAAACCCTTCCTCATTCCGAACCCCCTTGTGTTGAGCACTATTGAGCGACGCTGTTGACAGTTGTCAGGAAGGTCACCAGCTACGAATCAGCACGCCGGTGTTGTCGCCGGCAGTACCTGTGCAAACGGTCAGGGTAACGCGCTCCTCTCGTACGTTCTTGGCAGAAACTAAACAGGCAAATCGGTCACTTTCAGGACAACCGAAGTACTCGGGTTTGTCCGAGCATTTGCTGACCGTGATGTCAGTGTATCCTTGGCGCTGTACGGCCAGGGTAATCGCGGATTTGTTCATGGGCACTTTGGGAGCCCGTGGAGACAGAAACAAGTTGTAGAACATGACAGCAATAAGTGACACAGCCGCCGCGATCATCACTATTTCCATCGATGTGTTGTCCTTGGCACGTGGCATCTTGAACCTCCTTGTGTTGAGCACCATTTGAACACACCGTCTTCAACAGATAATCATGCCAGCAAAAAATAATTTTGTCAATACACTGAGGAGTACGGCGGTTCGAACAGGCGCTACCTCCTGGGCGGAGGCGGCGTGACGAGCGGCTTCTTCTTGCCGAAGATGAGGGCGAGGATGTAGATCGCGCCGCCGACGCAGACGAGGATGAAGGCCCACTTCGCGATCCAGATGGCGATGGCTAGCACGATGGTGCCGGTCACGGCCTTTACCACGGCGCGGACGATCTGCTTCTGTAGCGGCTCGTCGGGAGCCGTTTTCTGGAGGAAGAAGAGGATGAACGCGAGAGCCAGGCACCCGATAACCCACAACAGCATGACGCACCTCCTTCGAAGCGTTTGAGAACCAGCAACCACTCGCGAAGTCATAATTTAGTATATAAAGAGATAAAAGTCAATAGCAAGCGTTGTATGGTTTTGTCGGGACGAGTTGCGATTTGTTCCCGCGTAAATGAGGGGTTAGTTGCTCATCATTAAAAAATTCGGCACCAGTCATGAGAGACGGGTGCCGCGTAGGAATGTGTTTAGGACTTTTTCGCTTTGGGCTCTTTGAAGCTGTGGTAGGTTATCGCGATGGCGAGAAGAATCCCGAGAATAGGAACCCTTGTTGCCAGAAGGACACAAATGACAGAGTTGAACCCTGCCACGCCAAGGAGATAGACCAACTTTTTCCAGAGAGGGGCTTTGGAAACAGCACGGAGCAAGTCCCTGAAGAGTTCATATCTTTCTTTGTAGAAAGATTTAGCTTCCGGAGTTTCCAGGAAAATGTATAGGCGCTTGTACATGAAGGAAAGAACAACGCTGAAGTAGAGGGCACCGAAGACGTAAAAGTAAACGATGTGCTCCCTAAAGACCTCCATGATTCACCATGACACAGTCAATTGCATTAAAATTAGTATAGAGAGAGTACTTTGTCAATGTTGCCATTGAATTTAAAAGCAAATTTAGATAAAATGGGAGCATAGCAACAAAAAATAGTTTTACGACAATCAAAAAACAATAAAACAATAAAACAAAAAGTTAACCATAGGAGACTCCTTGCTTCTTTGTTTTCTTGCTTTATTGATTGTGTGCCAAGCAATTTAAAATACAATGTCCGAAATAAACTCCAAAATCGCCCAAAACTCAATCATCCAACTAACAGGAAAACTAGTTAGTCTGGTTTTAGGTTTAGTGGCAGTGATGATAATGACTCGCTACCTCGGACAAGAGAAATTCGGATATTATTATACGGTTGTAGCCTTCCTCCAATTTTTTGGAATACTTGTTGACTTTGGATTAACTTTGACGACAGTGCAAATGATTTCTGATTCGCGCTGGTCCCTTACCCGTGTCATGAACTCAATCATGTCCTTTAGAATTATTACCGCGACAGCCTTCCTCGGACTGGCACCAATCATTGTTTGGTTTTTTCCATACAACAATTTTATTAAATGGGGCGTGTTAATTACAGTTTTTTCATTTTTCTGCATTACAGTTATTCAAGCATTGACTGGTGTCTTCCAACAAAAATTTAAAATGTTAGAAATAACAATCGCTGAAGTTGTTGGTCGAATCATTCTCGTCGCTGGTGTGGCCTTGACTGCTTATCTTGGTAAAAATATTTATTGGATTTTTTGGATGATTTCTATTGGCGCGGTTTTAAATTTGTTGATTGTATTTTTCTATTCACGAAAATATATTCAATGGAAATCAGAAGTTGATTTAGAAATTTGGAAAGTCTTGATTCAAAAGTCTTGGCCAATTGCACTCGCTATTTCATTTAATTTGATTTATTTGAAGATGGATTCGATTATTCTTTCTTTGGTTAGAACACAATCAGAAGTTGGTTTGTATGGTGCAACCTATCGGGTGTTGGATATTCTGACAATGCTACCAGCCGTTCTTTTGGGAATTGCTTTGCCTGTTCTATCAAAATATTTTATTGATCATGAAATCGATAAGTTGAAAAATTTATTACAGAAAATTTTTGACGCGTTAATTATTTTTGCAGTGCCAATTGTTATTGGAACACAGATTGCCGGCCGCCCGATAATGGAATTTTTTGCGGGCAAAGATTTTTCTGTGTCCGGCGACATTTTAAGAGTTCTTATTTTGGCGGCCGGTGCCATTTTCGTCACCACTGTCTCTGGCTACGCTGTTATCGCTGTTCAAAAACAAAAACCCATGACTTGGGGTTATTTAACTGCAGCAGTTTTAACTCTCGCCGGTTATTTATATTTCATTCCTAAATTCGGTTATTGGGGTGCGGCCTGGATGACAGTTTTTTCTGAAATTTTAATTATGATCTGGTCAACTGTTCTTGTTTATAAAACAATTCAGTTTGTTCCCGGCTTAAATATTTTTTGGCGTTCGCTTGTTCCAACTCTTGTTATGACGATAGCTCTTTACTTGTGCCGAGATTTGCATGCCCTCTGGTTGATTTTGATTGCAATCATAGTTTATTTTCCATTATTATATTTATTCCGTGGTTTTGACCCCAAGCATTTTCGTGGTTTGTTGCGTTCGTAGGGGCTTGTAGGGGCTCAAGAGATTGAGCCCAGGCTAAAATATATGTTATACATCCTCATTATCTTCGTACTCTTATTCGCCTACCTCGCCTGGCGCAAACCAATCTGGGCCCTGTCTTTTGTTGTTTTGGCTTTACCAACATATCTTCTGCGGTTCGAGATTCGAAATATTCCGACAACATTACTCGAAATCATGATTTTAGTTTTGTTTGTCGTCTGGCTTATCAAAACAATTTTAGAAAAACAAAAAATAACTTTTAGCAAATACAAATGGTGGATTCTGTTGTTGCTTGTCGTTGCGACAGTTTCCGCCTTTGTGACTTCGGTAGGGGCTCAAAATTTTGAGCCCCTACCGTGGGGAATTTGGAAAGCCTATTTTATTGAACCAATTTTATTCTTCTTGGTGTTTATCAATACAGTAAAAACAAAAAAAGAGTGGAACTTAGTCGTTGGTGCGCTATGGTTATCCGCTTTTTTGGTAGCGATTCCCGCAATCATCCAAAAATTTACTGGCTGGGGAATACCAAATGAGTTTTGGCGAAATGAAGCTACTCGTCGCATCACTTCTTGGTATGGATTTCCCAATGCTGTTGGTTTATATCTGGCGCCAATAGGCATGTTCTTTGCTGGATTGTTAATGCAAAATAAAATTAATGTTATTGAAAAATTTAAACAAAACGGTCTTGTAGGGATAGGTCGTGACCTGTCCCCCTTCCGGAAAAATTTTTGGAAAACAATATCAATTTTATTTTTATTTGTTTTAATTGTGCTGTCTTTAATTTTCGCTGGTTCAGAGGGAGCGCTCATCGGTCTTGTCGCCGGACTAATTTTCCTTGGTCTTGTCTATCCCTATCGTTTAACAAGAATTGCGACGCTAATATGTTTGCTTTCTTGCTTTCTTGCTTTCTTGATTGTCCCCAACTGGCGAGAATACGCCTCTGAGAAGTTTACTATGAGTGACCGCTCCGGCCAAATCCGCCAGCAACAGTGGAAGGAAACTTGGACGATGTTAAAAGAGGATCACCAAATTCTCGGAGGAGGTTTGGCGAATTATCAAACAGCGATTAAGCCGTATCATGCCGAAGGAATTTGGATTAAAGATAAAAATGATCATGATTGGATTAATAAAATTAGAATAAGTGAAGAATTTAGAATCAAAAACTGGCAACCAACTGAAATTTATTTATATCCACATAATATTTTGTTAAATTTCTGGTCCGAAATCGGAATTTTAGGGGCTGGAATAATGTTAGTTTTAGTGCTAAAGTTGTTCCTCGGATACCTGCGAGTCAAAAGTCAGGAAAACAAAAGGATGTATTTGATTTTAATGTCAGTTTTTGTCGTTATTCTTGTTCATGGTTTAGTCGACGTGCCGTATTTTAAAAATGATTTAAGTGTGTTTTGGTGGATGTTGTTTGGTCTAAGTGTGGTATTAATTAAAAGAAAAGAAATATTAATAAAGTAGAGATATGTTTCAAGAAGGAATGATGCCAACGGCGGCTGGTCCAAAAGATCCAGTCATGGAAGCAGCCGTTTACGCTGCACAAATTAAAGGACATGAAAAAATTAGAGTTTATCATAACGATGGACATGTTTTATTTGAGGGGACTCCGAGGGAAGTGGCAAATTTTTGGGGTATTGGTGGTTTAGCGCGAGTGGAGGAGGTTGGTTCCATTGCGGATGCCGAAGGGCAAACAATTGTTAAGATTAACAATACAAATGAATCAGGGTCTATTGCGAGAAATAAAGTTGAAATGATTATGGGTGCTTTAGCAATGGATATAGAAGATGCTGATATTGCTCAAGACCGTGCAGCCGGTTGTACATTGTCGCCAGAAGAACAAGAAGCAGAATTACGTCGTTGTTATTCAATTAAAAAACAGGTTGAAGCTAAACATGGAGAAAAGTTACAGGAACATTTACTTATGATGTCATTGGGAATTAACCCTGAAAATGAAGAACCGCTTTTTAGAACAGTTTCTGGTGAAGTTGGTCATAATTTTGAGGCACATGGTATCGAGAAAAATGATCAATTAGAAAAATTATTAGCCTTACTTGAGAATGGTATTAATAAAGAGAAACCATTCTCAACAGCGCCATTTGAATTACCTCCGACAGAACGAGGCGTAGCCATGGCTGAGCATAAAGTTGGTAGTGGGGTTTGTTATCAGAGCGGAATGGCTGTAGTCACTGGGGGTTACAGAGAAGGCTTAGTTGAGCGCGGCATTAAATACGTTTTTATCAATGATGTTTATGCAGAACTTTTGGCTCCACTGCGAAAATTATTTCCACAGTACAAAATTCATTTATTAAGTTTTCAAAAAGAAGTTTTGGATACGGAATTTGTTGAACATAATTAGCCATTCCAAAAGAATATGAACAAGATAATTTAAATTGGTGGTGCTCCAACAGTAGGGAAATCATTTGTTGCTCAAAAACTTTCCGAAGATTTGAAACTGCCTTGGATTTCGACTGATATTATCCGCACTATAATGCAGAAAACGGTTAAGAAAGTTGATTATCCAGACTTATTTTATCCTGCTATGGATGAAGCACAAGACTATTTAGGAAAAAAGAGCTCGCAAAAAATTGTTGATGATCAAAACAAAGAAAGCGCAGTGGTTTGGCGTGGTGTTGAGGCGATGATAAGAACTCAGGATACGTGGGAATCATATATAATAGAAGGCGTCGCTATTTTGCCAGAGTATGTCTCTCTCGTAAGCAAGGAAGTCGAGAACATTCAGCCTTTCTTTTTGTACGAAGAACGAGTAGAGCGGATTCGTGAAGTAATTTTTACGCGTGGATTATGGGACGAAGCAGATAAATATTCAAAGGAATTAAAAGAAAAAGAAGTTGAGTGGGTTCTTTTGTTCAATCAGTTCATTAAAGACGAAGCGACAAAATATGGTTTTCCATTAATTCAATACAAGGATGACGGTTCGTATTTTGAAGAGATAAAGAAGTTGTTCAAAGTGTTGTAATTGTTTACCCAGCACTTTAAGGGAACACTTAATAGTACAGGGTTATATCGCTTCGCTTGTAGTCAGTATCTTAAAATTAAAAAATATGGAGGCGTGGCTGAGTGGTCGAAAGCACCGCATTCGAAACGCGGCAGATCTTAACCGGTCTCAGGGGTTCAAATCCTCTCGCCTCCGCCATGAAGTACACACGGAGTGTGACTTCATGGTATACCATATTTGTTCAGATGTTTTGTAAAATAAATACATGAATACAAATCTTTTTAGAACAGAGGAAGAGCGAAAAGTCACTCTTACACCCAAAGAGCTGAAGAATATTCTTGGTGTTGATCCGCAGTTTGAATCTGTTTCCGAAGCGGTTTACTTTGATAACTACGATCTACCATGTCCAGTAAGGGTGAGCGTAACCACTAAAGACAAAAAAGTAGTAATGATAGTTCTTAGAAAGAATCGACACGGCGGTATAAAAAACGAAGTAAAAATCTTCCGCGCACTAAAAGAGTTTGGTCTTCCTGTCCCCGAAGTTCTAGTTGAACCTTTTAAAAATGAAGAAGGCGAGTATGTTGCTATTTTGTCGCTTTTACCAGGAGAAAATCTTCAGAAACTAGGAATGCGATCTGATGAAGGTTTAGCACAAGCAAAAGAATTGCTTGTGCAGGCCGTAATTACTCTTACCACCGCCACAGATTTTATTAGAAAACATGAAGTATCTAAGATTATTCCAAATATCTCATTAATGAAAGAGTTGGCAGACGTAAATGTTGAAGAAAATTCGTGGTTTAAGGAAGAAGTTTTTCAGACCGCAGTCGAAAAACTAAAAAGTATTCTTGAGGATATTACAACTCCGTTAGTACTTTCAAATGGAGATTATCAGCCAGGTAATTTTTTGGCAAAGGACGGAGAAATTACCGGTTTCCTCGATTTTGAATCGCTATCATTTCAAGACCCGCTAATGGGTTTTGTAAAATATCCGATTTATGATTTACTTCCATTATCTCGAACAGATGTAGTTAAAATATTCTTAGATAAAAAAGGATTTTCTGAAAAAGACTTTAGTTGTCGCTTGGCTTTGGGATGTTTGAAAGTTCTCAAAAAAGAAATTCCTGTTTCGGGAGGTGATGAAGAAACTCAAGAGTACAGAAATAGAACCCTGACCCTTCTGAAGAAAAGTTTGAACTCTCTATGAGAAAGTCACAAATAGATTAAATGATGACGTGGTTAACCAGAATTAAAATTAAAGTTAATTTATGAAACTCAACAGATTTTTACAAATTGGAATTTTTTGTGTCATTGTTGTGTTGGTAATAGGGGGAGTTTTTTATTTATCAACGAATAGCACCTCTTCCTCAATCGCCGCTATCATCGAAAATTCGCCGATGAACTTTATTTTTAAAGAAAAGATACCGGAAATAACAAAAACTGAAGCAGTGATAGTTTCTGTTGGTGACATTTTCATGCATGACAATAATTTATTTGCAGCCTACAACAAAACCACCAAAAAATATAACTTTGATTCTGTTTTTTCAGCAACTAATAATTATTTTAAAGATGCTGACGTCTCGACTACCTGGCTTGGTGCGGTTTATAGTCCAATAGGACCATATTTAGGCTACCCTTTATTTAAATCCCCGGTTGAGCTTATCGACACCTTACAAAACATTGAATTGGATGTGGCATTTAGAACCAATCACACCATGGACTTTGGTGTTAAGGGGTTGAATGAAACAACGCAAATTCTTAAAGATCACAATATCAACCAAGTGGCGGCGTATGATACAGAAGATTCCAGTAAAGAGATTTATGTTTATAAAAAAGATGATTTAAAAATTTCTTTCCTCGGATATATTTATGGTATGAACGGGTTGCCAATTAAAGAACCATGGATGATTAACTTGATCGATTTGGAAAAAATAAAAAATGATATTGCCAAAGCTAAAACACAATCAGACTTTGTTGTCGTGGCTCTACATTTTGGTAACGAATATCAGAGGTTTCCTAGCGATTGGCAAAAAGAAACCGCTCAACAAATTGCTGACTTTGGTGCAGACATGATTATTGGTTCTCATCCGCACGTTATGCAACCAGCAGATGTAATAACCGCAAGCGATGGAAGAAAAGTTTTTGTGGCTTATGGGTTAGGGAACTTTTACTGTGGTCAAAGAGAACAATTTACAGATGCTGGTATGGTATTACGATATACAATTGAGAAAACAGAGGGGAAGACAAGTTTAAAAGATGTTGCTTATGTTCCAACCTGGGTGGCGCAGTACAAAGAAAATGGCCGAACGCAGTTTAAGGTTTTACCAAGTAAGGAATATATAAAATTATACGAAGAGAAAAAGGCAGATTTTCTTTCTGTGGCGAATTACAATCGTTTAAAGCAAACTTATCAGGAAACAGTAAAACATTTGGATAATCTCAGAATTGGTTTTGTGGAATATCAGAAGTAATTATTCTAATATCATCTAAATTGGACTTTTTTATACAGTAATAGTTAAAATGATGTATATGAAAAATATACAAAAAGAACTGGTGCTCTTTGAGCGCTTTTACATTCGTCGTTGTTATGATGAAAAGACGGAAACATGGTATTTTTCGGTTATTGATATTATCGCAGCTTTAATTGAGCAAGCTGATTTTAAGTGCGCACAGAGTTATTGAACAACACTAAAAAGTCGTCTAAAGAAGGAAGGGAATCAGTCGGTCACAAAATGTGACCAACTGAAAATGTTATTTGGGTGAGAATTAAAAAATCACAGTCCATCATTTAATCATGTAAATCATAGTACCGAAAGAAGGGTTAAATATTGCCCTTGCCTCGCCAACCAGTAATTGATTCAATAAAAAGGTTAATTTGGAAATAATATATTATGGCACACGAAAAAATAGATTTAACAAAAAAAGAGCCAGTTACGGTTGAGCCAGAAGAAGGCGAAGCACAGGTTTGGGTTCAAGCGCAACCGCCCTGGGAAGATTTCGCTTCAGTCAATGTTGATGAAGACGCCAAAAGAAAAGAAGCCACACCAGAACAGGCTAAAGAAATGGACAAACGGATGGCGGAACTTGGCGTCGCTTTTGCAGGATCAAAATTAAATTGGCATTTGGATGGAGCTTTAAATATTTCATTATTAGCGGGAAAATATATTGGTTATCACAAAGACGTTGATGTGTCAGTCGAGCAAGGAGAGTTAGCACAACTTGAAGCTCAACTTTTTGACCATGGTTATGGTCTTTTTTTGTCTAGTACCAACGAAGAAACAGGTGAACGTCAATTACGCCGCGTGGGATTTAAAGTTTTTCAAGATTCTGAAAAAGAACATATGCTGATTGCAGCCATTGATGAACGCAGAAAGTTGCGCGAGGATAAGGCTTTGAATTTCGTAGATGTTCATGTGTTAGCTAGAAATGAGGCGGGGCTAGCCTTAGGTTGTTTGGATGTAGTAATCCCCGAAAAGTGGACCAAACCATATCCAGTTGAATTCAACGGCCAACAAATAAATTTATCGCATCCAGGGAAAGTACTTTATTATAAATTACATCAAGACAGAAATTATGATGTGACTGACGTTGAGCGGCTTATTAAAACAGGAAATTTAATGGTTGAAGATGTTGATGATGTCGGCGAAGTTTATGAAAAAGAATTTAAGGCAAATTTAGCAAGAGCACGTAAACGTTTTGCCCCAATCTCAGCAGAAATAAAATCTGGCACAACAGCAGAACAAATTGCTCAATTATTTTTTAATGATGAAGAATTTTCTCGCGCCGGCGAAGCGACAAGGCCGGCTTTTGTGGAATTGGGCAAGCAACTTATTGCTTCTGGCGATACTTCTGTCGAGAATATGATAAAAATTGCTGTGGGCATATTCAAAGCCGAGGAACAAAACGATCAAATACGGGAGAAGATTGCAAAAATTAGGAAAGATGTTGAGGTGCAGGCGGAGTTGAAAAATGTTCGAGAGCAAATGTCTAAATCATGATTTTTGTGATTATATGATTGCCATGATTAAGATAGGTTGTTGTATCGGAAAAAGTTTGAAATCATAATTATCATAAAAATCATAGTTAATCATAGTAATGGTAGTGTGCTTGAGTGAAATCATGGTAATCACAAAAATCATAGTTAATCATAGTAATGGTAGTGTACTTGAGTGAAATCATGGTAATCACAAAAATCATAGTTAATCATAGTAATGGTAGTGTTCCTGAGTAAAATCATGGTAATCATTTAATCATGTAATCATAGTAAGCGAAGCGCACATGCTCAAACAAATTGATCTTAATCAAAACAAAGTCGATTATACTCTTAAAGTCAGTAAACGTTCACGTCGACTGCGACTCGCAGTATATTGTGATGGTCAACTTGTTGTTACTGCCCCCAGATTCATGAGTCTACATTACGTCGAAGCGTTTATTTTACAAAAAGCTCAGTGGATTTTGAGTCGAATAGACTATTTTAAGAAATTTCCAGGCAAAGCCTTGGGGCGTTTAACGAAAAAAGATTATTTTGAACACAAAGCACCGGCCTTGATGCTTGTCCAGACTCGAATAGCGCACTTCAATCAATTCTATAATGTTAAAATAAACAGGATCAGCATTAAAAATCAAAAAACACGTTGGGGTTCGTGTTCCAAAAAAGGTAATTTGAACTTTAATTATAAAATAGTCTTAATGCCAACAGAAATGGCGGATTATATTATTGTACATGAGCTCTGTCATCTGATAGAATTTAATCATTCACGTAACTTCTGGGTTTTAGTCGCGAGGACTATACCAAGTCATTTGAAAATACGTAGGGAATTAAGAAAAGGGAACTTTAAAATTATTTAGCATCGGGAAAACTCGTCTAGATTATGCTTTTCATAATTATTTGATTACCATGATTAGGAAGAGAAAATCATGATAAACGAAAAATATCCCGAGAGCGAATTAACTGAAAAAATAATAGGTTGTACCATGGAGGTGCACAAGTATTTTGGTAATGGTTTTCAGGAAGTTATTTACCAAAGAGCATTGGCTATTGAAATGAGATCTCGGGGGCTGGTCTTTAGTCGCGAACATGAAATGGATATTTATTACAAAGGTACGCATATTGGAACAAGACGTGTCGATTTCTTTGTAGAAGATAAAATAATGGTTGAGTTGAAAGCCGTAATTACGCTAGAAGATGTTCATCTCGCACAAGCGCTAAATTATTTAGAAGCGTATAATATGGAAATAGGACTGTTGATAAATTTTGGATCAAAAAGTTTAACATTTAGAAGGTTGATGAAGAAGAAACGAAAAATTAATCCATCGGAAAAACTCGTCTAAATCATGATTTTTGTGATTATATGATTACCATGATTACAACAAGCAGCTTTGTTGTGAAATCACAGTCATCATAAGAATCATAGTTAATCATAGTAATGGTGCTGTCCTCGAGCTAAATCATAGTAATCACACAAATCATAGTTAATCATAGTAATGGTGGTGAGGTGCTCGAGCGAAATCATGGTAATCATCTAAATCATAGTTAATCATAGTAATGGTAGTTGGGTGAATAAATTAAAATCATAGTTATCATTTAATTATAGTAATCATAGACAAAGTATGGAAAACACAAATGTGAATCAACCGGTAGTCGAGAAAAAATCGTCGCATAAAGTTCTTTGGGGTGTGTTGTGCTTAATTGTTCCTTTCTTGTTGTTTGTTCTGACCTTAAGTGCCTACGCTATTGTTGCCTTTATATCTCAGCAATCTGCCGTTGAGCCTACTGATACGATACAAAAGGTACAAATGGGTTTAGGTATTTTTGGCATGGTAGACTTTCTTGCTTTCATCGTAGGCATTCCTGTGGGCATTGTTTTGTTAGTGAAGAGTAAGAAATCTTAGTTTATAATTTAATCATGGTAATCATATAAATCATGTTAATCATAGTAATGGTGTTTGAGCGAAAATCATAGTAATCACATAAATCATAGTTAATCATAGCTTTATGACGGTTTGGGATAACATCTACAAAAATTATCAAAAAGGCGGCGACGCTTGGGCAACTCTTTCGGAAGAAATTCACCCTCTATTTAAAGAATTTTTGGAGAAAGAGAATTTTGATCTTAAAAGTATTTTTGATATTGGCTGTGGAACCGGTAAATATTTAGAATTTTTAAAAGCTTATGGTTTTAAAACAGATGGAATTGATTCGAGTGAAACAGCAGTTGAAATGACAAAAGAAAAGCTTAGTTCCGATTCTGTTGTCACTTGTACTAACATGTTTGAGTTTGCTATCCCGCAAAATAAATATGATTTAGTTATTTCTATTGCTACAATTCATCACGGGACCAAGAAACAAGTTCAGGGTTTGATCAATAAAGTTTATGCGGTATTAGTCGAAAGTGGTAAAATCTTTATGACCTTGCCCGATATTGAAAGCACCAAGAAATGGAATACCTTTAAAGATCATAAAGAAGTCGCGCCAGGAACCTTTGAACCACTGGCTGGTCCGGAACAGGGTTTGCCACACAGTTTTTATGCCAAAGAAGAAATTGAAGAATTGTTTTCACGATTTACAAATGTGCAGATAGATTTGGATGATAGAGGGCGGTGGATTATAAGAGGAATAAAATAACAAATATGAGTCAATTTGATTTTCCACCACAAGAAAAGCCTCTAGGTGAGTCAGGTGCGACAATTAGTGTAGAAATTCTTGAGCAGATTAAAGAAGATTTGCGTGATTTATTTCGTAGTGCCGATGATCCAACTGCTATATTATTACAAACTATGGAATCTGAAGAATTTAAAGCAGTAGTCCCATCCGAACTGATTAATGATGTGAGAGAGAGACTACAAGCACTTACCTTTGAGAATGAAGATGATTTCGTAACTAAAGTAATTAGTGTTATAACGCCGGTATTAAAAATAACAAAACGAGGGAAAACGGATATTATTAAACAAGTTGGAAGAGAAATGTTTACACCGGCTGATATAGAAGCAACAAGTGCTATTATTAAAGAAAGCGGTGCAAAAAAAATTTATGTCGTGGGGAACACTGGGTCTGGCAAAACAACCTTTGCGAGGGAACTTTCTCGAGAAGTTGCTTACAAAAACATAGACATAGATCAGTGGTTTCAAATTTTTCGCCAAGAACAAAAACACGAAGCGACAGGTTTGAAGGAACTTGTAGCTTATATTCTTGAAAAAGAGAAGCCGCCTTTTATTATTAACCATGCCGATTTATTAAGACAAGATTTAATTGAAGATGCTGATTTAGTAGTTTTTCTTAATCCTAAAAAAGAAGAACAATTGAAAAGTCATCAACTGCGAACTGAAAGTGGTGCCGAGGGAGAATGGAAAAATGTCAGCACCGATGATTACGAGCTAATTGCGGCACAAAATATTGCTAAATTAGAACTTTTAGGAGGAGAAATTAAATATCAGAATGAAAAATCTGGGACTTCTGTTCTTGTGATAGGATCCAATTAGGTTTTATCTTTTTCTAAGGAATATGACCAAATAAATTTTTGTGCTATTTCTGAAGAAGTTTTTCATGATTAAAAAATCATAGCCCATCAAATAATCATAGTAATGGTGCTTGAGCGAAATCATAGTCCATCATTTAATCATAGTTAATCATAGTAATGGTGGCTGTGTGTTCGAGCGAAATCATAGTAATCACACAAATCATAGTTAATCATAGTAATAGTGCTGTCCTCGATCTAAATCATAGTCATCACATAAATCATAGTTAATCATAGTAATGGTCACAATCACAAAAGCTCACCCAGGCGCCGAAAAGCAGATTTCTGCTTTAGCCGATGATTATTGTCTAAAAGATAAAACAGAAAAAATCAGTAATTCTGGTTTTATTGTTTTTCCTAAACCGCCAGCCAAGTTTTTGAAGCGGATTAATCATTGTCAGTATTTTTATGTGGCTAAAGAAGGGCACAAGTTAGTGGGATATTTATTGGCTTATACATTGAAAGAAATGGAAGATCTGAATGAAAACTTTTCTTATTTTGATGATCTCAAAAATGCGAGCGAAGGCAAGGATATAGTTTTTTTAGATCAAATAGTAGTTAGTCGAGAGTATACTGGTCGTGGTCTTGGACAAAACTTATTAGATCATTTACTAAGCAACTTGAAGGATAAACATGTTTTTGGATTTATACTTCATGCACCAACTAGAAATCAAAGATCGATAAATTTTTTTCAATCAAAAAACAACTGGCAGTTAATTAAAGAAGTAAGTATCGAAGGCATGCTCTGTGGGCTTTACGGTTTCAAATATTAGTTGATAGAAAATCATGGTAATCATTTAATCATAGTTAATCATAGTAATGGTGGCGTTCCTGAGCTAAATCATGGCAATCATTAAATCATAGTTAATCATAGTAAGGGTGCTGTTCCCGAGCTAAATCATAGTCATCACAGAAATCATAGTTAATCATAGTAATGGTGCTGTTCTCGAGCTAAATCATGGCAATCATTAAATCATAGTTAATTATGGTAATGGTGATGTGTCTGAGCTAAATCATGGTAATCACACAAATCATAGTTAATCATAGTCCCGATAGTTAAGTTTTTATGAACATACTTTTATTAATCATTTTTATCTTCGCCATCACCTTCGCCTACGCTGGCATTCGTGGCGCACCTTGGGCACCAACGAAAAAAAATGATGTACCGCGATTCTTAGAATTAGCTGATATCAAGGGTGGCGAAAAGGTTTATGATTTAGGTTGCGGTGACGGTCGTTTGCTTTTCGCAGCAGCAGAAAAAGGCGCGGAGGTCATTGGCTATGAGATTTCTTTGTTGCCTTATTTGATTGCGAAGATTAAGCAGTTTTCATTTGTGAAAAAAGAGCATACTCGGATATTTTTTAAAGATTTTTGGCATGTTAATTTAGCTGAGGCTGATCTTGTTTATTTTTTTCTTATGCCCAAAATTTATGACAAACTTAAAGCTAAGTTTGAAAAAGAATTAAAACCAGGTAGTCGCGTTATTGCTTATGTTTGGCCGATTGAGGGTTGGACACCGATTAAGGTTAGTACTCTCGAAAATGCACAAAAGATTTATCTTTATAAAATAAAATAAAATAAAATAATTAATTGACCAAATGGAAAAAGGAAATAAATATTGTCATGATTGTGGCCAACCAAAAGTTGAACACATTAATACCTGGATGGAAGAATTGCTAGGTCGTGTTTTGCCATCATTAAAATTACCAAAAAAGTTGGAAGAAATTTCTGATATTATTATTGAAAAGATTTTTACTCTTTCGAAATTGGCGAGGTTTACAACTGATTTTACTTCGGCAGACATTCAACTCCGCTCATCTTGTTTTATGGCTGAAATGAGGCCACGCGGCGCAGTTTTTTATGCTACTAAAACTTCTTATGGCTTTACTAATTATTTTAAAATGGAAGTTGCAGATAAAATTTTTAGGTTCGAGACATTACCCCTAGCAAAGTTCGAAAGTAAATACCCCGCGAAGCTTGTGGATGACAAAGAATTAGCCAAACGTCACTGCCAAAACGGAGGTTTTCCCATAGCCGAAGGACGGGTTTTTTGGTTTTGGCAGAAAAAGAAGGCCATGGAATTTGCTCGTCAAGTCGGTTTCCCTTTGGTTGTTAAACCGCGCAGTGGCTCTGTCAGTCGTCACGTCACAACCAATATACAAAATGACGAGCAGCTAGAAAAAGCTATTCGTCATAGCATCAGTTATTCTCCATCTTTTATTATTGAAAGATTTATGGCTGATACTTCAGTGTATAGAGCCACAGTAATTGATTTTGATTTTGTGGCCTGTATTAAACAGGTGCCCGCAAATATTGTCGGCGATGGGATATCGACTATACGTGAACTCATCAATCAAAAGAATAATGATTCACGTAGGGGTGACCCAAAACAAAAGCAATTAACGCTTTATAAATTGGTGGAAAATGAAACGACCCAAAAGTTATTAGATGAAAAAATGTATGACGATGGTACTATTTTAGCAAAGGACGAGAGTTTCTTTCTACAAAACAATCCATTTTTGAAACTTGGTGGTGATCTTGTTGAAGTTACGCCTATTGTTCATCCGGACAATCTGCAATTATTTAGAGACTTGGCGCGTCATTTTGATATTCGTTTAACAGGGATAGACTTTTTGGTGAATGATATTTCAGTCTCCTGGAAAGATCAACCTTGCGCAATTCTAGAATTAAACAGTGCACCTTGCATTGAGTTACATCATTATCCATCTTCTGGGGAGCCGACCAACCCGGCTGGCGCCTTGGCAGATATGTTTTTTAAATATTACCTATGATAAGTTTATTTTTTTCAGTTTTTTTGGCAGCCATTATTGTTATTCTGTTCATCTTTTGGTTGATTTTTATGGTCGATTCTGTTACTCGCGGACATGACTTACCAACGGGACGAAATCAAAGAAAAGAAATCTTTAAAATTATTTCAGAACAGAAGACAGCTCAAACTTTTTATGATTTAGGTTGTGCACACGGGGCATTGGCTGTGCGGATAAAAGGGAAATTTCCAGCTTTGTCAGTTTATGCCATTGATATGGGCTCAGTACGTATCTTCTTTGCTAAAATCAGGGCGTTTGTTTTAAGAAAAAAAGTAAATTTTATTTGTGCTGACATTTTCAATGTTGACTTAAGCCAAGCTGATATTGTCTACACCTACCTTTGGTATGATATTATGCCAGCCTTAGAAAAAAAGCTTCAAAAAGAATTAAAACCTGGTGCGATTGTCGTTACGAATACTTCAAGTTTTCTGAATTGGAAACCAATAAAAGAAATAGCCCCACCGGACAAAGCTTCGCAAAAAGTAAATATTGAAACTTTGTTTGTCTATCGAAAAGAATAAAAAAACCCCGCTAACAGTGTCGACCGAAAGCGGGTTTTTTATTTCCAATTGTCGCGAAGAGAGCGGCTTGCCCTGAAGTCAAACGCAGTTTGTACTTCAGGGGCGTTGTTGTCTATTCCAGCGGTCCGAAGCTGAGATCTTCGCCGCAGTAGGGACAGTTCTTGACCGCACCGGGCAGGCAGGCGAGCTTCGTCTGTTTTGCCCTCGGACCGGAGATGTCGATCCAGATGAGCGGTTCACCTTCGGGCGACCAGACGATCCTGTCGACCAGCCTGGTGAATCTGGGGAAGCCGCCTTGCTTCGGGGTGAGGCTGGCTTGGGCTTCGAGCGCCCGCATGTTTTTGCAGCGATGCAGGTAGCTGCCATCGGGATGGAGGGTCCAGACCGCGTTGTGCAGTTCCCACTCTTTTTGGAGCAGTTCGATGTACGCCCCGTGATCGAAGCCCAGGTGCGTAGGTACTTCGAACAAGGGGATGAACATGGGATTGACTTGAAGTGTGTTCAGCCATTTTAGCTCGGGCTTGGTTTCCAGGTCGAGGCGCAGGACCATCGAAAGCCGCCGCTTGTCTGTGCGCTTATCGCGATACAGATCCGAGTGGAAGTACTGCTTGGCCCAGAGCTTGGGGTCTATCTCGAGACCGAAAGTTGCGGCCAGACGCGTGGCTGTCTGGTTGATGTCATGGTCGCAGAGGCTTTCTTCGACAGCTGGTTTGCTGACAAAGCTGCGACGCTGACTGACTAAATTCCCGGTTGCGAACTCGGTCGTAGGCAGACAGTGCAAGTGCATCGGCAGGTTCACCAGGGACTCGAATTTGGGCAGAACGAGCAGGATCTCTGGGGTCTTGGTCCGGAACTTGCGGGTTACCATGATGGACAGGTCTAGCACCAGTGGTGTGAGTCTTGCTTTCTTGCTTGTCATGATGGGCTCCTTCATGCCCAGTTGGACATTTCAATTTAGCAAATTATTGCTGTTCCGTCAACTCCATCCGATTTGCTCCATCCGATTTGCGAGCCTGCCTGCCGGCAGGCAGGGAGCACCTTTGTTAAGAAAGCGACGTTTACCCTGCACCTAAAGGGCACACTTTATGGTACAGGGCGGCAATCTCTTAATCAATCCCAAGGAAGCAATCTCCGACATCTTGATGATCGTTAGTTAGTAGGGGCTCAAGATATTGAGCCCCTGGATCTAAATTATCTTTGCCGTTTACCCCGAATCCAAAGGTCATTGCGAACCCAGCTCTGGGCAGGGGTGAAGCAATCTACCAATTCTCAATGATTTTGTTCTGCTAGAGAACAAAAGCTTTTTATCGCTGTTATTTATGATTGTTTCATTTTCTTGTTCCTCATAATGCGGTAAATGAAAATGTCATAGGGGTTCAAGACATTGAGCCCTCATGGAGTTTTGGTCAAAAATACATTTTTCTGGTATAATTTTGTTTGTAGAAGAGTTTGTAGGGGTTCAAGATATTGAACCCTGCCACAAACAACATTTCAATATTTTTATTAAAAATTATTTTTAAAATTTATGTCCTTAAACTTCCTTAAAGATTTTTACCACAATGTTCGTAATACCTTTATCTGGTTCGTTGTCTATTTTTTTCTCCAAGCCATAATTTGGATCGCTCTCGCAATTTTAATCCTTGTTTACCCGCAGGCGCTCTACGTGTTAGCTGCGGTTTTCTTTTTTATACTTGCGGTCGTCAGTTTTTATTTCGCTTGTGTGGTTATCAAATACGCACGTAAAATTAAAAAATTAAAAGATGCCTTAACTGGAGATTTACTCGATTAAGTATGTCTATTATCAAAAAGCTCGTTATTCCGGTCGCTGGTTATGGCACTAGATTTTTACCAGCCACTAAAGCACAACCAAAAGAGATGCTGCCAATTGTCGATAAACCGATCATCCAATATGTAGTCGAAGAGGCAGTTAAATCTGGAATTACAGACGTTATTTTAGTAACCGGAAGTGGTAAACGCGCCGTAGAAGATCATTTTAGTTATAATTTTGAAATTCAGCATTTTTTAAAAAGTGTTGGCAAAGAAGAAGATAGGGAAGCTTTGAAAAAAATTGCAGACATGGCCAATTTTATTTTTGTGCGTCAAAAAGGACCTTATGGTAATGGCACTCCAGTCCTGTGTGCCAAAGCTATCATCGGAAATGAGCCCTTTGCTGTTGTTTGGGGTGATGATTTTTGGCAGTGTCCCAAGGAACCACAAATCAAGCAACTTATGAATGTTTTTGAAAAATATGGCGATCCTGTTTTAACGGCTAAGGACATTTCACGGGCTGATACTAGCAAGTATGGGGTTATTGATGGTGTTGATTTGGGTAACGGAGTTTTAGAAGTTAAAAAATTGGTTGAAAAACCAGGCCCAGAAAAAGCACCTTCACTCGTTGGTTCTTTTGGTGGTTATATTTTAACTCCAGATATTTTTGAAGCACTCGAGAATACAAAGCTCGGCAAGGGCGGCGAACTTTGGCTCGTTGATGCGATAGTTAAGCTTATGAAAAAGCGTCCGGTCTATGCCAAAAAAGTTGTAGGTAAATATTATGATACAGGGTCAAAAATAGGTTATCTTTGCGCGAATGTGGAATTTGCGTTGCAACGGCCAGATCTGAAAAAAGATTTCAAAAAATATTTAAAAAGCTTAAATATAAAATAGTATGGTCAAACGAGGGGTTTTTAAAATGGCATTAGTGTCTTTGATTGTTTTTGTTCTGCTCGTTACTACTGGTTGCGCTACGAAAGGCGGCACAACGGAAGCCAAAAATGCTTATAAACCGGTTAAATTAGAATACTGGAGTGTCTGGAATGATGAAGCTGATGTAACACTTTTGATTAATGCTTATAGAAAAGTTCATCCCAATGTTACTATTAATTATAAAAAATTCCGCTACGAAGAATATGAACGCGCCTTGCTCGAGGCTATGGCTGAGGATAGGGGGCCAGATGTTTTTTCGATTCATAATACTTGGATGAGAAAATATAAAACAAGACTTTTGCCAGCACCAACATCAGTTAGTCTCCCCTATAAATATATGTCTGGTTCTATTAAACCAGAAGAAATAGTCGAGTTGCGACCCACCACAATTGTTTCTGCCAGTAGTGTGGGGAAAACCTTTTTAGATGTTGTTGCTCCTGATGTTGTGATGCCATATAATACTGCCCCAACTACCACGGGAACGAAACCAGTCTATGAAAATAAGGTTTTTGGTTTGCCACTTAGTGTTGATACCTTAGTTCTCTATTACAATAAAGATTTATTAAACAATGCGGGTATAATTTCTGCTCCAGCAGATTGGACAGAGTTCCAAAATCAGGTTAAGAAAATTACTAAAATTGATAAGGAAACTGGTGACATTATATTGTCAGGTGCTGCTGTCGGCGCGGCTGACAATGTTGTGCGCAGTACCGATATTTTAGCCTTACTCATGATGCAAAATTTAGCACCCATGTTAGATGAAACAGGTAATGCTTCTTTTGATAAAATACCCAGAGGTTATCCTGAAATAACAATCCCACCAGGCCTGGGCGCACTCGAGTTTTACACTCAGTTTTCTTCGCCTCTTTATGAAGGTTATTGTTGGAATAATAAAATGCCGAATAGTTTAGAAGCTTTTATTAAAGGCAAAACAGCTTTTTTCTTTGGTTATGCCTATAATCGTGCGGAGATTGTAAGCAAAGCTCCGAAGTTAAATTTCAGTATCGCGCCGGTGCCACAGGTTAGCGAGGCGCAAAAAGTTAATTATGCTAATTATTGGGTAGAATCTGTTTCTAACAAAACCAAAGTAAAAGATTATGCTTGGGATTTTGTTAATTTTATCACCCAAGAAGCAAATGTTGAAAAGTATTTAGATCAATCTAAAAAACCAACAGCTCTCCGTTCAACAAAATTAATTAACAAGCAATTGGCCAGTCCAGCCACAGAAGTTTTTGCTGATCAATTGTTGACTGCTAAGAGTTGGTATAAAGGCATGAATCCTGAGGCTGCCGAGCAGGCATTTAAAGAAATGATTAACGTTGTTTTAGATAGTTCGCTTGATACCCAAAAAGCATTGAAACAGGGCGTTGCTAAAGTAGATCAATCAATTTATTCAAAATAAATATGCAGAAAACGATTATTGTTGTTGTCCTGAGTCTCTGTGTTTTTTCTTTAGCTACACCGGTTTTTGCTTTCCCCACTTTAGTGCCAGTTGAATGCTCTGGAGATGCTTTGCTTGATAATCCCTCAACGGCAGAAAAAGAATGTGAACAATGTGACTTGGGAAAAGAATCAGGTCCACAATGTTGTTGTAATCTTAGCTCTGTTGAACGTATTGCAGTTAATGTCATGCAAATTATTTTGGGCATTGCTGGTTCATTAGCCTTGCTAACATTCGTTGTGGGCGGGGTTTTGTATATGACCTCTGGCGGTGAACCGGCTAAGGTCAGTAAGGCTACAACAATGTTGAAAACCGCAGTTATTGGTATTGCCATTATTCTTTTATCTGGAATTATAATTCAAACACTACTCCGAAAATTAACTGGTACATAAAATATGAAGAAACTTTTTGTTATTTTTGCACTGATATTTTTATTTTGTTCTTTGGCTACTGTTGTTTTTGCTGGTGAAAAAGCGGCTATAGATGCGGCTATAGACAAAATAGATGTTGGTTTTGGTTCCGGTATTGTCACGGCCAAAGGGGGCGATCCCAGCACGGTAACTCAAGAATTAATTGGTAATGCCATCAAAATTCTCCTGGGGATAATGGGTTCTGTTGCTTTGTGCATTTTCATTTACGGTGGTATAATATGGATGACAGCCGGAGGCACACCGGAGAATATTACTAATGCGCAAAACACAATGATTTGGGCAGCAATAGGTCTATTTGCTATTTTTGCTAGCTACATGATTATCAATTTCTTAATAGGTTCACTGACGTTTTAACAAGTTTAAATAAAAATTAATAATTAACTTTAAGCACATGCTAAACGTACAAAAAGTTAAAAACATTGCTCGCCTAGGTGTTTTTGCTTTGGCTATTTTGACTCTCGTTGTGCCAGTAATTCTTCCGTTTGTTACAGCATCAGCTGCAGTTGAGGATTTCGGACTATCAGATGTAAGCACTAGCGCTGGTTTGAAGAATGCTGACCTTAAAGCAACTATTGGTAAATTACTCAAGGTTGCTCTAGGCTTCTTGGGTATTATTGCTGTCATCATTGTTTTAGTTGGTGGTTTTAAGTACATGACAGCTGGTGGTGCAGAAGAAAAAGTTGGTGATGCTAAGAAGTGGATTGTTTCTGGTATCATTGGTTTAGCGATCGTTTTGAGCGCCTACGCCATTACTTCTTTCGCACTTACACAATTTACAAAAGCATTAACTGATGCTGGCGCACCTAAGGTTGAGTAATTTTTTAGTTTGTCCCTCGCCTTTAGCGAGGGACATGACACGAGTTAATTAATAAATTTAATTGATTCGTGTCATGTATGAAAAAGACCATTTATTTAAGTATAATTTTTATTGCTATATTGACTTTGTTTGCTGCACAAGCAGTTTTTGCAGGTGACCCGCCAGCAGCAGCAAGTACTTTACGCAAAAGTCTCGACACAGCTGCGACCGAGCCAGGGCTTATTCCAACTAGCGGAGTTACAGACATTCCAAGTATGGTTGGTAAAATAGTGAGTGTGGCCTTGCAATTTGTTTCACTGTTATTTTTGATAATAATTGTTTACGCTGGTATTCGTTGGATGACGGCCAATGGTGACCCCGGAAAGGTAAAAGAAGCGCGCAGTTGGATGATCCATGCGGCCATAGGTCTACTTATAACCCTCATGTCTTATCAGGTAGTGGCTTATATAATCGACAAGATTGTAATTCAATAGTGTTAGCCGTATAAAAAGTATGAAAAAGGTTTTAATTTATTTCTTACTATTATCAGTTTTTTGGTGCGCAGGTGTGGCTTATGTCTCGGCTGCCACAGCGCAAGATATTGCCAAGGGTGGTCTTGATGCTACTAATGCTAAGGTGGGGTTAGCGGAAGGCGACCCTGCTACAACTATTGGTGCGGCACTGGGCGTTCTGTTGAACATATTGAGTTTAATATTTTTAATAATTTGTGTTTACGCTGGGGTTACGTGGATGACAGCTAGTGGCGAAAAAGATAATATTGCTAAAGCCAGATCCATGTTGATTCAAGGTTCTATAGGTCTTGCAGTAACGCTTGCAGCTTACGCCTTTACTGCGTTTGTGGTTGATCGTATAAGTACAGCTGTAATAAAATAGTGATATGAAAAACTTTATTTATAATCCACGTAATTTGAAAATCTTAAGCTTATTATTTATTATTGTTTGTAGTTTTGTTTTTGCTAGTGTTGGTCAGGCGGGGCTCGATTTAAATGGTCCACTAGAAAAGGCAGGTAAGGGTATTTACGGAGCAGATGCCTTGCCCACAGCAGATCAAATGCCGATTACTATTGGTAAAGTTATTGGAGTAGTTCTTTCCTTAGTTGGTATAATTTTGGTAATCATAATCGTTTATGCCGGTTTTACTTGGATGACTGGTGGTGGTGATCCAGAAAAAATTAAAGATGCCAAGAGTTGGATGCTTAATGCCGTGATTGGTTTGTTGATTTGCCTCGTTGCTTATAGCTTGTCATCTTTCGTGGTGACTAAAATTTTTGAAGCAACAACTGCCACTAAGACACCATGAAAAAAATAGGTTTTAAATATTTAATTAATTTTAGTATGATGAAAAAATTCTTCTCTTTGTCATTATTATTGATAATGACAGCCATCCTTGTATCTAATCTTTGGGTGGTCCCCGCTGTTTCAGCTAGTAATCTTCAATCCAACATACAAGGCAGTATGGACCAGGTGACAAAGGCAGCTGGGTATGGAGATGCTACAACCGGCATATCAGATTTGCCAACAATGGTAGGTAATATAATTGGTATTGGTTTAGGTCTCCTTGGTATGGTCATGGTGATAATTATTATTTATTCTGGTTACCTTTGGATGACTGGTGGTGGTGACCCAGAAAAAATTAAAGATGCTAAGAGTTGGATGTTAAATGCAGTAATTGGTTTAATTATTCTTTTAGCTGCTTATTCGATTTCAGACTTTGTTATCTTAAAGGTTTTTTGCGCCACAAGCGACAATACTGCTGCTGGTTGCTAGTTCAATTACTTTATTTAAAAAGCTCCCCTCCAAGCATGGAATAGGGGAGCTTTTTGCTTGCCCAGCAGTCAAACAAAGTTTGTACTGCTGGGTTGTCCGCCAAAGACGGACTATATAAAGGACAATGACTAAAGCAATTATTTCATTAATTTTTTGAATTTTTCTACCAAGTCTACTGGTGCTGGGTCTATCTTATATAATAAGGCCAAGTAATAGGATGTCCAAAGACCCAGTTGTAGTGTCGTTACTAGTTTATAAAGAGCAGAACCTTTCAACATTTCAATATTTTGCACATTTAACTTTTTGCCTAGCAACTTTGTAAAAATTTGTGTACGTTTTATATTGCGTGAATGTTCATCTGGATCAGTAATAATGAATGTTTTGTACTTTGTCAGCAAGTGAGTGAAGCCAACCATTTCATTGTGATTCATTTCAGGAAAAACATTCCAAAAACTTTGTGTCTTGGCATTTTCATTAAAATTTATCTTCCAAACCATAGCCGTGTATTTCCACTTATTCGTTGTGTAGACTAATACAACCTTGTCTTTGGCTGCCTTAGCTAGTTTTTGTGCTTTCATTTCGAGAGAACTGACGACTGATTGAGCTTTATTAATGTCTTTAATAAAAGGCTTCTCGTCTAATTTGATCAATTTGCTGTTTACCAGAACTTTTAGCAAGGCTCCCACGTAAAAGCCATAAGCCATGCGTGGCTGCTTAGCATCAGGGATCTGAATAAAAGCATATTTTTTCTTGGCAGCTATTTTTTTTAGTTCTCCGGTATGTGCCAAGACTACAATATTTTTTAAACCACGTTTTTCAGCTTCTTTTAAACAAGCCAGAATTTCTTCAGTATTACCAGAATAGGAATTAAAAAAACCGCACCAAGTTTTGTCGGTTGCTTTTGGCAAAACATAGTCGCGGTTTATTTTTATGGAAGCGTGAAAATCTATTTTAGCAGTCGAAATGTATGTTTTTAAAAGATTCGCTGGTAAAGCGGAACCGCCCATGCCACAAAACACAATTTTTTTAGTGTCTGTAGGAATTTTTATGTCGGTAGAATTGTAGCCATCAAGAAATTGTTGTGGCAAGCCGTTGATGATCGCGTGCAGATTTTGGCTATCTAGCTTTTTGGACATAAATTATCAAAACATAAATAAACTTAATATAAACTTATCAGATATTATTAAATGATTCAATTAACTTATACACACGAAGAAGGAAACAAACAATCAATTAATCAATAAAACAAAAAGCAAAATCAATGGTACGTGTAAGTCGCGACTTACACGTACGGGATTGCTAATCACCCGTAGGTGCAGGTCGCGACCTGCACCTACGGGAAGGATGAATCCACTCGCAAAAAGAGCCTTGATTTTATGCCTGAATTTTGGTATGGTGTGAATGTAATTTAGAAGATTCAAAAGGGGTGATTAACTATTAATCAGGCTATTTTTTATGTCAGGACACAGCAAATGGGCCACAACCAAAAATGCTAAAGCCGCTGCAGACGCAAAACGTTCTAGTTCGTTTACAAAGCTTTCAAAAAATATTTCTATTGCCGCTCGCAAGGGGGGTGATCCGGATACAAATTTTTCGCTTCGTCTGGCTATTGATAAGGCCAAAGAAGGTAATATGCCGAAAGAAAATATTGATCGTGCTATTAAACGAGGAACGGGTGAACTCGAAGGAGCAACATTAGAAGAAGTCATGTATGAGGGTTATGGACCGAGTGGAGTGGCTGTTCTGGTTGAAGCAGTGACAGATAATAAAAATAGAACTACACCAGAGATCAGATCTCTTTTAACTAGAGCTGGTGGTTCTCTGGGAGCTCAAAATGCAGTGCAGTGGATGTTTGAACATAAAGGTGTAATACGCGTGAAGAGTGAGCAGATTACTGATAAAGATAATTTTTTATTGTCAGTTATTGATTTTGGTTCTGAAGATGTAATTGAAGAAGATGGCGGATTTACCGTCCGCTGTGCATTCTCTGATTTTGAAAAAGTAAAACGTGGAATAGAAGCTTTGGGTTTGAAGGTTGATTATGCGGAAGTTGAATGGGTGGCTAAGGATTTAGTGGAGGCAGCACCGGAAGCGCAAGAAAGTGTGAATTCATTAGTTGACACATTGGAAGCGCAGGATGATGTTAATGGAGTCTATACTAATCTTAAATAAGTGTGAGTACTAAAAACAAAATTATTCTGGGTATTGATCCAGGATATGGACTCACCGGGTACGGGCTTATAGTCGTTGCGGGGTCTCGTATTAAAGCTCTTGATTATGGCGTTATCGAAACTTCGAATCAGGATGAATTTCCTGGACGCTTAAAAACTTTACATCAAGAACTCACTAAAATAATTAAAAAATATAAACCAGACATTGTTGCTGTTGAAGAATTATTTTTTTATAAGAATGTAACAACAGCTATTAAGGTTGGTCAGGCACGTGGAGTTATTATTCTGTCAGCCGTTTTGGCACACGTACCAGTTGTTGAGTTTACTCCGTTACAGGTTAAGCAAGCCATCTCTAGTTATGGTCGTGCAGGCAAAAATCAAGTTCAGCAAATGGTCAAAGTGTTTTTATCATTAGATAAAATTCCTAAACCAGATGATGCGGCGGATGCTTTGGCGGTGGCTATTTGCGCAGCCAATTCAGTCAAGTTTTTGAAAAAGATTAGCCAATAATATATGCAGATGTTACAGAATATCTCTGGAGGAGTTCGAACCTCATATGGGGTTAAAAGAGAAGGGAAAACAGAGTTTGTTATTGTGGCTCCGCATGCAGGTGGAGATGATCGTTGTACGGGTAAGATTGCGCGTCTTATTGGAAAACAATTAGAAGCTGGGATAGTCATTAATAAGTTCTTTTTTAAAAAAACAAATTCACGTGCTGAGAAATTACCAGATAGAGCTATAGATTTTAATCGTTTGTATTGGAGTAGTCGTCAAGGAAAATATATTTGGAAAAAGCAATTTCCAGCCATGAAAGAGTTTTACACAGACATTGGGAAATTTTGCGATCGAGTAGCAGAAAGAAGTCATAAAAAAGCAGTTGCAGTGTATATACATGGAATGAATATCCCTCGTCTAGGAATTGATATCGGAGTAGGTATGAAGGCGAAGGGGAAGGGTTTTAGGTTCGAAGGTAGTTTAAAAAGTCCCTATTATTGTTCTGGTGTTGCCACTCTTCAACTAAGTCAGGTAAAAAAAATAAAAAAGTTACTTGAGACGGGAATCATGAATAAGTATGGTTTGATGGTCGGAGTTGGTAAGCATTATCCGGCCTGGAGTAAGCGCATCGCAGTTCAATTTCATAAAACAGCTGGTAGAGATGATTATGCCCTTCAACTGGAGATTGATAAGGAGCTTAGAAATAGTCCTGAAGATTTAGTCTATATATCAAATTTAATAAGTGAATCATTAAAAAATACATTTTGTTAATTCCTATGAAAATTCATGCTCTCGTATTCGGTCGTCCTAATAAAATAGGACAAAACACAAAAGCCAACCTTGATTTGTTAAGTGAATCAGCGATTAAACTTGGTCACACACTAGAAATAATTCATGACTATGATTGTCAGATGGTTTTTGGTAAAAAACCACGACTTTTAATTAAGAATCATAAGCTTGAAAATGTAAATGTGTTGATTGTTCGTGCAAACCCGAGTGGGAAAAACTTGGAATTTAGAAGTTCAATTATTAAACAGTTTGAAGTGATTGGCATTCCGGTCATCAATAATGCCTTGGCTGTCATGTATGCCAAAAACAAAATGAAGACCTTACAGCTTTTGACTAGAAAAAAAGTTCCAATCCCAAAAACATATGTGGTTTTTCATTCCCAGTATATTGATGATGTTATCGAAGGGATTGGCAAGTTTCCTGTGATTATAAAATCAGTTAGTGGTTCTCATGGCAAGGGCGTTTCTATCGTCGAAAGCAAACGTGCTTTAATTTCTATTATTGATATGATTACTAGGGAGGACGCCTCCGAGCCAGTTATTGTTCAAGAATATGTAAAAGAATCAAAGGGTAAGGATATTAGAGTTTTTATTGTGGGTAAGAATATTGTCGGCGTCATGGAAAGAATTGCCACAAAACGCGGGGAATTCAGATCTAATTTCCATTTGGGTGGTCGCGTGCGCATTGCAACTTTGACCAAACAGGAAATTGAGATTGCTTTTGCGGCTGTTAATGCTTGTGGACTTGATGTCGCTGGCGTGGATATTATCAGAACTAAAGTCGGGCCCAAGGTTTTAGAAGTAAATGCAAATCCTGGGTTGGAGGGAATCACCAAAGCGACAGGCAAAGATATTGCTGGCTCAATTATTAAATATGCTGTTAAAAAAGCACGTGCCAAGAAGTAAAATAATATATGCCAATTTCTCAGCTCCATGTGGTCCATCATCGTCCACCGACCGAACATAAACATAAACGAAAATTATTGAGAAAAATTATCAAGAAAATTTTTCTCTATGGTTTAGTTTTAGGTCTTTTGCTTGTTATTTACTTGATCGGAGCCTTTGCTTGGTATTCAAGATCTTTACCTGACCCAAATAAAATATTGGAAAGAAATTTAGCCCAAAGCACCAAGCTCTACGATCGTAAAGGTGAAACTATTTTGTATGATGTCCACGGAACTGAAAAAAGAACTTTAGTAAAACTGGAAGAAATACCTTTGTCTGTTCAACAAGCCACTATTGCTGCTGAAGATAGATATTTTTATGAACACGGCGGATTTAATTTAATTGCCATGTTTAAGGGTGCTATTATAGATCCTTTAATGGGAAAACAGGCACGCGGCGGGTCAACTTTAACTCAGCAATTTGTTAAAAACTCCATTTTAACCAATGAAAGAAAAATATCTCGTAAGATAAAAGAGTTTATTTTGTCATATAAGATTGAAAAAGCTTTTACTAAGGATCAAATTTTACAGATGTATTTGAATGAAATTCCTTATGGCTCGGTGGCTTACGGTGTTCAATCAGCTAGTCAAACTTTTTTTAATAAAAGCGTTAAAGATGTGAATCTGGCTGAAGCTGCAATTCTTGCGGCTTTACCAAAAGCGCCCAGCTATTATTCTCCATATGGCAGTAATATCGATCGTTTAATGGGGAGACAACAATATATTTTAGATCAAATGGCTGATCTTGGTTATATCACTAAAGACGAAGCAGAAGCTGCCAAAAAGCAGGAAGTAAAATTTGCTTTAAAACGCGAATCAATCACTGCTCCGCATTTTGTCATGTACATTAAAGAATTTTTGAGTGAGAAATTGGGTGAAGATTTAGTGGAGCGTGGAGGTTTAAAAGTTATTACAACCTTAGATTTGGACAGGCAAAAGATTGCAGAAGAAGCTGTGGTGAAAGGTGTCGATGATCGTGGTGCAAAATACGGATTTTATAACGCGGCGCTTTTATCTCTTGATCCTCGCACTGGTCAGATATTGGCAATGGTCGGATCAAAAGATTATTTTGATTTAGAACATGATGGTAATGTTAATGTAACACTCCGCTTGCGCCAGCCGGGTTCTTCGATGAAACCGTTAGTTTATGCCACAGCTTTTAAACAAGGCTATACTCCAAACACAATCCTTTACGATGTAAATACAACTTTCAAAACTGACACCGCCGATTATAACCCGAGAAATTACGACTTGGGGCAACATGGGCCAGTCACAATGAGGACAGCGCTTGCAGGTTCATTGAATATTCCAGCAGTAAAAACTTTATATCTAGCTGGGGTTAAAAACGTTATCGACTTTTTGGAGCTCATGGGCTATACGTCTTTTGAAGATCGCAGCCGCTTTGGTTTGTCCTTAGTTTTGGGTGGAGGAGAAGTTCGTCTAATTGAACACGCAGCTGCTTATGCGACTTTTGCTAATGCGGGTGTGGCTAATCCAGTTACAGGAATTTTACGAGTTGAAGATAGTAAGGGAAATGTTTTAATGGAGTTCGAAAAACGAGATCGTCGTGTGCTTGATCAAAATATTGCTAACATTATGAGTAATGTTTTGTCTGATAATGAGGCACGTACTTATATTTTTGGCGCGCAAAATAATTTAACGCTTTCCAATAGACCAGTTGCGGCTAAAACCGGCACAACTAATGATTATAAAGATGCTTGGACTATGGGTTATACTCCTTCGCTCGTCACGGGTGTTTGGGTTGGTAATAATGATAGTACAGAAATGAAAAAGGGCGCTGATGGTAGCGTTATTGCAGCACCAATTTGGCGTGAATATATGGATAAGGCTTTAGCAGGCTCGTTGATTGAGGGTTTTGCTGCAGCAACTATTGACTTGACGGGTAAACCGGTTTTGGATGGAGTGATTGGAGAAGAGACAACTGTTAAAATTGATAAGTTTACCGGTAAATTGGCAACATCAGAAACTCCGGAAAGCGCAGTTGAAGAAAAGAAGTTTTATAATGCGCATGACATTTTACATTATGTTATTAAAGAAGATCCGCGTGGTTCAGCACCAGCTGACCCAGCCAAGGCTGACTCTGCTTATGTTCAATGGGAAGCTGGGGTTAAAGATTGGGTTAAGTTAAAACAAGCTGAGCATAAAGATGGGGAACCGGAATTTGTTTATGATTCTGCTCCAACTGAAATGGATGATGTTCACATTGCAGCGAATAAACCATTTATTTCTATTAACTCACCAACTAACGGTCAAACCGTTGAAGGTGTTATGCAAGTTTTTGTTAATGCTTCAGCTCCGCGCGGTGTGAGTCGAGTTGAATATTATTTGAACAAAAGAAAAGTTGGTACTATAACGACTGCACCATATACTTTAACCTTGCCACTTAATAGTTTTTTTATGAAGGGCAGTCGTCAGTTGCGTGCGGTTGTTTATGATGATGTCGACAACTCGAATGAGGCGAGCGTTAATGTTAATATCAATATTGGGAATATTTCTCAACCGAGTATTGTTTGGCAGAATGTGAATGGTGTTAGTTTAAAGACAAGCTCATTCCCGTTTACTATAAAAGCTCAGTTGACTGATGTCTTATCTAGTAAGAAAGTTGATTTATATTTACGCAATCAAGATTCTGGTACAGTAAATTTTTTGGGTGCGATGATATTACCGGAAAATAGTGGATTAGAAATGGTTATACCAACTTTAGCGGCTGGCCGATATAGTTTATATGCTGAAATTACTGATCCGTTGGATAATAAGTATACAACCTCCTCGGCCACCTTTTCGGTGGAATAAAATGCGCACAAAAAATTGTACGTAACAACGCATTTGCGTTGTAGGGAACAAAAATTTTTGTTCCCTACCGTCCATACGGACGGTTCGTACAATTTTTTTATTAAAATTAACGACCGGCTTCGATGAGGAAGTCGGTCGGGTCGGTCACTTGAGCGGTTCGAGCAAGACGAACATTGGCACTTCGTTTGCCGTTGGGATGAGGCAAAGCTTGGTGCCGAGCATTTCGTACTTGTAGATCGCTTCTTTTTCTTCTTTGCTCCGCGAGTTGAAGACGAAGCCGGCGCTTTCGGCCTGAGCGTGTTCATGAACACGCACGTAGAGCAGGTCCAGCCCAGCGTTCTTGATGTCGGACGGAATATCTGCCGTGGTCTTGGCCAGGTGTTCGGGGGACAGGATCCCTGCGATCGTAACCACGCGGCACGTGTAGACAGGTGGTTGCTTTCCTTCGGACTGACAGCAGCTGCTTGCTCTCATGACCAGGTACATTGCACTGGCCACGAGCACGAGACATCCGAATGTGAAGAGACCACGGAACATCATGGTTGACCTCGATGTTGTTACTGGATCTTGAGCGGTTCGTACAGGACGAACACACCCATCCGAACGAGGTCGACGCAAAGCGGAATCTTGTTCCGCTGGTAGTCGAGGATGCTGGTCATGTTGTTCGGGAACGGTGACGACAGGATGTAACCCTCGTACTTGATGTTGTTGCCCTCGACGTTAGCCAGCACCACGTACGGCAGTTTCATGAAGGCCGGTTTCACTGCCTCGTTGTGCGGGATGCGCGTCTCGTCGTCGTGGTTTTCCCTCGCGACGATGCTCTCGATGGTGACCATGACTTCGGGGCACCAGACGGTGAGCTGCTTCTCTGCCGTGTGGGTGCAGCCCTTGAACGAGAAGAGGTAGCTTAAGCCGATGAAGAAGAGTGCTCCGAGGAGTAAGCCGCCAATCGCACCAAGGACGCGACGGAGAGTCATGGTAAGCCTCAACATGGTTTATCGATCCGAACTTAAAAGAATAGCAAAATGCGCTAATTTTGTCAACAGCAGGGGCTTTGTTAGAGGTTGGTTTTCTGCTATAATTGGAGAGTTATGCATCTACAACGTATAGAAATCCAAGGCTTCAAGTCTTTTGCCCAAAAGACTGTTTTTGATTTCCCTGAATATTCCAACCACGACAAAAACGCCAAGAGCATTACAGCTGTCGTCGGCCCAAATGGATCTGGTAAATCAAACGTGTCCGATGCTATTCGTTGGGTCTTGGGTGAACAAAGTTTAAAACTGATTCGTTGTAAAAAATCTGATGATGTGATTTTTGGTGGATCAGAAAAAAAGGCCAGACAAGGTTTTGCTGAAGTTTCACTTTTCATGAATAATGAGGACAAAGAATTACCGGTTGATTTCAGCGAACTTGTTATTACGCGTCGTGTTTATAGAAACGGCGAGACCGAATATTTAATTAATCGTCGAGCCGTACGTCTTTTTGATGTTTTAATTCTTTTGGCCAAGGCAAACTTTGGGCAACGCAGTTACAGTATTATTGGTCAGGGCATGGTTGATCATATTATTAATATTTCTGCTTTTGAACGCAAAGAATTTTTCGATGAAGCAACTGGTGTTAAGCAATATCAAATTAAACGCGACCAAGCAGTTAATCGTTTGCGTCGTTCACGAGAAAATTTAGATCAAACCAATAAAGTTTTAGCTGAACTCGAACCACGACTTAGATTGCTCACTCGTCAAATCAAAAAATTAGAAATGAGGAAAGAATTAGAAAAAGAATTAAGAGATTTACAGAAGAAATACTACAATTATCTTTGGACCAAAATGCAGGCAGATCGCCAACGAGAAGACGAGAAGTTTGGCATTAAAGACTCGTTTAAAAAAGATTTAGAAGTTCGTTTAAATGAAGTTCAAAACAAGTTAGCCTTTTTAGCACGACAAGAATCACGTAAAGACATTTTTAACAATTTACAGAAAGATTATAATAAATTACAAAGTGAACGTAATGACTTAATGAAAGAACTGACCATGGTCAAAGGTAAGATGAGTTTAGAGTATGTAAAGTTTGGCAAGCAAAATCTTTCGTGGTTAGAAGATAAAAAAGATGAGCTAGGTCGTCGCATTAAGGAAATCACTGAGAGTGCCAATAACCTAAAAGTAAAACTTGATTATCGTACAGAGACTTTATTGGAGCAAGAAGGCAAATTCAATGAGTTAACTGGCAATTTAGTTGTTTTACGTAACAATTTACAAGTAGCAGAGGAAAACCTCCTAAACCTCAAATCTGGGGCTAAAAATAGCCATTATTTAGATGCTGTTAAGGCGATACTGCGTCAAAAAGACAGTATCAAGGGAATTTATGGAACGGTCAGTCAATTAGGCGCAACTCAAGCAATGTATGAAACTGCTTTGGCCATTGCTGCTGGCAATCGTTTAAGTGCTGTGGTTGTTCAAAGTGATGAAATCGCAGTGCGTTGCATTAATTTTTTGAAAGAAAGAAAATTAGGTTCGGTTATTTTCATTCCATTAAATAAAATCCAGGCCAGCGCACCAAATAAAGACTCTAAAGAACTTTTAGTGGCGAATGGTGCCATTGGTTTTGCAGTTGAACTATTAAGTTTTGATGAAAAATATAAAAAAGCTTTTCAATTTGTTTTTGGTTCAACAATAGTTGTAGATAATCTTGAGAACGCTAAGACAATCGGTGTCGGTCGCGAACGCATGGTCACACTCGATGGTGATGTAATGGAAAAAACTGGCATGATGCGCGGTGGTTATCGTCGCGAAGGCTCAGTTTCTTGGTTCATTTTAGTTGATGATAAATTTTCTGGTTCACAAGAAGAGCTAATGAGAGAAATTGCCATTTTGAAAAATAAAATTGAAGAATCAACTCGAGAAAGAGAAAGTTTGGAGCTCCAATTGAACGAATCTCGAGTTGAGAAACAGATTAACGAAACCAAAACAAAGGGTTTAGCTAATGATTTGGTAGATTTGCAAAAAGAAAAAGAGAAGATTGAAGTTGAAATCAATGAAAATAAAATAGCGCCAGACGATCAAGATAAATATTTGAAAGATTTAGATGCACGTCGCAAGGGTTTTGAATTAAAGCTCGAGAAGGCAGATGAAGAAGTCGCTGATATACGTCAAAAGCTCGACGTTTTCAACCTAGAAGAAGAGAAAAAGAAAGAAGAAGTTTTTGCCATGCAATCAGAAATGCAAAAATACCAGATGAAGTTGAATGAAGTTAGTAACGAAGTGAACACGATCAATATTACCATCGCTAAACTTGAAACAAAGCGTGAAGATTTAGAAAAAGAAGCGATTCAAGAAGTTGGACCAGAATTTAAATTCACAAAATCAGATATTGAAGCGTTGAATGTTGATGAGCTTTGGTTCAATATCAGCAAACTAAGAAATAGTTTAGAACAAATTGGGGGCATTGATGCAGAAATTGTAGAAGAACATAAAGAAGTTTCTGAAAGATACGAATTTTTATCAGCGCAAGTCAAAGATTTGGACAAAGCGATTGGAGACTTGGAAAAAATTGTTGGCGAACTTGATGAATTAATCAATAAACAATTTGATTCATCATTTAAGAAGATTAATAAAGCGTTTGAAAAATATTTTGAGAAGATTTTTAATGGTGGGAAGGCAAAACTGGAATTAGTTCAAAAAGAAAAACCCACAAAAGCTGAAGCCGAAGTCGTACAAGCGGAAACTGGCGAGGCAGTGGCTCAAGATGAGTCTGACGAAGAACTTCCGGAAGAGAAATCAAAGTTATTGAATACTGGAATCGATATTATGGTTGCCCCACCAAATAAAAAGATTAGTAATATTGCAGTTCTTTCTGGTGGTGAAAGAACCATGACTTCACTGGCTCTCATTTGCGCGATCATCGAAAGTAATCCATCTCCATTTATAGTTATGGACGAGGTGGAAGCAGCTTTGGACGAAGAAAACTCTCATAAGTTCGCCGCAATTCTTCAAGAGCTGTCTTATAAAGCCCAGTTTATTATTATCACACATAATAGAGTTACCATGCACGTCGCTGACGTTCTTTACGGCGTGGCCATGGGGGAAGATGGTGTGTCAAAAACATTGTCGTTGAAGTTGACAGAAGCGCAGGCAACCGTGAAAAAATAAAAAATGTACGCGCAACACGTCTGTGTTGTAGGGAACAAAAATTTTTGTTCCCTACCGTCCAAATGGACGGGGCGTACATTTTTTATTGTTTCCACAGCTCCTCAAAATAATCATTGTACGATTGCACCAAATGTTCATTTTCAGAAATAAAGAAGATGGGCTTTTTTTTGTCTGCCCAATTAGCAATGACGAGTTTTTTGCCATAGAGCCAGACAACATTGGGGTTGCCTATTTTTGAAAGATTATATTTTGTGCGACTCCATGGATATTTGGTAATGGCATGGCCTTGGACACTACGATCAACAATATTGCGCCAAATAATCCCCGGAGTATTTTTGGCTTTGGCTTCAATCTTTTTAAAAAGTTCAGGATAATAATCGATAAAATATCCGCGGGCGCCAATCAAGCGTAATTCCTTAGTGTCAAGCGCTTCAAACCAAATTTTCTGCAGAGCTTCTGGACCTTGAAGTGTGTACGTTTCTTGCTGCCAAATATTATCAAAATAATTTTTGAATGATTCAGCCATGATTGGATTATCGAAAGAGATAACAGTTGGAACTTTTTCGTAAAGAATGAAAAAAATCTTATTGTTATAAATATTTATCTGCATCGGTATGGGGGTGGTGTTGATGTATTTTCTTAAAAAGCTTACTTTGCCTTCGGGATCCCCACATTTGGCAAATTTTTCTTTTAAATTATCATATGATTCTTGAAAACAAAGCATTTTTGTTATTACACCTTTTTTTATTCTTTCGGTGTGAAATTTGTCGTAGAGTTCATGGAAACCAGGTGGATAATCTTTGCCTAAAGCACCGAGAACATAATAATGTTCCCCAGGTTTTAGTGCATTGAGCTGATCATAAATAGCTTCTTCAACAGCATCTAATCCAGTTTTAGTGATGGTTCGTTGATTCCAAAAATAGTTGAAGTATTTTTTAAAGCCCTCAACAATTTTTTTGTCTTTGACGCTAATCGTAATGGGGTTATCACTCATCAACCCGATATTTAAAAGATCATCAATAAAATCAAACCAAAAAGGGGAATCGATATTGAAGGGTAGAAAGCGAGCTTTGCTCAATGGCAAGGAGTTTCTCCACGCCAAGCCTTCTTTGACGAGTGGGTCAGATGAAAGCTCATATAAAATTTTTTGACTGATTTTTTTCTTTTCACGTTCTTTGTGAAAACGCTTCCAAAATGATTCCATTTCTGGTTTTGATGTTAAATTTGTTGCGCCAAGAACATAAAACTCACTACCAGCTGGATAATTTAAAACGCGATTGCGAGCTCTTTTAATCCCTTCAACGCCCGCAAAGATTTGGATGTCGCCAGCTTCTGTGGTGTGTCTTTTGTGTAGTTCAATAATAATTTCCTTCGCTGTTTCTTCTTGATCAAGAACGTTTTCGAGAATCGATTCAGGATTGTTGGGAATGAACTCAGCTACGCCACGAGAGGTGAGTTTTGAAACCAACTTTTTTTTAAGTAATGATTCAAGAGACGTATAAACTAGGTTACGATGTAATCCCGTAAGTTCAATTATTTTACCAGCGCGGCTTTTCCCGTTTTCAATTAGGTATAAATATACAGTGATTTCATTAGGTGAAAAGCCTAGTTGTTGTAGTTTGTCTTTTATCATATATTTAGTGACAGTTTTATTATAGTAAAATTAGTCAATAAAGACAAGCTTGCATCTATTTTGTCTGTGTGGTTTGATTATATTTTGACTAAATTTAAAGCAAAAGGCTTGATTTATCTTAATTTTTATGATATTATTATAAGTCCTGACAAGTAGGGACAAGACAAACCAACTCTTGTGGAGGCTCTCATGAAGCTCGCTAGCCTGATCCTCGCCCTTGCGCTGGTGCTGTCCTCGACCGTCTTCGCCCAGGAGCGTTCGCTCTCGGGCAACTTCGAGATCCAGAGCGTGACCCCTGCGGTCGAGAAGAACCTGATCCTGAGCGGCGGCCTGATCTACAAGGTCACCCCGCAGTTCGCCGGGAAGCTCTTCTTCCTGACCAAGGGACCCTGGGCCGAAGTCTATGCGGGACCGATGTTCACGCCCGCAGCCTGGATTCAGCTCTACGCGTGCGCGGGTGCGAGCCAGAAGGCTGGGGAGCTTGAGCTCCGGACCGCGTACGGCATCAACCTGATCTACCGCGCGTTCGTCTTCAGCGCGGGTACCGAGATGAACAATGCCGCCTACAAGGGCGACTACAAGTCCATCTGGTACGACATCACGGCTACTTATCAGCCCCTGTCCTGGCTCATCGTGGGCCTGAAGGACCGGCGGCCTGTCGGTTTCGGTCCCATGATCCGCTTCCGCTACGACGTGGCAGAGGTCTGGGTCACCTGGGCACCGGTCTCGTCCGAGAACTCGACGACCGACATGGATCGCTTCATCGTCGGTTTGAAGTTCAACCTCTAGCTAATGCCGGCGCACCTTCTCACGGAAGGTGCGCCGGATTCTTTTTAATCAATTCTTTTCAATCACAGTTCCCAAGTAACTCTAATTTAGATATAATATAGTCATCAATTCTTAATCTTTTGTATGGACGAATGGAGTTTAGTCATCTTAACCTTATTAGTGCTAATTTTGCCATCATTTAGGCAAGTTTTTTTTAGAAAAAATGAAAAAACAGAAGGCACAGTTGTCACTGAGCGATTAGTATTCTTCGACATCTTGCGCGGGATAGCTATTATTGCCGTTGTTCTGATCCATGTAACTTTTTTCTTTACTCATACCAAAGATTTAGTAAACAATAATTTTTTTATCAATGTCATTAATAATATTTCTCGCTTTGCGATAGCTTTTTTCTTTATTTGCTCTGGAATATTGTTAAACCCAATTAAAACTAAACAAGATCTTAAAAATTTTTACTCCAGAAAGTTAGTCAGAATTGTCTTGCCTTATTTTTTTGTAACAATGTTTTTGTTCTTTGCAAATCCTGTTGGTATCAAAACACTTTTATTTCAACTTGTGACGGGAAAAGCCGCAGCTCCTTTCTATTTCGTTCTGGTTCTAATCCAAATGTATCTTCTTTACCCCTTGCTCTCGCGTTGGCGTTATAAAAGATGGTTTTTACCCGTTATGTTTTTTGTCAGTTTGATTTACTTTGTTTCTCCGCTACCAGAGCAACCATTTGGATTCCCTATATTTCTACCATTTTTATTTTTGTTCTGTTATGGCATGTACTATCGCGATCGGTTTTTAAATTATCAAGCGGATAAGCAAGAGATTTTTATTTGGATAATGATAATTTTAGCTGATGTTCTGATAATGATTTGGGGGCAAGATTATTATTATAATCAGCGCTATTTCTATGGCCCGGCTTTATTCAATGTCCTGTTTTTCTTCCGTCTCGGTGTTATGAGACACAAACGAGTCAGTAAATTTTTATTGGCTTTTGGAAAAAACAGTTTATGGATTTTTTTAACACATTTCCCGTTGATGGGTGTAATGTATCCGTATTTTTACATTTTTCATTTTAATTATTATGTAACTTTTTTTGTCTGTTTTGTTGTCTCTTTGGGAACAAGTTATTTGTTGGCAAGAGCTTGTCAATTACTGTATGATTATGGAATTGAGCGATTTAAGATAAGAGGATCTAAAATTTAAACTATGAAATATAATATATTCCCAACAATAACGACTTGCCCCAATTTTTCATGGAAACATAAACTTCAAGAAGTTAAGTGTTTGGGTTTAACTGAGGTTTCTGTTTTTCCGACATTTATTGGCTTAGCAGAGCGCAAAAGGCTTTATAAAGAACTCGATAAATCAAATATCAAATGGGTACCACACGTTCATGTCCGTAGTGATTTTGAAGTCTGGGAGTTTGAATTTTTTTGGAAACGCTTTAAAACACGCTCCTTTAATACTCATGAGGATTTTATTTTTCAGTTAAAAAAGTGGTATAAATATCGTTATAATCTTTATGTTGAGTTTGACTATGAAGGGGCTGTCACCCAAAAAGCAGATTTGAAATTAGTAGCCGGTCTTTGCGTTGACTTGTCTCATTTGTGGTCAGCGAAGGCAAGGGGGAGGAAAGAATTCAATGTTCAGAACGAATATGCGACTAAACACGGTGTTGGCTGTAACCATCTAAATGGATTCGCACGACACCTTACAAGAGATATGCATTACGTGCGAGACAAACACAATTTTGATTATTTGAAGGAAATTTCTAAGAAATTTTTTGGTAAAATTATTTCTTTAGAACTGAATAATTCAATCGAAAAGCAATTAGAGTATAAAAAATATATTGAGAAAATATTAAAATAAATTTATGATTTGGATTTATTCATTGGTCAGTATCCTTGCTGTTAGTTTGATTTCTTTCCTTGGCGTTTTGTTCTTAGGAATTAAAAAGGAAAAATTAGAACATATACTTTTGTATTTTGTTAGTTTTTCAATTGGCGCGTTATTTGCCGAAGTCTTTATCCACATTATTCCGCGTATTGTCGAAGAGGTGGGGTTTACTGTTCGTTACGGATTATACTTTTTACTGGGTTTAATAGTCTTTTTTATTGTTGAGAAGTACGTTCATTGGCATCACTGCCATAAGGTTGACCATCATCACGAAATTAAACCAGTTGCTTATACCAATTTAATTGGGGATGGGTTACATAACTTTCTTGATGGATTAATCATTGCTTCGAGTTTTGTCGTCAGCGTACCGTTGGGAATAGCCACTGCTTTTGCTGTGTTGTTTCATGAAATTCCTCAAGAAATCGGTGACTTCGGAGTACTTTTGTATTCTGGTCTTTCAAAAAAGAAAGCTCTTTGGTTGAATTTTGGTTCTGCCTTGCTCGCGGTTGTTGGTGGTGTTGTTGGAATTTTGTTGGCCAGTACGGTCAGCTCAATTGAAATGGTTATTCTGGCTATAGCCGGTGGTGGTTTTGTATATATTGCTGGTTCAGATTTAATTCCGGAGTTACATCAAAACAAATGCTCTCGTTGCAGTTCAGTGTACCAACTTCTCTTTATGATTTTAGGAATTGTTGTTATGATGGGGTTGTTGCTTCTTGAATAACAGCTTAACTATAATCAAGAAAACAAAAAAGCAAGAAAGCAAGAAAGCAAGGAGTAAAAGCAATGAACAAGCGAAGCGATAGAGCATCTTGAACAATTAGAACAATTAAAATAAATAACAAATATACAAAGTTCAGCAAATTGTTTTCTTGTTTTCTTGCTTTTTTGCTGAGGTGCTAAGTAATTTGAATAAATTATTTGTAACTAAAAATCTATGCCAACAGAAACATGTTGTCGTGGCCATAAATGGATAATGGTGCTCGCCATAGTCTGTTTAACTGCCATTGTGCTTGTCGCCATTGTGCGCGATAGAATCGTCACTCAAAATAATTGGACTGTTCAGGTAACTGGTACGGGTGAAGTAAATTATGAACCAGATACTGCCAGTGTGAGTCTTGGTGTATCAATTATGAATGAAAAAAATGCGAGCAAAGCAATTGCCGATATGTCGGTAATAACAAAAAAAGTTATTGAAGCGGTTACAAAACTAGGCATTGCTACGGAAAATTTTCAAACAACAAACTTTAACCTGAATCCACATTACGTTTATCAAGATAATAATAACCCAACGGTTACTGGGTATGATGCCGAGCAGACATTGTTAATCAAAATAGAGAGCATTGATCAAAACAAAGAATTGTTAGGCAAGGTTATCGAAGCTGCCAGTTTAGTTGGCGCTAATAAAGTACAAGGAATTGATTTCACTTATTCAAAGATTGAAGAAGTGAAACAAGCAGCTAGAATTTTAGCTTTAACAGATGCCCGCACTAAGGCCAGTTCAACGGCGCAGGCAGCTGGTGTTAAACTAAGCAAGGTTGTTGGTTGGTGGGAAAATATGGTTTATCCAGAAGCTTTGGGTAAGGGCGGTTTTGGTGGGTCTGATGTGGCAGCCACAATAACTGTCCCAAGTGGTCAGCAAAAGATGAAGATTGAAATGAATGTCAGTTATTTGATAAAACCAGGTTATTTTAAGAGTTTTGATAGGGAACGTGGAGACAATAAGTAAAAATTGATTTAAAAAGCTCCTCATCTTGGGGAGCTTTTGGTTTTACTTAATTTACGTAGAATTAAAGAATTGTTATCCCAAACTTTTTCAACGCTTGTGCCAGTTCAAAGAGTGGAAGTCCCATAACATTTAAATAATCGCCTTCAATTTTTTTAACAATGACTGCGCCCAAGCCTTGAATGGCAAAGGCGCCGGCTTTATCGAGTGGTTCATTAGTCTTTATATAATTTTCTATTTCTTGAGTTGATAATTTTTTGATAAAGACTTTTGTAACGCATGCTTTAGAATAAGATTTTTTTGTGCTTGTATCGATAATCGTAAATCCAGTAATAACAGAAACAGCTTTGCCACTAATTTTTTTAAGAGACTTGCGCGCCTTTTCCATTGTTAATGGCTTTCCTAACAGTTCATCTTTAAGTGCAATAAAAGTATCAGCACCAATAATAATATGGTTTGGATATTTGTTAGCGATTGATATAGCTTTTCCTCTGGATAAATGTTTTGCTAAATCTAGTGGTTTTAGCTTTAGCGTCATGTCTTCCTCATAATTACTGCTTACAGCTGTGAACGACAGTCCACTTTGAGCGAGAATTTGTTTACGACGTGGAGAAGTTGAAGCGAGAATTATATGTTTCATATTTCATGTAAATTTTAAACTGCTTATATTCTATCAAAAATAGCTGTTTTTACCAATTTTTATGTTAATTTGAAATAATTTTTATCTGTTGACTACTGATAACGGAGTTGTTAATATGCGAGTATCAATGGCATATGGTAAACGCTAAAAACCTCGATGTGGAGGTCGTCCATGGCGCTAAAAAGGTTCGAGCTTGTTTTGCTCCAAATTCTTAGCTCGAATCGAGCAGACTGGTGGTTGGCCCTGGACCTTGTTCGGGCCGCTCGAGGATATGTAGGACCACTCTCTGTTTACAGGAGATTCGCTCGTCTCGAAAAAGCGAGTTTCATTACCTCTCGCGACATGACAGAGGAAGAAGCCACGAACGAATATTGCGAGCTGCCTCGTCGTCGACTCTACCAGATCGCAATCCTGGGTATTCGTCAGGCCCGTTCCTTGGGTCTGGTGCAAGGCCGATCAGGCTGAATCAAAAACCCCGCATGGAGCAAGTCCGTGCGGGGTTTTAAATTCTATTTATTTTTTATTAAAATCTTCTTTTGTTAAGTTCGCTTGCCTGACAATTGAACGGAAGGTGCCATAGGTTATTTCTTTTTCATGTATTGGAACAATCACCGTTAGCGTCATTGTACTTTCTTTGCGATATTTTGCATGTGAGCCTGTTTGTGAAACAAAAAAGAACCCCTTAGACTTTAGGATTCTTAGAAGTAAGCGTAGCGGATAAGGCTTAGGCATACTGCAAGGTGATAGATTCGATAGCTGGTCGGCTGACGTTTAATTTCTTTGGGAGGGGGATATCTTCGAAATATAATTCTAAAGCTTCGTGTAGGTTTGTTAATGCTTCTTTCTTTGTCTTTCCGAAACTGGAAACATCCACCTCTAAACATTGGGAGACATAGTATTTGCCTTCTTTCCAAACAACTGATTTTAGGTTTATTTTACTCATATTATATGATTACATTAAAAGCATAAATTGTTTACAGGAGTATGTCAAATCTAGGTGGAATGAGTTTATTCCATTGGAATATTAGCACAAAATTCTTTGCTGTGACAACTGGCGTAGTTAGAAGCTTGAGTCACGCCACAGAACTCACAACGAGTTTCCTTTTCCGGACAGCCCTCACCAAAGGATACACAATAGGTTTCATCGTCAGTGATTTGAGCCTTAGAGTCGCCGGGTGCATAGTCAAAAATAACTTTCTTGATGTTAGGTATGAGCAATAAAGTTTTTTCTATAATTGGATGAATAATAGCCAGGGTCGAAGAAACGCCAGCCCAACCATCAACGTCAATGTTTAATAAAATGTAAACTGTGTCAGCCCCAACATTAAGATAAGTGACAAAAGCCTTGTCTGGGCCGCCGCCTAAAGGAATCCCAGCGATTGCAGCCTCAGCACTGGCCTTGACAATGGCGCTAGTGTAAGGGATAATAATATTTTTTTGGACAAATTTTGTTGATGGTAATGGATCAATACCACCGACTTGAGCGTATTCAGCCATTCGTTGTTGATAAAGCGCCAGATTTTCTGGAACCATAACTGTGATAGTCGTGGTACTGGTTGTATCGATAGAATTTGCAGGCTCAATATTTGAAATTATTCTAGCTAAGCCAGTGCTCGTTGCTTGTACTGTCTTATAAAAATCTTCGTAAGTTATTAGTGGTGCAGCAGTTGTGTGTTTTATGGCGAGCTTTAGTTCATTCGCCAGCGATTTAAGACCAATCAAATTTAGCGTGATTTTTTCTGGGACTTTTTTATTAGCAACTTCAGCTTCAAACTTTCTAATTGTTGTTTCCAGTGACGTTGAAATTTTGGTGACGGTTTTGGTATATTCTTCGAATGTAGGTGCTAGCGCTGCGTCACCACGCATTAATGAGACGTTGAGATCATTGACGATATTTGTCAGTTCAGTTAGGACTTCAGTACTTGGCTTGTAGCTAGACGCGTTATTCGAGCTTTGTTGTTTGGAAGTACAGCCGGAAAAAAAGAGAAGAGAGATTGCTACTAGAAGAAAGAGACCTTTTTTCATATTTTAAATTTATTTAATTATATTTGGTATCTCTGTCCTTGGTATTTTGTGAACATTTACTTTCTTGTGTCCGAGAATTTTCGCTTTGACTAGTCGGTGTAGACCGTTCAGGATTAACCAACGCCCTTTATTCTCCATAATATCTATCGGATACAACAAATCAGATCCCATGGTTCGATTATATTCAAGCTGATATGTATCCGGATCAGAAATGACCTGGTTGGGTGAAAGATTGTAGATAGCCTCTCCAACGCTCCAAAAAGGGATCTCGAAATGCCAGACTAATTCGGACAAGGAGATTTCCTCGATTGGGAAATTAAGAGCCCAGACTTTACGCTCATCCCAGCTGAAGTCAAAGCCAACTTCTTGAATAATTTTAGGTAATTTTTTGTCTTCCATAATATCTCTATCCTATCATAAACAAGCATGTCTCTCAATAAGCTTGATTTTTGTTAAATAATTTTATAATATGAGGAGACGGTTCCGCTTTTTTTTCTTGACTATTTAAGTAAATTTGCTATTATATTTCTGACGGCCATTTTCACCATGGAGGTATTCATCATGGTCCAGGCCAGTCTGACGTGCTGCGTGGTGGTGGGATAGCCGGGAGGCCTTCCACGCACCGGCTCCGACAGCGGAGCAGACGACGCTAAGAAAGTAGGTACTTGGAGGTCCCTATCTGGCACCTCCAGACGAGCGTCGTCTCCACCTCCCTGTTTTACAGGGATGCAGCAAGTGCTTGGGGCGGATTTCTCGTGAGATCCGCCCCGCTTTTTTTGTTTTATATGTGTTTCAATCATAAAGGGTGGGGACAAATTGTCCCTACCCTTGGTACTATTGATTACTTGAGATGTCTACAAATTGTAGATAGCTGAAAGGCAAATTCATTTATAACTTGTAGTGTTTAGAGAAACCTAATGTAGGTGAAAAATTATTTTGGTAATAACGTTGTTTTTTTATTTGTAATTACTTTCTTACCAGTTTTGGCTTCAATTTGTTTGCGAGCGTTTCCTGCAATTGAACCGCCTTCACGTGCAACGTATCTATTCTCTGGAAATGTTCTTGGTAGTTTAACTTTTGATATTTCAGTCGTGGATGTTTCTGCGAGCATATTCAAAACGATTTCGAGATTTGACATGTTGTCACGCAAATTTTCTTTCTTTAAGTTTTTAATTTTTTTGTAGTCCTTTGTCTTTAATCCTGCCCAAGCGAAAGTTATGTCATCAGTTAAAATAGCAAATTCTTTGTTAGTTAAAACGCCTCGTTCCTGCCATTCATTAGTCAAATCGTTTCTAATTTCAATACTTTTAAGCCGCATATCAATCCAGTTTTTGGAATAGCCTTTTTTCAGATATGTCTCTAACGCTCTTCGAATCGCTTTCTCTGGATCTTCTGTTTCTTCAACTCGTTCGTAGCCAACTCGAGCTAGCCAGAGTTTGAATGGTTCTGCTTTAGGCGAAGGGATAGACTGGATAATGCGAAAAAGACCCTCTGTATCTGCACAGTCGGTTTCTCTCATTTTCCCATCAGGTGCTTCTAGTTTAAACTGTCGACAAATTGTCGACGGTTCAAAACTAGACTCCTCTTTGACTCTGAGTTTCATTTTAAACCAATAATCGCGTGCGTTTAGGCTATCTGTTAAGGCTGAAATAACGTCAATAACAGAAAAGTACCAAAGTTCCTTTTCTTCGTCCCAAAGACGACGAATTTGTTTGCCTTCAAAAATAGTGAGGACTTTGTTAGTTTTTGTGTTTTTCATATACTTCCATTGTAACCCGTGGCGTTTTTAAAAGTCTAATCTAGGTGAAAACAGTTGTTTTGAGATGTAGCCAAGCTTCTCAAAAAACTCTCTCCCACCAGGGATCAGTTTTACGTCTCTAAGTTCGATGGGATCGAACCAGCGTACTTCAATTAAGTCATCATCGAGCTTGAGTTGAATCTTATCTGCCGTTTTATCATTAATAATAATTTTGAAACGATTAAATTCCATATGGCACAAAACTTTTTCACCAGTGTCTTTTAATGTTTTTTCCGAGACTCCTTTAGCAACATAAGGGATGGCTTCTGGTTTATATGGAGTTATGTCGAGACCAACTTCTTCTTTGACTTCTCGAATCAAAGCTTGCTCAAATGTTTCGCCTTCCTCAACTCCGCCACCAGGGATATGCCAGCAATCTGGGTAAACGCCGCCTTTAGTTGGGTCTTTTTTACCCAGGAGGAGTTTATTGTCGCTACTAAAGATTAGCGCGGAAACAATGGTGCGATTGATTGTTCTCATATTATTATTTTAGTGATTGCTCAATCTCTTCTTCAATCGTTTTTGCCAGATCCTCTAGGTGTACGTTTTTCGCCAGATTTAAAATATCTTCAAATTCCAAAAGAGCGACTTCTGTATACCCAGCAGACAAATAGATTCTAGCTCAACGTAGATTAAATTGAATAAGGGCCGTTTGGTCGCCAGACGCTTCGAGCAAAGCTTTTTGTTCTAGCGCCATATTATTTAAAAGTTCGCTGACGATTGGATTGTCAGGGCCTTTTTCTTTAAGAAGTTGAGCTAGTTTTTGGTCGTGTTCTTGCACTGATTCAAACTCAAATTTTGGACGAAACATATTGATTTGCTATTTATATTTGTAATCGGTAAACTGATAACAGTGATCGCAATCTTTTCCGGAAGGAGGCGCTCATGCTGATCGTTCGTCAACTTACCTCGAAAGGGGGTGATCCTCTCTACGGGTCCGTCTAAATTGGAATAATGCGGGAGACAAGACGGCTCCATTATAAAGGGTAAACAACAGAAGGGCTTCGGTCTTTGGCCGCGTGAGACGGCCCAGGGGAAGAGACCTTGATCTCGTTTTACATTCGTCAGATTGCTACATAGCGATCTGACGATTTATTTATACTACTAATTACGAATCTGCTACTTATCTACTAATAATTTCGTACGATTTGCGAGGAGCTAAGCCTTAAATATTTAAAGCGACGAAGCAATCTCTTGATCGAATACTGAAAAAACGGCTAGTGGTTGCTTCGTCTTGTCATCTAATGTGGCTTGAAAAACTAATTGTATTTTTTAGATGTTTTATTTCTCTGCAACCTTCATTACTAATCTTTGATAAAACTCAGCCGCTGCTGTTCCGCCAAAAGCCATTGTACCTGAACCTTTATAAACATACATTAAAACTATTTCATGAATGACGTCCATTGTGTCTTGATGTCCTTTTGTTTCAATTAATTTTTCAGCGCACAGTTCGACCAACCTTGGATAGAGTCTTGCTGCTTCACGTTTTTGTTCGGTAATCCATTCTGGATTGGGATCACGACCATAAACAATGTAAGCCGCTGTCGCATACTCGAGAGTTAATGCACTCAAATCTTCGCGGAACTTGGCGAGGTCCGGTTTTGAAGGGATGGTTTCTGTTGTGAGAACGCTTGGCTGGTCTGGTTTTGGTTCTGGCATATTATTTAAGTTATTAATAGTATTTGTATCGTAGTTTTTCCTGTGTATGTTATCACTTTAATTTACCTTGTTCTTTGGTTAATAGGGAGACTACTCCATACTAAGGTATCAAATTTATAATTACTTGCGGACGGATAGTACTTGACATCGTACAAAAAGTCCGTTACACTGTCTTTATCTAACAGTTAATATTAAAACTATGAAGAAGTATGCATTTTGGAATAACAAAGGTGGTACTGGCAAGACAAGTCTTGCTTTTCAAGTGATATGTGAGTACGCAAGGAGCAAGCCAACTGAAAAAATTCTGGCTATCGATGTGTGCCCACAGGCAAACCTATCAGAAATATTTTTAGGAGGATTGCAACATGGGGGTAGCGACAACTTGCTAAAACGCCAAGGAGAAAGTGTACGTGCAACTATTGGAGGATATTTTCAGATACGAATGCCGTCTCCTTTTAGTGTGCCTTCTTTTAGTCCTCAAGATTATTTGACTAAGCCATCTAAATACAATGAGCAAGTACCGGAAAATATTGACCTGTTATGTGGTGATCCTCTGTTGGAACTTCAATCTAATGCAATGTCAACTTTAGCAAATACACAAATTCCAGGTACCAATACATGGATTTCAATAATAGATTGGTTAAACGATTTTATCAAACCTTTAAGCAATAATTACGATGTTGTTTTTATTGATACAAATCCAAGTTTTTCTATTTATACACAGATTGCCTTGTCGGTCGCTGAAAAATTGCTTTTGCCTGTAATGGCTGACGATTCATCACGAAGAGCGATTCAAAATGTCTTTTCACTTATATATGGGTTGAAGCTACCGGCAGAAATATATGCAAAATATGCTTTTGCTGAAAAGTTGAAGGAAGTAAATCGTTCTTTACCAAAAGTACATTTGATTATGAAAAATCGTCTTACTCAATACATGGGAGCAGCTTCTGCCTATTCTACCGTATTAACAGCTATTGATGATGATATCAAATCATTGCTTGCCTCGCAGAGTTCAATATTTACATTCGATAACCTTAAAGATGGTATGGTTGATGTTAGAGATTTTCAAACAACTGGAGTGGTGGCGTTTGCGCGAGGTTGTCCATTTTATAAACTTTCTCCCGGTCGGCTTGATCTATTAGGACAGCGAGTGCAGGTTAAAGAAGAATATCGTAAAAATTGCATTGAAAATATACAAACCGTAGTTGATAAGTTGTAAATCCTATACATTAAATCATTTAAGAATGGAGCGGAATACGGGAGTCGGACCCGCTTCTTTAGCTTGGGAAGCTAACATAATACCGTTATACGAATTCCGCAATATTGATTCAATTTTAGCCTAAATTTTTGGAATTGAAAAGCTCCTTAATGACATTCATATCACTAAGGAGCTTTCATCCTAACGGCTGGCTATCATCTGACAGCTGCGTTTGCGGTTTGTTTTCCATAATTTGCTTTAAGTTTTTTAGCGGCTCGTTCCTTTCTCTTCTGAATTTTGAAGAAATAGGTTGTGAGCATGGTACCCACTGAACATCCGGCTGCATAAAGAAGAATTAGCTGCCAATTGTTAATGTCATTAACAAAGATGGTCAAAATGTAGTACCAGATTAAGACGTTGATTGATGTGATGATGCCGCTTTTTAAGACCTTGGCGTCGGAGACGACAGTAGTCCAAGCAGTCACAACAATCATTTCAACGATTCCGATTATGAATAGCATCATAGGCATTTTTTTATGTTAATCTGCATAAAAACAGCCGACCTTTTGATGATTCTGTTTTCACTGGTTTCCCAGTGGCTCTATTATAGGCTAAAAGCAAAATACTGTCAAGTCGTAAAAGGTCATATTTGGACTAATTTTAGGTAAATTTTGGGGAAAGAATAATGAATAATGAATAAAGAATAATGAAGCAAAACACGTTATTCGTTATTCTTAATTCTTTATTCCCGTCCATGGTATAATGAAGGTACTTGTTAAGGATTTAGGGTTTTAAACGTCTTATATTATAGAGCATATGCCCAGCCGAGAAGAAAAATTTGAGCAGTTATTTGAAATACACGCTGACGAAATTTTCCGTTTTGTCTATTTCCGAGTCTATGACAGGGAGTTAGCCAAGGATTTGGTGCAAGATACTTTTTTGCGCGCCTGGAGCTTTGAGCTTAAAGAGAAAGTTTGGAATAAGCGTGCACTCCTGTTTAAGATAGCTCGAAATTTGATTATCGATAACGCACGTCAAAAAAGGGAGACTTACTCAATCGATCAAGTGTTAGAACAATCTGGGGTTGAGCCCATCGATAAAAAGGATCTGGACATCGAACTTGATGGAAAAATGTTTTTAGAGAACCTAGATAAACTCAAAACTGACGAGCAGGAATTAATTACACTCAGATATTTAAGCGGATTTTCTCCACGCGAAATTGCTAAAATGTTAGAGCGTAGTGTCGGCGTAGTCTCGGTACAATTAACTCGAGCTAAAAATAAGCTCAAACAAATTTATGAAGATTCCATTCCGAAAAATTAAACAAGATTTTACCGCAGTTAGATTTTCATCTGAAGAAAAAGCGGGAGTATTAAAATCAATTAATTTGTATATGGCTGAAAATCCACTCGAAAGACAAGGTTTTAGTTTCAATTTATTCATAAGAAAAAATTATATGATTCCAGCAATAATTATCGCTCTATTACTAGCCACTTCTGGTGGCACCGTCGCTGCCGCAGAAAATTCATTGCCCGGCGATATGCTTTACGGAGTTAAGCTCCAGGTAAATGAAAGAATGATGTCGGCTCTGGCTGTTTCTGATGATGCTGAAGCCGATGTCCAATCAAAACTGGCAGAACGTAGGCTCCAAGAATTTAACAAAATGATAGAAATAAAGGAATGGTCTGCTGAAAAGGAGCAAAAAATGGCAGATCGTTTGGCTGAGTATCAAACAAAAACGCTGGCACTAATTGAAAGATTACGAACTGCAGGAAAGAATGAATTGGCTGATAGTATTTATGACAGAATGGTGGCTAAAGAAAATTCCCATGAAGAATTTGTCGCCATGATAAAAAATGCAAGTTCCGAAGATGTCAAAACCAAATTAGCGGAACGCATGAAGGAAATGCGTTCTAAAGTTGATGCTGCTGATGAAATCGTAAAAACCCCAGAAGGTTTAAAGGTTAGCGCAGAACAACACATTCAAAATGCAAAAGATGCTATTACTCAACTTGCGAAGGTTTACGATGAGCAGAAAGCAACTCTCAGTGATCGTTTAAAAACTTATATGGAAAGCTCCTTAGCAGAAGCTCAGAGTAAACTGGCTGAAGCAGAAGCGAAATATGCAATCCTCGAATATCAGCCAGCCTCAGATTTAGCCAAAGATGCTATGCATATAGCAATTAAGGCTCGTAATTTCAGCAGTATGATTGAAAATGCAGGGGAGCTGGTCAGCGAGAAAAAATTAGAAAAGATGGAAGTTCATCAGGAAACTAAAAATGAACCTCAAGACCTAGTTGAACAGAAAAAAGAAGAAGTAAAACAATCGAACAAAGATTTACAGCAAGACAGTCAAGACTCAAAAGAGACGCTAAGAGAAGATAGAAAGGAACAAGAAGATGAAGAAGAATTGGAAGTTGAAGATAGAAATTAATTCAAATAAAAATATACGGACCGCCCATTCGGACGGTAGGGATAGGTCGAGACCTGTCCCTACAACGCAGCGCGTTGATCCGTATATTTTTTATTCTTCTGTTTCTTCAACTACACCAGGACGTCTATTTTTATTGCGAGCATTTTTAGTTAAGCCTTTTTTACGGAGACGGACAAAGTGTGGAGTAATTTCTAGATATTCATCTTCCTTCATGATACTAAGTCCTTTTTCAATGGTAAGTTCAATCGGGGTAGTAAGTTCAATTGCTTCATCCGCATTAGAGGAACGCATGTTGGTTAGGTTTTTGCCCTTGATTGGATTTACTTCCATGTCATTGCCTTTGGCAGTATTACCAATGACCATGCCTTCATAAACTTGTGTTGTTGGAGCAGTATATAATTGGCCGCGATTTTGTAAGTTAGCCAGAGAGAAGGCAAGAACTTTTCCAGTGGCCATAGAAATCATAGAGCCGAATTCAGTTTTTTCAATGTCACCAGCATAAGGTCTAAAACCAAGGTTATGACTGCATAAAATTCCTTCTCCACGAGTGTCAACAACGAATTCAGCACGATAGCCAAGCAATCCACGGACAGGGATGTCAAATAATAATCTGGAGTTGCCATTATGGGTTGTGAGTTTTGTCATGATACCTTTGCGGCGTGAAATTTTATCAATAATAGTTCCGGTTAAATTATCTGGAATATCAATGGTAATTTCTTCGTATGGCTCTAACTTTTGGCCGTTTTCTTCTTTAATAATTACAGTTGGTTGTGAAACTTGAAGTTCATAACCTTCGCGGCGCATGTTTTCTAAAAGAATAGCTACATGCAATTCTCCGCGACTGCTAATTTTATAATAAGTTGTTGGAGAAAAATCTACTTTAAGACCGACGTTAACTTCTAATTCTTTTTGTAAACGTTCTTTAATTTGGTTGTTGGTGACGTATTTGCCATCTTGTCCAGCAAAAGGTGAGTCATTTACCAAGAAGGATAAAGAAATAGTTGGTTCATCAATTTTAATGTGTGGGAGTGGTTCTTGATTTTCGTTTTCACAAATAGTATCGCCAATATAAATATTAGGAATACCAGCGATCAAAGCAATATCACCAGAATAGGCTGTTTGAACTTCTTGTCGTTTTAATCCATGAAAAGTAAAAAGTTTAGTTACCTTTGATGTTGAAATTCCATCTTGTTTAATAATGGTTACTTTTTGGCCTACTGAAATTTTGCCATTATAAATTCTGGCAATCGCTAAACGGCCTAAAAAATTATCATAAGCTAAGTTGAAAGGTTGTGCGGTCAACTCTTTGTTTAAAGCTTCTTCAGTTGTGGCTGGTTGGACGTATTCTAAAATAGTATCAAGTAAAGGATTTAAATTTTCTCCAGGAATAGCCGGGTCGAGCGTGCATTTGCCTTGCTTAGCGATGGCATAGAGAGTAGGAAATTTTAGTTGTTCATCATTAGCTCCAAGATCAAGGAAAAGTTCATAGATTTCTTCTTTAACCTCAGAAATTCGAGCGGCTGGTTTATCAATTTTATTAATAACAACAATTGGCTTAAGACCGAGTTCAATAGATTTTTTCAAAACAAATTTAGTCTGTGGCATTGGTCCTTCCTGTGCATCAACTAAAAGAACAACAGAGTCGATAGAACGCAAAACGCGCTCAACTTCAGAACCAAAATCAGCATGACCGGGAGTATCGATAATGTTAATTTTTACGTCTTTATAAATAACAGACGTATTCTTTGAGTAAATTGTAATGCCGCGTTCTTGCTCCAATTTATTGCTGTCCATGCTTTCTTCCGCCTCGCACATGCCGTTTTGTTTCATGAGTGCGTCGGTGAGAGATGTCTTGCCATGGTCAACGTGGGCAATAATGGCGATGTTTCGTATTTCCATAGTATTAATTTGATGACAATAGAATATCAAGAAAAGGGAATTTTGTCAATGTTTGTGATAATGCATCCGATTTGCGAGGAGTCTCGCCCTAGCGGGACGACGTGGCAATCTCTTAATCATTCTTAAACAATCTTCTGCGACAGTTGCAAAAGATTGCTTCGTCGTAGAAATAGTTAAGATAGGACTCCTCGCAAATCGAATGTGGTTGTCGCAAACAAAACTCCGCGCGACAGAAAATTGCGTGCGGAGTGTTAAAGATTCTTTATTACATCATTCCCCCCATGCCACCCATACCACCACCTCCATCATGATCATGTTTATGTTCATCTTCAGGGTCATCAGTAATGACACATTCAGTTGTGAGCAACATGGCCGAAATTGAAGCTGCATTTTGCAAAGCGCAACGAGTTACTTTTGTTGGGTCAATGATACCAGCTTTAACCAAATCTTCGAACTTATCTGTTGATGCATTATAACCAACATTGCCGCTGTTGCGACGAACTTCTTCGGCAATAACTGCTCCATCTTTACCAGCATTAATGGCGATTTGTCGTATTGGTTCTTCGAGGGCTCGTTTTAAAATGTCGATGCCGATTTTTTGTTCACCGGTTAATTCAACTTGGTCCAAAATTTTCTTAGCGCGGAAAAGTGCGACTCCGCCGCCAGGTACTATACCTTCTTCAACTGCGGCTTTGGTGGCATTGATGGCATCTTCGATGCGAAGTTTCATTTCTTTAACTTCTGTTTCAGTAGCCGCGCCAACTTTGATAACAGCCACGCCACCAGCAAGTTTGGCTAAACGTTCTTTTAATTTTTCTTTATCAAATTCAGAAGTACTAGTTTCAATTTCAGTTCTGATATGAGCAATTCTATCGTCCAAAACTTTTTTATCGCCACGTCCTTCAACAATAGTCGTATGTTCTTTAGTTGAAATAATTTTATGAGCTTGTCCTAACATGTCTAATTCAACTTTTTCTAAAGTTAAACCAATTTCTTCAGCAATAACCCGTCCGCCAGTCAAAGTAGCAATATCTTGCAACATTTCTTTGCGTCTATCACCAAAAGCAGGAGCCTTGATAGCAAGAGTGTTGAAAACTCCGCGTAATTTATTTACTACGAGAGTAGCCAAGGCTTCGCCATCAACATCTTCAGCGATAATAACCAAATCTTTTTTGCCGATTTGATTTAATTTTTCTAGAGTTGGCACAATGTCATTGATCGTTGAAATCTTTTTGTCAGTAATTAAAATGTAAGCGTCTTGATATTCAGCTTCCATGCGTTCTGGATTTGTAACCATGTATGGAGAAAGATAACCTTTATCGAATTGCATGCCTTTGACAATTTTAGGCTTTTCAATGCCAAAGCTTTGTGATTCCTCAACAGTGATAACGCCATCATTGCCAATTTCTTTCATGGCCTCAGCAATGATTATGCCAATTTTAGGGTCATTAGCAGAAATAGAAGCGACTTGAGTGATTTCAGCATCATTAGAAATTGGTTTGGAAATTACAGTGCGCAATTCTTCAACAACTGCGTTAACCCCTTTTTCAATACCCTTTTTAATTTCCATGGGGTTAGCTCCGGCAGCTACGTTTTTGAATCCTTCAGTGATAATTGATTGAGCCAAAACGGTTGCCGTAGTTGTGCCGTCGCCAGCAACATCGTTTGTTTTAGTAGCAACTTCTTTAACAAGTTCAGCACCAATGTTTTCGATTTTATCCTTTAATTCAATTTCTTTGGCAATAGTGACACCATCATTACAGATTTGTGGTGAACCAAAGCCTTTGTCAAGAACAACATTGCGACCTCGAGGGCCTAAAGTTATTTTAACAGCATCCGCTAATTTATCTACGCCGCGTTTGAGCGCTTGGCGGGCTTGTTCGTTGAAAATGATTTGTTTAGACATAGTTTTATTACTAATTACGAATTTATGGGGTTACTAATATTTGCTGACTTTTGTGAGACCATTGACCAGTAAATTGATCCATGAATAATGACGAAGTTAAGTTATTCGATGACCGCCAAAACATCTGATTCACTAAGCACGAGATACTCTGTTCCATCAACTTTAATTTCGTTTGGTGAATATTTTGTAAAGACAACCTTATCGCCTGGTTTAACTGACATCGCAACGCGCGTGCCATTTTCTAAAAATTTTCCGGGGCCGACGGCTATCACTTCACCTTTTTCAGGTTTTTCCTTATTGGCAGTTTCTGGCAAAATAATACCAAAAGATGTTTTTTCTTCTTTGCTAGCTGGCTTGACGATAATGTGATCGTTTAAAGGTTTTAACATATTCTTTTTAGCGAGATAAGCGAGATAAGTACCAAGCCTATACTAGACTTGCTTATTTACTTACCAGCTTATAACTGAATTAATTTGTTAGCAGTCGCACTTTTAGAGTGCTAAATGTATCTCTATTTTAGTACAATCCAGGATACTGTCAAGCCTGGTTCTTGGCTCATATTTTTGCAAAAAAACAGAGCAGTGTCAACTTGTTTGTTGGGGTTGACAAAAGTGATTTGGTGTGCTATTATATGGTGTCAATCTGGTGCTAAAACTTTGGTGGAGGTTTGTCATGGCAGAGTCCAATTGTTTCCAGGACTACAAAAACGGACAGGTTTCGCACGAAAGCCTGCCCAAGAACCTGCGCATCATCGGCCAGTACGGCTGCAACGGCGTGCACCACGTGGTGTCGTTCACCAGGCTGACCTTGGATGACCAGGGCAAGATCATCAGCGGCGTGGAGGACGGGTACGAGCAGCTCGGCCTGTGTGACGGCAGCTGCGCCAACAGCACGGCGCGCCTGGGCGACGGCTTCATGTACACGTACGACGCGGCCAAGGAGCACCGCGACGAATGATCCAAAGCGGTCCGATCTTCACAGGTCGGGCCGCTTAATTTTGACGTCGGTTACGTGCAGGTCGTTACCTGCACGTATCGTTGATTTCCGTGTGCGTACGTGTAAGTCGCGACTTACACGTACCAATGTTTCTGTTATTGTTTGTCGTTTAAAACTTTTGTTCTCAAATAATCCTCCACCACCGGCCCAATATTCGGTGCGCAATCATCCGGCAAATTATTTATGTCGAACCAATTCCATTCGCGGATATCTGCTCCAGGGTTAATTTCCCCCAAACGTTTTGAGAGGAAGTGAATTAAAATCACTTGCGTGTTTTCTTTTGTTTGATGTTTAACCATCATTGGTTTCAGTGTGCGAATAATTTCCACATCAAAACCCATTTCTTCTTTAACTCTGCGGCGACAAGTATTTTCGAGCGACATTATTTCGTCTTCAAAATCAGAATCTTCCACGCGACCGCCCACAAATTTCCAAAAATTATCTTTGCCGTGTTTATTTAACAAAACTTTATTATTTTCGATGATAACTGAGCCAGAGGCGATAATGAAATTCATATTTTGATATTATTGATTATCTATAGATAGTATGATATATTTTTCTGTCCTTGGGAAGATACCTTAAACTCGGGGGAAAGAATGACACATGAACAGTTCCTGTCTCTAATCGGCCTGTTTTCTCGTTATCCTCGTGCGAGAGTCTCTTCCGTATTTATCGCACGCACCATGTTTGAAGAGTTCCTGGGACAGAAAGGTCGCCTTATGGCGCTAGGTATCAGTGATGCCCTCACGGACGAGATCGTTTCTCTGACGGTGGAATGGGATACCAAGAAGGTTGAGATCATCTGTCTTAGAGCAGCGAACTGGAGTTTCAAGCTGGAAGGCAACATGGTCCGTTTAGAGCGAGACGCGAAAGCTACCGCTGATCCTCGGGAAACGTTTCCTTCAGGCATCAACTGCTACGAGATCACGTTTTGGTTGTAAGGCGTTTAAACCGAGTAACCGCGAGGTTGTAGATGGCAGATCACATGGACCCGATCGTTCAGCTCGAGGAGCTGTTTCACAGTTACGAGTATCCGCGCCACGCATATGCGCCGGATGACCAAGTGGCGGTGATCGAGCATTACCGTCAGCGTGAAGGAAAGCCACATCTGGCCATCGGCAAGTTTCATCATGGAGCAAGCTTTACCAGGTACTCGGCGACCTTCTTCCGTCTTAATGCCTTCGACATTGGGGACAAGGAACGCTTTGTCCTCTTTGACCTGCGGTACTGGATCCTGACCTTCCTCACGGACCACATCGTCGTTCTGCAGAAGAAGCCCAAATACCGGATTCCGAGCGAGTATGCTTCTCCCGGAAACGTGTCCAAGTACACGCTGGTGTTTCCGGATTGACGCAATTCGCAGCACTAACCCTGCATCATCTTTGGTGCAGGGTGTTTTTTATCCAAATTTGAATAAAAAATGGCTATTATTGACAAAACAGTAAAAGTGTGCTATGCTGTAAAGTTAGGTAGTGGTACTAGAAACAACCTTGGGGTGTCCTATGCACGCTTCCATGACTTCGTCCGAGAAAGCCTTGGTGGTGCGGTCGTGGTGTGCGAGTCATCGTTCATTGGTGATGCACGTCAGGTTCCTGTACGAAGAAAAGGTTCGAGATGTAGAACACCAGCATTTCAGCTTTCACCCGGGTTCCAACCTGGAGAAGTTGACCCTCAAGGCCAACGGGTCGGATCTCGAGACCCTCGACTTCGGGTTCTGGGAAGTGTACCTGTCGGACGCCTGTGACGAGCTCATCCTCGTCGCCTGTGGCGGCCGCCTCCCCACCCTCAGGGGATACCGTTACCTTTTGGGTGCTTGAAAAGGTGTTTTCTTCGCTAAATTATGCTAAGATTTCAATGTTTAACTAGTTAAAGTGCCAAATATGACAAAAAAAACACTATCCATTTTGTCCACAATGTAACGGTTTTGAGACAATTAAAAAGGGCAGTCGAGGAGGCAAAAATAGATATTTTTGTAAGAGCTGTAAAGGCTCTTTTTCTGTTAGTCATAATCGTCCAGATGACGTTCTTTGGATTCCACATATTGATGGGATCCCATTTAGAAAAACGAGTTTTCAATGAATTAAAACTTTTGCCAGATTCTTTTGCATTAACCAGAGATTACTGCGAATATTCGTCAGGTATTTTAATCATCGATGGTAAATATATTAAAGTTCGAGGCTACAAAGAACGAATACCTTTTATCTATTTAATAGATTATGAAACACATGACATTCTATTTGGCTGTCTGGCTCGAGCTGAGAGTGAAGAAGCTTTTTTAAATATTTTCAAATTACTTAAACAACTAAACTATCCATTAAAAGTT
>Ga0076120_105_pt1 | contig 46613 bp, 45 predicted proteins | sample RifGroC2_FD_67677 | JGI IMG/M metagenome (GOLD analysis project Ga0076120, IMG submission 67677) | Parcubacteria bacterium GW2011_GWC2_39_14
AATCATCATATATTTGTTTGGACAGGTATTTATTAAATGTTTTTGTCACCATAGCTTTAGAAGGTTATTTATTACCACCCTATTATATCATATTTTGGCTAAATTTAGTATAGTTTATCAACAATCTCTAATCACACTTGCACAAATTCATGTCTTATGGTATATTAATTTGTTCCCAAGTGCCCCAACCCGAACATGGAGGAACCCATGGAAAACGTCTGGCTTGCTCTCTGTACTGTTCTCCTCGGCGGCATCCTCGCGATTCCTCTCATCTGGTTCCAAGAATACAAGGTGAGAGAGTACAACAAGACCAAGTTCAACCTCCTTGTCATCGTGCCTGTCACGTTGCTCGTCATGTATGCCCCGAGCTTCATTGTCCAATATCTCATGGATCTGCCTCGACCGATCCCCTTCGGAGTCGCAGTGTCATTTCTTAGCTTCGTCATGATCGACATGTCCCTCTACTACCTCGGAAAACGCAGCTACCACAAGCGCGTAGCTCAGAAGCACTGACCCAACTGCGCCCGTCACTCATCTGACTGGGCGCTCTTTATTTACCATGATTTACCATGATTACTTACTATGATTAACATGATTTCGAATATGATTGCTATGATTACAAATAGTTACAAAAAGCAGAGAAATTACTTTCCTGCTTTTTCGTTATTCTATATTCGTTATTCTTTATTCAATATTCTAAATTCTTTTACTTAATTCTTGTTATTCAGTGTCAAGTCAAAACAAGAATTAAGGTTAAGGCAAAGATTAAGAATTGAGGAATTTAAATTACCAACTACTCGACGACCCACCGCCACCAGAACCGCCACCACCAAAGCCCCCTCCTCCGCCACCACCGCCACCAAAGCCTCCCCAAAAACCACCTTTACCACCGCCTTTCTTTTTAAACCAATCAAGACGTGACGCTCCATAGTCCATGAACAGCCCAGCGAGCAAGCCAATCAATGCTGGTAACAAAGCGGAGATTATAAACCCAGTCAAAAACCAAGCAATCATAAAGGCTCCAGCACCACCAATTAAACCACCCAACCAAAATGATTTTGTTTTTCCTAGTGCGTAAAAAACTAAACGCCAAACAGCCATCAAAATAAAAAAGAAAATAACTCCTAAAGTTTCCCAAGCGCTACCGCTATATCTACCAGAAGTTGCTTGAGTTGTCTGGGGGACATCAACTATTTCTCCTTTAATTGTCGCCTCGATTGCCTGTGTGGCCAACAAAATCCCTTTACTGTAATCACCTTCTTTAAAATATGGGCGCGCAATATTATCTAGAATTCCGCGAGACTGCAAATCTGTTAAGGCTCCTTCCAACCCATAGCCAACCTCAATACGCATTTGCCTATCGTCGACGGCTACGAGAAAAAGAACTCCATTGTCAGCGCCTTGTTTACCAATGCCCCACTCTTTAAAAAGGTCATTGGCGTAATTCTCGACTGTGTCATCGTCTAAAGTTTTAATGGTGACAACTGCAATTTCGTGTGTTGTTGTTTGCTCGAATGATTGAATCTCAGCTTCAAGATTTGTTTTTGTTGTTGAATCAATAACATTCGCAAAATCATTCACAAAGCCATTCGGTTGGCCAGGAGAACTATATGCAAAAACAACTTGAGCGACAATCAAAAAAGCAAAAAAGCAAAAAAACAAAAAGCTTACTTTGCGGAACATATTACTTAGTAACATTTAAATCAACAGTTGGAGCTTTTTCTGAACCTTCAACTGCTTCGAAGAAGTTACGAACATCAAAACCAAAAACCTTAGCTAAAATATTTGATGGAAATGTTTTGATCTTAACATTGTACAATTTAACAATATCATTGAAACGTTTTCTTTCGACGCTGATTCTGTTTTCTGTACCTTCTAACTGAACCATTAAAGCCTGAACAGTTTCATTTGACTTTAACACTGGATAATTTTCCATGATCACTAATAAACGAGCTAAGGCTGATTCCACTTGAGTGGCGGCGCCAACCTTATCATTGACTGTTGTAGCTCCAGCATACTTAGTTCGAGCATCAGCAATATCACCAAAAACTGTTTGTTCTTGAGTTAAAACACCTTTAACGCTGGCAACCAAATTTGGAATTAAATCAAAACGACGTTGATATTGAGTCTCAACTTGAGCCCATTGATTATCAACACTTTCATTTAAATTGATGACTGAATTGTAAAAACCAACCACCCACAACACCACGATGACGATGACCGCAATAAGAGCGATCCACCACCAGTTTTTTTTGTTAAACATAGTTTTGATTACTAATTATTTATTTTTTGCTTGCCATATAGTCAGTGGAACTGTACTTTATGGCTAAAATTACACGATACTTGACAAAATATAATTATAATGCTATACTTTTTTGTTCTAGTTCTGGATAGAAAACAACCTCGAGGAAGTTCATGGCTCACAAGAAGAATCAACAGTTCAACGTGAACCCGGGTGACGTGGTGGTGCTGAACTTCGAACATCGACATGTCGGTGGTATCGAGACAGTCACTGTTCTGACCGTGACCAAGCGCTTCGGCGGAATGGGAGACCTGATCAGCTACATCGACCCCACGAGTGGCGAAGAGCGCCACTGCGACGCCAAGTTCGTGACCATGGTCACCTTCCGCGCCACGCAGACGAGCCTGCCGAACCGCTTTCGCGACAACCGCCGCCGCTACCCTGACCAGAACGACCCCTTACGTCCACAACGCGGAGTTCTCGCCGGCACCCTGGAAGGACTGGTCTCGTACTGCCTGGCCAAGCTGCCCTTCGCACTGGAACACCCGGTGCACGAAGATCGCATGAAGGCGCTCTACCTGAAGCAGCGTCCGGGCCAGATCATGGTCAACTGGGACTGCGTGTACACCGTGCATGAGAAGGTCTTCCAGGCCTGGGTCCGCGCCAACGCCAGAAAGATCTGCGCCACGCGCCAGGAAGCAGACGCCCAGCAGCGCGAAGACGACGCTGCATGGGAAGCTGACTGCCAGGCCGACTACGAAGCCGACATGGATCGCGAACTCAGCGAAGCATTGCCTGAGCCGCAGGAAGATCCGGTCGACTACGGCAACCCCATCGACGATGACGACCCTGCCTACCTCGACGATTACGGCCCGCTCGATGCCGACGACTTGCAGGCCATCCGCATCCACGAGAGCGAGAGTGGAATCCATCCGTCATCCACACCTGCTTCCGAGCCCAAGCCCTTTATCGACCCCAAGGTTGCTATCGACCTCAAGATCGCTTCGGTCGAAGGCGCCTACTCGGCCTACCTCGACGAAGATGGCTGTTCCGGGCGCTGATCACCCACAGCTCCTGATCGAACCACTGCCCCTAGCCTCACAGCGAAGGGCAGTTTTTTATACTACTAATTACGAATCTGCTACTAATTTACGAATAGTGACAAATTACTTAATTTGTTCAGTGAAATAAGTCACTAAATCCTCGATCTTAATTCGTTTTTGTTCCATTGAGTCACGCTCGCGGACAGTAACAGTATTATCTTTTTCAATAGTATCAAAGTCGACTGTGACGCAGAACGGTGTACCAATTTCATCTTGGCGACGGTAACGTTTTCCCACATTACCATTATCATCAAACTCCACGCGCCAAGTCTTTCTCAGTTCTTCATAAATGCCATGAGCTTTCGCTACTAGTTCCGGCTTATTTTTCATCAATGGGAAAACAGCAATCTTGATTGGTGCTAATTGTGGTGAAAAACGCAAAACGATACGTTCGTCCTCGCCATTCTTTTCCTCATCATAAGCATCACAAATAGCAGCGAGCATAATTCGAGTAACACCAACTGAAGTTTCAACTATATGCGGCACATAACGTTCATTTGTCATTGGATCCAAATAACTTAAATCCTGTTTGCTAAATTTGGCGTGCTGGGTTAAATCATAATCACTGCGAGCATGAACACCTTCCAATTCCTTAAAACCAAACGGAAAATTATACTCAATGTCATAAGCTTCCTTGGCATAGAAAACTAAATGCTCGTGCTTATGCCACTTTAAATTTTCCTCTTTGATACCTAAATCCAAATAGAATTTCCAACGTCGCGCCTTCCACTGCTCATAATGTTCCATATCCTCGCCCGGTTTCACAAAATATTGCATTTCCATTTGTTCAAACTCACGAGTTCTAAAAATAAATTGACGCGCCGTGATTTCATTACGAAAAGCCTTTCCGATCTGAGCGATACCAAAAGGGACTTTGACACGAGCACTATCCAATACATTTTTAAAGTTGATGTAAATCCCCTGGCAAGTCTCACCTCTCAAATAAACCGGATCCTTGGTCCAATCGCTCGTAAAATTACCCAGATTTGATTGCACCAATAAATTAAACTTCACCACATCAGTCCAATCTGACTTACCACAGCTGGGGCATTTTACCTTATCTTTATTCTCACCGAACAATTTATTAATTTCTTCTTCGCTCATTTTTTCATCAGCAAAAACATTAATATCTTCCAACAGATGATCCACCCTGGAACGTGTATGACATTTTTTACATTCAGCTAAGGGATCTGCAAAACCACTCACGTGGCCACTCGCCTCCCAAACCTTTGGATGCATAAAAATGGCTGAATCCAAACCAACAATATTTTCATTTTCTTGAACCATGTTCTTCCACCAAGCTTTTTTAATATTATTGGCCAGTTCAACTCCATAAGGTCCCAAATCATAAATGGCTGCAAAACCACCATAAATTTCCGAAGACGGAAAAACAAAACCACGTCGCTTGCACAACCCAACAATCTTCTCCATTTTTTGCTCTATAGCCATAAATTTATACGGTCAAAATTTCTTGTTCTTTTTTATCAGCTAATTCTTGTAACATTTTATTTATTTCACTCACCTTTTTCTCGAGAGCATCAACATAATCGTAACGATCATCTTCTGTTATGGAGCTACCTTTTTCAGCATTAACAATTTCTTCTTTGACTTTTTCACGGATAGAACGCACAGCTATTTTCGCTTCTTCTAATTTTTCATTCATCATCTTAACTAATTGCTTTCTGTTTTCTTCTGTCATTTGAGGCACTGTGACACGTACCAAGTTTGAATCAACTCTGAGGCCAACACCCAAATCTGCATAGGTTAAAGCTTTTTCTATTTCTTTCAACAAATTCTTATCCCATGGTTCAATCGTCAAAGAGCGCGCTTCTGGCACACCAACAGAACCTAATTGTTTAATTGGAGTTTTAACTCCATAGGCGTCTACCAAAATGTCTTCAACCATACCAGGGTTAGCGCGACCGGTACGTAAATTTGAAAGTTCTTTTTTGTAATGTTCCATGGCACCATCAAAGTCTTTTTGATACTTGTCGATAAATTCATTACTCATATAATTTAGATTTATTACTTACGAATAACACTTTTATATTGATGTTACGAATTATCTTTTGGATCTGAATAGTAATTCGTAAAATCCTTATCATGAAACCATTCGTAACTTTTATTTATTATTGTTCTACTGGTAAAAATACGCCCATATATACTTTTGCATTATCTTTGGGATGAACCACCAACTCACGTGAGATCCTCGTGGTGGGCATATTCTTGACGATCCAATTTGTGCCACCATCTAAAGTTTTGTACAAAGCCTTGTCTGTGGCGTAATAAATGTTATTAGCATTTTTTGGATCAATAGCAATAGTATAAATTTGTTCTTCCCCTGGTTTTGATAAAATATCTAAACCCTTCCAAGTTAACCCACCATCTAAACTACGCAACATTCCAAACTTACTAGCATAGAGAACTAAATTTTGGCTACCAGGCGAGACAACATAATCATAATATGTTACAGCGCCAGAATAATCCTTCATACCATCATTTAAATAATTCCATATTTCACCTCTGTTATCTGTTTTATACATCCCGCTATCAATAACACCCACAAAAACCTTACGACTATCAAACGGATCTACCGTAATTTTTCGAACACGACTGGGGAAGGTCTTAATAGGTGTCCAACTTTCACCAAAATTGCCGCTCAGATTCAAGGTCCCATCAGACAAACCAATCCAAACATTTTTGGAATCAAACCAATCAACATCAACTGCGGAGACATATTTACTGGCATTATCTGTAAAGAAAATTTCTTTCCAAGTTCTTAAACAATCATCACTACGATAAAGCTTAGTACCCACAGCAGCATAACTACGACATTTATTTGTCGGGTCAACTACAAAATCACGGATAAACGAAGTGGCCCCTAAACCGGCAACAGGGATCCAACCAGCACCAGCGTTATATGAATAATAAAGACCATTTTCTTGTGTGCCTAAAAACATATAATTTGAATCGCTTGGATCAAATTTTATGAAATAAGCGTTTACATTACCAATAGAACCTGGCGTTTCGCCTGGCGTCATAAGCTGTGAGCGATGGCCCCACGTTTCCATACGATCGCCTGAAAGAAAAACACCACCCAAATTATTAGTGGCCACTGTTGGTTTTTTAACAGTAATACAGGCTGTCGCTCCCATCATAACGCTGAGCATGAGCAACACAAGAAGTAACTTTTTAGTCATACTTTTATTAGATATTTAAAAATAAATTTTCAAGTATTAAACGAGCGTTAACATTTTGTTTCAATTGAACCTTGGCTTGCTCGATCCGTTGGAGTAGTTTAGTTAGATCAAGATCCATTTTTTCTTTGACACTCTGTTGCATTACAGGAATTAGCTCTCTAAATGTAATTAGATCTAATTGTCCGGCTTGCACCAAGAGCAAATCTCGCAAAACGATTGAGAAAGAAGTTAATCCTTTAATTAAACTATCAATTGATGGCTTGCCTTGAACAATCTTTTCAGCAGCTTTCAGTTTACCTTGATTATTCTGCGCTAACAACTCCAACCACTTTTCACTTTCAACCAGTTGTTCTTTAACAATGTCCTGATTCTCTAAATATTTCAAAGCAATAGTTGGTCGTCCCTGGGCTAAACTGGCTATTTCATCTGCCTGTGAACGAGCTAATCCCTTACTGATTAAATAGGCTTCAATTTCTTTGCGTGTAACTGGCAAAAACTGCAAATTTTGCGAGCGCGACTGTATCGTTTCCAAAATTATTTCTCGTGCAGTGGTCAAAAGTATTAAAATTGTTTTCGGTGTTGGTTCTTCTAATGTTTTAAGTAACGCGTTACTCGCCTCCTTGGTCAAAGTTTCAGCTCCGCGAATAATCGCTACTTTGTACGAATCGGAAAAAGAACGTTTATTTAATTTGTTCTGCAACTCTCGAACCTGATTAATTGTAATGTTCTGACGAAGTTCTTCTGTCTTTTCATTAATTTCTCTTTCGACTAGATAGAACTCCGGGTAGATTCCGCGATCGAACTGCTGACAACTTTCGCAAGTGCCACAAGGTAATTTCGAAAGACTCGCAGAATCAGTCAAGATGTTGCTCAATTTGTTATACTCAGCAAACGAAGCGCAAAAAACTGTTTTTGCTAAATACTTGGCCAGCGTAGTCTTACCCACCTTCTCTGGTCCGTAAAAAAGATAAGTTTGGGCTAGACGTCTCTCGACAACTCCAGCCTGCAAAAACTTCTTTATTTTTTCGTGGCCGATAAGCGGCCAAGCAAATTCAACCTGTGCTGACATATCTAATTATATTTTAGCAAAATTATTGGTACTTGTTAATATTTTTAAAGTTTCCTTAGCGCATTCTTCCCAAGAAAAATTCTGCGCCCATCGTAAACCCTTATGTTTAAGTGATTCTTGGACAGCCTCATTCAAAAGAACTTGTTCCATGCGGCTAACAATCTCATCCACTTTTTCTGGATTAAACATTAAAGCCGCGTCTCCAGCGACTTCTGGCAAACTGGTTGTGTTTGAACAAATGACAGGACAGCCACACGCCATGGCTTCTATGACAGGGATACCAAAGCCTTCAAAAAGTGATGGAAAAATGAAGAGGTCCGCAGCATTATACAACACTGGCAACATCTCATCAGCGAGCCAACCAGTAAAAACAACATCTTTATCTAAATTATTTTGTTTAATAATCTCTTTAGCATTGTCCAATCCATTATCGATTCCCGGCGTTCCAACTAAAACTAATTTATGCTTATCATTAATATTTCTTTTTTTAAATTGAGCAAAAGCCTCCACTAAACGAACAATGTTCTTTTTGAGTTCTAACCTTCCGACAAAGAGAATAAATGGGAAATCGATGTTCAATTTGTCTTTGATAACAACTTTAGACTCAGGAATTATTTTATAATTGTTTTGATCGTAACCATTATAAACAATAGAAATTTTTTCTGCTGGAATATTATATGTTTTCACTACATCATCTTTTGTATATTTAGAAACTGCAATAATTTTAGTGGCAAAAAGTTTTATGATTTGAATTATGAGTTTATGATAAAGTTTGTTCGCCCAATGATACGCTTCCGGAATATGTTCGAAACCAATGTCGTGGATAGTCACGACTGATCGAGCGGGATTCAAAAGTGGGATGGTATGAGCAGGTACAAATAAAACATCAGGAATATATTTACCGAATTTCATTTCCCAAGATAATCGCCCTATAGTCCACGAACGTGGGATGGGCCATTTCAATAAACATTCCTTAAAATTATCTGGACATTTAGCCAAATCGCCACGCAGCGGTTCGTTTGTATATAAAAAATAGTGGTTAACTCTATCCATCTTTTTCAGTTCTTCAATCAGATGATACGAGTACCACTCTACGCCAGTCTTTTTTTCTTTATTTGCCCGCGAGGCATCTATGCCAATTTTCATAAATTTATTTCATTTTCGCGAGTTTCTTCAGTTTTGCAAAAGCGACAGAACTCAAAATTTGTTTGGTAAACAATTCATTCAATTTCTTCTCTAAAGTTATTCTTATGTCACCACCAACAAAGCGTGTATTATCTGGACCATATATCAATTCAAAATCATTTCGTGCCTTTGCAAAATATTCATTTGCACGTTGTAGGGCTACTGGGGTTCCATCAAGTCCTTCCGCTGCTTTCATAGCATACTGACCAACAACCTCCATCACAACTCGTGATTTCTGTTCCAACGAAACAAAGACATTATTTTTAGACAAGAAGATATCAAATGTTTTACAAGACCCAAAATACCCGTCTATTTCATTAAACTCATCAACATCCAGTTTTTTTATAAACAAATGTTTGTAATTATTCCAAGAGTCAACAATTATTAAAGGAACATTTTCCGACTCTATATTAATTTCTTTCTTCTTCTGCAATTCCTCAATTAGTTTCGATGCTCTTCTTAAATCTGAAACTATAATACTAGCCGCATTTTTTCTATCATCCCTTTTTTTCAAAAAATAAACAACAAAGGCAGTGGCACCAACAACAAGAGTAACACTGCCGTTAATAATTTGCCCCCAATCAATATTCATATTTTTTATTTAGTTGCTAAAATAGAACGTTTATATAACTCTAAATTATCTAATGCAATGCCTGTACCTTTAGCTACGCAAAGAAGCGCATCGTCTGCCACGTAAACCGGCACGCCGATAGCGCGTGAAATTAATTGATCGATATTACGCAGTAAACTGCTACCACCAGACATAATAATTCCCTTGTCGATAATATCAGCCGAAAGTTCTGGTGGAGTAATGTATAAAACTTCTTTAACAGCTTCAACAATTCCTTGCAAATCTTTTTGCAAAGCTTCAGTAATATCATTTGAAGAAATGGTAATTGTTTTTGGTAAACCAGTAATCATATCGCGACCGCGCACATCTAGTACGGCCGGGCCTTCTGAATACATGGCTGAACCAATTTCAATTTTAATATCTTCTGCAGTGCGTTCACCAATGGCCAAATTATATTTACGACGTATATATTCGGAAATGGCTGCATCAAAACGGTTTCCTCCTATGCGTACAGAAGCTGAAGCCACAATACCACCCAAAGAAATAACAGCAATTTCTGAAGTGCCACCGCCGATATCAATAATCATATGACCAGAAGCGCTACCAATTGGAATGTTCGCCCCAATGGCAGCGGCAATAGGTTCTTTGATAATATAAGCAGCTTTAGCTCCAGCAGCAATAGTCGCATCAATAACAGCGCGACGTTCAGTTGAAGTAATTCCAGCCGGAACCGCTACCATAACTTCTGGACGAAATAGTTTGATACCACCCAAAGCTTTATTAATAAAATAACGAAGCATAGCTTCGGTAGTTTTATAATCTGCAATCACACCGTCTTTTAAAGGACGGCTGGCAATAATTGTATCTGGTGTGCGGCCAATCATTTCCTTGGCTTCATCACCCACGGCTAAAATTTTTCTATCAATGGCCGAAATCGCCACAACCGATGGTTCGTTTATCACAATACCTTTCTTGGGCAAATGCACAAGCGTATAGGTTGTTCCTAAATCAATCCCGATCTTTCTAATAAACATAAGGCGCTAAAGCTGGCCCTCCTTATCAGCTTTATAATCCAATAATTTATCTGCTTTAATTTTGATCTCTTGTTCTAAGAAAAATTTATTGACACCAGGAATCATGAGCAACCAGTCACGAATTACACCAATAACTTTTTTCATATGGACTTTGGCTGACTGCATTAATTTCTCGATTGTTGATGCCGCCTCTTCACCTTTTTGTTTAAATTCCATTTTACGATTGTCGGGTAATTTTTTATATAAATCCTCTAAACCTTCAGCCAGAATTTTTTCAATGGCAATCAAATCTTCACTCTTAGTAATAACTGGCGCCACGGCCACCGGTTCTACTGGCGTTGCAACAACCGGAGTAGTAATAGGTGCAGCTTCTGAACCAGCAACAACCCGGGCATCTCCACCGGAAACTTCAACTTGTTGTTCAACCTGTTGACCAGAATTATCTTCGTTTAAATTTTGTTCTGATGGCTGCACGCCTCCAGGCAGTTGCTCTGGTGCGAGGCCAATATTAGATAAAGGCATACTCTTTGTTATTCTTGTATTTTAGTTTTTTTTCTAAGTTAAATCAAGCCCTAAAAAGACCCCTAAATAATAGCACATTTAAACTAAATTTACAAAAAAATGACTAAATTTAGCTAAAAGTATTGACAAAATTGTATTTCTGTGCTATACTTAAATGTTCTGAAAGACACAACTAACTGGGAGGAAGCCATGAACTTCATCGAGACTCAGATCATTCCCATGGTCATAGGGTTGCTGCTGCTGGGCTTCTTGCTCCACTGCCTGCTTTCGATCGTCGGGCAGAAGCAGGTCATGCCCAACCTCGGGAAGCGGGCGCTGAACGGGCTCGGGCAAGGTCTCAGCCACATCCTCACCGCACTCGGTAACGGGTTCGTGTGGTTGGTCGGCTGGCTCGTCGGGTTACTACGTGACATGATCGTCACGGTGGCTCGCAGGGTCTACTACGGCCTGCGCTACAACCGACCGGCACCGCCTTTGCCCCGCCGCCCCGCACCCAGGAGGCACCCTTGAACCGTAACTTCGCTGCCCCCGTCTTCTTCACCGAAGGCGGGGCGTTTCTTTACTATGATTACTGTGATTTACATGATTAACATGATTAGCCACTTGGGTTGCAGTCGGGCTCGATTCGACAGTTAAGCTTGGGAACAATAATTATTGTTCCCTACCAAACAAACACAAACAAATTATTTTATGTGTTTAAATATTTGTTTCAACTCATCAATGGTTTTGAACAAAACTAATTCTTTGCGGAAACTAGATGCTTGAGGAAAACCACGGAAATACCAACACAAATGTTTGCGCATTTCAACTAAGCCATGATCACCTTTCATTTTATAATTATAACGCGCATGTTCTAGTGCCATTTTTTTTATATACTTTAAGTCGGGAGTAAAATATTTTTTTGATCGAAGATATTCAGCGATCTGTTCGAATATCCACGGCCGACCATAAACACCACGAGCAATACCCACACCATCAACACCGGTTCGATCTAACATAATCTTAACCTTCTCTGGAGAATCAAGTCCGCCGTTTCCGATGACAATTCCTTTAAATCTTTTTTTCACTTCTTTAATAACTTCATAATCAACCTCTCCGACAAAACCTTGTTCATAACTTCGTCCGTGTATCATTAAAGCCGAGATTGGCAGATCTTTTATTTTTTCAATAAAATCAAACACTGTTATTTTCTTTTTTCCGTCATTAATTGAGATACGCGTTTTGACAGAAATTGGTAACTTGGTGTTTTCACAAGCGGCTTTGAGCAAATCGTGGACTAAATCTAGATTTTTTAAAAGAGTAACTCCACCACCATGTCGCACGACTTTTTTTGCTGGGCAACCAAAATTAAAATCAATACCAGAAAATCCAGCCTCCTCGACGTATTTAACAGCTTTAGCAACTAATTCTGGACGCTTACCAAATAATTGAAGTACTACTGGTTTTTCGCCTGGCAATTTTTTAAGCATCCCCAATGTTTTTTTAGCATCATAATACAATGCGTCAATGGAAGTCATTTCTGTATAAACAACATCAGCCCCATGTTTACGACAGAGTAATCTAAAAGCAGCATCGCTAATACCGGCCATGGGAGCCAAGGCTAAAATCGGTTTTTTAAATTCCGTCCAAAAGTTCTTTTGCATATTTTGAAAACCCTCCGCGGAAGGAGGGCTCAATATCTTTAATCAATCTTTTTTAAATGTGGCCCGAAAGTTTCATCTTCTATAATCCAGCCAAGATCCAAAACTTTTTTTCGAATCTGATCTGCTTCTGTCCATTTTTTGGCAATGCGGGCCACTTCTCTATCCTGTACCAGCTTTTTGACTTCTTCTGGTGCGACTGACTGAGCACTTATATTGTTCAACCCCAAACCTAGAACTTCGTCGAATTTTAATAAGGTTGAACGTTTATCTGAATCGGCCAAAGATGACTTAAAAACATCCCAGACCACAGCCATTGCTTGTGGCATAGACAAATCATCATTGATATAATCTTGAAACTTTTTCAATGAATCCTCATCAACTATGCCATTCTGTTCACCCAAATCCAAAAATTTTTCCTTAAGTTTACGCCAACTTTGACGCGCATTATCTAAGGAATCAAAACTGAAATTTAATTTACTACGATAATGAGCTGACAAACTATAAAAACGATAAACCAAGGGATCATATCCCTTTTCTTCTAAAGTAGTCAAGGTGATAAAATTCCCTTCTGACTTAGACATGCGGTTTTCATTTATCAAAACAAAATCTCCATGTACCCAATAATTTACAAATTTTTTACCGCTAGCTGATTCGCTTTGGGCAATTTCATTAGTATGATGAACTGGGATGAGATCAATGCCACCGGCATGAATGTCTACAGTCTCGCCCAAATATTTCATACTCATAGCCGAGCACTCTAAGTGCCAACCAGGGAAACCTTTACCCCAAGGCGAATCCCATTCCATTTGGCGTTGTTTGTCTACTGGAGAAAATTTCCATACAGCAAAGTCAGTTGGGTTTTTCTTTTCATTATTGGCTTCTACCCTAGCGCCTTCTTCCTGCCCTTCTAAATTGAGACGAGCTAATTTCCCATAATCAGGAAACTTTGCAGTGTCAAAATATAGTCCATCCGAAATTTTATAAATAAAACCCTTAGTTTCTAATTGCTTAATTAATTCTATTTGCTCACTAATATGATCTGTCGCTTTAGCCCAAATAGTTGGCGGAACAATGTTTAACTTTTCTAAATCAGCTTTAAACGCCTTGGTATAAAATTCTGCAATATCCCAAGCGGACTTTGATTCTAGACGGGCAGACTTTTCAATTTTATCCTCACCCAAATCCTGATCGCCTGTTAAATGACCTACATCTGTAATATTAATAACATGCTTAACATTATATCCATTAAAAACAAGAACGCGCTTTAAAATATCGCCCAAAATAAAGGTACGTAAATTACCAATATGTGCAAAATCATAAACAGTGGGACCACAAGCATAAAAAGTGACCTCCTTATCATTCTGGGGTTTAAAATCTTCGATCGTGCGACTTAATGTATTAAATAATCGTAGCATATAATGTCTTTATTATTTCCAAAACTTTAATTTTCCAAGAATACCTGAAGCTTGAGTTGGCTTTGCAGCTGTTTGCGGTCTAGCAGCCACTCGTTCACTCGACGCTCGTTGCTGAGCACCACTAACCGCTACTTGAGCTCTCGCTTTTTGCGCGCGGTCAGCATCAAGAGCATATTTTTCCATTTGAACTGATAAAGAATGAACCTCATCACCCAGAATAGGGCGCATCGCCTCCACTTCCTGCTGCCAAGCTTCAACTTTTCTTTTAGCATTTTCATCAAAAAAACCTTTTTGCGCATCAAAAAATGTTTGTAACGTGTCGACACGATCGCGCGCACTTTGTATTTTTGCTGCTTCAACTGGGCTCACAACATGCAAATCTGGTTTTTGAGGGGCATCACGTTTAGCTTCTAATAGTTGAATAGATTCTACGTTTTCGAGCAGAGCATCAACTCGTTCTTTAAACTGATCTTGTTTTCTTCTTTCGTTAGCATCGTCAGTGTGAGGAAAATCAATTTCTTTTAATTTAGCAATTATATCAGCAACTTGTTCGGGATCAATGACATTTAAATTTTTTTCTAGAAAAGCAACACCCGTCTGAGAACCTCTTTTCTTAAAAGCTTCAGCCATATCAGTTCCAGGTTCAGCCTTCATACTGCGTTCACTTGTTACTTGCAGAGCACCGCGGAGCATCTCACCATAAGAAGCATCTTGTGTGCGACGAGGTAATTTTTTTAATAAATCCCAGGCTTCTTCACTATCCATATCAGCGGTAACTCGATCTCTGTTTTTATAAACAAATTCTACGGCGGCATCAGAATCAGCGCCATCTTTCAGAGATTCAAAACCAGCGATTAATTCCTCTCCTGGCTTTGGTTGTTGTACAGCCGCACCTTCAAATCTAGGCATATTTTGCACTTAATAATAGCTAAAATTAGTATAGCACAATCATTAAAATTGTCTTTAGTCTTCTTTTTCGAATTCTTCGAGCAATTTCCGTTGTGATCGACTAATATGAGTCGGGATTTCAACCTCGATTTCAACATAAAGATCTCCGCGATCGTGTCTTTCGAAACGTGTCATGCCTCTATCCTTTAAACGAAGACGTGTACCCGGTTGAGTGCCAGCCGGAATTTTGAGGCTTACTTCCCCATCTAAAGTTGAGACATCAACAGTATCGCCCAAAGTTGCTTGAACAAAATTGATTTTTTTATTTGTAATTAAATCATCACCGCGACGAACAAAGTTTTTATCTGAACGAATACTAACACGCACATAGAGATCACCGTTTTGCGCGCCCTTCGCACCTGCTTCGCCATGACCAGAATAACGAATGGCCGCGCCATCTTCGATACCAGAAGGAATCCCAATATCCATTTGTTCTTTTTTCTTTACTACACCCTGGCCACGACATTCGTGACACGGTTCACTGATTTTCTTACCCAAACCACGACAATCCGGGCAAACAGAATTAGTTTGAATATTGCCGATAAAAGTTCGCTGGACTCGCGTGACTTGCCCTTGGCCTTTGCAGGTTGAGCAAGTTTCAACTTTAGTACCCGGTTCAGCTAAATCGCCATGACAATGTGAACACTTGGTTTGTTTATATAATTCAATTTCTTTTTTTACGCCAAAAGCAGCTTCACTTAAACTAATTTGCATATCAACTTGGATGTCATTGCCGCGTTCTTCTCGACGTGAACGACCTCTACCACCACCGCCAAAACCGAAGACATCACCAAAGATATCACCAAGATCAATTCCGCCAAAATCAAAGCCACCCATATTTCCGCCAGCGAATCCCCCACGAGCTTGGCTCATAAAATCGTCCCAATTCATACCACCACCAAAACCACCTTGTTGATCAAAACTGGAACCATATTGATCGAATTGCTGACGTTTTTTTTCATTACCCAAAACCTGATAAGCTTCATTTATTTCTTTAAACTTAGCTTCGTCACCACCTTTTTTATCTGGATGATGGAGATGCGCTAACTTACGAAAAGCTTGTTTAATCTCTTCGTTAGTGGCACTTTTATCAACGCCTAATATTTTGTAATAATCTTTACCCATAAATCAAGGAAACAATTAATCAAATAAACAAATAATCAAGAAAACAATTTAGACAGCGTTATAACTTAATTTTTGAAATAATTAAATTCTTTTAGCTGCTTTTTTATTTCATCATCATTTAAATAACAAGTTGGTTTATCTCTAACAGATTGTTTGTCTGGTGCCGAAAAATCAAAATCCTCGGCTTTGATTATCTTGATCTTTTTTCGTTTGGCAACTTCTCGGAGTTCATTGTCTGAACTGACTAAAGTATAGAAAGTTGGAGTCTGCGCTTCGTTTAATAATCTGATGATTTCCGCATCAGCGTCGCCGGCGAAGACAACTTGGACTCGAGTGGAAGCAAACTCAGCATCACCGTCACCGTCAAAAACAACTTTAGCGTTTTTGTTACAACTGTGACAAAAGTCTGAGATCTTTTTTATTAATTCATCTCGTGATTCTAAATTTGTCTTGTGTAATAAGTTGTAGCCGTCGATGATGTACTGCATGTGGTTAGGGATAAGGGTTAAGGGGTATGGGGGAAGGACTAAATCACGAGATCGAAGAAACAATCGGGTACGTGCAGGTCGCGACCTGCACGTACCCAACTATTTTATCAGTCGTACGTGTAAGTCGCGACTTACACGTAAGTGTTTAGTTCGTTTCCTTGGGATATGATCAAGACATTGCTTCGTCACAAACATGTAACAGTTAGACTATGCGTGACTCGCAAATCGGATGGAATAATTACAACTACTTTTTCTCTTCAAAATCCGCATCCTGAGTTTTACCATCAGCATCACCTGTCTTTGGCTCTTCTGGCTTAACATCACCAGCTGGAGGTGCAGTTGGGTTCGGCGGAGCTTGCTTATACATAGCCTCACCAGCCTTCATAGCAATTTGATTTATTTCTTCTAATTTCTTTTTGACAGCCTCAGTATCAGGACCATCTTTAATGGCCTTCAGCTCTTCGACCTTAGTTGTTAATTCTGTTTTGATATCGGCTGGAATTTTATCAGCATTTTCTTTCATCATTTTTTCAGTTGTATAGACAATGGTGTCAGCCTGATTTTTCATTTCAATCGCTTCACGCTTTTTCTTGTCTTCTTCAGCATGAGCCTCAGCATCCATCTTCATCTTTTCGATTTCTTCTTTGCTTAAACCAGATGAAGCTGTTATGGTGATTTTTTGTTCACGATTTGTAGCGCGATCTTTGGCTTTAACATTCAAAATACCGTTAGCATCAATATCAAAACTAACTTCAACTTGTGGCACGCCGCGCGGTGCTGGTGGGATACCATCAAGAATGAATCGTCCCAATGTTTTATTATCTTCGGACATTTGACGTTCACCTTGCAAGACATGAATCTCAACTGTATTTTGATTATCAGCTGCGGTTGAAAAGACTTGAGACTTGGATGTTGGGATTGTAGTATTGCGGTCAATGAGCTTTGTCATAACTCCACCGAGAGTTTCAATTCCAAAAGATAGCGGAGTAACATCGAGCAATAAAACATCTTTCACATCGCCTTGTAAAACACCAGCTTGAACAGCCGCACCTAAAGCAACCACTTCGTCTGGGTTAACACCTAAATATGGTTTTTTGCCAAAAAATTCTTCAACCTTTTTTTGAACCAATGGCATACGTGTCATGCCACCAACCATAAGGACTTCTGCTAAATCACCTACCTTGTATCCAGCGTCATCTAAAGCTTTTTGACAAGGTGTTAATGTTTTTTCGACTAAAGCACCAACTAATTCCTCAAGTTTGGCTCGAGTAACCTTTTTAACTAAGTGAACTGGGTTACCAGATGGATCTTGAGCAATAAAAGGTTGATTGATTTCTGATTCTTGAGCAGTGGATAATTCAATCTTAACTTTTTCAGCAGCTTCCTTAACACGTTGGAGCGCCATTTGATCCTTGCCTAAATTGACACCTGTTTCTTGTTTGAATTCAGCAATAATCCAATCAATAATCATTTTATCAAAATCATCACCACCGAGATGTGTATCGCCATTAGTTGATTTAACTTCAACAGTATCAGCCGCAACATCCAAAATAGAAATGTCGAAAGTACCACCACCCAAGTCGTAGACAGCAATTTTTTGACCCTTCTTTTTGTCAAAACCATAAGCGAGAGCTGCGGCCGTCGGCTCGTTGATAATACGACGAACCTTTAAACCAGCAATTTCTCCGGCGTCTTTGGTGGCCTGGCGTTGAGCATCATCAAAGTAAGCTGGAACAGTAATAATAGCTTCATCGATTTTTTCACCAAGTTTTTCTTCTGCATCGGCTTTTAACTTCTGCAAAATCATCGCTGACACCTCCTGCGGTGAATATTCTTTGTCGGCTAGCTTAATTTTAATGCCTTCACCAGACTTAACGATTTCGTATGGCAAAGTTTCTTTATCGCGCATAACCTCAGCATCGTCATATCGACGACCGATTAAACGCTTCACGGAATAAATGGTGTCCTTTGGATTAGTGACAGCTTGTCGCTTGGCACTTAACCCAACTAAACGTTCGCCGGTTTTTGAAATCGCGACGATTGAAGGTGTGGTACGATTACCTTCGGAATTTTCTAATACCTTTGGCTGGCCACCTTCCAAGATGGCCATGCAACAATTAGTTGTACCTAAATCAATACCTAAAATTTTTCCCATATTGTTATTATTACTAATTACTAATCTGCTACTAATCTACGAATAGCTACAAATTATTATTGTTTATTTATTATTAGCTGAAATTTTAATAATTATCTAAATCAACTTCTTGTGTTCCCTTAATAACTTGCCCATTTAATTCGACTTTGATAGCCCAAATGAACCAAAATACTTTTGCATAACTTACACGTAACTCTCCGTTCGATGTACGAAACATCTTCCCGGCCTTAAGTTCGTCCATACTGACAAATTGTCCCAGCAATTGATCTTTTTCAAAGACCTGAACAACTCCATTACCCGCAAACATCTTCATACCTTCCCAAGCTACAACGAAAGTTCGATCTCCACTCACGAAATTAAATTTATTCATACTTTTTCTTTATTTTACTTATTTGTTGAAATTGTTCTAAATGTTTATCCAGCATTTAAAGGGCACACTTTATAGTGCTGGGTTCTAGATGTTCAAAATGTTATATCGCTTCGCTTGTTCTTTCGTTCTTCTTTACTGGTTACTGGTGACTGGTTCCTGGTCACTTTGAATATGATTGACCGTAACCTTGGCAGCTTGAATTACTTTTCCGTTCAATTTATAGCCCGGCTTATTCTCGGCTAAAATGATTTGATCTTCTTGGTCTGGATCTGATTCTGTTTTAATCGCATCATGTTCCGTGAGATTAAACTTTTGCCCGACGGTAGCGATAGATTCAACTCCATAGTCTGCCAAAAGATCTTCTAACTGTTTTTTGATATGCGAGAAACCAACTACCCAGGCGCTCTTTGCTTCTGCTTCTGGAATCTGCCGGTAAGCTGTTTTGAAATTGTCCAAGATAGGTAAAAGTGAAATGATCATGCCGGCGTTCGCGCTCTTGATCCATTCTGATTTTTGTAAAGCAGTTTCTTTTTGCAAATTTTGATAATCAGCCATGGCACGCTTCCAGCCATCTAAATATTCTCCGCATTGTTGCTGTAACACCTCTATCTCGGGATTTATTTTCTTTTTTTTGTCCATAGATTTACTTTATATTATCAATAACTTCGTTAATCAAGGAATAAGCTTTTTCATAATCTAAACGTAAGGTGCCGATAACTGCTATTAATCTTTTTTCTTTTTGGAAATTGAAACTGCCCAAAACCGCCGAACATTTGGTTCCGAACGGATTATTATGCCCGATCATAATTTCAACTTTGTCTGAATCTTCAAATAAATCTTCCATAACTTTATCTAAATGATCAATCACTTGTGACATACTAATAAGCATCTTGCGATCGGCAAATTCGGGTTTAGAAAATAAGTTGGAAATGCCCGTATAGTAAAAATCGTTTTTAGCAAAAGCCACGACAACAGCTTCATCAGTTAACTCGGCAATTTGTTTAGCCAAGATTTTAATATTTTCGACTGAATCAATATTTTTTATATTTAAAAAAATCTTAACTTTTGAAAAATCCAAAATCTCTTCCACGTAAAATTGATACGCTTTTTCGGTTGGGATTCTACCAGCAGAAGTATGCGGTTGTTCAATTAAGCCTTCCCTTTCTAAAGCCACCATTTCATTACGAATAGTCGCCGAGCTGATTGTAGCCTTTAATTTATTTGCCAAAAAACCAGAAGCCACCGGCTGGGCATCCTTAATATAAGTAGTAAGAATAGTCTTTAGAAGTTGTTTTTGACGCTCTGTTATCATAGGTATATTACTTCCATATTATAATACCTGTTTTAGCAGTCGTCAAGAGAGAGTGCTAAACCGAACGTCAAATGAAGTCAAGGGTTAATAAGAAGGGCATTAAAAAATACCAGATTATTATCTTCTGGTATAATTACTTATTATTGTATTCTAATAATTTTTCAGCCGGAGAGATACCACCCAAGGCTTTGTGCGGAAAATAATTCCACGCATCAGTTACGAGCTCAAGAACATTACTTAATTCCGAAACATCTCCGCCACGATCAAACATGGCGACAACTTTCATCATGTCGTCGTTGTCCTCTTCGTGAAAAATAACGTCTCGAACATGATCCAAAGTAAAATCGCTCCGGGTTTCTTTAAGCATATCCACGAGTTCTTGCTCGATCTCTTTTTGCCGTTCAATGATTTGTTGTTTTGATTCTATTTCCATAATGTTATTCTACCAAAGCTTCGACAACAACTCTTTCTATTACCGATTTCCCTTTGCTCGATTATGCGTCTTACACAACATCTCACAATTTTTTGCCGAAGTCGCACCACCTTTGCTCCAAGCCGCTACATGATCGGCATCCATATCGCTCAAACTCCAAATTTTCTCTTTGTTTGCGTCGTGTCCAATAGCACAATGCGAACAATTTGATTCGCCCTTCTTCTCCGCTTTAGCGGTTTGCGTTGCATAAACCGTTTTTTTAGTTGCTTCATCAAAAATTCGGACTTCAAGCAATTTCGTATCAATCAAACCACCTAAGATAAATTCAAAAATACCTTTGCGATTTTTGACATACGGATCGCCATACAATTTTTGCACCTCTTCCAAAACTTTTTTTGGATTATACGATTTTTTATGGTACGCCTCATACAACCGTCCCCATTCCAGTCCGCGCATCTCGCTTGCTACATCAATAAATACAGTAGAAACCCAGTCAATCACACTGTTAAAATACTTTTTCAACTCAGTAATGTTTTTATCAAAACGATGGCTACTCATATAGTCTCCGATGTTGTCCTTGCTTACCCAACTCAGTGCACATTCCAAAAAATCCTGCCGATTTACGCTACCTGATACATACGCACTCCATTTCTGGATATTGGCATTCTGGCTATTGCTAAACTCTTCTTTGCCCAGTGTTACAAAATGCCCTGAATATACAGCATTTAACAACTCTTGGTTATTAAGCGGAACACCAGCGATGTTAATAGTTCGAAACCACTCTTTTATTTCGCTTTCGGTGCCTTCGCATTCATAAATGAGAAGTTTAGTTCCTAATATTCTAGCTTTCTTGTCTTTTGCCATACCACCAAAATATTGTTCCATCCCATTTTCATCTTTGATAGCAAATTTGTCAGTCACAAAACGTCCAACACTGGTGATGCGCTGTTGACCATCCAGAACTTCTAAATTGTTTTCAGAAACCTGATTAAAATAAATCAGGCCTATTGGATAACCTTTAAGTATTGATTCAATAACAGCCATCTCTCTTTTTCCGCCGTCAGAAGCATAAATATAATTGCGTTGGTATTCTGGTTGGATAGTCAACTTGCCAGACAAGCCAAACAACCCTTTGCCTTCGAGTTCGTTATAAACAAACCCTTCGCAAATATCTTTGACAGTAATGTTAGTTTTTAAAATTGTTTTCATAATATTAAAATTTTATTAATTTTTATCTTTAATTTTTTTCTTCACCTTTTTCTCCAGCAGTTTAATGTTTTCGAAATAGGCTTTTTCAACGGGAGAGAGTGTTTTTACTTGAAACTTTTTATATTCATTTTCTGCTTTTTCTATGGCTTTTTTATGTGTTACTGTTCCAGCATCAATCAAAATCCCTTCGCCGTAAGCGGAAAGCAATTTATCTAAAGATGCAAGATGATCTGTCATATGCATTACTCGCTGACACATAGCACGCAATTCTGCCAATTCAAAATATGCCGAGACAAGAGCTTCTTCCAATATAAGCCACCGCCATTGTTTTTCAAAAATTCATCATTCATCGTAAATCCAGAAACAAGGTATTCTCGAAGTCTCGCTGTAGCCCACTGGCGAAAATGTGTCCCCCTTAAAGAATTGATGCGATAACCTACGGAAATTATGGTGTCTGAATTATAGAGTTTAACAGGCCTATTTATATTTCTTCCTCCTTCCATTTGAACTACCGAGGATTCCTCGGAAGTTAAATTTTCCGCTAATTCTCGTTCAAAATAGATGTTTTTCAAGTGCAAACTAATATTATCCACAGTACAATCAAAAAGCTCCGCCATTTGCTTTTGTGAAAGCCAAACAGTTTCGTCCTTCATTTGCACCTCAATACTAGGCGCCCCATCCGCGCCTTCATAGATTATTATTTCGCCGGAATTATTGTTGTTTATCATATTGTTTTTGCCTTGGCTGGTCATGAGATTATTTTTTGAAAACTTTATCAAATTCAATATATTCATCAATGTTCGCTGACAATAAAGTATCCATATCTGCTTGATTAAGTAATAAATTATATTTAATTGTCATTTTCTCCAACAAATCAATCGCATTAAATAATTTTTTTATAGGAACGATTGCTTTCTTGTTGTCGTTTGAAAAATGTGCCCCTCTTTTATTTCTATATTTTTTTAAACTTTCAACGGATTGTCTTTTTTTACCAAACCTTACTCCGCATATTGCCTGTTTAATTTCTTTAATATCGTTATCTATTTTTTTAACACTTATCTTTTTATTGTTTTTAATCGTGAATTTCTTAAAATCATTTTCGCCATTGCCACGCATCCAGACTGGATACTTTTGAACAAACCAACCCAACGAAAAACTATTTTTTAATTTTTTAAAGTCTTTCAGTAGATTCACTAAACTCTCAACATCATTTCTCTCATCGACCTGCTTACAAACGTTTATAACTGATAAAATTTGATAGTTTTTTGCGATCCAAAACAAAAAATTGTTTTGTTTACTAATGTTTTTATTGTCTTCTATATATTTTTTATATTGCTCGAAAACATATTTATCGTCAACGAGCTGAGATATTTCATTTTCAATAATTTTAAATCTATTCTTTATTTTTCTTATTATCATTTCATTGCCCATAAAATTATTTATTCATTTTTCCCTCCGCAAACTCAATACTCACTGGCCGATTATTTTCTAACTTTCTTATGCCTTATAAGTACTCTTTGATAAACTTTTTCTAATAAGCCATCCTTGCTAACTACTCCGCTAGCATTCAAATCATAGGTTCCTTTTTTACCAAATTTATCTAAATATGCCTTCTTACATTCTGCCGTCGTGTATACCTTTGTTTTCATTTTGTACAAATCTTCATTCTCGCACATTCCAACAATCCTAAACTGTTTGGGACTGTACTTGCTAAGAAAGCTAATTGGTACACCCATTACTCCATCGTAATCACTGGGAATATATTTAACCAAAGGAACCTCTATCGCGTCGTAGTTATCGTATTTTTCAAATGGCATTTTTGTACCAAATTTTATCACCTCAGCCCCAGTCATTAATGGCAAAGATTGGTGGCGTCGCCCATGATCAAGATTTGTGAACCAGATTGTTCCCGCAACGAACGCGTATTTTTTACCGTCCTCTTCTTTATGGAAATTTTCATAGTTATCGGGGATTTGATACCACACATTTCGTCCATCGTTTTTACCAGCTCCGAGCCATATTTTATTAACCTTAATTAATGGGAATACTTCTTTATAAGTAATCGCGTTCATATTACTGATAATCATAAATTTCTTATTGTATGTCATAAGCTGCTTTAGGTATTCGCGAAACAAACTAAACGGCGGGTTTGTTACAACTATGTCGGATTGTTCCAATAATTCCACGCACTCGGGACTTCTGAAATCACCGTCTTTTTCAAGAGGCATCCATTCGTTGTTTTTGTTTGCCTTTAGCTGTTGAGCAATATCATACAAGTTGAACTCGCCATCACCGTCTATGTCGTGCACTTCGTTGATAATGAATTTGTTGGCGGTTACTTTCGGACGGCTATTTGATTTTGTGAGAGTTTTATTATAGTCGATTAAATCTAGTAGCGTGTTGGCTATGGGCGAGGGCTTATAGCTAGTGGTGATGAGCTGTTTCAATCCAAGCTTGTTAAAGTTGAGCACAAAATAGCGAAAGAAATTACTCTCAAATGGGTCATCACAGTTACAATAAACCGTCTTACGGCGGAATGTGTCGGGGTTATATTCCAGATAAGCTTCAATCTCTTTCTGGATATCAACATACTGGGTATAAAACTCGTCATTCTTTGCTCTTTTTGCGTTTGTAAGATTATTGTTTGGCATATATTTTAATTCTAGCTTTAGCTTCTTTTTGTATATATTTATTTTAACAAATCGTCCAACTCACACGACAACAAAGCAGATTTATTTAAAACTATCTGCTCCTTCTGATTTAAATTATCAGCTGTCATTCTGATTACTTTGGTGACAATAGCATCACCAAGCATCACCCCATTGGTTTTCTTAAAGTATTTCTCTGTTTTGTGGTAAAAAAGGGTGGCATACTGTTTTAGCTTGTCCTGAGATGTCGGCCGGCTACTCCAACCATTGCTACTAAATTCAAATTTATCATCTAATTGTTTGTCAATTTCTGTTGATAAATCTCCATCTCGGAACTCCATCCAGTAATCGCTTATTGTGTAAACGATTCTTACTGATTCCCCCTCTTCTGTCTTATACCAATAGATAAAAGAAAAATTATCTGAATGAAAATCCTGATGAACAATTACCCGTTCAAATTCTTTTATAGTACAAATTTTATATTCATCCAGAAGTCTTAAATAACTCTCCCTCCAATTTCTGAGCCAATTTGTAATAAAGGTCGGATCCACAAACAGAGGCGACAAATCATTTTCAAGATTTTCATCGCTTACTTTATTCATCTGAAGCGTCAGCTTGTCAAAAAGAGCGCGCGGATCCTTCACGTCAATACCTTTAGCTATCATATAATCAAAATCCGGTACAACTTTTTTACCCATATACCAAATTAAATCATAAATGTCACGACCTTTTTCTTCATAAAGAGCCTCGCCGACTCCACGAGTACCACGCAAAAAAATGGCGGCTAATTTGCTAGCCATAAGCGCGCCCATGTTATAAGTCAAAATAACAAATGAAAGCTGATCACGGTTTATTGGTCGACGTTCAGTTACCGTTTTCGGAGCAACAAAGTGATTCAAATCAATTTTTACATGTACCTGATTAGATGGATGCCCGAGACTCAATTCTTTGCCGACATGAAATTTCAAAAGCAATCCTCTGCCAGTGGTAATTTTTGTTGTTAAAAAATCACTATTGGCACCATAGGTATTAACAAAATAATCCTCAACCTCTTTTTTCAATTCTTCTAAAAATTTTTCAGTTATGCTGTGAAATATTTCAAAATCCAAATCAACAGACATACGATCTAATCCATGAATTATACGAAGTGCAGAACCACCATACATAATCCATTTGCTATATTCTGGGTGATGGTAAATAAAATTAAGAACATAAAACTGCAATTCTTCTTTAAGAGCATTGCGACGTGTTTCGGCGTCAATTCCCCCGTAAGTGCTAAGGTCATCAAGTTTTCTTTTTAAAATTGTAGTTATCTGTTCACTCATATGTTTTTTTAATCATTGAATAAAATTTTTTCTGTTCTAATTCATCCATTTCATCGATATCTATACGCAATTCTTCTATTAACCCCTTAATCGTATCCGACTTAACACCTCGGAACTGACGTGTTCTAAAATACAATAAATCGAACAATGCTTTTGAGGGTGAAGCGATATAAAAATCGAATTTTCCCTTAGATAAAGAAAAACCAGTGAATAATTCCTTTTTAATTGACTGATAAGCAAAGCTACCTGCTTTTGTCTGATATTCTCTTGTGACTTTTGGCGTGATCGAAGTGATAGAATGAATTGCCTCAGTAGCAAGATTATAATACTGGAGAGCGACCCAAGAACTTACATATGATGGAGTACGAATAATATTTGCAAGATAAAAAGAGTATGAAATATCGGTTTTATTTTTTTCAAAAAATTCCGTAGATACATACATACCTTTTTTCAGCGATATAATTTCTTTATATTTCAAAAATCGGCTGATATAGGTGTCAACCGTCGTGTCTTTAAGCCCCAACTGTTTGCCAAGCTGATAAACAGTGTTTTTGTTAAAATGGGGTAAGATTTTTAACTGTTCTAAAAGGTTTTTTTTGCTTTTCATATTCTTGACACTATTGTATCATATCTGAAATGTGTTGTCAATAATTATCCACCTTGATATAGGAGTTATATGGCAGTTTTTTGCTAAAATTAAACCTTTTACAAGCATTGAAAACCACCTAAAAATAAGAGCCAAAACTGTATGCACAGTCTGGCTCGAGGCTCTAATCGTTGTCTATCACGACAGGGTGGCAATGTTCACAAGCACTACCCTTCCAATCTATGGACCAAGGCCCCCAGTCAATCCAAGAACGACTGAACATGTCCCAATCTATGCCCACGTGAACAGGACGCCAGCAATGCCGACAGAAGATGATCACAAGCATCTTGTCCTCCCTAGGTTTAGCGAACTACACCGTCACGTAACTTGCCTTTAGTATCTTGAATTAACTTGGTAGATAATTATCTCGCCAGAATTATTATTTTGTTTTAATTCCCCTCATTACGAGGGGTGCCCGCAGTGCGGAATGTTAAACTCTCCCGCAAAAACCCAAAAACACCATCAAGGTTCTTTTTAACATCAATATCTTGAATATGAAATATTTTTAAACCAAAACTTTCTAAATAATTATCTCGTTCTTTGTCATATTCTTGCTTTCCGTTATGGCTTCCTCCGTCAATTTCAACCACTACCCCTAATTCTTTACAGTAAAAATCAACAATGTAATTTCCTATAATTTTTTGCCTGTCAAAATCCAATTTTAAAAATTGGTTATTTTTCACTTTATTCCAAAATAAAACCTCCGATAAATTGCCGGCCTTTCTTAATTCTCTGGCTCGTTGCTTTAACTTTGGATTAAAAGGCAATTCATACCATTTTAAAACACCCCGCACTGTAGATTCCCCTCTTGTAGAGGGGTGGCATTGCGAAGCAATGACGGGGTGTTCTTCCCCTCTTCCAGAAAAAACACCCCGCCTTTCAGGCACCCCTCTTGTAGAGGGGAATTTTATACACCGAGCTACTCGTACATAATTTTGATTGCTTATATCTTGTTTGTTCATAATTTATATCCCTCACAAATATCATTGTTGGTTAAGCTACCGATAGCCCATTGATGGAACTACGACCACGATCGGAATTAATACGACAACAGGGTTATAATGCCAGCAATGCCGACAAAAGATGATCACAAGCATGGTGTCCTCCCTCAGGTTTAGCGAACAACGCCGTCACGTAACTTGCCCTTAGTATCTTGAATTAATTTAGTTGTAATATTTCCTAACTCTTTTTCAATCAAAGCTCCGGTACGTTCATCTTTTCCTGAAATCTTGATGTTCTGAATTAAAACTGGATTTTGTCCTACTTGACTAGCTGTCGGGATTATACTCACTTCAAAGGCCAAACCGATGTTCGTTGGTTTAACTGGCAATTTACTCACGGTCCAAGAAACAGTCCTAGTGTTCGGGTCATAAACAAGCGGATCTCCGACCGCAACGCTAGTTTTATCGCTCCATGAAACGTTAAGAGGTAATTCCATAGTCAAAGTAACTTTTTCGACAGGACTAATATCATTTATCAGTCGTGCAAAAACCCAATACTTAGTAGATTCCCCAACTTTTGGTGGTAAAGACCCCCTACCCAACTGATCACCCGTGGCCGCATAATACATAGGATATGCCTGAACAGCTAAATTACTATTTAATCTTGTTGTTAATGGATCACTCGTTATGGTCACTACGTTTCCTTCAAAAAGATCATTCAAAACCGTAATACTTTTCAAATCAAAATCAGAACTTCCACTCACATAAGCCTTTGTTTTAATACTAAGCTTGATCTCACCTTTTTCACCAGGTTGTATCAAGGCTAAACGTGGGATTTCATTTTCCGTCCAAACAACATAATTTTGGCTGACTAAACCGTTGGCTTTTTTCAGATTCGACAAATCCCAATAATCACCCATGAGTTGCAAACTTAATTTAGCATTTTCGATCGTAAACGTTCCAGCATTCTCATAATTCAAAACAAAGTCGACCCATTCCCCCGGATTAACAGTTTTTGTATTTAAAACTTTCTGAGTCAACGTAAATTTCTGATCCACGACAAATTGATTCTTTTGCCACTGGGCTTGAATTAAATTCCACTCTGGCGCAATCCAAGCTAAACTCAAACCGACATTCTTTTCCGTTTTATCTGTATTAATCATCACTTTAATTTTAAACTCAGAAATAGCTCCTGGCTCTAAATTATTTATCTCTTTTCCCTTAAATTCCACAAACTTAACCTGTTCGTCGATCACCGGGGTTAAGAGTAATTTCTTATATGTAATATTGTCACTTCTATTTATTATTTTTACAGGCATATCAAAAACCTGTCCCCGCACTAATTTGTCTGGTAAGCTAGCCTCGATCATCAAAAGACTATCATTAATGCTATATTCCAAAATCATATTATTTCTAAACTGCCCCCACAAACGAGCGTCCTTTTTATCTGTTTTAAAATAATTGATAGCACCAAAGACAGCTTGCTTCTCGTCAATATTTCCATATATCTTTCCTGTGATGACAATTTTACCATTAGCCCCCGGCGCTAAATCTCCCAAGACTAAAATATTATTCAGGGCATCATAGTTTTCCCTATCCACACTTTCGAGCACAAAATATTTGGGAAAAGTTAAACTAAGAACAGCTTCTTCAATTTCAAACTTGTTCCTATTATTATACTGAACAACAATCTCTGACGTGGCACCACTAACAACTTTCTCGTTAGTGAGCTGTGCCGAAAAATCTAGACGATTGAAAAAATAATGAAAACCACCATACGCCCAAAAAATATTTAAACCGATTAAAAACAAAACCCCCAAGGCAATAAGGATATCCATGACTAAATGTTTTTTGTTAAATTTATAGCGCACTTCCCAACGACGCTTAAGCTTTTCCCTCGGAGCCGAAAAAATATTAACAATAATATTTTTCTTTCCAGCCTTATCCGCGGCTTCAATAATATCCTCTTCGATTTGTTCGAGGTTCTCGTTGGTGTTCACGTCAATAATTTTATCTGGCTTTGTCATATGTACTACTAATTACTAATCAACTACTAATCCACGAATCGTAACTAATAATTCGTAACCATTAGTAAATTAGTAATAAGATTCGTAATTAGTAACTATTATAATTCATTATAGAAAAAACATCTGAAGATGTGGCAATAATTTCACTGGTTCCATTTTTATCCATATCTGTGGTTGCGACTTCGACACCATTACGTAATTTACTATCAAACGCAAAAAACTTTGGGCCTATCATCTCACCTTTTTTATTAAACACTTTTACTTCCGGAGCACCACCCTTACCTTGTCCCGTAATAATTTCATCTTTGCCGTCACCATTAATATCGCCGCAGGCAACATTTACACCACCGCGAAATTTAGTGTCGTAGGCAAAAAAACCAGGATTAATTAATTTCCCATCAGCAGAAAAAATACGGACATGCGGACCACCGGTCACACCGGCACCAGCGATTATTTCTTGACGTCCATCTCCTTCCAAATCACAAACAGTAATATTCACTCCGCCGCGGAAAGTAGTAGCATAAGCGAAGAAACCTGGGTTAATCAAATCTCCACGATTATTAAAAATTCGAACCTGTGGACCACCTCCATTTTCTGTACCTGTAATTATTTCCATAGTCCCATTATTGTCCAAATCTCCAACTGAAATATTTATGCCTTTATTATAAGTCTCTCCATACGGATAAAAAGTTTTAGTGACAAGCCCTTCGTTTAAAATTCTAACTTTACTATTGTCAGCAATAAGAATTTCTCTGACACCATCTTGATCTATATCTTGTTCAACGACTTGATTACTGCCCTGCGCTGCATCTAAATAAGCAAAGAAACCAGTTCGTGCCACGTGTCCATATTGGTTGAAAACGCGCGCAAAAGATCCGTTGACATAAGTGGCATCATAAATCTTTTCCACTGAGCGAAGTAAAATTAAACCATCTTGAGCTGGCAAACTTACACTCGTAATAAACGAGCCATCATTAACTCTTGTATCTTGGATACCGTGCAATTTTTCGTATTCTCCACTTAATTCAACTGTATATGCTTTGTCTGTTGAATTAACCAAAACCAAACCATTCTCGTAATTACGACGCCAAACACCAGTTTGAAATTTTGTTCCATTATTATTCAAAATATTCGTGGCTTCGCCCACCGGTACACCCAATGAAGCCTCATACTCATCGTACCACCAAACTTCGGCGTGTGACTGATCCCCATTATCAAAACCGCTGTAACCATTAGCCATCAAAGCTGAAGCTAAACCAAAACGCATTAACGAATAATTATCCCGTCTACCAGTATTATTAACATTGGTATTAAGAACACCGATTGGCGGTTGAGTTCCTTTCTCCGTAATAAACCGATATTTATCTAAAGTTTGTGCCCAGCCACGTACTGGAAAACTTTCGTACAAAGTTCCATTCACATATTTATAATAATATTCCCCGCCATTCCCCATGATAATTTTGTCAGGACCCAAAAGTTTGCGGGTATTATCTAAAATCTGGATCATGCCAGCACGCCATTTGTTTGTCAGTTCGACATTGTTCTCGGCCACGCCATCATTATTCGTATCAACTTTGAGCGGAGTCAAAAAACCAACTTCATCCCAACAATTGTCATAAAACACACCATCCCAATATCCAGTCATCATAAGTTCATTCTGCACAAACTCTGGCAAAGCATCAGACCAACGCTTACCACCGACCACTGGAGCATCTGGTGTAATGTTGATCATGGGATTCGGTGCCCACCAAGCAACTGATGAACCTGTATCATTTTTTAACCACCAATTAGGTTGAATTTTATTGTAAAATTTCTGTCGTAATGTTCCAGTTAAACCGCCAGAATCACCTCTTACTTCTTCTGGTGCCAAATACGCCAAGAGGATTATGTTGGGATTTAATTCTTTTAACCTTTTCAAATGCTGTGGCGAATAGGTTTGCACATCCATATCGATAATGAGAATATCCCACTTAGCAAGTTCCGCCACTTCTTTTTCTTCTATGTGCCAACGATAAAACAGATTGGCGAGTTTTGGATAATTATAATGTTTCAAAACAGCTCCGCGCATCATAAAAGGCACGGAGATCAAAGCTACAAAAATAATAATGTAAATAAAGCGTCGCATTAACCTAAGCCTACTTTATTAGATTGAACTAAAAAATTGTATATACTCATTATCTCTTTGTAATATTCTTCTGAACTATTTTTAATTTCTACTGTACGCCGTGCATTACGGCCGAGCTGTTCAATAAGCGGACCATTGTCATAAATTCGTTTAATCCGTTCTTGCAAATCAAGAGTATTCCCAGCCTCAAAAAACCAACCATTATAATTTTCTGTGATCATTTCCGTAAGCCCTCCGAGTCGAGATGCTAATACTGGTTTACCAAGAGCCATGGCTTCGATAACTATCATCGGATAATTTTCTAACCATTGCGAAGGAACCACTACAAATCGAACGCATTTAACAGTCTCAAATAGTTCTGTTCCACTCAATTGTCCTAAAAGCTCAATATTCGATACTTGTTTTTCCTGTAAATAATCCTCCAAAGATTCTGCCTCAGGTCCAGTACCAATTATTTTTAATTTAACATTCGGCATTTTGCGGACAGCCTGACAAAGAGTTTTTACGCCTTTCTCGCGACTCAAACGTCCGAAGTAAACAATATAATCACCTGGCGTAAACTCTGGCTCAAAGGCATTCAATTCTAAACTATTATGAATCACTTTAATTGGATATTTAAAATCCCACTCTGCATATTTGTCAGCTAAAAATTTACTGGGAGCAATAAATTGATCGATCCTTTTTGCATAACCAGCAAACCAATTCAGATATGACTCCAACGAGCCCCAAAGACTGGACCAAAAACTATTTTGAATACATTTACTAAAAGCACACTTATAAAATTTATGAGATCGACAAGACTCACAAATCTTGTTATGCGAATAAAGATTATAGTCCGGAGCAATCATGTGATAATCATGTAGAGTCTGCACTATCGGTATATGATATTTCTTCAACGGTTTTAAAATAGAATAAGTCAATTGGTGATAAACATTATGCAGGTGAGCGATGTCTGGTTTTTCTTCTTGAATCAATTTTTCGAGGCGACGCGACGCTTCTTTGTAATAAATAAAACGCCAAGCCTTTTTATACCAACCTGTTTTGTCTGAAAAATCAACATGCGGCACAAAAAATTCGCTTTCCGTGCAAGGAATATTCTTTTTGTCTTGCATGGAAAAACAAATCACTTCGTGTCCATTTTCTTCAAGGATACGTTTGGTTTCGAAGTAGACGCGTTCAGCACCGCCCTTGAGATAATGGAATTTATTGATTAGGAGAACTTTCATATTGTTCTAATTGTTCAAATTGTTGAAATTGTTCAATCGCTTCGCTTGTTCACTTTTTGAGAACCCGGGCTCAATTTCTTGAGCCCCTACCTTTTTAAGAACAAGCTCAAACCTGATTTGATCCAAGAAAAAATGCTGGGGTCGTACATGCAACCGAGTAAACAATCATAATTACAATGATTCGCAGCTTTGCGCACATCATCATATTTTTTACTACGCCAAATTTCTTTAATTGTTTGTTCTCTAATATTCCCGACTTCGCCGAATCGACAGACCGAAACTTCGCCAAATGGTCCAACAACAAAGGAACGGTAACCAACATTACATGTTTTGCGATTTAATTTAACAGCAAAATATTTTGTCATGGCTGCCAAATGTTCCAAGGAATTAATAATCAAGCTAGCATCAGACTTTTTAAGTTTTATTAAATCCTTAATAACTTTTTCTAATTTAGGAAAATTATATTCGCTAATCCAAAGCGGATATTTTTCGTGATACTGCGTTTGATTTAAAGTTTTACGCGTAGTCCAGTTATATGGATCATATGGTTGCAACCAAATTGAAACACCAATCGTGCGTGCCATTTTAACCACATCCAAAACTTCATTCAAATTCTTTTCTGAAATAACTAAATTAATTTTTAATAAAATGTTTTTGGGCCTGACTTTTTTGTAGGCTTCCAAAGTTTTTTTTACTCGCTCAAAGGCGCCTGGAGTTCCTCGAAGTTCGTCGTGCAAAGGACTGAATGCATCTAAAGATAATGAAATATGCCCACCACCAACGGCTTCATAACCTCTTATAATGTCTTCGTCGAGCAACCAACCATTAGTCACAAAGTGCGTATACATGCCTTTTTTATTAGCATAAGCCAGGTATTCGAGTAGATGTTCTTTAAATAACAGGGGCTCTCCTCCGCTCACACCAAAGCTCTTGATTCCCCACGCACTCGCTTGATCAATCATTTTTTTGACTTCAGTCGTAGATAAATATTCTTTAACATCTTCCGTTTGACCCATTTTCCACTGATCGCACATAGGGCAGCGAAAATTACAACGATTAGACATCAAGTAATAAATTCCATCCGGCTTGGTAAAATTAATACCGGTTAACAAACTCAAAGAAGTAGTAACTTTATTTTGTACCTTTCCACAGAAAACTTTAAATAAACGGAAAAAATGCATATTTTATTTTAATAAACTCAAATAAAGCTCTTCGTATTGTTTGATTACTTTATTAATATCAAATTTTTCTAAAACCTCTCTTTGCAAATTCAAGGCCATGCGGGCAGCTTCTCGTTTATTATTATTAACCCATTCTAAATGCTGGACTAAAACTTCAATATTTTTTGGGCGAAACAATAAACCTGTTTCATTATTAGTTACAATTTCAGGAATTCCACCAACATCAGTTGCAATAATAAACTTACCAGCTAGCGATGCTTCAATTATCGACAAACCCAAGCCTTCGCTTACGGAAGGTAAAACAAAAACATCAAATTCATCATAAAATGGTCGCACATCATTTACAAAACCAGTGAACTTAATATGCTCATCAATACCCAAGAACCGAGCCTGCGCTGCCAATTCTTTTTCTAATGGCCCACCACCGACAACCACCAGCTTCCATTCACGATTGCGTAAAAAACGACAAGCGCGAATCAAATGCTTTTGGCCTTTTTCTTTACTCAAACGTCCAACCGTACCAATGGCCAAATAATTACGTTTAAATATTTGAGGCTCAGCCACATAAAATTTATTAACATCGACTCCATTATAAATAACTTGAACTTTTTGATAAGGAACTTTTTCGACTTTAATTAAATGTTCTTGTGTTGCCTTAGAAATAGCAATTATTTTTTGGAAGCGTCGACGAATTCTACGCCCCAAACAATTACGCCAGCAACCTTCACTTAGAACATCATGTTTCGTCGATATTATAACCGGCACCTTAGCACGCAAAGCAGCCCTACCTCCCCAAAAATCTCCGGCGAATAAATGAGTGTGCACAATATCGGGTTTCTCTTGGACTAAATAATTGGCCACTCTTTTGATAATGCCCAAATCAAATTTATTTTTTTTATGAAAAAACTTTAGTTTAACTCCAGCATCTTCAAAGGCAGCGACAATAGGATTTTCATCTTGTAAAACAATAACCGAAACCTCAAATTTTTCTTTATCAATTTTACGACAAAGATCGAGCAACAACTTTTCAGCTCCGCCATAGTTTAGCCGACCAATAATATGTATTATTTTTTTCATATTCTATTCACTATTTTTGCGCCACGATAAAAATTATTTCATCCACGATCTTTGGTGGATAGGTGAATTCTAGAAAATAAACTAATTTCCAAAGTCCGTGTACAATCTTCTGCAATCCAGCTCGAATAATTCGACGGATGCGATTGCGCGGGACTTTAAATGGATAAACTTGAAAAACAGAAAACCCAGCGATCTGAATTACTTGAGCCAAACTATATTCAGTGAATCCTTGATAATGCGTAAAATCACCAAAACGAATACGCGGGCCAATGAGTGAAGATAAATTACCTGTTTTGATTATCAATCGTCCGCCTGAATTTAAACGCTCATATAGACGGTGCAAAGTTTCAAGAGTTTCATCTTGTGGCAAATGTTCGATAACATCATTCATAAAAATCAAATCAAAATTACCAGAACCTATTAAAAAGTCATCAATACTTTTAATTAGTTGGACTTTTTTAATTCCCTTTTCCTCGCAATATTGAATTGATTCAGGCGAAATATCAACGCCCAAAAAATTTTCATACCCTGCTTCGCCTAAATATTGTAAAAATCTCCCCATACCCGCACCAATCTCCAAAATTCTGGCTGATTTGTTTGAGGGCAAAAACTTTTTGTAGTTATATCCATACTGACTAATCAAATAACGGGCATTGCTTTCATTAAAAGCAGCAAAGCCTGCGCTTAAAAATTTATTATAGACTTCTTGCATATTAGACTTTATAAAGTTTTACTCCAGCCAAACAAACACCTAGCGGCAACCACATTTTAGCTAAGAAATATGAGGTTGAAAAAAGTTGAAAGAAAACCACCCCACCTGCCATAACAATGAGGAGTAGTATCATTAATTTCTTTTCACCAAAACTATCCAGATATCCATTCAACAAATTTTTAAAGATATAACCGAGCAGGATCACAAAAGCTATAAAACCAATTAAACCAGTTTCAGCCAAGAGCTTTTGCACAAAGCCATGAGAATCTAGCGGATCGCCAAATTCTACAGCATAGACAAATGTGCGACCGACTAAATCGTTAAAAGTATTTAAACCATTACCAATGATTGGATGATTCGTAAAATGATACCAAGCCACAGAGGTCATAAGCCAACGACTTGAGTCAGAACCTTTCACAGCGCTAATCTGCGCCCAGAAAAAAACATAGACAATAACTAAAATCAATAAAGTCAGACCAAGCAAAAGAATCACCCGTTTATCAAACATGCTCTTGCGCATAAAACCAAAAAGCAAAATCAAAAACTGAAATGCCAGAACCAACCAACCGGAACGTGATAGAGTTAAAAGTAAAATTGAAATTAAAAACATGGTTAATAGAACAAAATAACCGCGGTTATGAACTTTCTTGGCGGCAAAATAAAATATGATAGCGCAAGGAATCGCCACAACCAAAGTTTCAGCCAGCGCGTTCCAATTACCACCGAGTAAATTCACACCGAATATGGGGAAAGATTGTGCCCGTCTAGCAAATAATCCCCCCTCAGTAAATATAACAGTTAACAAACCAAGGATAGCCGTCAAGACTCCACTGGATAAAAACGCTATCAAGACTCTTTTGAATACTTTTTTGGTCTGAATTAAATTTATTGGTAAAAGAACAAACATCAGATAGAAAAAAACTAATGGTCTTAATAAATATTTCAAACTTATTAAAGCGTCAGGACTATTTAGTAGCGAAAAAGCACTGGCCACAAAAAACAATAAAAAATAAGGCCAAGCAAAAAACTTTTTAAAATAAGTGAACCCTTCGACTTTGTCGCCTTCAAGTTTAATCAGCCAAGCCACAACAGTTCTAAGAATTAAGGCAAAGAATAAGGATAAGGCAAAAAAATCTACATAGGGCACGTTAATTTTATCAGAGACATACTGCCAGCCCCAAAACGGAGTCAAAAAAACCATGGAATAAAGTCCGATATTTGGCCACTTTAGGAATAACGAAGAAAGAATAATAAATAAAGCGACCATAATAATGTTCGAAGCGCTCAGACTACCAAAGGAGGCCAGTGTCACTAGCAAAACTAAAACCAAAACAAGCAGCACAAACTTCAGACAGGAATAAAAATCCTTTGCCTGTAAAAAGTTTTTGAATTTATTTATTTGCCCCATGATAATTTCTTTTTAAAAATCCAATTGGCCACTGTGAGAGGGTTGCGCTTCATGGCTGTCCGAGCTGTACAAACCATCCAATAATCATCTTCGAACCCACGGATTTTCGCGCGTGCACTGGCCGCTTCTTTTGAATTCCATAAATCTTTAAAATCTCGATAACTGAAGATGTTCCCCATCACAGTGCTATCAATAACCGAGGGATAGACATCACCGCGCGGATCGAGGAAAAAAAAGTCCTCGCCAGCAAATTGCTGCAAGGGACGTTTTTCGCCCTGGGATAATTTGTATAAACCATCAACAAAATAGGCACGCGCCCAATCTTTAACTCGAAGTGATTTTATAAAATGTCGAATTATATATTCGAATTGTTTTTTTACTTCTGGTGTTTGAAAATTTTTATTTTCTTGTGCCTTACCAAAATAAATATCTGAGGAATGAGCAATGGCCATGGTAAATTCTACGCCCAACTTATTACTCCACTCAAAAGCTGTTTGCAATTGAGTATAATTAATATCATTCAAAGTAAAAGCCATTTTCACTTTATGTGAGCCCAATAAGTTTCGACAAAAGTTGAGCGTGTCCATCACTTTCGGCCAAGCATTTGGGACTCGACGAACAGCTTCGTGCATTTGACCGATGCCATCGATAGAAATTGAGATAGCAATTTCAGGACAAATCTTTTTGATTTGAGGTAAAACTTTTTTGATTGTATCGACAAGAAAACCATTGCTTGAAATATTGATATTCGCTTTGGGGCAGGCCTTGCGCATAGCCTTAATGATCTCGACTAAATCCTGGCGCAAAAATGGTTCCCCACCGCTCACGTTAATATCACGCAAGCTCTTTGGTAAACGCCAATAAGCTTCAGGCAAAAGTTCTGGATAATCTTTAATTTGCCAAATATTACACATGACGCAACGAGCGTTGCAACGATAAGTTACGGCCACTACAGCATCGACGGGCATTTTTGTTTTTTTGATCATAAATAAGTAGATTTATGAGTCATAAATCTGAGTTAAATATAGCATATTTCTGCCATTTCAGCAAAGAAACAAGCAAACAATTAATCAAAAAAACAAATCCGTACGTGCAGGTCGCGACTTACACGTACACTTAATTAGCAGCTCGAGATCATTTAGATATGTGGGATTGCTTCACCCCTGCCCAGAGCGGGTTCGCAATGACCTTTGGATTCGGGGGAAACGACAAAAAAACACCAACCCTACGCTGGTGTTTCTCGTAATTCGTAGGGGTTCAAAATTTTGAACACCTACACGATGTATTTTTGTGTATAATCAATCTGCAAATACGGATCTTTATGATTGGCAGAAAGGAAGGTGTTCTCACCTGTCTTTTGGTTAATTAAATCGAGGGTTGCTCTATCAATCTGAACTGCATCAGAACAGAACAAAACGCCCAAATCTGGAGCAATTATTTCTTCGGGATTGGCTTCGCAATCACAAAACTTTGAAATATTCTTCACAATATTGATGTAAAAAGTTTTTGACGGCAAATTATTAATAACAGCGGCCGCGGATTGTCCTAGCAAATCGTCAAAATAAGCAACCTGCGGAGCCAAACAATTGTGTGGGCAATTCAATTCGCAGATAGAACAGCCCCAACACCCCTTAAGGTTTATATTGGCTTTACCGTTTTCCATTTTAATAGTTTTGGCTGGACAGAAACTGGTGCACAAACCACAGCCCTGACATTCCGCAATCCATTTTGGCGCACCTAAACCATGTTGATCTGATTTACTTTTTGGAGTAACTCCGCCCATAGCCAAATTTTTTATAGCACCACCAAATCCCGCACAATAATGTCCCTTTACATGTGAGATAACCAAAATCATTTCGCTCTCGACCAAAGGTTTAGCAACTTGGACAATCATGTTTTTCGTCGCGATTTCTTTATAATCGTCTGAAATCAAAACGTTCGCGAGCTGATTGTAGCCTCTGTCCTTAGCAACTTTTTCATATCCTGCGACAGTTTTTCTTGGAGAGTTATAAGCAACCGGAGTATCGAACAAAGTAACTTCAATGTTTTTCTTTTTAAAATAATCAACAATGGACTCAATATCTTTAGGCATTAAAGCATAAGGATTGCCGGGTTCGCCAAAATGGAGTTTGACTAATACTTTATTACCGCCAGAAAAAATCGAATCCATTTTTGCGATGACTTCATTTGGGATTTCGTTATAACTCTCTGAGAAAAAAGTTTTGTTCATAGTGTTTAATTTATAGTGGTATTATCACATATCCAAATTATTTTTACCACTTGATAGCAGATCAAAATGCATAACTATGGGAGATTGCTTCGGGCTGCCCAAAGCGCCCTCGCAAGGACGCTTAAGATATGTGGGATTGCTTCACCTCTGCCCAGAGCGGGTTCGCAATGACCTTTGGATTCGGAAAAAAAAGAGCCCCTTCGCGCAGATGCGAAGGGGCTCAAGTTGGTCTGGCACTCAGGATTCTGCCTGAAATGCCAGGTCTGCGATTAGTTGCCGCAGAAAAGCGTTTCGAAGTCGACGATGGCGACGCCGAGGTCGCCCATGGTGACGTTGGGGTCACCGCTCGGTGTCGGGTCGGGACGGATCCAGGCTCCGACGTTGCAGATGAGGGTCACGTCGACACCCCCACCCCACTTCCAGACGCCGTCGCTCAAGTTGAGCTTGAACTCGGGGTTCTTCGTCCCCCACTCACAGAGCGAAGCCTGCGTCATGGCGAAGGAAGCTCCGCAGGTGACCGTGATGTCGAGGTTGTCTCCGTACCAGATGACGGCCTCGGTCCACGCCGGATTGGCCGTGGGGCAGTTGACCTGGCAGACCACGTCATCGGTCTGGACGCAAGTGTTACCCTCGCAAACCGTACCAAAACCGCACTGGGCGTCATTTCCGCACTCGACACAGCCGTAGCTCATCGTGGTATTACTCCAAATGCACTTGGGCAATCCCATGGTACAGCCCCAGTCCGTAGCCATGGCCGGAGCGTTCTCTGCCACGTGGCACTGGTAGCAGTGCTTCTCCGCAGTGACCATGTCTACCTCACAGAAGTACTGGCCATTCACGAAGTTGCTCCCCTGGCAGTCCGCATCAGTCTGACACGAGAACTGCTCCACTGGGATACACTGGCTGTTCTGGCACGCCGTTCCCTCGGGACACGGCAGACCGTCGTAACATTCGTAGTCGACGCACTTGCCAGCCCCGAAGTCGCAGGCGCCGGTGCCGAAGCAATCGGAGTCGACAGCGCACTCGGGGTAGCCGCTGTTGTTGTTGTAGTAACAGGTACCCAAGATACAGGTCCCGTCGCTAGCCGGGCAGTCGGCATCGTTCGTGCACTCTATCGGGTACTCGCATCCGTAGATTTTGACGTCTACGGTGAAGTCCCAGGAGTCGAGCTGGCACGCACCGCTCGTTTCGCAGTTCGCGTACTGGATCAGAACACCACCACCCGCGTTGTCGCACCAGGACTGCACTTGGCAGTCATTGTCGTCGGCGCAGTGCGTGCAGTGTTCCTTGACGTTGTGGTAGCACTCGGTCATCCCGCAGAAGTCCGTGGTACACGGATCCTTGTCGTCGCAGTCGGCCGAGCTCTCGCAGACGAGATCCTCGCACCAGAAGACCGAGTAGTATTGGCCTTCGTTGCCGCCGATGCCCCAGAAACAGAGCTCCCAGGGCAGGCACTCGTTCTGCTCCCCTCCACCGCTGCACTCTTGGCACAGCTTCAGCGGAGTTCCCGGCTCTCCGGACGCAACACAGTAGTCGCCGAAGCCGGAACCGAGGCAGTCCGAGTCGTACTCGCAGGTGAGCATCTTGGGCTCTCCGTCGAGGCAAAGCTTGTCGTGCTCGCAGGTGGCGCCGTTGCAGAAATCCTGCGTGCACACGTCGTTGTCGTTGCAGTCGGAGTCGACGTGACAGCAACCTGGAATCGGAATGTACTCGCACTTGTTCATCGGATCTGTGCCCACGGGATTCACCACGCACATATCGACCGTGCAGTAGTCCCCGTCTTGGCAAACCAGATCGTGGACGCACTTCCCGTCTTCGGTAATGTTGTCCGTGCAGATATTTCCATCATCACAGTTTCCAGCTGGAGTGTCGTTCCAGCAGTATCCGGCCTCGCAATGACCCACCAGACCACCGACCTCGCAAGTCGCATTGTTGTCCGGAAGGAGCCAGCAAGAATTGTCAGCTCCGCAAACCGGAGACTTCGTGCACGGATTGTTGTCATCCGAGCAAATATTGCTCTGATCGCTACAACACTCAGCCTTGAACCTCATCTCGCAGGTTCCAAAGACGCACTCGTCGTCCCGGCAGGGATCGTTTGCACCAGCGCAGTCGGCGTCGTTCTGGCACTCGGCCTTGCAGGCTCCATCGTGGCACTCGCCGTCCTTGCACTTCTGCCCACCGGCACACTCGCCGCGTTGTTCGGGTTCATCTGACAGAACCCGTTCGCGCAGTACGGATCGTAGCACTGGCCAGGCGCCTGGCAGTCGTCGTCGACGTTGCAGGTGTAGGCGCAGGCGCGCTGTCCCACCTGGGACTCGTAGCACTCCATGCCTTCCCCGCACTTGTACTGCTCGTGGTAGCAGATGCCCCACTGGCAGTGGTCGATCGTACAGACGTTGCCGTCGTCGCACTCGAGGTCGTTGTGGCAGGTCGGGGTCGTGTCGGTCGTGGTCTCCACCGCGGTGTCGTTCTTCACGACGTCGGGACAGGTGTCGATCGCCGTGTCGGTCTGGACTTCCGGTCCGGACTCGTTGGCGATGTCGGCCGCAACTTCACCCTGGATGTCGTTGTCGACGGGGGTGATGTTCGAACCGCTGCAGTTGATGAACATGACGCCGAAGGACAGGACGAGGACGGTGGTCAGCACTCGGTTCATGGTCAGCACCTCTGCAAGCGTGGTTTTCTAAACCACTTGGTTTTGACGCACCTGAACTAGGGTTCTAAACCCAGAAAAAAAGACTAATCAGGATAGCATTTTCTTCTAAATTTAGGACTTTTATCTAACACCAGAGTATAGCATGTAATTTTAGAAAAGTCAAGAGCATTAATCCGATTTGCGAGCCCCACAATTCTAAAACATTTTAACGTGGTGTTTACCCTGCACCTAAAGGGAACACTTTATGGTACAGGGTGGGAATCTCTTAATCATATCCTAAGGAAACGATGTAATAGATTACTTCGTCACCTGCGTGAAATTACGAGATCCTCACAAAGAAAAGCGCCTCCCCAGATGAGCCGGGGAGGCGCGCGAAAGCAACGAATCACTCGGTGAGGAGTGGCAGCGTTCCAGCTGCACGTCCGATTCAGCTTAATCGGGAAAGCCTCTTTCGAAGCCATCTCACCACTAGGGCTTGCAGCAGGTGACGCTGAGAACAGGGTGACCGAGTTGGTCGGTTCTGAGCTTTATGACAGCTCGCCGACCGGGTAGCGAAAAGCGCACTTGACGCTCCTTCCGAGCTACTCGAGGCAGGAATCCGACGTCCCGTCTTCGTTGACGGCGTCGCAAAGGCCGTAGCCGCAGCCGGGGGCGTCCGTGGAGCCAAGCTCCGTAGACGCGCTGTTGATGGTGCAGCTCTTCGGCGCGATGCCGTCGAGCCACTGACCGTTCGCGACCTCGCCCTGCGTCAGCTTCGTCCAGAAGCCACGCGTGACGTTGTCGACGGCGTAGAACTTGGTGCTGGTGCCACACCCGTGCTCGTCCATCGGGATGTTCCAGTGGAACCCCCCGGACTCGCTCGGATTCTGGACGCCGGCGCCGAAGTTCACCATCTTGCCGGTGTTGGCCAGGCTCCCGTCCCAGCAGCAGGTGATGGAGTAGAACTCCGCCTGCGGCTCCACGGGGTCGACGGGCTCGGGCTCGACCGTGTAGGGCGTGCACACGAACTGCTGCGGGTGGCAGAACACCGTGGTGTCTCCGTCCCGCTGGCAGCTGTCGCCGTCCTTGGTCGTGGCGCCGGTTCCGTCCTCGTTCATCACGGTGAAGAACTCGACGTCGCAGCCCGCCTCGCAGCGGTAGACGTCGAACTCCAGGTCCTCGGACGCGCCCTCGGCGAGAACGCACAGCTTGTCGTAGCTGCAGTCCTCGTCGGAGAAGCACTGGTCCGGGTCCCACACCGCGGTGTTGTTCGCACCGCTGACGTCGACCGGCAACGTGCCGTTGACGTCCACGACGTTGTCTTTCCCGCAACCGAACGCGAACAGAGCCAGGCACAGGGCGAACAGGGTGTTGCGCAGCATGATCGTTCCTCCATGGTTGATGACGCAGCCGTTGTTGGTCGAACGCATGATCCAGTTCTCCTCGTATCAGTTTTTAGCACCTTTTACCCATCTCAGAAGACAACCCATGTTATCTCCTAGGATGACGGGGCCAGCAACTGTTTGCTAGGCCCCTGGTTGTATCACCGACGATGCGCCGGTGAGATTGTTGTCGATCAGCGACCGGGCATGTTGACCGTGGTGTGGTCGCCACCACCGCAGTAGCCGGCGCCGCACACGCCTCCGACGGTAGCGCCGGCGACGATGACCGCGAGGCCGGTCCAGACGTACCAGTGGTCGTACCAGGGATCTCCCTGGATGACGACCGGCGCCGGCAGGACGGTGACGTCGACCTTGTTGACCGGGGTCACGATGACCTCAGCCTTGGCCGGCAGGACGGTGACGTTGTTCACGACGTTGTTGTTCGGCGCGAACGTCGGCTTCACCAGCACGCTGGCCTTGGACGGCTGGACCACGATGTCCTGGTGGATCACCTCGTCAGTGGAGTTGACCTGCGCGACCGCGACGAGCGGCGCCAGGGTGAGCACGAACGTGAACAGGGCGAGCAGGGAGAGCTTCCTCATCTGTCAGTTCCTCCAGGTTGTGAATACCGCGGTTACGACCTTGTCAGTCGTTCCCCTTCTCAGTTTTCCCTTAGAAAACCAGGAAAGGGAGCGACCGATTCTTTATGTGTTTAACAGGATAGTATAGCATACTTAGATTTTTTTGTCAAGTACCCAGAACCACTCGTTCCTCGGGTTCTGGGCAAGGCCCTGAACAACTAGTTACTATCGGGTGCTGGGCAAGGCTGCCATACCGATTTGCGAGCCCCACGATTCCAAATGATTAGAGAGCGCTGGGGCGTGGCAATCTCTTGATCATATCTTAAGGAAACAATGTAAAAGATTGCTTTGTCCCCAGCACAAGATGCGTAGTTCCTGCCTACCAGAAGGCAGGCTCGCAAAGAAAAGCGCCCCCCCAGATGAGCCGGGGAGGCGCGAGATCAGCAACGAATCACTCGGTGAGGAGCGGCAGCATTCCGGCTGCACGTTCGATTCCAGCGAATCGAGAAAGTCTCCTATGAGACCTCACCACTTTGCCCTAAGACCAGCAGGTGACGCTGAGAACAGGTGTAACCAGACACGAAGCCTTGGTTACTTCATCGTGGGCACGGGCACCCCGTTGATGGTGACCGCTGACCCGTTCGCCGCGTAGATGTTTTGCTCGAACATCACGCGCGGCTTGTATACCGGCGCGGGCACCTCGACGAACCGCGGGATGCAGCCGCCGGCGTGGTGGCAACAGCCGTTGAGGCAGATGCCGTCCAGACCGTCGTTGCCGGTGTCACCCTTGGCGCCGGTGTAGCCGCGCGAGCCCATGGGACCGATGTCGCCCTTCTCGCCGTTGAGGCCCGGGAGACCGATGTCGCCCGTGTCGCCCTTCTCGCCTTGGGGACCGGTGTCACCCTTGAACGTGGTGACGCCCAGTTCCTCCATCGCGGTCAGGACGGCGGCGGGCATGTCGGCCTTCTTGACCACCTTGGTCATACCATAGCCCAGCAACCCGATCAGCAGGAACGCGCACACGATCGCAGTCAGGATACGCATCTCTTCCTCCAACATGGTTGTCGAACGTTTCGGACGTGGATACCTTACGGCTCCCTAAAGCACTCGTTAATTCGTTATCAAAGCCTGAAAAAATCATCTCACCGCTCAGTACAATTCGAACAAGTAGCTTTAGGGAACCTCTAATCCAATTTGATTAGAACATAGCATTATAGCATACATACATTTTTTTGTCAAGCATCATCCGATTTGCGAGCCCCACAATTCTTAATGATTAAAGAGCGATGGGGCGTGGCAATCTCTAGATCATATCCTAAGGAAACAATTCAGGAGATTGCTTCCCCGTACCAGAAAGTGTTCCCTTTCGGTACAGGGTAAACATCGTTCCTCCTCGCAAGAAAAGCGCCCCCCCAGATGAGCCGGGGAGGCGCGCGAAAGCGACGAAATCACTCCGTGAAGAGTGGCAGCATTCCGGCTGCACGTCTAATTCGGCAAATCAGTAACCTCACCACTTCGCTTGGTAGCCAGCAGGTGACGCTGAGGACGAGATGTCGTCGTCGGTGTGGGTGGGGCTTGAAGCCCTATAGTCACCCAAATCCGACCGGGTACGGCTCGAACACGTTCACCTCCGAAGAGGTTGGTCCTCTCCCGGCTTCTGCCTAGGAGAAGAACACTCCCAAGATCACCAGGAACGCGACCGTACAGACGATCGGGATGAGCCACGCGGGCAGCTCGTCCTCGACGACGGTCACGGTCTCGAGCTCGGGCTCGGTGCGCTGGGCGGCCGGCTTGTCGATGACCGGCTTGGGAGCCGGCTCGACCTTGGCGGTCACGGCGGGCTTCGCCTCGGGCTTGGTCACGACGGCCGCGGTCGTGGCGGGGGCCGGCTTCACCTCGTCGACCTTGGGGGCGTCGGCAGGCGCAGGGGACGGCAGCACGACGTCTGCGACGGTCGCGGACGTGTCGTCGGTCGGCAGCTTCGGCGCGGCGCCGATCAGGGTCTCGGCGGCCGGCTTGGGCGCGGGGGGCGGCTCGTCGGCCTTCTTCAGTCCCTTGAAGAAGGCCGAAACATCGGTCTGTTCGTCCTCGTCGACGAACTCGGACTCGGACTTCCGCCCCTTGATGACGCGGATGACGAGCAGTACCCCGAGCACGATGGCCAACGCGACTGCGACGGAAATCAACACGGCTTGCATGACGCACCTCCACAGCAGTTGACGGTTAGAGCACGTGGATACCTTCCGGTTCCCCTCTATAGCTTTAGACAAAGCTAGAAAAAGGAACCAACAATCAAATTGATTATGACATCACATAATAGCATGGTTAGAAAAATTTGTCAATAGGTCGTTCTAGCTCATAAAAACTGTTACCGAAAACCTAGTGGATAGCTCATAAATGGGTTACCGTAGTCGTATATGACTATGGAAACAAGAAATAACATCT
>Ga0076120_107_pt1 | contig 37464 bp, 44 predicted proteins | sample RifGroC2_FD_67677 | JGI IMG/M metagenome (GOLD analysis project Ga0076120, IMG submission 67677) | Parcubacteria bacterium GW2011_GWC2_39_14
ATTTCTTTCCCCAGCCACTTTCCTCTATTGCAATCGCGGATAATGCCTCAGCGTTAATATTATATAAAGATTCGACTTCATCAAGGTTAATGCTTTTTGATTCAATGAATTCTGTTTCGAATTGTTCGAGTTCTGAAATTTCTTTTTCATTAAAACATTTTTTAGGACAGGTGATGATGATTTTCATAAATATTAGTCTAATTTCGATTTTAATGTTTTTGTCGCAGTAACTTTACCATCTTTTTCAGAAACCACATATCCAGCTTTTTTATGCCCTGCCTCTAATTTTTCTTTATTTTCAGAATCCTCTGGTATTAAGGTTGCGAAAATTAATTCACAATCATTCGCTTCTGCAATATCAGCAGCAATTTTTAACAATTGTTCGCCAACCTTGCCACCTCTTATTGTTGGTACCACATATCTGTCGGCAATATAGAGATATCTCTTTTCATCAGACGCACCTCTTTGGACAACTTTGAATAAGCGAAGATTTATCCAACATTGATGTGTTTTTTCTGTAATGTTAATGGTAAAAGCAGCAGATTTTTGTCGATCAATTCCAAGTGTTTGTACCTCGATATTCCCTAAATCACTAAAACTACGGCTTTCCCCAACTTTAGCTTCTAAGCTTGTGCGAGTATCCCCAATCATTATCTTGTAACTGTCAGCAACTTGGATTGATGATGAGTCGCTACCAAAAGAAGTAGAAGTTAAAAGAATCCCTTTGATTATTTGAATAAAGCGACGATATTTGTTTTTCATTGGTCCGGGTTCCATCTCAATCAACATTGATTGAGCCTTGTCTAAAAGACGTTCTATTTCAGATTGACTTAACTCTTTAAGTTTTTCAGAATTATCTAAATAATCTTCTAGTTTCGGTTCTTCTTCACGTCTTTCGCCCCATGATTCAAAACGCATATTTTTTTGTAAATTATTTTTCTAGATAATAAGTTGCATGACTAAAAACCAGTAATGATCTTTTGCGTTTTGATTCTATTAGTTTGAGTCCAAGTTTAGTAAAAATTTCTTTCCACTCCTCGTCGCTTTTGTTTGTGTATGGATGACCAACGAATTCAAAATTGAGCAAACTATCAAAAAAATACGTTGCATATTTCTCAAACCAATTTGAATAAATGTCTTCGATGATAACAATTTTTTTAGAAACTCTTTTTGCTTCTTGTAAGATTTTTTCCGGTTCTGAGGTGTGATGTAAAACCGTTAATATTATCGATTTGTCGAAGGTGTTGTCGTCATAGGGCATCTTTTTGCCGTCGTAAATAGTGGGCGTGAGCTTATCTACAAAACTTAGATTTTGAATATCTAACGCTGTAACTTTGTAGCCTCCATTTAATAAAAGTTCATAAACATTGCAGGTGCCAGCACCGATATCGAGAATATTGTCTGATTTGTTCAGCAGAGGTTTTATTCGACCAATTAAATCAGTTGCTCGCGCTTTGCCAATTTTATAAATAATGTTTTTGAATAATTTATTTTGTTGTAGAAATTTAACTAGCATGTTTTTGTATTTGTTCTTTTAGATAGGTCTCAAAATTTGCGAGTTCTTTTGTGAATTGATTTAAATGTTCGTAGTTATCAGAAATTAATCTAGAGTAGAATAAAAGTTTTTTGTCGACATGAGCGTCTAAAGGTTTTTCCCAAACGGCTTCCCAGGTTTCACCATTTACAGTGTCGCGTTTATCGCGATCTATCCATTCGACATGATATTTTTCGACAAATAACTTGTCTTCGATTACCAGAGTGTCCCACTCGGCATCGATTGGCCCGTATTTTTTCACAGCTTGTTCCTGAGAAATTGATTCAATCAAAACTTGCTTCACAATTCGACAACCTTTGATCGTGTGATCAAAAGAAATCGAAGTAACTTTATCTAATTCTACAGAAATAAAAAAATGTTTTATTTCTGATGTGGGGCAGTAGTCAATTTCGATTCTCATGTTTTTTTAATTAATCTCAAACCATTTCCCTTCACTCACAATTTCGATTTTGCTGTCTACAATTTTGAGCGCAGAATTGTCATCCAGTGCATAAATCTTTTCTGACATATCCTTGACAGTCTCTCGTATAATATTTTCCTTCAAGTTTATAAAATCAGGAGAATTTAAATGTGGTAAAAAATAAAAATCAACATAATTAAGTCCATTCAGCTCAACTTTTCTGTCTAAATCTTCGTCATAAATAATTTGCGAAATGTTTAGCGCCAAATTTTTGTTTGTCACCATACTGCCGGCACTTACGCCAACATAGACTTTTGTTTTTAAAAGCTCAGACAACATTTTCGTCAGACCAGATTTATTTAGCCATTCCATGAGATGATAGCTATTGCCACCTTCAAAGAAAAGCACATCAGCGCCTTCTAGGCTTGGTCGCCAAATGCTTTCATCGACAGCGGAGATGTCCGTGATCTCAATTGATTTAAAATTTTGTTTTTGCAAATTAATTAAATCATTAATGAACCAATCTTTATCACCGAGGGCGAGATTCGACGCTGTTGGAATAACAACAATGGTCGTGTCTTCTGGTTTTTTACCGACTAAGTCGAACAAAGTGTTTGTGATTGATTTGTTGGCGAGGCCAGCGGAGGTTAGGAGAAGTTTCATATGTTTTTGTTTGAGGATAAAGCAGCCAAATTAAGATAGCTGATTAACTGGATATTGTTTTCTTTTATAATAGGATAGATATCTTCAATTTTTTTGGCATCAAGTTCACGCTCCTTGTTTAAGCTAGATTTGCAAGCCAAGTCATACATACCAGGATGAAATAAAATCTCATAGGTTTCATTGTCCTTGAAAGTTTCGAGAGTCTTCTTTAATTCTTCAAAACTCATTTTGGTGCCACTTATGACTTCGTTTTTTGTTTTGACCATGTCAACGTCAACAATATTGTGGTTTCTGCAGGGGAGATGATTTTTTTTACAAAATCGTATAATGATGGGGAAAGCTTTTCGCATATAGGTTGATTTGTGTAAATCAAGATGACTTGGTGTGAAGCTAAAAATTGATAAGAACTTGGCGTACTGCTTTTTTATCTCGGCTTTAAAATTTTCATTGGAAAACTCTAAATGCAACCCGACGCTTAGGTTCTGTGATTCTTTTAGCGAAGAAAGTTTTTTGATTTGTTGGTTTGTTCCGTTGTAATGTAATTTACCATTACTGTTGTGGAAGAAACTAACCCACGTTCAATCAGCTCCAAAATTTTGGCGTTGAATATATCGCTGTAGCCAAAGTCGTCGGCATTGATTATTAGATATTTCATAAGTTAAAAAGGTTTTTTTTGAGATTGTTCAATGGCATGCTTGGCAGCTTCTCGGGCTAGTAAAGCATTATCATATTTACCCGCATTTTGTTCTAGCCATTCGGCGATAGTTTTTGAAAGTATATCAGAAAAACTGCTGCCTTTTGGATCTGCCCCAACTTTGGTTCGGCCCATTTCTCGAGGTTCTTCATGAATTCCGTGTGCTTTCATCCAGGTGTCTAAAAGTTTTTGAATTTTTTCAACATTTTCTTTTTTCTTAAAATGAATGACGATCGAATCATTGTTTGAGATAAAGCCAGTTAAGCTTTCGGGAAATTTAATATGGGCAACATCATCGCTTTCTATGGATAGTTGGCGCAGTTCGCTCATTAATTCCGGTATATGTTGCAGAAAAGCATATTCTGTTATTGGAATAGTGGCATAAACTTTAAGGCTTACCTCTTCTCTTCTTGGTTCTTCGGGTCTAGTGTTGACTCCAAACCAACCAGGATTACTTTCCCATTTGAATTCTTTACTAGCATTAATTGTGTCCACAAGCCGTCCCTTGGTTTCTTTATACCAAGCCATTTGTGGTTGGTATGCTTCCATTAATTCAGCTACATTCAGACCGGCGCCTTCAGTGTTTTTTATAAATTCACTTCTGCGTGTCAGCATGTCGTAAATCATGCTTTTTGCTCGTTTAACAAAAACTTCTGCTTCTGGATGTTCTTTTAGAAGGTTTTCTAGCTTTTCTATATAAAGTTGAACATTTGGCAAATCCAAATAGGCCTCCGGTGACGTTGGATTATCCTTGTCTGTAGCTGGTGGGTATTCTGCTGGTTTTGGAGACATAATTTAGCGATTATTAGTTGAGTCTATTGTACTGATTTGGGGTGATTTTGGCAATGAATTTTATTTATTATTGACAAGCAGTCTGTAAAATAGTACAGTGTATTTAGAAGATAAGTCCTTAGGGTAAAGCTTTGTGGAGGGCGTTCTCGTCAAGAACATCCCGTAGAAACAGAGACACTCCCGAAAGGCACTTTTAGAGGATCCGCGTTAAAGCGGATTTTTGATTTGGATTAGTTTACGTCTTAGTGGTTTGAATATTGTGTTTTCATCCTTTTGATAAGCTTTATAGAAACTGTTGGACACAAAGTTTGCTAATTCAACTAAAGTATCTAGATAGGATGGCGTTGGCAAAAACGAACAAAAAATATCAGAGTAATTTGTTCTTAAAAAGTTTTCAATGTTTTGCTGAAAACGGTTTCTCCCTGGAATCCCCCCAGTATGTTTTCGAGAGTCAATAATAATGATTATTCGTGTATGTTTTTTGAAAGACAATTTTTTGAATAATATTTTTAATAACTCCGCATAAACTGTGTCAAATTTTAAGCCTGAATCATCAAAAAGTGTATAAGGAATTTCTTGAACAATTTGAAATATAGACAAAATTGTCGCATCAGAATCTTTTAGTAACAGGAGGCTTTTTGCTCTGAGTTCCTCGAAGTATGGATCTGTCGCATGAATCCTACGTTTGTAGTTCGTATATGGTTTTCGAAGTCGTTGCCAACGTTTTCTTAACTGATTAGCATCCAAAACAGCAAAACCATTTATACTAATAAACATTTTTCCTTTTTGCTTTTGCAAATTGTATGATTCATCAAGGTAAATATGCATGTTAAAGATTATATTATAAATACCTGCTAATTCGAAAAGTAGGAGAAAAAATAACTTGTCGGATAATTGCTGTTGACATAGCCTCTTTGTGATGTTAATCTTTGTTGTTGTGCGGATCGATGAACCCTTCCAGCGGAGGTGCGCCATGTCACAGTTGCCCCTGTACGTTGCCGTGGATTCTGAGGCTCTGCGAAATCGGTGGCTGTGCAACTTCAATGGCATCTGGGGCTGGGCTTCGGATAAAAGCCAGGCGCACAAGTTCATGTCCGCAGAAGAAGCTCTGCGCATCGGTCGGCAGGAGATGAGGTGGGCCGAAGAGCGCGTCGTGGCCGAGTCTTTCGATCCGCTGACCGAGGGTTGCGGTAACTAGTCGTTAACCCACAAGGAGGTTCCTCATGGACGAGCGAGAACTGGCCCTGGAGCAATTGCGTCTGCGACAAGAGAAGAACGCGGGTAAAGAACGCGTCGACAACGCCAAGCTCTATGCGGGGTCTGACATGTTCTACTACTGCGTGACCTGCGGCGAAGAGATGCGTCTCCCGGAAGCGCATACCTGCCCGGTTCCGCTGCATTGCGACGAGTGTCTGGTTCTCTTGGCCAATCACTGGATCCAGAAATAGACGCAGAAAGATCGAGGGCAGAAGCATGAAGCAGCTCATCCTGTTGCAAAGCTACGTCGGTCTTTCTGATTTCGAGTATGTTGTTACTTGTACCGGTCGGTTGCTGAGATTGGAAGAAGTTCTACGCTTAGAGCTCACCACGCCAGTGGTCCTGTCGGCGAATGCTCGTTCCAGCTATACTGCGACTTGGTACGAAATCGACACGGGTGACTTGATTCACGTCGAGTCCCGTAGCGACGATGGCGATGTCGACCTTCTGTTCGAAGTTCCTGTGGAGGGTATACCTAATCCTCCAGTAGCCTTTTCGGACATCCATGCCGGTAAGTGGTTGCATTTCTACCTTTTAAGGCATTGCATCGCTGACAAACGATAGCAATTCTATTCGTAAAATCCCACCGGGCTCAAGCCTTGTGGGACATTTTTTAAAAAGGGACGTTAAGTCTACTAGTTAGAAGTCGAGCGCAACACTTTGGCGGTAATTTCTTTGTATGCCTCTACATTATTTTGTAAAAATTGTAATTTGGTTCCGGCTTTTAGAACATCAATAAATGAATACATAAACAGAGTGGCTCTCCGAATTATCATCAAATCTAATAATTCTTCGTCATATAATTCACTCTCTTTGATTCTCTTTGAAAAAGTTTCGACCAAATCGGCTCTATCTTTAATGTCGATGTACAAAGAAGCCATATCGACCATGGCATTGTTAGGACGCGAGAGTTCAAAGTCAAAAAGTTTTAATTTTCTATTTACTGTTTTAACATTGCGACGATTAAAGTCTTGATGTGCAAAATCTTTTTTAGCATTCATGATCAAATCTTTTTTACTTTCAAAAAAAGCAATTACTTCTTTTGGGTCATCTATAATTCCGGCTGTATGAAGCTGTTTCGCTTTCTCAAAGATTTCTTTGTAATGGTCCCATAAAACTTCCGGTAAAAAAGAAGCATCAATTTGGGGCAAAACATTAAGGCCCAGATCCACAAGGGCTTCGATCGATTCTGGATCATCCCCCGTATCTTCTAAATCTGCCCAGTGTAAAATAATATATTTTTGTTCTATATTTAGCTCCACGGCGTCGATTAAAATTGCTGAAGGTAAATGTTTGTAGCAGGCAACTTCAGTTGTGATTCTTGCTAAATTTACTTCTGCTGGTCTGCCATTAGGATTAAATTTTTTGATAAAGCATTTTTGATCGCCTTTTGTGGCCGACAGGATGGTGTTAAGACTTTCTGCTATTTTCTTCTGAATATTTTGGTACCCTCGAGATTCAAAAAAAGCCATGACTGAGTCTTGATCGTTTGTTGCTTTGATGAGATTGAATAAGCTCATATTTGATTTTTAAATTTAGTCCCATTTTATCATAACGGGACGGGAATACATATTAAAGTTATCTATTATGTTGGATTTATACATTATAATTTCAACAAAATAGAAAACCCCCCAAGCCTGTGAGACTTGAGGGTTTTTTTGTGATCTCCTTTTAGTTATTTCCGATAGAGCATGCATCCTGTTGTGTGAACACAGCCGTCACGTAGCAAGCTTTCGTTCGTCAGCGATTTTTCTCCACTTGCTGGTGTTCTGCGACCGAGGCAAGAATGGCACTTATGTTCCTGGAAGTTTGCGCAACTGGCACAAGTACCAGAGTATCGACGTTCGCGGATAATCTGGCGCTCGCGAGATTCCCAGGCCTTTGACAGGGTCGTCGATCGGATATTGCCGAGATCAACATCCATCGCGCCGATGCAGGGTCGAATACGTCCAGACACATCAACGTACAGGTGATGATGGAAACGGTCACATACCGTCTCCACATACGTTGACGACAGCACTGTGTCGGCATCACCATATTCTTCGATGGCAATGCGACGGAGTGTCATCAACATCTGCAGGACATTACGATCTCCAGACGAGAGTCCGCACTCGAGGGCGCGACCTCTTTTGAGAATGGTGTCGATGTCCGCGATGATGTTGCGATCACGACAGAAGCGGTATATTTGAGCAACCTCTTCAATGTTGGACAGACCGCCTTCTTTTTCGTCAGTCATGATCGAGGTGACTAGCGCCATGCGACTTTGCCGACCGTGCTTCTGCGCAGCCGAGGGGTCATTGAACCCTGCAGCCATCAAGATTTCAATGGCTCGGTTTCTGGCCACACCGTAACCGTGGATTGCTCGATCGGGGTTGCTCACGAACCGATCTTGCACTTCTGGGTCGAGACTATTGCCTTTCAGCATAATCTCAACTGGCAGTTCGAAGAGTTCATCCGCCAGTTCGCGAGTGATGAATTCTCCGGTGGTGAACAACGTGACGTAAATGTCACGAGCTGCACATTCGTGCAGAATCCACATGGTGAGTTCAAAGTTCGCGTGGATGAACGGTTCGCCTGCGCCGGGAATTCCGATGCTGTCTACTCCCAACTGCTTCGCCTGATTAAGAATGTTGAGGTAATCTTCGCGGTTAAGAAGATTGTCGCGGTCACGTTTTTCGCCGCCACAGGCGTAGCAGTACGTGCAGGCCAAGTTGCAGAAGGGCGGGAGTTCGATCCACAGAGACTGGAGCTTGCCGGTGTTCTTGCGCCCAAGGCCGTGTTGGACTGCTTTCGCGGTAAAGAGGTTTTTGTGTTTCAGGTCCATGGTAGGTTTCCTTTTTAATGTTTTCAATGAACTTGTTAGCTTTACAGCTTAACAGTATATTCTATCAGAATTTATACATTTTGTCAACGCTCATGACATTTTTTAAAAATTGAGGAGTATCAACGGCTGCTTATATTAACATATTTTGGCTTAAATTGTTGACTAATTTAAATATAAAGGCTACACTAAAAGTGTTGTCATAATTGATGACATAATTATAAATTTATGGATTTTCGTGATTTAGAAAACGCCGGTCTAAATGAAACTGAGGCTAAAGTATATTTAGCAGCACTTGAGCTTGGAGAGACGACCGTGAGTCGTATTGCTCAAAAATCAAAAGTAAAACGAACAACTGTTTATTTGTATATTGATTTGCTCAAGCAAAAAGGAATGATCAGCACGGCAAAAAGAGGCAAGAAGATAACTTTTATTGCCGAAGATCCACGAAAGCTTGAGGAGGTTTTAGAAGAAAAGAAAAATAGGTTGAGTCGGATTATGCCGGAGCTACTCACTTTTGTTAAACTTTTTGATAAGAAACCAGAGATTCGATTTTATGAAGGGTTGGAAGGTATTCGTGAAGTTTATCGTGATACCTTACACTATCCAGATAAAGAAATTTGTATGTGGTGCTCAGAATCATATGCGACAGATTTTGATGAGGACTTCTTGCTTAACTTTTATGTTCCTGCGCGTAAAAATAAAAAGATTTCCGTCAGAGTAATGTGGCCTGATCTTCAGATCTTTCGTGATTTGGCAAAGAATGATATTAATCATTTGCGAAAATCAAAATTGTTCCCATCAAATTTATTTAAAATTGGGATTGAGATGTGCGTTTATGGAAAAAATAAAATTAATATTATTTCCTATAAGGAGCAGTTTGCTGTGATTTTAGAGAGCCAAGTTATTCACGATAGTTTTAAAAGTATTTTTGAAACAATGTGGATTTCAAATATTCCAGCGTAAGAATAATTTAAACAAAAAAGAACGAAGTGTTTTCGTCCTTTTTTGTTTGCATTTGAACTAAATATAATTGACTAACAAGGAATGATTATTGTGCAGGTTCGGCTTTTTTCGCCTTGCGTGGAATCATTGTGCCCAACATTGACTCCATGTCTTGGATTGTTTTAAGTCCAGGCGAAAGAACAATTACTCTTTCAATTCTATTTTCTGCTTTAACTCTAGTTGTGACTTCTTTTTCTTGTCCTTCATTCTCGACAATCTTAAATCCTGATGGAGCATACTTTTCTGCTAACGCTTTTGACGCTTGAGCTTGTTCTGCCGTCTCGCCCATGAGGTTGCTAGAGAAAGAATCCCATTTACCACGAAGAATTTGGTTGGCGGCCATTTCTTCAGAATGTTTTCCAATTTCTTTCAAGATGGCTTCGCTGTGTGCCTCGACAATTTTTTGTCTACTTTCATTAAATCTTTTTGTACCAGCTTCCTCGTCAGCCTTTTCTTCATCCGTTCTTCTGAAGTCTGTGACAAGAGTTGCTATCTCTTCCATCATTTTGCTGTATGCTTCGACAGCCGCTGGATCAACTTTAAAATCTGTTTCCAATTTATTAGCTAGATCAGTTGGAGTAAGTTCCCCGCCATCAATCTTCGCCTTAAGACCAGTTATTGTTTCCTGAATTTTGTCATTAACTGCAATCAAATCAATTTGTGGTTCTTGTCCTTCTGCTTCTGGTGTTTCTACTTCTGTGGTAGAAGTTTCAGTTGCTGCTTCTGACAAAACCTCTGGAGTTTGTTCTTGATTTGCCTCTTCCAAATTTTTAAGTGCTTGTTCCAACCGTGTCTGAGCGGCTATTAGTTCAGTCTTCTTTGTTTCTACACTTGCGGTAATTGCCTTGTGTTCAGCTGTTAGTTCAGCTTGAGTTTCAGAGTCTAGTTTGCTGATATCAGACATAAGTTCTTGTGCTTGGCTGAGAACAGCTTCATCTTCCGCAAGAGCTTCATTAGCTCTGAGTACGGTTTGTTCTGCTTCTTGTTTTTCAGCTAATAAGCGCGCAGTTTCACTGTCTTGGGGCGTTTCCGCTGATTTGGCACCTTCGGCTTTTTTACGTATGCCTTCAGCCTTCATAGCAGCCATTTTATTCAAACGAGCTTCAGATGCAGTTAAAGTTGATTCTTTCATACTATTCAATGATGATTTAAAGTGATATTATTAGATAGATGAATTAATATAAATTTATTCTGTATGGCAAAACAAAACACTCTCAAGCCTATTGTAGAGGAAATGGAACGAATAATCAACGATCTAAATCAACTTAAAAAACGCACAACTGATCTCAAAAATAATATAAAGAAAAGTAAGGAAACCAAGCAAATAGCGAATATAAGAGAGAAAATTAAGAGGTTGTAGTCTTTTTGTAAATATTTGTAATAATTGATAGGCAGCTGATAAGGCTGCTTGTTTTTTTGTCAAGGAAAAAAACGAATACTAACAAAAAAGAACGAGATTACTCGTTCACTTTTGGTGTGCCACGATAAATATTGTGGCTTGTCTTGTGGCTTGTATTATGGCTTGCCATAAAGTCACGCATAGCGTGTACTTTATGGTACCCCCAAGGGGAATCGGACCCCTGTTACCAGGATGAAAACCTGGTGTCCTAACCACTAGACGATGGGGGCCCAGTAGTAGAGGCTTCGCCACACTACTGGGCAAGCCCCAGAGTGAAGCAATTCTACTTATTGGGTCTCATATTGGTTCTGTTAATTACAAGAAAAAACTTTGATCCTTTGCCTAACAGAACGCTGAAACTATAACAAATATGAGTGAACCTGTCAATCTTCCTTAGATGGGCAAAATCAGATATAATCAAAGCATGAAAAAACAACTCACAATTTTAGCCATAGAAAGCTCCTGCGACGAAACCGCTGCCGCTGTTTTGTCTGGATCGAGATACATGTTACATGATACAGGCCATAGTTTTAAAATCCTAAGCAACTGTGTTTCCTCTCAAGTCCAAGTCCACGCTAAATACGGCGGAGTTGTCCCTGAAGTGGCTGCTCGTCTTCATATTGAAAAAATATTACCGATGATACAATTAGCTCTTAAACAAGCCAAAAAGAAAATAGCAGAAATTGATTATATTGCAGTTACCGCTGGTCCGGGTTTAATGAGTTCGCTGATGATCGGCACGGAAACAGCCAAGACTCTCGCACTCGCGTTGAACAAACAACTCATCAGGATCAATCACATCGAGGGGCATTTATTATCTATAACTGAGCAACTCGAATTCCCTGCAGTTGGTTTGGTTGTCTCTGGCGGGCACACGCAAATTATTTTAGTCAAAGATTATTTGAAATATAAATTAATTGGCGAGACGCGCGATGATGCGGCCGGAGAGGCATTCGACAAAGTCGCCAAAATTTTGGGTCTTGGCTACCCTGGTGGCCCAGCAATTAGCGTCGCGGCTGCCAAAGTTGAGTCGGTTAAATCAATCCCAGGTATTGAAATCAAACTCCCACGACCCATGCTCGACAAAGTTGGTTTTGAAATGAGTTTTTCTGGTTTAAAAACATCAGTGTTATATAAATGGAATGAACTCGTCAAAATATTGTCACCAGAAAATTTAGATAAGGCGCGCAATTTAATGGCCTATGAATTCCAAAAAGCAGTGGTTGAAGTTTTAGTTGCTAAGACTGCCGCCGCCGCATTAAAATTCAAAGCCAAAACAATAGTTCTCGGCGGCGGTGTCTCTGCTAATAAATGGCTTAGATCCGAAATGCTGCGCGTTATCAGCGAAAAACTTCCCGACGTCAACGTCCTCATGCCAGAAATGAAAATGGCTGGGGATAATGCTGCCATGATTGCTCAAGCTGCTTATTTCCATGTCTTGAAAAAAGATTTTATTGAGCCAACAAAGTTGAAGCCAGATCCAGGGTGGGAGCTAGTGAGTTAGGTGCTAGTGACTAGAGACTGGAGACTAGTAATTTGTAACATATGAAAGTGATAACAAAAAATGAACAACAAACAATAAAACTCGGCGAAAAATTTGGTCAGACATTAAAAGGTGGCGAAGTTGTTTTGCTTGTGGGTGATTTGGGTGCAGGGAAAACAACCTTTGTAAAAGGCGTAGCCAAAGCGCTTGGTGTTAAGAGGGTTGTAAATAGTCCGACTTTTGTTTTGATGAAAATATATGTAATAAAGAATAAAGAATTACGAATAACGAATTTAATACATATCGATACCTATCGAGGTTTAGACATCGGAGACCTTAAAAATATCGGAGCAGTGGAATACTTTAAAAGAAAGGATTGTGTCAGTTTCGTGGAATGGGGCGAGAGTTTAGAAGATTATCTAAAGAAAGAAAAAATTAATTTTAAAAAAATTGTTATCAAAAATATTAGTGAGACTAAACGTGAATTTAATTTCATTGAATAAAAATCGGGAGCACTTCGAGGAGTGCTCCCGTTGTCATGTTCGCGTTACTCGGTGAAGAACTAACGCCTCCACAAGAGTTGTTCGCGCGGGAGGTCAGTCGGATTCTGGCGATCTAATGTCTGCTGGCAGTGGACACAGCGCGGGGACTCGGGTCGGAGTTCGAGGCGTGTTTGCAGTATGGGCTCTTCGCAGTCGCTGCAGTAGCCGTAGGCATGTACATGGATACGCGCGAGGGCGGCCATGATGTTTGGAAGCACGACTCGAATCAGGTTCGTACGTTGTGCTTCGGGCATGTCTTCGGTTGCAAGGCGAGCGTGGATGGATTGTTCGCGTTCGAGAAGCTGTTGACGACGCGCTTCGATAAAGGTTGCAGTCAGGAAATCACTCAGGTCATAGTCCATTCGAACCTCCAGGTTATACTACCTCGGACACTACAATCTAGCATCTCTGGAGGATCCTGTCAAGCTCTTTTGTGGGGGCTGAGGACATTGAGCCCTGCAAAAGAGTTGTTTTTTCAGTTAAATTTAGCAGAAAAACAACTGGTGTCATTGACAAAAAAGTAAGACCTTGATATATTAGTTGGTCACCTGAAGGGAGGTTCTCATGAAGAAGCCCGTCAGTGCAGGTGCGTCGAGGCGGCGTCCGCCGAGACGGATTATCGTGGGTCTGCTCGAGCAGGCCGGAGTCGAGGTCATCAACAATAAGAAGGAGGAAGCAACTGAAGTACTCGAACTCGCAGTTCGTCGTGGCCCGGCGCAGATCGTGCCCCGACGCGGCAACCCGTGACAACAAGCGGCGACCATCATCATGAAGGTCGCCGCTAATTTTTTTTGGGAATGTTTTTTCCCGAGATTTATGCTGCTCTATCCAATAAATATTGTTTCATAATCGCCACTACATCATCAGGTGGATTTAATAACATTTCTTTGCTGACATGCAATTCGCCTTGTTCCATAGCAGAAATTAAGGCTTCTTGTAATTGTTCTCGTGCATTTTTAAGACCTTCTGCTGTTGGTAACACATCAAACCCAAATTGGCGTAAAGATCGTAAGGTTGTGTATTGCTTAACATCATTTTCTACTGAACGTCGATTTATTTTTTTCTTTTCTTTTGGTTTATTTTCTGTTGCGGGGATTAAATAAATAAGGTTAAAATCACCACCTGCATAATCAACTCCGGTTGCAAATTCATCAACGACTTTTTTTAAATGTACGCGGCCAGGATCAGCATAAGCTTCACGTAATGTTGGTGTTGAAATTTTAACAATCAATGTTCCTTGAGCCACACTGTGACGTGCACGTTCTAAAATTTTCTCATTGAATTCTTCAACGTATTCATTGGCGGTCAAAGTTTTTAATTGAATCAAGAATGATTGTACGCCGACATACATTTTAATGTCCGCTTTAGCATCACGCAGATCTTCTCGCGGGGTGCCGTGTTCCATTAGAAAGGGTTTGTCTGGTGAATATTTTTTGTGCGCTTCGCGTAGCACAGCAATAAGTTTTAATTCATCTTTTTGTCCATTATCAATGAAATCACTGTTGATTACACGTTTATACAGTCCATCAGCTTCTTCAATTAATTGCTGTTCTTCAGCTGGATCAGTTGTTTCAGATGCTTTACGATAAAGCATGTCGGCAAGCATGATATTGGCAGTGAATTGATCAACTTTGGTATGTTCACTTGGGCGCATGTCCCAAACAATTTCCGTCGATTGTCGGTAACTTAAAATGCTATGTTCTAGTCGAAAATTCATCATTTGTTTACGCGGATATTTATCATTAAGAACCTGTAATTCTTCATCTGAAAGTGTGTCCAATGATTTTCCTGGCGGGCAATTTGCAGCCGCATGCAGGGCTTGCTCGTTTTTCATTATTAAATAAAGTTCTTGGGAATAAAGTGCATGCAAAAAACCAATGACAGGATTATTTTCATTACCTTCTTTCTGGCTTTCAGCGATTAGTTCATCTTCTAGCCTTGTGAGAGTTTCCTCAAGTTCTTCATCTTTAGCGTCCAAATAAGGTAAAAGAAAACGCTCATTCAACTCATACTCTGGAGTTGGTGTTGCGCTTAAGGCTTTTTGAACTGCTGTGTCTGATCCTGATGAGCTGTTTGTGATTCGGTTTGGATTGTACATGGTTAAAATATTTAACAATAATCAAGAAAACAAGAAAGCAACAAAGCAAATAGTCGGCGTTAGTTTTTTGTTTTCTTGTTTTACTTGCCCAGCACTTAAAGGGAACACTTTATAGTACTGGGTTGCTTTTTTGATTATAGCTAGAGACTTGCTGTTAACTACTCGCTAACTCTAAACACCTCTTCAATAGAAGTTATGCCTTTAAGTGCCTTGACCATGCCATCTTGTGCCATGGTCAACATGCCATTTTTTATACCAACAGCTTGCATGTCATATTCAGAAACTTTCCCACTCAAAACCATCTTTTCAATTTCCGGTGTCATACCTAAAATTTCATAAATACCAATTCGTCCTTTGTAACCGATCTTGTGGCAAACATCGCAGCCAGTACCTTTGTAAAATTTCATGTTAGTCATGTCTGGTTTGTCTGGATGTCCCTCAGGTATAGAATTCAATAATTCTTTAGCGCGTTCAAGTTTGTCTGGTTCAGGAATATATTCTTGTTTACAACTTTCGCAAATTCTACGAACAAGACGTTGACCAATAATGGCATTTAAAGCTGGAGCTAATAAAAAGGGTTTAACATTCATAGCTAAAAATCTGGGGATCGCACCGGCCGCACTGTTGGTATGAATAGTTGAAATAACCAAGTGACCAGTGAGCGCTGCGTTAATGGCCACATCCGAAGTTTCAAGGTCGCGCATTTCACCGACCATGACAATATCTGGATCTTGACGAAGAATCGAACGTAACCCGTCGGCAAAAGAATATCCTTTGCTGTGATCAATCTGACTTTGATTAATGCCTTTCAATTTATATTCAACTGGATCTTCCAAAGTAATAACCTTAGTGCCTTCTTTGTTTAATTTATTTAAAATAGCGTAAAGAGTTGTTGTTTTACCAGAACCAGTTGGTCCGGTAGTGATAATCATACCGTTTGGTCTCTCTACTTCACGTTTTAGATTTTCATAAGCTTGACCAAGTATGCCCAAGTCTTCAAAATCAAGACTCGCCGTTGAAGATTTCAGTAAACGCATAACCACAGATTCACCCCAGGTTGTGGGTAAGGTTGAAACACGCACATCCACATGTTCCTTGGTCATTTTAATACTGATGCGACCATCTTGTGGTTTGTCGGTGATATTTAATTTAACTCCAGACAAAAGTTTGATACGAGAAATAACTTTAGGCCAACTAGATTTATCGATGGAAGCAGCATCATGCAAGACACCATCAACACGGAAACGGACTTTGATATCTGCTTCTTCAGCTTCGATATGAATGTCAGAGGCACCAGATTGTAGAGAAGCGGCAATTATCAAAGTTACCATGTCCGTAATATTTACCTTTTTGATTTCAGCATTTAAGGCCATGAAGTCCTTGGCGATTTCAGCAAATTGAGTTAGTTCAGCCTCAGAAACTTCCACGCCTTCAATTGGTTTGGCGTATTTAGGAACTTTAGCATATTGAGCCAAACGTTTTTTTAAATTTCTATTTGAAATTAAATAAAGTTTTGTTTTGGCATGATGTTGTTCTTCAAGCTGATTCCTAATTTCGTCATTTTTTTTGTTTTCTGGATCAGTTGTGGCTAAACGTATTTCTTCTCCCGTATTAACAAAGCAAATTAAATTATTTTCAATACAAATGTTTTCTGGAATTGATTGTAAAGATTCATTGCTAACTGGGAATTCCATCAAATCAATATAGGGCATACCATATTCCTCGGCTTTTTGTTGAGTTTTGATTTCCTCGTTTTCATCAGTAATAACCTGAAGTTTGTCGCCCAGTTTTTCTTGGACATTTCTTTCTTTGATCTTTGGTAGGTTCTTTTTCCCGTCAATTTGGGTGGTAGCGGCAGCGGCGGCTTTCCCCGTTAATTTTTGTTTTCCCGATGAACTAAGTAAATCTTCGATTGAAGTTGTTGTATTAGACATATTTTATGTTATTCAACTCTAATTTTACCTTTTTTTGCTCATTAAGTAAAATTTCGGCCTTTTAGTCAAGGTGTGAATATTTCCCTTTGATAAATATCCTTTACATGTTAAAATGACCTTAACAAAAAATAACTAATAAGGAGGTCATGCGTATGGTAGATGACAATATTATCGAAGAGCTTGAAAAGGGAGGGGAAAAAAAGGAAAAAAAGTCAGCGGCAAAGGCTAAAAAAGCCATTTTAAAAGCTGAACCTGAAGTTCGTGCTTCAAAGGCTGATAATAAAGAAGCTGGATTTTTATTTCCTTTAGTCGTAGTGGCTGTTGTAATTTTAGCTATTATCGGTGTGGTTTTTGGCTATACTAAGGATAAAATAACTAATATTACCAATGGCGGCACTAATGTGACTAAGGATTTAGAAAATCAGGTCAATTCATTAACTCAAAAGTTTAATGAAATGCAGAAAAAGGCTGAAAGTCTAGAAAAAACGAATGAAGCTAACAAAGAGGTCGTGATTGATCTTTTTGATAAAAGTCGTGTCATCCCGCTTAAGGTCAATGCTTTAGATTGGAATGTTTTGGACAATAAAGACTTGTCTTTCTTGGTCAGCTATCCAAAGGAATGGGAAGTTGTAAATCCGATTATCGAAGTTAAGGACAAAACACAACCAAAGTCTGAAGCCATTTCTCTTCAACCAATCGGCCAAGCAGACTATGTTAATGTTATCACAATTAGAAGTGATTATGCGGATTTCGCAAAATTAACAATGGCAGAAAAGGAAGATATTTTTAAAGAATTAGAAGTGATTGATCGCGCAGATTTTCCTTTTGGTAAAATGATTTATTTTATTAATTTCGATAAAGAAAACAATGAAGTCCCAACGATCTTAATTTTGACAGACAATAATATCTACCGAGCTACTTTCAATGTAACTAACAAGAAGATTGATAATTACTTTGAATATCGTAAAACTTTCGAAGACATTGTAGCCACCTTCGCTCTCCGAGCAGTAGCAGCAGAGAAAGCCGTAACTCCAGAGCCAAAACAATAATTTGTCCCATGCACAGCAGGTCATCGCATAAAGCTATGGCCTGTTGTTTTTTATCTAAAATTACGGTATCATGTCCTTGAATAAAGCTGTTTGAATAATGAATAAAGAATAAGGAATAATGCTGCACAAATTCATAATTCGTTATTCGTTCTTCCTTATTCATTATTCTAAAAAACTATATGTCATTTTCAATCGGAATTGTCGGCTTGCCAAATGTGGGGAAATCAACCTTATTTAAGGCACTAACCAAAAAACAAATTGATATTGCCAACTACCCTTTTTGTACCATTGAACCAAATAAGGGTATTGTTGCTGTGCCTGACGAGCGCTTGGAAAAACTTGCGGTCATGTCAAAATCAGCCAAGACCATTTACACCACCATCGAGTTTGTCGATATTGCTGGCTTGGTCAAAGGCGCACATAAGGGCGAGGGTTTGGGAAATAAATTTTTGCATAATATTCGCGAGGTTGATGCGATTTGTCATGTGCTGCGCGACTTCCGATCTGGAGAAATTATTCACGTCAATAATAAAGTTGATCCTGAAGGAGATGCGGAAACAATTGATATTGAACTTGCTTTTGCAGATTTGGAAGTGGCCAAACCGCATTTATCAAAATTAAAAGGCAAATTAAAAACTTCTGGTTCGCCAGACGAAAAAGAAACAATAAAATTGGTAGAACTTTTTGAAACTAAAATTATTCCAGCTTTAGAAAATGGCAAGGCTCTTAGAAAAATAGATTTAACTGATGACGAGAAGCAGCAAATTACTTATTTAAGTTTTTTGACTTTAAAACCAATGCTCTATCTTTTGAATGTTGATGAAAATCGAGTTAATGATAATCCGACTTTTGAAAAATTGCCTGGTGAAGTAATTATTCCTGTCTGCGCAAAAGTAGAAGCTGACTTGGCTGATTTACCAAAAGAAGAAGTAGCCGAATATATGGAAGCTTTGGGTTTAAAAATGTCTGGGCTCGATCGCATCATCGTCAAAGCCTATGAAACTTTGAATCTCATTAGTTTTTTAACGACTGGGCCAGATGAAACTCGAGCTTGGACAATTACTCGTGGTATGAAGGCTCCACAAGCGGCAGGTAAAATTCATGGCGACTTTGAACGCGGATTTATCTCGTCAGAGACTATCAATTGGCAAGATCTTTTAAATGTTGGTAGCGAAGTTGCGGCCAAAGAAAAAGGGTTGATACGGTTGGAAGGGAAGAATTATGTGATGCAAGATGGGGATGTGTGTTTGTTTAGGTTTAATGTTTAATTGTTCTAGTTGCTGTATCGCTGCGCTTGCTTGCCTAGCACTTAAAGGGAACACTTTATAGTACTAGGTTGAAGTTGTTCAATATGATCGCAAAATTAGTATTGGTAGATTAGTAGCTGATTCGTAATTAGTAGTATATAAAAAATAGCCGCTCGAACGTGATGACGTTCGAGCGGTTTCGTTTACTTCACGTACTTCGGCAGGTCGTAAAGCGCGGCGATAATGCCGAGTACGACTTGGCGTTCTGAGACATCGGCTTGCACTCGGACCCTGGTGTTGATCTCGCAGCCGCGTTGCAGGTAGTAGTTCACTTCGGCTACGTAGTTCTTGTCGGTGAGTTGGAAGCCCTTGGGTTTTGTGGTCCAAGGGATGACACCGACGCGCAGAACTATTAAGGTGCGGTCAGAGAATCTCTCTTTCAGCTTGCCGTAGTCGTTGCGCTTGATCTGGATGACGAAGAAGAACTTGTTTCCCTTGCGGGTAAAGGGAATGAGCAGTTCGGTCTTGTCCTGTAACCAGGACGGGGAGATTTCACTTTGGTCGAAGAGGACGACGTTACCTCGGCGCGAGGCGATCCAGACGTCTCTCAGTATCCGGGGAGTGGCAGGGAAAGCGCTTAGAACTTTGTGAATTGTTCCCAGGTCGGTCATTTGTTTCCTCAAGGTTGTTTCTTTTCCGCAACCCACAACAGCTAAGTTTAGGCTAGAATTGGGGAACTGTCAATGTAAAAAATGCCGCCCGTCCCCGTTTGCGGGGCGGGCGGAGCTAGTTACCGACGACGCGGGAACGGATTTAATCCGATCACGATCCGAAGCATTTCCCCAGCGACGTGAGTGAAAGCGATCTTGCCTTTCATCGTAATTTCCGAATCCGGCTTGTAGTTGATGGTGAACCAGAACTCGCTTCTGGTCCAGAAAGCAGAGTGGAAGAGAAGGATCTTCTTGTTGTAGTTGTCTCCACGTTGGCTAACGATGCCGATGCAAAGAGATTCTCTGGTGCTTGTCTTTGTCTTGGATACAGCGGTTTCTTTGTGGCTGTGTACCACAGTCAGATAGCAGTCTTCTCTGTTCTCGGTGTACGGGATCAGTATGATAGTGAGGGACTCACCGATGCTGTCACGTGTTGCTGCGGTGAAGCTACTCTCTTCGAAGACCTTCACGCCACGACGCGGGGTATTTCCACCTTTACGACCATAGACATAAGGGGCGAGCTTGGGCTGCTTTAGGATAAGCGCATCGATTCGATCGACTCGCTGTTGTCCTCGCAACTTAAGGAGACGGCTCATGGCTTTCCTCAATGTTGTTTCTCTCAAGCAGGACCCTTAATACTTATCCCTATTTTTTTTATCCATGATCTATGTTCCATGAAAACGACAAGCAGTTCATACGTTCTTTGGTTCGTAAGTTCTTTCGTTTCTGCATCCTTACGTTCATCCGTCCTTTTTGCTATAATCTCTATATATGGTCAAATCAAGAAAAAAATTTGTTATCGTCGACGGCAATGCCTTACTCCATCGCGCCTGGCACGCCCTGCCACCAATGACCACTAAGGATGGCCGCTTGGTTCATGCTGTTTACGGATTCCTAACAACTTTATTTAAAGCTTTAACTGAATTTAAACCAGAATATTTGGCTGTGACTTTTGATAGAAAAGAAAAAACTTTCCGTCATGAACTTTCGGTCGACTACAAAGCCACACGTGTTAAACAACCAGATGAATTGTACGATCAAATTCCAATTTTAAAACAAGTTTTAGAAGCCATGAATGTACCGATTTTTGAAAAAGCTGGTTTTGAAGCTGATGATGTGATTGGAACTTTGTGTCATGAAAAAAGTGTTGATAATGATGAGATTCTTTCTATTATTGTGACGGGAGATAAAGATGCGTTTCAGTTGGTCGACGAGAATACTCATGTTTATACTTTACGCAAAGGTATGAATGATACGGTTATTTATGATGTCAAAGGAGTTAAGGAAAAATATGAAGGAATTGGCCCCGAGCAACTCATCGACTATAAAGGTTTGCGTGGTGACCCGTCAGATAATATACCGGGAGTTCCTGGTGTGGGCGAAAAAACAGCGCTCGGACTAGTCAAAGAATTTGGCACCATGGAAGAAATGTATAAAAAAGTTAAAGTTGGAGTTTATAAAAACATAAAAGTCACGGAGCGGTTGTATCAATTGCTTATTGATAATAAAGATCAGGCATATCAAAGCCGCGTTCTCTCAACTATCGTGCACGATGTGCCGATTGATTTCACTTTAGAAAAATGCGCTTTGCAATCTTATAACAAAGAAGATGTTTATGAACTCTTTCAGGAGCTTGAATTTAAAAGTTTATTAAATCGTTTGCCGGTTCTTGGTGGCAAAACAGAAGTTGAAACTGAAGCACGAACCGAAAGACAATCAAATCACAATTACACTTTAATTCAAACAGCAGTTGAGTTTGAAAAGTTTTTGAAAAAATTAAACCAACAAGAGTTTTTTGTTTTTGATACTGAAACTGACGGGCTCGATGTTATTCTCGCAAAATTACTGGGTATTAGTTTTTGCTGGGAAGAGGGCGTGGCTTATTATGTTGAAGCGAAGCCTGAATTCCTCGAAAAATTAAAACCAATCTTTGCCGATCCAAACGTCAAGAAAGCCGGACAGAATATGAAGTTTGATATCAAGGCGTTGAAGTGCAATGGGCTTGAAGTCGAAGGTATTTGGTTCGATACCATGATCGCTTCATATCTGCTGAATCCTGGTACCCGAGCCCACAAGCTCGACGATATGGTTTTCCGCGAGCTGGGCTATCAGATGACTAAAATTACTGATTTAATCGGCAAAGGCAAGGGACAAACCACGCTCGCATTTGTCGACAAAAACAAAGTGTCAGATTATTCTTGCGAAGATGCTGATTATACTTTCCGGTTGATAAAACCTTTGCAAAACGAATTGAAAGAAAATGAACTGATAAAACTTTTTGATGAAATCGAAATGCCGCTTGTCGAAGTTTTGGTTGAGATGGAACTCACGGGAATCAAAATCGACGAAGAACAACTCAGTGTTTTATCAAAAGAATTAAGCAAACAATTAAAAGCCTTAACTAAAAAGATTTATAAATTAGCTGGTGAAGAATTTAATATTAGTTCGCCATTACAACTCAAAGAAATTTTATTTGAAAAGTTGAATATTAGTCGCGAGGGAATAGGTAAAACTAAGACTGGCATTTCAACCGCGGCTGTCGAACTTGAAAAATTGCATGATCAACATGAAATTGTGCCGTTCATCGAAGATTATCGTGAGCTTTCTAAATTACAATCAACTTATGTCGATGCTTTACCGAAATTGATCAATCCAAAAACCGGTCGAGTGCATACAGAGTTCAATCAAACCATTACTGCGACGGGAAGATTGTCATCATCCAATCCAAATTTGCAGAATATTCCAATTCGGACAGATTGGGGCAAAGCAATTCGCAAAGCGTTTGTGGCTGATCGTGGTCAACGTATGGTTTCGGCTGACTATTCTCAAGTTGAATTGCGCGTCATCGCTTGTCTCGCTAAAGATAAAAACATGATGGATGTTTTTAAACGTGGCGAAGATATTCATACCACAACAGCGGCTAAAATTTTTGAAGTCCCACTCGAAAAAGTCGATAAGGAAATGCGTTCTGCGGCTAAGGAAGTCAACTTTGGAGTTTTGTATGGTATGGGTGCCTATGGTTTGGCTTGGCGCAAAAAGATTTCGCGAGAACGTGCACGAGAATTTATCGAAAAATATTTTGAAACTTACAAAGACGTTAAAATTTATTTAGATAAAATAAAAGAAGAAGCGCGTGACAATGGTTATGTCCAAACATTATTTGGTCGCCGCAGATATTTGCCAGAAATAAATTCCGGTGTTGCTCAAGTGCGCTTGTCCGCCGAACGTATGGCTATTAACATGCCGATTCAAGGTACAGCAGCTGATTTAATGAAAATTGCGATGATCGAGGTCTATAAGATAATTAAGGGACTCAATAAACTAGTCACCAGTAACCAGTCACCAGTCACCAGTAATAAAATAAAAATGATGCTTCAGGTTCACGATGAATTAGTCTTTGAAGTGCCGATGGATATGGTGGATCAGGTAGCGAAAATTATTGATGAAAAAATGGAAAAAATTCATAAATTAGAAGTGCCGATTAAAGTTGAAACTGAGGCAGGGAAGAATTGGCAGGAGATGGAAAAGATTTATTAGGATTCAGCATGTATCATGGAATATAGATCAGAGAACATAGATCTACGACAAGTTTAGGCTGATAATCAAGAGAATCATGTTAATCATGGCAAAAAATACGGAGCCAAGCAGAATGTTGCTGGCTCCGTTTGCGTACTACGGACGATTGACGGCGGGCGGCTTGAAGCCGTCATCCTTGAAGAACGACAGGCTGACGCCGGCGAAGGTCTGGCTCGAGGTGCGGATGCCCTCGGGGCTCTTTTCGAACGTGATGGCGTGCACCTTGTCGGTGGGCATGCCCATGGCACCGGCGATGCCGGCCGCGTTGATGCGGTAGCCGTTGACGTAGAACTCGAAGCCCATGGCGCGGGCTTTCTTGACTTCTTCCACCAGTATGTGGGGGAAGTACCGACGATCGGACTCGGTGTCTTCGCCGTCGGTGAAGATGCCGAAGACGAACTGGATTTCCTTCTGCTGTTCGGGTGTCAGGTTGACGTAGACGCTCGTGAACGTGCGGATCATCCGCCAGAGGGGCATCCAGAGCAGCGTCATGTCGGCCGTGTCGAAGTGGCTGATGGGGCTGACGTTCTCGATGCTGGAGAAGGGCACGAGCAACGAGTACTGGGTCTGGACCTTGACCACCATGAGGGCGTGCTGGACGCCGGGTTCGGCGGCCTTGATCTTGGCGATGTACTCGTTCAGGCCGTCTCGCAGGGCCTCTCCGTAGCCGTTCAGGGACGAGCTGCCATCCATGAAGACGACGTTCACGACCTTGTTCCCACGTCGGCCGAGGAAGGCCCCCAGCGAGCCAAGGAAGCCCAGGGCGGCGTTGTCCTTGGCGAAAGCGAAAGCTCCGGTTTGGGGTCTCTGTCGGGGATCCATCACCTCTCTGCAGTTTTTCTGTCTTCCCGCTTTTGGCGGTGAAGAGTTAAAATTAGCAATTTCGTATGTGATTGTCAAGTCAGTGATTGTCAAGTCACAGTTTTCGTCCGATTTGCAAGGAGACCGAAACGCAGTGAAAGACGACGCGGCAATCTCTAATTCATTTCCTTGGGATATGATCAAGAGATTGCTTCCCCGTACTACAGATGACTGAGTGCAGGGTAAACGTCGCTTAAATTGTTTACTTTGGCTCCTCGCAACAAACCGGAGCCAAGCAATGATGCTGGCTCCGATGAGAATTATGAGGCTTGTCTCAAGGCCATGATGATCTTGAGCATGCTGGGACGGTCGCAGTTGGCGAGGCCAGCGGCGAGGAACTCGCGGCAGAGGAATTCGTTCAGGGGGTGTAAGTAACCATCCTCGTTGCCTTGGAGCAACCTTTGAACCTGACCCAGCATGACGCGCTGCTTGTTGTTCGGGAGGGGTCTGACCGCGCCTTGGGTGTAGTCCTGAAGCGCAGCCGCCAGCTCTTGGCGCAGTTCGGCCTCGACGTCATGTCCGTAGCCGTCGCGGAAGGGGTAGGACAGGTATTTCCACATGGTCTCTTGCGTGGCGACGATGAGGGCGTTGCCTTCATCGGGATGGTGGTTGGAGAGCCGGTTCGGCGCAATATCGAACGTCAGGAAATGCACGGCGCGGAGCAGGCCGATGAGGCTGTAGAAGACGCGTTCGCAGAGATTTCTCCTGCATTCATCGCCGTGGGGGTAGTCTTCATCGAGTCGCTTCAGGTAATCGCGCATGTGAGCAACGCGGTTGGCGTAGAAACCACCGGCGCTGAGGATGTACAGTTCCACGGCTAAGGCGAGGTCTTCGGCTTCGGCATCACGCAGGCTGTGCAGAATCTCGGCGAAGGAGCTATTGCCTTTGCCCCATTCGGTCTGGAGTTGACCGAGAACTCTTTCTCTTGATGCTCTACTCATGGGCATGGTGACTGCGGTCGGGAAGGGCATGGAAAGATACCATACACTTCTTTTCATGAAATGTCTGAAGATTTGTGGATTCGCGTCTGCAATGTGCATCTTGTCCTCGCTGGGCTGTTATCGCTTGTGCGGCTGCTTATATATTATGGTGGGGGCGGGAGGAAGTCAAGGCAAAATAAGCAATTAAACAATTAAACAAGTAAACAAAAATGTTTTGTAGGTATAGGTTTCGACCTGTCCCAAGTGGCTAATCATGGTAATCATAGCAAAAAAAAGCGGCGCCTGCTGATGAGAGCAGGCGCCGTTTGTCGCTACATGTCCGTCGCCTTGTTCTCGACGTAGAACGTCTTCTTCATGAGAAGCAGGGCGATCGGGCTCGAGAGCGCGAACAGGGCCAGAATGAGGTTCATGAACTCTGGGCTCTTGGAGTAGGCCAGCGTGCCCGCTTCGATGAGCGGCTTCACGCCTTCGGGGCAGTATTTGGCGAGAAGCAGGCCACCCACCGCACCACCCAGCAGCTTGGCCAGGGTGTAGGGGTAGCGAGTCACGCCCATGTAGGTGCCTTCCTTGCCCTCGGGGGCGATGGCGCCGACGTAGGCCTGGAGCTGCGGGCTCCACACAAACTCGCCCATGGCGAAGACCACGATCTGGATGCCCACCATGGTGAGGTAGATGCTGCCGATGTCCGAAGCACCGAAGACCGAACCGAGGAACTTCGGCGGGATCGCGAGAACCAGGCAGGACGCACCACCGATGAACATGCCGACGACCAGCACCCAATAGACGCTGAAGCGTTTTAGGATAGGAGCGAACAGCAGCAGACCGGCGATGATGATGATCGGGTTCATCGACGCGAGGAAGCCGAGATCCACGTCCGGGGCGATCACGCGCGTGTAGTACTTGGGAAAGATCACGAAAATGGCCACGAAGGGGATGTGCGCCGGGATCGTGAAGAACAGGAGCGCGAGCACCTTGCGGAAGCCCTTGTCCGCCCAGATTTCCTTCATCGTCTGGCCGAAGGGCTGCTTGGGCTTGGGTTCCTTGGCCTTCGCCAGATCTTCAGCGGTAGCGTTGAACTCGGGGAACTGGTCTTCCTTCTTGAGGAAGAAGAAGACGATGAGACCCGAGAGGATCAGCAGTGCGACCAGGTACCAAATGATGTTGACGTTGCCACCGGCATCGCGGAAGATCGCGAGCTGTTCGGTGGTGGCCTTGTCCTCGAGGGGCTTGCGCATGAAGTCGATCAGGAAGGTCAGCATCGCGCCGACGTTCATGGTCAGGTACCACATGTTGAAGCCTGCACCGCGCGTCTCGGAGTTGCTGTAGCGCTTCACGCCAGCCGTGAGAACCGGGAACATGAGGCCGTTGCCGACCATGGCGATAATGTAGAACAGCACCATGAGCGTACGCGCCTGATCCGTGGCGCCGAGCGTAACGGGGACGAGGCCGATGCCGAGCATGCCGACCGTGATGATGGCCGCAGCCAGCAGGGGCGTCTTGCGGAAGCCCAGGATGTCCATGACCGGACCGAGGACGATCTGGATGATGGCCGTGCCGAACATGAAGACACCGAACAGGAGTCCGGCGCCTTCGTCGCTGAAGCCCACGTCCTGGCTCAGGTGCAGGGTGCTCATCGTCACGAAGGTGAAGTAGAAGGCGCAGTAGACGAAGTTCAGCCCCTGGATCGTCCAGAACTCGCGCGGCAGTTGGAAGAGCTGACCGAAGTCCTTGAAGTAGTTCCGAACCGAGTTCAGCATCGCACACCTCCAGCCTTGGGGTTGTCCCTCAACGAACACTTTGCTACACACATAGCAAATCATATAAGCTTACCCTTGTTATTTTTTTTCGTCAAGTTGTCATTTACCCTATTTCTTTGTAAGATAAGTCATATGGCAGAAAAACAAAAACAATTATTCCTGTGGTTTGGCGCCAATGACTATGAAATTTTCGAACAAGTTAAGCTCTGGTCTGAGGTTTTTAGTAAAAAATATTCTGGTTTGAATATTGCTAAGTTTGATTATAAAGAAAAGGGGAATAAGGATGAACTGATTAAAGACATTAAAAATGCCTTGCAGGTTAATTCACTTTTTGGGAATAACAAATTGGTCATTTTAAAAAACTTTTTGGATATTAAAATCAATAAAGACCTTCAGGAATTGTTGTTGAGCTCAATTGATAAACTCTCCGACGGTTTTTTTGCGATTTTTATTGAAGATGACAAACCAGATGCCCGCGGAAAATTATTTAAAGCTATTAAAGACTTAGAGAAAAAGAAAATTGCAGAAGTTAAAGAATATTTGTTGCCACGGAATCAAGATTTAATTATATGGGTTAAAAAAGCCGTTGAAAAAGAAAATGCTTTGTTCAACCCCAAGGCTTTGGAACTTTTAATCGCCATGGTGGGTAATGATTTATGGCAACTTGATTGTGAAATAAAAAAACTTTCCAACTACAATCATGTTAATCTTGATAATCATGAAATCATGGTAGTGGATGTTGACCTGTTAGTCAAAGGCAAATTCAACGACGACATTTTTCAGCTCATGGATGCCATCGGAACTAAGAATAGAGCAAAAGCACTGAAATTATTTCAAGATCAAATAGATAGCGGTGCAAACGATGTTTATTTATTGACTATGTTGGAGCGTCAATTCCGAATCAATTTACAAATTAAAGAAGCTTTGAGCCAAGGAAATTTGTCTGCCAATGAACTAGCGAGCGAATTGCATATGCACCCATTCGTAGTCCAAAAAACCATGCAACAATGCGGCAAGTTTTCGTTACCAGAATTAAAAGATATTTATAATAAACTTTTAGACTTCGAAATAAAATTAAAAACAGCCAAAATTAATTTTGAGTTGATGTTTGATTTGATGATTGTTGGGTTGAAATAAAAAAATAGTAGGGAACAAAAATTTTTGTTCCCTACTATTTTTTTATTTGACCTGTGTCTTATTAAATTGCTTCATGATGCGAGATTTCTTGCGGCTAGCTGTATTCTTTTTAAGAATCTTCTTTTGTGCAGCCTTATCAATTTGCTTTAAAGCCTTTTGTAAGTCTTCGAGCTTCATTTCTTTAGCTACGATGGCTTGGCGGGTTTTTTTGATAGTAGTTTTTAAAGTCGCTTTAATGATGTGATTCTTTTCAGCACGTTTCTTACTTTGGCGCAGCGCCTTGTAAGCTTGTCTTTTTGTTGGCATATTCTTGTGAAAATATAAGAGTTAATTTTTTAAGCTTGCCATGAAGTCAGACGTAGGCTGTACTTCACGGGAATATAATATCCATTTTTAGCCATTAAGTCAAGGCCTATTCTATTTTCGGTCGTTCAATTTCTAAAGTCTCAATTTGTCCGCCTTGGCCAGAAACACTTAAAACATCCTTGTCGATCTTCTTGAATTCCTTATAAGCTGAGTTGTACATGTTAACTGTAGTCCCTAAATTATTGCCCATTTTTTTCATATAATCATCGTAGACAAGTAAATGTTGCTGTAGCTTTTGGACGTTCTTAATGATCTCTTTGGTTTGTTCCTCTATCTGCATTTTGCGTAAACCATGAATGACTGTTTGCAAATAAGCATAGAAAGAAGTTGGCGAAACAATAATCACTTTTTTATCGTTGAAAGCATATTCGATTAAATCACGCGTATTGACTTTGACAGCACCAACTTGGTTAATCAGTAGGTCGTAATAGATACCTTCGGACGGAATGAACATGAAGGCAAAGTCAGTTGTGCCTTCAGCGGGACGAATATACTTAGAAGTTTCATCAATTCTATTTTTTAAATCTTGTTTAAAGATTTTTTCTAATTGTTCATGACGGGTTGGATCTTTTTCAGCTAAGATTTTGTTGTAATTTTCTAATGAGAATTTAGAGTCGATTGGAATTATCGAATCTTTGACTTTGATAATCGCGTCCACGATTTCGCCATCAGCAAATTTGTATTGCATTTGATATTGGCTGGGCGCAAAAACATTTTTTAGAAGTGTTTCTAAAAAGTATTCGCCTAAAATTCCGCGTTGCTTTGGATTCTTCAATATGTTCTCCAGACTTTGAAGTTGCTCAGCAAAACCCATGACTTGTTTATTGGTTTCATCGAGCTTGGTCAATCTCTCAGTTACGTCGCGCACGATTTGTGTGCTTTGAGAAAATTGGGTTTGCAATGTTTTTTGCATGTCGCCCTGTTGGGTATTTAGCGTTAGACGTAGTTCCTTCATTTGTTCTTGGACTAGAAGCATTGATTCGGGATTCTGTTTTTCTTTTCTAAATAATAATAAGTAGAGAATAACGGCAAAGCCGGCGATTATTAAGATTGTTTGTAGGGTACTCATATAATATAATTAAGGAATTAATTTGGGGTAAGTATTATGGGGTAAGGGTTAAGGAAGATTTATGACCCTTAATACTTATCCCTTTTCCCTTAATCCAATTTTACATTAAGATCACAAAAAAAGGAATTCTAGGTACGTTGACGCTTTACTTCTACATAAATTGATGCTAATGTTTTTTTAGAGACTCACACGGGAGGGACTGATCATGAATGAGTGTTTGAGACCACTTCCCATCGTTTTTTCCGGTCTGAAGCATTCGCTCGCTCCTCACGGAAGGGCGAGAAGGGAACTGAACTGGTATTTGCAAGTCCAGGCTGGTTGCAGCGGTTCAAGCGAATACTGGTATGGCAGAGCGGGGCAGCAGACGAAGCTCGAACTTCACGACGAGACGGGCAACGTCAGTCATGTGGCTTTCGTCGCCTCAGCTCGGCGTCTTACGCGAGCACTGTTCATCGTTTCCGTCCAGGAGCGAGGGGAACAGCTCGCTGCTCGGCTTGAGACTGGAGGAAAGTTGCCGTTGAAGGTCGTGCGCAGGCACCGATTCCCGATTTATCAGTAATCTGTTTCTGAAAGAGACGTTTTTTTCCGCACATCTTGGCATCAAGGTGTGCGGCCTTTTTTTATCAAAATTGATTGTATAAAGGACACTAATATGATACACTGGGTTTGTTAAATTTAAATTTATTTTATGCCCAAAGCAAAATCATTTAATGAAGTCACTAAAGATTGGCGACTGCTCTTGGCCGCTGACATCGTTGTCTTTGGATTTATCGAAAATAAATTAAAAGTTCTCTTAGTCCGTCGCAAGTTTGAACCTGGCGTGGGGGCTTGGGCTATCCCAGGCGGTTTTGTGCGTGAAACAGAAAGTTTGGAACAAGCCGCCTTGCGAGAATTACATGAGGAAACTGGTTTAAGTCAAAGCGCATATTTGGAACAGCTTTACACTTTTGGTGATGTTAAGCGCGACCCTCGTGGCCGTGTTATTTCCGTGGCTTATATTCATTTAGTAAATAATCCAGAAAAAATAAAATTAAATGCAAGTGATGATGCGGCCGAAGCCAAGTGGTTTGACATCAACAGTTTACCGACTTTGGCGTTTGGGAAATCACATCGAGATATTTTAGAATATGCGTGGCAGAGATTAAAATGGAAATTTGAATATAGTAATGTAGCCCTTTCAATGCTTCCTGACAAATTTACTTTGAGTGATCTACAAAAAGTTTACGAAGCTGTTTATCATAAGAAAATTGATAAGCGCAATTTTCGCAAGAAAATTTTAGCGATTGATTTTGTGGAACCGGTTGATCAAGTCAAGCAGGAGATGGGGCGACCGGCACAATTGTATAAGGCAACGACTACGAAATTGAAGATTTATAATCATGTGATTTAGCTGGAGAATATAATATGAATGAAATTTTACAGAAATTAGATGTTCCAACAATTAGCGAGCAGAGAAAAAAAGAGATGATTGTTGAAATAGCCGCAGCTCGACCTCAGGCTGTTTTAACTCCTGGCAATCCGACTGAGGGTATCCCTGATATATTAACGATATCATTACCGTATGAATGTTATATTGATGGATTGGTTAATAAGCAAGAAAAGACAGCAAAAATAAATTTATTCCAAACAAATACTAGGATTGCAAATTTTAGTAAGGTTGGCATCGGGAGTAGATTAATGCGTGTATTTGTTGCTGAAGCCAAGGCTCTGGGTGCGGAGCGAATTGAGGGCGGGAGTCTTATTTCTTTGTCGGCCCTGAGAACTAGAGTAAAGGTTTTTGGAAAAGAAAATGTATTTTTTTTCTTGCATGATATGAACGGTGTTTATCCTATTGGTTTTGAAGAAGCAGAAAAAAAGATTAAATTTAATGAAGGGGCGAGAGTTTCCAGGGAACAGGTAGAAGCTAGGTGTGATTTATCGAGAGTCGATACTTCTGGTTGGGAGCGACCGGTTTATTAAAGAGAAGACTTATAATCATGTGATTTAAACTAAAATAGTTAAGATGTCTCTGTGAAGGGATGTCTTTTTTGTTTTGTTTAATCAGGGCAATCATTTAATCATGAAAATCATAGTAATTGTTTTTGTCTTAATTTAGCTATTAAATCATAGTAATCATGCGCTTAATTATGTAAATCACAGTAAGCTCTTGACATAGTGTACAAAGTACGCTATGATGTGGATGTATGATGAAAGTGTCAAAAGAACACTAACTAAATAACTAACCTTAATCTTATGTCTAACTTCAAAGTTACTGCCTCTCGAAACTTCGCCAATGGCTCTGTGTATGCACTTCGCACTGAAGATGATTACCCCATTGAAACTACTGATACCTTTTTGCCGATGATTACGCGCGATGCGGAGGCCAGAGGCACCAACGAATTAGTTCTAGCTAATTTCGGCTCACGTAAAGATCGTTGGATGATCGGTGTCTCTGTCATGAGTGGTTGCCCTGTACGATGTCCCTTTTGCGCGACCGGTGCTCTAAAAAAATGGCGCAATTTAACAGCCGAAGAAATATTAGCTCAAGTCGACTTCATTGTTGAAAAGAATCAAGACAGGTTTAAACCAACAGACGCTGAAGAATTCAGAATTCTGTTCACTAGAATGGGGGAGCCAGTCATGAATAAAGATGAAGTTTTAAAAGCGATCAAACTCATTAAAAATAAATATCCGCACGCAACCGTAGCACTTAGCACGGCTGGTCCGAAAGTTGGTACAAAAGAATTTTTTGAGGAGGTAAAGAAAATTGTTGAAGAATACCAAGATGATTTCATCCAATTTCAGTTCTCAGTTCATTCCACTGACGATAAACAACGCGATTTTCTCCAACCAGTAAAGAAATATCAGCTAGCCGAGCTTAAAGAATTTGCTGATGAGTGGAAGAAGGTTTCTGAGCGTAAAGTGACATTAAATTTTACACTCTGCGATGACAATGAGTTCGATGCCGAGAAGATTGAAAAATATTTTTTAGCCGATTCAATCTTTATCAAGCTAAGTCCGCTTAATGAAAATAATATTTCGACCAAGAATCATTTATCCGGTGTCATAACAGCCAAAAATTTAGCCTAATAAATAACATATAAAAGTATGAACCGCGAAAACAAGTTAATGGAGCAGGTTAAGACATTGAAGGCACATGGTTACAAGTTAGCCTTGGCCATTGCCACTGAAGCTGAGGTTAAAGCGGGTGCAGCTTGCGGACAGTTATCAATCATAACTGAAAACAAGTAGTTAAGTTCTTACGTTGTGGATTCAACTCAGTAGGAGCTTGAATCCATAATCGTGGGAGATTATCTCACAACTGTTCGTTACAAGAAGGAGGCGATCATGCACGCGGCAACAGCTAGGCAAGAGTTTCCTCCGTTCATGCGGTTCGTTACACCAGACATGGTCGACAACGTGATTCCGTTGTTTGGCCTATCAACTCACATGGAGGCTATCATGAAAACGAAGCGAGCTCTGATTCTGGTCGATTTGTGCGGCGCGTTCTTCAAAAACGGCGGCCTGCCGGTCCCCGGCGCCGAGGAAACCATCCCTGGCATCAACAAGCTCATCATGGAAGGCGACGAGAACGGCAAGTTCGATCTCGTGGTCGCATCTTACGAAGAGCACCGGCCCGGCAACCTCTACCTCGCCTCCACTCACGGCGTGGATCCCTTCACGGACGTGGTCATCGACGGCAACCCCAAGAAGGTCTGGCCGGATCACGGTATGACTGGAACTGACGAAGCCAAGTTCTACCCGGGGCTGCGCATCGACCTGGTCGACGCCATCTTCCGCAAGGGCTACGATTTGAACACGCACCCGTACTCGTCCTTCCCTGGCAAGTTGATGTGGAACGGTGTCGAGCTGCCCGTCGACCTCGTGCAGTTCCTGCGGGCCAACGGAATCACCGAGATCGTGGTGGTCGGTCTGGCCTTCGACTACTGCGCGGGCGAGACGGCTCTCGATGGCGTAGAGTTCGGCTTCAAGACCTCGATCCTCCGGCAGTACTCGCCAGCCATCGCGGAGGAGAGTGCCGGCTTCATGTTCAAGCGCTTGTTCGCGGCTCGGGTCGAGATCGTCAACTGAGTCTTTCGGCGAATTACGTCACACGTAATTCGCCGCTCCATAAAGCTTGTGAAGATTCGTAAGCTTTTAGAGAAGATAATTAAAGATACTAATATGACTAAATTAATTAAATTAGATTATGGCTCTGGCTATCAACCTAAACCAGGGTTCAAAACAGCGGACATTGCTGGTAGACCAGATTATTATGTCAAAGATTGCCAGGTGCTCGACCTGCCAGATAAAAGTTGCGAGTTGGTACGTCTGAAAAATGTTTTTCATCATGTACTCGATGCAGAAAAATTAGATCAAGAGATGAAACGTATTATTAATAAAAAGGGAAAGTTAATGATAGTGGAGCCGGCCGCAGAAAATTATGAATCAAATAAGTTTTGGGATCGGCTGTGGTATCGCGGAATTATCCCACGGCCCGAAATTGTTTGGAGTGAAGAGTATCGCAACCCCGAAAAATATTTTACCAGCTTTAAATTAATTAATAAGAAGAAAAACAACCCATATGAAATTCTTATCTTTGCGCCACGATATTAAAAAGATGTTAGGTTTAAGAATCGTGTTAACTTATCAATGCAATTATCGTTGTAAGTTTTGTTATCAAAAAAAGAAAACTGGAGCGATTATGCCGTTGTCTGAATTTCAGCAACACATGGTTGAGATCTCGGGCGAATATACGCCCACTTATATTACTTTAATGGGGGGCGAGATATTCACTATTCCGAATTTCAGTAATTACATTAAAGTGTTAAGACAAATCTGGCCAGATGTTTCAATTTCCGTAACAAGCAATGGTAGTGGATCGGTCGGATTCTATAAAAATTTATTTAATGTTGGTGTAAATAATATTACTTTTTCCTTGTCAACTTTAGATGAAGTCGAATACTGTGATATAGTAAATGTGCCAGTTTCTTGCGCTCAGTATCAGGCAAAGATTGTTGAAGTTTCCAAATTTGGTCAGGTTCGGGTGAATGCCTACATCTATCCTAAAAATATTGATCCAATTTACCAGTTTTGCAAAAAGAATAATTTAAAGTTAACTTTTTGTGAAGAACTTAAAGAAGATAATCAATGTGTTTTTGCAGATTTAGAAAAAGCGCATCAATTTACTGTGTCACACAAAAGCAAGTTTGAAATTATTTATACTGACACGGACGGGTTCGAGTTTTGGAATTATATCCATCAAGATCATTACGATTATAATAATGTAGTTATGTTGCCCGATGGAACTTTTAGTGATGATTTTGGTGATGTAGTTCAGCAAAAAGGTGATCGTTTGGTTGCAACTGTCAAAATAGAAGAGTTAGCGACATTAAAGAAATAATATGAATTCTATAAATCAACAATCTAAAATAGTGGTCTTTGGTGGCAGCTTTAATCCGCCGGGGATTCATCACCGTGAAATTGTTAAAGCTTTAGCTAAACAGTTTGATTTAGTTATTATTCTGCCTTGCGGTTTCCGTCCAGACAAAGCTAGCCATAAAAATATAACTGATGAGCAAAAGCGTCACATGATCGAAAAAACATTTGTCGATTTAAAGAAATGTGAAATCTCATTTATTGATTTGGAAAAAGGCGAGTACACGCGAACGTATGAATTAGATAAGCAATTGCAAAAAGTATATGGTGATAATTTGTGGTATGCAGTTGGTACAGATCTTATCCAGGGTGGTAGCCGAGGTCAGTCAGAAATTCAGTCGTCATGGTTTCGCGGTCCAGAACTTTGGCAGAATTTAAACTTTGCTGTTATTACTCGAGTTGATATGCCCGCCAGCCCCGCAGATTTACCACCGAAAAATATTTCAGTGCCATTTGACCATTGTGGTTCCAGTTCAGAAATTAGAAAACGGGTGACTCAAAGTAAATCATTTTCCGATTTGGTTTTGCCAGAAGTCGAGGCGTATATCATCAAAAATAATTTATATAAAAATTGATTATTAGTAGCCGTAATTAGTTATTAGCATTACCATGCTGGTTACTGGTTACCGGTTACTGGTGACAAATCATTATGTACAAATTAAAACAAGAGAAAATCGAAGAGTTGGTAAAACGTGCTACCAAGAGTCTTTACAATTATTGCAAAGAAAACAGTTTACATTTTCTTGTAACTGGATCATCTGGCGGACTAGATAGCGCCATTACGCTTGGATTAGCCGAAAGAGCCTGCAAATTAGCTGAAGCTGAAAATTATAAATTGGTTTCTGTTGGTTTGATTATGCCTTGTCACTCAAAAGATGATGCAGAACGATTGGGGCGAGCGGCCATAGAAAAATTCCATGCACACGAAATCAAAATAGATTTGTCGGACGTTTATGATTTCATTGAAAATAAATATTTAAGTCCGATCGAAACTTCAGTGTTAGCGATTCGTCGAGAAGCAGGTTTAGCACCAGACGATCAAACACTCGCTTGGGATGAAAAGATAGTTCATGGCAATATCAAAGCTCGTTCACGTATGATGCTCGGAACTTATAATGTTGCTCGATTGCTTGGTTCAGGTTTAGTTCTTTCAACGGACAATCAATCAGAATGTTGGATGGCGTTTTGGACTCATCACGGTGATGTGGGGGACTTTGGCATGATTCAGGAATTGTTAAAAGGTTTGGAATTGTTCGACGTTGCGCGATTCTTGGAAGTTCCGGCTGAAATAGTTGCGGCTAAACCAGATGATGGTTTGGCCATTGCCGGCGGCGACGAAGATCAACTCGGTGCCACATATCCAAACCTGGATACAATTATGATTTCATTAATCCAAAAAGGATTTGATGTTGATGGCAGTCGCGAGCAATTAAAACCTTTGCCAGTGATTGAAGGTTTCGATCAAAAGGTTGTCGAAAATTTAGCTCGACGTTGTTTAAATGGTGCACATAAACGTCGCGGGTGTCTAAATCTCAGCCGTAAGGAATTGGGCGTGGAGGATTTTAAGGAGATTGTTTTGTAATTAATGATACTGTGCTCCCTGTTTGCTTCTCCAAAAAGGAATACCGCTCGCGGTGTTCCTAATTTGTTTTATCTGAATTTGTTTTGCGTGAAATCACAGTGATCATTTTTTGTAATCATGTGTTAAAATCATGCTAATCATTAAATCATGTAAATCATAGTAAGCGAAGCGCACAATGATCGCAAAAAGAAAAAGGACACATTGTTCCGCCTGGTCTGGTCCAAGATTACTAAGAAGAGACTCCTCCTCCGTGCCAGGCATGGGGGAGTGTTTTTTTACAAAATGTTTTGGTGTAGTTATACACAAAACGATTTACATAATATTTGTATGAAGTATAATGTAATTGACGGGATTGACAGAATGCTACTGGCATGATATTGTGTAATCTCAGCTGAAATACATATCTGGTTGGATGATTTACTTCGCTAATACCACCCACTCTGTTCCCGCAAGGGGACACGGTGGGTTTTTATATTATATGGTCAATCAAATAGAAAAAGTAGCCATTTATATTGATGGCAGTAATCTTTATTACAAGCTAAAAGACTTAAAAGTAGAGAAGACTACAGAGTTTAGTTATAAGGGCTTATCTGAGTTTTTGTCCAGAGAAAGACAAGTAGTCTCGATCAGATATTATGTCGGTGTTGTGAAAGTAAAGAATGATTCTATTAAGGCTTCTTCTATGAGGCAGGAACAACAACGTCTTTTTAGTAATCTAGAGAAACAGGGGATTTGTATTAAAAGAGGTTACTTAATGGAAAGTAATGGTAAGTTCCATGAGAAAGGTGTTGATGTAAAAATTGCTACAGATATGATAATTGGTGCTTATGAAAATTATTATGATACGGCAATTTTAATTTCGTCTAATACGGATTTAATTCCCGCTATAAAACATATAAAATATTTAAACAAAAAAATTGAATATGTTGGATTTTCTCATGCGCCAAGTTTTGGATTACAAAAGAATGTTGATATTTCTAGGTTGTTAATTAGAGAGGACATAGAAAAGTTTATTCCATCTCTGGGTTTAATACCCCGTGGCTCTGCCACGGAACCATAAGTGTGTTAAAATGGAGTATATGAGTATATACATCCACAAAAGCCACAA
>Ga0076120_128_pt1 | contig 33260 bp, 34 predicted proteins | sample RifGroC2_FD_67677 | JGI IMG/M metagenome (GOLD analysis project Ga0076120, IMG submission 67677) | Parcubacteria bacterium GW2011_GWC2_39_14
CAACACTGACACATTGTGGCTCTTATGGATATATATACTCATATACTCCATTTTAACACATTTCAGACGCGGCAAGCCACGGGGTATTTACCCATAAAATTGTAGGGACTGGTCGCGACCTGTCCCTACAGTTTTGTGTGATTTAATTTTATTTAACTAATCCCTCCCCTGTTACAAACTCATCTTGTTCCAGCGCTGTAGTTACAATATTTTTCGTCTTAATAATTGTCTCATTAGTCATAGCATCCTTAGCTGTAAGTGTCGTGTTCCCAGTTAATTGCAGAAACTTTCCCTTTTGTTTATCGGTTGGTGTGAATTCTATGGTAAAGCTGCAATGAGCTTCTTTTAATGTTTTTGGCAGGGAATTTATTTTCCACGAAATATTATTGGTTTCTTCATCTAAACTGAATTGGCCTACCGTTGCATTTGCAGCGCCGACTATCGTGATATATTTGGGCAAAGTTGAGTTAATTTCTATGTTTTGCATCTCATGCAAGTCATTGGTAATATCCCAAAAGACATGTAATTGAGTGGTTTTGCCAACTTCTGGAGGGAAGGGACCAGTCCCGAGCGGAGTTCCGTCTGTATAATAATAAAGAGCTTTGGTTTCAAGGTTTATATTGCTATTTAGTGAAATAGTTAAGGGGTTGCTCTTAACTGGTGGCGGTGGTGTTTCTGTCCCGTCAGTTATATAAATTTCACTGATACTTTCTATATTTGTGTCATTTAGATCTTCAGCATCGACAGATTTCAGCTGTTCTAATGACTTTAGAGGTACAGAAAAGTTAATTGTCACTTCATCTTTTGTTTTTAGTGTTTCCAACTTTGGGATGTCTGTGCCAGTCCAAACAATTACTTTGCCATTTTCTCCAGATTCAATTTGTCCAAAATTATTATCAACAATTTTTTCCCAATCCACGATATCAATCGGTGCACTTTTGATAGTCACTTTAGCTTTAAGGTCAGAAAAGCTTTCAGCGCCGGTATTTTTGATAACAAGCGAGTAAGTTAATATTTTCCCTAAACTAACGTTTTTATTATCGGTTGATCCATTTACGATAAGATAAGCCTGGAGAGGCTGTTCAGAAATCTTAATCATAATTTCTTTTTCCGCGACCACATAATATTGTTCATTAACCCCGAGCGCAAGAAGTTGAATTTTAAAAGGACGTTCTCGCTCGGCTTCATTTTGAAAAGTCAGTTCTGGTGCAAATAGACCAGCTATTTGAATTTCTTTTTCGGTAGAATTAGGCATTATTTTCTCTATGGGCCAAACATTGCCTTCGTCTGTTGGCTTTGGTGTGGCCGAAAGAAATTGAAAAGCAGCCGCATAGGTGACTTCTAGTTTTGTTTTTTCGAAAGGATAGTCACTCTCGTTTTTGCTCTCTATCTTTATATTGAACTTTTGACCTAAAGTAACACTCGCAGGATAATTAATGTTAAACTCGACTTTCGGCATTTCTAGTAGTGTGTTTAAACTTGTTTCACTCGAAAATTCAGAATTAAAATTGCTTGGTATAAAATAAAGTGTGGCAACTAGTTTTTGTTCATGTTCGAGGCCATCAAGAAAGCGACCCGAGAGGGTAATAATTCCAGTGCTATTTATTTTGATTGAATTAATGTTTATTTGGCGATTAACAAGGGCTGGGTCGCTCTTATCTAAGATAAATCCATGCGGGAGTTGTATGTTCATTTTAGCTTCTTCTAAACTGACATCTCCGGTGTTTACATACTTAATTTGATATTCGATCGGTTCACCCAGTTTAGCTTTTTCCGGGCCAGCGATTGTCAGCTCTAGAGTTTCGTTCTTAAAGGTTCTGTGTCCGCTAAAATATAAAAAGCCCGCAAAAGCAGTGCCGGCTAATATGGAAAGAGAAATTAAAATTGAAACAAAAACAATTCTTTTTTTATGGGCTCTTTTTTTCTCGATAATTTTTCGGAGAGGATCTGTCTCTTCGTGAAAAAACTTTTTTTCTGAGTCAACGTAGCTGGCTTCATCCTCAGCAGCTTTGTAAAGATTAACCAGATCTTTAAGAGCATCCTTAGGGGGAGCTTTAATATCATGACGTTTAAATTGTACGCCTAGTTTTTTTTTAGTCATAATATTATTCTACAACAAAAGCAATCAAATTATCTTTAGCTAGATTTGTTTTGTAATTGAGCGTATCAGTATCAACGTCAAGGTTCTCTGGATAGGTCCAACTAACTTTTTTGTTGTTTGGTAAGTGGATAGCAACCTGGTAGGAGGTGTTTTGGGTGCCGGATTGTTTCTGCAAGTATAAAGAGTGATAAGTGGAATTTGTTTTTTTACTGAATATATTTAATAAACCAGAAGATTCATTGAATTTGAAACGGAAAGGTAGTTTATAAGTAACTGTAACTTCAGAAGTTTCACCGGGGTCGGTTTGAATCCAGTTACCAAAAACAGTTTTGCCAAACTCATTGTTGATTTGTGTTTTTGAGTTTGGTTCTATCCAAACACTACCTTGAATTTTTAATAGATCTTCGTCCTTTGTCCAACTATCTTGAACTGGTTCAAAACTAGTTTCTGGAATGTCGCTAAAGCCTGAGGCAGTTAGTAGTTGGCTGCCTTCTGGCGTATAAATGCGCACAAAATCTACATTTGATTTGCCGGTTAAGGGGTCATTGGCATTACCGTTATGTTTGCGAATAATTTTAAGTGTATTTACAATCTCTCCATTGTCATTGATAACGGAATTTAATTCATAATTTTGTTCTATAACAGCATCTGTTTTGTAGCCGCGAATGTTGGCATTTACGATCGAAAGGTAATCACGTGAGGTATCTTTGATAGCCCCAGTCCAGTTATAGGAAGCAAATTTTTTTTCAACAGCTTCATTATGAAAATATAGTTGGATGTCTTTTTCACTCAAACCATCTTTGAAAACATTAATCAATTTTACTAAATCTTCACCTTTTAAATCAAACATTTTTTCTAAAAGAGTAGGTGCGATATCAGCCAATATCTGTTTGGGTTTGTTTTCTGTTTTGTCATATTCAAATTCAACTGTATTTTGAGTTTCTGTTATAAAGTTTTCAGCAGTTAAAAGTTTCCCATATTTGGGAGCCGCAATTGGTCCAACAATCTCTAAAAGTTTTGGTACTAAACTGGCGTTGATAGCAATAACTCCATCTGTTGTTGGTCCACCAGATTTTTTGTAGAACCAACGTACTTTTTCGGCTGAAGTGGCAAAGTCCGGGAACCAGTTTGCATCCTGCATTTCCCAACGTGATTGAATAAGTTGCAGAGGATATGGAGATATTTTGTTTTCTAGTAATTGTCCTTGGAGCGCATAAATGCCGCCGCCTGGGATTTCCATGTTTTTTATGGCACCACGATCAATATCAAGTAAAGCAAAACTACCCATGAACCCGCCTGTTGGTCTGATCTCATTGTTGTTTTGGAAAACAACTAAGTAGCGTTGAAAATGATCAGCACCTAAAACTTCATTTAAGGTTGTGGCGAGACTAGATAGTTCTTCAAGATCTGAAAGAGCTAAATTAAAGTATGACTTTATTTGTTTGAAGGTTTCTTGTTTGTCTTCTGGAATAGCTTCTAACCGTATTTTATTTAAGTTTGAATTGATTTCTTGAAGTTGAGGCAACAAAACTTCCGCTTTTGATTGGATGGTACTGATTTTTGCAGTTAATTTTTGTCCATCATTTTCTTTTAGTCCTGATGTAATGCCGATTAAATCTTTGCCGACGGTAGAAACAAGCTTGCCAATTCGAAGTAAATATTCAGCATCAGCAAGATTGGCACTGTTTGTTGGTATTACTTTTAGAATAGTTTGAATCTCCGAATCAATGCCAGCAACTTTTTGTTCAGCTTGATCGAAATTGGCCTGAGCGGAGTTAAGGTTTTGTTCTGCTGTGTCTAATTCGTTGCTCGAGATTGCTTTGCTGGCTAATTTTAAATCTTCATAGGCACTCTGGGCATAATTCATGACATCATCTTTTGTCTGCTTTAATTCAGAGTAATAGCCAAAAACTTTAATAGGTAAAACAACGAGTACGCAGAGGGCAATGTAAATTACGATTTTACGATGCCAATTGATTGGCAGGCCAAAATTATAATACCAAGGAGCCTGAGTGAATTGTTCGGCTAAATCTTCTTCAGTTTGAGGCTTTTCTTGGGCAAGAATAATTATTTCTTCGTGGTCGCTAACAATAGGGGTTAAATTTGGTTGAGTTTTTTGAGGTTCAAGAGGTAGCGGTTGCTTGGAGTCTCGGTGGAATAAAAATTCGCTGACCAAATGCTTTTTCTTATCAGCTAAATGTTTTTTATCTATTAGGTCGCTTAAATCTAAAACATAAGGCGAGTGCGCGCGATGTTCGCTCACATCTTTAATTACAATATCAGTGTGCGTGGGTCTGCGAAAATCTTTTTTGATTTCTACTTTTTCTTGTTTAGGCAATAAGGCCGATAGTTCTTTGGTAATGGAAGCCTCAATTTGTTTATTTGCTTGCCCAGCATCCGAAAGTAGTGAGTGGTGCTGGGTTAGTAGTTCATCAATTTCATGCTGTAATAAACCAAAAGTCAGGTGAGAGCTAGTCTTCTCCGGAATTGATTGAGGAGCTTGAGGAATATCTTTGTGTGTAATAAAAATTTTAGCTACACGAGCTTTGTTTTTTATTTTTGATACGTGTAAGTCACGACTTGCACGTGGAGATTCGTTTGATTTTGATTTTTTACTTTTTTTCTGTGCAGTCATAATGCTTAGAGCGAATTATAGATGTCGAGCGTCTGTTCAGCGCATTTTTGCCAGCTGAAACGTTCTATGTTTTTAAATCCTTTTGTAATAAGTGATTGTTTAAGTTCTGAATCAGATAAGAGTTTATAAATTTGTTCAGCTAATTGGTCTGGTTTATTTGGATCGAAGAAAAGCGCAGAATCATTTAGAACCTCTGGCAAACTGCTTGTGTTTGAGGCGATAACAGGACAGCCGCAATTTTGGGCTTCGATCGCAATTAATCCAAAACCTTCGATGAATGATGGAATAACGAAAGCTTCGGCTTGGCCGTAAAGCAGTGGTAGATCCAAGTCAGAGATATAACCAGTCGTTATGATATCTTTTTTGTACGGAGATAAGTCGATTTCTTTACGGACATTGGTATAGTGCAAATCTTCTCGTCCGCCAAGTACTAATTGATGCTCAATTTTGTACTTTTCTTTCAAGATATTGAAGGCACGAACCAGTGTTTCGATGTTTTTATGATTACGCCAAACACCCACATAAAATAGGTATGGTTTTGTGACCCCAAAACGTGCTTTTATTTCACTAATTATACCACTATTCGTAATATTTTTAAAACGTTCGTCCACACCTTCGTATGTTACTGCAATTTTGTCTGGATTGACGTTGAAATGTTCAATAATTCCAGCCTTGGTGCTCTCGGAAACAGCGATAATTTTTTGGGCTTTATGAATAGTTGAAGCAAAAACAAGTTTGTGAGCTAGTCGTCTAAATTGAGAATTCATTTTGTGTCCAGGAAAAAAGAGTGGAGTAATGTCATGTATGGTGCAAATGGATTGTTCAAAACATAAAATCGGAGAATTGAAATGCGGATAGTGAATCAAATCGAACTTTTCTCTTGCAAATTCAAAGGGTAATTTAAATTGTTCTTCATAGCTGTACCAACGAGGAGTGACCAGTGCTTTTTTTACACCATCATGCGGTGGCAGAAATTTTGAAAAATTTGGTTCGCACAAAAATAATAAATATTCGTTTTTTTGATCAATTTTAAAAAGTTCATTGGTTAATCTTTCGATGTAAGTTCCAATGCCGGTGCATTGTTCGTTGCCGTACATTCTGGCATCGATGGCTATTCTCATATACTGCTATTTTAGCACAGCTAGCTTGTTTAAAACAGACAAAGTTTGTTCAGCTGACTTGGTCCAATTGAAATCATTTTTGATTTGTTCGAGATTTGGTTTTGGCGTCTCATCCCGCAATGATATTTTGATCGCATCGGCTATGTCTTGAATATTATTCGGGTCGATCAAGATTGCTTTGTCACCACAAATTTCTAATATCGAAGAATTGTTTGAAGTAATGACGGGGCAGCCGCAAAGGATTGCTTCGAGTGGTGGAAATCCAAAGCCCTCATAAAATGATGGATAGACAAAAAGAGAGGCCAGGTTGTAGAAATATCTTTTTTCTTGGTTGCGAATAAAACCAATAAAGTGAATTTTCGAATTACTGCTTGAAGATTTAATGATTTTTTTAAATTTCCAACCAAGTTTTCCGACGATAATAAGCGGTGGAAGATCTTTTTCTGTTTGTTCGAGTAGGTTGTAAGCTTCAATCAGTCCTTGAATGTTCTTGCGCGGTTCAATTGTACCTAAAAACAAAATGAATTTGTCGGGCAATGAATATTTTTGTTTTACTTTCTTGATGCGTACGTCATCTTTGTCTATCAGTTTATAATTTTCGGACAATCCAGAGTAAATTGTCGTGATTTTTTTTGAGTTGATTTTGTAGTGATTGATTAAGTCTGTCTTGGTGTTATTCGAAACACTGATTATGTGCGCGGCTCCAGTGAATAATTTTTTCAAATTCATTGTTTTGTGCCAGAGTCTACGTTTAAGTGATAAAAATTCTGGAAAGAATTCAAAACTTAAGTCATGGGCAGTTATCAAATAAGGACAGTTGATCGAAAAGAAAGAAATATTAGGGAAGAAGAATAGATCGATTTTTGGTGTCTTAAATTTGTGCTGAATCCATTTGTCTAGCTTTGGATATTTGAGTAATTTTAGGCTTAAATTAAGTATTTTGTTGGCCCAATGGAAGCCACAGTAATGGACGTTTTTTTGATGGAAGCGAGGAATTATCTCGTCGACTTTTTGGCGTGAATTAAAAAAAAGATAATATTCATTTTTATTATCTTGAGAAAAAAGTTGTTTCAATAAGTTGAGAGTGTATTCGCCGACTCCGGTTAATTCTTTTTCCATGAGGCAGCGGATGTCAATCGCGATATGCATATTGGTGAATTGTTCAAGATGTTCAAATTGTTGAAGTTGTTGTATCGCTTCGCTTGTTCATAAGTCTATACGTTCTTTAGTTCATGCGTTCGAGATACTCCAATATCTTCTGTTTAAAAACAGTCGTATCAAACTTTTGCGCATGAGCGCGTATTTCTTCGGGATTAAATTGTTCAGATTTGAAGCGGATTATTTTATCAGCCAAGTCTGTCCAGGTTTGATCATCAAAAAAGGTTCCAGTTTGTCCCTCGAGAATCGTTTCGAGGGCACCGCCAGCCTTAAAAGCAATTACTGGTCGGCCGGAGGCCATGGCTTCAACCGCTGTAATCCCAAAATCCTCAACCTGCGGATTAATAAAAGCTTGAGCTTGGCTAAAAAGGTCAGCGCGGCGTTCGTCGCTTACTCTTCCTAGAAAAGTGATATTACTTTTGGCATGTTCTTTTAATTTTTTGAATAAAGGTCCATCACCAAATATTTTTAAAGGAAGATTTAATCTGTTAAATGCATCGATGACCAAGTCAAAACGTTTATAACCGACGAGACGACCACCAGCAAGAAAATAATTGTCAGGTTTATCAGAAATAAAAAATTTATTAGTATCAACTGGCGGATAAATTACTTCGCTGTCGCGGTTATAATATTTTTTAATTCTTTTTTTGACTTCTTCGGAATTGGCAATGAAATGGTCAACTCGTTCGGCAGCAATTTTGTCCCATTGTCGAAGTCGAGTTAAAAAAAATGGTAAGAAACGTTTAAATAATGAATTTATTTTTAATTCTTCTAAATAATTATGACTGTCGGTCCAAAGAAATCTTGGTGGAGTGTGACAATAGCAAATGTGTTTAGCATTGGGGCTGGTTATGACGCCTTTAGAAAATATTGATGAGCTGGAAATGACGACATCGAATTCATTCAAATTGTGATTTTCAGTCGCGGTGGGCATGAGGGTCAAAAACCACTGATATTTGCTGACGCCCAAAGGTATTTTTTGCAGAAAAGAAGTTCGGACATCATATTTTTGAAAATCTGGATGAACCTTGGTTTTATCGTAAACTAACGTAAAAAAAGGACTTTCTGGGAAAATCTCTTGTAAAGTTTTGGCCACATTCTCGGCCCCTCCATCCTGAACCAAATGATCATGTACTAAAGCCAGTTTCATATGGGTATACTTTAGCAGAAATTAAGCAAAATTCAAAGAAACCCAGCACCATTCCTGTCAGGTACTGGGCAAGAAAACAGCCCGAAGCTTGTCTTGGGGATATTTGAAGCGTTATTGTGTAATTTGATATTTTATTTGACCTATATCCTCGAGTAATTGTATTGTCGCTAATACTGACGGATTAGTGCTTGGTTCTAAAAAGAGTCTGTTGCCATATTCTTTTTGAAGGGGAGTTAAAAATTCATCAGCCCAAGATGGGGAAAATGTATTTACTCCGTCAAAAATAATTTCTACAATCTCCTCTTTGCCAATTTGCGTCAAAGAAGGTTTAAATGCTGCAGAAGCTTCCTTGCCGAGCTGTCTTGATGTTAGGGTTACACCAAATTTTTTAAGTTCTATTTTCATAATGTTTTGTTTAAAATTTTATTAACGCTAGGCAACCAAGCATTCTTTTTTGAGCCTGTCTTGGTTTAACTTCAGAATCATTTTTTGTAAGGGTTAATTCCGCATTCCCGCTTTTAAAATATAATTCAATTGGTATCATTTCCACCACTCTTCTTACATATTTTAAACCATTGCCCCTGTTTTCTGGAGCTCGTCCTGATATGATTTCAGTGAAAGCTGTTTTTAAAGCTTCTTTGTCATCTTTTATCTCAGGTTTTACTCTTTTTAGAGTCTTATATAAACCTTGTCCGCGGTCGGCCAGAACTATTTGATGTGATTTTAAATTATATCCAAAAAATAATCCAGCTATATCAGACCAATTGCCGAGATTATGATCAAAAGCATTGTTACCTATTTCTCCTGTTATTGCGACCAAGAGCGAATATATATCTTTGAGAGAATCTGTCTTCATGAGTTCAGCTTCCATTTTTGAGAGCCGTGCTTGGAAAATAGAGCTGTTTTGACAATAAAAAATACTTGGTGGCTCTTGCCCCATTTTTCTTGTTGCCCACTTGTAGCAGAATTTAAAAATGTTGTCGTATAAATAAGTCTCTAGGCTTTCATTTGAATAATAACGATGGCCACTTAGTTTGTTGCTTCTTTCGGCTGTTAGTATTCCTGATTTGTCCCATCTCCTTAGGGTGTCTGTGGAGACATTTAGAAGTTTTGCTACTTTTCCCAGAGTTAGTTTTAGGTTCATAAGGGTATTTTGTTTAAGTTGTATACTATAAAGATTGTAATACTTTGCTTTAATATATGCAAATTATATTTAGTAAACATATGCAAAAAATTGGCTAATTTATACTAAAATTAGCAAAACATCAATAATAAAACTATGCAAAAAGTATTATATTGTAAAATCAAAGATAGGCATTTTATTACATTTATAAAAACACCCCCCGCTGTTTGTGAAACAGAAGGGGGGGGACGCTAGATAGCGTTGCTGGACGTTTTTTTGGGGGCGTATTTGAGGTCGAGGATGTCGACCACAGCCCAGCCAATGATCCATATGACAGCGGAAAGGCACAGAAGCACAAGAGGGGTCCCCTCTATTAACAGTATCGGTTCAGCCTTGTCAGGAATAATGGTGCCCAAGAAAATGGTACAGAAAGCCAAGATCCAAGACGCATTTAGATATACGCGAGAGTACCAATGCGTAATCCGCAGAAGCTTGTTCATGGCCGAAAGAAGCAGGAACACGTAGAACGAGATGATGTAGAGGATCGTTAGGAACGAGTAGCCCGTGTATCCGCTAGAAACGAAGAGAAGACCGATGGCATAACAGGCCAATCCGTAAACGAGCCAGATCCAGCCCACTACCGCACGCCGACGAGGAAAGTTGCCTCGAACAATGAGCGCTTCCATGAGTTCACCTCTGGTTGTTTCTTTCGTACCGAAGGATATTTAAGTTTACAGGGTTTTTGTGAGTTTGTCAATATAAAAAAATGTAGGGAACAAAAATTTTTGTTCCCTACATTTTTTTGAACGTTTTTAAACTTTTGACTTCCGACTCAAAACAACGAGCGGAGTTTTGAGTAAAATCCAGAAATCGAGTCTAAAAGACCAATTTTCAATATAATAAGTATCTAATTTTACTTCTTTTTCAAAGTCCAAATCTGATCGTCCAGAGATTTGTGCCAAGCCAGTCATCCCTGGTTTAATGTCGAGCACGTGTTTATGCTCTTTGTCATACTTTTCCACTTCTCTTGGTTGATGTGGACGTGGCCCAACTAAACTCATGTTGCCAATCCAGACGTTGAAGAGTTGGGGCAGTTCGTCGATCGACGCCCGTTCAATAAATCTTCCGATTGGTGTGCGTCGCGGATCATTCAAAATTTTATAAACTGGTCCTTGGCGTTCAGATTGTTTTTTAATTAAATCTTCTTCGTATTTTAACACCGCGGCTTGATCAGTGTATTTAGCAAATTGTTTGCCAGTGCAATATTTGGTGTACATGGAACGGAATTTGAAAACATTGAAAGTACCTTTACTGTGTACGCGTTCATTTTTATAAATTGCTGGACCCCAATCTTCCAGTCGGAGTAAAATTGCCAAGATAAACATGAAGGGCGAAAGAATAATTATTAAAATCGAGCTGATTAAAAGATCTAAAACTCTTTTGATGATTTTATGCCAACCATCAAGTTTAGTCTTTCTAATTTCTATGATGGGAATGCCGGCAATCATGTGCACTTCCACGTTCGTGGTGCGCGCTTCAAATTGCCCGGCCGCGTATTTGAAAATAATATTATGTTCATTCGCAAAATCAATTAAAGCAATGGAGTTTTTTCGAGAGACATTGGAATCTGTTTGAATGATTTCATCAATTTGATATTTTTTGTGCAGTGCTAAAAGTTCTTCATGACCATTATAATCTTTAATGTGCGCGACAATTTTGTAACCAAGTTCCGGTTGAGTTCTAAAAGTTTCAATAATGGCTTCCGTATTTTCATTTGTACCAACAATAACAATTTTGTGCGCGCCCAAGCCTCGGCTTAAAGACATGTTTTGGAATTTGCGGATGATGGCGCGCTCTATTATCACAAACACCATAGCAAAACTCCAAGCCAAGATAACAATAAAACGTGAATCAAATAATTCACGTACAAAGAACATGTAAATGATGATGGCGGTCATGCCAGTGGAACACGCGAGTATGACTTTAGTCAGTTCGTCGATTATGCGTCGTCGTGTAAATGAATAAAGACCAGACCAAGCGAAAAAGATTAACCAAATTAAGGCTGCCGCTAAAACATAAGTGACGTAGCGACTAAAAGAGAGGTTAAAAATAACTGGACGTATGGCTTGAACAGATTCATTGAAACGTAAACTCCAAGCAGCCAGCGCAGCTAAAACTAAGATTAAATAATCAAGGGGTATTTTTAAAAAAGTAAAAAAAAGTTCGGCTTTTTTCTTCATAATATAAATTAATTTTACGATTTTATTGTAGCATAGGGAGCGGGACAATTCAATCTTGTATTCTGAAAAAAATGTGTTAAAGTGTTGGTAACCTTACGGAATTGATAAACAGCTTCGGAGCAAGCTATGAACAGACTCTCTGTCTATGTGATTGAAGAATCGCTCGCAGCAGAATGGCTACGAAGCGTTCTCGTTCGCGATCTTGGAGATTTCGTGGAAGTCACCGTTGGACATTCCGCTAGTGACTTACTGCGGCTTTTCCGTGAGCGTAGTGCACCCGACGCGATTTTCATCCAACGTGTGATCGATTACGGGGCAGAAGTTCTTCAAGAGTACCCTGCATTTGACTTTAATGATGAGTCCCGCGAATACGCTGGATCGAGTATTTTGCGTCTTATCGATGATCATCTGGATCTTCATCACATGCATGTTGTGCTTATCAACGACGGGTTGGGTTATGCTGAGGCAAAGGCGGATAAAGCGACGAAATACCTGCGAGAGAGGGGACTACTCGCTGCCGAGTATCAAAAACCATTCGATGTTACGCAGCTCATCACTGATTTTTGTGTCAGGTTTAGCCTGACCAATCCGTATCCGCCTCTCTCTGACTGGGCGCCAGAAGATTCGATCATCGTCGAAGACTGTCCCTGAGACGAAGAAGAAAGCGAAGGCTAGGCTCATATGCCGCCATGTTTCATTTACGTGGCGGTGCTTTTTTTATTTGATGAAAAGGTGTAACCTAAAGACAGCTAATTCTTGAGGAGGACGCCATGGATGCGCGTCCCGTGATCTACATTCTGGACGAACCCACGGTCATGGATAGCCTGGCGCTTGCGCTGGCTAATGATCTCAAGGCCGAAGTGAAGCTGGTTCATACAGCTGGGCAGTTCCTTGATGCCTGCCGTGAGAAGAAGCCGAACGTCATCATCGCTGAGCTGAAAGTGCCGTACGGTTCGGCTGCTCAAGAGCTGGGGGGCGAGGCTGACGGACTTCTGCTCTATCCCACCCTGCGTGCCTTGACCAAGCTTTCGAATGAAGGTTTGCTCGATGGTGTCAGCAGCTATGCGACGTACAACGGCGAGGCCTTCTCGGTTACCCGTCTAGCGCGACTGGTCGCAGAGGGCAAGATCAGGGCCGTTCTCGAGAAGCCGTTCGATGACATGGATTTCGTCATTTCTCTCTGCCTGGAGCTGGGACTTCCGAATCCCTATGATGGTGGGACACCGTAAGGATCGTCCTATTACTCGATTCAAGTTGAGGACTAACCAAGTAGTAATCGTGCCGCCATGTTTCATTTACGTGGTGGCGATTTTTTATTTACGAATAGCTTCATAAAAATGATATTACGAATTATTTTTTGCCCTAGCAATAATTCGTAACCTCTAATTAGTGGTTTTATTCGTAAATAGAAAAGCGGCCCGATGTAGCAAAGGGCCGCTCGTGTGAACGGGGACGGGACTTGATCATGCAATGATGCGCCGGCGTGATCCAGTAACCGAGCGGAGTCGACGACTTGTTGGGCGTGTATCGCAGTGGCCGGCACTCGATTTCTGCGATCTTGACGTGGATCGTTCGCGGGACCTTGCTGTCACTCGAGAACAGCCACAAACTTATGTAGTGATCTTCGAGGGAGTACCCGGAAAGTCGCCCCGTCAGACGGTAATATCGGGTATCGTCCTTTATGATGTCGAGAATCACGGTTACAGGGACTTCGCTTTCAAACTTGGCTTTGATCTGTTCGAACATCGCGAGTACCGAAGCTTCCGTGCGACTGTTGCGGTTCATTGGTTCCCTCAACATTGTTTCTTGTCCCAGAATCGGAACATATAAGATTAGCGTAAAAGTTTAATCTTGTCAAGTTTTGTTGCTACGTTTAATGCAATTTTAGAGTAAATAGCAATTCGTAACTTCAATATAGAAGGTTCTATTCGTAAATAAAAAAGCCCCAAACAAGTGAGTAAGCCGGATTCTGTTTTAACTGTCATCTATCTGGTCCTGCAATTGCTTGCAAGATCGAGCGGGCTACCATTCTTGCCCTTGCACTCAAGTAAGGATTTTGCCGTTTCACCCGATGATTTCCGTTTTTCGACGTTATACTTCGGTTTTTCCATTGCTGGAAATCTTTCGAATTGCTTCGTCAGACGTCACTGTTCGCACCTCTATCTCACGATTGACAGGCGTTACTTTCCTCCCCCCTCGGCAAATGCTTTGGAGAGCGACAGTTCTGCTTGTTTGGAGCATCTTAAATGTAGCAAATTCGTAGAGATTTGTCAATGTTTTTGCTAAATTTAAATAAAAAAGTACGGGCAGGTCGCGACCTGTCCGTACTTTTTTATTTATCGATAAATTATAATCCAATCTTCTCTCTAACTTCAGCAACTTTCTTACTGGCGATTTTACGAGCTTCGATGCCACCATTTTTTAAAATCGCTTCGAGTTCATTGTCATCAATAGCACTCAGTTTTTTTTGAATCGGCTTGAGGAAATTGACTAAATGTTCGGTTAAACTTTTTTTGAAATCACCATAACCTTTACCAATAAACTTTTTTTCAATGTCTTTGATTGACATTTCTGTCGCCAGGCTATAAATAGTCATGAGATTGGATATAGCTGGTCGCGCTTCGCCGTATTTAATCTCTGAACCGGAATCTGTGACTGCCTTTTTGATTTTCTTCTCGACTATGTCGGGCGTATCTGTCAACGAAATATAATTATATTCAGAACTGGCGCTCTTGCTCATTTTCTTTTCCGGATTATCTAGTGCGCGTAATCGAGCACTTACAGGATTGACATAAACGCCCGGTTCTTTGAAGGTTTCGCCGTAAAGATTGTTGAACTTTTTAGCAATCACGCGAGCAAGTTCCACATGTTGTTTTTGATCTTCACCAACTGGAACGAAATCTGTGTCATACAAGAGAATGTCAGCAGCCATAAGTACTGGATAAGTGAAAAGCCCAGCATTGATATTTGATTTGTGTTGTTCTGATTTATCCTTATATTGAGTCATGCGTTCAAGTTCAGCCATTGGAGTAATGCAGTTCAAAAGCCAAGCCAGCTCTGTGTGTTCTGGCACCGCTGATTGGCGGAAGATCGTTACTCGGGATGGATCTAAGCCGCAAGCGATGTAGAGCTTCGCAAGTTGTTTTATGTTTTCAGACAAGACTTCTGGTTTTTGAAAAACTGTTAAAGCATGATAATCAACAATGCAGCAAAAAACATCCAAATCTTTTTCTTTTTTCAAAAGTTGGATCCAGTTATAGATGGCGCCAAAGTAATTGCCGAGGTGGATGATGCCTGTTGGTTGAATACCGCTAAAGATGCGTTTTTTTGAAGTCATAAAAATGTTATTTTATTCTTTTAGTGTTTTTGTTCTTAATAAAGTTTTTGTCAGAAACAATAGGTCGTCCGATTCGTCTTTCTATTTGTTTCCTTGCCGTGCCGGCCACTTCACCACCGAGACGAGCATCATCTTTTAACCTGGGTAAACCTTTTGAATCTTTAGTGCGATGAATTTCTGTGGTAGTTCTTTCTCCGAGCATTGTGGGATCAATTCAAAGTCGTCCATGTGGTCGCGGAGATTCTCTCGTTTTAAACCTTTAAGTTTTTTGTATTCGTTTGGTTTTAAGCCGAAAGTTGCAGTGGATATTTCCGCGGTTAATATTTCATAATCACGATCAGTTCCAGCGCCCCGTTTATTCCACTCATCGGTTAATTCTTCTCGAACAGCAATCCCGCGCATGCGTTTTTCTATCCAGTCTTCTGGGTATCCTTTAAGTTTGTAGAGTAACTTGGTTCGCTTGGTTGCCAATTCGGGATTTTCTATTTCCTGAATTTTCTCGTACCCTGTTTTTGCGAGCCAACGTTTGAGTGGTTCTGCTTTGGGTGAAGGGATAGATTGAATGATTCTAAACATTATTTCCGTATTGGCACAATCAGTTTTTCTCATTTTGCCGTCAAGCGCAATTAATTTCAACTGGTGACAATTTGTCACCACTTCACTTCCTTCTTCTTTTAGTCTTTGGGATAGCTTGTTCCAGTACTTTCTAGCTTTTAGGTCATCTGATTGTTCAATTAGAATTTGTATTATATCAATAACAGAAAACCACCATTCTTTTTGATAGATAGCTCTTCGTATTGTTTTGCCTTTAAAGATGGCAAGATGATTCTCGGTTTTTTTCACAAAAGAGATTGGTTTGATTTATATCTATAGGTTATCTTTTGATATAAAATTGGTCAAATGAAGGTGTTTTGAGGGTTATTTTTTCTTGTTTAAATTTTTTTCATGCAAATCTGATTAGCGTTTCTTTTGGAAAAAGCTTAGATAGACAATCGGCAAAATCCCAATCGTATTAAAAATTAAAATGACGATAAACCAAGCGAGCTGATTGTTCCGTCCAGTTTTCCACAAAGCGATAGCTTTCCAAACAGCTTCCCAAACAAGTAATGGAATGAGCCAGATTAAAATTGTTGTGTCGAATGGCATAGAATATGGATTAATGATAAATGATGTTTGTCGCGTCGCTCTATTGGAGAGTGACGCGAGTTAGGACTTTGGGTAATTGCCAGGGAGCAGTCGACCATGTCGGGTCAGATAGTTGGTGACATAGCTTGTCGTGTAGCTTACGAATGTCGGTGCGATACAACTGGCTAGGATTTCTGGCGAGTTGTTCCAGAAGTGTGCAATGAGACTGGCTCCAAAAGTCATAGTTGCTGGTACGAGACTTCCGAGGAAGTAAGAAATTAGCGCTGATCGAATCGGAGAGAAATGCTGCACGACTCGAGCCGTAACTCCGGTTGAAAAGAAGCTAGAGATGGCTCCAGCGAGACCAGCGGACATGACATTTTGGTGCATGTGTCCCGAGTTGACCATTATGGCAATGATGCCCTGGAAGATTGCGGAAATCACAGCGAGCTTTACGTTGAACACGTTGTGGTAGAAAAGGAGGACCTTTTCTTTCCAGTTCATGAGCCTCTCCTTGCTTCATTAGATGTTGTAATTATAACAAAAATGGCTATTTCTAGCCACTTTTGCGTATATCTCAAGTTCTATTTAATCTTTTCTGACATCCATAATACATTTCCATCTGGATCTTCAAATTGAGTGAGAATAATTTGACTACTTTCCTTTTTAACACAACGGGTATTTATCTTGACGCCTTTTTCTTCAAGTTTTCTGGTTGCTTCTTCGCAATTATCAACAGAAAAACCAATACCTGGGAGTGGATCAGCCACACATTTTAAAGCCAAGCTGATTTTATCGTTGAGCTTAAGCTCAGACCATTTATCATCTTGATACTCAATTCCAAACCCCATTGTCTTATTGTAAAACTCAACGGCTTTGGCCATGTCTTTTACATGTAGACAGAAGTGACTTAGTTGTGTTTTCATACTTGTTTAGTTATTAATGATTCTTAACTTAGTATAACAAATATGGCTATTTCTAGCCACTTTAGGTAATAACCATTTGGTATGATTAAAATCACTTTTCCTGCTATAATGAATTTAGGGAAAAAATATAAATATGAAATTCTCACTACATTATACTGCGCGTAACGAAATTCAATATGCGGGTAAAATGATTTCTAAATTAAGCTGGTTTACAAAAAACGGTTATAAAATTTTATTACCGAAACAAATAGATGAAAACAGTAAAAAGAGTGAACTCAGTCAAACGGTTTTAAGAGAATTTCAGGTTGCAAAAAGAACTTTTGATAAAATTAAATTCCAGCTTAAAAAAGATTTGGAAAAGAACAGAAAGACGATTGATGCCTTTTTTTTATGTTTCGATTATAAAGTCCCGCTGAAAGTAAATATATATTTTACAATTTATGGACCGGGAGGATCATATTTCCCACCAGATAAAATTATAGTCACGCTTAAAGATAATCCGTCATGGATTTTACAAATGATAATTCATGAAACAATTCATTTAACAATTGAGGAGCCGTTTATAAAAAAACATAAGATTCCTCATTGGGAAAAGGAGGCGATTGTTGATCGTCTTTGTAAAAATAAGATGTTAGAAAATATTTGTTCAAACTATAAATTACAAAAGCAGGCGGGAAAGCTTCCTCAGGAATTGTTATTAAAACTTAAGTTCCATAAAAAGACCCCTCGTTCTTAGAGAAGAAGAGGGGTGTTAGGGGTGGTGGGTCAGTTGCACTGGCCGCAGACACCGTCGCCGCAGTCGCCGTCGCACAGCGAGGCGAACTTGCCGGTGAGACCGACGGGGCGTTCGGCGAAGGTGGCGTCGGAGACCTGCGCGTTGCCGAGCAGCATCTCGGCCGCGGTCTTGATCTGGGGGGTCGTGTCTTGGGTCTTCATGGTGTGGATCTCCACAACGGGGTTCGAGCGAGGACGTCGTTGCTTTGTGCTCATTTAAGAGCGCTGCTTAGTCCTTTGAATTCGTCGCCTCCTTTCACGTAGGCTTGGGGGTCGAATTGAGTCCACTGCAGGGGACAGCCACCACAACATAAATGTCTTACTGGGCATTCCAGACATTTGTGACTGGGTGCGCGGTTGGTGATTTGGAAGAAGTGATCTTGGGAGAGGTAAAGCGTTTGTAATTCTTCAGCTGAGGAAAAATTAACGCCATATTTCCCAAAAGGATAGTCCATCATGTGGTTGCAGAAACCAACTTCTCCCTGCGGTCCAAAGATTAGGCCGCTTTTTTTGTTGACGATGCAGCCTGATGTCAGGCATTTCTTTTCGATGAGAGTCTGAATGAAGCTGCTAGGGAAAAGGCAGAAGGGGATGGAAATCTGGACATTGTAGGTGACAGGTAGCGCATCCAAGCATTCGACAGCTCTCAGGAGCGTTTCGGCCGCGATGTTGGGCTCGAGCATGGAGTGGTTTTCTGGTAACCCAGAGACCAATGTCGGTGAACAGAAGTGCAGGTTGATGAACCTGGCGCCAGCGTAAACAATACTACGTATGGCAGGGACGATCTCGTCTTTTATTTCTTCAGTGATAGTAATCGTTACTCCACCCTTGAAATCGGCGAGGTTGCCGACAGCAGCGCATACTTTGCCGAACACTGGAGCTCCCGTTAACCGTTTGTATGATTCCGGGGTTCCTGCTTTCAACGAGATAACGAGGCTATCAAGTCCAGCAGCGAAGTGTTCTTGTATGATCCGCTTGTCTGCATAGACCAGACCGTTTGTAATCATAACACTGCAAATGCCCGAAGTGCGCAGGTGGGCCAGAACATCCGTGAGGTGAGGATATAACGAGGGCTCCCCACCAAGAAGTTTGCAAGTCTGAGTACCAAGCCCCTGCATGATGTCAATAATCTGGAATGCTTGTTCCAGTTTCATGTCTTGTTCGGAGGTATATCCGCCATCTTGGGCGTAACACCAGCGACAACGTAATTGGCATTTACGGTTAACAGTGAGCCAGCAAGTATTGATAATATGCGGGTTGCACATGTGTGCACTCCTTTCATTTCAAAGAGCTTTTGGCCATCACTCTGATGGTTATTTATATCTTATCGGTATGGCTGATATCTGTCAATTGAGATTTTAGTCATTAACTAAAAATGGTTATTTCTAGCCACTTTATTGATAAATGTCATGGTCACCAATTGAATGGAAGTAAGCCACTTTTCCGTCATCTGAAAGTTCAAAAATTATTCTATATTTATAGCCGATTGAAAAAGCAAGAAATCCCGTAAGTCGGCCTTCGAGTTTATGTGTTTTTAATTTTGAATTAAAAGGATCATGGCGGAAAGTACTTTCAAGCTGTTCTGCTAAATCTTTAATATCGTCTGGAACTTTTTTGTATTCTCTGGCAAATTTAGAACTATAAATAATTTTCATGTGACTGTATTATCGTAAGTCCTTTAAAGAATCAAGAACCTTGCCCTTGCCAGCGGCTAATTCCATTCTACTTTCATTTAATTCACTGAGGAGTTGACTCTCTTGCCAGTTTCTTAATAGGTGACGAAAGAACTCGCTGGTGGAACCAAAGTCACCCGATTTAACGGCTGTTTTTACGGTTTTCGCCATTGCTGATGGCAGGGAAATATTGATTACTTCACGCATATAGTTATAGGTTAGCTGTAATAGTTTGTATTACAACTGTATCAAACAAAAATAAGCTTGTCAACTCTAGGTGTGAAAACAAAAATGGCTATTTCTAGCCACTTTTTTTATTCCATCTCTGGGTTTAATACCCCGTGGCTCTGCCACGGTACAATAAGTGTGTTAAAATGGAGTATATGAGTATATATATCCACAAAAGCCACAATGTGTCAGTGTTGATCTATCATCTGGTGTGTCCAACAAAATACAGACGAGTTGTTATAGATAAGAAAGTGGACATGGTCATCAAGGAAATTTGTGAAGGCATTGAGAAACGATATGAACTACATTTTTTAGAGATCGGGACAGACGAAGACCATGTTCACTTTCTTATTCAATCAGTGCCAATCTACACACCGACAAAAATCGCAACGATAGTAAAAAGTATCAGGGCAAAAGAAGTATTCAAACGAAATCCGGAAGTGAAAAAAGAACTGTGGGGAGGAGCATTTTGGACGTCAGGATATTTCATATCAACGGTTGGACGAGTTGGCAACGAGAAAGCAGTGTTTGAGTATGTAAAAAACCAAGGAAGGGATATGGAATATCAGAAGATACATGAAGAGCAACTAATTCTGGTTTGATGCGACGATACCCCGTAGGCTCTGCCGATATCGTTAAATTTCTGGCGCCTGAAAAGGTGTTTTTTTGTTTAAATTATGCTAAGATAAAGCACTTTAACTAGTTAAACTGGTCAATATGATAAAAAAAACAGAGTCCACATTGTCCAAAATGTGGAGGTTTAAAGACGATAAAAAAGGGTGCTCGGAATGGGTATAATCGATATCAATGTAAAGAGTGTTGTTATTGGTTTAAGATCGATCACCGCAGAAAAGAAAAGCCATTTTGGATTTCCCATATAGATGGAATTCCATTTAGAAAACTCGGTGACCAGCACTCAATGACAGGTGCACAAGCATACAACAATGTTTTCAATGAATTAAAATTATTACCAAAAGATTATTGTGAATACTCGTCGGGTATTTTAATTATTGATGGAAAATATATTAAAGTACGCGGGTACAAACAAAAGATTCCCTTTATTTATACCATTGACTATGAGTCACACGACATTCTGTTTGGAATACTTGTACCAGCGGAAGATATTGCTTCTTTCCTACGTTTTTTCCAAACGCTCAAAGAGTTAAATTATCCATTAAAGGTTGTTGTGGCCGACGACAGATCTTCGCTACCATTAGCCTTAAAACAGGTCTTTCCAGACGTCCCACTGCAACTCTGTCTAAACCATTATGTAGAAAACATTCGCCAACAGTTACGCATTCGCACAGACCCGACGCATCTTCATTTTTTCAACGCACTCAAACAACATGTTTTCGATGAATACGATTCTTGATCGTTTATGGAAAGAGCATTGCGAAAACAATTTGATACGACAAATAATTCTTTCTCAAATAGATAAACGACGGAAAGAATTATTTGCGTACAAAAAGATACCAAACTGCCCAATGAATACCAATCTCATTGAACTATTCAATTCTCATTTCAATGCTAGATTAAAAACTCTCAAAGGCTTTAAAACAAAAGAGCATGCAATGCTCTGGCTAAATGGTATGGTAGTCAGAAGACGGACGAAACCATTCACTGATTGCTGTCCAAAATTTAAACATCTAAACGGTAAATGTTCACTCCAGGTGAGTATTAAAAAAGCACCCAAAATTAAACGGTAACCTCACCGAGAACCACTTGTGGCGTGTGTTGCGATTGATTCGCGCTTCTGGCAAGCTTGGACTCTTTCCAGTCCTCTTCTCCAATTGCCACATTCTCGACGCGCCCAGAATCGACGCTTTGCTCGAAGCAGGGTTGCAGCGGATGACGACAGCGTTCTACGGACCGGATGCGGCCACGCACGACAAGTTTCGTGGTAAAGCGGGATCGTTTGAGGCGCAATCGCAGGCGATGCGCTACTTCTGTCAGAAAAAGAGAGAAGCTCCTGGAAGCTTTGAGCTGATCATCTCGATCGTCATCTTCAAGGACAACTTTCGGCTTCTGCCACAGATGATCGAGTACATCGGTCAGAACTTTCCCGAAATTGATCGACTCGAGTTTTTCCCGATCAAGGAATACAGCGAGCTGTTCTTGAGTCTGGAAGATCTTGGAATCATGAAGACGCAACTGATGGACGCGATCCGTCCTATCTTGAAGAAGTACAACTTCTTCGCGGCTGAGCGCAAAATCCAGGAAATCTTTCTGGGTGATGCTGATCGTGGTGTGTACGGTGAACTGCCGTCTCGGTGTTACTCCTGTCTCTCATCCATCTACGTCAATGGCTGCGAGGGGTTGGTCTATCCCTGTGGCCACATGGCTGACTATGCCGAAAGGCATCCTGGCAAGGCAGTGGTACTTGGCAGGGTCGGTGAACCTCTCGATTTGTCACAGGTAGGCGGGCTTCCTTTGCCAGAGTGTGAGGTCATTTGCGGACCCATGCTCAAGAACCACAACCTCCGTACAAGCAAGGCGCTGGGGATTCTTCATGGGGCATCTGATCTCGGTGATATCCTGGGGCGAAACAATTACGAGAATGCGCTCTTGATGCGCCTGCACGAAGGCTACATCGCCATGCGAGAAGGCACGGCGGCTTTCCGTCGATCGTAAACAAGGGAGTGGCTGATCATTTGGCCACTCCTGTTCTATTCGTAAAAAGTTGACATATTTTTTTATTATAGTAATATGTATTACAGTGTAATACAATAAACATATGCGTTGTGTCGTCTCACTCTCATTATCAAAAGAACTCTGCCAAGAAGTTGAAAAACAAATGAAGAAGCTTAAGTTCGAAAACAAAAGCGAATTCATTCGTTATTTATTACGTTATTGGTTAGAGCAGCAAAAAAAAGAAAATAATTAATCTGGATGCGGAAGTGTTAAAAGCTGAAAGCTCTTATCATTTTTAGTCATCAGATTTCAACTTATGGAATTAAACGATCAAAATTTTGAACAAGAAGTTCTAAAGTATACAGAAGGTCCAGTTCTTGTGGATTTCTATGCACCGTGGTGTGGGTCATGCAAAGTGCAAGGACCAATTCTCGACACTCTAACTGAAGAATTAAAAGACGGACAGGCACGAATTTTTAAAGTAAACGTGGAAGTCGCACCCTCAATAGCCGAAAAATATGAAATCATGAGTCTGCCAACTTTAATTATTTTTCGTAACGGAGAAGTTAAGGAAACCCTCATAGGTTTAAATAATGCAGGAGTTTTAAAAGAGAAATTAGCTAAATATCAATAATATGCAGAAATACGACGTCATAATTATTGGTGGAGCTTGTGCGGGACTTAGTGCAGCACTCTATACTGCTCGTCGGGCGTTAAAAACGATTGTTTTGACACGTGATCTTGGAGGGCAAGCAGCGATAACAACAGAGATCGAAAACTATCCCGGTGTTGTTTCTGTTTTAGGCCCCGAACTAATGAATAGATTTAAAGAGCAAGCCGAGAAGGCCGGTGCTGAAATTAGGCTCACCCAAGTAAGTAGTATCGTCAAAGAAGGCGACGAATATGTTGTTAGCGATGGGGTTGAACAATATCAAGCACCAGCACTGATTCTTGCTTTTGGATTAACACATCGAACTCTCAATGTTCCTGGTGAAAAAGAATTAACTGGTCGTGGAGTTGCGTACTGTGCCACTTGCGACGGACCATTATTCAAAAATAAAATTGTGGCAGTTGTTGGTGGCGGCAACTCTGCGCTGGAAGCAACAGATTATTTATCTGATATTTGTCAAAAGGTTTATATGTTTGTTCGTGCAGATAAATTCCGCGCGGACGAAGTTGGTATGCTGGAACAGGTTAAGAATAAGGCAAATGTTGAGATTCGATTTAATACTTCTATCACTGAAGTTATCGGAGAAAGAAAGGTTGAGAAAGTTAAGCTCAACGATGGATCCGAGTTAGAGCTAAACGGTGTATTTGTCGAAATAGGTTATGCTACCCAAACTGAATTTCTTCACAATTTAGTGGAGCTTGATGCGCGTGGCCAAATTATTGTCGATCAAGAGGCTAAAACTTCATCTCCAGGAATTTTTGCAGCCGGGGACGTAACTAACATCCCATTTAAGCAAGCAGTTATTTCTGCTGGCGACGGTGCTAAATCTGCGCTTTCGGCGAGTCGTTATGTAAAAAAATTAAAAGGTTTAGAAGATAAACCAGATTGGAATAGGTAACAAGTGAACGGTGTCATATATCACATATCATGTATCAGAAATTAAGACAGATGTTTTTGATACATGTTACATAATACATGTCATCGTAATCTTTTTGTAACTATTAGTAGATTAGTAATAATATTTGTAATTAGTATTTTATGCAAAATCAATTTGAAAATGCTTTGCAGCAATTAGACAAAGCCGCTAAAGTCATTAATCTTGAAGAAGAAGTTTTAACACAACTCCGAACTCCAGATAGAATTTTACAAATCAAAGTGCCGGTTGTCATGGATGATGGTAGTTTAAAAAATTTTGAAGGTTATCGTGTCCAACATAATAATTGGGCTGGACCATATAAAGGCGGATTAAGATATTTCCCCTCAGTCGATTTGAATGAAGTTAAAGCCTTAGCTCTTTGGATGACTATCAAATGTTCAGTCGCGGGAATTCCTATGGGCGGCGGTAAGGGCGGTATTACAGTTGATCCTAAAAAATTAAGTCCTGGCGAATTAGAACGCATGACAAAATCATTTGCGCGAGCTCTCGCACCAAATATCGGCGCGCAAGTTGATGTCGCAGCGCCTGATGTTTATACTAATGGACAAATCATGGCGTGGATTTTGGATGAATATACAAAAATAACTGGTAAGGAAGAATTAGCTTTGATCACGGGTAAACCAATGGAACGTGGTGGTAGCGCCGGACGTGACCGTGCTACAGCCATGGGTGCATTCTATGTTTTGAAAGCTTTGCTTGAAAAAATAAATTTAAATGTGTTTGAAACAGCGATTGCAATTCAAGGTTTTGGTAATGCTGGTGGTGTTATGGCGGAGTTATGTTTTGCTGATGGCATCAAAGTTGTAGCAACTTCTGATTCTAGTGGTGGAATTTATAATGAAGCTGGTTTGAACATCGCGGCGCTTATGAAACACAAACAATCCACAGGTGCGGTTACTGGTTTTTCAGGTGCGACTAGTGTCACAAATGAAGCTTTACTGGAACTCCCAGTGACAATTTTAATCCCAGCTGCTTTGGAGAATCAAATCACTGGAGCTAACGCTGAAAGAATAAAAGCCAAGTATATTATTGAATTAGCTAATGGCCCAGTCACTCCTGAAGGTGATGAAATATTGGCTAAAAATGGCATAAAATCAGTACCAGACGTTCTCGCAAATTCTGGCGGAGTGACGGTTAGTTACTTTGAATGGGAGCAGAATATCAAAAATGAGAAGTGGACAGAAGCAGACGTTTTCGTCAAACTAAAGGAAATTATTGTTCCAGCTTTTGAGGATGTTTGGAACAAGCATTTAGACAAGCAAATTGATCTGCGAACTGCTGCATTTGCTCGTGCTCTGGAAAAGCTACGCTCTCTATGGTATAATGATGTCAGAAAGAAATTTAACAATTAATTTCAAAACTATGGTGAGAAAGTTAAATCCGGCTCTCATGAAACCATTAAAAGTTTCAGCTGAGTTAGCCGCTGTTGTTGGTGCAGGTCCTATGCCACGTATGGATGTTGTGAAAAAGATCTGGGTTTACATTAAGAAAAATGATCTCCAGAACCCAAAGAACAAAAGAAACATTTTGGCTGATGAAAAGTTATTAAAGGTTTTCGGAGGTAAGAAAGAAGTTTCTATGTTCGAAATGACAAAGTTAGTTTCAAAGCATTTAACAAACATCGAATAGTTCTAGATAAAATCTCTCTCAGTAATGAGGGAGATTTTTTTTACTATTTTTTGATGACGTGTAGGGGCTCAAAATCTTGAGCCCCTACACGTTGACCGGATTTCGAAGATTGACAAGCACCCTAAATTTTTGTAAGATCAACAGTTCTATCGCCAGTCTCTTTAACATTCAAGAGACAACTGCTGGGAAGGCAGTCGGCAAGAGCAGTAGTGCCAAGTGGGCACAGTTTCGTCGGGAGACGAAAGACTGCGGAATGTACTCCCCGGATGTCCGCTTATGGCGGGAGGGGCATCGCGACTTTTGCCAAATGACCAAGGGCAGAAGTGTCTATCGGGAGATAGGTGAGCGGTGATTCCACAAAGGTCAGAGAGGTTAGGATGGACAAAGACATTGCAATGCGCGAGTGGTCTAAACGGTTTAGAGAATTGAGAGATTCGGTCTCGCGTGACGTCCGGCAACTGTGGCGTATGCTCATCGTCTGCGCGCCATCAAAAAGAGTTTTGCGTCGTTGGTTCGATGCAGAACCAGTGGGAGTGTTGCCAGCGAACATGACCCCTGAGAGAGACTTGATCAAGCGGTTCGAAAGTTTCTGGGACTTTCTTCACGCCGATGAATCAGCTGATCAACGAGTTCGATTTAGTGTACTTAGTGATGCACAACTGCGATTTATTTTTGCCGAGTCAAGTCTGAATGGAATTTATTTGTACTATTGGACGGTTCTCAGGCAGATCGAGAAAGAACGGCACCAAAGTATTTTGGAAGATCATGGTGACATCGGGTTTGCTATTCGTTCCGGAAGGGAAGGTCTGAACACTGCACACCCACAGTTCTTGATTTCTGTTTTTGGCCAAAAGCACGATGTAAGATGCGTGCTCTCAGCCGACAAAAGCAGTCTCTGTGTATGTGTCCAATTGAATTTACATCGGTTGAGTGGACGACTACTTAGATTGTTTAAAACCTTACCGTACGGAATCAGGAAGAGGTCCTTACTTAGCGAGATGTATCTTGAGATTTTCTTTTTCGTGCCATATGGAGACAGTTTGAAAGAGGTCGTTGATCGGCAAGAGGCACTTGACCCAGCTGTGATCAAAGACGATTGGCATGCCACGTGGACAGCGAAAGAAGGGTTTGCGACAGCTTTGCTTGAGGCTCTCAAGGCCGGTCCCATTCCGATGATCGAATCAGTAGAAGCGAAACAGTGGGGTTCTGTTTAATCGTACGAAGTTAGAACAGATCTGCTAATCCCTCGAGGTTAGCAGATCTTTATTTTTTCTCTCAATTAAGCAAAAATACCTAAATTTAGGTAAAAATTATTGACAAAACTGATGATCTGTGCTATCATTCAATGTTACGCTAAAACAAAAAAACGAGGTGTCCCATGACCCGTAGAGGCTGGATCCTGCTTTCGGTTTCGATCGTCATCGGTTTCCTGTTGCTGATCGGACTCGTGGGATCGGTGTGCTTTTTCCTGGGGCGTGCCAACACGGAACGCGAATGGAGCCGCAAGCTCCAGCCGCACACTCCTGTTGAGATGCGCGGTCTCGTGAACGCGATGAGCAAGTACGCGTCTGAGCCGCCGAATTTCCTGCCACTCTCCACCCTCGACGATGAGGTCTGCGCCGCAGCGGTTACCAATGCGGTCAACTACATCGTCGGTGAGGAACGTCTCGAGAGCACGTCGGCCTGGTTGTACAGCAAGGTCAACGCTGCGAAGCTGCAGGTCGTCTACGACCGGTCCAAGGATTTCCAGATTCAGGACAACAAGATCGTGGAAGTGAAGGACCGTGGCTTTAACCTGACGCAGCTCCTCGATCCGAGCGGGATTTACATCTTGGGGTATCACTACCGGCAAACCCGGTCGGACCACAAGATTCTCGCCGCTGGAGCTGATCTCAATTCCCACGTGATGCTCCTCCTGGGGCACAACGACGCGACCTGGGTCGGTTACCACATGATCCATTACACGGGAGAGGGTTACACCAACCCTGTGAAAGTGGAAGCCATCGTGAAGATGCCGGCCCTTCTGGACCTGGTGTACATTTGGCAGGTGAAGGGTATCGTACTTCCCAAGGAAGGCAAGGACTTGTTCTTGGCCAACTCGAATCTGCCTTACAGCAGGCTTGCACCTTGGTTAGACAATGGTCCTGATTCTCTGGAGTACGTTCTTGACACAGCCGTGATGTACTTGGTCACGAAGTTCACCAGGACCTCGCAGTTCCCAACTGTGATAGACCTGGAGAATCGCGAGATCGTCGAGCTGAAGCATCGCTCCTCGCTCTACCACGGTCTGCCCCTGGGATTCTACAAGAGAGTCCCGATCTACTACAACAGGAACCAGGAGAGTGTGCGGGGAACGTACGGTCTCGAGTTCGAGTGCGTTGAGCTCGCGAACAGATTCCTCGTGTCGAAGGGACACCGGAACCTGACTCGTACCTGGCATGCGGACTCCTATTTTTGGGGTGCGGAGCTAAAAGGCTTACGCAAGTTCCCGCAAGGAAGTAAGGAAAAGCCGCAGCCGGACGACCTCCTCGTTTTCGATGCCAGTGATCACGATGGCCAGCCTGGCCACGTCGCTGTCATCTACGAGGTTGCTGACGATTATGTCTGCTTCGTGCAGCAGAACGTCGGTAAGACCTGGCGCGATTGCCTGCCCCTGCGTTTCGAGAACGAGGGTTGGCACATCAGCCTGCCAGAGAAGAAAGTGGAGGTCTACCCACCCGTTGCTGGGTGGTCCCGAATCGACAACAGTGTTCATGTCAAGAGTCCCAAACCATCCAAGAGAGGTGCAAAGTGAACCTGTCCCCGATCACCAACCGTCTCCGTCCGAAGTTCCGTCATCTGGCCTTCTTCACCCTGTGCTTCGTGTGCCTGTTCGAGTCGAGCCTCCGCGCCGGTGGTAGCAGCTACGACGAGCCGGACTGCGACTGCGGGGGCATGTTCGACTCGTACGACGAGCCGGAGCCCCAGCCTGTCCCCGCGGCTGACGAGGCCACCCCGCCCGAGTGCGTCCCGTACATCAAGAGGGAGATCCAGGCGGCCATCTTGAAGTTGCCTGAGCCCAAGCCCTGCGCCGTGTGCCAAACCTGCCCCATCGCACAGCCCGAGAAGGCCATGCAGGCACTCGCCGCTGACAAGGTGGTGGCCCAGCTCGCCGATAAGACCTTCCAGATCATCAAGATCGTCAAGGTCAAGAAGGGCTGGTGGATCGCTCTCTACGTGAAAAAGAGCGCCAAGCAGGGCGCTGACTACGCCGCAACTCGTGCATGCAACGGCTTCAAAGAGCCAAACCCGCTCATCCTTCCGGGGCAGATGCTCAAGATCTGCCGCTGGAAGTAGCCAACGACGCCCACAACCTACGAAAAGGTTGTGGGCGTTTCCTTTAAAAATTATTTTGCAATAATCAAGAAAGTAAAAAACAAGAAAACAAAGCTTAGCTTTTTGCTTTTTTGCTTTCTTGTTTTTTTGATTATTGTCAGCAAGTTGATTGCAAAAATACGTTTTTTACGCTAGAATTAGATAGTAATAATATAAGCTTTTAAAAATATGAAAAATTACGACCATAAAAAATCAGAAAAGAAATGGCAGGAAAAATGGGCTGAAGCCAAGGTTTTTCGTGCCCTTGATGATAGTCCAAAGCAAAAATACTATTGTTTGATCGAATTCCCCTATCCATCTGGAGAAGGTCTCCATATTGGACATGTTCGCAGTTGTACAGCTATGGATATTGTGGCGCGAAAAAAACGCATGGAGGGTTTCAATGTTTTATATCCAATGGGCTGGGATGCGTTTGGACTACCGGCTGAAAATTATGCGATTAAAACTGGTCAACATCCAAGCAAGATTGTCGAAAAAAATGTGGCTATTTTCAAAAAACAATGTCAGAGTCTGGGTTTGAGTTTTGATTGGGAACGAGAAGTAAATACAACAGATCCAGAATATTATAAATGGACTCAATGGATATTTTTACAACTTTACAAAAAAGGTTTAGCTTATAAAAAGAAAATGCCAATCAACTGGTGTCCATCGTGCAAGATCGGATTGGCGAACGAAGAGGTGATTGATAATAAATGCGAACGTTGCGGTGCTGAGACAATTAAAAAAGAATTAAACCAGTGGATGTTAAAGATTACAGAATATGCAGATCGTTTAATTGAAGATTTAGAAACCGTAAATTATTTAGACAAAATTAAAACTCAACAAATAAATTGGATAGGTCGCAGTTACGGTGCTGAGGTCAATTTCAAAGTTAAAAGTTTTAACGAAAGCATTAAAGTTTTTACAACGCGACCAGACACATTGTTTGGTGCAACTTTTCTCGTCCTTTCACCAGAGCATGAACTCGTCAATAAAATTATAACGTCAGATCAAGAAAAAGAAATCTTGAAATACCAAGACGAGGCCAAACACAAGAGTGATTTAGAACGAACTGAATTACAAAAAGAAAAAACAGGTGTTTTTACTGGGGCTTATGCCATTAATCCTGCCAATGGTCTCGAGATTCCAATTTGGATCGCGGATTATGTCTTATCATCTTACGGAACAGGAGCCATTATGGCTGTACCGGCGCACGACGAACGAGACTTTTCGTTCGCTAATAAATATTCATTGCCCGTTAAACAGGTTTTAGCACCATTGTTTGAATTTACTTCTGGTCTTGATGCTATCCGTCCTGACAAAGAAACAAGGCGCCGCAAAACCGCTTATGTTTTCTTAAAACATTGGTCTGAAGATAAATATTTATGTCTTGATTGGTCAAAGTTTGGCTGGCATTCTGGTGTTATTGGTGGTGTCGAAGGCAATGAAACATTCGAAGAAGCGGGTATTCGAGAAATTAAAGAAGAAACAGGTTATCAAAACATTAAGTTTATCAAAAATTTAGGTGGTGAATTGCATAATCATTTTTTTGCAGCACATAAAGACATTAACAATTATGCTATTGGCCAAGTTATGCTCTTTCAGTTGGTAGATGACAAACAAAAAGAGGTTGATCCAGAAGAAGTAAAGAATCATACAGCTGTTTGGGTTGCCGGCAAAGAGATTGAAAAATTTTTGAACATGGCACATTTCTTATACGCCTGGAAAATCATGAAAGGAACTGAAAGCGAATGCTTTGCCGGAGCTGGTGTAGCCATCAACTCAGATTTTCTTGATGGACTAGATACCGCCACGGCCATCCAAACTATGAATAAATGGCTAGTAGATATGGGACTTGGGAAGAAGACAGCTAATTACCACTTGCGAGACTGGGTTTTTTCGCGCCAGCATTATTGGGGCGAACCAATACCTATGGTTAATTGTGAAAAATGTGGTTGGCAACCAATAAACGAAAAAGAATTACCGTTAGAATTACCAGACGTCGAAAAATATGAACCAACTCAGACGGGTGAATCTCCACTAGCCTCGATCGATAGTTGGGTTAAAACAACCTGCCCTAATTGCGGTGGGCCAGCGCTGAGAGAAACTGATACTATGCCTAATTGGGCGGGCAGCTCTTGGTATTTTTTACGCTATATCGATTCAAAGAATAAAGAAATGCTGGCTGATCCAGAAAAACTGAAAAAATGGATGCCGGTAGATTTGTACAATGGCGGAATGGAACATACAACTTTGCATTTATTGTATTCTCGTTTTTGGAATAAATTTTTATACGATATTGATGTTGTGCCCACTTCAGAACCATATGCTCAGCGTGTTTCCCATGGCATGATTTTAGCACCTGATGGTCAGAAAATGTCCAAATCTCGTGGTAATGTTATTAATCCTGATCAGATTGTTTCAGAGTTTGGTGCAGATGTCCTTCGCTTATACGAAATGTTTATGGGGCCATACGATCAACCGGTGGCTTGGGATTTGAACGGTGTTAAGGGCATTAAAAGATTCTTAGACCGAATTGCTGCTTTTGAAAATTTTGTTGAAGAAGATCATTATGATGTTACTTCTCTGTTACATCGAACAATCAAAAAAGTTACAGAAGATATTGACGCGCGCAGATTTAACACCGCAGTTTCTGCGTTTATGATCTTTATGAACGAAATCCAAGCCAAAGGGTGTACCAAAGATGCCTTCAAAAAATTCTTGAAAATAATTTATCCATTCATTCCGCATTTAGTCGAAGAGCTTTGGTCAGATCTTGGTGAAAAGGAACTGGTACAGTCTCAGAAATGGCAAGAATATAATGACGAATTAGCAATTTTGCAGGAAGTTGAGATCCCGGTTCAAATTAATGGCAAAGTTCGAGCGAAACTTTCAGTTGCGGTTGATATAGCAGAAAAGGATTTGAAAGAATTGGCATTATCAAATGAAATTGTACAAAAATATTTAGAAGGAAAAGAGCCAAAGAAAATAATTTACATCCAAGGGAAACTGATTAGCCTCGTAATTTAGATCTAATGCAAATAAAAGGGGCCTCGACGTCTACGAGTCGTCGAGGCCCTTTGTTTCCCTTACCGTATGTAGAACGTGAAATCCTCGGCTCGTAGCCCATGCGGGCCAAGGGTGATACGGTGTCGAATGAGGGAAACGAGCAGCAGTGCGGTAAGAACTGCTGCGGGCTGTAATGGAAGTTGAACATGTGTGTTGCTCCCATTATTGACGGCACCGAGGAACTGCATGTAGTTGGAGTCCGTGCGCGCCGCGTACCCATGTTCCGCTACTACATGGTGCACGTGCTTTTACTCCATTCAACCCGGGGAACTTGTTTAGGGCCTTGCCCTATTTTCTAGGACATGGTTCATTGCTCCTAAAGTTGATTCAGTCTTCTCATTTAATTATAGGCAGTTGATTTTTTAAATGAAAATATTTTCGGTGGATGAATGTTTTAAAAACTGTCAGAGTTGTTCATCAAAAATTATTATAAAAGATGAATATTATTCTTAACAAACAATTTTTTATTGTTGGAGATTATTAACATTGATTTTTGTGTTACAATTAATCTAGGAGAGAAAAATATGCCTTTAGCGCAAGAATTATTAACGTTTGGTTTATCAAACAAAGAAGCTGATGTTTATGTCGCGGCTTTGCAATTGGGTTTTTCGACTGTTCAAGAGTTGGCGCAGAAAGCCACTATCAACAGAACAACAGCATATACCCAAATAAAAAATCTGATAGCCAGAGGTTTGATCAAGGTCGTGGAAAAATATGGCAAACTGTATTATGTAGCTGAGAGTCCGGATTATTTATGTCGATTGCAGGAGCAGCAAGAAAAAGAAGTCGCGCGTCGTAAGGAAGTTTTAGCGAATATTTTGCCTGAATTAGAATCAATCTATAATTTAGCTGTAGAAAAACCGACTGTAAAGTATTATGATTATAACCCAGAGAGTTTGAATCGTATTCGATTGGAAATTGAGGCCACGCGAGTCCCAGAAATGTGCAATATTTTCAATTATGATAGATATGCGGAATTTATTAACAAAAAACATGTTGAAGGTATCCTGAATATTGTTAATAAATTTAAAGTGATCTACATTTCCAAAACAAAAGCCTTGGATGCGCGTGTTTGCCGATTACAAAACAATGAAAAATTTTGTCTCAAATATTTGCCGTCGGATAAATTTGGTTTTTTGTGCGAAGTTTTGATAGCAGGGCCAAAAGTCTATATTGCTCGGGAAAAAGATTCATTAATCATCAGCGATACGCTATTGGCACAAACTATGGGGTTGTTGTTTCAGGCACTTTGGGGAATTGCTGAGACGATATAATAAAAAGAATCACCCCGAGGCAAGCCTACGGGGTATCAGTGCGTCAACCAAGTATTAATTGATCTTCATGTATTTTTTGGTATTCCTTATCTTTTCCCTGATTCT
>Ga0076120_111_pt1 | contig 31608 bp, 40 predicted proteins | sample RifGroC2_FD_67677 | JGI IMG/M metagenome (GOLD analysis project Ga0076120, IMG submission 67677) | Parcubacteria bacterium GW2011_GWC2_39_14
GTTTCGTCTCTCGAAAAAACGCTGGAAGAACGATCTTATGATCAGAACCTTCGTGCCGAAAATTCACAAGAGCAAAAAGGTACGCCAGATATTTGGGACGCAACCGGCATTAACGATCCCGACAGCATTCCGCTTTCTCGGTATGGAACGGGTTGTTCTGCTTGGATATGGCAAAGAGGGACGAGTGACGCGACGCTTTCTGAAAAAAAAATATCCAAAAGTGACCGTGGGTATTGCGGATCAAAAGAGCGGCCCCACGTATCTCGAACGGCAGTATGAGTACGATCTTGCAATCAAGACGCCTGGGATCCCAAAACGTGCCGTGACCATTCAATACTCGACGGCAACAAATCTCTTTTTTTCGAATGTGCCGAATCCCATCATTGGCATTACCGCATCAAAAGGAAAAAGCACAACGGCGTCGCTTGTGCACGCGATGCTCCTTCAAGGCGGGATCCGCTCGCGACTGCTGGGAAATATCGGCGAGCCCATGCTCAGGGCCTGTCTCCGGCCCATTCATCCTCGCGATGTTTTTGTCCTGGAACTCTCAAGTTATCAGCTCGACGATATTGAGTTCTCACCCCATATCGCCGCGGTCTTGAATCTCTTTCCCGAACACATGAATTACCACGGCTCCGTTGCGGCGTATTACCGGGCAAAGAAGCACATCGTCGATTTTCAGGGGCCAAAGGACATTTTTGTGTACAACAGGACTGACCGGCATATTCGGCGGTGGCTCAAGGCGACCCGAGCGAAGCGCGTCCCGCTCATGACGCATCCGCCTCTTCCGGATGGGGAAATTCCGCTTCCTGGCCAGCACAATCTCCAAAACATCGCTGCCGCGGCAACCTCCGGCCGCTCCCACACCGACTCCAGGATATCGGCACCTACCGCAAAATCCGCTTTGTCGACGACGCGATTTCCACAACACCCGAATCAACGATCGCCGCTTTGCGCGCGTTGCCAAATGTTCAGACCATCTTTCTCGGGGGTGAAGATCGCGGGTACTCGTTCGGCAAACTGGAAAATGAAATCCGCAAACGACGAGTGAAAAATGTTGTCTTGTTTCCGACAAGCGGGGAACGAATCTTTCGAACGACAAGGGGGCTCAAGGTACTGCAAACGCGAAATATGAAATCGGCCGTCCGTTTTGCGTATCGGCATACGCCGCCCGGCGCGATCTGTTTGCTCTCGACGGCGTCCCCAAGCTACAGCGTGTGGCGAGATTTTATCGAAAAGGGAAAGGCGTTTCAGCAGTCGGTTCGACTCTTTGGCAAACGACGGCCATGAGGAGTCCGCGATATCATCCGCCGGATTATTGGCTCCTCAGCCTTACATTTCTCTTGATCGCCTTTGGCCTCATCATGCTCTCCAGTGCCGGGGCGGTAGTCGGTTTTCAGCGCTTTGGTCAGGCAGACTATTTTCTTCGGCAGCAACTGTTTAGTTTTGCAGTGGGGTGTGCCGTCATGTATGTCATGGCAATCGTCGACTATCATTTCTGGCGACGTTTCGCATTTTTTCTTCTCATCATATCTATCGGGCTTCTCGTTGCGGTTTTTCTCCCGGGCCTTGGTTTTGAAGCCGGCGGCGCACGACGGTGGATCAATCTTGGCTCGTTTCTTTTGCAGCCATCCGAGATCATCAAGCTGACATTTTTACTGTATCTTGCCGTATGGCTTGAGAAGCGTGGCAAAGGGGCACACGATTTTACCTACGGACTCTTACCGTTTCTTTTCCTGCTTGGCATCATCGTACTCCTCATCATGATGCAGCCGGATCTCGGGACAGTCTCCATTATCGTTCTCGTGAGTATCGTGGTCTATTTTCTCGCGGGAGCACCGTGGCGTCACTTGCTGATCATTCTTGGGGGCGGCGCTGTGGCGTTCGAGGACATCCAGTCATTCGCGGTCGCGCGCGGGGGTTCGCACGTCGCCCTCCGGCGTGACCCAGGCATCGATGCGGAAATTCGCCGGCGCCACTACGCCCTGCCAGTCGAAAGAATCGAAAAAATGAAAGGGCTCAAAGCTCTTTGCCTCACTACCTCATCTTTCAGTTGGATTGATGGTAAAAAACTGGCAGAGCGAGGTATTATTCTTACCAACACTCCAGGCAAATCAACCAACGCTGTGGCTGAATTTAATATGTACATGATGATGACATTACTCCGAAAGATTCCTCTCATTGCCAAGAATAATTGGGAAATGGATTATGACAATTTTATTAATGATGAAGCCAAAGGCAAAACCGCCGGCATTATCGGACTCGGACAGATCGGTTCTCGAGTTGCGGAACTCTGCGCTGGGCTAGGTCTCAAGGTTTATTATTGGGATAGAAAAACAAAAGAAGTTGATTACGAAAGGCTGGAATTGGCTGACCTCCTTAAAAAAGCTGATGTTATATTCAATACGTTAGCCACACCAACAGAAGTCAAAGGTATAATCACTGACGAAATGATAAAAAATATGAAGCAAACCGCCTTAATAGTCAGCACCTCTGACCCAATTTACAATTCAGAACTCATACTCCAACAAGTTGCAGAAAATAAATTGGGCGGTTTTGCCTTTGAAAGTGACTCCAGAAAATTCACTGATTTTAAAGGCAATGTCATGGTTTTCCCAGAACAGGCTTATCTGACAAAGGAAACATTGGCTAATACTTCTCGCATAACAACTGAAACAGTTCTCTCGGTAATTAAAGGAACTCCAATAAACAAAGTTAATTAGAGACCTTGTGAAAAATAGAAATAAAATAACTTTGTTAATCCTTTTACTCATCCTCCCACCCTTTATTATTTTTCTGAGCCGACATTTTTTCCCATCAAATTATTTCTTTTCATCAATTTACAAAATAATTTTCCTCTTGCCCTTGTTTTTTCGTTTCTTTATAGAAAAGAAAACACTTAAACAATCCTTTGCGCAAAATTTCTCTCTCGAGCGGTTCAAGAATAACCTTTGGCCGATGATAATAACTGGAATCGTCCTGGCCGCAACCTATGTTTCAGCCTTTTTCATCTTCAAAGACGCATTAAATCTCTCCCTCATCGCCACTAAACTACAAGGATTGATATCTATAGATTTAAGCAACTTAATTTTTATTGGTCTTTACATTGTTATCTTCAATTCTTTGCTCGAAGAATTTTTTTGGCGTGGCTTCCTGTTTCAAGAATTACGAAACACTGTCAAACCTTGGCTAGCATACGTGCTGACTGGAATAGCCTTCTCTTTTCACCACGTCATGTTTTACTATAATTGGTTCAATCTACCATTTTTCCTGGTTGTCACAATAGGTTTAATCCTCTACGCTGTGATCATGAATCTTCTTTTTGAGAGATACAAGGATTTATTCTCTTGCTGGATGGTTCATGCTTTTGTTGATGTCGTGCAAATATTTATTGCTTTTTCAATTTTTATTCACATCAAATAAATTTTTTTATGAAACAAAATAAACCTATAACCATCGGCATTCTTGCCGGCATGGGGCCAAAATCAACTGCTCCCTTTTTAGAGTTGTTAGTTGAAGAATGTCAAAAACAATATGGCGCAAAAAATGATATTGACTTCCCCCACATGATCATTTATTCTTTGCCAACTCCCTTCTTTGTTGATCAAGCAATTGATGACAACCGAATGGAGAAAATAATTCTTGCAGGTCTAAAAAAACTAGAACGTTTTGACGTCGACTTTATCGCTATGCCTTGCAATTCGGCTCACAAATATTTCCCCAAGTTAAAAGCAAACCTTTCGACTCCCCTCTTAAATATTGTTGATGCTACTGCCACTCGAATAACTAAAAATACCAAGAGAGTAACTCTCTTAGCGACTACCAAAACAAACGAAACAAAGCTTTATCAAAACAAATTAAAACGCAAAGGAATCGAAGTTATTTTAAAAGATGAGTGGCAACTTGTTATTAACAATTTAATCACTAGTGTCAAAGCAGGAAGTAACTCCACTCGTTTGTCCGGCTTGATCAAAAAACTTTTCCAAAAATTTGCAGCCGAACATGTCGACACTTTAATAATCGCTTGCACAGAACTGACAAAATTATTTAAAAATGTAAAAGGATTTACAGTTATTGATTCTAGCCACGCATTAGCCGAAGAAACAATAAAAAATTATAAAATAATTCAGTACCGCAATGAAAATCGATAATATCGAAGTTATTCTAGAACAAGCCAAAAAACTCAATCATACCCTTGAGGTTATTTCTGAAATTAAATCCGGCAAAGAGGCCACGGTTTACCAGGTTTTATTGGATGGCAAACTCTTAGCGATGAAAGTTTATAAAAATCAAGAAGACAAAACATTAAAAAATGCGGGACAGTATTTAAGTGGAAAACATTATGCGAAACCATCACAAAGAAGGGCAACGGAAAAGGGCAATAAATTTTCTAAAAAATTAAATTATGATAATTGGGTCAAGCGAGAATTTTATATACTTGAAAAACTATTTAAACTCGGTGCTCAAATACCAGAACCAATTTTACAAATAGAAAATGCTGTTTTTATGGAATATCTGGGTGATAAAGAAAATTCCGCTCCACGTTTATGCGATTTGAACTTATCAAAAAAAGAGGCTGAGGCTGCTTTCCCTATTGTTCTAGAAACTGCCCTGATATTCTGGAATTCTGGAATCATCCACGCCGATTTATCGCCCTATAATATCCTTTGGTGGAAAAATAAACCTTATGTGATAGATTTCCCACAAGCGATAGATAAAAGAACAAACCCCGATGCGCTCAAATTCCTTGAAAGAGATTTACAAAATGTGGTCAAGCATTTTTCTAAGTTTATGGAGATTGATTATGAAAAAATTAGAAACCAATTTACCTAATAAATATTTTCGACTAATTTTTATGACGACAACACAACGCGACTTCCTTTCCCGCCGACCGGTTAATGCCACCATTATATTAAGCATGAACGTAAATAGTTTTGACATCTCTTCTAAGCTACCCAAGGGTTTCTTTTACGATGACGGTCAATTCAGTTTCCCTGCCGGTTTTTGGGAATCTTATCGAGTAAATGGCAAAGAATATAATGTCGATGGAAACAGAACGGTTGACCAACAAAAAGAATTAATTCTTGCTGATTTGTTAACTGCGGGATTTAGTCAAAACGAAGCGAACGATTTCATAACTGCCCTTGAAGTTAAAGAGGCCCAAACAATGCACTTAACCTTTGATGCTTCTAACAAATGGTTGCGAAATCATCTGGAACAAGAAGAGTCTGCCATGCGTATTCTAAATGAAGCAAAAAATGAAGTCCAAAATGAGTTGCAAACAAAGCGGTTGAGATAAAATTATAAAAAGAGAGCCCGGTGGATGACCACACGGGCTCTTTTTACTTCAGCAGAACATGATGAACTCAATTCTCAAGTATCAGTTAAAACTTGTCGAGACAGAAAAGGTCAATACGGACCATGACGACTTGCACCTGAGCCCCGAGGTTTTATCCTATAGACCTTTCTTCCCCTTTCAATCCGGTAACAGCCCGTACATTCCGTTTTTATGCAGGACACCGTTCCTCTTGGAGAATTGGGACTCTCCGTCTCGGGGAGACCGCTCAAGTCCAACTCAGTCCCACACAAGTCACACGTCAATGCGGATTTTTCCTCTGCCATTTTTTCTTCTCCATCTGGCTTAACTAGCGTAGTGTCCTGTCTCCAACTACCGACAGTTTGGTCGGATCCCAAGCACGCAGACCCAGCAGAATGACGAAAGCAAGCACCGCCAAGAACGCGAAGACTGGCGAGGTGCTCAGCATATCGCTCGGAGTAATCCCGACCGAGGCCTCCATGACGAACACCAGCCAAGTGATGGCCGTAAGAAGAAAAGCACTCATCGCGACGCTGTGGTGGCTATCCGGCCAGTTTCCGCGAGTTGCCAGCCACGCCGGCAAGAACCCCAGCCCCAGGAATAGCAAGCTTCCCAATAGAAAGATCAACCCAAAGATAAAGTCCATTTTCTCCTCCCTAGCAGTTAGATCTCAACCAATTACCCTTATTGTACACAAAACGTGAGGAAAATCAATCTCCATTAAAACCGCCGCCCCTGCCTGCCGGCAGGCAGGCTCTATGAGGAGCGCGGCAGTATGAACAGATGAACCTTACGGAATCACGACCTCGTTCGGTCCCCGACCCCACTTGCCAGTGAAGCGAGCCGAACGCTGTGTGATCTCGGGCAGCGCCGTGCTACCTATCGGCCGCTCCCAGACACAGACGACTCCACGTCGATCGGTAAGAATCCACTTAATGACGTTAGCGGCGCGCTCGTCGACAGCCATCGTCTTCACATACCATTCGGATTCCGAGTCGGAACCGACGAACTTTGGCTTCGTGACAAGCGAGTTGCCAACTTCGTTGTCGTGCATTGCAATTTTCATCTAGAACCCCTCAGGTAACGAAGTTTCTCTAAGCTAGACAGCGCGCAGGATCAGAAGAACGACGGCAATAACTGCCGTAACCAGGAAAAGTGACAAGTAACCTCGGTTGCGCTTCCTCCGTGCCAGTTCGGTGCGGCCAGGTCTGCCTTCTCCCTCACAGACGTGGCAGACACCGTCCTTGTGGTGAATCTTATACCAGACTCGACCACAATGGATGCACTGCTCCTGTTCTTCGTCGCCCATGGCCGTAAACGTTTCCAGAACACGATCACCAAGATCGTCACTCATGAGTTGCCTCCAGGTTGTTACTTCCTACGAATAACAACTCAGGGTAACAAAAAAAGGCAGATTTGTCAATGATTGTGCTATTTTACTGCAAAAAAGGCTAAAATTTGGTACAATAGTGAACAGAATACAAGTAACAAACAAAACAAGTATGAAACTAACCTTCGTCGGCCTATCCTGTTTCTTAATTGAAGACAAAAAAGGTGGCCGCCTCCTAATCGATCCTTTTAATGACACGCCGCGCTGGACGCTTGGATTAACATTACCGAAAAAACTTAATGCCGATATTTTTTTAGCCTCGCATGCTGATGCTGATCATTCTTATTTGGATGAAAGATTTGTAGAGCACAAACAAAGAAATGACGAAAAGCACACAACCAACATCAGTATCTTTCCAGATTTAAACTTACGCGGGACTTTGGTCAAAGAATGGAATGGCGATCTCTGTATTGCCTATCACTTCACTGTCGACGGTTTACGCTGTCTTCATTTGGCTGACAATTCACATCCACTGACGAAAAAACAAATCAAAGAGTTTGGACAAATCGATATTTTATTTTTGCCCATGACAAAATCCAGATCAGAAAATATTGACGTTGAACTCAAAATCATCGGACAGTTGAAACCCAAAATAGTTATTCCATCGCACACGATTCCTTTGCCACTAAAAACAGTTCGCCGCGGATACAAAGTTGTTTACGAAAAAATCAAAAAAATAATGTTGCCCCACAAAAACCCAGCCATCAACGAATATTCTTTCGGAATTTTTTCGTACATGTTATTAGTTGCTAACAATTTGACCAAAAAAATTTCGACGAAGGAAATCACCGGCTGCAATGTCGAGATCAAGAAACTGCCGAGTAAAACAACGGTGTATTATTTTGATAAATGTTCAGCAAAATAAGCAATATGAAAATCAAAAACCTCGAGAACATTTCCCTGGATCAATTAAATTTTGAGTTGAAAAATGGCGCTAAGTTTATTGTATTCCCTTTTTGTGTTTCGATAGGCTTTATGTCTTTTAATCGCGCCAGTGGTGTCCATTTTGTAAAACAAGGCGAGTCGACGCTCCGGCCAGCACTACTTTATTCATTAATCTCATTCATTGTTGGTTGGTGGGGAATCCCCTGGGGACCGATTTGGACTGTACATTCAATTTATAAAAATTTATCTGGCGGTAAAGATATGACCAAGGAAATTTTAATTGCATTAAACACATCTTCAGAGCAGACCAAATAATAATACAAAATATTCCTCCTAGAATTTGCTCGTTTATAGTTGATGCTACAATGAGAATATATGAAAAACCTAAACAAACAAATTGCTTTATTCAAAGGCAAAGGAATCCGCAGAATTATTTATAAAAAAGAATGGTGGTTTTCTGTTGTGGATGTAGTCGCAGCTTTAACTGATAGCCCAACCCCACGGAAATACTGGGGGAAAATTAAACAACGCGAGTTTATTGATCCTCAGTTGTCCCCAATTTGGGGACAACTGAAATTAGAGTCTTCTGATGGTAAAACTTATAAAACAGACTGTGCAAACACGGAAGGTCTTTTTCGCATTATTCAATCTATTCCGTCCCCGAAAGCAGAACCATTCAAACGCTGGCTAGCAAAAACTGGTTACGAAAGAATTCAAGAAATTGATAACCCAGAATTAGGTTCAAAACGAGCCAAGCTTCTTTATAAACTTAAAGGTTATCCTGATAGTTGGATCGAAAAAAGACTACAAGGGATTGCTGTCCGCAACGCATTAACTGATGAATGGGATAAACGTGGTGCCGATAATCAACAATCTTACGAAATTTTAACTGCGGAGATATCTAAAGCAACGTTTGAATTGACGCCATCTGATTACAAAAAGCTAAAGGGACTTAAAAAAGAGAACCTTCGCGATCACATGAACAGTATGGAACTCATATTAACAATGCTCAGCGAACAAACCACCAAAGAAATTCATAAAGACAAAAATTCCAAAGGTTTACCAAAATTAAAAGATGATGCCCGAGCTGGTGGTCAAATTGCGGGGTCTACGCGTAAGCAAATCGAAAGAAAACTTGGACGAACAGTTATTTCGAAGAAAAACTTTTTATCCGACGTAAATAAAAAGCAATTAAAATAAAACACATGCCCCAATTCTCCCTCGCCACAAACTTTGACACCAAAATTCTTTCAGAAATCGACAAACTGAATAAAAAATATCCAGAATCGAAAGTTTTTGAAGTTTATGGATCACTGCCACTAAGTTTGACCGGCAGCGGACGCAGTACGATTGGACTGCCGGCAGTCTCAACAACTGATCTTGCAAAACATATAGAGACAGCTCATAAATTTTCTTTAAAGTTTAATTATTTAATGAATTCCTCCCGCGTCAGCGATCTTGATGACTTAACATTCCGAAAACAACTTGATATGTTCCTTAACGACTTAATAAAAATTCAGGTCGATTCAATTACTTTAGCGGACGAAAAACTGATTCGATATGTTCGTCGAAAATTCCCAACCCTGCCAATCCACGTTTCTCTAATCACCGGAGTCGATACAGTTGCCGAAGCAAAAAAATATTCTAATTTGGGCGTTTCACTCACCACATTGAATCAACACACCATAAATCGAGACCTAAAAACGATAGCAACAATCGTTCAAGACGTAAATTGTGATATAATGTTGTATGCTAACATTTCTTGTTTACAAAATTGTCCACTGAGAGACGCGCACTACAAGTGGCTGAGCTCACAATCGAACGAATCGACGACTGACGACAATCAACGAGTCGATAAATTCATTTTACAATGTGAGCGACAATATATCGAAAATCCAATCGAATTTTTACGCTCTCCTTTTATCCGTCCAGAGGCTTTAAAACTTTACGAGGCTGTCGGAGTCAAGCATTTTAAACTTTCGGATCGCCGCGAGTCGACGGAAGCGCTCGTAAAGACTGCTGAAGCATACATGAGCGGCGCATTCCATGGCAACTTATTCTCATTTCTTTTTCGAGACGATAGAAAATGGTCCAATGCAGTCAGAAACATCGTCGAGGTTAAATCTTTGGGCAATACTGCAATTAATATCAACAACGATAAATTGACGGCCTTCAACTTTGATGAGCTTGTGACATTGTTAACCGGAGAAGATCTAGAAAAATTTTATGTGGACATGACCACGGCGGCCGTTTCCGGAGTCGACGATCAAAAAACAAAAAGCTTTCACAATAAATTACAGTCGGTTTTATGAAAAAATCCATTGCCAAATCCTACAACAAAATCGCCCACGAGTATACTCAAGCTCATGGTTATGGCGAACATGTTACACTTAACTCTTTGAAAAAATTTGTAAAACTCTTGCCCGTTAAAGCAAAAATTCTTGATGTCGGTTGCGGCGGCGGGCAAGATTCAAAATTTTTAACCGAAGCTGGCTACGCTGTTCTCGGCGTTGATGTGTCGAAGGAAATGATTAAGCTCGCCAAAAGGTATTCCCCAAAAACAACATTTGCAGTCGCTGACGTGATGTCTTTACCAGCAAAAATAAAATACAATGGAATCTGGTGCTGTCGTGTCTTTTATCACATTTCAATTACTGAGCAAGGTAAGTTTTTAAAAAAATTAAACGTTTTACTTAAAAAAGATGGTATTCTATATCTGACTACCGTCACCAGTGACACAAAAGAAGATTATGAAGCTTATGATTCTGGTAGCGACGGTCTTTTAAAAAAACGCTTGACTGGAAAATCATTCAAAGCATTACTTAAGAAATATAATTTTAAAATTTTGAAGTTCAAGTATTGGGTTGGGAAAAAGGGGATGGAAGTCTATGCAACCAAACGAATAAAGTAAACATTTACAACAAGCGAAGCGATAAAACAATTTTAACAACTAGAACAATATGCGCTTTCTCCTTCGCTCAAAAATTCACAAAGCCACAGTCACCGAAGCAAACCTCAACTATATCGGCAGCATCACCATCGATAAAACTTTGATCGAAAAAGTCGGCTTTTGGCCTGGCGAAAAAGTTTTAGTTGTCAGCAACACAACTGGCGCCAGACTAGAAACCTACATTATTGTCGGCAAGAAAAACTCCGGAATCATTTGCATGAATGGTGCAGCTGCTCATCTGATAAAAAAAGGCGAAGAAATAATTATTATGGGTTTTGAATTGACTAATAAAAAAATAGAACCGAAAATGATTTTAGTTGATAAAAAAAATAAGTTTGTAAAATCTTTATAAATAATAAATCCCCGCTCACGTTGCGCAAGCAGGGACTTTTCTATCAGTACGTTCTTTTTTCACGATTCTCCGTGGCGATTCGTCCCGTCCCCTTCGGATCGAAGACGTGAACCAGGAGCATGGCCCACTCGAGGCAAAAGGCCTTGAAGCCAATCCAGTACCGCATTGGGACCAGCTTGACTTTTCGGTGATGCGCCAGACGGAAGGTCACCCAGAACCGCAAGGCATGTTGCCAGTGCGTCACCACCGTGAAGTGCTGGTCATGATCGCGCTCCACAAGACGTAGAACACCCGAGATATTCTCGTAGGTGTCACGTGACAGTTCCTCGCACAAGATCTTGTTGGCATGAACGCCTTGTTCATTCAACCAAGAACGCATGAGCAAGCTAGACGCGATAGTCTGGGTATCAGCCGGCAGGTAAATCCCGCCCATGACAACGATGGCATCGTACTTTCCGCTCTGCCACAAGGACAAAGCACGCATGAGCCGCTTCTCCGTCATCATGCCGTCCAAGCGATTCTTCGCTACAACCTCGCAACTGGGAACGAGCAAATAACGCATCGTCTAACCTCACAAAATTGTTTTTCAATGACCTTATAAGATACCAAAACAAAGACTTTTTGTCAATCCTTGCAAAAAAATAATATTACTTCTATGACTCAAGCCCTCAACGTCGAATTTGAAAAAGCTGTTCGCTTATTGGCCGAATTCTTCCCTATTTCTGATGAGAGCACGTGCAAACCAGTTTTATTCCATGACATTCGTGTTGGGGTTTATTTATACGAAAATAATTATTCACGCGAAATTGTTCTCGCCGGAATATTACATGATATTTTAGAGTTTTCTGATGCAGGTGAAGAAATGTTGCGTGATGAGTTTGGTGAGGAAGTTCTAAATCTTGTCTATGCTTGTACCAAGGATGACACGCTCGACAATCCAGAAGAAAAAACCAATGATATGATTAGTCGTTGCGTGGAATGTGGCCAAGACGCTCTTATTGTAAAAACAGCGGATACAATTGATAGTTTTAAATATTACACCGCGACTAAAAAGACTGATCAACTCGAAAATCACTGTCTTCGAACCGCTAAAGCAATTTTCAATTACAAACCAGCCAGTTTTAATGATAAAATATTTGATGAATTAAAAAAATGGTTATAAATATAAAATAATTTATGTTAAGCCTCATTCTGTTTGTTCTTGGAATAATCCTCTTGATAAAAGGAGCAGATGTTCTCGTAGACGGCTCTTCTGCTTTAGCAAAAAGATTCAAGGTACCAACAATTGTTATCGGTCTCACTATTGTTGCTTTTGGTACATCCATGCCCGAGCTAATTGTTAATGTCATGGCCGCCATAAGTGGTAATGGAGCTATTGCTTTTGGCAATGTTATTGGCAGCAACCTCGCTAACATCCTACTTATTTTGGGCGTAGCCGCCTGCATCACAAATATAAAAGTTAAAAAATCAACAATTTGGAAAGAAATTCCTTTTTCACTTCTTGCAGTTTTAGTCCTTTTTATATTCATGAATACACAATTTTTTGATAATCTCGGTGGCACCACGATTTCACGATCCAATGGTTTAATTCTACTTCTTTTCTTTGTTATTTTTCTATATTATGTTGTTGAACTATCGCGTCGCAAACAAAACAACGTCGAAGCAGAAGAAATTGTTATAAAAAAACTTTCAACCTTAAAAATATTTGTTTACATTGTTGGTGGATTAGTTGCCCTGTTCTTTGGCGGTAAATGGACGGTTGAAGGCGCTGTTATGGTTGCCCGATGGTTGGGCATGAGTGAATATTTTATTTCTTTAACTATTGTGGCCGTGGGCACATCGCTACCAGAATTAGTTACCACCATTATTGCTGCCAGAAAAAAGAATATGGACTTAGCCGTGGGCAACATTGTCGGAAGCAATATTTTCAATATCTTTTGGATACTTGGTCTTAGCGCGCTCATTACTCCGATTATAATTCCTGCTTTTGCTCTTTATGATGTTATCGTTCTTTGTGGCACAACCTTTCTTTTGTTTATATTCATGTTCATCAACAAAAGGCATGAACTGGAAAGGTGGCAAGGCATAATTTTTCTGCTTATCTATATTGGATACGTTTATCATTTGTTAATACGAGGATAAAATAATTTTAAAAAAATCACCGTGCACAGTTTTGAGCTAGCACGGTTTTTTTTCGTGTTGTTGGCGTATTAGCCAACGAGACGGTAGAGATAATCACGAGCTACAGGTATCCCTGGCTTCGAACTTGCCTGGAATTCGTCGTCGGTTTGCAGACGTTCGAGAACTTTTCCGGGCGAAATGAGCTTGCACAATTCCGAGTACAGATACGGTTGCACGAAATTAGGTGTACGCACCTGCACAGTCTCAGTGAGAGTCCCTAGATCGTACCAAAGTCCTGGCAAGTACCCCAGAACTTCGAGAATGAGAGCACTCACAGCCGATCGAACTTCTAACTCGTTCATTCTTATTCTCAATGTGGTTGATCATTTCGATCTGCGGACTCTCGACATTATCATTATAACAATAATTTGTAAACAATTCTTTCTTCATTATTTGTTATTCAAAATTCTATATTTTTGAAAAAAATTCTCCCCCCAGCTGCATGCAGCTGGGGGGAGTCGAACCTAGTTCAGCACGTCGAGCTTGCCGTGCTTGATCCAGTTCTTGAACGTGGTCGTGGGGAAGCGGAGCCGAAGCTTCTCGAGCTCGGCCTCGCTGGTGCCGACGGACTCGGGGGTCTGCCCGCTCAACTTGATGATCGCGAGCACCTTGTCCACTTGCACTGACGAGTCAGGGTAGTCCCAGAACTTGTCACGCAGCTTGCTCATGAGGGCGTCGAGCGAACGCTGGTAGGCCAGGTCAGCCAGATCCTGTGCGTGCTCCTTGGTGATGGACCCGTGCGAGTAGATCTCGTCGTCAGCCTTGTAGCCATTCGCATGCCAGAGCTCGTTTTTGAAACGCTCTACCAGCTTGCTCGGCGTGAAGTACCCGCTCTCGTTGAATTCGACCGGGTACTGGTACAGCTTTAGGAGCGTATACTCAGCCATCCGCGCATGGTTGACACCAAGCGTCACGTCGATGTCGTGCTGGGTCTTGCCCAGCTCTTCAAGGGTGGTGTTGTGCTTCTTGATCTCGCTCAAGAAGCTGTTGAACCTCTCCGAGAGCGACTCGGAGTACCCATCGTCGTACAGATCCTCGCACCGGTAGTTGAGCAGGGACAGGAGATTCCCTTCGAACCCTTTGTGCTTGCTCTTTTTCACGAGGAGCTGGAGCTCTTCCTTCGTCGTGTTGAGCTGCTGGTACGTCATTAACCCTGCGTCCAGGTAACCCATGAGGTGCTGAACGTCCTGCTCGAGGTCGAACGGAGGCGTCTCCGCCTGCTTCCAGCCGCGGATCTCCTCAGCCCAGCTGTCGATCTGTGCGGCACGCCGCGTCTCTTCCGAGATCTCGCTCATCTTGCTGCAGTACACCATGTTGAGCATGAGGACAATGAACAGAACGCGACGCATGAAGCACCCCAAAACAGTTGATCTGTCCGCCCTTTGCGAACCATAAATAATAGCAATTTAAATCATTTTTGTCAACAATTTTTTATGAGATGTGAACAAAACCAAAGTAGATTTTGTATGGGCTCAAGAAATTGAGCCCTGTCTCAAAGACTTTGTTCAAACGGGTTTTGCTTCGTAAAATCCGGCACAAAGCAATCCGTTGCATCCAAATCCTGCGTCCAACCATTTAGCATTCCTTTTTCCGTCAAATATGTGAAGATTTTGTGTACCTCTTCCTCGTTATTCGTTCTTCGTAATTCGTTATTCTCTGTACTCTTATAAATTGGAGCATATTGCGCCATTAAACTCACATAAATTTTCTTATTGATTGAAGATAAAATGTCGATTGCACATAAACTACTTTCAGTTTGTCCTGGAAGAATTAAATGTCTGACAATTAAACCGGATTTGGCAATTCCATTTTCGTCGAGAATAAGTTCTGGACGTATTTCATTTAAATATTTAATTGCTTCTGTCGCAATATCAGTATAATTATGAACGCCGGAATATTTTTGGCCGAGTTCATTGAAACCGTATTTAAAATCAGGTAAAAAAATGTCGACAACGTCAGAAACATTTTTTAACACCTCAACATTTTCATAACCATTCGAGTTCCAGACAATCGGGATCGTCAGCCCTTTCTTTTTGGCTTTTTTAATCGCTGGAACTATCGTCTGCCACCAAATCGTCGGTGTGACGAGGTTGATATTGACTGCATTCTGTTTTTGTAAGTCGATCATTATGTCGACGAGCTCATCTTCAGAATAATCTTTCCCTAAATTTTCTTGAGAGATTTGATAATTCTGGCAATAACAGCATTTCAAATTACATTTACTAAAAAAAATGGTGCCGGAGCCTTGCGACTCGTCACCAACTAACGGTGGTTCTTCACCAAAATGTTTGCCGTACCAGGCAATGCGGACTGACATAAATTAAAGTACGCGCAAAATAAGAACTTTTAAATAACCTCCTTCTGTAAAGCTGGGAAGTTCGAGATGATCTGGTGCAAAAGTTAAAACTTCGAGTATTTGAATTGTTTTGCCAGCATTAATGCTGGCATTAACCAAAATATTTTTAAAATCATCAAGTGACAAATGAGCGGAACAAGAGCAAGTCATCAAAATGGAATTTGAAGGCATGATTCTCATGGCCACTTCGTTGATGCTTTTGTAGCCGATCATGCCTTCTTTAATTTTGTCTCGGTCTTTGATAAAAGCTGGTGGATCAAGAACAATAACATCAAAAGTATTTGGTTCGATAGTGCGTAAATATTTTTTTACATCTTCGCAAATTGAGGTGTATTTTGTTTTTGGAAAATCATTAAGGATAAAGTTCTTTTCAGCTAGTTCAATTGCTTTGGGAGAGACATCAACACTTGTTACATGTTTAGCACCGGCTGCAAGAGCGTAGACAGAAAAACCACCAGTATAAGAAAAACAATTTAAAACATTTTTATCTTTAACGTATTTGGTCAGAGCTTGGCGTTTGTCGCGTTGATCTAAAAAGAAACCAGTTTTTTGGCCCTCAACGACATCAACATCAAAGAGCAATCCATTTTCTTTGACTTTAATTGTGGCAGGAACTTTGCCAAAAAGTAAGCGCGAGCGGTTGTCCGTTTCTTCTTCAGTTAAAGAACGTTTATAGGTTTTATCGTAAATACCTTTTGGTTTAACAATATCAATTAAGGCATTGATAATTTGTTCTTGCCAAGCTTCGATACCACGATTATGAAATTGAACAACTAAATAATCAGCATATTTATCCACGATAAGGCCTGGTAAAAAATCATTTTCACTATTTACGATACGGTAACAATTAGTTTTCTTTTGGTCGATGGCTTGGAGTCGAACGGAAAGTGCGAGTTCAATTCGTTTCACAAAAAAATCATCATTAACCTCTTCGTTTTCTTCATAACCCCAAATACGGACTGCAAGTTGCGAATATGAATTAAAAAAACCTTGAGCTAAAAATTCATCATCGCTTGAATAGAGGCTGACCGGTTCGCCGTAACTTAAACCTTCAGGTAAATCAATAATAGCGCCAGAGTAAACCCACGGGTGTCCGCGTAAGATCGGACCAATTTTTTTTGTATAAACTGTTAACTTGATCATAGTTTTAATTTTCGGGGTTATTATCTCATTTTTGGTGATTTTGTCAATCATTTCTTAAGCGTCATTGCGAGACCGTGAAACAGGTCGAAGTAATCCCCGATATCTCAACTATTTTGTATTGCTATCATAGATATATTAATAAGTTAACGATCATTAAGATTTCGGGGATTGCTTCGGGCTGCCCATAGCGCCCTCGCAATGACCTTTGGATTTAGGGAAAAAAACACCCCCGCACCACAGATGACTGGGTGCGGGGTAAACCCAACTCATTGTCGAACGAGCGGGGCGTTATGGCTATCACCAGCGGGAACTGAACTCGTTGGTGTCGTCGTAGCCGAAGTCCGGGGAGAGATCCTTGAACAAAAGGTGTAAGCCGATGGCCAGACCGATCAGTGGGATGCACAGAAGAACAGTACAGATGCCGAGGACGCAGTCGATTTTCTGTCTCAGCATGAACACCTCTCTTCCTGTTTTTCGACCTCACGGGGATGTCGAATCGAGTAGAGGTAGAGGCCGAAAGCCAGGATGTCGGCGACGAACATGATCCGAATGAAGTAGATGATCAGGAAGTCGAAGGCTTTGATCCAGGGGGACGAGTCTTCGAACACGAGGAAGGGGAGGATCTGCATGTCGATGGTTTTTACCACGAAACAGAGACCGTAGCAGAGACTTGCTCCGAGAAAGGAGATTGTAACGCGAGTTGTCAGCTGCTTACCTTTACGGATCTCATCTCGCAGGTCGTCGGAAAACACCCAGAAGGAGAAGACCGCAACCATCGCCATCCAGAAAGTGGACGTGATGGATCCTTGATCTTCGGGAAAGACGCCAGGTTCGGTGTTCCAGATGAAGACGCCGAGGAAGAGGATGATCGTGACGATTACGTGGGGAATCCAGAAGAGCAAGTCGAACACGAGCTTGAACCGCACGGGCGTGGGCTGTGCCATGGTTTCCTCCAATCCGAGTTTGTTGTTATTTCCTAGGCTGCACGGCGCGGCGGTGTGTGGTCATCCCCGTCTGGAAGTTCTTGCAGACGTTTTTTCAGTCTGTTCTCGGGCAGGTGGTGGTACATGAGTCCACAATCTTGGCAGTAGTTCTGGGTGGGGCCAAGTTCTGTCGGACGTTTTCCGCCGTAGATCGGTGCGCCGACCGGAGTGCGTGTGATTTCTCTCACGATCGGGCCACCACAGACAACACACTTTGCATCGGTCACTTCGGCTGCCATTGTTTTGCCTCAACGCAGTTACATAGTTGATTAGAGATTAACATTTGGCGTGGTTTTGTCAATTCCATCCGATTTGCGATAATGCACAGATTGACAACCACTATGGCTCAGGTAGAATGGGAGTATAATTTAATTATTTTCATTTTTATGCTTACAAGTGAAGTGACAAATATTGAGTTGGCACGTGAAAACTTTAAAATTTGGAATGAGTCTTTATTGTCAAAAGACGCTCAAAAAGTTGCTGAGCTTTATACCGTCGATAATACTTTTTTACCAACAATGTCCCCAGAATTCAAAAGAGGACAAGCATCAGCCGAAGGATATTTTGTTCATTTTTTAGAGAAAAATCCAGTTGGTGAAATCGTTGAAGATGAATGTCAGGTTTTAGCACCAGATTGTTATTTACATTCAGGCTTATATAATTTCACTGTTGGGCCAGAAGACAAACGGGAGGTTGTGGAAGCGCGATTCTCATATGTTTGGAAAAAAAATGAAGCCGGTAATTGGAAAATTCTTCATCATCATTCATCAGTTAAACCGAGGTAATATTTTCTTAATAAAAAAGTCCCTGGAAATGGGACTTTTGGTTTTTTATTATAAATTATTTTGCCTTAGCTGTTCTTTTAGCTTTTCGAGATTTTCAAATTTGTAAGATTTGATTCCAAGACTATTGGCAACCTCCACGTTTTTTTCCGAATCATCAAAATACAAACATTCTTCTGGTTTCAGGTCATTTTCTTCGAGGATTAGCTTGTAAGCTCTTTCGTCCGGCTTCACAAAACCAGTTTGCCAGGAATAATATCCTTTTTCAGGTAAGGTTTTTAAGAAAGAGAATGTTTCTTCGTAAAAATGTGTACGTTCTCGAAGATTATTAGACAGAATAAAAATTTTAAGGCCTTGTTTCTTCATGTTCTCGGCCAGCTCAAGCATTTCTGGAATATCGGTTTCGGTTTTAAACCAGTAATCATAAAATTCTTGTTTGGATAAGTTGATCTTCCAGTCAAAAAAGTATGGTTGCCAGTATGAATAGAGGTCATTGGCATTGGGCAAACGAACTTGCGCCATAATCCCTTTGAGTGCTGGTAAAAACTTGTCAGAAGGAATTTTAAAGTCTTCAGCAAAGCGATCACTCAGCATTCTGCTTTGGATAAAGACGCCGTTTAAGTCAAAAATTATGGCTTTGATCATATAAAATTATTATAGGTTTCTAGCGTCTTTTCGTCAATTAAAAACATTGCTGAAGCACTCGGTATTTTTGCTTTTTAGACAAGAAAAGACAGATAGGTGGAATGGTAGACATGTGTTATACTTTTATAATAATTCATGACGTTTTTTTGTATGCTAGAAAACTATGTTTTTACGTCGGAGTCAGTTACAGAGGGGCATCCAGATAAAATTTGCGATCAGGTTTCGGATGCCATTTTGGATAGTCTATTAGCACTTGACCCCAAGTCGCATGTTGCAGTTGAATCATTTACTACAACAGGGTTGGTTATTGTTGCTGGTGAAGTCACGACAACAGGATATGTTGATGTGCAAAAAGTTACTAGAAATGTTTTAGAAGAAATTGGTTATACTGATCCAGCATACGGAATAGATGCCGAGCATGCAGGAGTTTTAGTTTCTCTTCATGAGCAGTCTCATGATATTGCACAGGGCGTTAGTCAAGAGAAAAAAGAAGAACAAGGCGCTGGGGATCAGGGGTTAATGTTTGGTTATGCTTGTAATGAAACTGAGCAGTTGATGCCACTGCCAATTGTCCTGGCTCATCAGCTCTGTCAAAAACTGGCCGAGGTCAGAAAAAATGGGACTTTACCGTATTTACGTCCAGATGGAAAATCACAAGTAGCGGTAGAATATGAAGCTGGTAAGCCAAAATGCCTTAAAAACGTGGTTATAGCGGCCCAGCATCATGATACAGTTAGTACTGAGCAATTGAGATTGGATATTATTCAAAAGGTTATTAAACCAGTTTGTCAAAAGTATCTCAATAATGAAACAAAGTTTCATATTAATATGACAGGCAGGTTTGTTGTAGGTGGTCCTCAAGGTGACACGGGGCTTACTGGAAGAAAGATTATTGTTGATACTTATGGTGGCATGGGCAGACATGGAGGCGGTTGTTTCTCGGGCAAGGATCCATCAAAGGTTGATAGGTCTGGTGCTTATATGGCTCGTTATGTAGCCAAAAATATTGTGGCGGCTGGCTTAGCAGACAAATGTGAATTACAGGTTGCTTATGTTATTGGCCAGGCGGAGCCGACCAGTATTAATATTAATACTTTTAATACTGGAAAATTTGCTGACGATAAGTTGGTAGAAATAATTAAACAAGTTTTTGATTTTCGTCCTGGTAAGATTATTGAGCATTTAGATTTATTAAAGCCAATATACAGAAAGACAGCTACTTATGGACATTTTGGTCGGTCTGAGTTTAGTTGGGAAAAATTGGATAAAGTCGATGAGTTGAAACAAAAGAGTCTAGTTTAAGTAAGAACAAAAAAGTACCCGGTTTTTTAGACGGGGTACTTTTTTAGATCACCAGTTTAGAATTGTTTTAAATAAGTGATTCTTTATTCGACGGAAACGTAACCGCATTACGTATATCCGCTTCACCCATAAGCCACTGAATTACGCGTGCCAGCCCAAAGCCACAGCCTGCATGTGGAATAGCGCCATTTGTTTTGACTTGGTTAATATACCACTCAAAATCTGCCAGGCTGCCGCCACGTTCCAGTAACCGCTTATACATGCGCGAATTTTCAAGACGTGATTGTAATGTTTTAGCATCGTGCGCCCGGGCGGCAGAACCAACTGCTTCTCCGCCGAATGGAAGAATTAAATCCGCAGATAAAACACGACCCGGGTTTTCCGGGTCGGGCAACATGTTGAAAAATTTTTCTACTTCTATTTCTTTATCAAACATCCACATTGGATCAGGAAATCGAGTAATAAACAGTGGTTGATTCCCATTGGCTTGAACAAGAAGGCGTTCCTGGGCCGATGAAATGTCGTCACCCCACTCAATTTTTTCTCCAAGACCGATGAGTCTTTTAATGGTTTGATCGTAAGTGTATTTGGTAAAGATTTGAGGACAGGCTGAAAGTCTTGTAATATTTTCGGGCGTTATTTCAAGACTGCCGGCGGATTGAGATGAATGAACCATACTTTGAGCTACATGGTAGAGGAGTCCTTCGATGTATTGGAGTAATTGATCGAATCCGCCGGGGTGTTCTATTTCTATCATCAAGAATTCAGTGAGATGGCGATTATCAACTTTTTGTTCTGCGCGGAAGCTGGGGCCGACGCAATAAACATTACCGAGTTCTGGTACGAGCGCTTCCAAGTAGAGTTGTCCTGTTTGAGCTAAATAACTTTTAAGGCCATTGAACCACTTATCGTTTTGGTCGGACGAGACCTCAAATAAGGTATTGACGTTCTCGCAGGCGCCTGAGGCTCGAACTATTCTGGGCACGACAATTTCTGTGTAATCATTTTGAGTTAAGTATTCGCGCGAGCTTTTTAAAACCAGGTCAGTAAGTTTGATTACTGATGTTTGCATACTTTTTTAATTAATTAATTTTAACAACAACCATTGGCCGTTGTTTTGTTTGCGTTGTATGGGTTCAAGAGATTGAACCCTGTCCACGGCGTTATTTACGTCAGGTCATATTTTTTGGGGTTAAAAAAATTCCCCCGCGAACGGGGGAATTTGATGAATTAATATATAAACTGTCTTTTGGCTTGATTGGTTTTTTCTTCCTATGTTTTCTTGCTAATTGAAACATATGGTTTTGTTGTGAGTATTATACTCCCTGCGGAAATGACGTCAAATGAGGCTGTGTATTGGAAAATAAGGCCGCGCTGATAATGTACCAGCGCGGTGGTGGAGATTAATCACGATTCATCATTTTCTGGAAAAGGAAGGTCACTGTTTTCTTGGACAAAGAGAGCTCTGTCTCGTGGCATTTGATTCCGAGCAGATTGACCGTCGCCCCACTGGAGTTCATAATCGTAGCTGAGTTGATCGAGGAAGTGGTGGTTGGGGTATTGATTACTATCGGCTTTGATGATGCGGAAGTCCTCGATCTTTTTGCTTTTGACGTGCAATAGTCCTACCCAGCCAAAGCTCAATGCACAGAGCTTTGTCATGACGATCGATAAACGGAAAGGATCAATTGTCTTGGTGCGGAAAACAACCGCGGTACCAGCGCCGATCAATTGCCAGAATTCTTGGCTGAACTGGTCAACTATATTGTTGGCTTCGTGCCAATCGTATTTGCTCAAAAAGGGGAATTCCAGAATAAAACAGCCGAACCTTTCCTCTTCTTTGTCTGATCGATTAGTAACAAGACAGGCAGAAGTGATTTTGCCTCGTTTTTCCTTCTGACGTCTTAGCTCACGTTCGGTGTAAGCCTGTTGTTCATTTATCTTCCGCATACACTGTTCGACATAGTCATCGTTCATGTGTAGCTCCCCTGTGAATTAGTCTTGTTACCTCCATGGTAACTGTGTATTATATAGTGAGCTAGATAGTTGTTCAATAATTCAGGACAGAAACAATGAATATTGGTAAATATTTGACATATTTTAGCAAATAAAGCATACTTAGTTTGATGTCGGAATAAGTGAACACATATGGCAAAAATAGAATATATCGAGAAATTAGGGTTAACAAAAAAGCAAGCCGAAGTATACTTGGCTTGTTTAAAGCTCGGTCCGTCAAAGGTGGGAGGGATACAGAAAGAGGTGAATATTAAAAGAACAACTCTTTATGATATTTTGGGAGAGTTAGAGAGCTTGGGTCTTGTGTCACATTCAATAAAACAAAAGACAAGAATATATAACCCAGAGAATCCAAATAAATTGAAAGAATTGATTGATGATAAAAGTAAAATCGTCCAAAGTATTTTACCGGATCTTCAGCAATTGTTTGCTTCTGTTACTTATAGACCTGCCATTCGTTTTTTTGAAGGTTCGGAAGGAATTAAACAAATATATCAAGACACATTAAATTGTAAGGAAAAAAAGATTTTGCAGATTGTGTCAGTTAAAGACTTCCAAGAATTTCCCGGTAAAGTATTTATGACTTGGTACGTAGAAGAGCGTGCAAGAAAAAATATTAAAGCACAAGCAATCCATCCTAAGGCAGGGGATATTTATGATAATCATTTTGGAAAGAATAATATTCTTTTAAAAAGAGAGGTAAAATATATGCCGACCTCCTTGTTTACCATGTCGATGATAATGGTTTACGACAATAACGTAGTGGCCATGTCAACAAAAAAAGAAAATTATGGTTTTATAATTGAGAGCAAGGAATATTCTAATGCCATGCGTGCTATGTTTGATTTGTTGTGGAAATTAGGAAGTGAGTCGCATGATTAATTTCTATTCTTATGAAAGCTAAAATTACAATTTACGATTCAGCCGAAGGCTACGACCTAGCCTCCGCTGATTATGATAAAAAAGAAGCTTATCTAAACAGTTTCGAAAAAGACTGGTGGGATTATGATTTAACTGATTTGTCAGAAAAGGATGTACTCGACGTCGGCGCTGGGACTGGACGATTATCTGTGACATTGCTTCGTCGAGGAGCCAAAGTCACAGCACTTGATGTCTCTGCAAAAATGCTCGAGAGATTGCACAAAAAAGGTCCGGCTATCAATATCGTCGAGGGCGATGCAGAAAATCTACCATTTGAGTCAGAATCGTTTGATTTAATCACTGCAGCCTTTGTTGTTGTTCATCTAAAAGATCCTGCAATATTTTTTAAAGAAGCAGAAAGAGTTTTGCGTCCTGGCGGATTATTGATTATCACGAATATTAATCAAAAAGAAGCGCCCTCGGTAAAAACTTCTGTTGGTCAAATTAAAATTAAGTCATATTATCATCGTCCTGAAATGATTTTGGAGTTGTTGGAGTCGGCGAGATTTAAGTTTGTTAAAGAAAAAATAATTAAGGAGGGCGGGAATTGGATAAATCAAATTGTAACAGCACAAAAATAAAAGTTTTAAATTTAAAAACAGTTCGTAAGGGGCTGTTTTTAGGTTTTTATGCAATTTTTGTACATGAATTTCCACCAAATGCGGTAGCTATCAGCGAGTTTTTTATCACGAAGGACAAATATAGTAACGTCATCTGAAATACTTTTATAGTTCAATCCAGTAAAGGTTACGACATAGTCACCAAAAATGTCAGCTGCAGAAATAGTGGAAAATTCTTTAGGCATAAAACGATTATTGTTTCCCATTAATACGAGTTCTCCCGGTGGAGTTTTTTCTTGAACTTCAATATCAAAAATATGATAAAAATTTATTTTTTTCTTTTTTGCTTCAACTAAAAATTTTGTCAAAAAAGTATTGATGCGCGGGTCTAGCCAACCAAGCTTGGCGCCGATGAAGTAAACATCTTTGCCCTCGTGCAAAATATCGCGCATGTAATTCTTGAAACCTTCAAGACCTCTATAGATGCAGGCTTCTTGCGGGCTTTCTTTTTCCTCAAAGGTTCTTTTTAATTCTGGAAGTATTAGTCGAAGCTCGGCTTCTTTTTCTTTCAATAATTCCAATAATTTCCCAGGATCTACTGGCGCATATTTATTTTCCCCTTTAGAAATAATGGGGAAGATCAGCCCCTTATCTACGAGCCGACCAACAGTGTCATAGACGTTCCGACGATGTATTTTGGAATGGGTTGAAATGGTCCCAACTCCGGCTTCTTTGAGGGCTAAAAGGGATTCATAAATTTTGGCTTCGTTGAGTGACAAGCCGATGTTTTGGAGTGTTTGAAGTAGCATAATATTGGTTATTTTATCTAAATTTAGTGTAGCATTTTGTGGTGGTATTGACCACTCATTATATATATGCTATAATACTATTTATTACGGTCTTTGTCAAGGCCGTATTTTTTATTTAAAAATAATTAATAATAAATCTGAGTATGAACTCTATTTCACAAAACCTAGGTTATTGGCTTCTCGCTGTTTATGGTATTTTTATGGTAGTTATTACGTACTTCTTTGCTCGCTGGAAAAAGTACCGTTCCATTCAAGGTTTTTTAGTGGCAGGTCGTAATGTTAAGTGGTGGTTGGGTGCAACAAGTATTGCTGCTTCATGGATCTGGGCACCAGCATTATTTGTATCCGTACAAGTTTCCTATCAACAAGGCTTACCTGGAATTTTCTGGTTTACCTTTCCCAATATAATTGCTTTATTGCTTTTTATTTGGTTAGCACCAAAAATTCGCGCTAAGATGCCTTATGGTTATACTCTGCCACAATATATCAAGGAACGTTTACAAAGCGATAAAGTACATAAGATCTATTTGTTCCCTTACTTTTTTTATCAATTGATGGCTGTGGCTGTTCAATTATTTGCTGGTGGCGGTCTAATTTCACTTTTGACAGGAATTCCATTTGTAACAGCGATGATCATTATGTCAGTTATCGTTTTGATATATTCATTCATTTCTGGTCTTGAATCTTCTATAGTCACTGATTTTATTCAATTCCTGTTAATTGTCATTGGTGTAGCCATTGTTGTGCCATGGACAATTATGTCTGCTGGTGGTTGGAGCACTATTAGCGCTGGATTAGGTGGTGTCAGTGGTCATTTCAGAAACATCTTTGATCCTGGCGTGGCTTTCTCGTTTGGCATTGTAACTGCCATTGGTCTTATTTCTGGAGCAATATCTGATCAGCAGTATTGGCAACGAGCCTTTGCTATTAAAAAAGAAAATCTGGTGAAATCTTTCGTGTTTGGTGCCATTATGTTCGGTATAGTTCCGATTGCACTCTCAAGTCTTGGTTTTTTGGCTGCTAATACAGGGTTAGGAATTTCTTTACCAGCAGGAGTAGATGTATCGATGATTGGTATTGCTACTGTCAGCCATTATTTACCGGTTGGTGCTATTGCTTTGTTCGTAATTATGCTTTTGAGTGCCTTATTTTCTACTCTTGATTCTGGTCTTAATGCAGCGAGTTCACTTTTTGTAACTGATGTTGTGAAATATACAGACAAAGAAAAAGCTGTCTTAAGAAAAACAGAGGAAGATCAAGTTTTAAATTCTGATGAAGAAAAAATTCAAAAACATTTGGATGATAGGGGTGTGCGCAATTCACGCTGGGCCATGTTTGGAATTACGGCTCTTGGTTTTGCAGTGGCTTTAGCAGCAAATTATATTCCCGGTTTTGGCTTGAAGCATTTATGATGGATCTTTAATACCATTGCCGCTTGTGTAGTTGTGCCGACTGTCCTCAGTTTGTATTGGAAGAGGTTAGATGCTAAAGGCGTATTTTGGGGTGTGTTAACATCTTTTGTTATCGGCGTACCGCTCTTCATTTATGGGAATATCGTTGATAAGCCGGTTTGGATAGTCGGGGCTTCACTCTTCATTGTCGCTGTGAGTACAATTATTTGTTTGATTTTTCCCAAGAAAGTTAACGCAAGTTCGTTCTACTACGATATAGAGTAGAGTCGATTCAAAAAATATCAGCAGTTGCTGATATTTTTTTTGGAGATAAAATGTGATAAATGTTGGAACTTATTTAACTGGGAAACCATTCATTAAATTTTGAAAATCAGTAAATTTAATGTCGGCTTGTGGAATAAATTTTGAATTATCGACAGTCCACTTTCGACATCGATATTCAGCTGTATCTGATAAAGCTGCCTGGCTCGCATTGGCGGCTTCAAGATCAGTTCCGACCGTAGTGTCGACCTGCATTTTTATGGCTGGGTAGGTCTTGTTGTCACTCCAAGAATACATTTGGTCATTATCAAAGATCATAGTAGATTTCATGTCCTTGTTTGACAGAGGATCCTTTACCATTGTTTCCGCCCTAAATTTTCTATTTTTTCCGTCAACATAAAAATCGCCCGAGCTTGTTACACCCTTTTCGGCCTCATAGGAGAAAGTGCAATGAAACGATTTTCCCAAGGCAATCATTTTGTCTGGGCTTGTTTTGAAGAGTTCCTCTTCTTCTGCTTTTTGTGTTTCTTGGTTTAAATTGTTGACAACATTACTCTTTTTTTCACAACCGAGAACAATGAAAAGAAGGGGCAAAATAAGTAGCAGGAGATACAATCTTGATTTCATATTTATAAAGTTAATTATCTATAAATATTATAGCACTGAGCAATAGAATTGATTATGGGCAGTTGTGCATAATAGCTATTAAAGAAATGCAAAAAAACACCGCAAATGGTTCTTTTTCATGATCAAGAGTATTCAAGATGAAAACAATATTGTTTGCTATTTATAACCTTTTGCTTGAGTTTTGAACATCTGGGCATATTTGCCATTCTTTTTTAATAATTCTTGATGCGAACCGGCTTCTATTATTCTTCCATCGTCAATGACAACAATTTTACCAGCATTACGGACGGTCGAAAACCGATGAGAAACCATTATTAATTTGTATTTATAGAGTTATTATATCAGGGGCTTTATCCCCCGACTAATATGCTAAAATAAAAAATACCACGCTAAAGGTGATATTGTATTTGGTTTTTGCTAATTTTTTGATAGAGGTTCAATTATTTTTTTTAGGATATCTTGTTTAGGAAAGCTTAAATATAAATTTTGTAAGAAAATATGTTGTTTATTCTCGGTTGTCTCTTCCCACGGATTAAATTTTAAATGTTTCTCTAATTCAACAGCAGGATTAATAGTTTTGTTTCGCAAATCAACTTTTATACACTTAACTTCAGGTTTGGTTTCTTTTCCGATACGTTTTAAATCACCATTATTGATGATAAGTATTAAGTCTCCAAGTTTTGCAATTATATATATTTCATTCATATTTTTTAGAATTCAATCAATTGTATGGTTGATTCTGGGTGTTGTTGTTTGTAGTTATCAAGCAGTTCATGAACCGCTTCAATATCTTTTGAGCTAAGACCATTGTGAGGTGAAATATTAATAGATTCCACGTCATCCAGTGTCAGCTGCCCATAATATTGGGCTTCTGTATATAATTCTCCCCAATTGGTGACGCTGGACCCAGTGGTGCTTTCCAAAAACGTTTTGACTGAACCTCTAAGACCAAAACTTGTAAAGTGTGGTTTTGAAGCGGGCGTAGGTGGAAAGTTATAGTTGCCTTGTTTAAAGCCACCGATCGTTTTATTTTTATATTAATACTCCCATAACCGCTGGTGCTGGCTGGAGGTGGTATTCTTCCCTGCGGATTAATAATGCCATGTTTATCGTCGGAAAAATAACCGTAAATTGGTCTATTTTCCTTGTCTCTGTCGGGGGAATAGTCATAATTGAACATCCGATTTTCTCTTTCTGCTCTGACACTCGGATCAAGGGCACCTTGGCTGGTTCCAGTTTCAAATTGACTTTTCCAACGTCCACCAGACATCATTACTCTTTTTAGCTCATCCAGCGTCGTTGCGCGAAAGAATTCGTCTTTTCCTACCATTTGTTCTACTTTTGTTTGCAATCTAGCTTTTAGGTCTTCAACGGAAATACCCAAATCAGCAGCGGTTTTTTCATATTGTGGTCAATTTTTTTCCTCTAGGCGTATCATATTTGCTCGAATTTTAGCAGTGATGCCAGCAGGACCATCAAGCTTCATCTCTTCATCCCAACCATTAAAATAATTAATGGTTACAATTGAGCCGAAATCTCCTTTTTCGGTTCTTGTTTCGTGTCCGTTTTGTTTTGGTTCTATCGAGACTATAACTTCATGTTTCATATATGCAATTTTTTTATGAATACATTATATCATAAGTTCTATTTTATTATGGGGTATTAACAAAAAACAGCTAAAATTAGCTGTGCTTTGTTGGAGCGGGTAAGGGGAGTCGAACCCCTATCTTCAGCTTGGAAAGCTGTAATAATACCGCTATACTATACCCGCCCTGTAGTACATGCTCCGCATGACTACAGGGCAAGCCCTTTATCAAGCGAAACTTTAGTACGTTTCATCGCATGACTACAGGGCAAGCCCTTTATCAAGCGAAGCTTTAGTACATTTTTCCGCGTGATTGCAGGACCAAGCCCAACGATCCGCGAAGCTGTAATTCAAGTCCTGTTATTATACCAAGATTTATTGCTTTTTCAAGACCTGTTCTAATTTACTTCAATATCAATATGCTTAACCCCAGGGAATTTTTTATGCAGTTTTTGCTCAAGTTCATCAATTCTTCGGCCCATTAGGCGAGCCATCTGGTCACTATAGTCAACACAGAAGCGTAAGAACTCATCATAGTTGTTATTGATTATCTCAAACTCTTCATGCAAATCTCCGTCTTTAATAATATCCTTCAATAAGGAATAGCCATTAAATTCAATTTCGCATTTGACGCGATAAATTCCATAATCTAAAACTATTGATTTAAAGTCGAGTACTTTTTCGATCCCAGGATCAGCTTCTAGCGTTTCAATAATTTCATTGCGCATATCTTCGGGCATGGCTTTGCCAATTAGAAATTCCCGATTCTTATTTATTAAGAAAAGAGCCATAATGCCCAGCATGACACCGATGACAATTGAACCGATTGCATCGAAAAAATATAAGCCAGTAAAATGAGTCAAAAGAATACTCACAAACGCAACTATAGTGCCAAGGATCGCAAGCCCGTCTTCATATAAAACCGCCAAAGATGAGGGGTCGCCATCTCTTAAAATATGTTTTAAATGTTTTTGGGGATTGTGTTTTTTTAATTCATACCAAGCAATTCCGAAGGTTGAAAATTCTACAACGAAGGCAATGAGCAACACTAAGTAAGTCAGAAAGCCGGTGTGAATTGCACGCTCATGGACCAAAGCCATGATACCACTATATACGGTGACACCGGAACCAATAAAGAAAACGCCGCAAGCTGAAATTAAAGCTCATAAAAATCGTTCTCGTCCGTACCCATAAATAAAAGATTCACTCGGTTTTTTGACCGAGCGTTTAATTCCAATAAAAAGTAAAATTTGATTTGAAGAATCGGCCAAGCTGTGAATCGCTTCAGAAAACATGGTTGCTGAGCCGGAGATGAAGGCACTAATGAATTTCAAAGTCATTACTACGAGGTTGCCCAAAAGGGCAGCAACAACAGGCAGGTAGCCTACAGACTTTTGTGTATTTATCATTTTGTAAAATTTGTTGGTGGGTCCGCTGGGATTTGAACCCAGGACGCCCAGCTTAAAAGGCTGGCGCTCTAACCAACTGAGCTACGAACCCTAAAGTACATGCTTCGCATGACTTTAGGGCAAGCCCTAGAATCAAACGAAGTTGTTATTGGTTGTTCTTCCTAAAGTATGATCTTAACATTAATCTAATTGCTCTTTTACCGTCCGTTGTTTTGAAATAAGCCTCTCTTCTTAGGGCATCATCACGACTTAGATGTGCCTCGTAATAAATAACATTCCAAGGGCCTCGATTTTTTGTTGATGGGACAAGGCCTGCATTGTGCTTTAATGATCTGTGATAAACATCATCTGGAGTAAAGCCAGCATAAAGGTTTTTAGTTTTTTGACCTTCTAAAACATACGTATAATACATATGTTTTAAGAATAATACCAGCTATTGCAAAGAACAAATCTAGGGGGGGGTATCACTGGGCGGTTCACCCTGAAGTATAAATTTCATTTAACCTCATGGCTAGCCATGAAGTTACGTGATAATCATGTCTGGTTTACCATAAAGTCATGTGATTAGCATGTACTTTATGGTCGGGGTGGTGGGACTCGAACCCACGGCCTCTTGGTCCCAAACCAAGCACTCTAGCCAACTGAGCCACACCCCGAAGTACAGGCTTCGCCTGACTTCGGGGTAAACCCCGCATCAAGCAAAGCTAGATTTTACAATGAATGGCTTGCCACAAACTGACACGGAGTGTCTAATTTGTGGTGCCGAGCCCCAGAATTGAACTGGGGACGCAAGGATTTTCAGTCCTTCGCTCTACCACTGAGCTAGCTCGGCCCGGTAGTACATGCTTCGCATGACTACCGGGCAAGCCCTGTAATAAAGCGAAGTTTAGTACGTTTTTTCGCATGACTGCAGTGTAACCTCAGCAATCAAGCGAAGTAACAGTATTATGATGGATGGCTTGCCATGAAGTCACACGTAGTATGTACTTCATGGTGGGCGCGGGGGGAATCGAACCTCCGACCTCAGCATTATCAGTGCTGCGCTCTAACCAACTGAGCTACGCGCCCCGAAGTACAAGCTTCGCTTGACTTCGGGGCAAGCCCTTCAGCAAGGAAGCAGTTATCAATAAATGGCTTGCCATAAAGTCATGCGATTAGCATGTACTTTATGGTGGGTGGCATAGGATTCGAACCTACGACCCCTTCGGTGTAAACGAAGTGCTCTAACCAGCTGAGCTAGCCACCCAGAAGTACAGGCTTTGCCTGACTTCTGGGTAAACCCATAGTCAAACAAAGTTTTTGTACATGGTTCGTCTGACTTCTGGCTTGCCCTGTGGCGCAATGCCACGGGGGTAAACCCATAATCAAGCGTAGAGTAATAAACAAAACTTAGCTTAGCTAACTAAGCCATCGTGCGCTCAGTATAGCAGGAATCTATAGCTATTTCAAGTTATTTTACTTTTAAATAACAGCAAAAGTATAGCAAAAAAAAAGAGACTAATCAATAGTCCTTTTTTTGTTAACTTCAGAATAGTGGTACGAATCATTTGTCTCCTGCATAGAGAATAAAATACAAGAGCAGGATCGACCTAAGACGATACAGATAAACTGTTCGTCATAGCCCCTTAGAAAGGAGTTGTTTCCATCCACAGCTTCCGCTACGGATGCCTTGTTACGACTTAGCCCCTATCATCGGTCCTACCTTCTGCCGTCCTACAACGA
>Ga0076120_126_pt1 | contig 18575 bp, 21 predicted proteins | sample RifGroC2_FD_67677 | JGI IMG/M metagenome (GOLD analysis project Ga0076120, IMG submission 67677) | Parcubacteria bacterium GW2011_GWC2_39_14
GATGTTATTTCTTGTTTCCATAGTCATATACGACTACGGTAACCCATTTATGAGCTATCCACTAGGTTTTCGGTAACAGTTTTTATGAGCTAGAACGTTTGATTGACATTATCATCAATCTTCAATAACATTGATGAGGTGCTCTGTTAGTTTAACCTGCCTTGAAGGAGGCTTTCATGGAGCGTTTGATAGAAATCTTGCGGGAGCTCCGACGGGTTGCAATCGTATGCAACCAATGGGGCGACACGGGCAAAGGAAAGCTCGTGGAGCTCGCAATCTACATCTACCTGTACGAGTTGAGTCGAGGCGTGGTCTGGTGTTTCCGTGGTACTGGTGGTCCGAATGCGGGCCATACCAACGTCGTCAACGGTCACAAAGTCATCTTGCACGAGATCCCCAGCGGAATCATGCACGATGCGCACGGCTGTCGTTCGGTCATCGGACCGGGTGTGGTCGTTGATCCGCGGGTTACGGTCGTTGAGTTGAACGAACTGGCCACGATGGGACTCAGCACGGATCACCTGTCCATCTCGCACGAAGCACAGCTCATTCTGCCACAGCACATCTTCCTCGATCGTTACGATCCCAAGACCAAGAAGATCGGCACAACCGGTCGTGGTATTGGTCCGGCGTATGACGACTTCGTGGGTCGGCGCCCGATCTTCGTCAATGACCTGTTGAATCCGGAGAGGCTCGAAGCCAAGATTCGTGCCAAGAACGAGCAGTTGCTGCAGTTGCTTGGCGGATCTTTCGATCGAGCGTTGGCAGAGGATATTCTTATTGACCCGTACTTCGGGCCCGAGAACTTCTTCAATCCAGACACGATCATCGATGTCGATAAGGTAATCGATGCCTGTCGCCGTTGGGCAGAACCGCTGCGCAGGTACATCACGGACGTGAGTGTCTTGGTGCGTTACATCATGGAACACGACGAGACCGTGGTGGCCGAAGGTGCCCAGGGCTTGCTCCTGGGAATCCGTCACGGAACCACCAAGTTCCAGACCCCGAGCGATGCCAGCGCCGCTGGTCTCATCCTCGGTTGCGGTTTCCAGCCGCAGGACTTCGATCATGTCTTCGGCATCGCCAAAGCGCCGTACATGACGCGTGTCGGTGCTGGGCCGTTCCCGACCGAGATGGGTGGGGCGGACAGCGAGAAGCACTGCGCCAAGAGGTTCATGACGCGCGAGCTCGAGGAAAGGACGTTCGGTTCATTCGAGAAATTGTATGCTCAATACAAGGAGGGGGCTCCTGCCTTGTCGGTGCCGGCTGAGTATTACCTCGGTATCGGCGTTCGTATGGAGGGCGAAGAGTTCGGTGCTACCACAGGTCGTCCTCGTCGCACAGGTTGGCTCGACCTCGTAGCGTTGAAGTATGCCGTGGAGGTGAACGGTCCGACGCTGGTCCTGACCAAGTTCGATGTCATGACCGGCATTGATCCGATTCGACTTTGCACGAGCTACATCTACCGCGGACCGGAAGTGAACTATGCCGGACGCATCCTCCGTGATGGTGACGAGATCACGGATTTCATCCGCTTCTCGGAGATCCTCTACAATTGCGAACCGGTCTACCTGGACATGCCGGGCTGGACCAAGGATATCTCCGGCTGCCGTTCGTACGACGAGCTGCCGATCGAGTGTCGCAACATCGTGGACGAGATCGAAAAGCGTACCGTCGGTAAGGTGGTCATCATCTCCGTCGCCGCGGAACGCAACGCGATCATCGTTCGTTAAGTTCTTCCCCGTACTCAGAGCATTCTGGGTACGGGAATTTTTTTTGCCATGATTAACATGATTTTTTTGATTACCAGGCTTAACTTTACAGAGTTTCGTTCCGATTGCGTGGAGAGGGGCGTCGAGGTGAACTTGTTTCAGTATCTTTATTCCATCTCTGGGTTTAATACCCCGTGGCAAGCGCCTCACTTGAACTTTTTCCTGTCACGCGCAGCGTCATTGCGAGGCCGCTCTGGGCAGGCCGAAGCAATCTCCCATATCTAAGCCATTTTGAGCTGCAAACCATGGCCAATGGCCTCACTTGAACTTTTTCCTAAAATAAGCTACTATTTTGATGCATTAATCAATAAATAATTATAAATCGCGTTGAACGAACATTTTTCGTTTAACTCAATAATTAACACTATGCCACTACCATCATTTAGACGGAACAAATCCCATGTCCGTCGTCGTCGTTCACACATGGCCCTTAAGGTTGAAAAGCCAAATGTCTGCGCCAAATGCGGAGCTCCCGTTAAACAACACATTGCTTGCGCTGCTTGCGGAGATTACAAAGGCAAAAAAGTTCTTCGAACAAAAACCGATCTAACATTAAAGCGTGAGGAAAAACGCAAGAAGCAGGAAATAAAGGATAAAGAAAAAATGGCCTCATTAAAAAACAAGTAATAAATTTTTGTTTTCTTGTTTTTTTGCTTTTTTGATTATTTGCTTAATAGTTATTTAAAATATGGATACAACAATCATCATCGCTCTTGTCGCTGCTGTGATTTCAATTGTCTTTGGCATTATTTTAACCAGAAACATTTTGAAACTCAGTTCTGGCAATGAAAAAATGCAAGAAATTGCTAAGGCTATTCAACAAGGTGCGCGCGCTTATTTGAATCGCCAGTACAAAACAATCGCTGTTATCGGCGTTATTGTTTTTATCTTACTTTGGATCTTTTTAGACTTTACAACCGCTATTGGTTTCGTAGTCGGCGCTGTGTTATCAGGCTTAGCTGGGTTCATTGGTATGAATGTTTCTGTTAGAGCAAACGTTCGCACAACTGAAGCCGCCAAGCAAGGTTTAAAGAAAGCCTTGGATGTCGCCGTTAAAGGTGGTTCTGTCACTGGCCTATTAGTCGTTGGTCTTGGCTTACTTGGTGTCGCTGGTTTTTACGCCATTACAAAAGATATTCATGCTTTAATTGGACTTGGTTTTGGTGGCAGTTTAATTTCAATTTTCGCTCGTCTGGGCGGTGGTATTTTTACCAAGGCGGCGGACGTTGGTGCTGACTTAGTTGGTAAAGTTGAAGCTGGTATTCCAGAAGATGATCCACGCAACCCAGCTGTTATTGCTGATAATGTTGGCGATAACGTCGGTGATTGCGCAGGTATGGCTGCTGACCTTTTTGAAACTTACGCTGTGACTGCTGTGGCCACTATGTTCCTTGGATTCTTAACCTTCGGTGCATCTAGTAACGCTGTTGTTTATCCATTATTACTTGGTGCCATTTCCATTATTGCTTCAATTATCGGATTGTTCTTCATTAAATTAGGTGCTCGTAAAAATATCATGGGCGCTTTGTACAAAGGTTTAATCGCAGCCGGTGTTTTATCAGCTATTGGTTTTTACCCAGCTACAAAATGGCTTATGGAAGGCAATGGGATGTTTTCTGTCATGAACCTTTTCTTCTCATCATTAATTGGTCTTGCTGTAACTGGTGCTTTAATTGTTATCACCGAATATTACACTTCAAAAAGTTACAAACCTGTTAAAGATATTGCTCAAGCTTCAACTACTGGTCATGGAACTAATGTGATTGCTGGGTTAGCAGTTTCATTAAAATCAACAGCTCTTCCAGTTCTTGTAATTTGTGCTGGTATTCTTGGTGCTTATTATTTTGCTGGCATCTACGGAATTGCTATTGCAGCCATGGCCATGTTATCAATGACTGGCATCATTGTAACGATTGATGCTTACGGTCCAATTACAGACAACGCTGGTGGTATTGCAGAAATGGCTGGTCTTCCAGAAGAAGTTCGTAACATTACAGATCCATTAGATGCTGTTGGTAATACAACTAAAGCTGTTACTAAAGGCTATGCGATAGGTTCCGCTGGATTAGCTGCAATCGTCCTTTTTGCTGATTACACTCACGCACTAGGCAGCACTGGTGGAAATTTTGCCTTCGTTCTAAGTGATCCAAAAGTTTTAGTCGGATTATTTATTGGCGGATTATTACCATATTATTTTGGTGCTTTAACAATGCAAGCGGTTGGAAAAACTGCTGGTAAAGTTGTAGAAGAAGTTCGCCGACAATTCCGCGTAATTAAAGGCATCATGTCTGGCGAAGCAAAACCAGATTATGCTAGTTGTGTTGATATCGTCACTAAAGCAGCTATCAAACAAATGATTATTCCAGCTTTGATTCCAATTGTTGTGCCAATCTTGGTTGGTTTACTTCTTGGTCCAGTCGCCCTTGGGGGATTATTAGTTGGTAGTATTATCACAGGCTTGTTCGTCGCAATTTCGATGACAACTGGTGGTGGTGCTTGGGATAATGCCAAGAAATATATTGAAGATGGCAACCATGGTGGTAAAGGTTCAGCTGCTCATGCCGCCGCTGTTACAGGCGACACTGTTGGCGATCCTTACAAAGACACCGCTGGCCCAGCGATCAACCCAATGATTAAGATCTTGAATATTGTGGCTTTACTCATTGTTGGTCTTATACTTAAATTCTGGATGTAAAAATAATTGAGAAGATTTTTAAAAGACCTCGCGGTTGCGAGGTCTTTTCGTTTTCCAAAAAACAATAATTCGGAACAATAATTAAATTCTTTTGCTTAATTCTTGTTTTTGGTATCCATAACGAATTATTGAATGCCGTGTCACAAAAATATTATTCGTAACGCATGGAGTATATCTGAAGTTCCGCGATAGCGGGATTTGGATGAATGGCGAGCCGAGCCACGAATCAGATATACTTCAGTTGCACGACTCGAGCGCTAGCGAGAACGCAGCGAGGCAAACGAAGTGCAGAGTTGCGACTGTAAGGAGCAATTTTGTGCAACTATACGTTATCCGTAATTGGTAATTTGAAAAAATATCCCCCGCCGTTCACGAACAGCGGGGGAGAAAAGTATCCAAGTACAAAGACCCCAAGGGTCACGGCTGCATGGAATTGCGGGAGAACACGCGCCCGTACTCAGACCAGAAGCTGAGGCCGACCTCACGGGCGCGGAAGTCCCAGCCGTAGTCAAACCAGACGACGCCGAGGGCGCGCAGAACTCGGTCACTATCGCGAACATAGAAAATGTTCGCTTTCCCGTCATTTAACAGTGACCCGCTTTGACCACGACCTTGCTGAGTCATCTGCGACCAGACTTCAGCGAGCAAAGTCTCAACCTTGTCTTCTCCGCCCAACACATCGATGATATCCGTGTCAGATGCTCTTCGCGTCAGCACGTGGTAGTTGAGCGTCGAACCAGTATGCGATTCTACGACCATATCCCCGAAACGCGAAAGAAAAACGCCCCCTACGCCGGAAATCAAGGGTCCAGCGGAAGGATCCTTGTTCTTCTTGAAGCGATCACTGACCAAGAAACGCTCCGTCAGGGCTGGCACCGTGCTGGTGCCAACGAACTTGAGACAAGACTTCTTGACCACTTGAACGGACGGCTTGCTTTGCTCACTCGGAACCGACGTACCACGACAGGATTTGACCTCTGCTAACACCGCAGGAACCTGATCATCCGACACGTCCGCTAGCAATGTGAGAATCCCTTGCACGAGCGTTTCCCTGTTCATGGGTTTCCTCCCCTGTTGGTTTAACCAAGCCTCCGCTTACACAAGAAAAAACATTAACATATAAAAATGCTTAAGTAAAGCCAAGTCTTGTTTTTTGGCTAAGATATGCTACAATTGACGAACATTATTAATCCTTTAAATTTATGAACATTGTAAAAAAAGATCTTCCTAAAAAGCAAATCGAGCTTCTTTTTGAATTAACAAGCGAGGAACTTAAGCCCTTTGTAGAAACTGCCGCCCAAGAAATTTCAGCTGAAAAAAAGATTAAAGGCTTTCGACCAGGCAAGGCGCCCTACCAAATGGTTATCAATGAAGTTGGCGAAATGGCTATTTACCAACGTGCCTCAAATTTAGCAATTACTAAAACTTATTTTGATTATATTGAAAAAGAGAATATCGAAGTGATTGATCAACCTTCAATTGATGTTTTAAAACTTGCACCAGGCAATCCTTTTGAATACAAAGCCACAGTTTCGTTGATTCCACAAATCGAAATGTGTGATTTTGAAAAAATAAAGATTGCCGCCCTTCCAGCGATAAAAGTTGAAGATAAAGACATTGAAAAAACCATTGCCGATTTACTCCGGATGAGAGCTACACAAGTTTTGACTGATGCTGCTTCCAAAAAAGGCGACATGATTGATGTTGATTTTGATACTTATATAGACAGTGTACCGATAGAAAATGGCTCAGCCAAAAAACATAACCTCATCATCGGCGAAGGCTACATGATCCCCGGCTTTGAAGAAAATTTAATTGGGCTTAAGAAAGATGAAGAAAAAGAATTTGAATTAACTTTTCCAGAAAAATATCATGAAAAAAGCCTCGTTAATAAAAAGGCTAAATTCAAAATTAAAGTTAATGCTGTTTATGATGTTCAATTACCTAAAATGGATGATGAATTTGCCAAAGGTCTTGGCTTAAAAGATGCTGAATCATTAAAGAAACATATTACAGCTAACATTGAACGTGAAAAACAAGTTCAAGCTGAACAAAAACAAGAATTGGAAATTATTAATTCCCTAATTGAAAAATCTAAGTTTGAAGATATTCCAGAAGTTTTAATAAACCAAGAAGCGCACAAGATGGTTCATGAAATGGAAGATAATATTGCGCGACAGGGCATGGATTTCCAAAACTATTTACAACACATCAAAAAAACTGAGGCTGACCTTAAACTAGATTTTGTGCCAGATGCCATCAAGCGAGTTAAAACTGCACTCTTCATGAGAGCTTTTGCCAAGAAAGAAAACATTGAAGCAACTGAAAAAGAAGTACACGAAGAACTTGATAGAACTTTGGCTAGCTACAAGTTAAATCCAAATTATGCCGCAGAAATTGGCCGCATTGAAGAAAATCTAAAGACTGAAAATGCTTACCATTACTTCGCTAATTTGATTGCTAACCGCAAAACCATGAACCGTCTTAAAGAATTACTCGTCAAATAACTTTTTCAAAAAGTAGCTAAAACCAGCTACTTTTTGTTATAATGTCTATATTGGGGAAAGCAATAAGGGACAAGCGTTAAGGGTAAAAATAACTTACCCTTTTCCCATACCCCTTACCCCATAATTCAATTATTTCCCGTTTATGAAAATAGCCATCTGCGCCGACTCGCACGATAACCTCGTCAACATCTCTAAATTCCTTCATTTTTGCAACATGAATGATGTCGAAGTTGTTTTACATTGCGGCGATTGGTGTGCACCCTCAACTTTAGCTTATTTCCGAGAGAACTTTACGGGCGATATTTATGGAGTTTACGGAAACGTCCATGACGATGCTAAAGTGGTTCAAAAAAAAGCCAAAGAGAATAAAATCATAATCAAAGAGGACAAATTAAGAATCAAGATTGAAAAACTCAATATTTTGCTGACCCATTATCCTGAAACTGCACAAAGAATTGCTAAAACAAATAAGTATCACATGATTTTCTACGGCCACAATCATAAACCCTGGAAAGAAGTTATAGCAAAAACGTATGTTATTAATCCAGGAACTTTAGCCGGCATGTTTTACCGAGCCAGCTTTGCTCTTTATGATACTAAAACCAGAAAATTAGAACTTATAATTCTCGATGAATTAAAATGATGTAATTCATCTCTCGACAATAAACATTTTGAACAACTTGAACCATGCACCATAAAGTGTCCCCTTTAGATGCACGGCAGGCAAGTGAAACGATAGAACAATTAATAATTATTAACTATGCTCCTCGAGATCAACACAACGAACCCCGAATATCCCAAAATAAAACAGGTCGTCACCAAGCTTAAGCTAGGCGGCGTGATTGTTTATCCGACAGATACAATCTATGGATTGGGTTGCGACATTTTTTGCGCAGAAGCGATTGATCAAATTTATAAGATAAAAAATAAAAAAGCGACTGGCTTTAGTTTTGTTTGCTCTGACCTAAAAGAAATCGCTAAATATGCGGTTGTCTCCGACACCGCTTATCGAATCATGAAAAGAGTTTTGCCCGGACCTTACACTTTTGTTTTTAAAGCCACTAAATTAGTTCCACAACGATTAATTCCAGAGAAGAAAACCGTGGCCATTAGAATTCCAGATAATACCATTTGTCTTGAAATTGTGAAACAACTCGGACATCCGATTGTTTCAACAAGCGTCAACATTAGCAGTGAGCCAAATTACTCTGATCCGATGGGAATTGAAAAAGAATTTGGCAATAAAGTTGATCTTGTTATTAATGCTGGCGTTCTTGAAAATGAACCATCGACAGTCATTGACTTCACGACAGACAAACCAACTTTAATTCGATCCGGCAAGGGTTCAATCGACTTTCTCGACATTTAATCTTCAATATGCGTACACTAGTATTTAATGGAAAGTTTGGCTATCTCAAAAATAATATTTTTTCCGGTACTGTTGTTTTCTGCCATTTCGAAGACACCGACAGTACAAAACTGCTGTTTAAAGCTGCTTGGAAATTTGTAAAAATGTCTAGTGGAACTTTGATTCTTATCCCCTTTACTCATCTATTCGAAAAATGCGCTAATAAAGAACAAGCATCCCAACTATTTAATAAATTCACTGGTGAATGCACACGACTGAAGCCATCCGCTGTTGTAGTTATCCCCTTTGGAATAGAAAAAGAATTTATTCTATATGCACCGGCAAAAGATTCTGCGATTAAATTTATGAAATTCTAAAATATGGACGATTCAGACAAAATAAAAACTTTTTACGAAGACTATTATGCTGATTATGATTCCTACATGCAAAAAACTGGCCATTATAAGGCACAAATTTCTATCATCGATCAGCTCGACGACCAAATATCAGAACCAATTTTAGATGTAGCTTGTGAAACTGGTATTCTAATCAAAGAGCTTTTAAAAAAATACTCAAAAATATCAGGAAATGATTTTTCTTCTACTATGTCAGAAACTGCTCGGATTAAAACCTCCCTTCTTATTACAAATGAAAATGCTGAAATCCTAAATTCTTACAATCAGAAATTTAAAACAATTATTTGCTGTAATTGTCTTTATTATTTGATAGACAGAGATAAAGCAATACGTCGGTGACCGAATTATTAGAAAAAGATGGTAAAATAATTTTTCTTGAAGAATTCCCTTTTATGAAACCTGCCCGATTAGACATGGAAGAACATGCAGACGAACTCATGTCATTGATTTCTCCACTAGCACCCGACGAAATTGAACACTTGATGAACAAAAACTGTTTTAGTCTTGGCATAAAAGTAAAAACAAAAATTGATGAACACCATGACTTATTTGGTTTGGTCTTTTCACTAGAATCATAAGTTTTTTGTTTTCTTGCTTTTTTGCTTGCCGTGCACTTAAAGGGAACACTTTATAGTGCATGGCTTTCTTGATTATAGTCTCTTGATTTTCTCTATATTCCTGTTAAACTAAAATCAGCCTGACACCTCTGGCGAAGGTGTGCCTCTTGGCTAGCCAACCACCCGTTGCGGGGGCAAGTAGTAGCGCACGAACGCCCTGTGTACGCCATGCGACTGCAACTCGTCGCCAGAGTACGCGCGCGATTCTCGCCGCGAAAAGCCTTGTACACACCGCCCGCACTACGCACCGAGCTCCTCTCGGTGCGGAAGAGATCATTCTACGGGTGGTCTTTTTTTTACAAATGAATTAAGCTTATAGGAGCTAGCTTCTAGCTTTCAGGTACTGTGCATCTTATAGTTCAGCACCTAGAAGCTAAATTACTAAAAGCTAGAAGCTTACTAAATATGTATATAAATGTCTCAGTCACAACCCGCGCCTCCAAAAACGAAATTATCAGAATCGGTGATAATACTTTTAAGGTTTATGTAACTGCTGTGCCGGAAAAAGGTTTGGCTAACAAAAAAATAATCGAACTCTTGAGTGATTATTTAAAAGTTTCTAAGTCGTTGATTAAAATAAAGGCTGGTGCCACATCAAGAGAAAAACTTTTTGAGATTGCATAAATATTTTTTGAAAATAATTCCGGCCAACCCTGTTTGAAGAGTTGGCCGGTTTTTTATTGACTAACGACACGAACGTTGGCGCGGTCTTCCGCTACCCCATATTTGCGCAACAAACGCGACATATTGATCTCAATTTCAAATGGTGGAAAGCGTTTCTCCAGCCAAGGATCCAGACACTTTTTAAAAAACAGCTTTGTCAAAAAGACATAAATTACAAATGGCAGTACAGCAATAACAAAGCTCAAAAGATGGTAAACTAGAACTTCTCCAAAAGAAAACTGAACCATGGTTTGATGATCGGTCATGAAAAACCACACTGGCATTTTAACAGTAAAGATGCACACGACATAAAATACAGCAACGAGCACTGCAACAATAGCTATGATCCAAAAATACCATAAGAATACCGCGTTGCATTCACGGATTTGCTTTTCGCACAGTTCATTCCAAAGAACAAAGTCAAAATTTTCCATCAAGACGATACGCTTACCTCGATAAATAGATTTGCAGTGCGGACATATGAAACGCTCGTAGTTTGGTTCCATAACTCACCTCTTTTTAAATTCGACGGTAAGACTTTCCCACGTAAATCCGAATTGCGAAATGTCGCAAATCTGTTTCACTTCTTCTCCAAGATAAATCCAATTCTCTGGCCAACTACGAGCTGGTAAAATGATATGTCGCCAGGCCAGCATCTAAATTCGACGGAAGTAACTTCTGGAGAGTATTTTGTAGAGAGCAATGCAACACATTTTTTTACCTGCTCAATGGCTACTAATCCCAACTAATCCAACTTGCTGATGCTCATTTCCTCAGCCTGAAAAAGTAATGGCAGCCACATATCTTTCTTTGATTCGTTCACAGTAAACGTTGCCACGATGTTTCTTTCATTTTCTGTAATTACGAAACTGAAACTTTTATGAGTACACTTCAATTCTCCAGATTCAAGTAACGCAGAAAACCAGAAGCCACCTTGAGTATGTTCTATCTTTGTTTCTGTTTCTACGCAAATAGCAATTCCCTCTCTCTCAAATTCATTTTCCGAAACATACGAAGACATAGTGAACATGATCCCAACGAGGACTAATAGGCTCAACAACTCCCAAACGATTTCCTTCCACATAATTTTCTCATCACGTGCAATGTTAACCGCACCCAAAACAAGCATGTAGAGAAGAATTATTCCAAATGAAATCAAGTTGTTTTGTACACCGAAGATTGCAGTATTGTAGCAGACGATTCCCCAAAGTACGCCAGCAGAAGCTAGAAGCAAGGAGACCAAACTCGCGAGTCGCATCGCTCACCTCTTGGTTGTTTGTTGTCAACGAACGCAACAAATGATTATATGAACAATGAGTACAATCGTCAATAATGACAAATACGTAGATTAACTAATTTTAGTTATTTTAAAGCATACTTTAAGTTATTTGTCATTATCATTGACAAATTACTATAAAAGATTTACTATTTTTATATATGGACAATACTTTAATCAACCTACTTGAAGAAACAGGATTCACAAAGAAAGAAGCTCAAGTGTATTTAGCTTTATTAGAGTTAGGACAAGGATCAGTCAGTCAAATTGCGGCAAAGACGGAGCTAAAGCGTTCAATTATTTATGTTTTAATCGAAGGATTAACAAAAAGAGGTTTTGTTTCGGAAAACAAACAAACAAAAGTGAGCCGTTTTACTGCAGCTGATCCAACAAAAATACTTGGCTACCTTCACACTGTAACCACAAACTTTAAAGAAATGCTTCCAATGCTACGAGGCGTTTACAACAAAGCAGACAAAAAGCCAATCATAAATTACTTTGAAGGCAAAAAAGCAGTTCTTAGTATATTTAGAGAGATAAACTATAGTGACAGTCCTCGATTCTTTACTTCTAATGAACTTCTTGCAAAAATCATGCCAGAAGAAGTAGAATCTTGGATAAATGGAATCAGAGCAGGATCATTCATAAAAAATGCTAAGCACATAGTGTCAGATACTCTCGCCGACCATGAGTATGCAAGAAGCATAAACGGCTTCAATGGCAATCAAGCCCATCTTCTAGGTGATGGACAGAAAGTAGAAATTGACCTTTCCTTATATAACAATAAGATTGCACTGACATCACTGTCAGAGAAATTATACATTATTGTCATAGAGTCAAAAGAACTGTACCGGGCGCTTTCCTTGATGTTTGACCTGGCCTGGGAACAAACTAAACCACTTAAATAGCACATAAATCAAAAATTGTTCCACGTGGAACAATTTTTGTTATATTTCATATAATATTAAATTGTATAGACTGGTGTGTACAAATAAGCCGTTTTTAGGCCTTTCTCCACAGTTTATCCTCATTATCAGTATATTTTATGTCCTTTTTCATCAGAATCTGACCACATTCACAAACACGATTCTGCGTTAACAACATATTTACGACAAAGCAATTAAAATCTATTTTTCAGTAAACAACTTGTACGGAAACTACTCATTTCTCTCACGTTCTAAGTAAACATCATATAAGAGTAGGGACTGGTTTCCCACGAACCCGACGAGAAAAAGGAGAGTAGCGTATTCTCAATCTAAGGGTTTACTGTAAAGTCACCCTGCAGTATAAAAAGTATTCCGTGTAGTATAAAGTATAAACTTTAACTACAGGACAAGTCTCTTTTTAACTTCAGAGTAAACGCAAGAAACATTTACAGTGAATGGCTTGCCATAAAGTCACGCGTAGCGTGTACTTTATGGTGCCCCCAAAGGGAATTGAACCCCTATCTTTTCCTTAGGACGGAACAGCTCTATCCGTTGAGCTATGGGAGCTCCGAAGTAGAGACGAAGTCTCACTGAGGGCGAACCCGAATCTGAGACCGCTCTACATAGAAAATTGTTCCACGTGGAACAATTTTGCTTATTTAAACAAACTATTTACAATTTTTATAATAAAGTTAGGTACTTGGTTGTGTCGCAAAATGGAATTACAGTCTCTTTTTTTAACTAACTTTAGGTAATGGCTTACCATAAAGTCACGCGTAGCGTGTACTTTATGGTACCCCCGGCAGGAGTCGGACCTGCGTATCCAGCTTAGAAGGCTGGCGTTCTATCCGTTGAACTACGGGAGCACTGCAGTAGAGTAAACCCTGCAATGTAACGCCATCTACTTTCAAACTCAAAACAACAACAAGTAATGCAATTATAGACGAAAATAGCAAAAAGTAAACCTCAAATCTTTCTCAGGTGGTCTTTAAGAGTATTAATACTAGAAAAACCAAGCTCATTTTTCAACTTTTCGATGTCATCACCCTGTAAAAGCTTATTAACTAAATAGGTATTTCGGATAATCTGAGGGGTAACTCTTTTCTTGAGGTTTGCATGTTTAGCATAACGCTCAATTGTTCTTTCAATGCTGCGTGCGCTCAAACCTTTCGGAGCTTTTCTTCCACTGATTGCGTTATCATGACTTATAAATAAAAATTGATTTTTATCTTTACGCTTTGATAAATATTTTTGCAAAGCCTCACTCGCTTGATTTGAAAATATTAATTCTCTTTTTTGTTTTCCCAAATTTATAAAAATAAATTTGTTTTTCGATTTATCGATTTGATCTCGTGTGGCATTGGCCAGTGATGACACTTTTAATCCAGTGCAAAATAGCATTTCTAATACAGCTTTGTCACGTAAAGTTATCAAAGTATCTTGATTAACTTCGTTCGGTGCTTCGAGCAACAAAACGAGTTCATCTTTCTTAAGATATTTGAGATTTTCTTTGCTAATTTTAGACAATTTAACATCAATAGCGCGAAGACCTTTAAACCCTTTTCGAGTAGCAAATTCCATCAAGCCACGAACAGCAATTAAATAATAATTTGCAGTTGATTTGTTCAGTAATGTTTTACGAATCGGGTCTTTAAAATTCTCCAACCACGCACGGTAACTTGCAATAACCTTGAAATCAATTTGATTGAAATCCGTAACATTATTTTGATCTAACCATTTTAAAAATCTTTGCAAATATAAATCATAATGCTCCACTGTACGTGCAGTTCTTTTTTTTCGTTCTTCAAGATCGCGAATAAAATCATTCGCCAATTTTTTTATTTCGTTCATCATATTTTCTGACACAATTGTCGCATGTGGGCTGGTTTTGTCAATTGGTTGCGAATAAGACATTTTTATATGGATGTTACGAATTACTGTTTAACAATTAGATGCTAACAGTAATTCGTAACTTCCAATCCCCTCCTGCTTTTGTAGCAGAGGGGGAACATCGAACTACGCAGGTTCAAACACTCGGGAACTTTTAAGCCAATAACCGACTAGCTCATCTACTCCGGAGAGATTCCAGCCTGAGGTGCTTTCGTAAACTCCGACAGGATGCACGCGACCATCTACTGCAGGGCAATGAAAGATATTCGGCTTCCCGCAACCTGTGAGGGTAGCGGAGTCCTTGATCATCAAGCACCAGATAGCCCAAAGGGAAACTTCAACCTTTGTCTCGCCACCAAGAATGTAGAAGAGAGTTTCTGCAGGAGTGTCCCCGATCAAGGAAGAGTGACGTAGTTTTGTTGCCCTGCATGGAGCGATTTCCTGCCCTCCAAAGAGTCGCCGAAAACACAGATCCATTTCTGCGATCTTGATCCCGAAGGCGATCTCACGGCCGGCCTGGAAATGATCATCGACCTTGAAAGGCGTCGACAGAATAGGGATCTCCACTGTTCCTAATGACTGAAGGAAGTCCGTCCGGTCCATTTTTTACCTCGAGGTTAGGTTTGATTAAAGATTCGGATTCCACCAAGCATAGTCACAGCTGGACCTATTCATACATTCCGCCTTGATAGTAACACCAAAGGCACCCGTCTCCGTTGTTTCGACTTTGCCTTGGCATTTGGGACATTTTTCCGGATGATGTGCACGAATACGTCTGCCCTGATTCCTTGCCTCAAGGGCATCAGAATTAAAACCGCTCATGGGTGACTCCTGATTCTGGACTGATTACATCTTATATGGAAATAATCTTAACAGTCAAACTTCAATCAAGAAAGCAAAAAAACAAGAAAACAAAAAATTGACCACGGGGAACTTCTTGCTTCTTTGTTTTCTTGCTTTTTTGATTATAGTCATCTATCTGCCTTCGGCCTTGCAAAACCATTCTTTTCATGCTATATTATGAACACAATAATTAATGCCTCTGAGGCCCCAGCTTTGTCTATTCATAGAATACGAAACTAGGCTCTGGAGTGCGCCAACACATGTTAGATCCAAAAAAGAAGCAAGCCATTATCAACAAGTACAAAAAGCATGACTCTGATACTGGTTCTGCAGAAGTCCAAATCGCAATCTTGAGTGAAGAAGTCAAAGAATTGACCAAACACTTAAAGACACACAAGCACGACCATTCATCTCGTCGCGGTTTACTCAAAAAACTTGGTGAACGCCGCCGTCTAATGCGTTATTTAGAAATTGACAATCAAGAAAGTTATAAAAAATTGATTGAAGATTTAAAAATCAAACCTTTGAAACGCGAACAAAAAGTAGAACTCTTTGAAGAAGGACTTGAAGAAGAAGATGAAACGAAAGTTGAACCAGAAGAGGAAAATTCAACAGAAGAAACTGAAGAATAAAAATAAGCCTCCTAGTGAGGCTTATTTAGTTCATAAATTAATTAATTAATTAGTTTCACTGGCCATCAGATAGGTAGATTTCTCAAAAGAAATCTAAAATTTGGTGGTCAGCAAAAATTTATGCAAGAAAAAATTTTTAAGACTGAGTATGCTGGCCGCAAACTCACTGTCAAAACCGGCCATTTGGCCGCTCAGGCAAATTCCAGTTGCACTGTTCAATACGGTGACACTGTAATTTTAGCCACTACTGTCATGAGTAAAGATGCTCGCGATGGTGTTTCGTTTTTTCCACTCATGGTGGAGTACGAAGAAAAAATGTACGCTGCTGGTCGTATCAAAGGTTCACGATTCATTAAACGTGAAGCTCGCCCAACGGACGAAGCGATTTTAGTCGCTCGCATGATTGATCGTGGCTTACGTCCATTATTCAACGAAGCGATTCGTTGCGACATCCAAGTAATTTTAACCGTGCTTTCTATTGATGGAGAAAACGATCCAGACGTACCAGCGATTATCGCGGCTTCAATTGCCCTACACATTTCCGACATTCCTTGGAACGGACCATTGGTTGGCGTACGCGTCGGACAAATCAATGGCGAATGGGTTTTAAACCCAACAAATGCAGCTCGTGAAAAATCTACTTTGGATATTGCTTTCTCTGCCAGCGCTGACAAAGTTATAATGGTAGAAGCAGCTGCAAATGAAGTTGATGAAAAAACTGCATACGAGGCTTTTGCTTTTGGCTTAAAACACGCCAAACCAATGATCAAATTCATCGAAGATATCCGCAAAGAAGTTGGCAAGGAAAAAATGAAATTAGAATTAACTGAAGTTGAGTGTCCAGAAAATTTAGACGACAATCAAAAAGTTAATGCTGAAGAAATTGCTAAACTTCAAGAAGAATGCAAAGCTAAAGCTATTGAAAAACTAAATGAATTTTTGTTCAATATTCCTAAGGGCAGTAAACGTGCTCGCAAAGATACTTTGCATCAAGTTTACGATATGCTTGAAGAATATTTATTGGAAAAACAAGTTGGCAAAGAACGTCGTAAAAAGGTTATGGAGTTCTTTGAACCTTTTATCGATGAACAAATTACAACTGCAATTCTTGAGCGTGACCAACGTGTTGATGGCCGAAAATTAAATCAAATCCGTCCACTCGAAGCTAATGTTGGACTACTTCCACGTACGCATGGAACTGGTTTATTTGATCGTGGCGAAACGCAAGTTCTTTCCGTCGTGACTCTTGGCGCGCCCGGCGACGAACAAACATTGGATGGCATGGAAACTTCTGGCAAAAAGCGCTACATGCATCACTACAATTTTCCTCCATACTCAGTTGGTGAAGCTTCTCCCATGCGTGGCACAGGCCGACGTGAAATTGGTCATGGTGCCTTAGCCGAAAAAGCTCTTGTGCCAGTTTTACCAGACAAAGACAAATTTCCATATACGATTCGTGTTGTTTCCGAAGTTTTAGGCTCAAACGGATCCAGCTCTATGGCTTCTACTTGCGGTTCAACTTTGGCTTTAATGGATGCTGGTGTACCAATTACAAAACCAGTGGCGGGTATTGCCATGGGTATGGCCTCAAATGAGAAAGGCGATTATAAAATTTTAACTGATATTCAGGATTTGGAAGATGGTAAGGGTGGAATGGATTTTAAAATCGCGGGAACTTGTGATGGTATTACCGCCATTCAAATGGACACGAAGACTCTCGGCATCTCACTCGAAATTATTGAAAAAACTTTAGCACAGGGTAAGGATGCTCGTTTAGAAATTTTAGACGTAATTACTAAAGCTATTCCTGCTCCACGTGCTGAACTTTCTCAATATGCTCCACGTATTGAAATTCTACATATCAATCCAGAAAAAATTCGTGATGTTATTGGACCTGGGGGAAAGATGATTAACAAAATTATTGATGAAACCGGCGTCAACATCGACATCGAACAAGACGGCTCTGTCTTTATTACTGCCACAGAACCTGCTGGCATGAAGAAAGCTGTAGAATGGATTCAAAGCTTGACCAAGGAAGCAGTCGTCGGCGACACTTATGAAGGAACAGTTGTCAAAATCATGGACTTCGGCGCGTTTGTAGAAATTTTCCCTGGCACTGACGGCATGGTTCATGTTTCTGAAATTACTGACAAGGAACGAGTTTCTGACGTCAACAAATACTTAAAGGTTGGCCAAGTTATCAAAGTAAAGGTTATGAAAATTGATGACCAGGGCAGAATAAATCTTTCGATGAAGAAAGTTTAAGTAAATTTAAAAAAGATTTCGCTTGAAGCGAAATCTTTTTTGTTAAAAGAAAGCAGCCACACCCGTGAGGTGTGGCTGCAAAGGATCCAAGACTCCAAGGGTCAGGCTGCAGGGATGGAATTGCGGGAGAACACGCGCCCGTCCTCAGACCAGCGCGTGCCGGCGTCGATCTCAAAGGCGTTGACGAACCAGCCGCTGCCAAACCAGAAGACGTAGAGGGCGCGCAGAACCCCGTTGACGTCGAAGGCATAAAAGATATTTGCCTTGCCGTCGTTTAGCAGAAGCCCGCTTTGACCACGGCCTTGCTGAGTCATCAGNNNNATCTCTGTGTCGCTCGCGTTGCGTGCCAAAGTACTCAACTTCAGTTTCGAACCCTTATGCACCGAAACGATCAGCTTGCCGAACCACTTCTGGAAATTGGCACCGACTTCCCTGATTTTGACCGGCGCATTATCGCTCAGGTCACGCTTGAAGCGGTCTTCCGCCAGAAAACTCTCCATGGCCGGGACAACCGCGCCGACAGGCAGGAACACATCGCTAGGCATCTTTAGCCCCTAGGTTGTTGAACGTCCGTAGAAGGACATTAGAATATAGCATAAAACAATAAACTTGTACAGGCTATTATAAGAGATTGTTGATAAACTATACTAAATTTGGCCAAAATATGATATAATAGGGTGGTAATAAATAACCTTCTAAAGCTATGGTGACAAAAACATTTAATA
>Ga0076120_132_pt1 | contig 11008 bp, 11 predicted proteins | sample RifGroC2_FD_67677 | JGI IMG/M metagenome (GOLD analysis project Ga0076120, IMG submission 67677) | Parcubacteria bacterium GW2011_GWC2_39_14
AAACCTCTAAAATTGTTGCCATAGTCATAGAAGACTACGGTAACCTATTTATTATCTATTCGGTAGGTCTTCGGTAACATTATTTATTATCTATATCGTGTATTATAATACTGCTATGATACAATAGTATTATGAAACCTTGTATCACAATCTTATTATTAGAATACATCTTTTTTTAATTTTTACAAGGGAGTTTTGTTTGTTGTGCGCGCAAGGGCGGGCGGGGCAAGCACAACATCTTTTTTCTTGGTGGCGCATTTCGCAAAGCGAAATACGAAATTCGCCGCGCCGTGCGCGGCGAGCCAGTGTTTCCGTTCTCTGCCGCGCTTCGCGCGGCAGAATCGGTCGGCAAAATTCCTGAAAGTTTGATTGTGGTGCGGCCAGAGGGACTCGAACCCCCAACCCCTTGGTCCGAAGCCAAGTGCTCTATCCATTGAGCTATGACCGCATTATTTTTTAGGGTAAAGCGAAAAGGGGTATGCGATTTACCTCCCCCTTACACCTTACCCCATAATACTTATCCCTATTATTTACTTCCAATCCGCCAACTCCAGCGCATTCCTAGCCGCATCTTCCTGAGCTTCTTGCTTACTAGAACCAGAGCCTTTTGATATTAGATCATTTTTTAAATAAACGCCAATCTCGAAAACTTTATCATGATCAGGCCCAACTTCACTTAGTATTTTATAGATAGGCGTAATACCTGTTTTTTCTTGGGCGATTTCTTGAAAACTGCTTTTAGGATCAAGGTACAACTTTTTATCTAAAATTTCTGGTAACTTAGAAAGAACAAACATAGTAATAAATTTTTGCGCTGCATCCCAACCTTGATCAAGATAAATGGCACCGATGACAGATTCCATGGCATTCGCAATAATAACTTGTCTGGCTTTCCCAGTATCTTTTTGTTCTCCACGACTGAGATATAAGCCCTCATCGAGTGAAAGTCCTTGCCCAATAGTGGAAAGAGTTTTAGCATTGACGAGACTAGCGCGCCAATTGGTTAACTCCCCTTCTGGATTAGGAAAATTATTATATAAATATTCGGTGACAACAAGTTCAAGCACAGCATCACCCAAAAATTCTAGTCGTTCGTTGTGATCTAAGCCAAACGATGGATGTTCGTTTAAATAGGAACGATGAACCAACGCTGATTCTAATAAATCAGGGTTTTTAAATTTAACTTTTATCTTGCGTTCAATTTTACTGAAATCTTTTTCCATGTTTTTTGTGGGTTATGGGATAAGGAATAAGGAATAAGGGATTCTTGTTTAATTGCTTCTTGCTAAATTGATCTATAATTCCTGTTTCATTTTTTCTTCAATCTTAGTTTCTTCTTTGCCCTCCTTATCCTCGGTCTTGTCTTGCGGACCCAGTTTTGAATAAAGGGAGCCGAGAACGCCGTTGATAAAGTTGCCAGATGATTCACCGCCGAATGTTTTGCCTATTTCTATGGCTTCGTTAATGGCTACTTTTGAGGGGATATTGGGGTCAAAGACTAATTCGAAGATGCCGACACGTAAAATATTGCGATCCACATTGGTGATCTGTTCAATCGGCCATTGGGGTGCGTACTTTTTAATGTAACTATCAATTTTTTTGATGTTATCAACTACGCCTTTGACCAGTTTCTCAGTGAAATCATGATCATCATATTCTGGTGCAAAAGCTTCGAAATTATATTTAATAATTTCATCAATTTGATCATTGTTTTTTCCCTTGAAATCCCATTCAAAAAGAGATTGTAACGCGATGGTGCGCGCTAAGTGTCTGTTTGGCATAAAGAACATTTTTGTTAAGACTGAAATTAAATTGTTTTAACGTTCAATCAAGAAAACAAGAAAGCAAAAAAGCAATGTGTTAAGCTTTGTTTTTTGTTTTATTGTTTTCTTGCTTTCTTGATTAGTCGCTTAGTTGTTTACGTTAGAGTGCGTCTCTTTTAGACTAACATATTTTTTCATAAAAAACAACGGCACATTGATTGACCAAATGAGCGTTCTTTGCTATTGTATAAATACAATTATTATGATATTTAAGCAATTTTTAATCAAAAGTTTAGCTAAAATATTCAGATTTTTTTCCCGCGGCCGAGAATTTTTTTCTCGCAGAGCTAACTTCTTCAAAAAAGGTTTTTTCTGGTTCGGCCGTTTTTTGTTCCACGGATTTATTTTTCCGCCCTATAAACTTGTTTATTTGTTGAAGTATAAAATTTTGAATATTTATGCGCCGACAAAAAGTAAGCTTTTTTATTTTCTAAACAAAACGTATGTTGTTCATGCTCTTATTATTATAATATCCTTGACTGTCGCTTACAGTAATATTGCGGCTAGCAGTACGGTTGAGGATGCTCCTGGCGAAAAAACAATTGTCTATTCAATTGTCAGCAAAGAAGAATATGAAGAGCTGCTCGAAGAAATGCCGATTGATTCTAGCCAAGGACAAGTACTTAGTTATTTAGATGATGGAACTGCCGTCGGCTCGCAAAAAGTTTTGGGAGACATGGCTGGCATTGAAGATCGCTTAATTACTGATTTATCTATGTTGGCCGAAGGCGGAATTGCTGTTGTTAAACCAAATATCATCCAACCAATCAGACCGGAAGAAGTCGAACAGTTCGAAAATACTGTGCCGACACGTTATGCAGTTACGCAGTATGCTGTTCAAGCCGGTGATAATCTTTCATCAATCGCAAAAAAATTTAATGTTAGCATTGAAACAATTTTGTGGCGTAATGGTTTAACGATAAATAGTTTTTTGAAGCCAGGACAAACTTTAGAAATTTTACCAGTTACTGGTGTTGCGCATAAAGTTAAAAGCGGAGAATCAGTTTCTGCCATTGCTAAAAAATATGCAGTGGACGCAGAAAAAATTGTGGCTTTTAATAATTTGGTTGATGTGAGCGATATTAAGATCGGACAAGAATTGATTGTCCCTGGAGGCAAGATGATTATTCCGTCACGTCAAGCAACCGTTGCTAAGGCAGTTAACGTAGCGCCGATTTCAAAATTATTATCTTCTACGCCGCCAAAGGAAACAGGAGCCGCCTTGCTTTGGCCAACAGCAGCAAAACATATTACGCAATATTTTAGTTGGCGTCATACTGGCTTAGATATTGGTGGTCCAACTGGAACTCCATTGTACGCATCTGACCCAGGTGTAGTTGAGCTTTCAGGTTGGACTAATGGTTATGGAAATAACGTTGTTATCAATCACCAAAACGGAACCAAGACGCGTTATGCTCATGCAAGTAAATTGTTTGTAAGTAAAGGAGATTCTGTTACTCGAGGTCAACCTATCGCGGCTATGGGGTCAACGGGTTGGTCTACTGGTCCTCATATCCACTTTGAGGTTATTGTGAACGGCGTTAAGAAGAATCCATTATCCTATATAAAATAATTTCGTAGGGGTTCAAGAAATTGAACCCTGATCTCAAAAAATAAAACCGCGCCGTACCCTATCGAGAGTCGGCGCGTTTTGGTCAGGTCGTAAGCTCGCGCAGCATGTTGTCCACGTCTTCAGGTGGAGCCAGCGTGAGCTCGTTGCAGTGGATGGTTCCGATGCAGAGACGTGTCCTTGGTTCTTGTAGAATCAGCCTTCTGACTTCGGAGTTTTCAAAGAGTTTCGCCAGCACGCCCTTTTGTTGGGTGTATCCGGAGTCTGCGGGAATTGATTGTCCCCTTTGATCGAGCAGGAAGAGTCGCGCCTGCGGCGATTGGCGCAGTGCTGCGGAAACCAGCGCACTTGGACGTCGCGCAATGTTGTCGTCAACCCAAGAGAGTCTGGTGTACGACGGTTGCGTAATGAGTTGGACCTTGAATCCAACTTGGAATCGTTTGTGATCGTCAAGTTCAGGGGAACAGAGCAGGACTATGTCCTGGCCAAAGAGGATGTCGAGTTCCAGGCACATTTCCCAAATGAACTTTCCCATTATCGTCTCCACTTGTGGTTTATTCCTTTTCTTGACTCCATATTATTAAATATAGCTGGCTGTGTCAATTTTGTTTGGGTCGATATTGAAGAGCTTCAGCTAAGTGTTCCAGCTTGATGGTTGATTCGCCCGCGAGGTCAGCAATTGTTCGAGCCACTTTGAGCACCCGATGGACCGAGCGGGCAGACATAAATAATTGGCTGATAGCATTTTTCAAAATTTCTGTTGATGAATTATCAAGCTCACAGAATTTTTTTATTTCAGCAGGATTCATTTCCGAGTTGTATTGTGATTTAGAGTTTGCAAATCGATCGTTTTGTTTGCGAATAGCAGCTTCAACTCGGTTACGAATTACAGTTGATGTTTCAGGCGTTTGATTTGGTTGTAATTTTTCATAATTTAAACGTGGGACTGATACATGTAAATCAAAACGGTCGATGATGGGACCGGAAATTTTCTTTTGATATTTAATAATTTGTATTGGTGTGCATAAACATGATTTATCCGGATCAGTGGAGTAACCGCAGGGACAGGGATTTTGACTCGCAATCAAAGTGAAGCGCGCAGGAAATGTTAAAGTGCCTTGCGCGCGCGAAATTGAGATTGTTCCATCTTCTAGAGGCTGGCGTAGATTTTCAATCACCGCGCGGGGGAACTCTGGAAATTCGTCGAGGAATAAAACACCCCTGTGTGCCAAACTGATTTCTCCTGGTTTCGGAATCTTTCCCCCGCCAACCAAAGCCACTCCAGAACCAGTGTGATGCGGCGAGCGAAATGGTCGATTCAAAATAACAGGATTATCCTTTGGTAATAAGCCAGCAATCGAATAGATTTTGGTGACTTCAATAATCTCTGGCTCGCTCAATGCTGGTAAAACCGTTGGAAAAGTTTTTGCTAATAGTGTTTTGCCAGACCCAGGCGGGCCGACGAGTAAAACATTGTGACTCCCTGCAGCGGCAATCTCGAGGGCACGCTTGGCTTGTTCTTGACCGCAAATGTCTGACATGTCGGTTGCGAATAACGCAGGCTCTTTTGGGTTACGAATTACTGCTTGTGTCCGATCGATCGGAGCAATTAGTTTGAACCCAGAAAGATGACCATACAATTCTGCGAGACAAAAAACAGGATAAACGTTAATTCCTGAAATGAGTGCCGCTTCGGCTGCATTTTGCGTTGGCACGAAAATATTTTTATAATTATTTTCTTTGGCAAAAATTGTGGCTGGTAAAATCCCGGTCGTGGAACGTGTCTTTCCGTCGAGTGCTAGTTCACCGAGGAAAATTGAATCATCAAATTTTCCTGATAGCTGTTTCGTTGTGCATAAAATTGAAACAGCCATGGCTAAATCATAAACAGCACCTTCCTTTTTTAAGTCAGCTGGCGCAAGATTAACCGTGACTTTGTAACGAGGGAAATTAAACCCACTATTTTCTATTGCGAAGCGAATGCGCTCTTTGGCTTCTTGAATGGCCGCGTCCGGCAACCCAACGATTAAAAAGGTCGGTTGCTGGCGCGGTGCAAGGTCAGCCTCCACTTCCACCAATTCCCCATTCAACCCAACCATGGCGCAAGAATTTATTTTGACAAACATACCTTTTGACTGTAGCAAATAAAAAACACACCCGGAAATCTAGGTGCATCTTTTGTCGCGCGAAGCGTCATTGCGAGACCGTGAAACAGGTCGAAGCAATCTCCGACATCTAAATTGTTTTGAGCTGCCAGGTGTGCCGTCTTGTATGGGCTTAAGACATTGCGCCCCCATTTCTTAAGCGTCATTGCGAGGGCACTCTGGGTAGCCCCGTTTACCCTGCACCGAAAGAGAATACTTTCTGGTACAGGGAAGCAATCTCCGAAATCTAAACTATCTTGTACTGCTAGCGTACGCCTTCTGGTAACTTTGTATGGGCTCAAGACATTGAGCCCCGCACTTAAGCAATTAGTTCCGACTCAGCAGCAATATCCCGCCCCCCACAACCACAACCCCAATTATCACCCACCCAATAATAGTTTTATCATTAGCTTTTTGTTGTTCTGCTGTTGGATGGTCTTTGACATAGGCCGCGACGATGTCCGCAGGACTATCGCAGAATTGTTGGCTGCATGTTTCAATAGCTGCATCAATCTCTTCTAACAACTCGCCTTGAATGACCTTCTTGCCAATAAAAGTCACTGGAGTTCCATCAGCCGTTGAACCGTACGCATGTTTATAATCAACAAAAGTTTGATAGTACGTTGGATCTCGGCGAATATCATATTCTGTTATAATCATTTCTGGATATTTTTCTTTTTTAAGTGTAGCCAGATGTTCCATGGTTTTGGCACAATATTGACAACCGGTTTGAGTGAAAACATCAATACTGATTTTATTGCTTTCAGCTTTAGCGATGGGGAGGAAGCCAGAAAGTAAGCAAAGCATTATTAGGAAAAATAGTTTTTTCATATTTTTTTACGGAAATTAATAATGATGATTATCAGCGCGCCAATTGTAATTAAGCTATCTGCCAAATTAAACGTGGCCCAGTGGTAATTATAAATTGTTATGTTTAAGTAATCAACTACAGCTCCGTGTATAATTCTATCTATCAAATTTGAAATAGCTGCACCAATGATAATACCGAGGGAAATCGTCGTGACGCGTAGATTGTGTTTAGCGTTTTGAACGAGGAAGTAAAAGAGTCCAGCTAATAGCACTAACGTTAAAATGAAAATAATAACTTGAGGAATCGGAATGCTAAATGCGACAAAAGGGTTGCTGGCCATTTTTATTTGGATCGCCAAAAGCCAATTTTTAATAAGAAAAATCCCATTAGCTGGGATTTTCCATAAGAAAATAAATTTGATTGCTTGGTCTGCAAGTAGGGCTCCAATTCCAATTATGAGCGCAGTAATTTTCAGCTTGAATGGAGACATTACATTGATTTTAATTTTGTCTTGCAGGCGATACAGGCGCTAGATGTTGGGCGGGCCTTAAGTCGTTTAGGATCTATTTCTTGTTTACAATATTTACAAACACCATAATCCCCTTTTTCAATACGCTCTAAACTTTTCTTAACATCTTTTAATGATTTTTCTAAAGTTTTTTCTAAGGTTAAATTTAGGCCGTATTCAACAACTTCAGAAGTACTGTCTTCTTCATCGTCGCCGACGTTCTCAAATTGAGCCTCATAATCATTTGGATTATGTGGATTCTTTTTGGCAATTTTATCTAATTCAGTCTCGAGATTTATTTTCTCGGCTAAAAGTTTTTCTTTGATTTCTGCTAAATCTTGTTTGTTCATATGCGTGTAATTAATCTATTTTTAGGATATACCGAATTATACCCGAAAAAACAGATTTTGTCTATATCACTTCTTTTTTATATTCGTTTAGTAAGTTTCAGACTTGACTTGGTAAAAACCTTGTGGGTGGTCACAGGATGGGCATTTGATCGGTGGAGTTAAACCTACGTGGACATAACCACATTCACGACAGACCCAATATGTTTTTGTAGTGCGCTTAAATAGTCTGCCAGACTTGAGTAAGTCTAAAAGTTTTTTATATCTTTCAGTATGATGGGCTTCTGCTTTAGCGATTGATAATAAACGGAAGGCGATAGCCTTTAGACCCTCTTCCTCTGCAACCTTAGCAAAGTCTGGATACATTTCTTTGTATTCATATGTTTCACCGTCGATAGCGGCTTGAATATTCTCAGTTGTTTTGCCAAAGGTCAAAGGGATAGAAGCTTCGACATTCAGGGATGGGATTTTGCCTTTAGTTAGTTCCTTCAAGTGTTCAAAAAGTCTTTTCGCATGTGTCTTTTCTTGATCAGCGGTTTCAGTAAAGACAGCCGCGATCTGTTCATAGCCTTCATTCCGAGCTATTGTTGCATAGAAAGTGTAACGATTGCGTGCTTGGCTTTCGCCGGCAAATGCTTTGGCGAGGTTTGTGATTGTTTGTTTCATAAAAATACTAATTACGAATCAATTACTAATTTACTAATGGTTACGAATAGCACCTGATTTGCGAGCTCGTGACTTTGGGATGAATTCAACAAAGGAGCGAAGCAATCTCTTAATCATCGCGCGTAGCGTCATTGCGAGACCGCTCTGGGCAGGTCGAAGCAATCTCCCCTCTCTCGACTATCATGAATTGCTAATCAATTCCTAAAAGTTGTTTTTTACCCCGCTTCTCGCGAGCGGTGGAGTTACTTGCTTTCTTGTCTTGTAATTATATCACGAAAATTTTTGTAAAAGAAAAAGGCGCAAAGTTGAAGCCAAAATTATGTAATGAATTTTGTGGCTGTTTGCGCCACTGTCCAAATGAAGCTCTGCAGGATGCTTGTCACTGGATAGAATGTTCCTCTACTACTATTTGTAGATTAGTAGCAGATTCGTAATTAGTATTCTATCTAAAGACAAGCATCCAACAAGGCAAATTGAGAGGACAGATTTTTTGTGACCACGTAATACCCTTTTACGGAGAGAGCCACGTGAGGGATCTCCTAAGTTTTTTTTCGTTTTTATTTTTGTTTTTTTGTGAGAAGAGCCTTACCCAAAGATTAAAAGGGTAAGAATAAAAAGAGTATTGTGGATGATTTCTGAAATCCTGTACTACTCCTACGTCGAGTGCAGGACAAGTGAATCCAGAAATAATTGATAATGAACAATTTGTAAGGCGATTGATGCGTGGATCATTACCTCACATAACCATTATAGCATGTATTTTTGACCAAGTCAATGCAAAATGGTGTTTATTACGTAAAATTAGCAGTTATTTGACTAAACTGAGAAGAAAATGGTTTAAAAAACTGTGGATAACTCTGTGCAAAACACAGCCTTATCCACAGAAATGTATACACTAGTCTATACAAATTGAGAGTTTCTTTTGGTTTTTGTTCAGTATGAGTAGATTGCTGAAGTTTTTGTTGCTTGTTTTGCTAAAGATTACTCCACTTTTGCTAAATTTAGGCAAAGTGCATTTTGATTCAATTTTTCCAGTCAAAATAGGATTACCAAAAGTTAAAATATAGCTTTCTGCTGCTTCGGTAAGAGTGATCGCCAGTTTCATCTCGTCAGATTCAGTGGATGCTACAAGACGCCACTCGCCTGGGGCAGATTCAACAAAGACCCAGGCGTCTTCGTCAGCAATTAAGTTTATGGCAACTGAACCATCTGGCAAGATTCGTTCCGTACGAGATGGATATATCTGAGCTAAACTAGAAAGAACAGCTTTTTTTAGTTGCTCTAGTGTCAAAGTTTCCTTGGTTAGTTTCACTTGGCTACCAGCATTATCTTTATAATATTCAATCCCGCCATTAAGTTTTTGAAGGATAGACAACTCAAGATTGTCAGAAACAGCGTTAAATTTGGCCATTTCTTCCACTTGGAGGTTACGGAAGTAGCTTATAGTTTCTTTAGGTAGGGTTTTGAGTGGGTTGCTTATTGATTCAGATTTTGCTTGACCGACTTGGCCAAGGGTTTCAATCCTGACTGTTTTATCATTAAAATTACCCAAAAAGCTTGTGACTGGAAGTTCGGCATTTTTGAGGAGAGGCATGTTTAGTTGTAAGGTGTTGAGATTGTGACTATACAGGATGAAGTCTTTGAAGCAGATTCTTTGACGAACGGTTTTGAACCAGGCTTGATCGGCAAGACTTGAAACAATTGGATTGCTTAGCGCGAGGTGCGGGAAAAACACAACTTGTTTGTTGTAAGCGGTACTTATTCCTTTAGAAAGTAACAGAGATTTGATTTGATTGTTATTGCGAACAACGCCAAAAATTTGTCCATTTAAGCTAAATAAGCCAAGTTCACGTTGTTTTGATTCAAGAATATTTTTCCAAGCATTTTCTGAGATTGAGCTATGATTCTTTAGCCAGCCATAGATTTCAGTTCTTTGTGCTTCTGAAAGTTCATTTAATGATCTTGGTTGGATATGGAGGTAGTTTTCAGCTTCAGCTGGGACAAAACGATAGAGTGTATCGACGTGATTTAAGAGCAAGAACAAAATTCCTCCGACAAAAAAGAGGATACCAAAAATCAGTAAATAGAATTTCAGGAAGAAATTGTGCATATATGTTTATTCTAGCGGAAAAGTAGGTATTAGTAAATTTTAATGCCTTGCAATCGCAAAATTTCTTTTAATATTTTTATGTCTAAAAGGTAATTCGCAATTTCGTTATAACTGAGACTATTGTAAAAAAACTGCTAATTTAAGCTAAAATATTTCCCCGCTATTTACAAAACAAAAGAAACGTGCTATACTTATATCTTAATCAAAGGGGCAAAATCATTGATTATTAAAATAATAATTAACGATTTTTCCCCTTGAAACTTGTCATGTTGGCAGGTGGGGGAAAGCGACGATGCGTAATCGTCGAAAAGGCTCTTTTTCAAGGAGGAAGCCATGGGTAATGGCACAGAGAACAATCCGTATCGTACCTTACTGTCACAGATCGTGAAGATCGGTTCGTTCGTGTTGGACGGGCAGAGAAAGATCGAGGACGTCACGAGGTTTTTGCAGGTCGTGATTGCGAGTGTTGACTTTGTGAAAGTGCTGGATGCACCGATGCAGGTCACGAAGAAGGTCGTCGTGAAGTTCCTGGCGTTCGTGGGCACCATAACGGTGCCTGCCCTGACCGAGACCTGGAACGCGTTGGATCGCTTCAAGGAAGCAACTTCACCGCATGGTTCGGCAAGATGGTCGTTGGCGCGCACACAGGTTCGACCCTCGGCTACCATACGCTGACGAAGAGAATGTTCGACAAAGACATCATCGCCGAACTTGGCGGTGAAGGCAACGTAGAGGTTACTCTCGCCGAGGTCTACTGGCTCATGGAGCAACAGAAAAACGGCGGAAGTGGCGCTCTGCTCAACAACGGTGATGCGAACATCTTCTATGTTTGCGGCAGTGACGGTGTTCTGGGCGCCCTCGTCGTCAGCTGGAGTGGCCGCGTCTGGATCGTCGGCGCCTCTGAGCTCGACAGCATCTACTGGGGTGGGAACAGGCGCGTGTTCTCCCGCAATTCCATCCCTGCAGCCTGACCCTTGGGTACTTAGTGCTTGGACACTTTGTTCTCCCCCGCCTTTCGAGAAAGGTGGG
>Ga0076120_148_pt1 | contig 8607 bp, 9 predicted proteins | sample RifGroC2_FD_67677 | JGI IMG/M metagenome (GOLD analysis project Ga0076120, IMG submission 67677) | Parcubacteria bacterium GW2011_GWC2_39_14
TTCTTTGCTTAGTTGATGGTAAAATAATTCATAAAATAGGTTTAGGGTGTAAATTTAAGTCGTTTTTAGTCTTAAATTACATGTTTATCATCATTTATGGCCCCACCAAAATGTCCATTAACTCAGAACTTCAGAACTGTTGTGCGTGGTGTGCGAGACAAAAAATTCCATTTATTCCGAGTGGACAAATTTTATGCTTAGAACCCTATATTGCGCATGATCCGATTTTTATCTTTAAAAAACTTTAGTTTGTAGCATGATGAGAATAATTATCTGCAGTACCATGCCATATTTATATGATACATCTCCCACTTTTTTTACAAAATAATTATGAAAAAAGAAATGAAATTGATTAAACCAAGTTAAAAAACGAGTTTTATGAATTTCATATAAACCAATCAAAGCATCCGGTAAAACACTAAAAGCAATTCCCAAACTTACATTTCCTGGGTGCATGAAATCACGAAAATTAAAAAGCAAAATAACAAAAATAATTGTAACAATTGAATCTACGGTCACCTTAGCTATTGCACGCCGCACCTTTTGTCCACTTTTATAACTTTTGTACAACTGCAAATCTCCGTGCGGAACAGCATCAAGTAAAAAATGAGAAGCTAGTCCGCCTAAAGCGGCTAAAATCGGATTTCCTGTGGCTTGACCAATTGCCGCACCAATAGCGGCATGAGTTACTAGAAACATATTTTTTTATCTAGCGGGGGTGGGAGTCGAACCCACGACCTCGGGCTTATGAGTCCCACGCTCTAACCAACTGAGCTACCCCGCCCCAAAATTTTTATTTCTTAGAAACACACTTGCGGGACCCGGACTTGAACCGGGAGTCTTCCCGCCATTTCTGCGCTGTAATAGGAAATAGCGAAACAAGATGCCATTTCTACAATCATGAACTAATTAATCTCTCCAAACGAGATTTCTTCTTCCACGATTTTAATTCTTTCTCACGTTTCATGGCCTCACCCCGAGACACAAATTGCTCTACATATACCATCACCCAAGGACGATGAGCTTTGGTTGACTTAACCTCTCCGCAATTATGTCTCTCTAACCGATCCTCAATTTGGTTAGTATGACCAATATAAAAACGGTCTTTTACTTCACTATAAAGAAGGTACACGTAATACATAATACATCCTAGAAAACACACTTGCGGGGCCCGGACTTGAACCGGGAATCTCCAGGTTATGGGCCTGGCGAGATGCCATTTCTCTACCCCGCTATAATTAGACTTGTCCCTAAATAGGCTTTTGATTTGAAATTTTCATTTTTTGAGGCAGAATCGCTTAATAAATTTTGAAGGCTTACTTGAAAAGCAAGTCAAGAAATTTTTAAGCGCTTATGACCTGTCTGCCGACAGGCAGGCCAAAAAATGGAGATTTCAACCAAAATGCTATTTAGGGACAAGTCTAAGATAGCCCCGCAAGTGTGTTTTCTAAATTGTTAATCGCCTCAAAACTTGAACCGGGAGTCTTCCCTCCATATCTACACTGTAATAGGAAATGGCGGGACGAGATGCCATTTCTCTATCCCGCTATACTAAGTAATTATAGCCCCGCAAGTGTGCTTCCAAAACTTATTTCAAATTACGTGAAATAGTATATACCTTTATCTATTTTTGGTCAAGTTTGTTTATAGAAAGTAGGGAGTAGGGAGTAAGGAGTAGTAAAAAACAAAACAAATTAAAAATAAAAATTAAAAACCATTTCTTCACTTTTTTTAGAAAGTATTATAAAGATTAAGAGTTTTCCCAGCTGTCTTTTCCCATGAAAAACCATGAAATTCATTTCTTCCTTGTTCCTTACTATTAATTATACTCTTCAAAGCAAGACCAATTTCACTCTCATTATAAGGATCAACTAATAACGACCCCTCTCGAGCCACTTCAGGCAACGAACTAATATTTGAAGTAATAACACGAGTTCCCACTGCTCTCGCTTCAAGCACCGGTAAACCAAATCCTTCATATAAAGAAGGAAAAACAAATGCAGTGGCATACTTCATTAATGAAAACTTATCACTTTCATTGATATAACCCAAATATCTGACATTTTGCGTTTTTTCAATTTCTAAAAAAACATCATCACTTTTCCATCCCCGACCCCCGGCTATTATCAAAAAATAATCGGGATTTTTTAATGACTGAAAAGCATGAATCAAACGAATTAAATTCTTGCGCGGTTCAACTGTTCCAATAAATAAAAAATATTTTCCATGAATTTGATATTTATCTCGTACGTCATCAATTTCAAAAGGCAATTCAACACCATGCGGGATCATTAAAATTTTTTCTGCCGACAAACCGAATATTTCCATACAATCTTTTTTTGTGGCTTCTGATGGAACAATTATATAATTCGCCAACTTAATACCCCTTGGAACCAAAATTTTTGTAGAAATAAATCTTTGAATAAAATTCTCCGGAAACCATTCCGGATGTTTATAAATAGCCAAATCATGAATTGTAATAATTGATTTTCCTTTGTAAAAAAATGGCAAAATACCACCTGGCGCATGAAAAACATCACATTTTTCTTGCCTGATTTTACCGGCTATAAAAACATGAGAATTTAAAAATGGAATTTTTCCTTTTTTCAAAAAACATATTTTAACTTTTTTATGCTCACCGACAACATTTTTAATTTGCTCTTTTTTAAAATCTTCATCAAAAAATAAAACATATTCATTTTCCTGGTCGATTTTTAATAAATTGCGAATTAAAAAAAGAGTGTAGTGACCTACACCGGCTTTTTCGCCTTTTTCCGGATTTAAAATTGTCCGGCAATCAATCCCGATGCGCATATCAAAATATTTTAAATATTCCGAGCGAAGCCAACGCTACAATTATTGCTGATATTACAATACCAATAAAAATCATAATCCATGCAAAACGTTTTGGCATTCCCAGTAAAAATGTGGCTAAAGCGCCTGACCATGCACCGGTAAAAGGGAGTGGAATTGCTACAAAAATCACCAAACCTAATCCAATTCCGTATTTTGCAGCACTGTCTTTAAATTTTTTTTCTGTACGAAGAACAGTGTGATTATATAAACGTTTTAAAAAAGGTGAATGTTGACAAAACCAATTTGCAATATCACCAATAAAAACCAAAATGACAGTTGTCGGAATCATGGCTCCAACAACTGACCACCAAATTGCGGACAAAACCGGCAATTTAAAAACCTCAAGCGCAACCGGTATGGAAACACGCAATTCTGTAATCGGAATCATGGCAATTAAAACTGTAGCCAATTCCGGCGGAAAACTTTTGAAAAAATCTAAAATGATTTCGGTCATAGTCATTGGTAGATATATTAAAATTGGCTATTTAGAAAGTGGGAACCAGAACACCACAACTAGGTTTTTAGTTTGTGAGTTATTAGGAATTTTCCTAAAAAGCTAAGAAGCTAAAAAGCTACAAGCTCTACATTACTTCTAATCTCCAAAACTACTCATTCCAAACCCACCGAGTCAAAGCCCAATTCGCAAGCGCCTTTACATCAGAAAATCTGGAAAAATGATTATCACTGCCAAGTGAAACAACGATTACGCCATGATCCGCTTCATTAATACGCTCAACTAAACAATATCCGGCTGTATCTGGCAAACTTCCTGTCTTCCCCACGACAATTTCATATGGACGCTTATTTAAAAAACTATTCAATAATTCATTTGTACCTGTTTTATCTCCAAAACTCAATGTCTGCGCGGCATCACGAATTTCTTCACGCTCGCTTACTGTACGCACTAAAGTAACAAGTTCACGCGCCGTTGATACATTTTCCGGATCAATTCCAGACGGATCCATAAATTTTGTGGAAACCATACCAAGTGACTGTGCTCGCTCATTCATTTGTTCCACAAAATCCTCTTCCAACATTCCGGTAGAACGCGCCAGTGCTCGCGCCGCATCATTTCCGGATAAAACAAGTGTTCCTAAAAGCACATCATGAACTTTAATGGTTTGACCGATTTCAAAAACATAGCCTGTGCCGGCAGCATAATCACTGGCTACAATTTCAATATTATCATCAAGATTAACACCAGATTCAAGCACCACTAAAGCCGTCATTAATTTTGTAATTGAAGCAATCGGACGGACATCATTGGGATTCTTTGCAAATAATATTTTTCCATTTTTTACATCAGTCACGATCGCACTTTTTGATGTCACGTCAATTCCAAGACTCCCCAAATCTTTTAATTTCGGCCAAGCAAATCGGTCTTCCACCTTGGGCAATTCCTTAGAAACATCTCTTGTTTCCGAAACTACCGCGTTTGCTGTTTGTGCTTGAACTCCGGTACTATAAGACAAGCTCCCTGGCATTCCGCCAAGCAGTCCAGCAATCACGATAAATTCTAATATGTGTTTAAAAGCCATATTACACAGGACTTAGGACTTAGGAATTAGCTTGTAGCTTGTAGAGGTAAAAAAATTTGTATTTAGGATTGAAGACGAACTCCCCTCCTTCGAAGGGAGGGGTTGGGGGAGGGTGAAATAAATTCAAGTTATAAATCGCAAGATGTCATCACAGTAGAACAAACGGGTGTTCATAATTACCTAATTACTATTACTACGAATTATTGCGCATTGTCTTTATTTTCCTCCGTTGCCAAAACCTGTTCCAAATATTCATTCGTACGAAGTTTTTCATATTCCGGAAGTTCGGAAACATTGGCAATTCCCAAAAATTTCAAAAAATCATGAGTAACCCGATATACAAAACCCAACTTTTCTTTTGATTCTTCACAATCAACCAATCCCCGCATCATCAAATTACGCAAAATCAAACTGCAATTCACTCCTCTGATTTGTTCAAGCTCCGGTTTTGTAATTGGTTGACGATAAGCAACAACTGTCAATGTTTCTAACTGTGGTCTCGTCAATTCTCCGGTAATATCTGATTTCAAAAAATCACGTACTAATTTGGCATGATCTGGGCTAGTCATGAACTGAACCTCATTACCACTTTGAACCAACCGCACGCCACTTTCATTATTATTATAGCGTTCTGTTAATACTTTAATTACTGCCTCAACCTCTTTTGTTTTTGTACCAGAAACCTCAGCCAACTTTTTTATTGACAAAGGCTTGCCGGCAACAAATAAAATTACTTCGATTTTTGATTGTAACATATTAATTTGTTGTTTTATGCACGATTATTTCTTCAAACAAAGCGTCTTGTTTGACTTCAATGGTTCGTTGTTTAACAAGCTCTAATAAAGCCAAAAAACTTATAATGGCTTCAGTTTTGTTTTTTGCCCCTTTCAAAACTTCTCCGAATTTAAACATCACGCGGTCTAAAATAAGGCTGCGAATGTGATTAATTTTTTCTTGAATTGAAACCACGCGCCTGATCGCAGCTTTCGGAAGCTTAATTAGTGGCTCAAGACTGCACAGCACTCTTTGAAATGAAATTTTTAAATCAATAACTTTTAATTTTGGCGGCGGAGAAAACTCAGCTATTTTTTCCAACACAATTTTTTCTCGGCCAAACATAAATCTTTTCTGTTTTATCATGTCTTCAATTTTCTTCGATGCTTCCACAAATTCTCGGTACAACTTTAATTGTGCTTCCAAAGAAATCCCCTCTTCTTGTTCAACCGCTATTTCCGGAAGCAAAATGCGAGATTTTATTAAAATTAATTTTGCGGCAATAACAAGAAAATCCGCAAGATCTTCTGGATTTAAACCAGCGTTGCGGATAGTCTGCAAATAAGTTTCTGTAACCTTTGCCAAAGAAACTTCGGTAATTGAAAGCTCCTCCTGCTCGATAAGTTGCAGAAGGAGATCAAGCGGTCCTTCAAATTTTTCAATTTTGATTACGTATGACATGCTTTACTTCTTTTTCTTTTTCTTTGGCTGACAACATTTTTTACCAGACATCTTTTTTCCAAATATTCCAACAAGCGGTGCTTCAATTTTATGAAGATCTTTAACATTCATTCGCAAAGATTCAGTCAAACTTCCGGCGCGCATTAAAATATTCTTTGCTCGCATTAAAGATTTATCAAGCAAGAGTTCAAATTCATGAATGGAAGCGATTGGTGGCAAAGTTCCCGGCTCAATCTTTAATCTCTTCATCACTCGCTCTGGTGCCAATTCAACTTTCAAAGCTTTTAATTCTTTTTTAATCTGATTAAAATCCACCTGCATGCCGGCCGGAACAGCCACCACATAATAACCCGGTTTTTTCTTGGTTATTTTTGGAAAATGAATTTGCAATAAAAGCGATTTTACCACACCATCAAGTTTCTCACCGAGAGTTTGTGCCAAATCATAAGCAGTATAAACTTTCTTGTGGGGTACAATTTCAAAACTAATTTTATTTTTTTGAAGATGATTTAAATATTTCTTAGGAATGGACATATAGATTTAAGATTTAAGATTAAAAATTTAAGATGTAAGTAAAGAAAAGAGAAAAAAGAAATCAGAAAAGAGTACGTAGAAAATAAGAATAAAAAACGGCTGATGACTTCTCTTTCTGCCCCTCTGCCGACTATTTTCTCCTTTTCTGTTTTCTAATTTCTATTACCAATTTCAAATTTCTAAACAGCTAATTTCTCTCACAGTGGAGGACACGTCCCCACCCTACCCACTACCTTCTAACTACTACCTACTCATTTTTTCAACGGCAACCGCTGCTGTTCGCCTAATAATTTTTTTGTCAACTTATGACCACCTAGAGTAAGCTTCACTTCTTTAATGTACCACTTTTGCGAAGTGCGAATTCCATAACCAACAAATAAACTCTGATCAATCAACCGCTCAACAGCTTTTGTAATCACATCAACCTGATCATTATGCTTTGGTGGATTTTTTACTTTTTTATAATATCCATAAAAGACTTCACGCGGTATGCGAGACTTTTTTGACAAGCTCGAAGTAAGGATAAACTTACCGAGTGCTGATAACTTCATATCACTTATATTATAGCGTAATTCTTCATAAAATACTAATCTGATAGAATTGAATAAAATGATGAGTTATTCTTGCAACACAAAAGCGTAGCATTTTATGCTCGATCGAACATAAAATGCTACGCTTAATTTTTTGGCTGATAATCTAAATTTAGACAAATTATGCCCAAAAAGCGTAGCAAAAACTGTTCGATCGAACACTTTTTGCTACGCTTTAAAAATCCAAAATATTTTCCATTATTATTTTTCTTCCACAATCGCGTCGGTTAAAAGCTTAGATTGAATTTCAAATGCATCTCTCGCCGGCAAACGCAGTTTTTTCATAAGAACAATTTCTTGAGTAATCAATCTTAAAAGATGCAAAGAAAATTGTTCATGCCGTTTTGATAAACTAACATAAAGAGGATGAACTTCAACGCCGTCCTTGCCAAGCGAAACCACGCCCACGGAAATACCTAGTTTGTTAATGCGGATTTTTTTGATTATTTGCGGTTTGGGCAATTTTAACTTTTCTTTTTCTTGAGATTTTTCCTTGCCTGCGTTCAACGCATCTTTTTCCGCCTCATCCCCTTCTTTTTTTTCCAATTTTTTATCTTCTGAAGAAATACTGCCGGCAATAATGCCGTTGCCGCGTTTTTGGCGGCGCACCAAAGAGCCTTTTTGCGGCGCAAATTCTGGATTCATTTTCAACGCTGATCTTATTTTATCTAATGCCTCACGGAGTTCGTTGGAAACTTTTTCTAAATTGCGTTTTGCTGCGTCCTGGCGAATTTCTTTTAGAATTTTTTCCAGTTCAGCGCGCACCACTTGCGCAAAAATTTTAAATTCCTGGCTGTCGCGAACGAAATCATCGCGTCCGGCTGTGACTGGAAGAAAATCAGCATTTAAACCTCCAGTAATCCGGCGGCTCTCACGCGCGTATTCACGATCTAATCCAAATAAATCTCGGCAAACCAAAACATGCCGGCTTCGACATTCAATTCCCATATTTTTTACGTCTTTTGGCATGGCGGCAATCACGATATCGCCATCAATCAAGCCAAAAATAGTTTGAACTCTTACCGGTATTCGGCGGCCGGGAATAAATTTTGAAGCAATCCGTTTTCCATTCAAATAAACTGTAAATTTTTTCGCGTGAAGCGGAACTGATTCGCGCAAAAACCGCTCAATATCCAGCGCGGAAAACTGTTTACGTAATTTTAAAAGCGTCACCTTGGTGCCGTCGTGGTGCAAAGGCGTTGCCGGTTCTGAAACAATGGGTAGCTCCCAGCCCGCCTGGCCGCTCCAATCATTCTTATTAAACACCACCTCATGGACTTGGCTGTAGCGCTTCGTCTCAACACGAAACTCATCCGCAGCTGCCAAGGCGGCAAATTTTCCAATGCCAAACTGTCCAATCCGCTTGCGGCCGAATCTTGGTGAAATACTGCGAACTCTTTTTTCCTCCGAACCAATGGTAAAAAATTGGGACAATCCCTTAACATCCATACCGCTTCCATTGTCTTCAACCACAATGCTATCCGCGCTGATATTGACATGAACCTCAGTCGCGTCAGCATCATAGGCATTGGCCACAAGCTCGCGGACAAGCTCAATGGATTCCACATACATCCGCTCACCCAAAGTAAGCAAATGTCCCTTATCAACTGTGACTTTAATTGTTTGTATTTTTT
>Ga0076120_134_pt2 | contig 8576 bp, 8 predicted proteins | sample RifGroC2_FD_67677 | JGI IMG/M metagenome (GOLD analysis project Ga0076120, IMG submission 67677) | Parcubacteria bacterium GW2011_GWC2_39_14
CTAAAATAAAACAATTATTTATACAACAAAGCTAATAAAAAGTGTCAACTATGTTCGTGAACTTGAACAGTCCCGTTAAATTGCGTATGATCCGTTTTTCTGTCCCTCGTCTGACCCAGCACAAGGACATAGAAAAACCCGCGCTCATGATCTCCAAAGCCAAGCAATTGGCTTTGTCGTTCATTCACGCCCCAAAGCGAGTGCGCTTCCACTCTCCACAACCTTTCATTTTCTCGGAAGTAGGGCGGAGCCTTGCTTGCCCTGTGGATCCCAGAAGGATTTATACGGGGTACCCCGCCACCCAATATCAGAATACCAAAATTCTATCACATCGCTTCATACTTGGCAAGTGTTAACATAGTTTTAATAACTATTCGCCTATTCGCGCGAATTAGAGAATGTTTTTTTAAATTGTTTACGTTTTTAGTAAACCGAAAAATAAAATATATCTCATGTTCTTAAGAACATGAGAATAAAGTTTTTGATAAAAATAAAAAAAAGCAGTATTCTCGGAGAATCCGATTTACTGCTTTTATTGGAGGTTACTTTGGTGTAGTACCACCAACTGAAATTTTGTCTGGTGCAAATCCAGTAATAGATTGATCTAGTTGTGTTAAACTATGCAACGGGTTTTTGTTTGGGTTTTCAAGAGAAAGCTTGATGTCATTATCTTTGAATCGCCAGATAGCGTCATTTTTAATTGCCATCATTCTGCTTTGTAACATGGTCACTGCTTCTATGATAACATCTTCGGCTTGTTTTTCGAGTTCAAATGTTCGTTGTGACAGCTCGTTCACTTCTCGAACAAGTTCCAAGTCTTTAAGTGACGGATCAAGTTGACGTACTGAATTATGGCACTCTACAAGAAAAGCTTCTGCTTTGCCACGAAAAGTTTTAAGCTTTTCAAGCACGCCTTCGGAGTGTTCAATAACCTTCAAGGCACGCGCATATGCTTCATGTAGGTATTTTGTTTCATTGGCAGTGAGACGTATTTCAAGTTGCTCTGAAACACGCCTTGCACGTCGGTTGATCTCTTCTACCTCTTTGTGTGTCGTTTGGTATCGACTTTCTTCACCAAGAAGTTCTTTTTCAAGTTTAGAGATTTGATTGTTTAAGTACAAAGGCAGAATTTTACTCGGCGCAATCTCATTTTTGTCCGCCGGTTTAAAAGGGTTATTGTCTTGCAGACAGCGTTTGTCATATAAACCAGCAATCCACCAAGCAAGCAATGTTGGTGCAACTACGCCAAATCCAAACAATTTTAATGCCCAAGTTTCTCCAGCAAGAAAAGCAATGATCGAAATAATTAAACAGATGGCAACAACGGTCAAGAGTATTATTGCGATACTGACACGACCATCTCCTACAAAAGTTCCTTCTCCTTCAACAAGTTTTTTGAGGCTTCTATTAATTTCTTCTTTCCAAGCGCGCTTTTTTTCACGCTGTACATAAGCGGTTGCATTTTTTTCCAGTTTTCGAAACTTCATTTTTTTCTCCTTTCTGTGAAAGAACGATTTTGTTAACAATTTAGTATATCATAAAAAATATAAAGTGTCAATATTTTAGACTAATAAATCAATAATTTCTTGACAAATACCTGTATTTATGCTAAAATATAAGTAATAAAAAATGACTAAAATTCAGTCAGTTTATGATAAAATTATCCGAACAACTTATAAACAGTCTTGGTTTGAGCGAGGCTGAGGCGGAAGTTTATGTTGCATCTTTAGAATTGGGACAGGCAAATATACAAGACTTAGCCCAAAAATCAGGTGTAAAACGCACGAGTATTTATAATTTTATAGAAGATTTGAAAAAACGGGGTTTTTTACAGGAAACAAAAAAGGGTAAACGCCGAGTTTATAGCGCTGCTCATCCGGAACAGTTATTGGAAATAGAAAAAATTCGCATATCAGAGTTGCAGCGATTGATACCGGAGTTACTGGCAATCCAAAATATTGCCAAAGATAAGCCACGAGTTACATTTTATGATGGTGTTGATGGTATAAAAGAAGTGTACGCTGATATGTTGCGAGATAAAAAGGAAATAATTGCTTTTGAAGATTTAGAACACATGAAAAGAGTGTTGCCAAAAAGTTTTTTTGAAAATTTTCCAGAAGAACGCGCAAGAAAAGAAATTCTTTTTAAGTCGATTCTCCGCGATTCTTCTGTTGCGCGTGAATTAACAAAGAAGAACTTTCGTTTATTGAGGGATTCAAAATTTATTAAAACAGGAGACTGGAAAACAGAAATCAATATTTATGGAGACAAAACAGCATTGATGAGCTTCAGAACCAAACACCCATTTTGTGTTTTAATTGAAGATCATAATATTACTGAGACGTTGCGAACTGCCTGGCGGGAATTATGGGATAGATTGTAATACGTATTTTTTATCTGAAATTTTTAAGAATTTAAGATAGTAAAAAAAGAAAAATCGTTCCAGAGTAGGAACGATTTTTCTGTGCTGATCTCAAAAACTACATTTGTGACATTTTTGCCAGGCCATCTATCCATCCCATAATTTTATGAAAGAGGACGGTACTATTTATTCGGATGGCTATGGTTCCGTATGGCAGCCGATTGAATGGGCGTTTGCCCTGACTTGATTTACTAACACCATAATATGTTTTTTGAAAATTTTTTCTTGGCAGATTTGTAATTTTTTGCCAGAATTCAATGAGATTTTTTTCGTTCATGTGTTGGTAAATTCGTATTTCAGCCATGATTTGTTGGTCAGAAACATGACAGATTTCACGTAGAAAACGGAGGAAAAGTTTGATGAGATTGGGATCGCTATTTGCAAATGATACAGGATGATATGTTCGTTCTTTTCCATTTTTTATAATAAGACGTTTGTAACCTTCGGCCCAGTAGAGAGCCGCTCCGACAAGTTTTAATTCTTTTTGTGTTAGATTTTTGATTTCAGATGTGGCCACGGTTCTATTAAGGAGTGCTCGTTGCTGTGCTAAGTTGGTTTGATTTTTGTTTCGTTTAATAATTCCGCGCATTGAACCTTCGTTTACTCTTTTTTTAATTCTTGCTTGCGCTTTTTTTGAGAGCTGAAGACTTGCAAACCAACCCGAAAGCGTACTCTTCGGTATTCCAAGGGTTCGTGATATTTCGTTATAACTTTTGCCTGCGGATCGTAATTTTATAGCCTGTTGTTTGTTGTTGCACATATTGAGCCAATGCATATAGTATAGCACAGTGGGTTCGATTTTTAAAGAGGTAGTTATATTCTGAAATTGCAGGCGTCACATTTTGTCGTATATGCGACAAAATGTGACGGAGATTGTTATTAGTTTTACTGATGAGACCAGAATAGTTTTTGCCGTTTTTTGTAGTGGACTGACTAATGAACAAAATCAAAACCCCGTTTTTTAACGGGGTTTTGATATGCCGGGCCCCAGAATCGGACTGGGTACGCCTTGCTCTTCCTTTTTATTTGACTCAAGTTACCTTGAGGATCGGACTATATCATGATCCATGGATTACTGTTGGATCTCGGGTACTTGTGCAGGATTATTGTTGGGACTCACCTGCTAGTCTCTACACCTGCTCCGCAACCCATGGATATCACATTCCCAACCCGCACTCATAACCTATTAAAATTGCGGCTGGCTTGTTTTTCACTTGAAAAAATCCTCGATGTATCTACAGATACACCTGCGGTTTTTTCAAGCTCCAAAATTATGGGGTCTTGCACCGAATGCGCTTTTGAGGTGAAATTTTTATTTTTTGAGGCAGAATCGCTTAATAAATTTTGTGGCTTAGTTGGAGACTAAGCCAAGAAATTTTTAAGCGATTATGACCAAAAAATATAAATTTCAACCAAAATGGCATTCGGTGTGAGACCCCTAACCATCCATCAATTTTAATTAGGTTCTAAGTGCGTTTTTGAAATGCGATATCCATATGCCCTGCGGAGATTGGCTCGGGATTGCCCTTATCTTTTTTTTAAAAAGACAGGGGTTTCCCCGAATTCACCCGATTTGCATTCTAGTGTTACCACTAGAAGGCCCGAAGTTTCTCAGGCAAGCGCTCTACCAATGAGCTAGCCCGGCATGTTGTGACAAAACTTTAATAACTTTTTTAATGCATCACTACGCCATCATCTTCCTCCTCATCAATCAAATTTTTATTTGGCGGATGGATGGGGGATTTGTTTCTTTCGTATTTTACAACATAAGACAATCCGTAAAAAGAAATGATCACTAGAATTGTGGCAATGATTGCTTCGGTAAATAAACCAAAAGCGCAAGCCATGCCAATTGCCGAAACCATGAAAATTGAAGCGGCGGTGGTCAAACCAATTACCGAACCCTTGGCGCGGATAATTGCGCCGGCGCCGATAAAACCAATACCTGTTATAACTTGCGCCGCAATGCGTCCGGGGTCAGCCAGGCTTCCAGGAAAAATATCGCGCAATCGGAAAGATACGATTGTAAATAACGATGAACTCAATCCAACAATAACCAATGTCCTCAACCCGGCCGGCTTGCGATACCATTCGCGTTCAAAACCAATAATAGCAGAAAGTATAAAAGTCACGATCAGTCTTATGATTATATCTAGGGTTGAGATGTCGGACATATTTTTTTGGTGGGCGTGGGGGGACTCGAACCTCCGACCTTTACATTATCAGTGTAACGCTCTAACCAACTGAGCTACACGCCCGTGTAGTGATATTATTTTAACGTAAATACAATATCAAATTTAGCTAAAACAGTCAAGTATTATGTGGAATTGTGGGTATAATTCTTTATTTAAGACTGAAGATACATATTATACGAACTACGAACCACATACGAACATTACGAACGAGGGCACGCAGGGTAGGTATCCTACCAATGAGATTAAAGATTAATAAGTTTAAAAAACGTAGCGCCAGAAGTGGCGCTACGTGACATTATTTATCATTCCTTTTTTTGGTTGTTCAGAGGATAGTTCTTGGCGAATCAATGCTATTTGCAAGCGCATTTTTGCGGATTTATTACTGTTATTTTTGGCAATTAAAGCGCTTACTTTTTTTGCACCATACATAACGGACGTATGGTTTTTAATTCCCAGTATTCTTACAATTTGAACGTAGGACATTTCAAGATCATTTTTGAGAAGATAAGAAGCAATGTGGCGTCCGATACTGGAACGTTTGCTCCGACAACGTCCACTGCCAAAAAGTTCTTTAACACTTTTAAGTCCAACTACTTTTGCAATTACTGCAAGAACAGATTGAACACTAGTGTTTTTAGGAATTTTGGTTTGAGTAGTTTGTTTTTCTATTTCTTTTACCAAGTCCTTATTTTCTTCTTTTTCTTCTTTTAAAAATTTTTCCCACCGGACAAGAATTTTTGGTTCAACATTTAAAACAACTCTTTCCAAATATTGTTTTACTGTTATAACCTCATCTTTTACCAAGATATCAAAGATTCTAAATGCCCTTACTCTGATATCGTTTTCACCGGTGTAGAGAGCAATAAGATCAACGGTTTCTCTCATGCTTCTTGGCCAAGTGGCGGCGGCTAGATTTTTATAGACTGGTTCCAACCATTTTTGAAAGAGCGGTTTCATGAAGCCTCCTTTGTAGTTTTGTCCAAAACCATCCTAACATAATGCTTTTTAATGTTCAAACGAATCCGGAGGTTCGAATCCGGAGGTTTAACCTCCAAAGGTTAAACCTCCGGAATGAAATAAATTTTAGAAACAAAAAAACAGAGCCATGAACTCGTTTCGTTGTTGGAAATTGGTAACATTCTAACCTTTTAGGAATTTTTCTAAAAACCTAAGAAGCTAAAAAGCTACAAGCTCTGCTTAAAATTTCCAAATAGCTAATTTCTATTTGATACCCTTTGCGATTGCAACATCGAGCCCTCCTGTCCGTAGACAGAAAGGACGACCTAGAAGTGATTTCAACCGAAGTTGAAATAATTACTCCCTAGAAAGGAGGTGATCCACGACCAGCTTCCGCTAGCCGTGCCTTGTTCATGATTTTTCACTTGTTTCCAAGTGCATGGACTATATCTTCATCCTGGTGAGAAAACCAGGAGCTAACGTGTAGTCTCTACAGGGCTTTCCAATTTGTACATCATTTGTGGCAACATAAAAGGCTCAATAATTTTTCTGAAATGTTGCCTTGATGCTGCTTTGATGTAAAGTCGCCATCCATTTTTGTTCTTGTGTAGGCTTGTGTGTTTGATGTTAAATACACGGAAGAGCGCATCTTGGAGAAGAGCTAACTCTTTTTTGGTAAAACATTGTGTATTTAGAAGATATCCGGTTGGATGTCTTCCTCCATCATCCATAAACCATACCGCAAGACCAAGTGGCGTGAGGAGTGAAGCAATCTCCTTTGGAACCACTTTTATACGGTTTCGGTAAAATAGTTTGCCGATTTCCGTTAATTCCGGATGACTAATTGTTCTAAACCGCCATGATTTATTTTTTGATTGGTATTTCGGCGGTGTTGGGACGAGTAAGTCTAATGCTTCATATTTCCAAAACACATATTCTTTTTGTGCGTTGCAGTGATCAATTTGAAGACAGAAATTATTTTTTGAGGCAGTCTCAATTAATGATCCGTCTCCAAGAACCGTACCAACGATAATATTACGTTGATGATCGGTTAGGTTTATTGCGCTGCGCGCGAGATGATACATAATTTGGTTTCCCATATTTACTCGGAAAGCTTCCCTCGGTATTGCCTTAGCATTTTGCTTTAGGGTTCACCGATATAGTTAGATTTTTCAACTCGATTACTCGAGAAGGTCGCAACAACTGCAGTTTGCAGCTACGACTTCGCCTTGATCATCGACTTCACCTTGATACCACGTAAATGGTGCTTCAGGTGCTTCCGACTTTCCTGGCGTGACGGGCGGTGAGTACAAGATCCGGGAACGTATTCAATGCGCCGAGGCTGATACGCATTTACTAGCGATTCCAGCTTCATGAGGTCGGGTTGCAGACCTCAATCTGAACTGAGACCGGTTTTTTGGGATTGGCTCCGTCTTACGACTTGGCAGCCCATTGTACCGGCCATTGTAGCACGTGTGTAGCCCAGAACATAAGGGACACGCTGATTTGACGTCATCCCCACCTTCCTCCCTCCACTCTGCTCGCAAGTGAACAAAGTATGAACAGAGAAACATAGAAACAGAGAAACAAAGAAACTTTTTTGTTTCTTTGTCCTTTTGTTCTTTTGTTTCTTTGTTCCACTTTGAACTTGTGTTCAAAGTGGAGGGCAGTCTCCTGTGAAAGTACAACACAGGATAGGGGTTGCGCTCGTTACGACACTTAAGTATACAGCTCACGCCACGAGCTGACGACAACCGTGCATCACCTCTCTCAGGTTCCGATTTAACGGTCGCTTCCCGGTTAAGGGAAACTACAACCTGAAAGTTCAAGCCCTGGTAAGGTTCCTCGCTTACCATCGAATTAAACCACATGCTCCACCGCTTGTGCGGATCCCCGTCTATTCCTTTGAGTTTTAGCCTTGCGGCCGTAATCCCCAGGTGGAATGCTTAACGTGTTAACTTGTTTGAACGACACTGGGAGGGTCGATACTCCCAATATCTAGCATTCATCGTTTAGGGCGTGGACTACGCGGGTATCTAATCCGCATCGCTCCCCACGCTTTCGTCTTTTAGTGTCAGGTATGTACTAGTGCACTGCCTTCGCCTTTGGTGTTCCTGCCGATATAAACGCATTTTACTACTACACCGGCAATTCCGTGCACCTCTTCCACCCTCTAGCTTTCCCGTATCTCTCGCAGCCTTGAAGTTGAGCCTCAAGATTTGACAAAAGACGCAAAAAGCCACCTACAGACCCTTTACACCCAATAAATCCGGATAACGCTTGAGGTCTCTGTATTACCGCTCCTGCTGGCACAGAGTTAGGAACCTCTTATTCAATGGGTACCGTCATTTGTTCGTCCCCATTAAAAGCAGTTTACACCCCGAAGGGCGTCTTCCTGCACGCGGCGTCGCTCCCTCAGACTTTCGTCCATTGGGGAATATTCTCGACTGCAGCCTCCCGTAGGAGTCCGGGCAGTATCTCAGTCCCGGTGAGGCGGGTCGTGCTCTCACACCCGCTATCCGTCATAGCCTTGGTAAGCCATTACCTTACCAACAAGCTGATAGACCATAGGCCTTTCTTTAGGCCTCATACACAACACACGAAAATTTTGAATGATGAATTTTGAATTTTGAATAAAATTAGAATTTTCTAATTTTGAAACACGATGTTTCAAAATTAAATCATTATCAGCTTGAGGCTGATCCGCCTTCGGCGGAAAAATTTATTCGAAATTAAAAATTAGAAATTCGAAATTATCATTCAATATTGCCCTGTGCCATGTACAAGTTTAAATGGGAATGACTTGTGTCCCCCCATTATTATCAAGGATTAGCCCCTCTTTCGAAGGGTTGTCCTTGTCCTAAAGGTAAGTTACCAATGTGTTACGCTCCCGTTTGCCACTCAGTCTTTTTCCGAAGAAAAAGCTTCGTTCGACTTGCATGCCTTAGACACGCCGCCAGCGTTCATCCTGAGCTAGGATCAAACTCTCATAATAAAACGTC
>Ga0076120_141_pt1 | contig 6805 bp, 6 predicted proteins | sample RifGroC2_FD_67677 | JGI IMG/M metagenome (GOLD analysis project Ga0076120, IMG submission 67677) | Parcubacteria bacterium GW2011_GWC2_39_14
CGGGGCTACGCGCATCGTCTGTCTCCTCGTGATCAGCGATGCGCACAGTCTACTACAAAAAGGATATTAAGTCTCAATAATTATGAAGCACTACACTAGACTCTTCTGTTCATCCTAATAAATATCCCTGGCCCGAATCTTAATTCAAGAAACCATCACGATAAAACTAGCCGTTATTCACACCCCTAACAGAACTTAGTAGCTTAAGAATTTGTACATGCTCTTAATGGCTGAAATTGATGGATTTGTAAGTTCGCGATGTTTGCCTGAGATAAGTAATTATCCATGGATAAACATAAATAAATACACAGGCTAACAGAGTGTAATAATAGAAATAACTCAAATCTCCAGTGACATAAAAAAAATATACATAAATACCTCCTACTGAGAAACCAATGCCTGGAGACCCAGTTCGACGAATGCAAACACGCAACAATATCTCTCCTAAAGTAAGGCATACACTTACCAATAGGGACAAAAGAAAGAGTACAGCCCATGCACCGCCAGCAATCCCGAGTATGGTCCCAAAGAACCCGAGACTAAAGCCGGTGGCTGGAGGAAGATCTATTCCAAGAAGTTCATAAGTTAAGTTCTCATGGAACGGTTGTGCCAAGAAGAAACTCTTCAATAAACCGAGACTGCCCCCGACTACTTCTGGGTCAAGCTTATACCCTAAGATTAGCCCCTGGGCACCACCAACTCTACTCAGGATACCAAACACACCCTCTAGTAAATGAGATGGGTCGTAGTTAGCAATAGTCTCATAGATCACGGAGGGTAGGTTGATTGGGACCCCCCCGTGATCAAAACTATCTTTAGCAACATAAACCAGATCTCTTGCTGCTTTAGCCCCAATCCATCCAATAATAAAAACGAAAAATGATAACAAAGCTAATCCACGCCGCTTATTCGAAATAGCCACTATCATCAGTGGCAGCGCGAAAAAAGCAGCGTTACTACCGCTAACCTGAGAAAACGCAGCCCAAATTGAGTATGATAGGCAAACTATCGATAGAGTCCAAGATTGACTTGAACGCAAATACAACACAATTACGACAATCGGCAGAACTAATTTTGTAAAATAATATAAACCACCCGTCATCCGAAAAGGCAGTGTCGGCTGCGTCAAACCGGACAGCCCAATGCTATGATTGTACATCCAAATGTTCAATAGTGATGCCGCAAGGACTGTTGTTAACAGAGAAACACCGTAAACATATTGACTTCGTCTATCCCTTTTTCGCCTGGATAGAAGAATAGAAGTGGACAGATTTTTTACAATATCTAACATGTTCTCAGCGAACAGCACTTTCTGTAGCAGCAGGGTAGCACAAACTACCATAACAACAAAAATATAAAACTGGGAATATATAGGAAAAAACTGACTTAAGCTGAAATCGAAATCCTTTACCGCCCCCCAACCAGAGTATGAAAATGTTTCACGGCCTATAAAGAAAAATGGAACCCCGATGCAGTAACTAAGAAAAACTAATAAGATAAAAAACCTTAAAACAAAATGTTTGGAATACCAAGACCAATACAACAACGGACCAAATATCAAGGGCAACACAACCCAAAGTATCGTTGCTTCCAAGTTCTCCCGAAAGATGTAATATCCTTCCAGTAGTATCCAAACTGCAATGGAAATACCGCGCATCCATATAAAATCCCTTCTCTCGAAATATAGCATCTTATAGGATTGATTGATTGCCTGAGCTATCATTCGGTTAGCATTACAGTTATTCCGCTGACATTGTCCATTTCTATATCGTCATCTTGGAGAGTAAACGGGAACCAATTATACATAATTCAAAGTTTAGCTTGGTATTATTATATCCGTCTATGTTATGTATCGAATATATTCAACAGCCAGTTTCTGCTTAGAAAACCGGTTACTTCTGTCCGAAATGCCGATGACATCAGCCACAGAATTGCCACATAGACTACACTAATCGCCGTAACAGCCATAATAAATACAAGCCACGACCCAGATGTAAGCCAGAAAAGCACACCAGCGGTTACAGTAGCTGCAATAAAGACGAAGAAAGCCTCACGGACGAAATTCAATACATCGGACCGTTCCAGTTTAAGCAAGCGAGCAAAAGCATAAGGATAATACCATACCGAAACGGCGAACATGCCCACCAGTGGCGCCACAGCAACACCCAGAATGCCCCAGTATTTTGCCCCAACTATGACCATTGGCACCACGAGCAATCCTTGGGCAAAAGATGCAAGACTATTGCCTTTGATATTGCCAAGCGAGTAACATAGATTAGACAATATGCTTATTACAACGGTAACGATTAGAGATATTGTTAGTAAAGCATTTACCATATTCCCAGCGAAAAAAGATGAACCTACCCAAAGAGTAACAAAGTCATCATTTAAAACAATAAGTCCGGCAGCAATCAAGCCAATCAACCATAGGGACATCCTTATTAAGCGCAGCAGAATCTTTTTTGCCTTCTCGATTTCTCCAGAACCCAATAGATTAGATACAGCTGGCTGAAGGGCGATTGCAGGACGTTCTAGAAACATGCGTAATGTATCTGAGGCTTTTCGTGTGAGCACAAATATCGGCGCGATCTCTGGGCCTAGGAAGCGGGCGAGCACAAATACGTCAACATTAGCAGCAACTGAGCTTGCGCTCTTCCCCATAAATGCGTACCCAGATAATGCAACTAGGTTATTTATCCCAATCAATGAAAAACGGTATTTTATCTTCTCGGCCCTGAAGCGCCACACCAAATATACAAAATTACCTACTATTAAAACCAAACCGCTAAAAATCGTACCGATCGGCAATGCTAGCAATCCCATGCCACGGTAAAGCAAGACTATCGTCAGGGCAAGACTACCCATTGTAGCAACTACAAAAACAATCCCTATGCCAGGACTGCTTTGAAGGCCGATATTAAAAGCCGTAATACCATATGAGAAGATCATAAGTGAGCTACCGATTACAGCAGCAATAAATGCATCATGCAATAAGCTTGAGGTGTTTGATTTACTCAGATTAAGCAAATTTATCAGGAAAGTCGAAGAAGCCAAGCCGGCAAGCAATATACAAAATGATACTATAGCAGATAGCAATACACCACCTGACAGCAAAGCATTAAGCTCTGTGGTATCACCCACGCCATAGGCAACAGCTGTACGTTGCTGCAAAACTGGGGATAGGCCTGGATCAAGCACTGTAAGCCAAATGAGAATGTTGCCAGTAGCTAACCATGCACCATACAAATCAATCGGTATAAACCTTAGATAGAGTGGCACCATAAGGAGACCTGAAACGATTGCAAAGCATATCGCGTATAGATGAAAAAAAAGATTCCACTTTGTCACTCGACGTCGACTTCGCGGTTTCTTCATCTAGCATAATCTTTTTGTAAGAATTTTCTTAGCTTGTAGAGTGGCAGTAGTAATCTGAGCAGTTTGACAGGAAAGATGCTAAGAAATATCCACAATGAAAAAGGATTGATAATATATTGGCAACCTATTCTTGACGCAGCAGATAGGATATTGTCATTCCGATCACCACGGGCTTTGTCCAAGACGAAAGTAGATTGATAACGCCTTGATAACTGCCTTATGAGGCGCCGGCAAAGATCATCGGAAAACCCAAGTTGGTTGGCAAATAATATGATCGAGATGTAGTTATCAAACCAGATACGGCTAGACATATCACGATGATTATATAGCCGACAAAGAATCCCAGGTTTATCCAAGATTGCGCACTTATTGTCAATGATTGCCGATAGAATAGGTCTAGCGTGGCCAAAACCTTCTATATTCGCTGGAAATCGATTTACCGCACCCTCCCAAACAGACCTCTTTATTATTGTACTGCTTACATAAAAAAGAATACCAGGCATTTGCCCATCAAGTGAACAAAATAGATCCTTTCCGTTTTCAAATATAATATCATGACCAATACCTTTAGGCTGTTGTCCCCCTTCGATAATATTAAGATTATTATCAGTCAATAACCTTGGATAATAAATGTAGGAAACATCGTCATTACACTGCAAAAACTTAATCACTCGCATGAGCGCTTCATCAATAAGTGCATCGTCATCAGCCATGAACCATATATATTCACCGCGCGCCAAACTTGCAGCAATTCGCAAGTTCGCATCAGCGCCCAAATTTGTTACATTCACACTATAAGTGATTGGCAATATTTTCTTGAATTCACCTACGACACTTGCCGTAGCATCGTTACTACAATTATCTGAAACAACAACTTCTACCAACCCTCTATCGAGAGAGAGTTGTTCAAAATTGCTATATATACTATTAAGTGCTTGCCGAAGACATTCGGCCCGATTGTAGGTAAATATACATATGGATAACTTGATCATATTACAACCTTTTGAATATCAGGTTAAATAAACCATTACTGTCTACTTAAGTTCAATTTAGTTAGTATATGTGGCAGGATGCGGCTACCACGATCTTATTGGCTACAAATCAGAAACATTCAGCAGATATAATTGATTTTTATGTTTTTCCGAATGCATAAAAAAGAAATTCGTCTCTATCGTATTTTCATCCATTTTATAAAATTCTTTCAATTGTCCGTTATGTGGGGCAAAACATCTATATCCCAAGTCTTTTAAAAAATTAATTACCTGATTCGGATGATAATTAAATTTTTCTGCCCATTTTCTAAGCATTTCTGCAAATATTATCGGCTTATACTTTCTTATCGATTCGTATCCTCCCCGGAAAACCAGAAATTCAGCACCTTCTACATCACATTTTATAAAATCTGGGTGAACGTTATTCTCGAATACAAATTCATCTAATCTCTTTACTAAGCATTGTATAATTCGAGCATCTTCACGATCTGAGACATTGCTTATTGATGCATTACCGGATAGTTCAGGATAAAAATAAAAGTTTATTGCCCCCGTCACATTGGATAATCCATGATTAAAAGCCTTTATACCAACACAATTATTTATAGAAATATTTTTTTCGAGATAGTTAAATGTGGCTGGAATAGGTTCAAAAGCGAAAACCCGTGCATTAGGGAAATTTTTTGAAAATATCAGGGAATACCACCCGTAATTTGCACCTATATCGAAAATTACTGAATCAGAGTCTATTAATTTCCCAATTATCTTGCGCACATCTTCTTCGTATGGTCCAAAATTCAGCATCTCAATTGGAACGATTCTTTTATCGCAAGGATCACAAATTATTTTTATGTCGTTTAAGATTGTGGTAATAATAACTTGCCCATCAGATATTTCAATATTTTTAACCCCCGTATAAACGTGCTTTAGGTAATCGGCGTACTCAAAAAGTACACCATGCCGTTCATGCATCCGATCAATGAATTCTTTTTTGCAAATAATTCCTTCTTTATATTGTCGCTTAATATCCAATAAATTCATAAGAAATTCTCCATAGGTCGTCTAAAGTCTTCATTAATACCTATTGAGGGGGGGGGGACAACTTAATTGTTTTATTTATGTCAGGTACATGTCTACTGAAAGAGATTTTTAAATAACCGGGGATTGCGCTTTCATCTTCACCTTAACGATATTAATGAAGTGCCAGCCAATGTTGCCAGCGATGTCGAAGACCCGATTTCCTTCGTAGACCAGGATCAGGATCATGTCGAGATCTTCCTCTCGTAATGGTAAAAATTCAGAATTTCGATCGGTGCAATCCTCTTGTCCATGCAGTCACAGACGAATCGAATATCCGCTTCCCTCAATTTTCCGTTCACTCTCAATCAAGCTGATTGGTGCATGTCCGTTTTCCATTCGTGCATAACTTCCATCGAGATACGCAACTTTAGATCCCCTGTGGTCGTAGATGTCATTCGAAGTGTAGTAGCCGATTTTCGTCCCGCTCTCGTTGTAAATGTCATTTCCACGAAGCCAACCGATCTTTTCCCCGTTCCGATAGATTATTTTATCAACTATTTTTATCATGTGTTTATAATACCCGACATAATCAGTAGCGTAAATAGTTTCTTATAAGGATAGGAATAAACTAGTAAATTAATTTTTTAATATAACAACAAAATTACCATCTATCAGATCCTTCTGTCTGTAATTTATAGGAAATATTGATAATATTGAAAAACAGGGAAAATCAATCTATGAAATTACTAACCAGCCTTCAAAAGTGACAACCCGATAAGCCCATGAAACCTACATTTGTGGATAACTTGTTTGTCACGAAACATTTTTATTAAACAACCCGATAAGCCTATGAAACCTACGTTTTTCATTTTTTAACAAAAAAGTGTTTGTCACGAAACATTATTTTAAGTATTTAGAGATATTTTGTTATAATTATATTAATGAAACTCCCCTTTGATTATATAAGAGGTCTTGTTTAGGGAGAGGGAACGTTTACGTTCTCGACAAGACAGAAAAAATTTTCTAACGACGTTGTTTTAAAAGAAAAGACGCCATCATTTTGTATAATGATGAATGAGAGAGATGAAGAGTTGCTTAAATCTATGAGAGATACGCTTGGCCTAAAAAATCGATTTTATAACTACCGTCATTCGGCTAAATCAATAGGCAGGGGAAGGATGGTGATGTTGATTGTCCGAGATTTTCCGCAAATTAAAACAATAATAATCCCATTTTTTTATGGGAAGTTGTATGGGAATAAAGGGAAACAATTTTATGAGTGGTTGGAAAAGATGGGAGATGACAATATGAGTGAATCTGCCAAATTTTTATACCGTTTATACAAACGAGATCAGTTTGAGAAATACAAGAATTCTTGGGTTTGAGTATGCCTACAGAGAAATCTAAACTAGGAAAAG
>Ga0076120_142_pt1 | contig 6585 bp, 9 predicted proteins | sample RifGroC2_FD_67677 | JGI IMG/M metagenome (GOLD analysis project Ga0076120, IMG submission 67677) | Parcubacteria bacterium GW2011_GWC2_39_14
TTTCTATTTTCTATTATCATGTCATGCTGAACTTGTTTCAGTATCCGGAAACTCCATTGCAAACGATTATTGCAGATCCTGAACTAAATTCAGGATGACGATGTGGTCGTCGATGATTTGGACGCTCCAGGCCGTATCGACGAGGATGCAGACCTTGGTGTCGTCGTCGAGATCCAGCCAGAGACGCAGCTTGTCGTCCACGTTGTTGCGGACGATCGTTTTGACGTTTTCATGCCACCCACCGTTCCCGTTAAGGATGGTCCATCCGGACAGATCCATCTTGAAGAGGACGTGGAACGATTCCGGGCCGTTGATGTCCTTGTGCGGTACCATGGTGTTCTCCTTCATTTCAGATTCATCTTCGCAACTTGAGGAATCTTCCCCACAGGGGCTGACTCCATTAGAACAAACAATTATAGCATAGAATTATGTAAAAGTCAACTATTGTTGATTATTTTGTCTAAATTTAACAAATTAATACGCCGTACGAACGTGGTTCGTACGGTGCAGTTCTTGATTACACAATCCAGGGCTTGTTCGGCTTTTTCTCCCCAGACAAGGTTTGGAGCAACGCTTCACGGGCAGATCTGATGGTATGTGCGTTGATGCGAATCAGCTTACGCTTTTCGTCGTTCTTGGCGGGGTCGTTGCTGATGATTACTCCGACGGTATGGTCATTGTTATGCCACATGCCACACTGGAGTTTTTCATTTCCCGCTTCAGGGTTAACTGTTACCCAACAGTGGATTTCTACCGAGCTTGTTTCATAGTGAATATAAGGGCCTTCGATTGTCAACTGCTCGAAGCAAGGTTCCAATTCCAGAACTTCACGGACAATGAGGAGCCGGCAATCTTTCGAGTAGGTGATGTAGCCGTCACTTCCAAAATTGTTTGCAGGGGTAAAGCGTGCCAACTGTGGGCATTTTGCGATAATTGAACGGAAATGATCAAGCTTGGTTCCTTCTGTCTCTTGGCGTAATGCGTCCATCTCTTTTGGGTCTATTCGAAACACTAAAGGAGAGAACTTAAGATACACGCTTCCGTACATAGGGCACCTCCTACACGTAGTGGCTCCAGCTAGGCTGGACTGACGTGTGTAGCATCATGCGCTTTATGCGCATGAGCATTGGTAATTTAGCAAAATAGGTCTTTTGTGTCAATTTAGATTCAATGAATTGAATAACGAATGACGAATAATGAATAAAGAATAAAGCAAAACAAAATACAAATAGAAACGCCGCCCCGAAGAGTACGGGGCGGCGTTTGCGTAGTTGTCTACGCGGTGCGGATGAAGGTGTACATGTCGGCCTCGTTCGGCGGGGCGTAGATCGCGGGCTTCATGGTCGAGTTCTTCCTGGTCAGGAAGACGATTCGGTCGTCCACGATCTCCACGGCCCACGCTTCTCCCACGTAGAAGCTTATGGGCGGTTCTGCGATCTTTTGCTCCGAGGTATTCCAGTGTACCTGAAACACCGGAGGGTGGGAGTGGTCGAAGTTGTTACGTTCGATTACCCCAACCACGTTGTCAGCGCCGACGAGGTGTTCGATCAGGGTCCAGCCCGTCAGGTCCAGCTTGCTCAGTCGACCGATCGCTGTATATCTTGTGATTCGAGCCATGATGTTCTCCTTCGTTACAGCGTTGTTCGTCTAACGTTGCGTGAACTCGAAGTGAAGTTCCATCGGGTCGCCGTCGAAGAAGCCGACGACGGGGGTGGTTTTGACAAGCACCCAGGCACCGCTTGGTAGGCGTGCTACGAGCCAGAGCTCACGATTGAAGAAGATGGGCGGTCTCAACTTCGAATCGGTATTGAACACGATCCCTTGCAGATAATCGTTGATCAGGATTTCTTCGATGGTTTCTTCCCATTTTACCGAATTGTCCGGATTGAACGCCCTGATCTTCCATCCAACTTTCACAGCTTGTAGGAATTCCCAGGTCGTTGTTCCGAGTTTGCTAAGCCGCATGAACATTGCAAACCTCAAAGCAGTTGTTTTCGTTGCTCATGTAGCAACAAAAGACATTATCATGTTGGGTTGCTTTTGTCAATGATTGAGGTTTTTTTGTCTAAATTTAGATTAATAAATTATGGGGATAAAAAATCCGGCCCAGCTGCGAGTGTGCAGCGGGCCGGTTGTTGCTAGTCGCTTGGCGGAGTGAAGATGTACTGATCTACTAAATCATGTCCAGGATAGAGTTTGTTATTCTGACTATTCCGAGTCAGCATCCAGTTGTGCCATGTTTCGGTCTTGCCCACGTCCCAGAGCTCTCGATCGAAGACAAGGGGTCTGGCTTCGCCAACGAGTTGGACTCTGAATTCTTTGGAGTCAAGATCAGTGTGCTCGACGAGGCTGGTGGCGAAAGGGAGATTGAGGCTGCTGTCTACAGGAGTGAGTGTGAATCCACGTAATCTTACAGCGAAGAAGTAATAGGCCTCAGGATGGTTTAAGGGGAATCCCATGGTTTTGCCTGAAATGGTTAGACACGTTGCAACGGCGCAACAATAAAAAATATCATAACAGATTATTTTTGTCAATCAATGATTGTAAATTCAGTGATTTTTTGTTAAAATTAAGGTATGAATCTCAGCGACATTAAGAAAGTATATATTTCTGGAATTGGCGGCATTGGCGTCTCGGCCTTGGCGCGTTATTTTTTTAATAAAAACATTGAGGTTGTTGGTTCGGATCTGGTTCGTTCAGAAATTACTGAAAAATTAGAAAAACTGGGCATCACCATCTATTATGAACAAAAAGCTGAAAATTTAACTTATGCTTTTGATTTACTTGTTTATTCCGCCGCTGTACCAGCAGAAAATACTGAACGTCAAAAAGCCAAAGAATTAAATATTCTACAGAAAAGTTATTTTGAAATGATCGGCGAACTTAGTCGCTTATATAAAACAGTGGCTGTGTCTGGAACTAATGGTAAGTCGACGACCACGGCTATGATCGCTGGAATTTTACTTGATGCACAAATCGATCCCACCGTCATCGTTGGTTCACAATACGAAAAGTTAGATTCTAATTTCCATTTTGGTAAATCAGATATTTTTGTTGTTGAAGCCTGCGAATACCGGGCGCACATGCTGCTTTTAAAACCGCAATGTATTATTTTGACAAACATCGAAGAAGACCATTTGGATTTTTATAAAGATATCAATCACATTGTCCAAACTTTTCAGCAATATGTAAATTCTTTAAAACAAGTAGACGATCTTTTGATAATAAATAATGATGACATCAACACGCGCAATTTAGTTCTGCCAAAATGCCGTCTCGTCCGCTATGGTTTAATTCCTGGTGCCGATGTTGTCGCTGGCAGAGTTCGTAAAGAACCTGGTAAACAAGTTTTTGAAGTTATTTATTATGGTCATAGTTTGGGCGATTTTGAATTGCAAGTTCCAGGTAACTTTAATATTTATAATGCTTTAGCGGCGATTAGTTATGCTTTGTCATTGGATGTGCCGGTCGGGGTGGTTCGTGAAAGTTTAAAAAATTATCGTGGCATTTGGCGTCGCTTCGAAGTAATTAAAAATGATGAGTTCACTGTTATTTCGGATTATGCGCATCATCCAACCGCAGTTAGTTCGACCATCGAAGCTGCCAAAGAATTTTTTCCTGGTCGACGTGTCATTGCTGTTTTCCAGCCGCATCAAAGAGATCGCACCCAAAAATTATTTAGTGATTTTACGAAAAGTTTTAATAAGGCGGATTTATTAATATTATCCGAGATTTATGATGTTACTGGTCGCGAAGAGAAAAATGTCGAAGTAAGTTCTCGTGACTTAGTTTTTGCTATACTCGAAGACGATCCTGTCAAAGAAGTCCATTATGGGGCTGATTTGGTCGAAACATTAAGCAAAGTTAATTCGTTGGTCCGTCCAGATGATGTAGTCCTAATCATGGGGGCCGGGGATATTTATCAAATCGCGAGTAAGATTCATATCGATTCTCAAGATGCTGAGGGATAATCAAGAAAGCAACCCAGTACTATAAAGTGTGCCCTTTAAGTGCTGGGCAGGAAAAGCAACAAAGCAAAATGTTTGATATCCGTCATAGAACATAGATCATGGATCATGTAAATAAGGAATCAAGGGGAAACAGTAATTCGTAACTTCAAAATAGAATGTGCTATTCGTAATTATATGGAAGAAGAAAAACTACTACGCAAAAAAAATCGTTTAGCTACTCAAGCAAAACGCCAAGTTTCAAAAACTAGCGGTACCTTAGCGGCGCAACAGAAGATTGCAAACGTCAATAAACGTTATAAGAACAGCACCAAGATAAAAGTGACAGTTAATTTATAATTCGCCAGTAGTTTGCTATAATTAAGATATGAAAGAAGAATTAGAACAATTAATTGGCTTAGAAGTTGTTGAGAATGAGCCACTCAAAAATCACACAACTTTTCGCGTAGGCGGGCCAGCAAGATATTTTGTAAAAGTTGAGAGTAAAGCACAACTTTTAGCTGCGCTTAGAGCCGCACACACGAAAAAGCTGGCTTTTTTTATTCTGGGTGGTGGCAGTAATGTTCTCGTGGCTGATAAAGGTTTTGATGGTTTAGTCATTAAAACATTACCGGGAGATTTTGTAATCAAGGAGGATTTAGTTACGGCCTTTTCTGGATCTATACTTTTGAAGATGATTCGTGAAGCCACAAAAAACAATTTGGGTGGTTTAGAATTTGCTGGTAATATTCCTGGCACAGTTGGTGGTGGCGTCCGCGGGAATTGCGGAGCTTATGGCAAGGGCGTGGGCGATTTTGTGAAACAAGTTGAAGCTATTTGTTTAGATGAAACGGGGATAGGCTTGAAGGTTTTTCAGAAAGATGAATGTGAGTTTGCATATCGGGAAAGTATTTTCAAACAAAATCCAGACTGGGTTATTGCTGAAGTTGTTTTTGAACTAAGTCCAGCAGATTTTGCCGAAGAATCATTGCATAAAATGGACGAAGAATGGCAACAACGTTGTGCCAAGCAACCACTTGATACTCCTAGCGCCGGCTGTACTTTTAAAAATATTAATTTTGATGCTAAGGAACATGAAAAATATACTGGCTGGCAAACAAATGGTAAATTAGCAGCCGGTAAGTTTATTGAAGAAGCAGATTTAAAGGGCATGAAAATCGGTGGCGCCATGATTTCCGATAAGCACGCCAATTTTATTATCAACTTCGATAACGCCACCGCCGATGATATTGTGCAACTAATAAGTTTAGTCAAAACGCGAGTGCGTAATCAATTCGGTGTTCAATTCGAAGAAGAAATTCAATATATAGGTTTTTAAAATAAATATTACTAATTACGAATTTTATTACAAATTTACTAATGTTTACGAATTATTAGTTACGATTCGTAGATTAGTAGCAGATTCGTAATTAGTAATCACAAAAATATGAAAATCAACATCAAGGCAACTAGAGTTACATTGCTTCCAGAGTTAAAAAAACTCGTCGAAGAAAAATTTTCAGGTTTAGACAAATACTATGATCGCATTCTTTCTATCGAAATTGAATTGGGAGTTGAAGTCGCTGGCCAACGCAAGGGTGATATTTACTTCTGCGAAGCCAATATTAGCGTCCCAGGAAAATTATTACGCTATCGTAAATCGTATAGTGATTTAACGAAAGCTGTTAATGGTGTTCATAAAGGCATCCAACAGGAATTAAGTAAAGAAAAAGATAAAAATAAAAAATAAAGATACTACCAATTACTAATCAACTACAAATCTACGAATCGCAATTAATAATTCGTAATCATTAGTAGTTTGTAACTATTAGTAAATTAGTATCAGATTCGTAATTCGTAATTTTATGTTTCATCGAGGCGTCATGCGTGGGCTCATGAATTATCACGTCAACCTGGTTATAAAAATTTTAATTGCTTCTGATTTTATTATTTGGTCATCAGCCAATTTGGTCGGGCCGGTTTTTGCTATTTTTATTGCAGACAGACTTCCAGGAGGAAGTATTGCTGCTGTTGGTATGGCCTCTATGATTTTCTTCATAACTAAATCAATTGTAGAAATACCGGTTGGTACTTATATCGACAAAAGTAAATCAGAACGTGATGATCTTTATTCTGCCTTACTCGGAACAATTCTAAACGCAGTTTCTTTTTTCTTGTACCCGCTTATTGATTCTGTCTGGCAGTTATATCTCATACAAATTGTTTCCGGTGCAGCGGCGGCGATTGCTTATCCGGGTTGGTATTCAATTTTCACTCGTCATATTGATAAGTCCAAAGAAGCTTTTGAGTGGAGTTTATATGATGTTCTTTTAGGACTTGGTATGGCAGTGACAGCAGGGCTTGGTGCATTAATGGTCGATAAGTTTGGTTTCAACGTAGTTTTTAATGTCATTGGTTTTATGATGTTAGTAGGCGCAGCATTACTCTTTATTATTCAAGGTAAGGTTTTTCAAGGAGGAACTGCTAAAAAATAGAAAAGAAGAATGTCGAAACATCCCAGTCTCCTGTAAGAGGCGGGGCGCAATAGATAATAAATAAGTGTTACCGAAATCAACAAGCTCAGTCAGTTAAAAGGTTACCGTTAAGTCGTTGTAATTTAAATATACGTGATCGTAGT
>Ga0076120_143_pt1 | contig 6558 bp, 7 predicted proteins | sample RifGroC2_FD_67677 | JGI IMG/M metagenome (GOLD analysis project Ga0076120, IMG submission 67677) | Parcubacteria bacterium GW2011_GWC2_39_14
CGTTGGATCCTAAGCCCCCTGTTTATTTCATTGGAAAGGACATTATATATAGAAATACTAAATAGCATACTGATAGACATTATTATCAATAAATACCATGCAGTCAGTTTGATACGGGCGGATCGAAACATAAATTACTTTCAGCCAATTTTATAACCAAATCCTCTTATTGTTTGTATAAGTTGCGGTTTGTTTTTGAAGGGCAGGTCAATTTTATTTCTCAGATATTTGATATAAACCTCGACAGTATTGGGAAGGATATCTGAGTCATAATCCCAGACGTGACTTATGATCTGATCTTTGGTCAGTGTTTGTTTCGGATGACGGAGGAGATATTCTAGGAGTGCAAATTCTTTGTGGGATAGGGAAATCAATCTGTCTCCTCTTTTTACTTCATAAGTGATGGTGTTCAGAGATAAATCTTCCAAAGTCAACACATTACTTATGATGTCTTTAGGGCGTCTGGTGATGGCTTTAACTCTGGCCAGGAGTTCCTCAAAAGCAAATGGTTTGACCAGATAGTCATCGGCCCCTGCATTGAGACCTTCTACTTTGTCACCGACTTGTCCTTTGGCTGTCAAAAGAAGGATCGGAGTGTGGACTTTGTCCTTCCTAAGTTTCCTGCAAATTTCCAGACCGTCCATCCCCGGAAGCATCCGATCGAGGATTATGAAATCATATTCCTCAGAAGAGGCCATATCGTATCCGTCTTTTCCCATGAAGCTTACGTCCACGGCATAATTTTCCATTTCCAGACCTTTTTTTATGGAATTGGCTATTTTGTGTTCATCTTCGATGACCAATATTCTCATAGCCTAGATTATACCAGTTGGGCTTAAAAGGAGCTTAAAAAAAGAGGATTTCAATTTTTCGTGACCGCTCTAAAAGCATTTACTCTTCCATAAATCCAGTATCTGCCCGTTCCTGATATTCGATCACTTGTTCTTTCCGTCTGATTCCTGACTTGGATATTATTCGGACTGCCGGACGACCAGACTAAAGCAGCCAAACCTGAAACTACAGGTGTTGCCATGGAAGTGCCGGATGCAAAATCATAATTTAAGTTTTTACCTATTCTGTAAGAATGGTTTGGAAAAGTTGAATAGATGGATACTCCGGGTGCGGCTACATCTACCCATTTTCCGTAACTTGAAAATGATGCTTTTTTGTCTGACTGATCGGTAGCCGCAACAGCTATGACATTTTTATAGTAAGCTGGATATGTAGGGGAGGAATTACCGGAATTTCCTGCAGCAGCTACCAAAACTACACCTTTATTCCAGGCGTAGTTTATGGCATTTTCCAGTGTTTTTGATTTGTTTGGTCCTCCCAAACTCATGTTTATCACCTTTACTCCTCCATCTGCGGCTCTTACAATACAATCGGCTATCCATGAATAATAACCTGATCCGCTGTCACCCAATGATTTATAATTGGCTAAAGCGACATCGAAACCTACTCCCGCTACTCCTATTCCATTATTGGTTATCGCTCCCGCAATTCCTGCAACGTGTGTGCCATGTCCGTAGAGATCATCTACGGTCGGACTATCGGTACAGTTTTGGTTTTCTACAATTTTTGAACTGAGGTCTTCATGATCCTGGTCTATACCCGTATCGAGTATTCCGATTTTTATACTGCTTGTACTATGAGTGTAATTCCAAGCGCTAACTCCTGTCCCTGCTGCCTGGATTTTCCATAGTGCCCATTGTGTTTGGTCTAAAGCGGCCGGATCATTGGAAACTTCCAGAGTAGTGGCTACAAAATCCGGTTCAACGTAAAGCACTCTGGAATCGCGTCTTAGTCTGGATAACTTATTTTCCGTTTCGCCTTTTACTGTAAGCACTTCGGCGTCTAATTTATCTATCTGTCTTTCTACTTTTGCCTCTATCTCTTTTTTGATCTTTAGTCTTTCAATTCTTGATATCCTGGAATCATATTTCACGATAAAACGGCTATCGCTTGATATTGCTTGTATAGGTGGACGGAGAGATAAAAAGAGAAAAGAAAGAAACAGCAGGCAGCACAATTTCTTCATTAATATAAAGTTAATAAAATTACTTAATCTTGTAAAGAAGCAAAAGAATTCATTGAAGGAGAATTTGAAGGAGTGGTAAAATCATACATGAATAGTAAAATTCTATTAAATGAAAAAACTGCAGGATACCACAAATTATTTCTTCGTTGACGAGTCTGGAGATCCATACTTTTATAATCGATATGGCGATTATATTGTTGGTAAAATAGGTTGTTCAAAGATACTAATATTGGGGTTTATCCGAACTGAAAAACCGAAAGAACTCCGTGATGCAATAATTAAGCTAAAAAATGATATAAAAATAGATTCTTATTTAACATCCATTCCTTCAATTAAAAAATCCATAAAATATTTTCATGCTACCGATGATTCTCCTGAGGTGAGAGAAAAAGTTTTCAAAACTATCGTAGATTTGGACTTTAAAGCAGAATTTATAGTTGCAAGAAAAGTTGAAAAAGTATTTTGTAATAAACATTGCGGTAAACCTAATCTATTCTATGATGACCTTATAAGTAAATTATTTCAAAACCAACTACACTCTTCAAAACAAAATATTATTTATTTTTCTGTTAGAACTAACAGGGCAAGACAACTTCCTCTCGAAGAAGCTATCCAAAAAGCTGTTATTGCGTTTGAAGATAAATGGAAAACAAAAGTAGAGTCAGAGATAAAAATTTATCCGCAAACTCCACAGGCAGAACCTTGCTTACAGATAATTGATTATATTATCTGGACTATACAAAGAGCTTTCATTAAAAAAGAAACAAGATATCTCGATTATGTTAAAAACAAAATTTCTTTAATTGCAGATATTTACGACTTTGAGCGTTTTGGAAAAAACTATTATACGAAGAGAAATCCTTTGGCTATAAACAAAATAAGTCCTCTGTGACTAGTCCGCCTTTCGGCAGAGCACGGCATGGAGCCGAGTATCATCAAAAAGGACTTACTATGGGCGTGAGATTCTCACGACCATATACAGTATAACAAGTATGTCAAATGAAATGCAACTAATGACAAATAAAGGATATAATGAGGTTTATAGGAGGAAATATATGAATTTAGAGGAAGAGATGAAAAAACTTAAGTTTCAGGGAGGCAAGATCAATAAATTTACGAAAATTAAAGCCAAAATATATAAAATCTTAGGTCTTATCAAATAATATGAAAGATGAAAAACTTATTATCAGGGACAGCGATTCCCTTAAAAATATTTTCATCCAGATGGATATAAAAAAGGGGAGGATCAGTGTATTAAGCGGATTTTCCTCTTGGGAAAACCTGGCTATTATTATGGAAGCTTTGGCGGTTACGGCAGAAAAATGTATTGACGAGGGAATAGAAAAGAAACAGGTATATGATGAAATCAAAAAATACATGACACAAGTATTGGGAGCATACCAGATTCTGAAAACCAAATCAGGCGAAGTTCAATAAACTTACTTACTCATGGGTATTTATTGAATAGAACAATTCCAGATAATAGGTAAAACACAAACAAACTTATGTGGCCGCATGAGTTTGTTTGGAAATAGTAATTCCACTTTTATCTATTATCTATCCCCAAATTTCATTTCAGATGAATGAGTGGTAGAATGATTTTATTCCTATGAAAAAGCAAAAAAGACAAAAAGTTTATGCATTTATAGACGCTTCAAACCTCTTTTATGGCGGAGAAAAGTGATTTCAGAGACTTCAAATATCTCAGGGAAATACTGAAATTTAAAGTATAAAAAAGGAGGGCACTCATTTAGAATACCCTCCACGTTTAGTATCTAAATACTATCAAATGGGACTCGGGAAGTCAAGGGTGTTAGACAGATTCTCTAGCAGAAAAAAGCTGACTTATCCAGTTTTGTTTAAGCCATAAAAAACGGGAGGCGTTGCACATAGACACCTAGTCTAAGGTTCGTATTCTCCCTAATGATTAACTAAATTATATCCCACTAAACCTCCTAAATCAAGTATAAAGTAAGTAAAAAGTGAGTAAGAATCTCCTTCAAATTTCATTTCTGTAAATAATAGTGTTAAATTGTGCATGGTAATAGTTTAATTTTGTGCATTTTAATAAACGGGTAAAACAGGAATAATGGTCTTCAGTTATTAAATTAAAGATATAACTGGAGGTCACCTGATGCTCACCATGTACCAGCAGATAACAATTAAAACACTAGCCAGACAGGGAGTAAAACAAATAGAGATTGCCAGGGAATTGGGCTGTCACCGCAATACAGTCAGAAATATTATTCACAACAAAACCGTTACTGAGAAACAGGCTCGGAACAAGTCTTCATACTTTGATCCCTACCATGACAGGATCAAAGAGTGGTTGGATAAAAAGGTGTCCCATCTGAGGATATATGAACTTCTTCAGGAATCAGATGGTATTACCCGCACCTATGATTCACTGTGTAAATATATCCAGAAACAGTTTCCCAAACTTCCTGAAGCCTACGGGGTCCAGATAACCGGCCCCGGAGAAGAAGCTGAAGTTGATTTCGGCTACGCGGGTCTACAGCCGGTTAATATTCCGGGTAATCCCATTGTTCGTGCTAAAACTTGGGTACTGGTAGTAAAACTCAGTCATTCCCGCGCAAGATTCCATCAACTTACCCGAGACCAGAAGGTTACCACCCTGACAGAGGGAATCACTGCCGCCTTTGACTACTTCGGCGGTGTTCCGGCAAGATTAAAGATCGATAACCTGAAGGCTGCCATCCTTCAAAACCAGCATTATGATCTCCAGTACAACCGGAGTTTTCTGGAATGGGCACAGCACTTCGGGTGCGTCGTTAATCCCTGCAGTCCCTACAGTCCTGAGCAAAAAGGCAAAGTGGAGTCAGAGGTAAAATATGTCAAGAACAATTTCTTCGTTGAGCGTATATTCACCGACTGGAATGACCTGGTAAACAAACTCAATTGCTGGACTGCCGATTATGCCAACAGGAAAGTTCATTCCGTAACCAAAACAATACCCTGGGAAGTGCTTCTTGGGGTTGAGCGCAAGACGTTACTGCCTATTCCCGAAACTCCCTATGCCACTTTTGAGCAGGCAGAGAGGACAGTACAAAAGAATTGTCATCTGTTTTTCAGGAACAACTACTATTCCGCTCCGTCCTGTCTGGTTGGTAAAACAGTCACCATCCGGTTTGCCGGTAATGTACTGAGAATTATTGACCATGGTGAAGAGGTCGCCTGCCACGCCATTTCACCTGAGATCGGCAAATACATCACCTGCCGGTCCCACTTACCTGAGTACAAGTGCTACAGTACCACTGAATACCAGAGCCGGTATGAGGCTAAAATGGCAGACATAGGAGAAGCAGCCCATACCTGGTTTAGGGAACTGCTCATAAAGAAGAATTCCTATTGGTTTAAAAGCATCAGGCCGGTACTGGGACTGGCCCATAAATACGGTAATGAGGCGGTTAACCTCAGTTTACAAAGGGCCCTTCATTACAAAGTACTGGATGTTACGACTGTTACCAATATTGTAGAGAAGGAGTTGTACCGTCTGGAAGTTTCCCCCCGGCTCTTAAAACCTCAAGTGATGATACCGGTATCGGCAATCATACAGGGTAGACCATCTGTTTCCCCAATCCCGTCGGAATCAGTTTCAGACGTAATACCAGATGACATACGCCGGGATCTCTCATATTATCAACAGGTTTTAGAAAGGCAGGAATAATATTATGCCCAGCAGTCTGTCACAGGCAACTCTTAGAAAACTTCGGGATTTTAAACTTTCAGGAATATCCAGAACCCTCCCTGTCCGGTTAGAGGAGGCAGTGAGCCGGAACTTAAGCCACAGTGAATTCCTGGATCTGTTATTGGAAGATGAAGTGAACCAGAGAACGGAGAACAGAAGGAAAAGGCTATATGGCAGTGCCAGACTCCCGTTTGAGAAAGGCTTTGAAGATTTTGACTTTACCTTCCAACCGTCAGTGAAAAAAGCAGAGATGCTGGAATTATCAACCTGCAATTTTATCGGTAAAAGGGAAAATGTTATCTTTATCGGCCAACCCGGGACAGGGAAAACCCATCTGTCAGTGGCCCTGGGTCTTAAAGCCCTGGGTTACGGGCATACCGTACTGTTTACTACGGTCTGGGATATGATCACCACCCTTGAACAGAGCCGGGCAGATTTAAGCTACCACAAAAAAGTACAGTCATACCTTAAGCCTGACCTGCTCATTCTTGATGAACTGGGATACAAAAGCCTGGCTGAGACAACTGTTGAGGACTTTTTTGAGATTGTTTCCAAAAGATACGAGAAAGGTTCCATCATCATAACCAGCAACCGTATCTTCGGAGAATGGGATAAGATATTTATCGATAAGACTTTAACCGGAGCAATTCTTGATAGGTTAGTCCACCACTGCCATATTGTGACAATTAAGGGGGAAAGTTACCGGGTTAATCACAGAAACAAAACAGGATAATATTTTTTTACCAAAATATGCACAATTTTATACTATTATGCCACCGGATATATGCACAATATTAAACTATTATTGACA